>Ga0123352_10000009_pt1 | contig 206751 bp, 190 predicted proteins | sample TergutLab28metaG_FD_89700 | JGI IMG/M metagenome (GOLD analysis project Ga0123352, IMG submission 89700) | Labiotermes labralis P1 segment gut microbial communities from Petit-Saut dam, French Guiana - Lab288 P1 | ecosystem: Host-associated > Arthropoda: Insects > Digestive system > Gut ...
CATCACGACGGGATCGTTGTGCTTGACCGAGATCTTGAAGTCGTGGAAGTCGTGCTCCTCGAACAGGCTCGCCTCCCAGACCGCGCTCTCGACGAGCGCCTCGGGCGTGGCCTTGCCGTACTTCTCCAGCAGGCGCTTGTCGAGCGAGCCCGCGTTGACGCCGATCCGGATGCTCGTGCCGTGGTCCTTGGCCGCGGCGGCGATCTCCTTGATCTGGTCGTCGAACTTCTTGATGTTGCCCGGGTTGACGCGTACGGCGGCACAGCCGGCCTCGATCGCGGCGAAGACGTACTTCGGCTGGAAGTGGATGTCGGCGATCACCGGGAGCTGGCTGTGCTTGGCGATCTCCGGCAGCGCGTCGGCGTCGTCCTGGCTCGGGCACGCGACGCGCACGATGTCGCAGCCGGCGGCGGTCAGCTCGGCGATCTGCTGCAGTGTCGTGTTGACGTCGGCGGTCAGCGTGGTGGTCATCGACTGCACCGAGATCGGGTGGTCGCTGCCGACCCCGACCTTGCCGACCTGGATCTGGCGCGTCTTGCGGCGCGCCGCGAGGACCGGCGGCGGGGGCGAGGGCATACCAAGGTCGGTCACACCTGCAGATTAGCCCGCCGGTGTGCACCGTCCAGGTGACGCCCTACTGCTGGAACGGGATCGGCGCGACGATGTCGGCCAGGATCAGCACGACGCTGAAGGCGATGAGCAGCGTCGCCATCGCGTAGGTGAGCGGGAGCAGCTTCGCCGCGTCTAGACCGCCGGGGTCGGGCCGGCGGCGAAGGCGCGCGATCCCGCGGCGTGCGGCCTCGACCAGCGTGGTGGCGATGCCCCCGCCGTCGAACGGCGGCAGCGGCACCAGGTTGACCAGGCCGAGGAACAGGTTGAGCGAGCCGAGCAGGCCCAGCAGCTCGAAGAGCCGGTCGCTGACCGAGACGTGCTCCGAGGCGATGTCGCCCGCCACGCGGCCGGCGCCGACGACGCTCATCGGCCCGTTGGGGTCGCGCTTCTCCAGGCCGAGCGCAGCGCGGCCGGCGTGGTAGACCTTCACCGGCAGCGCCCCGATGGTCTTGAGCGTCGACCAGGTGCTGTCGACCATCGTGTGCGCGACGAAGCCGATGCCCTGACGCTGCCAGACGATCTGGGGCGAGATGCCGAGGAAGCCGACCCGCACCATCCGGTTGGGGTCGTTGACCGCCTGCAGGTCATGGACGACCGTGCTGGTGTGCAGGGTGCGGCGGCTCCCGGCGCGGTCGACGACGATCGTGGCCCTGCCGTCGGAGTTGGAGCGGATCAGCCGCTGCAGCTGGCCGTAGTCGTTGATCGTGACGCCGTTGAAGGACACGATCCGATCGCCGGGCCTCAGACCGGCCCGCGCGGCCGGCGCGACCGGGTCGTCGTGGCCGCAGCCACCGACCGTGTCGGAGGCGTGCACCACCTTGACGCACTGGGAGACGACGCCGACGGTCGTGCTCTCCACCTGCACACCGTGGACCATGAAGACGATGGCGAGCAGCACGAAGGCGATGACGAGGTTGATGGTGACGCCGCAGCCCATGATGACCACGCGCTGCCACCACGGCTTGTTGTAGAACAGCCGGTGGTGCTCGTGCGGGCCGACGTGCTCGTACTCCGCCGCGCGAGCGTCGCTGACGAGCTGGGCGAACATGCCGGTGTTGCGGCTGCGGATCATCTCCGGCTCCGCGTCGGTCTCCGGCGGGAGCATCCCGACCAGCTTGACGTAGCCGCCGAGCGGGATCGCCTTCACGCCGTACTCGGTCTCGCCCCGCTTGCGCGACCAGATCGTGCGGCCGAAGCCGATGAAGTACTGGGTCACCTTGACGTCGAAGAGCTTGCCCGGGATGAGGTGGCCGAGCTCGTGCAGGCCGATCGAGGCCGCGATGCCCAGCGCGAAGAGCAGGACGCCGGCGATGTAGAGCAGGGCGGTCACAGCAGCGTCGTCTCCAGCACTCGAGCGGCCTCCTCGCGGGCCCATGCGTCGGCCGCGAGCACGCCGTCGACATCAAGGGCGCCATCCGAGCGTACGTCGTGCCTGTGCACCACGTCGGCGATCGCGTCCACGATGCCGGTGAAGCCGACCCTCCCCTGCCGGAACGCCTCCACACAGACCTCGTTCGCGGCGTTGTAGACCGCGGGCGCGGTGCCGCCCGCGGCGCCCACCTCGCGCGCGAGGGCGACCGCCGGGAACGCCTCGTCGTCGAGCGGGAGGAACTCCCAGGTCTCGCGGCGCGTCCAGTCCACCGGCGGCGCGGCGTCCGCCACCCGATCGGGCCACGTGAGGCCCAGCGCGATGGGGATCATCATCGTCGGCGGGCTCGCCTGCACGATGGTCGAGCCGTCGACGTACTCGACCATCGAGTGCACGACGCTGGTCGGGTGCACGACGACCTCGATGCGGTCGATCGGGATGCCGAAGAGCAGGTGCGCCTCGATGACCTCCAGACCCTTGTTGACCAGGGTCGCGGAGTTGATGGTGATCACCGGGCCCATGTCCCAGGTGGGGTGGTTCATCGCCTGCTCGGGCGTCACGCCGGCGAGCTCCTCGCGCGTGCGGCCGCGGAACGGCCCGCCGCTCGCGGTCAGCACCAGCCGTCGTACGTCGGGAAGGTCGTTGGTCTCACCCGCGAACGTGGTGGTGCCGGTCGAGACGCGCAGGCACTGCGCGATGGCGCTGTGCTCGGAGTCGACCGGCACGATCTGGCCCGGCCGCGCGCGCTCGAGCACGAGCGGCCCGCCCATCACCAGCGACTCCTTGTTCGCGAGCGCGAGGGTGTTCCCGGCGTCGAGCGCGGCGAGCGTCGGCCGCAGACCGACCGCTCCGGTGATGCCGTTGAGGACGACGTCGCAGTCGCTGGCGGCGGCCTCGACGCTGGCGTCCTCCCCCAGCCCCGAGTACGCCGGCGCGAACTCCGCCACCTGCTGCTCGAAGAGCGCGCGGTTGCCGCCCCCCGCGGTCAGCCCGACGACGCGGAAGCGGTCCGGGGCCGCACGCACCAGGTCGAGGGCCTGGGTGCCGATGGATCCGGTCGAGCCGAGGATGACGACGTCACGCACGCGCCCATCCTCCCAGGAGCCCTACGCCGCCGTACGACGGCAGGTGTCGCGACGCCACGCCGTCACGCAGGCTGCCAGCGCTGGAGGTGCGGCACGTTCGAGCCGGGCCGATAGGTCCCCGCGAGCACCCCGAGCAGGAGCAGCTCGACGCGTACGTAGCCGTCTCGTGCGGTGTGGCCCGCGGCCGCCAGATCCTCCCCGAGGGGATCGTGGTCCTCGACGAAGCGCGCGATGCCGCGTACGGCGAGCTCCCCGCCTCCGCCGTGGACGTCCTCGACGGAGGTGTGGAGCGCGAACCGCGGGTCGCGCCGCAGGTCGGCGGCCTTCGGCGACGTCGGGAACATGTAGAGGGACAGGTGCGCGCCGCGGACCTTCGGGTTGACGGGGTGGACCCGCGGAGAGCCGTCCGCCCGCGTCGTGGCCAGGTAGGAGGCACCTGCCAGGAGTCGCTCGCGCCCGAAGGCCGCCAGCTCCGGAGCGTCCTCCTCGAACCCGCCCCACGTCACGGCATCAGTGCGTTCCATGTGCACGAAGATAGAACGTCGATCGCGACCGTGGGCGGGCGGCGCAGAGCCTGCTGGCTAGTCGGCGAGATCCGCGAGCAGCTCGTCGGCAGCCGAGTAGGGATCGGCGTCGCCCTCGACGACGGCCCGAGCCAGCTCGTCGAGGCGATCGGTCCGCCCCGCGGTCGTCCACCGACGACGCATCGTGGTGAGCGCGAGCGCCTCGATCTCCTCGCGCGCGCGGCGGGTACGACGACGCCCGCCCTCGCCGGTGGAGACGAGCCAGTCGCGGTGCTCGATCAGCGCGTCCACGACCTCCTCCACCCCGGTGGAGGTCGATGCCGCCGTGAGCAGCACCGGCGGCTTCCACGCGCCCTCGCGACGGTCGGCGTGGCCGAGCATCGAGCGGAGGTCGCGGCGTACCTTCGTCGCGCCGTCGCGGTCGGCCTTGTTGACGACGTACAGGTCGCCGATCTCCAGGATGCCGGCCTTGGCGGCCTGGATGCCGTCGCCCATGCCGGGCGCGAGCAGCACGACCGTGGAGTCGGCGAGGCCGGCGATCTCGACCTCGCTCTGGCCGACCCCGACCGTCTCGACCAGCACGACGTCGAAGCCGCACGCGTCGAGCACCCGCATCGCCTGCGGCGCGGCCAGCGACAGCCCGCCGAGGTGACCGCGCGCGGCCATCGACCGGATGAAGACGCCCGGGTCGAGCACGTGGTCGCCCATCCGGATCCGGTCGCCCAGCAGCGCACCGCCGGAGAACGGCGAGGACGGGTCGACGGCGAGCACGGCCACGCGCAGCTCGCGTCTGCGCAGCTCGCCGACCAGCGCGTTGGTGGAGGTCGACTTGCCGACGCCGGGAGCGCCGGTCAGACCCACAACGTGCGCCGAGCCGGCGTACGGCGCGAGGGCGCGCATCAGGTCGGGCAGCAGCGCCGACTCGTCCTCGACGAGCGAGACCAGCCGGCCGACGGAGCGAGCATCACCCTCGCGCGCCTTGGCCACGATGTCAGGAACGGCCGCCGCGGTGATCCCGCGACGGCCGTTCCCGGAGACGTTCTGCGCCATCAGGCCTTCGGCACGCGCACGATCAGGGCGTCGCCCTGGCCGCCGCCACCGCACAGGGCGGCGGCACCGGTGCCACCGCCGCGGCGCTTGAGCTCGTTGGCGAGGTGGAGCACCACGCGGGCGCCGGACATGCCGACCGGGTGACCGAGCGCGATGGCGCCGCCGTTGACGTTGACCTTCTCGTCGTCGATGCCGAGCGCGCGGGCCGAGGCGATGCCGACGGCCGCGAAGGCCTCGTTGAACTCGACCAGGTCGAGGTCGGAGGCGCTGATGCCCTCCTTCTCGAGGGCCTTGGCGGTGGCGTTGGCCGGCTGCAGCTGAAGGCTGGAGTCGGGGCCCGCGACCATGCCGTGCGCGCCGATCTCGGCGAGGTACTCGATGCCGAGCTCCTCGGCCTTGGCCTTGCTCATCACGACCACGGCGCAGGCGCCGTCGGAGATCTGCGAGGCCGAGCCGGCGGTGATGGTGCCCTCCTTGCTGACCGGGCGGAGACCGGCGAGCGACTCGGCGGTGGTGTCGGCACGGACGCCCTCGTCCTCGGAGACGACCACGTCGCCGCGGCGCGAGGAGATGGTGACCGGGACGATCTCGTCGTCGAAGACGCCGTTCTTCTGCGCGGCGGCCGCACGCTGGTGCGACTGGGCGGCGAAGGTGTCCTGCTCCTCGCGGGAGAACTTGTCGGTGGCGGCGTTGCAGCCATCGGTCAGGTTGATCATCGCCTGCTTGGTGAACTGGTCGTAGAGGGCGTCGTACGCCATCGAGTCGACCAGCGCGGTGTCGCCGAACTTGAAGCCGGCGCGCGAGTTGGGGAGCAGGTGCGGGGCCTGGGTCATCGACTCCATGCCGCCCGCGACGACGACGTCGACCTCACCGGCACGGACGAGCTGGTCGGCCAGCGCGATCGCGTTCAGGCCCGACAGGCAGACCTTGTTGATGGTGATGGTCGGCACGCCCATCGGGATGCCGGCGTTGGTGGCGGCCATGCGGGCCGGGTTCTGGCCGGCACCGGCCTGGATGACCTGGCCCATGATCACGTAGTCGACCTTGTCGGCGGCCACGCCGCTCTTCTCCAGCGCGCCCTTGATGGCGACCGAGCCGAGGTCCGCGGCGGACAGCGAGGCGAGGCCTCCCATCAGGCGGCCGATCGGGGTGCGCGCTCCGGCGACGATGACGCTCGGGTTCTCAGACATGCGGTGCCTTCCGTGTTTCGACGCAACTGTGCGGCGACGTGTGAGGTTGCTCGACCCTACTCACCGGTAGCTACCTGTGGAACCGGGTCCACGGCCGCAGGGATGAGGCTCTGCTCACACACCGCTCGGTGCAAGACTAGTCGCCATGACGACGACCGAGGGCCTCCCCCAGCACCTGTTCACCGCGATCGACCACGTCGGCGTGGCCGTGCCGGACCTGGACGAGGCGATCGCCTTCTACAGCGAGAAGTACGGCATGACGTTGGCGCACGAGGAGACGAACGAGGAGCAGGGCGTTCGCGAGGCGATGGTCCGCGTCGGCGACACCGACTCCTGCATCCAGCTGCTCGCGCCCCTCTCCCCCGACAGCACCATCGCCAAGTTCCTCGACCGCAGCGGCCCGGGCCTCCAGCAGCTCGCCTACCGTGTCGCCGACATCGACCAGGTCTGCGCGACGCTGCGCGACCGCGGCCTCCGCCTGCTGTACGACGCCCCGAAGCGCGGCACTTCGAACAGCCGGGTCAACTTCATCCACCCGAAGGACGCCGGCGGCGTGCTCGTCGAGCTGGTCGAGCCGGCTGTGGGCGGCGCGCACTGACCTGACAGTTTCACCGGCTGGCCGGTGAATGTGTCACTGGGACGAGGAAGGTTTGTCGTCCCAGTGACAGTTTCACCGGCCAGCCGGTGAAACTGTCACTGCCACCTGAACCCGACCGTCTCCCCCGGCCTGAGCTGGGCGAGACGGTCGGTGTCGTTCGAGACCACGACGCCCACGACCGGGTAGCCGCCGGTCACCGGGTGGTCGGCACCGAAGACGATCGGCTCGCCGCCCGGCGGCACCTGGATCGCTCCGCGGGTCAGCCCCTCGCTCGGGAGCTGGCGGTCGGGGTCCCGGCGCTCGAGGCGTCCGCCGGTCAGCCGCAGCGCGACGCGGTCGCTGTCCGGGCCGACCGTCCAGCGCGTCCGCACGAGCGCGTCCGGGTCGCTGATCCAGCCAGCGCGCGGGCCGAGGACCACCCGGAGCACCGGGGCGTCGTCGTACGTCGACGGCGGGACCGCGTCGACCCGCAGGTCCTCGGCGACCTCGTCCCCCACCGGCAGGCGGGCGCCGGGCGTCACCGGCTCGGGGCCGAGGGCCGAGAGGGTGTCACGCGAGCGAGAGCCCAGGACCGGCGCGACCGCGATGCCGCCGCGGACCGCGAGGTAGCAGCGCAGGCCGGACGCCGGGACGCCGACACCCAGCCGCTGACCCGGCCGGAGCGCGACGACCGACGCCGACGGCTCCAGCCGGCCGTCGAGCGTCAGCGCGGCGGGCGCACCGGTGACCGTCACCCACGTCGTAGCCGTCGCCTCAACCTCCAGCCCGCCGAGCACCACCTCCAGTGCTGCGGCGCCCGGCCGGTTGCCGACCAGCCGGTTTCCCAGTGCGTACGACGCCAGGTCGGCGGCGCCGGAGACCCCGACCCCGATCGCGGCGTACCCGGGCCGGCCGGCGTCCTGCACCAGCACGGGGCCGCCGACCGAGCGAACGACCAGCTCACCCATCGACGGCCTCGAACCTGACGGTCGCGCCGGCGGTTAGCAGGGCCGGCTCGTCGCGAGCGAGGTCCCACAGCACCGCGTCGGTCCGGCCGATCAGGCGCCAGCCGCCCGGCGACTCCCGCGGATAGATGCCGCTGAACTCCCCCGCGAGCCCGACCGAGCCCGCCGGCACACGGGTCCGCGGGGTCTCTCGCCGCGGCACCTGCAGCCGGGTGTCGCCCCCGACCAGGTAGGCGAAGCCGGGCGCGAACCCGCCGAACGCCACCCGCCATTCGCTCCCGACGTGCGCCTCGACGACCTCCGAATCCGATAGACCGGTCAGCTCCGCCACCTCGGCGAGGTCCGGGCCGTCGTACGTCACGGGGATGGCGACGGGAGGTAGTCCCTGACGAAAAGCACCACTTCCGGGCGAGATGTGGTGCTTTTCGTCAGGGACTACCCCGCGCAGGCGCTCCACCGCCACCCCCGCCCGGGCGACGAGCAGCACCGACCGAGCCGCCGGTACGACGTCCGCCACCAGCTCGCCGACCGCCTCCTCGCCGCGGAGGTGGTCGGTGAGGACCACCACCGCCTCGGCGTCGGCGAGCTCCACGAGCAGCGCCCGGTCGCCGTACGGATGGACTGTGAGGATCATGCGAAAGCCGCGACCTCGATGCCCTCGGCATCCAGCGCCGAACGGATGGCGGCGGCGATGTCGGTGGCGCCCGGGGAGTCACCGTGGACGCACAGCGAGTCGACCGACGGCGCGAGCCGGACCGCCTGCTCGGCGGCCGCGGCCGGGTCGTCGAGCAGGGCACCGGGCCGGCCACGCGGGACCAGTCCACCCTCGGGCGTGTAACCGCGGTCGGCGAAGCCCTCGGTGACGACGGGCAGCCCGGCGGCCTGTGCCACCAGGAGGAACGGCGAGTCGGGCATGCCCATGACCGGCAGGCCGCCGTACTCCACGACGGCGTCGACGACCGCCTGCGCCTGCTCGGGCCGGACGTTGACTGCGTGGTAGAGCGCACCGTGGGGCTTGACGTAGCGGATCCGGTCGCCGGCGACGCGGGCCAGACCCTCGAGCGCGCCGAGCTGGTAGAGCACGTCGGCGGTGAGCTCGGCCGCCGGGAGGTCGATGAAGCGCCGGCCGAAGCCGGCGAGGTCGCGGTAGCCGACCTGGGCGCCGATCACCACGCCGTGCGACACGCACATCGCGACCGTACGACGCAGCGTCAGCGGATCGCCGGCGTGGAACCCGCAGGCCACGTTCGCCGACGTCAGGTGCGGGAGGAGCGCGGCGTCGTCGCCGAGGGTCCACCGGCCGAACGACTCGCCCACATCGGCATTCAGGTCCACCACGGGCCTATGGTGACACCCGTGGCCCGGCAGCCGCGGCGCTCACCCTCGTCCGCATGACGGTCGGGCGATGAGACGGCGCTCACGATCGGTTCGCGAACCGGTTACCGACCGGTAACCTGCGCGACGGCCGTATTGCCACACACACGGGGCCTGCCCCGTGGACCCCCGTCAACACACAGAGGTCAGGGAGACGACGACCGTGCAGCACATCCTCGACGCCATCCAGGCAGATGGCACCACCTCGGCGGACTTCGCCAACCTGGCTCTTCCGGAGTCCTACCGAGCCGTGACCGTCCACAAGGACGAGGTCGACATGTTCGAGGGCGTGCCCTCGAAGGAGAAGGACCCGCGCAAGTCCCTCCACGTCGACGAGGTCGCCCTGCCCGAGCTCGGCCCGGGCGAGGCCTTCGTGGCCGTCATGGCCTCCGCGATCAACTACAACACCGTGTGGACCTCGATCTTCGAGCCCGTCTCCACGTTCGGCTTCCTCGAGCGCTACGGCAAGGAGTCCGATCTCGCCAAGCGCCACGACCTGCCTTACCACATCGTCGGCTCCGACCTGTCCGGCGTCGTGCTGGCCACCGGCCCCGGCGTGACCAAGTGGAAGGCCGGCGACCGCGTCGTCGCCCACTGCCTCAGCGTCGAGCTCGAGGCCCCCGACGGCCACAACGACACGATGATGGACCCGAGCCAGCGCATCTGGGGCTTCGAGACCAACTTCGGCGGTCTCGCCGACGTCGCGATGGTCAAGGCCAACCAGCTCATGCCCAAGCCCGAGCACCTCACGTGGGAGGAGGCCGCTTCGCCGGGTCTGGTCAACTGCACCGCCTACCGCCAGCTGGTCTCCGCCAACGGCGGCAACATGAAGCAGGGCGACAACGTGCTGATCTGGGGCGCCTCCGGCGGCCTCGGCGGCTTCGCCACGCAGTACGCCCTCAACGGCGGCGCGAACCCGATCTGCGTGGTCTCCAACGAGGAGAAGGCCCAGATCGTGCGCAACATGGGCGCCGACAAGGTCATCAACCGCTCCGAGATGGACTTCAAGTTCTGGAACGAGGACGGCACCGAGCAGAACCCGAAGGAGTGGCTGCGCCTGGGCAAGGCCATCCGCGAGCTGACCGGCGGCGAGGACATCGACATCGTCTTCGAGCATCCGGGCCGCGAGACCTTCGGCGCCTCGGTCTTCGTCACGCGCAAGGGCGGCACCATCACCACGTGCGCGTCGACCTCGGGCTACATGCACGAGTACGACAACCGCTACCTGTGGATGAACCTCAAGCGCATCATCTCCAGCCACTTCGCCAACTACCGCGAGTCGTGGGAGGCCAACCGCCTCATCGCGCAGGGCAAGATCCACCCGACCCTGTCGCGCACCTACTCGCTGGAGGAGACCGGCCAGGCCGCCCTCGACGTGCACCACAACAAGCACCAGGGCAAGGTCGGCGTCCTCTGCCTCGCACCCGAGGAGGGCCTGGGCGTCAAGAACAACGAGATGCGCGAGCAGCACCTCGACAAGATCAACCTCTTCCGAGGCATCTGATCCAAGCTTCGGCGGCGACCGGAGCGCGTAGCACCTCACATCAGCAGATCCCATCCCGGTCCGGGGTGGGATCTGCTGCATCTATCGGGGATCATTGACCAGATCCCACAGCAGATCCCGCACCCCGAGCCGGATGGAGCTATACCGAGCAATGAGCGACCAGGGCCTTTCCATCTTCGACAACGAGCCGACCGACACCGAGGACGAGGCCGACAAGGCCGCTGAGGGCTCCGAGGCGACCACCGACACCGAGCCCACCCAGGTCATCCCCGCCGTGAAGGACGTTCCGGCCAAACCGGCCGCCGCGCCCACCACGCCTGCGACCCCGAGCACTCCGACGCCTCCCGCGAGCCGTCCGCAGCCGTCCGCCGCCCCCACGGCGTCCGCGGCGAGCGCGGCCGCGGCGAGCTCGAGCGCCCTCGGCAGCCTGCCGCTCGTCCGCCGCGGCGGCTACGACAAGACCGCGGTCGACCGCCACATCCGCCAGATCTCCAGCGAGAAGGCCACCCTGGGCGCGAGCCTGGACGAGTCGGAGAAGCGGGTCATCGAGCTCGAGCAGGAGATCGAGAAGCTCAAGAGCGATCTCGCCGAGAGCGACAACCCGTCGTACGCCGGCCTGGGCGGGCGTGCGAGCGCCATGCTGCGTCTCGCCGAGGAGGAGGCGTCGGAGATCCGCCAGGACGCCAAGCGCGAGGCCGCGGAGATCGTCGACCAGGCGACCCGCGACGCGAAGTCCATCCGCGCGGAGGCCGCTCGTGCCACCGACGAGCTGCGCGCCGCCCACCGTGCGGAGATGGAGGAGAACCGCAGCCGGCTCCTTGCCGACGCCGAGCAGGAGCGTGCGCTGGCCAAGGGCGAGGCCGGCGACACCCTCGCCGGTGCTCGTCGCGAGGCAGACCAGCTCCGCATGGCCGCCGAGCAGGAGGCCAGCGAGCTGCGCAGCGAGGTGCAGCGCGAGGTCGAGCAGGCCCGTGCCGCGGTCGACCGCGAGGTCCAGGAGGCTCGCCGGATGCTCGCCGTGGAGAAGGAGCGGCTCGCGCGCGAGGCGACCGACCACCACAAGAGCGCGGTCGCGGAGACCCGCAAGCTGGTCGAGGAGGCCGAGCAGCGCGCTCGCGCCGCCGAGGAGCGTGCCGCGGACGCATCGCGCCAGGCGACCGCCAACCGGGCCGCGGCCCAGTCCGAGGCCGAGAGCATCCTCGGCCGCGCCCGCAACGAGGCCGAGCAGGTCCTGGCCTCCGCCCGCACCCAGGCCGACGCGCTGACGTCCAGCGGCGACGCAGAGGCCGAGCGCCAGGCGAGCGCGACGCGTGCCGAGCTCCAGCGGCTCACCAAGCGCCGCGACGCGATCACCGCCCAGCTCTCCTCGCTGGCCGACCTCGTGGCCGGCTTCAGCGAGGACGAGAGCTGACCAGGAGTTGAGCACCACCGCCGACGAGCCGGACTCGTCGCCCGACGCGGCCGCGTCGGCGTACGGCGTCCAGGGCGAGCCGTTCAACCGGCGCTCGCCCTTCTTCATCGGGCTCGTCGGCGGTGCGGGTGCACTGGTCGCCTTCACGTTCTACGAGGCGCTCGTGGGCATCAGCCCGCTCGCCCTGGCGTTCGTGGACATCATCCCGATGATCGGCGCCACCATCGCCGCGGTCGTCGTGTGCGCGATCGCCCTCGCGACCAGCATCCCGACCGGCATCGCCTGCATCGTCTTCTACATCGCCTACCAGCAGGTCGAGAACTACCTGATCTACCCGCGCGTGATGAGCAAGTCCGTCGACCTGCCGGGAGCCGTCATCGTGATCGCGGCGATGGTCGGCGCGGCGCTGCTCGGCGACGTGGGTGCGATGCTCGCGATCCCCGTGGCGGCGGCCGTCCTGATGGTCCTCAAGGAGGTCGTGGTCCGGCGCCAGGACCAGCGTTGAGCTAGGAGGCGAGGAAGCGCCGCAGCACCTCGACGAACAGCTCCGGCTGCTCGGAGTGCAGCCAGTGACCGGCCTCCTTGAGCGCCACCCTGCGGTTGCGCGGGAACCAGCGCGACATCGCGTCGGCGTACTCGTCGCGGACGTAGCCGGACCGGCCGCCCGCCATCCACAGCACCGGTCCGTCGTACGACGCCACCCCGGCCAGCCGGTCCTCCGGCCAGGCCGCCAGCGCGGCCATGTCGCGCTCGAGCACCTCGAGGTTCGGCTGCCAGGACCAGCCGCTCGCGGACGAGGAGTCGCGGCGCAGGTTCTGCAGCAGGAAGGACCGGATCGTCGCGTCCTCGACCTCGGGGGCGAGCAGGCGGTCGGCGTCCTCGCGGGTCTCGACCGCGCCGAGGTCCAGGTCGAGCATCGCCCGTGCGTAGCGCGCGAGGCCGCCCGAGCCGCCGGAGCCCGCGTCGTACGTCACCGGCGACATGTCGGCGACGACCAGCCGCTCGACGAGGTCCGGGTGGAGCAGGGCCAGCAGCATGGCGACCTTGCCGCCCATCGAGTGCCCGACGACCGCGGCCGGGTCGTCGGGGTCCAGCAGCCCCGCGACCTGCTCGGCCACCTCGATGTAGTCGAAGTGGTCTGCCCAGGGCGAGCGGCCGTGGTGGGGCAGGTCGACGAGCGTGACGCGGTGGGAGTCCGACAGCGCCCTGCCGATCGTCGTCCAGTTGCGGCCCTGGCCGAAGAGGCCGTGGAGGAAGACCACACGACCCCCGGCTGAGCCGAGGGTCGTGTGGTGAAGCTGCACGCGTGAAGACTACTTGGCGTAGTCGTGGAAGCCCTTGCCGGTCTTGCGGCCGAGCTCGCCGGCGGCGACCTTCTCCTCGAGCGTCTTGGCGGGGGCGAAGCCCTCCTCCTTGAACTCGCCGTAGAGCTCCTTCTGGATGGCCAGCGACACGTCGTTGCCGACCACGTCGAGCAGCTCGAACGGGCCCATCGGGAGGCCGGCGGTCTCCTTGATGGCGGCGTCGATGGTGGCGAGGTCCTCGCCGGACTCGGCCAGCTTGACCGCGTCGTTGAGGTAGGGGAACAGCAGGCAGTTGACGATGAAGCCCGCGCGGTCGCCGCAGGAGACCGCGACCTTGCCGACCTTCGCGCAGAGCGCCTTGACGGTCTCGTCGACGTCGGCGGAGGTGGCCGGGGTGGTGACGACCTCGACCAGCTTCATGACCGGCGCCGGGTTGAAGAAGTGCATGCCGATGACGTCGGCCGGGCGGTCGGTGCAGGCGCCGAGCTGGGTGATCGGGAGGCTCGAGGTGGTGGTCGCGAGGATCGCGCCCTGCTTGCAGATGCCGTCGAGGTCGCGGAACAGCTCGAGCTTGATGTCGAGGTCCTCGGCGATGGCCTCCACGACGATGTCGACGTCGGCGAGGGCGTCGCGGGCGGTCGCGCCGGTGACGCGGCCCAGCACGGCGGCCTTGTCGTCCTCGGTGGACTTGCCCTTGGCGATGGCGCGGTCGAGGTTCTTGCCGATGTACGCCGTCACGCCGGCGAGCTTGTCCTCGGAGCGACCGATCACGACGACGTCGTACCCGCTCTGGGCGAAGACCTGGACGATGCCGGACGCCATGGTGCCGGTGCCGACGACGCCGACCTTCTCGATGTCGTGCTTGAGCTCGGGCGTGGTCGCGCCGGCGGCGGCACCGAGGTCGGCGAAGGTGCCGCCCTCGATGGCGAGGCGGTCCAGCAGACCGGCGGGCTCGTGCAGGTGGTCGTTGGTCTCGGCGAACCGCGCGGCGAGCTTGTCGCGCACGGCGGCCGCACCCAGCTCGTCGATGACGGTCAGCGGGCCTTTGGGGTAGCCGCAGCCGAAGCGCATGCCGGCGTCGATGTCGGCGACCGAGGCGTAGTCGGCCTCGTACATCCGCACCGCATGGTTCAGGTACGGCAGGACCAGGGTGTCGAAGATCTGCTCACTCGTTGGCATGGCGGAAGTGTCGCATCCCTCCGCAGGGTTTGCTACCGGCCGGTAACAGGCGAGACGAACGCCACCCGGTAGCCTCGCCCGTCGTGAGGATCGTGGTTGCGCGCTGTCAGGTCGACTACGCCGGGCGGCTGACCGCCCACCTGCCCATGGCGACCCGCGTGCTGATGCTCAAGGCGGACGGATCGGTGCTGGTGCACTCCGACGGCGGCTCCTACAAGCCGTTGAACTGGATGTCCCCGCCGTGCACGGTCGTCGAGGGCACCGACGACGACGGGGCGATCGAGTGGACCGTCACCGCGAAGGCGGCGAAGAACGCCGCCCCCGACACGCTGCGCATCCTCATCGAGGAGGTCCTCCACGACTCCGCGCACGACCTCGGCGTCGATCCCGGCCTGCAGAAGGACGGCGTCGAGAAGCACCTCCAGGAGCTCCTCGCCGATCACCCCGCGACCCTCTCCCCCGGCCTGACACTGGTACGCCGCGAGTTCCCCACTCCCATCGGCCCCGTCGACCTCATGTGCCGCGACGCCGACGGCCTCTCCGTCGCCGTCGAGATCAAGCGTCGTGGCGAGATCGACGGGGTCGAGCAGCTCACCCGCTACCTTGAGCTCCTCAACCGCGATCCGCTGCTGATCTCGCGCGGCCCGGTGCGGGGCGTCTTCGCCGCCCAGGAGATCAAGCCCCAGGCCCGCGTGCTCGCCGAGGACCGCGGCATCGCCTGCGCCGTCGTCGACTACGACGTCCTCCGCGGCCTCGACGATCCGACGGACCGCCTGTTCTAGCAATGTCTCAGCAGCAGGTGGACGAACCACCTCGACGTCGACGAGCGCGGAGCGTTGCTCTACCTCCAGCACAGCAGCGCGACATCACGACCTGCGTGCGGGGCCGCCCGCACCCTCTAACCGAACGTTCGGTGAGAGTCCCGCTTCTCACCGAACGTTCGGTTAGGGGCGCCGGGCCCGACGATGCGCCGATCCTCCGCGACCAACCTCTAAGGTCGGCGGGTGGCCACGATCTTCCACCTCGCGCTCGTCTCCGACTGGGAGGCGGCGCAGGCATCCGGGACGTACCTGATCTCGACGCGGGGCAGGACGCTCGCCGAGCAGGGGTTCATCCACGCCAGCAGGGGCGATCAGTGGCCGCGGGTCCGCGAGGCGGTCTACGCCGACGTCACCGACCCGATGGTGCTGCTGCAGATCGACACCGAGCGGCTCGGCGTACCGGTGGTCGAGGAGCCCGGCGAGCCCGGGAGCTCGGAGACGTTCCCGCACATCTACGGGCCGCTCCCGGTGGCGGCGGTGGTCAAGGCGATCCCGCTCGACTCCCCCGGCGTGCCGCCGGACCCGGCCCCGGCGGCACGGCCCGCCGAGACCGGGCGGCACGAGCCCACCGTCTCGGTGGAGCCGGCGACGCTGCCGACGCAGGCGTCGTTCACCAAGACCTACTTCCGCGAGATGTTCTTCAACTGCGCGCTGATCCTGCTGGTCCTGGCGCTGGGAGCGGGAGGGCTCCTGTTGGGCGGCGCGATGGGCAGCAGCACCGACGGAGCGGGGGCGTACGGCGGACTGGTCGGTCTCGTCATGGGCGGGCTGCTCGCCGTCTGGCTCTACCGCCGCCGCGCCTGACCGCGCCGCTAGGTTGAGCGGGTGATCGAGATCTGGCTCAACCCCGCCTGCTCCAAGTGCCGCACCGCCGTCGCCGAGCTCGACGCGGCCGGCAGCGAGTACGTCGTACGCCGCTACCTCGACCAGCCGCCCACGGTGAGCGAGCTGGAGGACGTGCTCACCCGGCTCGGACTCGAGCCCTGGGACATCGCCCGCACCGCCGATGCCAAGAAGCTCGGCGTGACCCTCCCGACGAGGTCCGCCGACGAGCATGCGGCCTGGTTGACCGCGCTGGCCGCCGAGCCCCGGCTGATCCAGCGCCCGATCATCACCGCATCGGACGGCACCACCGTCGTCGGCCGGGATGCGGACTCGCTGGCGAGGATCATCGACGCCGGCTGAGCGTCGTACCTGACCAGTCAGGCGAGCCCGTTGGCCTTGCGGATCACGTCGACGATGCCGCCCATGATCTCGGTCAGTCCGAAGTCCTTGGGCGTGTAGACGGCCGCGACGCCCATCTCGACGAGCCTCCTGCCGTCGGAGTCGGGGATGATGCCGCCGACGATGACCGGGACGTCCTCCATGCCCTGGGCCTTGAGGCCCTCGAGCACGGCCGGCACGAGCTCCATGTGCGAGCCGGACAGGATCGAGAGGCCGACGCAGTGCACGTCCTCGGCGACCGCGGCCGCGACGATCTGCTCGGGCGTGAGGCGGATGCCCTGGTAGATGACCTCGAAGCCCGCGTCCCGCGCGCGTACGGCGACCTGCTCGGCGCCGTTGGAGTGGCCGTCGAGCCCGGGCTTGCCGACCAGCAGGCGCAGGCGTCCGCCGAGCTCGTCGCCGGTGGCCTTGACCTTCTCGCGGACCGCGGTGAGCTCGGCGCCGGCCTCGGCCACGCCGACCGCGCCGGAGACACCGGTCGGAGCACGGAACTCGCCGAAGACCTCGCGCAGGGTGCCGGCCCACTCGCCCGTGGTCGCGCCGGCGCGGGCCGCGGCCAGGGTGGCCTCCATCAGGTTGGTGCCGCCCTTGGCGTCCTCTGCCAGACGGCGGAGCGCCTCGGCGACCTCGGCCTGGTCGCGCTGCGCCTTCCAGGCCTCGACCGACGCCAGCGCGGCCTCCTCGGCCTTCGGGTCGGCGGCCATGATGGCCTCGTCGAGGTTGGCGGTCAGCGGCGACGGCTCGGTGGTGTCGTACTTGTTGACGCCGACGATGATCTCCTCGCCGGCCTCGATCGCGGAGCGACGGCGGGCGTGGGAGGAGACGAGCTCCTCCTTCATGTAGCCGGTGTCGACGGCGGCGATCGCGCCGCCCATCGCCTGCACTCGGTCGATCTCGGCCTTCGCGCCGTCGACCAGCGCCTTCACCTTGGCCTCGATGACCGGCGAGCCGTCGAAGATGTCGTCGTACTCCAGGAGGTCGGACTCGAAGGCCAGGACCTGCTGCAGCCGCAGCGACCACTGCTGGTCCCACGGACGCGGGAGGCCCAGGGCCTCGTTCCACGCCGGGAGCTGCACGGCGCGGGCGCGGGCCTTCTTGGACAGCGTCACCGCCAGCATCTCCAGCACGATGCGCTGGACGTTGTTCTCCGGCTGGGCCTCGGTGAGACCGAGCGAGTTCACCTGGACGCCGTAGCGGAAGCGGCGCATCTTCGGGTCCTGGACGCCGTAGCGCTCACGGGTGATCTCGTCCCAGAGGTCGACGAAGGCGCGCATCTTGCACATCTCCTCGACGAAGCGGACGCCCGCGTTGACGAAGAAGGAGATGCGGCCGACGGTCTTCTCGAAGTCCTCGTCGCTGACCTGACCGGAGGCCTTCACCTGGTCGAGGACGGCGATCGCGGTGCACATCGCGTAGGCGATCTCCTGCACCGGCGTCGCGCCGGCCTCCTGCAGGTGGTAGCTGCAGATGTTGATCGGGTTCCACTTGGGGATGTTGTTGACCGTGTAGGCGATCATGTCGCCGATCAGCCGCAGCGAGTGCTCCGGCGGGAAGACGTAGGTCCCGCGCGAGAGGTACTCCTTGATGATGTCGTTCTGGGTGGTGCCGGCGAGCTTCGCGGCGACCTCGTCCGGCGACATCTCCGGGTTCTGCTCCTCGGCGACGACCTGGTACATCGCGAGCAGCCACATGGCCGTCGCGTTGATCGTCATCGAGGTGTTCATCTCGGTGAGCGGGATGTCGTTGAAGAGCTTGCGCATCTCACCGAGGTGAGGCACCGGTACGCCGACCTTGCCGACCTCGCCGCGCGACATCGGCGAGTCGGGGTCGTAGCCGGTCTGGGTCGGCAGGTCGAAGGCCACCGACAGGCCGGTCTGCCCCTTGGACAGGTTGTTCCGGTAGAGCGCGTTGGACGCCTCGGCGGTCGAGTGACCGGCGTACGTCCGCATCACCCAGGGGCGGTCCTTCGGCTGGCTGATGGGCGCAGACGTCGCATCGCTACTCATAAATGCGAAGCGTAGGCCGAATCGCTACCGGCGCGTAACACGGTCCGGTGTGGGATGCGCAACCCCGGCGGCCCGGATCAGGAGCGGATCAAGCGGTCGCCTCGTCGCGCTCGAGCTCGACGAGACGGATCAGGTGGGTCAGGTGGAGCATCCGCAGCACCTGCGGGCTGGCTCCGGTCAGGACGATGTGGTGGCCCGTCCGCAGCGCGCGACGCGAGGCCGCGGCGAGGACCTTGAGCGCGGTGAGGTCGACGGCCTCCACGGCGTGGATGTCGATGGTGATGTCGCCGCCCCACGCCTCCAGGTGGTCGTTGATCGCCGACCGCACGGCCCCGGTGCTGCGCACGTCGAAGTCGCCGCTGAGGATCAGCGTTGGTCCGTCCGAGCCGATCTCCACTGTTGCCCTCCCTCGTCGACGCCCTCCCCACGAGGGACATCGGGCCCACTACCAACAATGACGCCGTGGAGGCGCGATCGGTTGCATGTGACTTTCACCGCGGGTCGCGTGTCGAAACCTCGGCCGCTGCCGCCGTACCCTCTGCGCATGGTCAACCTCACCCGCATCTACACCCGAACCGGCGATGCCGGTGAGACCCGGCTGGGCGACATGAGCGTCACCGCCAAGACCGATCTCCGGCTCGAGGCCTACGCCTGCACCGACGAGGCGGGCGCCCAGCTGGGCGTCGCGCTCGCGACCGGCGGGCTCGACGAGGACGTCGTCGCGGTGCTGACCCATGTCCAGAACGACCTCTTCGACGTCGGGGCCGACCTCAGCACTCCGGTCGTCGCCGACCCGGAGTACCCGCCGCTGCGGATCACCCAGGAGTACGTCGACCGGCTCGAGGCCTGGTGCGATCACTACAACTCCCTGGTGCCCAATCTCCGCTCGTTCATCCTCAACGGCGGAACGCCCGCCGCCGCGCACCTCCACGTCGCCCGCACGGTGGTACGCCGGTCGGAGCGGGCCGCCTGGGCGGCGTACGCCGAGCACGGCGAGATCATGAACAAGCTCGCCATCACCTACCTCAACCGGCTCAGCGACCTGCTGTTCATCCTCGCCCGCTGCGCGAACCTCGAGAACGGCGACGTCCTCTGGGTCCCCGGGGGCGAGCGCAGCGAGTGACCGGGGCGTGACCGTGCTCCGGGCCGGACCGGCGCTGCTGCTCGCGGCCCTCCTGCTCGGCGGCTGCGGGAGCGGTGGCGCCGGACCGACCGCCCGGACCGGACCCGTCTCAGTAGCGACGACGCCCGGCGCGCGGACCGCGGCCTTCACGCCCCTGACGCCCGCCCGGACGCCCACCGCGCTGACACGCCGGCTCGTCGCGGCGGAGCGTGTCATCCACCGCCGGGACGCACCGGCACCGCTCCTGCAGGGAGCGGCGTTCGAGGCCCAGCTGCGCTACCGACAGCTCGCGCGCACCCCCGGCTGGATCCCGCGCGTGGTCGCCGCGCTACCCCGGCGCTACCGGGCGGAGGCGCGCCTGCAGGTCGACGCACGCCACTCGCTGCGCAGCGTCCTGACCACGGTCTCCGACCAGGTGCCGGCCTGGCGCATCCGCCGCCCCGCGCCGCTGGCCCGGCTGGTGGCCGCCTACCGCCAGGGACAGCGCAGGTACGGCGTCCCGTGGCAGGTGCTCGCGGCCGTGAACCTGGTCGAGACGACCTTCGGCAAGGTCGACGGGCTCTCGACGGCGGGCGCACAGGGTCCGATGCAATTCATGCCGGCCACCTGGGCGTCGTACGGCACCGGGGACGTGCGCGACCCGCACGCAGCGATCCTCGGCGCCGCCCGCTACCTGGCGGCGAGCGGAGGCGCCGAGGGCACTGCGGGCGTCCGCCAGGCCCTGCTCGCCTACAACGACGCGGTCGGCTACGTCGACGGCATCGAGGACTACCGCCGCATCATCACCGAGGATCCCGCCTGGCTGGGCGCGTTCTACCGCTGGCAGGTCGTCTACGTGTCCACTGCCGGGGACCTGTGGCTGCCCGAGGGCTACCTCCGGCGCAGTCCCGAGCCGGCGTCGTCGTACGCCGCGAGGTATCCGCGCCGCCACCTCGTGACGACCACGCGCTGACCCGCCGACGGCACCTGTGGATGACTTCTCGGAAAGTCGGTGCCGCATGCCACGATGACCGGGTCATGAACGTTCTCGCCTCGCTGACCGACGCCTACCTCGGGGAGCACTTCGACCCCGCGACGGTCGGGCGCGCGGTCGACTACGTCGGCGCCGTCCGCGACGTCGAGCTGAACACCCTCAGCGCCGGCTCGGTGACCGCGACGGCGCTGGTGCAGGGCACCCGCGCTGAGCCGTACGAGGTGCAGCTGCATGCCGAGGTCGCCGGAGGGGCCCGCGGAGACGGCTGGCTGTTCACGGTCTGCACGTGTCCGGTGCACTCGCTGTGCAAGCACGGTGCCGCGCTGGCGCTGGCGCTGCGTCGTGGCTTCGTCACCGAGCAGGCGACGTCGCAGTGGCGCACCAGCCTCGGCCGGCTCGCCGACGAGCTGCGCCGCGAGCAGCCACCCGACGTCGAGCCGCTGTCGATGGCGCTGGAGGTGACCTTCGAGCCGGCGCGACGCCGGTCCTGGAGCAGCGGGGGCGCGCGCATCCTGCTGCGGCCGCTGCGACCGGGCGCGAAGCAGCGCTGGATCAAGACCGGCGCCGACTGGAGCGACGTCCCGGTGCTGGCCGGCCGGCGCCAGCTCGTGCCCGCGCAGGCCGCTGCCCTGGTGGCGCTCCAGACGGCGCTCCAGGTCAACCACGCCTACTACGCCGGCGGCGCGGGCGCCGACCTGCGCGACTTCGGCCCCCAGGCGGTCCGGCTGCTCCGCGAGGCCGCCGACGCGGGCGTCGAGCTCGTCTGCCGCAAGCCGCTGCGCGAGGTGGTGCTGCACGAGCAGCCGGTGCGGATGGTCGCCGAGGTGACGGCGGCGGAGCGCGGCACCACCACGGAGGTCCGGATCGGCATCGACGACGGCGCGACGGTGTGGCGCGGAGACGAGGTCGTCGCCGTCGGGCTTCCGGTCGCGCACGTCGTCGGCGTGCTCGACGACACCGGCCTGCTGACGCTGGCCCCGTGCGAGACCCCGATCACGGCGTCCGGGCGGTCGCTGCTCGAGGCCGAGCCGCTGAGCGTTCCGGTCGCCGACCGTGAGGCGCTGCACGACGAGCTCAGGTCGCTGCTCGGGCTGATGCCGGTCCGCTCCCCCGACGGCTCCGCCGAGGTGCCCGAACGGCTGCGGCCCGAGCTGGTACTCGTCGTCGTCTGGCACAGCTCGACCAAGGCAACGCTCGAGTGGACGTGGGAGTACTCCCACGGTCGTCGTACCCACCGGTTCGCGCGCGACGAGCGCCCTGACACCACCGGGGTGCGCGACCGGGCAGCCGAGCGCGAGATCGCATCGCGGCTCCCGGCGGGGATGCTCGATCGCACCGACCTCTTCGACGGCGACGCGCTGGCCTTCGCGCTCAACGACCTGCCCTACCTGCGCGAGATCGACGACGTGCGGGTGGTGGAGCAGGACGCGCCCGACTTCCGCGAGGCCACCGACGCACCCGAGATCGGCTTCGAGCTGGTCGAGCCCACCTCCGACGACGAGCACCCCGATCACACCGACTGGCTCGACCTCGAGGTCACCGTCACCGTCGAGGGCGAGTCGATCCCGCTGCCCGACGTGCTCGGCGCGCTGACCCACGACGCCGAGTTCCTCGTCCTGTCCAGCGGCCTCTACATCGCCACCGACCGACCCGAGTTCGACCGACTCCGGGAGGTCGTGGCCGCCGCCGGCGAGCTCCGCGAGCGCGACGGCGACCGGATCGGCGTCGGTCGCGGCGACCTCGGCCTCTGGGCGCAGCTGGCCGAGACCGGCCTGGTCGACGCCCAGGCCGCCGAGTGGGTGGCCCGGGCGCAGGCCCTCCGCGACCTCGTGGACATCCCACGCCCGGAGCCGACCGGCCTCGCGACCGAACTGCGGTCCTACCAACGCGAGGGCTTCTGGTGGCTGGCGTTCCTGTGGCAGCACGGCCTCGGCGGGATCCTCGCCGACGACATGGGCCTCGGCAAGACTCTCCAGGTCCTCGCCACGATCACGCACGCGCGCGCCGAGCGGCCCGACGACGGCCCGTTCCTGGTCGTCGCCCCGACGTCGGTGGTGACGGCATGGGCCGACGAGGCCTCCCGCCACGCGCCGGGGCTGCGCATCGGCGTGGTCGGGCGACGCGACGACGACATCGCGCGGATCGCGGCCGACAGCGACGTGGTCGTCTCGACGTACACGCTGGTGCGGCTGGGCGAGGACGCCTACGCCGAGGTGCGCTGGTCCGGCCTGATCCTCGACGAGGCCCAGCAGGTCAAGAACCACCAGTCCAAGACCTACTCCGCGGTCCGCCGGATCGTCGCGCCGTTCCGGCTGTGCGTCACCGGAACCCCGTTCGAGAACCGCCTCATGGAGCTGTGGTCGCTCCTGTCCATCGCGGTGCCGGGCCTCTACCCATGGCCCAAGCAGTTCGCGAGCCTCGTCGCGCGGCCGGTGGAGAAGGCCGGCGATGCGACCGCGCTCGAGCGGTTCCGCCGCAGGATCAAGCCGTTCGTGCTTCGCCGCACCAAGGACCTCGTCGCTGCCGACCTGCCCGAGAAGCAGGAGCAGGTGCTGCCGGTCGTGCTCGAGGAGCGTCACCGCCGCATCTACGACGCCCACCTCGCCAAGGAGCGCCAGCGGCTGCTCGGGCTGCTCGACGACTTCGACCGCAACCGAGTCGCGATCTTCACCGCGCTGACCCGGCTGCGTCAGCTCGCCCTCGACCCCGCGCTGGTCGACCCCGAGCACGACCGGGTCGGCTCGGCCAAGCTCGACGTGCTGCTCGAGCACCTCGCCGAGCTGACCGCCGAGGGCCACCGCGCGCTCGTGTTCAGCCAGTTCACCTCGTTCCTCGGCCGCGTGCGCTCGCGGCTGGACGAGGCCGGCATCGCCACCACCTACCTCGACGGCTCCACCACCGACCGGGCCGGTGTGATCGACCGGTTCAGGTCCGGGGAGGCGTCGGTGTTCCTGATCTCGCTGAAGGCGGGCGGCGTGGGCCTGACGCTGACCGAGGCCGACTACGTCTTCGTGCTCGACCCCTGGTGGAACCCCGCCGCCGAGGCGCAGGCCGTCGACCGTGCCCACCGCATCGGCCAGACCAGCCACGTCCACGTCTACCGGCTGGTGGCGACCGACACGATCGAGGAGAAGGTCATGGAACTCAAGGAGCGCAAGGCCGAGCTCTTCGCCCAGGTCATCGACGGTGAGGGCGCCGTGTCGACCTCGATCAGCGCCGAGGACATCCGGGACCTGTTCGAGTGATCAAGCGAGCAGCGGCTCGGCGACGAAGGAGCCGAGGCGCGTCGCGAGCCAGGTTGAGCAAGCCCTGCGACCGAGGAACGAGGTCGCAACGGGCGCGTCGAAACCAAGCGAGCAGCAGCGGGCGAGGAACGAGCCGGCCAGGGAGGTCAGCCGACGGCCGGCTCATGCTTCCGGGCGGCAGGAACCGTCGCGGCGGCGACGGCCATCAGCACCGCGACGGCGATGAGCGCGCGGAGCGTGCCGACGTGGTCGCCGAGGGCACCCAGCAGCGGCGGCCCGGCCATGAAGGCGCCGTAGCCGATCGTGGACACGACGCTGACCCGGCGGGCCGCCCCGGCCGGGTCGTCGGCGGCCGCGCTGATGCCGACCGGGAAGCCCAGCGCCGCACCCAGGCCCCACAGCAGGATGCCGAGGACGATCACGGGCGCGACGGCACCGAACACCACCAGCAGGACACCGCCACCCGAGACGACGGCGGTGAGCGCGAGCACCGGCACCCGCCCGAACCGGTCGAGGACCAGCGGGCCGAGCAGCCGACCGGTCGTCATCGCCGAGACGAAGAGCGCGAAGCCTGCGACGCCGACCCAGTGGGGAGCGTCGTACCCGTCGATGAGCGCGAGGCTCAGCCAGTCGTTCGCGGCCCCCTCGACCGCAGCGAAGCAGAGCACCATGAGGCCGATCGCGAGCGTGCGCGGCTCGGTCCAGGTGCTGCGTCGGGCTCGCACGGGCACGGCCGCCGCTGCGGACGTCGCCGCGACGGGCTCGGGCGTCTCCGAGGAGCCGAGGAACCACCGGGCGGCCGCGGCCGCGCCTGCCGCGCCGATCAAGCCGCCGACGACGAGATGGGCGGCGGCCGGCACGTCCCACCGGATGAGTGCCACGCCGACACCGGCGCCGCCGAAGCTGCCCAGGCTCCAGCCGGCGTGGAACCGCGGCATGATCGTGCGGCCGAGCGCGCGCTCCACCTCGGCCGCCTCGACGTTCATCGCGAGGTCCCAGGTGGCGATGCCGACGCCGTACATGGCGAAGGCGGCGGCCGTCAGGCCGGTGGAGTGCAGGCCGGAGACACCGATCGCGGTCAGGGCGAAGCCGCTCAAGGCGACCGTCGTGCCGATCCGTACGACGGTGGCGGGCCCGAGACGGGCGATCAGGTGGCCGCCGATCGACAGGGCCGCGATGGAGCCCACCGCGATGGCGAGAAGCAGCAGCCCCAGGGCGCCGTTGTCGAGCCCCAGGTCGGCCCGTACGTCGGGCAACCGTGCGGCCAGGCACGAGAAGGTCAGTCCGTTGAGGGCGAAGACGACGCCGACCGCGGTCTTCGCCTGCATCCGCCGACCACGCGCAGCTGCGCGCCCCCGGGCGGGCACGCTCACGCGTTCCAGTCCGTGCCCGGCGGGCGGGCCTCCAACCAGGACTGGAAGCCCATCAGCGACCCCGGGCTCATCGCCAGCTCGACCGTGTCGCCGGCACGCGTCTGACAGCGGATCACGACGTGGTCGGGGTAGAGCGACGCCTGCTCGACCCCGAGCGGCTCGCGGCGGCCGTCGTAGCTCAGCGACTGGCGTTGCCACACGACGCGAGGGCGGGGCGACAGGGAGAAGATGCGGAACCACTCCAGCCGCTCACCGGAGTAGCGGCCGATGCCGAGCGCCCAGCCGCGACCCTGTGCGCCCGAGCGGACTCGGTGGGAGAGCTCGAAGGTCCCGCCGTTGCGGGCAAGGAAACGGCGCCGGACCATCAGCCCGGCGCCGTACCCGATCAGCAGCAGGAGAACGACGCCGGACACGTCCAGCAGCGTCTCCCACCACGCCATGTCAGGAAGCCCGCTCCCCCGCCTTGACCTGCGCCTCGAGGCCGGCGATCCGTGCCTCGTCGCCGTCCTCGCCGCGAGCCTCCTCGAGCTCCGCGCGGGCGGCCTCGAGGTCGACCTCGGAGCCCAGGCGCGCATGCTCGGAGAGCAACGACACCCGGTCGTTCGCGACCGAGATGAAGCCGGAGTCGACCGCAGCGATCACGGTGGAGCCGTCGGTGACGATCTCCACCACGCTGGGCGCGAGCAGCGACATCACCGGGGTGTGGCCGCGCAGGATGCCGATCTCACCGTCGGCGGTGCGGGCGTTGACCTGCGTGGCCTCGCCCGACCAGACGATCCGGTCGGCGGCGACCAGCTCGACCTGCAGAGCGTCGGCCATCACAGACCCTTCTGGATCTCAGCCCACTTCTGCTCGACGTCGTCCAGACCGCCGCACATGAAGAAGGCCTGCTCGGCCACGTGGTCGTACTCGCCGTCGCAGATCTTGTTGAACGCCTCGATGGTCTCCGAGATCGGGACCGTCGAGCCCTCGATCCCGGTGAACTGCTTGGCGACGTAGGTGTTCTGCGACAGGAAGCGCTGGATACGACGCGCCCGGGTGACGATGGTCTTGTCCTCCTCGGACAGCTCGTCGACACCGAGGATCGCGATGATGTCCTGCAGCTCCTTGTTGCGCTGCAGGATCTGCTTCACGCGGATCGCGCAGTCGTAGTGAGCCTGACCGATGTACTGCGGGTCGAGGATCCGCGACGTCGAGGTCAGCGGGTCCACGGCCGGGTAGATGCCGAGCGAGGCGATCTCACGCGACAGCTCGGTGGTCGCGTCGAGGTGCGCGAAGGTCGTCGCCGGGGCCGGGTCGGTGTAGTCGTCCGCGGGGACGTAGATCGCCTGCATCGAGGTGATCGAGTGACCGCGGGTCGAGGTGATGCGCTCCTGGAGCGTGCCCATCTCGTCGGCGAGGTTCGGCTGGTAGCCCACCGCGGACGGCATGCGGCCGAGCAGCGTGGAGACCTCGGAACCGGCCTGGGTGAACCGGAAGATGTTGTCGACGAACAGCAGCACGTCCTGGTTCTGCACGTCGCGGAAGTACTCCGCCATCGTCAGCGCGGACAGGGCGACGCGGAGACGCGTGCCCGGCGGCTCGTCCATCTGGCCGAAGACCAGGGCGACCTTGTCGAAGACGCCGGCCTCCTTCATCTCCACGATCAGGTCGTTGCCCTCGCGGGTGCGCTCGCCGACACCGGCGAACACCGAGACACCGCCGTGGTTCTTGGCGACGCGGGCGATCATCTCCTGGATCAGCACGGTCTTGCCGACACCGGCACCACCGAACAGGCCGATCTTTCCGCCCGTGACGTACGGCGTGAGCAGGTCGATGACCTTGATGCCGGTCTCGAACATCTGGGTCTTGGACTCGAGCTGGTCGAAGGCCGGGGCCTTGCGGTGGATGCCCCACCGCTCGGTGACCTCGTACTTCTCACCCTCCTCGAGGTTCAGCACGTCGCCGGTCGCGTTGAAGACGTGGCCGAGGGTCGCGTCGCCGACGGGCACGCTGATCGGCGCACCGGTGTCGCGCACCTGGGCTCCGCGGACGAGACCGTCGGTCGGCTTCAGCGAGATGGCGCGGACCATGCCGTCACCGATGTGCTGAGCGGCCTCGAGCGGCAGCGTCACCTTCTCGTCGCCCAGGGTCACGTCGACCTCGAGCTTGTTGTAGATGTCGGGCATGGCGTCGACGGGGAACTCCACGTCGACGACCGGGCCGATCACTCGAGCGATCCGGCCCACCGAGCCCGCGCCGTTGGCGGCGGTGGTCTCTTCAACCGTTGCAGTCATCTCAATTACTCCGTTGCTTGAATCAATCGGTGGGTCAGTCGTCCGCGGCCTGCGCGTCGGCCAGTGCGTTCACGCCACCCACGATCTCGCTGATCTCCTGGGTGATGCCGGCCTGACGGGCCTGGTTCGCGATCCGGGTGAACTTCTTGATGAGCTCCTCGGCGTTGTCCGTCGCCGACTTCATCGCCTTCTGGCGCGCCGCGAGCTCGGAGGCCGCGGCCTGGAGCAGGGCGTAGAACACCCGGCTCTCGACGTACTGCGGGAGCAGCCCGTCGAGCACGGCCTCGGCCGACGGCTCGAACTCGTACAGCGGCAGGACCTCGCCGGACTCCGGCTTGCTCTCGCCCTCGACGACCTCCAGCGGCAGGAGGCGCACGGTGTGCGGCTCCTGCACCAGCATCGACTTGAACTGGGTGAACACGAGATGGACCTCGTGCACGCCTAGCTCCTCGTCCTCGCCGTTCAGGAAGGCCTCGATCAGCTGCTCGCCGATCGCCTTCGCCACGTCGTACGTCGGCTGGTCGCTGTGGCCGGTCCATGCCTGGACGACCGGGCGGCCGCGGAACTTGTAGAACGCCTCGCCCTTTCGTCCGGAGACGTAGAGGTCGACGGTCTTGCCCTCGCCCTTGAGCTTCTCGACCAGCTGCTCCGCCTCGCGGAGCACGTTCGAGGAGTAGGCGCCCGCGAGACCGCGGTCGCTGGTCACGACCAGCACCGCGGCTCGGCTCGGGTCCGTCGGCTCGGTGGTCAGCGCGTGGTCGACGTTGGAGTACGTCGCGATCGCGCTGACCGCCCGAGTCAGCTCGCGTGCGTAGGGCGCGGCCGCATTCGCCCGGTGCTGCGCCTTGATGATGCGAGAGGCAGCGATGAGCTCCATGGCGCGCGTGATCTTCTTCATCGACTCCGTCGACTTGATCCGCGCGCGATACTCACGCAGCGATACGGCCATAGCCGCCTCCGATCAATGCGCGAAGGTCGTCGTGGTCCAGGTGCATCAAGGTCACGCCTTCTTCTGCTTGACGATCTGCTCCTGCTGGATCTCGTCGTCGCCCAGGGGCTCGCTCTCCTCGTGGCCCGCCTTGATGAAGCCGCCGCCGGAGGTCTGGAACTCGGGCAGGAAGGCGTCGTAGGCGGAGACGAGCTCGGACTCGGTGGAGTCCTCGAACTTCCGCGACTCACGGATGCCCGACAGGATGCCCGACTTCGACGATCGCAGGTAGTCGAGGAACTCCTGCTCGAACTTGATGACGTCCTCGGTCGGGAGCTCGTCGAGGCGACCCGAGGTGCCCAGCCACAGCGAGACGGTCATGTCCTCGAGTGCGTACGGCGAGTAGGCCGGCTGCTTGAGCAGGGCCATCAGCCGCTGGCCGCGGGCCAGCTGCTGCTTCGACGCGGCGTCGAGGTCGGAGGCGAACATCGCGAAGGCCTCCATCGCGCGGAACTGCGCGAGGTCGACCTTGAGCGAGCCGGTCACGGCCTTCATCGCCTTGGTCATCGCCGCGCCGCCGACTCGCGACACCGAGACGCCGACGTCGATGGCCGGGCGCTGGTTGGCCGCGAACAGGTCGGACTGCAGGAAGATCTGACCGTCGGTGATGGAGATGACGTTGGTCGGGATGAACGCCGAGACGTCGTTGGCCTTGGTCTCGATGATCGGCAGACCGGTCATCGAGCCCGCGCCCATCTCGTCGGACAGCTTCGCGCAGCGCTCGAGGAGCCGGCTGTGCAGGTAGAAGACGTCGCCCGGGTATGCCTCGCGGCCCGGCGGGCGACGGAGCAGCAGCGACACGGCGCGGTAGGCCTCGGCCTGCTTGGTCAGGTCGTCGAAGACGATCAGGACGTGCTTGCCGTCGTACATCCAGTGCTGGCCGATGGCCGACCCGGTGTAGGGGGCGAGGTACTTGAAGCCCGCGCTGTCCGAGGCCGGGGCGGCGACGATGGTTGTGTACTCCAGCGCGCCGGCCTCCTCGAGCGCGCCGCGCACGGAGGCGATGGTCGAGCCCTTCTGGCCGACGGCGACGTAGATGCAGCGGACCTGCTTGTCGGGGTCGCCGGACTCCCAGTTGGCCTTCTGGTTGATGATCGTGTCGATCGCGACGGTGGTCTTGCCGGTCGCGCGGTCGCCGATGATCAGCTGGCGCTGACCGCGACCGATCGGGGTCATGGCGTCGATCGCCTTGATGCCGGTCGCGAGCGGCTCGTGGACCGACTTGCGCTGCATGACGCCGGGCGCCTGCAGCTCGAGGGCACGGCGGCCGGTCGTCTCGATCTCGCCGAGGCCGTCGATCGCGTTGCCGAGCGGGTCGACGACGCGGCCGAGGTAGCCGTCGCCGACGGGAACCGAGAGGACCTCACCGGTACGACGGACCGACTGACCCTCCTCGATCTTGTCGAAGTCACCGAGGATGACGACACCGATCTCCTTGGTGTCGAGGTTCAGCGCCAGACCCAGCGTGCCGTCCTCGAACTCGAGAAGCTCGTTGGCCATCGCCGACGGCAGGCCGGCGACGCGGGCGATGCCGTCCGCGGTCTGCGCGACGGTGCCGACCTCCTCGGTCTTGGCTGCGTCGGGCTGGTAGTCGGCGACGTACTTCGCCAGGGCGTCGCGGATCTCCTCCGGGCGGATACTGAGCTCCGTCATCATGCCTTCTCTCTCGTTGCTTCTTAAGTCTTAGCCGGCGATACGACGGCGGGCGTCGTCGAGCCGGGTGGCGATGGTGCCGTCGATGATGTGGTCACCGAGGGCGACCTTGATGCCACCGATCACGGCCGGGTCGACCACGACGTTGGCGTGCACGGGGCGTCCGTTCTGGCGGGCGAGCGCCTTGACCAGCCGGTCGAGCTGCGCGTCGTCCAGCGCCTTGGCGACCGTGACGGTTGCGACGGACTCGTCGCTCACGTCAGCCGCCAGGGTGCGGTACTCGGCGAGGCTCGCGCTGACGGTGCCGTGGACACCGGTGAGCGCCTGCTTGACCAGCGTGATCGTCGCCGGCATCGCCTTGTCCCCGAGGAGGGAGTCGACCAGGGCCGACTTGTCCTCCAGGGAGCGGCTCGGCTCGCCGAGCGCGTCACGAAGGTCCGAGTTGCCCTGGACCAGCTCGCGGACGCTGAACAGCTCGTCGGTGACCTTGCCCTGGTCGGCGCCGGCGGACCGCACGGTGGCGATCTCGCCGAGACGCTGCAGCCCCTTGGTCAGGTCGCCGGCCTGGGTCCAGCGGCGCTGGACCGCGGACACCAGCAGGTCGACGGCGGTGCCGTCGAGCTTGGCGAACACCTCGCGGACCAGTCCGGTCTTGGCCTCGGAGGAAGCGGTCTGGTCCGTCACGAAACGACGGAGACCGGGTTCCTCGCGCATCGCCGAGGCCGCGGCGTACAGCGACTCGGCCACGCCCGCCGCCTTCGCGGTGTCGTCGCCGACCGCGGCAGTCAGCTCGTCGGTGAGCTCGCTGACCGCCCCGGCCGATGCTCCACGGAGGTCCATCAGCTCGCTCCGGCGGTGTCGGACTCGAGCTCGGCGAGGAAGCGCTCGACCACGCGGCTCTGGCGGGCCTCGTCGTCCAGGCTCTCGCCGACGATCCGGCCGGCAAGGCCGGTGGCCAGGTTGCCGGCCTCCGAGCGCAGGGACGCGATGGCCTGCTGGCGCTCGGCCTCGATCTGCGTCTTGCCGTGCTCGACGATCCGGGTGGACTCGGCCTGAGCCTGCTCCCGCATCTCGGCGATGATCGCCGCCCCCTGCTCGCGGGCCTCCTCGCGGATGCGGGCGGCCTCCTTGCGGGCGTCGGCGATCTGCGCCTCGAACTCGTCCTTCGCCGAGTTGGCGTCGGCCTTGGCCTCGTCGAGCTCCGCGAACTCCTTGCGGATCGCCTCCTGGCGAGCCTCCATCGCCTTGTTGATCGGCGGGATCACGAACTTGGCCAGGACGACCAGGATCAGGATGAACGCGATCAGCTCGATGATGAAGGTGCCGTTCGGCACCAGGAAGTTGCTCGAGAGCGGGGTCAACTTACTTACCGCCGAGGACGAAGACGAACAGGGCCATGAAGGCGAGGTTGATGAAGAACATCGCCTCGACCAGACCCACGGTCAGGAAGAAGATCGTCTGCAGGCGGCCCTGGGCCTCCGGCTGACGGGCGACACCCTGGATGTACGACGAACCGGCCAGACCGTCACCGATGCCAGCACCGATCGCGCCACCGCCGAGTGCGAGGCCGCCGCCGACGAAGGCACCGGCGAGCGAGATGGCCTGAGGGGTAGTGGTTGCCATGATTCTCCTTGTTTTTCGCGCCGGTTCAGGCGCTGGTGTGGATTACCTCTTGGGCGGCTCGAGCAGTTGCCCGACCGCGAGCTTGGTGGTTACGCGTGCTCGGCCGCGTGCTCGTCGTCACCGTGGCCGGAACCGGCCATCGAGAAGTAGAGCACCGTCAGCAGGGCGAAGATGAAGGCCTGGATGACGCCGATCGCCATGTCGAACAGCTTCCAGACGATGTTGAAGACGATCGCCAGGACGCCGCCGACCGGCACGTCGCCGAACTTCCAGGCGACCAGGCCGCCGATCAGCGCGAGCATGATGCCGCCGGCGAAGATGTTGCCGAAGAGTCGCAGCGCGAGCGTGACGGGCTTGATGAGCTCCTCGAGCACGTTCAGGAACGTGAAGACGATCCGGATCGGGACGTCGGCCCCCGGCTTCTCCGGGAAGATGCTCTGACCGATGAAGTGGCTGAAGTAGCCCTTCACGCCACGCTGGCGGATGCCGTAGGTCCAGACGCTGAGGATCACGACGATCGCAAGGGCGTAGGTGAGGTTCGTGTCGGCTGTCGGCGCCACGAAGAACTCACTGTGGTGCTGGTTGATCTGGCTGGGGATCATCTCGAGCCAGTTCGCGATCAGGATGAAGAAGAAGAGCGCGATCGCGAGCGGCGCCACGAACGGGTGGATGTGTCCGAGGTTGTCCTCGACCTGCGTGTTCACCTGGTCGACGATGGTCTCCCAGATCAGCTGCAGCTTCGTGGGGACGTGGTCGGTCGCCTTGGTCAGGCGGCTCCGGAGAACCAGTCCCATGACGACGACGATCACACCGGCGATGACCGTGCACACGATCGTGTCCCTGTTCAGGGTCATCCCGAACAGGTGCCACTCGGGGTGCACCCCGGGCGTGATCTCAATGAGGGGCGTCATTCTTAAGCTCCTTCAGAAGCGGGATCGTGGTCATCACAAGCGCGATCAGGCGGAAGATAGCAAGGCCCAGCAGCACGCCCACACCGTCCCGCCAGAACACAACGGTCCAAGCGACGGCGACCACGGTGAGCACCGCGAGGCGGACCATCGTGAAGCGGCGCAGCTGCACCTTGGTCATGGGTTCACCCGAGGTGATGGTGCGCAGCAGCCAGTGCTCGGTGACCAGGTGGTTGACGAGTGCCAGCGCGATGCCGGCGGCGAGCGAGAGGGGCAGGACCCACGAGTCGGAGAGCTGCCGGAACCAGAGGCTGAAGATCATGAGTCCCAGCGCGACGATCTCGACCTTGCGCTGGTCGCGGACCACGCGGCCCCAGGTGGCGCGGTCCGGGAGGTCGGAGATGTCCGCGCTCGTGGTGGGCTCGGTCATCGGTTCACCTCGCTCCTCTGGCCGTCCGACGAGGCGCGCAGCGCACTGCGCACTCGCAGCACGAAGCCGACTCCCGCCAGGACGATGCCGAGAGCGACACCGAGGACGGCACCGACCGGCGTGCTGCCGGCGACGTGGTCGACGACCAGGCCGAGCGCGGTGCAGCCGACGACGGCGCCGACGAGGAGGGCTCCGAGCTCCAGAAGGTCACGGCCACCCAAGGGGCGGTCGTGGTCTTCAGCGACCATCGGGACGCACCACTCTTCGGTTGCTGTCGGGGGTCTCGGAGGCGGGCGGCCGAGCCACCTGAATCCAGCCGGAAACTACCACATCCACGGCCTGCCGCACCGGCCGGCCGAAGGGCCTCCGGGAACGCGAAAGCGGCGGGTGTCATCAGATGGCATCCGTTTCTGGAACTCAAGGCGGGAAGGGTGCTCCGAGGTAGCTCGTGAAAGCTATCACAAGCGTTGCGGCAACTCCTCATCGGGGTTACCGCGCAGTAGCGGGAGCAGGAAGGTCAGACCGATGGTGACGGCCAGCGCGACCGCGATCCCTATCCACACCATACGGCCCGTGTAGATGCTCGCGGCGACCGTGCCGAAGGCGATCAGCCCCGCCCACAGCCACATGATCAGGACCGCGAGGCGGTGCGAGTGACCGATCTCGAGCAGGCGGTGGTGGAGGTGCTGCTTGTCGGGCGCGAACGGCGAGCGACCGGCCCGCGTCCGTCGTACGACGGCGAGGACGAGGTCGGCCAGCGGCACGATGAGGATCATCACCGGGAGCACGACCGGCAGCAGCACCGGCAGCAGGCTGGACCCGGCGCCGTCGGCGCCCTTGGCGAGGTCGCCGGGGGCGAACTGGGTGGTCACCGTGATGGCCGACCCCGAGAGCACCAGGCCGATCAGCATCGATCCGCTGTCGCCCATGAAGAGCCGTGCCGGGTGGAAGTTGTGCGCGACGAAGCCCAGACAGGCGCCGGCGAGCGCCGCGGCGAGCATCGCCCCGGTGGTCGCGCGGGTGACGTCGTTGATGACGGTGAGGGCGTAGCAGAACACGAAGAGCGCCACGGCCGAGATCCCGATGACGCCGGCGGCAAGGCCGTCGAGGCCGTCGATGAAGTTCACCGCGTTGACCGTGGTGAGCACGATCAGCGCCGTGAGCAGCGCGCCCTGCGCGGTGTCGAGGGAGAAGACGCGGCCGTCGGACTGGTAGAAGTAGCGGAACTGCACGCCGGTGTAGACCAGCAGCCCGACCGCCAGCACCTGCCCGCCGAACTTCGTCAGGGCGTCGAGGTCGAAGATGTCGTCGAGCACCCCGACGCCGCAGATCAGCGCCCCCGAGCCGAGCACCGCCAGCGCGTCGTCCCAGACCCAGGGCTGGCTCGTCGACAGGAACGGCAGGTGCTTGGCCACCAGGAAGGCCGCGAAGAGGCCGCCCAGCATCGCCACCCCCCCGAGGTACGGGATCGGCTCGGCGTGCACGTCGCGGTCGCGTACGGCGGCGACGGCACCGGTCCGCACCGCGAACTCCCGCGCGACGACGGTCAGCAGGTAGGTGACGGCGGCGGCCACCAGGAAGACGACGACGTACTCACGCATCCTCCGACGGCTCCTGCGTCTCCCCCGCAGACGTGCCGGATGCCGGATCCTCGGGCTCCTCGACCGTCACCCCCAGCTCGGCCAGGACCTCGTCGATCTCGGCGACGCTGATCGCGCCGACCCTCAGGACACGCGGCCGGTCGTCGGTGGCGGCGATGATCGTCGACGCCTCGCCGCCGGGGCTGGCGCCGTCGTCGATCACGACCGCGACCACCTCGCCGAGCATCTCCATCGCGCGGTCGGCATCGGTCGCGGCCGGCTGACCGGTCAGGTTGGCGGAGGAGACCGCGAGCGGACCGGTCCGGGCCAGCAGGCGGCGGGCGAGGTCGTGGTCCGGGACGCGGACCGCGACGGTGCCGTTGGTCTCGCCGAGGTCCCACTGCAGCGACGGCTGCTGGTGGCACACGACGGTGAGCGGTCCGGGCCAGAACCGCTCGACCAGCGTGCGGGCGTAGTCGGGGACCGACGTGGCGAGCGCGTCGAGCGTGGTCGCGTCGGCGACGAGCACCGGCGGCGGCATGTCGCGGCCCCTGCCCTTCGCGCTCAGCAGACGAGCGACGGCCGTCGCGTCGAACGCGTCGGCGCCGATGCCGTAGACGGTGTCGGTGGGCAGCACGACCGGGCGGCCGCGGCGTACGGCGAGGCTGGCGGCGTCGACCGCCGCCTCGATCTCGTCCTCGCTCGTCGTGGGCATCCGCTCGGCGGTCACCGGTGCCACCCTTCCGCGGCAGTCATGCGCTCCGCGTGCCCCCGGTGGGTGCATCGCAAGGCGGCGCCGCGACTGCCCACCCGGTCGCCCGTCGAGCGGCGACGAGGCCGCGAGGTGCGTGCCGTGGGTGCCGTGGGTGCGCGGAGCGTGTGAGGACTGCGGAAGCGGGGCACTGAATCATCCTCCCACTCGACGTGCGGTGGTGAAGCGAGGCCTTCCGGCGAGGTCGAGACGGTCGCGGATCTCGGTCCAGTGACCGGCCTTCGCGAGGACCGCCGGGGCCGACTCGCCCTGGACGTCGGCGTGCTCGAACCCGAGCACTCCCCCGGGCTCGAGCAGGGCCGCCGCGCGCTGGGCGATGACCCGGATCGCGTCGAGCCCGTCCTCACCGGAGAACAGCGCCAGGTGGGGATCGTGGTCGCGTGCCTCGGGTGCGACCGACTCCCACGCCTCGAGCGGGACGTACGGCGGGTTGCTGACCACGACGTCGACGCGACCGACCAGGTCGTCGAACTCGGTGGCGAGATCGCCCTGCCGCAGGTCGACATCGGTGCCGGCGAGGTTGCGCTCCGCCCAGGGGTACGCCGACGGGTCGAGCTCGCACGCATGGACCTCGGCCAGTGGCACCTCGTCCTTGATCGCCCTCGCGATGGCGCCCGAGCCGGTGCACAGGTCGACCACGACCGGCCAGGAGCCGGAGCCGTCATAGGCCGCCCGGGACGCGTCGACGGCCCAGCCGGCCAGGAGCTCGGTCTCCGGTCGGGGCGTGAAGACGCCCGGGCCGACCGCGAGCTCGACGTAGCGGAAGCCGGCGGTGCCGGTGAGGTGCTGGAGCGGCTTGCGCTCGGCCCGCCGCGCGACCAGCGTTGCGAACTCCGCGGCCGCCTCGGCGGTGACCTCGGTGACCAGCGCCAGCTTCGCGCGGGTGGTGGCGAGGACGTGGGCGAGCAGCTCGGCGGCGTCGTACTCGGGGCTGGGGACGCCTGCGGCCGACAGCCGGGCGACGGCATCGGCGAGCAGGGCGTGGCGGGAGCTCGACAAGCTCGATCGTCCTATTCCTCGAGGGCGGCCAGCCGGGCGGCCATGTCGGTCTCGAAGCAGGAGTCGAGCACCGGCTGGAGATCGCCGTCGAGGACCTGGTCGAGGTTGTAGGACTTGTAGCCGGTCCGGTGGTCGGAGATCCGGTTCTCGGGGAAGTTGTAGGTGCGGATGCGCTCGGAGCGGTCGACGGTGCGCACCTGGCTGCGGCGGGCGTCGGACGCCTCGGCGTCGGCGGCGTCCTGGGCCGCCTGGAGCAGCCGCGCGCGCAGGATGCGCAGGGCCTGCTCCTTGTTCTGCAGCTGTGACTTCTCGTTCTGGCAGCTCACCACGATGCCGGTCGGCACGTGCGTGATGCGGACGGCCGAGTCGGTCGTGTTGACGCTCTGCCCACCCGGGCCCGAGCTGCGGAAGACGTCGATGCGCAGGTCGTTGTCGTGGATCTCGACGTCGACCTGCTCGGCCTCCGGCATCACCATCACGCCGGCGGCGGAAGTGTGGATGCGGCCCTGGGACTCGGTGACCGGCACCCGCTGGACGCGGTGCACGCCTCCCTCGAACTTCAGCTGGCCGTACGGCGCCTGCCCGGGCTCGCTGCTGCCGCCCTTGACCGCGACCGTCACCGACTTGTAGCCGCCGAGGTCGGACTCGGTGGAGTCGAGGACCTCGGTCTTCCATCCACGGCGCTCGGCGTAGCGCTGGTACATCCGCAGCAGGTCGCCGGCGAACAGCGCCGACTCCTCGCCGCCGGCACCTGCCATCACCTCGAGGATCGCGTCGCTGTCGTCGGTCTCGTCGCGCGGCACCAGCAGGCGGCGCAGCCGCTCGGCGGCGTCCTCGCGCTGGGCGAGGAGCTCGTCCACCTCCTCGGCGAACGCCGGGTCGTCGGCGGCCAGCTCGCGTGCGGCCTCGGCGTCCTCGCCGTGCTGCTGCCACTCGCGCCAGGTGCCGATGATGCCGTTGAGCTCGGCGTAGCGCCGGTTCAGCGTGCGCGCGAGGCGCGCGTCGGCATGGGTCTCGGGCAGGGCCAGCTTCGCCTCGAGGTCGGCGTGCTCGATGAGCATGCCCTCGACGGCTTCGAACACGGCTGCTCCTTCGGGTGCAGTGCGGTGGGACTGCGGCGGGACGACGAAGCGCCGGCCCCCGAGACGGGGACCGGCGCTCCGGATCGGCTACTTGTTGGCGCCGACCTTGCCGTACTTGGCCTCGAACTTCGCGACGCGACCGCCGGTGTCGAGGATCTTCTGCTTGCCCGTGTAGAACGGGTGGCACTGCGCGCACACGTCGGCGTGGATCGAGCCGCTCGTCGAGGTGCTGCGGGTCGTGAACTGGTTGCCGCAGGTGCAGGTCACCTGGGTCACGACGTAGTCGGGGTGGATGTCCTTCTTCATGGCTTCCTCTCGTGCGCCGGGTCGCCTGCGGACGCAGACGTGAACCGGAGCGGACTCTTCAGTGTACGGCGGGGCCGGAGGGCCGGCCCAATCCAGGACGGCTCAGCCTCGCTGCACCTGCATGAGGAACTCGATGTTGGTGCGAGTTCTTCCCAGGCGCTCCACCAGCGACCGGTGGGCATCGGACGCCGACAGCTCGGCCAGCTCCGCGTCGAGCTTGGCGAGGATGGTCGACTCCTCGTCGCTGGTGAGCAGCTCGGCATGGCGGGTGCCGGACGCGGCGACGTCGATCGCGGGGAACGACCGCTGCTCGGCAAGGTCTCGGCGCAGCCGGATCTGGAGGTTCTCGGTGCCGTCGATCTCCTCGAAGAGCAGCTGGTCGGTGGCCGACCCGGAGTCGGCGACGACGGTGGCGATGATCGTGAGCGAGCCGCCGTTCTCGATGTTGCGGGCGGCGCCGAAGAGGCGCTTGAGGCCGTAGAGCGCGCTCGCGTCCACTCCCCCGGCCTGGACCCGGCCGTTGGCCGAGCCGGCGAGGTTGTAGGCGCGACCGAGACGGGTCAGGCCGTCGAAGAGCACGACCACGTCGTGGCCGAGCTCGACGAGCCGCTTCGCACGCTCGACGGCCAGCTCGGCCGCGGTGACGTGGTCGGCAGCGGGCCGGTCGAAGGTGCTCGCGACGACCTCGCCCTTGATCGAGCGCTCGAAGTCGGTGACCTCCTCGGGCCGCTCGTCGAGCAGCACGACCATGAGGTGCGCCTCGGGGTTGTTGGCTGTGACGGAGCTCGCGATCGAGCGGAGGATCGTCGTACGACCCGACTTCGGCGGGGCCGTGATGAGGCCACGCTGGCCGCGGCCGATCGGCGCGGCGATGTCGAGGAGCCGGCCGGTCAGGTTCTCGGAGGTCGTCTCCATCCGCAGGCGCTCGGTCGGGTGGGTCGGCGTGGAGTCGGCGAAGTCCTTGCGGCTCTTGGACTGCTCGGGGTCGGCGCCGTTGACCGCGTCGATGCGGACCATCGGGTTGAACTTCTCGCGGCGCTCGCCCTCGCGCGGCTGGCGGACCTGGCCGGCGACGGCGTCGCCGCGGCGCAGGCCGTACTTGCGGACCAGCGACAGCGACAGGTAGACGTCGTCGGTGCCGGCGAGGTAGCCGGAGGTCCGCACGAACGCGTAGTTGTCGAGCACGTCGAGGATGCCGGCCGCGGGCACGAGCACGTCGTCCTCGCGCACCTCGTGGTCGGCCTCGCGGGCGGTGCGGTTGCGGTCACGGCCGCGACGGCGTCGGTTGCGGCGGCTGCCGCCCTCGGCGTCGTCGTCACCGTCCTCGCCCTGGGCGTCGCGCGGGTCGCCCTGGTTGGCGTTCTGGTTGGCGTTCTGGTTGGCGTTCTGGCTGTTGGCCTGGCCGCCGCCCTGCTTGGCGCCCTGCCTGTCCTGAGGCTGCTGCTTCTCCTGCTTGTCCTGCTTGTCCTTCTTGTCCTGCTGCTTGTCCTTGGTGCCGTCGGACTGCTTGTCCTGCCGGGCGCCGTTGCCGGATCGCTCCGGACGCCCTCCCTTGGCGGGCTGGTCGGCGGGCGCGGCCTTCTCGGGGGCCTTGGTGGCCTCCGGCCGGGCGGGCTCCGCCGTCTTCGCCGGGCGCTCGGGCTGTCCGCCCTGGCCGGACTGCGCCGACTTGATCGCCTCGACGAGCTGCGCCTTCTTCATGCTGCCGGCGCCGGAGATGCCCATGCCTGCGGCCATCGCCTTGAGGTCGGCGATGAGCATCGAGTTCAGGCCGCCGCCGCGCTTCTTGGCGGGCGTCTGCGCCACGGAGGCGTCAGAGGATTCGGTCACGTGAGGTCCTTCCCACGTATCACGGCCGCACGGAGAGGTGCGGCGACTTGTTCGGATCACGCTCCGGCGACCCCGGCCGGAGGGCTGGCGCACGCACGAGAGAGGCGGCGCGCGGCCAATGTAACACCACGGACGGGAGCTCGGCCCCGCCCACGCGCAGGGCGCGTCAGGCAGGCCGAGCACCGGTGGCGTCGACCGCGAGGGCGTGCACCGCCCAGCCCTCCGGGCATCGCGCCACCAGCCCGGCGACGTCGGAGCCGTCCGCGAAGGCGAGCACCGTCGGCCCGGCACCGGAGACGATCGCCGCCACGCCGTCCGCACGCAGCGCGTCGATCAGGTCGAGCGAGGCAGGCATCGCGGACCGGCGGTACTCCTGGTGGAGCCGGTCCTCGGTCGCCCGGAGCAGCAGCTCCGGCGCACTGGCCAGCGCAGCCACCAGGAGCGCGGCCCGGCCGGCGTTCGCCGCGGCGTCCGCATGGGGCACGGCATCGGGCAGCAGCGCCCGCGCTGCCTCGGTCGACACCGGCTCGGGCGGCACGAAGGCGACCGCGCTGATCCGCGGGTCGACCGAGCCCGGTACGGCGAAGAAGGTGCCGTCGGCATCGCGGCCGGCGATGGTGAAGCCGCCGTACAGGGCGGGGGCGACGTTGTCGGGGTGACCCTCGATCGTGGCGGCGAGGTCGAGCAACGCGTCGTCGTCGAGCAGCAGGTGCCCACCGGCCACGAGCTCGCGTGCCAGCCAGACACCCGCGACGATCGCGGCCGACGACGAGCCGAGGCCTCGGGCGTGCGGGATGACGTTGGCGCAGGAGAGCCGCAGACCCCTCGGCTGCACCCCGATCCGGTCGAAGGTCGCCCGCATCGCGCGGACGACCATGTGGCGCTCGTCGAGCGGCACCTCGCCCTCGCCCACGCCGGAGACCTCCACGACCAGGCCCTCGGGGAGCACCTCGGCCTCGAGCCGGTCACGCAGGTCGAGCGCGAGGCCGAGGGCGTCGAAGCCGGGGCCGAGGTTCGCGGAGGTCGCGGGGACCGAGACCCGTACGGGTCCGTCGACGAAGGTCACGTCGGTGCTCGTGCTCAGAGGCCGGCTGCCGCGGCGGCGGACTCGATCTCGCTGTCGATCACGACGTGCGGGATGTCGCCGAAGAACTCGAGCGCGGTTCCGGTGTCCTTCAGGCCGTGACCGGTCACGGTGATGACGACCGTCGCGCCGGCGTACGACTCGCCGGCCTCGAGCTCGCTGAGCATGCCGGCGACGCCGGCCGCCGAGGCGGGCTCGACGAAGACGCCGTCACGACGGGCGAGCTCGGCCTGCGCGGCGAGGATCCGCTGGTCGCTCAGTGCGGCGAACCGGCCGCCGGACTCGTCACGGGCGGTCTCGGCGAGCTTCCACGACGCCGGGTTGCCGATGCGGATCGCGGTCGCCTTGGTCTCGGGGTAGTCGACCGGGTGGCCCAGCACCAGCGGCGCCGCGCCCTCGGCCTGGAAGGCCCGCATGACCGGCTTCTTGGTCGCACGGCCGGAGGCGGCGTACTGCTGGTAGCCGAGCCAGTACGCCGACATGTTGCCCGCGTTGCCGATCGGCATCAGGTGGTAGTCGGGGGCGTCGCCGAGGCGGTCGACCACCTCGAAGGCGGCGGTCTTCTGGCCCTCGAGCCGGACCGGGTTGACCGAGTTGACCAGCGCGACCGGATAGGTGTCCGCAAGGCCGCGGGACAGCTTGAGGCAGTCGTCGAAGTTGCCGCGGACCTGGATCACCTTCGCGCCGTGGACCAGCGCCTGCGCGAGCTTGCTCGGCGCGATCTTGCCCTCGGGCACCAGCACGATCGGGGTGAGACCGGCCTTGGCGGCGTACGCGGCCATCGAGGCGGAGGTGTTGCCCGTGCTCGCGCACACGCAGGCCTTCGCGCCCTCGAACACGGCGACCGAGATCGCGGCGGTCATGCCGCGGTCCTTGAAGGAGCCGGTCGGGTTGTTGCCCTCGATCTTGAGCCACACCTCGCCGCCGGTGAGACCCGACAGCCACTCGGAGTGGACCAGCGGGGTGCCGCCCTCGCCGAGGCTGATCGCGGGTGTGCCGTCGGGGATGTCCAGGAGGGGGCGGTACTCCTCGATGACACCGCGCCACTGGTGCACGGCGGACTGGTTGCTCACTCGTCGACTCCTTCGACCCGCATCACCGAGGTCACCTCACGGACGATGTCCATTGTGCGCAGCTCCTCCACGGTCGCCGCGAGCTGGGCGTCGCTCGCCTCGTGCGAGACGACGACGAGCTGCGCGTCCTCGCCACGACCCTCCTGACGGACGGTCTGGATCGAGACGTCGTGCGCGGCGAAGGCGTTCGCGACCGCGGCGAGCACGCCCGCGCGATCGGCGACGTCGATCGCCACGTGGTAGCGGGTGCGGGTCTCGCCCATCGGCAGCACCGGGCGGTCGGCGTACGTCGACTCGCGGGGGCCGCGCGTCTCGGTGAGCCGGTTGCGGGCGACCGTCACCAGGTCGCCCAGCACCGCGCTCGCGGTCGGCGAGCCGCCGGCGCCGGGGCCGTAGAACATCAGCTGACCCGCCGCCTCGGACTCGACGAAGACCGCGTTGTAGGCCTCGCGCACGCTCGCGAGCGGGTGGGACCTCGGGATCATCGCGGGGTGCACACGCACGCTCACGCCCTGGTCGGCGCCCTCGCCGACCAGCTCGGCGATGGCGAGCAGCTTGACCACGCTGCCGATGTCCTTGGCCGAGCGGACGTCGCCGGCGGACACGTCGGTGATGCCCTCCCGGTGCACGTCGTTGACGCTGACCCGGGTGTGGAACGCGATGCTCGCCAGGATGGCGGCCTTCGCGGCCGCGTCGAAGCCCTCGACGTCGGCGGTCGGGTCGGCCTCGGCGTACCCGAGCGCCTGGGCCTCCTCGAGCGTCTCCTCGTAGCCCGCACCGAAGGAGTCCATCTTGTCGAGGATGAAGTTGGTGGTGCCGTTGACGATGCCGAGGACCCGGGTGACGTTGTCGCCGGCGAGAGACTCGCGCAGCGGCCGCAGGATCGGGATCGCGCCGGCGACGGCCGCCTCGTAGTAGAGGTCGCGACCGGCCTTCTCGGCCGCCTCGAACAGCGTCGGGCCGTCCTCGGCGAGCAGCGCCTTGTTGGCGGTGACGACCGACGCGCCGTTCTCCAGCGCGCTGAGGATCAGCGATCGTGCGGGCTCGATGCCGCCGATCACCTCGACCACGAGGTCGATGTCGTCGCGGGCCACCAGCGCGGCGGCGTCGGTGGTCAGCAGGTCGGCGGGCACGTCGACCTCGCGCTTCGCGTCGAGACGGCGTACGGCGACCCCGGCGAGCTCGATCGGCGCACCCACCCGGGCGGCCAGGTCGGCGGACTGCTCGCCGAGGAGTCGCACCACCTGCGACCCGACGGACCCGCAGCCGAGGACGGCCACCTTCAGGGGATTGCTCACGGGACAAGGCTATCGGCGGATGGCCCGCGGGTCGGACTCCCGTCCACTCCCTGGGGCATCGACGTGCCGCTAATCTCGGGCGACGTGAGCGACGACAACGCAGACATCACCCCTGCCTACACCGGACGGCTCGGCGTCGAGGCCATGCCGGCCCTCCGACTGCCCGACGAGTCGATAGCGCCCCGGGCGGCGTACCAGTTCATCCACGACGAGCTGATGCTCGACGGCAGCTCCCGGCTCAACCTGGCGACCTTCGTGACCACCTGGATGGATCCGGAGGCCGGTCAGCTGATGACCGAGGCGCTGGACAAGAACATGATCGACAAGGACGAGTACCCCGCCACCGCAGCCATCGAGCAGCGCTGCGTGGCGATGGTGGCCGACCTCTTCCACGCCCCCGGCCTGAGCACGACCGACCCGGCCTCGGCGACCGGCGTCTCGACCATCGGCTCCTCCGAGGCCGTCATGCTCGCCGGGCTGGCGCTGAAGTGGCGCTGGCGGGCCAAGCGTGGCGACGCGGGCGGCAAGCCCAACCTCGTGCTCGGCTCCAACGTGCAGGTCGTGTGGGAGAAGTTCTGCCGCTACTTCGAGGTCGAGCCGCGCTACCTCCCGATGGAGCACGGCCGCTACGTGATCACGCCGGAGCAGGTGCTCGACGCCGTCGACGAGGACACCATCGGCGTCGTCGGCATCCTCGGTACGACGTTCACCGGCGAGCTCGAGCCGATCAAGGAGATCTGCGAGGCGCTGGACGCCCTCGCGGCCAAGGGCGGTCCGGACATCCCGGTGCACGTCGACGCGGCCAGCGGCGGGTTCGCCGTACCGTTCCTGCGGCCGGAGCTGGAGTGGGACTTCCGGCTGCCGCGGGTCGCCTCGATCAACGTCAGCGGCCACAAGTACGGCCTGACCTACCCGGGCATCGGGTTCGTGGTCTGGCGCGAGGCGTCCTGCCTGCCCGAGGACCTGGTCTTCCGGGTGAGCTACCTCGGCGGCGACATGCCCACCTTCACGCTCAACTTCTCGCGACCTGGCAACCAGGTCGTCGGGCAGTACTACAACTTCATCCGTCTCGGCCACGCCGGTTACACCTCGATCATGACCAGCCTGCGCGACACCGCCTCGTGGGTGGCCGACCGCCTCGCGGAGTACGACGGCATCGAGGTGATCACCGACGGGACGGCGATCCCGGTCGTGTCGTTCATGCTCAAGGGCGACCCGGGCTTCAGCGTGTACGACCTGTCCCACGAGCTGCGGACGGGCGGCTGGCAGGTGCCGGCGTACCCGATGCCGGCCGACGCGGAGGACGTGTCGGTGCTGCGCATCGTGGTCCGCGAGGGCTTCAGTCGCGACCTCGCCGGCCAGCTGATGCTGGCCTTCGACGACGCCTACCGCCGGCTGCAGGCCGGTGTCCGGCCGGAGTCGTCGGCCAGCGGCTTCGCGCACTGAGCCCGCCGGACACCAGGACGACAAGTTCGGCCCGATCGCCGGCGGTCAGGCGCCGTCTCCGTCGAGCTTGTCGTCCTGGTGTCCGTCAGCCGACGTCGGTCGCGAGCAGGTCGTCGACCGTCTCGCGACGCACGATCACGCGCGCCCGGCCGTCCTTGACCGCGATGACCGGCGGCCGGAGGGCGTGGTTGTAGTTCGACGCCATCGAGCGGCAGTAGGCACCCGTCGCCGGTACGGCGAGGAGGTCCCCCGGCCGCACGTCGCTCGGCAGGAACTCGTCGCGTACGACGATGTCGCCGGCCTCGCAGTGCTTGCCGACCACCCGCGCGAGGGTGGGCGGGGCGTCCGAGCGACGTGAGGCGATCGTGGCTGAGTAGTCGGCGTCGTACAGGGCGGTGCGGATGTTGTCGCTCATGCCGCCGTCGACGCTGATGTAGAGGCGCGCGGCGCCGCCGTCGAGCGTGACCGGCTTGACCGTGCCGACCGTGTAGACGGTGCAGGTCGACGGGCCGGCGATCGCGCGGCCGGGCTCGATCGAGAGCCGGGGAGCCTCGATGCCGAGCCCGCGGCACTCCTGGTGGACGATCTCGCGCATCCCGGCGGCCAGCTCGGCGGCGGGCTTCGGGTCGTCCTGGGTCGTGTAGGCGATGCCGAATCCGCCGCCGAGGTCCATCTCGGGCATGGCCACGCCGAGCTCGCTCGCGATCTGCGCGTGCAGCGCGAGGACCCGCTTGGCGGCGACCTCGAAGCCGGAGGTGTCGAAGATCTGGCTGCCGATGTGCGAGTGCAGGCCCAGCAGGTCGACGCCCTCGCTCGCGACCACGCGGCGCGCGGCCTCCAACGCGTCGCCGGACGAGATCGAGAAGCCGAACTTCTGGTCCTCGTGGGCTGTGGCGATGAACTCGTGGGTGTGCGCCTCGACGCCGGCCGTCACCCGGACCATCACCCGCGCCGGCATGCCGGTCTCGGCGGCGACCGACGCGACCCGCTCGATCTCCGCGAAGGAGTCGACGACGATCCGGCCGACGCCGAGCGAGACCGCGCGGCGCAGCTCGGTCAGCGTCTTGTTGTTGCCGTGGTAGCCGATCCGCTCGGGCTCCACTCCCCCGCGCAGCGCGACGGTCAGCTCGCCGTCGGAGCAGACGTCGAGGCACAGCCCGAGCTCGGCGATCCAGCGCGCGACCGCCGTACAGAGGAAGGACTTGCCGGCGTAGTAGACGTCGGCGCCCTCGAACGCCTCCTTGAATGCCAGCGCACGCGCCTTGAAGTCGTCCTCGTCCAGGACGTACGCCGGGGTGTTGTGCTCGGCGACCAGGTCGGCGACGGCCATGCCCCCGATGACGAGGTCACCCGACTCGTCCTTGTGGGCGGTGCTCGACCACAGCGTGGCGACGAGCTCGTTGACGTCCGTCGGGGCGCCCAGCCACGACGGGCCCCTCAGGGCTCCGGGCGCGTGGGCCCAGCCCGCCTCGTGCGTGGTGCTCATCGGCCGATCACATCCGCTCCGGCGCGGTCACGCCGAGGAGGTCGAGACCGTTGGCGACGACGGTCTGGGTAGCCTTCGCGAGCATCATCCGCGCGAGGTTCGCCGGGCCCACCGGCTCGTCGCCCTGGGGCAGCATCCGGCACTCCTTGGTGTCGTACCACTTGTTGAAGACCGACGCGGTGTCCTCGAGGTAGCGCGCCACACGGTGCGGCTCGCGCAGCTCGGCGGCGCTGGCCACGACGCGGGGGTACTCCGCCAGCGCGCGCAGCAGGTCGCCGTCGCGCTGGTGGTCGAGCAGGCTCGGGTCGAACTCCTCGCCCGGCAGCGTCATGCCGAGGTCGGCGGCGTTGCGCAGCATCGCGCAGGTCCGGGCGTGGGCGTACTGGACGTAGTAGACCGGGTTGTCGTTCGACGCCTTGGTGATCTCGGCGATGTCGAGCGTCAGCGGGCTGTCGGCCGGGTAGCGCGCCAGCGAGTAGCGCAGCGCGTCGACGCCGATCTCCTCGGCGAGCTCGTTGAGGGTGACGATCGTGCCCGCGCGCTTGGAGAGCTTGACCTCCTGGCCGTCGCGCATGATCTTGACCAACTGGCCGATCAGGACGTCCAGCGTCTTGTCCGGGTCGTCCCCGACGCAGGCCGCCATCGCGCGGAGCCGGCCGACGTAGCCGTGGTGGTCGGCGCCGAGCAGGTAGATGCAGCTGTCGAAGCCGCGGCTGCGCTTGTTGAGGTAGTAGGCGGTGTCGCTGGCGAAGTAGGTCAGCTCGCCGTCGCTCTTGATGAGGACACGGTCCTTGTCGTCGCCGAAGTCGGTGGTGCGCATCCACAGCGCGCCCCCGTCCTCGAAGACGTGACCGAGCTCCTCGAGCCGCTTGAGGGTGTCGGGGACGTGGCCGTCCTCGTGCAGCGAGAGCTCGCTGAACCAGACGTCGAAGTGGGTGTTGAACGAGTCGAGCTGGTCCTGCTGCTCCTTGAGCTGGATCGCGTAGCCGACCTGGCGGACGGCGGCGAGCCGCTCGGCCTCGTCGGCGATCCGGAAGATGCCCGGCCGGGCCGCCTCGACGGCCTTCGCGAGGTCGTCGATGTAGCCGCCGGCGTACCCGTCCTCGGGCTTCTCCTCGCCCAGCGCGCTGGCGATGATCGAGCGGGCGAAGTTGTTCATCTGGTTGCCGCGGTCGTTGATGTAGAACTCGCGGGTCACCTCGGCGCCGGCCGCGGCGAGCACTCGGGCGATGGCGTCGCCCAGCACCGCCCAGCGGGTGTGCCCGAGGTGCAGCGGGCCGGTCGGGTTGGCCGAGATGAACTCGACGTTGATCTTGTCGCCCGTCAGCGCCTCGCTCCGGCCGTACGACGCTCCCGCGGCGACGACGTCCGACGCCACCCGGCCCTGGGCGCCGGCCTCGACGGTCACGTTGAGGAAGCCCGGTCCAGCGACCTCGACCTCGCCGATGCCCTCGGACTGGCGCAGCGACTCGGCGATGAGCTCGCCCAGTGCACGCGGGTTGGTGCCGGCTTTCTTCGCGAGCTGGAGCGCGACGTTGGTGGCGTAGTCGCCGTGGCCCTTCTGTCGGGGCAGCTCGACCGTCACCTCGGTCGGGACGCCGTCGGGCAGGCTCAGGGTGCCTGCGTCGACCAACGCCGTCAGGACATCGACGACCGTGGTGGAGAGCTGCTCAGGGGTCACCCCGCGATCGTATCGGCGGCCCTCGGTTTCCTCCGCCTCGATATCGCCCGGTAGTGTTCGACACCACGCGAGCGGCACCGCCGTTCCGCGAATGCCTCCGTAGCTCAGGGGATAGAGCACTGGTTTCCGGTACCAGGTGCCGCAGGTTCGAATCCTGCCGGAGGCGCGCTCTGAGCAGGCCCGGACTCCCTCGAGTCCGGGCCTGCTCCGCTTCCCGGATGGCGTTGTTGCAAAGGACTTGCAACAACGCAAGACTGGCGATGTGTCGTCCCGTCTCGCCGCCTTCCGCGACAGCCTCACGAGCGCGGACAGGCGCAGCCTCTGGTCGATGGCGGGGTTCGTGGTGCTGCTGCACGCGGTGGGGTTCGGCGTCCTGTTCGGGTACGTCGCACCCCGGCACTACCACCTCGGCGGCGACCATCCCGTGTTCACCATCGGTGTCGGCATCCTGGCGTACACCTTCGGGCTGCGGCACGCCTTCGACGCCGACCACATCGCGGCCGTCGACAACGCGACCCGCAAGCTGATGGCCGACGGCGTCGCGCGCGTGACCGCGGGCGAGGGCGAGCAGCGCAAGCCGCTCTCGGTCGGCTTCTGGTTCAGCCTGGGCCACTCGACCATCGTCTTCGTGCTGAGCTTCCTGCTCGCCCTGGGCGTGAAGTCGCTGGCGGGCTCGCTCGAGGACCGCGGCTCGCGCCTCCACACCCTCACCGGCGTGATCGGGCCGAGCGTGTCCGGCGTCTTCCTGTGGATCCTCGGCCTGCTCAACCTGGTCGCGCTGGTCGGCATCGCGAAGGTCGCCGTACGCCTGCGGCGCGGGCACTACGACGAGGCCGAGCTGGAGCGTCACCTCGACAGCCGCGGCTTCATGAACCGGATCCTCGGCTTCCTGACCAGGTCCGTGCGCAAGGCCTGGCACATCTACCCGGTCGGCGTGCTGTTCGGGCTGGGCTTCGACACCGCCACCGAGGTCGGGCTGCTCGTGCTCGCGGGCGGCGCCGCCGCCTTCCAGCTGCCGTTCTGGTCGATCGTGGTGCTGCCGGTGCTGTTCGCGGCCGGCATGTGTCTGGCCGACACCGTCGACGGCGTCTTCATGAACGCGGCGTACGGATGGGCCTTCGCGAAGCCGGTCCGCAAGGTCTTCTACAACCTCACCATCACGACCATCTCGGTCCTCGTCGCGCTCGTCATCGGCACCATCGAGCTGGTCGGCGTCCTCGCCGACCGTCTCTCGATCACCACCGGACCGCTCGCGGCGGTCGCCAGCATCAACCTCGACTACGCAGGCTATGCGATCGTCGGGCTGTTCCTCGTCTGCTGGCTCGCCGCACTCGCGGTGTGGCACTTCGGCGACATCGAGGAGCGATGGTCTGCCAACCTGGTCGAGTGACCACGCGGATCGCCACCGCCAACGTCCTCTACAAGCTGCCGAGGTACGACGCCCGCCACGCGCTCGACCTGGTGCTGGCCGAGGAGCCGGACCTCGTCGGCCTCCAGGAGTGGTACGTCGTCCGCCTGCCGCTGCTCCGCCCGACCGGATCGGTCCGCGTCGCCCCCGGTCCGGTCACCGTGCCCGGTGGCAGCAGGTTCCAGTGGGTCACCGGCCTGGGCGGCGGGAACGTCGTCGGGGCGAGGGCCGACCGCTACGACCTGCTCGCCTCGCGGCAGCCGTGGCTCAGCCTGCCCGGTCCGACCGACCGCACCGACCGGCTGCTGAATCTCGAGCCGCCGCGCGAGGCCACCGTCGGCGTCTTCGCCGACCGGGAGGCCGGCGACACCGTCGCGCTGATCAGCTACCACCTCGTCTCCGGGGCGGTGCGCGGGGCGTCGTACCGCAGCGACCGGCCGCGGCTGGTCCGCCGCCACCGGCACGAGGTCGCCCGGCTGGACGACCTCGTCGGGGAGCTGCAGGCCGACGGCCACCGCGTGTACGCCGTCGGCGACTCCAACCACCACCTGCAGCGCCTGACCGGGCTGACCTCCGCCTGGGAGGACCGGGAGCCCGCGCCGACCTGCGGACGGCAGACGCTCGACGACGTGCACGGGCCCGGCGATGCCACCGGTCTGCGCCTGGTCACGACCCCCTCGGACCATCTCGCGGTGGTGGTCGACCGGCCGTGACGCGGCGGTCAGGACAGCGGCGCCGAGTGGTTCGGCAGGGCGACGTACGGCCGGCAGGGCTCGTTGCGCAGCACGCCGCACGCCGGCAGCTTCGTGGGGATCGACTCCCCCGGGATCGCCGGCAGGATCAGCCGTGACGGCATCGAGCGTGAGTGCGCGATCGCGACTCGCGCGGTGCCGGTCGGCGGCTCGGTCTCGTCGAACGACCAGACCGGCTGCGAGCCGTTGACGCCGGAGATGGTCAGCCGGATGCGGGAGCCGGCGCGGTAGGCGTGGCCCTCGTAGTAGAGCGGGATCGTCACCTTCACGAACCTGCCCCTCGGCATCGGCCGCACGTCGCTCTGCTTCAGGCTCGGCACCGGCTCGAGCAGGGTCGAGGCCTCCCGGAAGATGTCGTGCGGGTCGTAGGACAGCCTGCGCTCGCTCGCGCGCTGCCAGCCGTTCTGGACGAACACCTCGTTGCCGGCGGGCGTCACCTCGCTGACGGTGGCCTGGAGGTCGACGTCCGGTGTCGACGAGCGCACCCAGACCTGCACCGCTCCCCCACCGACGACCGTCAGGTCCTTGGTCAGCCTGGGCGAGAGATAGGAGACCGCCGTGCCCGACGGGTCGTCCTTCCAGTCCCAGCTCCACTGGCTCTTGTTGCCCCACAGACCGCCGGCCATCGGCGAGCCGGTGAAGTCGATCTTCGGCACCGCACCGGGGTCGGAGGTGTAGCGGTCCATGCCGCCCCCGGACTGCCGGTGCGACGACATCGCGCCGCCCTTGCCGAGGTAGAGCGACATCGCCCTGGTCTGCGTGGGCGGGAACGCGCTGAACGTCTTCTCGTAGCCGGAGAACGGCTCGCCCGCGCCCTTGCCGGCGCCGTTGTCGAAGTCGACCCGCACCATCGGAAGCGCGTCGAACCGCTTGAGCGCGGCGGCGTAGGTGAGCTGCCCCTGGACCGGGTCGCCCGGCAGCATCGTCAGGTCGGTGTGCGGCAGGCCGAACGCCGTCTGGTAGATCAGCGGCGCGGTCGCCCGCACGAACACCGAGTTGAGAACCGGCGCCTGGTGGGCGACGTACAGCTCGAGGAAGTCGTACCAGCGGTTGAAGGTCTCCGGATCGAGCGAGTCGCCGTGCACCCCGTTGGTGAAGGTGAACCACTTCCTCCTCGTCCCGGTGAAGTGCTTGACCAGCGCAGGGCAGTGGCCGCCCGTCTGCTCGTCGGTGAACTGACACGCCAGGAACACCGGCACGTGGATCTTGTCCACGAACGTGATCGGGTCGAGCGGGTCGGCCGTCTTGGGCTTGTAGTGGCGGTTGGCCCTGATCTTCCTCATCAGGTTGACGGCCTCGCCGTGGAGGTCCTGGTCGGCCTTGCAGACGGCGTCACCGTCCTGCACGCGCTTCCAGGCATAGGCCTGGCCGCCGTGGGCGCTCGCCGGCAGCGCGTCGTGGATGCGCTCCTTGGCCCAGGCGACCGCGAAGCCGTTGTTGAGGATGCCGCCCGGGTAGAGCGTGGTGGCGACCGAGTCGATCGTCGACAGCGGCGCGATCGCCGAGAGGTCCGGCGGGTTGAGGGCCGCGCTGAAGAGCTGGCTGATCGCGCCGTACGAGATGCCCATCATGCCGACCTTGTGGCCCTTGACCACGGCGGGTGGGCGATGGTCTCGATGACGTCGTACGCGTCGAGCTGCTGGTTGCGCTCGAAGAAGTCGTAGGCGCCGCCGGAGCAGCCGGTGCCGCGCATGTTGACGTCGACGACCGCGAAGCCCATCAGGTTCGCCAGCGTGGCGATGCCGTTCTGCGGGTCCTTCGGGTCGGCGTACCCGTAGCCGGCGTACTCGATCAACGTCGGGTACGGCGGCGCGAAGTTCGGTACGGCGACGCCGACCCCCAGCCCGGCCGCGCTCGTCGGCGGGTGCACGCTGATCGCGAGCTTGGTGCCGTCACGCGTGGTCAGGTAGCCGTAGCCGTTGTCGGCGATCCTCTGGTGGTAGAAGTCCGTGTGCCACGGCTTCGCGGCGGCGGTGTGGACGGTGAACGCCGCCGAGCGGGTCCGGCCGACCACCATCCGGTAGCCGCTCGCCGGCCGCAGGTCGCGGAACAGCACGCCGCCCTGGGCGTCGGCACGGCGGCGCTGCACCTGCCGGCCGGCGCGGACGAGCGAGACGGTGGCGTGGGCGGGCAGCCCGGTGGCGTACGCCTGGCGCGCGCTGCCGTGCCCGACCACGTGTGGCGCCGCCTGCGCCTGCCCCTGCACCCCCGCGAGCCCGAGCAGCACCGCTGCCAGGCTCACGACGACCACCAGCACCACCCGTGCGGACCTCTGCACCATGTCGCCTCCTCGTGACGTCAGTCACAACGGACGACCACTCTGCCGGTCACGCGCAGACGGCTCAGCAGTGCCTGGGCAGCGTCGCGTCGTTGCGGGCGGCGTTGCCGAGCCGCTTGGCCATGGCGAAGTCCGGGTTCTCGACGTCGGCACCTCCGATGACCTCGCCGCGGCCCGCGATCACGCAGCTGGTGACATTGCCGGGGTCGACGTCGGCCACCGCGTGGGCCAGCTGGAAGAGCTGGCTCGGACTGAGGTCGGTCTGGAGGTTCTGCATCACGCTGAGGACGCCCTTGGCGATGAAACCCGGGTCGGCCCGCTTGCGGTGGAGCTTCTCCTGGATGCCGCGGATGACGCGGTCCTGGTTGGCGCTGCGGTCGAAGTCGCCGTGCGGCAGCGTGTGCCGGATGCGCGCGAACTTCAGCGCGGTCAGGCCGGACAGGTGGATCCGGCCCTTCTTGAAGCCGCGCGGCCAGATCTCCGGGTCGTTGAACGCGACCGGGTTGTTGACCTTGATGCCGCCGATGTCGCGGACCATGTGCTGGAAGTAGGTGAATCGCGTGACGAACACGTAGTCGGGTCGCACCCCGATCAGGTTGCCGACCACCTGCCCGAGCAGCTGCGGGCCGCCGTAGAAGAGGGCCGCGTTGATCCGGTTGGAGCCGTGGCCCGGGATCGAGACCCACGAGTCGCGCGGCACCCCGATGTCGGCCGCCGCGTGGGTCTTGGTGTCCATGAAGATGAGGTGCAGCGCGTCGCTGCGGGTGTGCAGCATGTTCTCGCCCGGCCGCGCGTCGGAGCCCACGGCGAGGATCGTGACGATGTTCTTGCCGTGCGCGAGCTTGCCGAGGTCGGTGCCCTCCGCGGTCTGCATCCGCACCAGCGAGGAGTACGTCGGCTGCGTCGCGCTGTTCGGCACGATCAACGCCGCGACGCCGAGGATCAGCGCCAGCGCCGCGATCTTGGGGGTACGCCGGAGCACCGGCCCGATCCGCGTCATCGCTTGCCCTTCCTTCCGGTCCGGCCGTGCTTCTTGCCGTGCGCAGCCCTCTTGTGGTGCGCCTGCCTGGTCGGCTTGACCGCCCCGGGCGCGTGGCAGTCGTGGTTGACGTCGTACCCGAAGATCCGCCACCTGCCGTGGACCGAGGTGAGGCTGGCGGTGCCGCCGACCACGCACTGCTGGCGGAGGCCGCCGGTGGTGTCGTAGACGAGGTGGAGGTCGGCCGTCACGCCCCGCACGCGGCCCTTGACGACCAGGAGGTCGAGGTCGATGCGGCGTTGCTTGGCGATGCCGCCCGACACCTTCCTGCCGAGGCCCGCGTTGCTCAGCAGGTCGGCGTCACCGACCGCGAGCCTGGTGGCACCCGGGGTGAAGGACGCGGCGTACGGCTTCCTGCCGCGGGTCGACCCGCCCGAGGAGAGGTACGCCGCCCGCCACCAGGTGTCCACGATCGAGCCGATCTGCTTGGCGATCTTGGTGCGCCTGGCCTTGGGCAGTCCGCCGGTGCCGCTCACCTTGTCGACGCGCGAGACCAGCGCGACCGACGACGGTGCTGCCGACGCGCTGGCACTGCCCTGCGCCTTCGGGGACGCGTGGTGCGAGCACGCCGAGGCACCGAGCCCCAGGGCGAGCGCCAGCACGGTCCCCGCGACGCCCTTGAGCGCGCGGATCTGGGGCATGGACGACCTCCGAATCAGACCTTGGGACGACATCTCGGTGTCTCTTCGATTACACCCTGCCTGATCAACCCTCCCTCACACCGCATTTGGTTGGTCATGGGTCTAGCCTTGTCGTTCGGTGCCGACCGGTCGCGGGCGTCGGCTCCAGGGGGTCCGGATCCCTGACATCCGGTCGCGTTTCATCGGAAGAGGCGAAAGACGTCGTGACGCAGTCGTCAGACCAGCAGTCCACCACCTCCAACGGCGCAGGCGCGCCCTCGGGGACCGACTTCGGGGCCAACGAGTGGTTGGTCGAGGAGATGCGGTCCCGGTTCGAGGACGACCCGTCCAGCGTCGACCCGGCGTGGGCGTCGTACTTCAAGGGCAACGGCGCCGGCAACGGCTCCACCGGCAACGGCAAGCCGCGGCCGAGCAACAGCGACGCGGCGCCCGCCGCGGCCCGCCCGACCTCGACCGCGACCCCGGCCAAGTCCTCTCCCGCTGCGGCGAAGCAGGCCGAGGAGTCGCCCTCGACCGGCAGCATCCCGGTCCCGAAGGCGCAGTCGGCGCGCCACGTGAGCCCCGCGGCCAAGACGATGCCGTCGGCCGCGACGCCCGAGAGCAAGCCGACCCCGAAGGACGCGCCGAAGCCGGCACCGGTCGCCGCCAAGGACGAGCCGACGATGACGCCGCTGCGCGGCATCCCCGCCGCGACGGCGAAGAACATGGACATCTCGCTGTCCGTGCCCACCGCGACCTCGGTCCGCAACATCCCGGTCAAGCTGCTCTGGGACAACCGGATCGTCATCAACAGCCACCTCAAGCGCGCGCGAGGCGGCAAGGTCTCCTTCACCCACCTGATCGGCTACGCCATCGTGCGGGCGATCCGGTCGATGCCGGAGATGAACAACACCTTCGCCGAGGTCGACGGCAAGCCGACCATGGTCACGCCGGCCCACGTCAACCTGGGCCTCGCGATCGACCAGCAGAAGCCGGACGGCTCACGCCAGCTGGTCGCGCCCTCGATCAAGGCGACGGAGTCGATGGACTTCGCGCAGTTCTGGACGGCGTACGAGGACATCGTGCGCAAGGCCAAGGACAACAAGCTGACGATGGAGGACTACTCCGGCACGACCGTCAGCCTCACCAACGTCGGCGGCATCGGCACCAACAACTCCGTGCCGCGCCTGATGCAGGGCCAGGCCGCCATCATCGGCGTCGGCTCGATGGACTACCCGCCCGAGTTCCAGGGCGCGTCCGAGGACACCATCTCGCGCAACGCCATCTCGCGGATCATGACGATGACGTCGACCTACGACCACCGCGTGATCCAGGGCGCCCAGTCCGGCGAGTTCCTGCGCCAGGTGCACCAGTACCTCCTGGGCAACGACGACTTCTACGACGACATCTTCCGGTCGCTGCGGATCCCCTACGAGCCGATCCGCTGGAACGCCGACATCGCGACCTCGCACGACGACGAGATCGACAAGCAGGCCCGGATCCTGGAGCTGATCCACGCCTACCGGGTCCGCGGCCACCTGATGGCCGACACCGACCCGCTGGAGTACAAGCAGCGCTCGCACCCCGACCTGCGGATCGAGTCGCACGGCCTGACCCTGTGGGACCTCGACCGCGAGTTCCCCGTCGGCAACTTCGGCGGCTCGGCGCGGCGGTTCATGAAGCTGCGCGACATCCTCGGCATCCTGCGCGACTCCTACTGCCGCACCACCGGCATCGAGTACATGCACATCATGGATCCCGACCAGCGTCGCTGGATCCAGGAGCGGGTCGAGCAGCCGCACAGCAAGATGCCCCGTGAGGAGCAGCTGCGGATCCTGCTCAAGCTCAACCAGGCCGAGGCGTTCGAGACCTTCCTGCAGACGAAGTTCGTCGGCCAGAAGCGCTTCTCCCTCGAGGGCGGCGAGACCACCATCCCGGTCGTCGACGAGATCGCCGAGGCTGCCGCGCAGACGGGTCTCGACGAGGTCTGCATCGGCATGGCCCACCGCGGCCGGCTGAACATGCTCGCCAACATCGTCGGCAAGTCCTACAACCAGATCTTCCGCGAGTTCGAGGGCAACATCGACCCGCGCACGGTCCAGGGCTCCGGCGACGTGAAGTACCACCTCGGCGCCGACGGCACCTTCGTCGCCGGCACCGGCGAGACCATCGCGGTGTCCGTCGCGGCCAACCCCTCCCACCTCGAGACCGTCGACCCCGTACTCGAGGGCATCGCCCGCGCCAAGCAGGACGTCCTCGACAAGGGCCAGGAGTTCCCGGTCCTGCCGCTGCTCATCCACGGTGACGCGGCGTTCGCCGGCCAGGGCGTGGTCGCGGAGACGCTCAACCTGTCCCAGCTGCGCGGTTACCGCACCGGCGGCACGATCCACCTGGTCATCAACAACCAGGTCGGCTTCACCACCGCCCCCGCCGCGTCGCGCTCGTCGCTCTACGCGACCGACGTCGCCCGCATGGTGCAGGCGCCGATCTTCCACGTGAACGGCGACGACCCCGAGGCGTGCATCCGCGTCGCACGGCTCGCGTTCGAGTACCGCCAGGCCTTCCACAAGGACGTCGTCATCGACCTCGTCTGCTACCGCCGCCGCGGTCACAACGAGGGCGACGACCCGAGCTACACCCAGCCGCTGATGTACGACCTGATCGAGCAGAAGCGCTCGGTGCGCAAGCTCTACACCGAGTCCCTCATCGGTCGTGGCGACATCACGATCGAGGAGGCCGAGCAGGTCCTCCGCGACTACCAGCAGCAGCTGGAGCGGGTGTTCACCGAGGTGCGCGAGGCGGACGCCAAGCCCGACGAGTGGACGACGGTGCCGGACTACCCGGAGAAGCTCGCCACCGAGGCGACGACCGCGGTCGAGACCGAGGTGCTCAAGCGGATCGCCGACTCCTACGTCACGCCTCCGGACGGCTTCACCGTCCACCCGAAGGTCATGCCGCAGCTGCAGCGTCGCGCCAACGCGATCGCCAACGGCCCGATCGACTGGGGCACCGGCGAGATGCTCGCGTTCGGCTCGCTGCTGATGGAGGGCCGTCCGGTCCGCCTGGCCGGCCAGGACAGCCGCCGCGGCACCTTCGTGCAGCGGTTCGCCACCATCATCGACCGGGTCAACGCCGACGAGTGGACGCCGCTGTCCAACCTGACCGAGGACCAGGCGAAGTTCTTCCCGTACGACTCACTGCTCAGCGAGTACGCCGCGCTCGGCTTCGAGTACGGCTACTCCGTGGCCCGTCCCGAGGCGCTCGTGCTGTGGGAGGCGCAGTTCGGCGACTTCGTCAACGGCGCCCAGTCGGTCATCGACGAGTACATCTCGGCCGGCAAGACCAAGTGGGGCCAGGACTCCGGTGTCGTACTGCTGCTCCCGCACGGCTACGAGGGACAGGGAGCCGACCACTCCTCCGCCCGGATCGAGCGGTTCTTGACGCTGTGTGCCGACGAGGCGATGGTCGTCGCCCAGCCGAGCACGCCGGCGTCGTACTTCCACCTGCTGCGGCGCCACGCCCTGGGCAGCGACCACAAGCCGCTGATCGTCTTCACGCCGAAGTCGATGCTCAAGCGCAAGGAGGCTGCCTCGCAGCCCGACGACTTCACCTCGGGCGAGTTCCGCCCGGTGATCGGCGACCCGACGGTCGACCCGGCCAAGGTGAGGACGGTGCTGCTGGTCTCGGGCCGCCTGACCTGGGACCTCGTGGTCAACCGCACCAAGACCGAGCGCGACGACGTCGCGATCGTCCGCGTGGAGCAGCTCTACCCGTGGCCGACGCAGGCGCTGAAGGAGGAGCTCGCCAAGTACCCCGACGCCGTCGTCCGGTGGGTGCAGGACGAGCCCTACAACCAGGGTCCTTGGCCGTCGTTCCACCTCAACGTGGTGCCCGACCTCGGCCGGGAGATCGAGCCGATCACCCGACCTGCGTCGTCCACCACCGCGGTCGGCACGGTCAAGCGGCACATGGCCGAGAACACCGAGCTGCTCGAGCGGGCGTTCGGCTGAGCGTGACCGCCCGAGGAACGAGGACGGTCACGACCTCAGGCAGGTCGAGCGAGCTCGCGGCCGCGGGTCGAGACCCAGTTCGCTAGGTAGGACATCAGCGTGTACTTCACCGACAGAGGCATCGAGGAGCTCGAGCAGCGCCGGGGCGACGAGGAGGTCACCTTGGCGTGGCTGGCCGAGCGACTGATCGAGTTCGTGGACGTCAACCCGGAGTTCGAGAACCCGATCGAGCGCTTCGCGACCTGGTTGGCACGCCTCGACGACCCTGACGACTGAGCCGGCCTGACGCTCTGACGCTAGGGTCGGAGCGTGCCTGACGACGCCGGCCCGGCCCTGATCTCGTACGCCGAGTGGGGTGAGCGCTTCTTCGCGACCGCCGTCACCCAGGAGCGTGTGATGGCCGGCATCGACGCGCTCGCCGGCCGGCCTATCGACGTCGGCCCGTTGGGCGTGGGTCCGGGCCGGGTCGTGAAGGTGACCGCCAAGGGCAGCATCGGACGGGCCGTCGGCCGCCGTGTCGGCGACTCCCCCATCGTCTTCCACGTCGACCTGCCGGTCGACCTCGCCTTCACGATCGACCTCGGCGTCGACAAGCAGCGCTTCGACGCCGCCCTGAACCTGCCGCTGGTGCTGACCGCCCGGGGCCGCGACGACCTGTTCATCGAGATCGTCGTGACACCACCGAAGCCGGCCGAGATCCAGGTCCGGCTGGAGGCCAAGGGCCTGCGGGCGTCGGTGATGGCACGTGCCGCGAAGGTCGAGGCGGAGCTGCGCCGCTTCGTGGCCAAGTACGTCGCCCGCGAGGTGGAGAAGCCGGCGATCGCCGAGGCGCGGCTCATCGACGTGGGCGCGGCGATCGACCGGGCCGCGGGCGGTCTCGTGCCGACGCCCGACGACACGGAGCTGGACGCCATGGCCGGCGACCTCTCGACCGCGCTCGGCACCGAGATCACCGCAACGGCGGACCAGTTCCTGGAGGAAGAGTCGTGAGCGCGGCGTACCCTCCGGCGCCGTGGCGGATGCACGGATCGCTGTGGCTGAGCGTGTTCCGGCTCCGCGACGACGTCGACGAGCGCCACCCCGCCGGCACGTACGGCGTCGCGCTGGTCGACTACCGCGAACCCAGCCCGCTGACGTACGGCGAGCTGCTGCTCGCCCGCACCACGACCAACCGCGCCGGCAAGGGCGCGGTCACGATCACCGACATCTGGGTCGACTCCCCCGCCTCACGCGCCGGCGGGCGCGAGCTGTGGGCGATCCCGAAGGAGCTGTGCGACTTCGACTACGAGACCAGCCACCGCGGCCCGGTCAGCTCGACGCGCTGGACCGCCTCCGTCGAGCGTCGCCCGATCGTCGAGGCGTCCTTCACCGACGTCTCGCGGGGCGCGCTCCGGGTTCCGTTCAAGGGCCTGGTCGAGCAGCCCGGCATCCCCGACCACCCGCAGACCGCCGACGTGAGCATGACGGGCACCGCCAAGGCACTGCCGTGCCGCGGTCGCTGGAGCTTCAACGCCGACGGTCCCCTCGCGTTCCTGCGCGGGGCCCGCCAGCTGGGATCGTTCCGGATGGCCGGCTTCCGGCTCGACTTCGCCTGACCGCCTCACCGGCGGATCCCGCGCGCCCGTCGGGCGGCGATGGTGGAACCTTGGGGACATGTGGAACGACCTCATGCACCTCCAGGTGACGCCCGCCGACAAGATCATCCGGACCCTCGCCGTCTACGTGGCGCTGGCGATCATCCTGCGACTCGTGGGCAAGAGGGACCTCGCCCAGCTCAACACCTTCGACCTGGTGGTGATGCTCGTGCTCTCCAACGTCGTGCAGAACGCCATCATCGGTCCCGACAACTCGCTCCTCGGCGGCCTCCTCGGGGCGGTGGTGCTCGTCGGGGCCAACGCCGGCGTCGTCCGGCTGATCCGGCACTCGGACCGGGTCGCAGGCCTGCTCGAGGGGAGGTCGACGATCTTGGTCCGCGACGGCGAGTGGGACGAGCACGCGCTCCGAGCCGAGGGCCTGCGCCGCGCCGACGTCGATGCCGCGCTGCGCCGCCAGAACGCCAACTCCGTCCGCGAGGTCCAGAGGGCGTCCATCGAGCCGGGTGGGGTGATCGTGGCCACGCTCCTCCCCCAGGAGCAGCCGGCCACCGCAGGCGACGTCGCCCGGCTGGAGGCCAAGCTCGACGCCCTGCTCGCCACGCGGGAGTGAGGCCGTCACCCGGCCCGCCCGTCGGCGTACGGCCCGTGCGAGGACCTCAGCCCACGTCGTCCGGTACGTCGGTGTCGCCGCCGGCCGCGTTGTCGGCTCGTGCGCGGCGGGCCGCGTCGCTGATCTCGAACAGCTCGGTGGCCAGACCGCCCAGGGTCTTCGCGACCTCGCCGACGGCGTCGATGACCACGCCGGTGGCGTGGCCTACGGCGTGGACCGTGGCCTCGAAGCCGTCCTGGAGGGCGTCCTTGCCGATCTCGGCGTTGCTCAGGTGGTCGCGGCCGTCGCTCATGTCGTCATTCTCCTGCCTGCAGGTCAGGCGGCCAAGGTCGAGTCGGTCACGCCGGTGACCGGGGCGACCTCCGCCTCGCCGCCGGGGAGCGCATAGCGACAGATCTTCTTCGCCACGCTCCACAACTGCTTGCCCAGCGAGCCGGTGTTGTACGGCAGGCCGTAGCGCTCGCAGATGTCGCGGATCTCGGGCGCGATCTCCGGGTAGCGGCGCGCCGGCAGGTCGGGGAACAGGTGGTGCTCGATCTGGTGCGACAGGTTGCCGCTCATGACGTGGAAGGTCTTGCCGCCGCTGATGTTCGCCGAGCCGAGCATCTGGCGGAGGTACCACTGGCCGCGGCTCTCGTCCTCGGTCTCCTCGACCGAGAACGACGCCACGCCCGAGGGGAAGTGGCCGCAGAAGATGATGTTGAAGGACCAGATGTTGCGGACCAGGTTGGCCGTCGCGTTGCCGAGGAACGTCAGCGGGAAGAGCGGTCCGGTCAGCGCCGGGAAGATGACGTAGTCCTTGAGCGCCTGGCGGCGGATCTTGCGCATCAGGCCCGGGTAGAGCGGCTTGTTGTCCGCGAAGGTCCGCTTGCCCGAGACGATGTTCTCGACCTCGAGGTCGTGCAGCGCGACGCCCCACTGGAAGAACGTCATCAGCAGGAACGCGTAGACGGGGTTGCCCAGGTAGTAGGGGTGCCACTTCTGGTCGGGGTCCATCCGCAGGATGCCGTAGCCCACGTCGCGGTCCTTGCCGACGATGTTGGTGAACGTGTGGTGGATGTAGTTGTGGGAGTACTTCCACTGCTCACCGGGGCAGACGGTGTCCCAGTCGAACATCCGCGAGTTGAGGTGCGGGTCGCCCATCCAGTCGTACTGCCCGTGCATGACGTTGTGGCCGATCTCCATGTTGTCGAGGATCTTGGAGATCGACAGGCAGGCGACGGCCGGCAGCCAGCCGGCGACGGGCAGGTAGAACAGCGCGCGGCCGCTGACCTCGAACAGGCGCTGCGCCTTCACGATCTTGTGCAGGTAGGCGGCGTCCTCCTCGCCCAGGTCGGCGATGATGCGCTGACGGATCGCGTCGAGCTCGGTGCCGAGCTCCTCGATCTGCTCCTTCGTCAGGCCGTGGTACGTCGTCTCCTCGGTCACTGTGGTCATCTCGAGACTCCTCTACAGGTCGATGTGGCAGTCGCCGGCGGCCGCGCTGACGCAGAGACGGATCTCCTCGTCGGGCAGCGACGACTCCTCGCCGGTCAGGACGTTGCGGACGGTGCCGCTGGACTTGGTGCGGGCGCAGGAGAAGCAGATGCCCATCCGGCAGCCCGACTCGGGGTTGAGGCCGAGGGCCTCGGCCTGCTCGAGCAACGTCCCGCCGTCGTTGGCGACGCTGGCGCCGCTGCGGGTGAAGGTGACCTCGCCCTCCGGCTCGTCGCTGGTCGACGCCGCACGCAGCACGGCCGGCTTGAAGAACTCCATCCGCAGCTTGGGCGAGAGCACGCCGTCGCGGGTGTACGCCTCGGTGACGAGCTCGACGAGGCCGGCGGGGCCGCACAGGTAGGTGTCGAGGTCGTGGAAGTCGCCCACGATGCGGCGCAGGCCGAACTCGCTGAACAGGTCGCCGTGGTGCAGGTGCACCGCGACGCCGTTGTCCGCGTCGGCGATCTGCTGAAGCTCCTCGGCGAAGATCTGGTCCTCGGGGCTGCGGGCGTAGTGGACGAACGTGACCTTGCGGCCGGCGTGGCCGTCGTACCCGTCGCGGAGAAGGGTGCGCACCATCGACATCGCGGGGGTGATGCCGGAGCCGCCGGTGATGAACAGCAGGTGGTTGTTGGTCGGGGTCGCGGGCGACTCGTCGAGCGTGAACTCCCCCTGCGCCTGGCCGAGGTGCAGGATCTCCCCCGGCTGCGCCCGCTCCACGAGGTACGACGACAGCTGCCCCTCCGCGTTGGAGCGGACCGTCAGGGTGATGGTCTCGCCCGGCACCGAGGCGGCGGAGGAGATCGTGAACGCCCGGGTCACGCGCTTGGCGCTGCCGGGCAGGTCGGCCCCGACGAGGACGTGCTGGCCCGCGCGGTGACCGCGCCAGGTGCTCGTGGGTCGCAGGGTGATGGTCGCGACGGGCGCACCGGCCGTGTCGGTCTCACGATGGATCGACTCGATCCGGGCGCGCACCTCGTGCGCCGCCCACATCGGGTTGAAGTGGGTGAGGTAGCTGTCGACTCCGTGCGGCGTGGCCAGCGCAGTCGCGAGGCGCGAGCGCAGGAGCCTTCCGCCGACCCGGGCCATCGGCCCCGGCCGATGTTCGAGGACCGTCATCGCGGTCTCCTCTCGGTCGAGAATTCGGGTGTACATCCGTACACCCAAAGACTCCCGCGCCGCCTGCGCACCGGTCAACAACCCGCTCGCGTGACAGTGCACACATGTGCTCTGATTATGCTTGTCCCGTGTCGGAAGCCAGCGGCTCGCGCGCGGAGCGCAAGGAGCGCACGCGCAGGGCGATCCTCGACGCGACGCTCGAGCTCTGCGAGGACGCTCCCCTGGCGGCGCTGTCGCTGCGCCAGGTCGCCAAGCAGGTCGGCATCGTGCCGACCGCCTTCTACCGCCACTTCGAGTCGATCGAGCAGCTCGGGCTCGCCCTCGTGGAGGAGTCGTTCGTCAGCCTGCGCTCGATGATGAGGGCGTTGCGCGCGAACGCGACGGCCGACTTCGCCAACCTCATCGACGTCTCGATCGCCACGATGGTCGAGCACGTCCGCGAGCAGGAGATGCACTACGCCTTCATCGCCCGCGAGCGGTTCGCCGGCCCCACGGCGGTGCGCGGCGCCATCGACACCAACCTCGTGCGGTTCGTCGACGAGCTGGCGACGGACCTCGCCCGCATCCCGGTGCTCACACCGTGGTCGACCGACGACCTCCGCACCCTCTCCGACCTCATCGTCACCGCCTTCGTGGCGCTCGCCGAACGGCTCCTCGCCACCTCGCCCGGTTCGTCGGCCGAGCGCATCCTGACCGACGCCGCCCGCACCCAGGTGCGGATGCTGATCATCGGCGCCCGTCAGTGGAACTCGTCACGCTGACCGCTCAGCACCCCGCCACCAGCGCCTCGCCGGCTGGACCGGCACGCTCCACTGGCACCACGATGTCGCCGTGCCAGCGCTGCAGAACCTGACGACACTGTCCCGATCGACCCTGTCCCGCGCCGCCCGCAACGCGTGGGCGATCTCGCCGCTGGGCGAGGGCATCGAGAAGTACGACGGCATCCCCACCACCGTCGTCTACGACCAGCCGCACCGCCGCCTCCTCCGGTACGACGGCCCGCCGGCCACCGAGGGCACCCGTCCCGTGCTGCTGGTGCCGCCGCTGGCCGTCTCGATCCGCTGCTACGACCTCCGGCCGGGGCAGAGCCTGGCCGGCCACCTGGTCGGGTCCGGCCGCCCGGCGTACGTCATCGACTACGGCGAGATCGGGTTCGCCGACCGGGCGATGGGATTCGAGGAGTGGATCGACGACATCCTCCCGAACGCGATCGACGCGGTGTCGCTCATGCACGGCAACACCGAGGTCGACGTCGTGGGCTGGTCGCTCGGCGGCACGATGAGCCTGCTGACCGCGGCCGCCCACCCCGGCCTCCCGATCGCCTCGATCACGGCGTTCGGCACGCCGATCGACTACTCCAAGAACCCCGCGATCCTCCCGTTCGCCACCGCCGACAGGCTGCTCGGCACCTGGCTGACCACCCTGCCGACCGCGGCGATGGGCGGGGTTCCCAAGCAGCTCGTCCGCACGTCGTACCGCGCGATGGCGCCGAAGCGCGAGCTGACCAAGGCCGTCTTCCTGGCCAAGAACATCCTCGACGCCGAGGCGCTCGGCCGGACCGAGGCCGTCGACGACTTCATCGCGTCGATGCCGGGCTACCCCGGCCGCGCCTACCACCAGATCCACAGCCGGCTGATGACGCGCAACGACCTCGCCCGCGGCCGGGTCGAGCTCAGCCGCGAGCGCACCGTCGACCTGTCCGCGATCGACACCCGCGTGCTGTTCGTCGGCAGCAGCACCGACAACATCGGCCCCGGGCCGTCGGTCCGTGCCGGCGTCGACGTGGTGCCGGGTGCGACGTACGCCGCCGCCGACGGGCTCAGCCACCTCGGACTCGTCGCGGGTCCGACCGCCCCCGAGCGCAGCTGGCCGCTGCTCGACGAGTTCCTGCCGGCGGTCTGACCCCGACGCGACCCCGACACGACCCCGACGCGACGAAGGAGGCCGGACCCGACGGGTCCGGCCTCCTCGCGCTGTCGCTCCCGTGCGTCGGTCAGTGACCGTGCCCGGCGGTCGCACCCTCTGGCGGCCGCGACGGCAGCAGCGTGGCCATCACGACGACCACCACGCTGATCGCCGCGGAGACGAGCAGCGCATGCTCCATCCCGCTCACGAAGGCCTGCGCCTCGAGCGCGTGGGACGGCCGGGGGTGGTCCGGCGTGAGGCCGGCCTCGACGACCCTCTTGGCCTGGTTGCTGGAGATCATGATCAGCAGTGCCGTGCCGATCGCACCGGCGACCTGCTGCAGCGAGCCGAGCAGCGACGAGCCGTGCGAGTAGAGCTGCGGCGGGAGGTCGCCCAGTCCCAGTGAGAAGACCGGCGTGAAGATCGCGGCGAGCGAGGTCATCAGCGCCACGTGGACCACGATGATCAGCCAGTACGGCGTGGTGATGCTGACCTGGCTGAGCGCGGCGAGCATCGCCACCAGGCCGAGCGCTCCCGGGATCACCAGAGGTCGCGAGCCGAACCGGTCGTAGAGCCTGCCGACCTGCGGCCCGAGCAGGCCCATCGCGAGCCCGCCGGGCATGACGGTCAGGCCGGCCTGCAGGGGCGACAGCCCGCGCACCGCCGTCTGGAGGTACAGCGGGATCAGGATCATCGACCCGAAGAAGCCCATGAACGCGACGGCCATCAGGATCAGCGACTTGGTGAAGGTGGCGTGCTTGAAGGCGCGCATGTCGAGCAGCGGGGTGCCGAAGCGCTGGAGCCGGATCTGGTTGAGCACGAAGACGGCGACGAGGACCACGCCGACGGCGATGAAGATCGTCGGCTCCGCCCAGCTCGCCTGACCCACGCGGTTGAGGCCGTAGACCAGGCTCGAGAAGCCGGCGGCGGCCAGCACCACGCTGACCCAGCTCACCGGCGACCTCTTCGCCTCACCGACGTTCTCGAGCAGCCGGAAGCCGAGCAGGCCGACGACCAGCGCGATCGGCAGCACCACGAAGAAGATCAGCCGCCACGAGCCGACCTGGAGGATCAGGCCGGAGGCGGTCGGGCCGAGCGCCGGAGCGACGGACATCGCCAGGGTCACGTTGCCCATCACGCGGCCGCGGTCCTGCATCGGCACGACGGTCATCAGCGTGGTCATCAGCAGCGGCATCATCACCGCGGTGCCGCTCGCCTGGATCACGCGGCCGACGAGCAGGATGCCGAAGGTCGGCGCGACACCGGCCAGCAGCGTGCCCACGCAGAAGGTGATCATCGCCGAGGCGTACGCCGTGCGGGTGCTCACCCGCTGGAGGAACCAGCCCGTCAGCGGGATCACCGCCGCCATGGTGAGCATGAAGATCGAGGACAGCCACTGACCGGTGCTGTCGGAGATCTTGAAGTCGGCCTCGAGCTTGGAGAGCGCGTTGACCATGATGGTCTCGTTGAGGATCACCACGAACGTGGCGGCCACCAGCAGCTTGATGACGAGCGGTGTGCGACCGCTGGCGAGCTCCGCCTCGAGCTCGGCGTCGTAGATCTCGTAGTCCTTCGGGGAGAGGTCGTCCTCGATGGGCGCAGTCATGTCAGGTCCTCGGGTCGGTGGGTGAGCGGAAAGGCGTTCACCTGATCCACGGACCAGACCCTCGCTTTTCGACATGCACATCGTTCCCGAGACCACCGACATCGCGCGAATCCTTTAGGACGACTGCCGGTCAGAGCCGGTGGTGAACCCAGACGCCGGGCTCCACGTACACCGCATGGCCCTGCTCGACGCTGCAGTGGACGGGTGCCAGCGCCTCGGGGACCTCGACGTCGCCGGACTCGTTGAACGGCAGCCCGGTCCAGGACCGCCACTCCTGCAGCGTGCCGGGGATGACCATCGCGCGCGGGGTGGTGCCGACGATGCGACCGCCGGCGCGGACGTGCACGCGGAGCCAGGGGTCCTGCGGCAGCCCATCGCTCCGCGTGAGCGCGGCGTAGCGGTCGATCGGCATCCGCGGCGACAGGTGCTTGTGGTTCGGGCGGACCGGCGCGACCAGGTCCCGATGGCCGAGCCGGGAGACGTTGTCCCGCATCGCCCGGAGCATGACCGCCGACAGCCCCGTGCCGAGCAGGTCCGCGGCGACCGTGATCTCCAGCGCCGACACCAGGTCGGGCGCACGTCCCAGCTGGCGGTCACGCGCCGCCCGCCAGATCACGCCGTCCCAGCCGTCGACCGGGAGCTCACCCGCCACCGGGTCGCCGTCCCACGAGAAGGGCACGCAGTAGGCGCGGGCGACGGCCTGGTCGGGAGCGGCGGCGTCGTGGGCGAGCAGGACGTACTCCGGGTGCGCGGTCCGGACGTCGGAGTAGTAGAGCTCCCCGATCGGGTCCATGCCCATGTACGTCGGCCACGGGTCGAGGCCGTCGGTCGCGAACTGCGCCTTCAGGTCGGGCCGCTGCGCTGCGGTCACGATGCGCAGGTCCATGCCCCGATGCTGCGACACGGACCGGCGCCGGGCAAGCGGATTCCGCGGCCGCCCGGAGGCTGGTCAGCGGGTGAAGACGACCTTGCCGAAGACGTCGCCGGAGTTGAGCGCCGCGAAGCCGTCGCGCGCCTGCTCCATCGGCAGGGTGCGGTCGATCAGCGGCCGGACCCCGGTCGCGTCGAGCATCGTGACCAGGGAGGCCAGCTCGTCGCGGGTGCCCATGGTCGAGCCGATGACGCTGAGCTGCAGGAAGAAGATGTGGGTCAGCATCGCGTCGTCGAGCTTGGGTCCGGACGTCGTACCGCTGATCACCAGCTTGCCGCCGGGCTTGAGGGAGCGGATGGAGTGTTGCCAGGTCGCGCGGCCGACGGTCTCCATCACCGCGTCGACCTTGGCGGGCAGGCGCTCCCCCGACTCGTAGACCTCGTGCGCGCCGAGCTCGAGCGCCTTGGCGCGCTTGCCCTCGTCGCGGCTGGTGGCGAGCACCTTCAGACCGGCAGCGCGGCCGAGGGCGATCAGCGCGGTCGCGACGCCACCGCCGGCGCCCTGCACCAGCACGGTGTCGCCGGCCTTCAGGCCGCCCTGGGTGAAGAGCATGCGGTAGGCGGTGAGCCAGGCCGTCGGCAGGCACGCGGCCTCCTCGAACGACAGCGAGGCGGGCTTCGGGACGATGTTGCGCCGCGGCACGACCACCTTGTCGGCGAAGGTGCCCTGGTGACGCTCGGAGAGCAGCGACCGCTTCGGGTCGAAGGTCTCGTCACCGGTCCAGTCGGGGCTGGAGATGACCGAGTGGACGACGACCTCGTTGCCGTCCTCGTCGTGGCCCGCGGCGTCACAGCCGAGGATCATCGGCAGGGCCTCCTGCTTCAGGCCCACCCCCTGCAGCGACCAGAGGTCGTGGTGGTTGAGCGAGGCGGCCTTGACCGTGACGGTCGCCCATCCCTCCGGGGCGACCGGGTCCGGGCGCTCCCCGATGGTCAGCCCGTCGAGCGGGCTCTCCGTGCTGAACGACTCGGCGTAGACGGCGAACATGCGTCCAACCTATCGGGCGCTTCTCAGGCCCGAGCCACCCCGTCGCGGCGCGCGGCGGCGGCGACGGCCGCGGCGACGGCCGGCCCGACCCGGGGGTCGAACGGCGTCGGGATGACCATGTCCTCGCGGAGGTCGTCACCGACGAGCTCTGCCAGCGCGGTCGCGGCAGCCACCTTCATGTTCTCGGTGATCGCCGTGGCATTGGCGTCGAAGGCGCCCCGGAAGATGCCCGGAAAGGCCAGCACGTTGTTGATCTGGTTCGGGAAGTCGGAGCGACCCGTCGCGACGATCCGGGCGTGGCGGTGGGCGACATCGGGGTGGACCTCGGGCGTCGGGTTGGCCATCGCGAAGATGATCGCGTCGTCGGCCATGGTGGCCACGATCTCCTCGGGGATCGTGCCGCCCGAGACGCCGATGTAGACGTCGGCGCCGGCGAACGCGTCGGCCAGCGTCCCGGAGCGCCCGTTGACGTCGGCGGTGATCGCAGCGAGCTCGCGCTTGACCGGCGTCAGGTCGGTGCGCTCGGAGCACACGACGCCCTTGCGGTCGGTCACGACCATGTCCTTCACGCCCGCGGCGAGCAGGATCTTGGCGATCGCGACGCCGGCCGCGCCGGCGCCCGAGATGACGACACGGGTCGACTCGGGGGTGCGCCCGGTCAGGCGCAGCGCGTTGGTGAGCGCCGCCAGCGTGACGACGGCGGTGCCGTGCTGGTCGTCGTGGAAGACGGGGATGTCGAGGCGCTCCTTGAGCCGGTCCTCGATCTCGAAGCACCGCGGCGCGGAGATGTCCTCGAGGTTGATGCCACCGAAGCTGGGCGCCATCCGCGCCACGGTCTCGATGATCTCCTCGGTGTCGGTGGTGTCGAGGCAGATCGGCACGCCGTCGACGCCGCCGAACTGCTTGAACAGGACCGCCTTGCCCTCCATCACCGGCATCGCGGCGGACGGGCCGATGTCACCGAGCCCGAGGACGGCGGTGCCGTCGGTGACGATCGCGACGGTGTTCGGCACCCACGTGTAGTGGCGCGTCAGCGAAGGATCCTCGGCGATCGCGGTGCACACCTCGGCGACACCGGGCGTGTACGCCAGCGAGAGCTGCTCCCGGGTGCCGACCTCGGCGGTGGCTACGGTCGCGAGCTTCCCGCCCAGGTGCAGGTCGAAGACCGGTTCTCCGGCGCGCGGGTGAGAGGTAGGGACATCGTCGGCCACGGGGGAAGAGTCTCCCACACCCCCTGCGTCCGGCCGGCCGGTCCCACCATGACCCGAGTCACACGGTTCGGCGCAGTCGTCGCGGCCGCGGCCACACCCGCGCCATCGCCACGGCCAGTACGTCGGCCTCCGGGATCTCGCCCCGGTGGCGCGAGTCGACCGCGTGCGGCGCCAGCTCCGGCGGCGCATCGCCCAGCAGCCACCAGCCGTGCTCCCGTCGCTCGGTCGCACGCTTGACCGCGACCACGCCGTCGGCGTACCTCGCGACGACGACGTCGCCGGGCGACGGGCGGGCGCCGTACCTCACCAGGAGGCGGTCCCCCGGCCTCAGCGTCGGCAGCATCGAGTCGCCGCGCACGACCGCGAGGCCGAGTGGCACGAGTCCCCCGGAACCGCCCTCCCGACCCCCCATTGCCCCACGTCGCATGCCGAGTAGTGTCGCAGTGAGAGCAGGAACCTGTTCCTTACGACCCCTTGAGAGGATCCGCATGTTCAAGCGTCTCTTCGCCCCGACCATCGAGGTCTCCGCGCACTGCGACCTGCCGTGCGGCGTCTACGACCCGGCCCAGGCCCGCATCGAGGCCGAGTCGGTCAAGGCCATCATCGCCAAGGCCAACGACAGCGACGACCCCGACTTCCGCACGCGCGCCGTGCTCATCAAGGAGCAGCGCTCCGAGCTGGTCAAGCACCACCTCTGGGTGCTGTGGACCGACTACTTCAAGCCCCCGCACTTCGAGAAGTACCCCCAGCTCCACACGCTGGTCAACGAGGCCACCAAGCTCGCCGGCGCCACGGGCACCAAGGGCAGCCTGGACGCCGACGTCGCCGACCAGCTGCTCGCCAAGATCGACGAGATCGCCAAGATCTTCTGGGAGACCAAGAAGGCCTGATCTCGACCCGGCGCGACGGCGCCCGCCGCCCTCTGGCGGCGGGCGCCGTACTTCTTTTTCGATTCTCCTGCGCGAACGGCGATCTGCCCCCATAGTTGCTAGCGCCGACCGACGCCGATGGGAGGGCGCGGCGGTTCATCCACTGGAGGGAGAAGCCGCGATGTATCGCGCCCTGATCAAGATCGTGGTGAGCCTTGCGCTCGCCCTGGGTGTCGCCCTGGCCGTCGGTACGACGTCCACCGCCACCGCCGCGCCGGCCCACAGCGCCGCCGTTCGCACCGTCGCCAAGGCGAGCCCGTGTGCCGCCAAGCAGGGACGGGTCAACCAGGCCAAGCGCAACCTGCGCAAGGCCTCGCAGAGCCTCAAGCGCATCGAGCGCAACCACCACGCGCGCCACCACGCCGCCAAGGTGCGGGCCGCCAAGAAGCACGTCCGCAAGGCCAAGAGCTGGCTGAACCGTGCCCGTCGTGCACACAACGTCTGCGTCAACAACCACCGCGGCAGCGGCTCCGGCGGCGGCACCACCTCCGCCAGCCCGATCCAGGCGCTGTGCGACGCCGGCGTCCCGCAGCCGGTCTGCGACGCCCTCGCCGGTCTCATCCCCGGTGGCAGCACCAGCCTGCCGATCAGCCAGCTCTGCAGCGCCGCGCCGCAGGCGCAGCCGCTGTGCGACGCCCTCAACGGCGGCGGCATCCCCAGCGCGTCCGACCTGCAGGGTCTCCTCACCCAGGTGCTGAACGCCCTCGGCCTCGGCGACCTGCTCGGCACCACCGGTCTGGGCGACCTGACCACCGTGCTCAACAACCTGATCTGACGGCTGAGCACACCGCAGAACGGCTTGAGCAAAATCGGCAGCGGCCGCACCCCACGGGGTGCGGCCGTTGTCGTACGCTCGGACCAAGCACCGAACCGCGGAGGATCAGATGTCTGACACCAGCAGTGTGGCGATCAGCGGATCGCACGAGACGGGCGCCGACTCGCGGGTCGAGCTGCGGCTTCCCGCCGACGGCGCCTTCGTGTCGGTGCTGCGCACGCTGACCGCCGGCCTGGCCGCCCGCCTCGACTTCACCCTCGACGACATCGAGGACCTCCGCATCGCCGTCAGCGAGGCCGTCGCCATGGTGCTCGACCAGGCCGACGCCGGCACCGAGCTGGTGTGCTCCTTCGAGCTGCACCCCGGCCGCCTCACCCTCACCATCACCGGCGCCGCACGCACCCCCGAGAGCCCCGACTACGAGAGCTTCGGGTGGCAGGTGCTCGCGACGCTCACGACGGAGGCCGACATCAAGGCATCGCCGGGCGCGTACGCCGTACGCCTCGTCGTGACGTCCTCGCTCGAGCCCGCGGTCGCGTGAGACCGCCGTCATGACGACGATCTCGCGGGGGGAACGACCGCCCCACACGGTCGACGAGACGAAGCGGCGCAGCGCCGAGCTGTTCGCCGAGCTGCGTGGGGCCGACAGCTCCGACGCCGTGCGCGACGCCTCGCGCAACGCCCTGGTCCAGCTGCACCTGCCTCTGGTCGAGCACTGCGCCCGGCGCTTCCGCAACCGGGGCGAGCCGATGGAGGACCTCGTCCAGGTCGGCACGATCGGCCTGATCAAGGCCGTCGACCGCTTCGACCTGGAGCGCGGGGTCGAGTTCTCCACCTATGCCACGCCGACGATCCTCGGCGAGATCAAGCGCTACTTCCGCGACAAGGGCTGGGCCATCCGGGTGCCGCGCCGGCTGCAGGAGCTGCGGATGCAGATCAGCAGCAACACCGCGGAGCTCACCCAGAGCCTCGGTCGCTCCCCGACGCCGCGCGAGCTCGCCGACGCGATCGGCTGCACCGTCGAGGAGATCGTCGAGGGGCTGGAGTCCAGCAACGCCTACTCCACGCTCAGCCTCGATGCCAGCGACCGGGACGACGACGGCGCCGGCCCGAGCATGCTCGACGCGATCGGCGTCGAGGACGAGGGTCTCGACCAGGTCGAGATCCGGGCGTCGGTCCGTCCGCTGCTCGAGGGCCTCCCCCCGCGGGAGAAGAAGATCCTGCTGCTGCGCTTCTTCAAGAACATGACGCAGTCGCAGATCGCGGAGGAGATCGGCGTCTCGCAGATGCACGTGTCCCGGCTGCTCAGCCGGACCCTCGCGCAGCTGCGTCAGTCGCTCGAGTCGGAGTCCTGACGCCGCGAGGCCTCCAGGGCGTCGATGCTGGACGGGTGCACGAGCCCCGCGATGGTGACGACCGCGACGATCGCGACACCGACGGCGAGCAGGGCGTGGTCGCGCAGGCCCCAGGCCAACCCGAGCATGATCAGCTGGCTGAACAGCACCGGACCGCGCGGCCAGGTCCGCCGGCGGTGCAGCCCGAACGCCGAGGCGATCAGCAGGGCGCCGTACGCAGCGAAGAAGACGGCGAGGGCGACGCCGAGCGAGACGTGCCCCGACCGGAGGTGGGCCAGCTGCAGGACCGCGCCGGCGAGCAGGGCGAGTCCCTCGAGCGCGGCGAGGGAGGCCGCCACGAGCAACGGCGGCGGGCCGTGCATGGTCGGGTCCGAATCGGGCACCGGGACACCCTAGTGCCATCGCGCTAGTCTGGACCGCTCGACCCACGGCGCCTCGGCCCCGGGGGCAGTTCGGACCGGCCGTTTTGAACCGAGCGGACCGATCTGTGATGCATCCGACCAGCGTCAACCCTTGATTCACGCCCGTTTCCTTGGAAACCTGTAGTCGCGATCGTGAAACCGTTCACTTTTGCGGCTTCACGCATGCCCGGGAAGCACGGGCGATTGGCGAAGAAAGAGGACATCTCCACCCATGGATTGGCGACACCGTTCCGCATGCCTCGATGAGGATCCGGAGCTGTTCTTCCCGATCGGCAACACCGGACCGGCCATTCTCCAGATCGAGGAGGCCAAGCAGGTGTGCCGACGCTGCGACGTGCGCGAGCAGTGCCTCGCGTGGGCGCTGGAGGCGGGGCAGGACCACGGTGTCTGGGGTGGCCTCAGCGAGGACGAGCGCCGCGCGCTCAAGCGCCGCAACGCCCGCGCCCGCGTCCGCACACCCGTCTGACTCTTCTCTTGGGCGCGAGCGCGTCGTCGCTGCCGCGCTGGCACTCGACTGGATCGGTCGGGCAGCGCCGCTTGGTCAGCTTGGTCAGTCCAGGGGGACGACGACCTCGGCGAGGGTGCCGCCGCGCTCGGCGCGGCCCATCGTGAGAGTGCCGCGCAGCTCGGACTCGACCAGCGTTCGGACGATCGAGAGGCCCAGGCTGCTGGTGGTGTCGAGGTCGAAGCCGGCGGGCAGACCGCGACCGTCGTCCTCGACCCGGATCCGCAGCGTGCCGTCCTCGCGCGCGGCCGCCAGGACGACCACCCCTTCCTCGCCCGTGCCGTAGCCGTGCTCGGCGGCATTCTGCATCAGCTCCATGACCACCATCGCGACCGGCGTGGCCCGCTCGGAGTCGAGCACCCCGAAGCGACCTTCGCGACGGACCCGGACCGAGGCCTCGGCGGCTCCCACGTCGGTCACCAGCCGGGCCAGCCGGTCGGCGATCTCGTCGAAGTCGACGGTCTCCTCGACCGCCTGGCTGAGCGTCTCGTGCACGATCGCGATCGAGCCGACACGTCGTACGGCCTCCTGGAGGGCGGTGGCGGCGTCGCCGGGCCCGATCCGACGGGCCTGCAGGCGCAGCAGGGCGGCGACCGTCTGCAGGTTGTTCTTCACCCGGTGGTGGATCTCGCGGATGGTGGCGTCCTTGCTGACCAGCTCGCGGTCGCGCCGGCGCAGGTCGGTGACGTCGCGCAGGAGGATCAGACCGCCGACGTGCTCGGTGCCGGTGCGCAGCGGGATCGAGCGGACGATCAGCACCGCGCCCTCCCCCGCACCCTCGGCGGCCGCCGTGGTCGGCGCGCTGGAGGTGCCGAACTCGATGTCGCGTGACGCCCGGGCGCCGAGCACGGCGCTCAGCGTCTCCTCGTCAGGCCGCCAGCGGGCCGGGACCAGGTCGCGGGTGAGGTCGGCGAGCAGGTGGCCGGCCAGGTCGTCGGTGAGACCGAGCTTGCGGTAGACCGACAGTGCGTTCGGGCTGGCGTAGACGACCCGGCCGGCGGCGTCCACGCGCAGGAAGCCGTCGCCGACACGCGGCGAGTCGGCGTGGTCGCTGCGCTGGCCGGGCGCGGGGAACGTGCCGGCCGCGATCATCTTGTTCAGGTCGCCGGCCGACTGGAGGTAGCTGATCTCCAGACGGCTGGGCGTCCGGATGCCGAGGAGGTTGGTGTTGCGGCTCATGACCGCGATGACCCGGCCCTCGCGGCGCACCGGCACGGCCTCCACCCGCACCGGCACGTCGTCGCGCCACTCCGGGTCGCCCTCGCGCATGACCCGCCCCAGCTCGTACGCCGCGTCGACCAGCGGCCGACGCCCCGGCGGCATCGCGTTGCCCACGATGTCGTCGACGTACGCCGTCGGGCCGGTCGTCGGACGCACCTGGGCGCCCGCCCAGAACCCCGCCCCGGCGCGGTCTGGCAGCCAGAGGACGAGGTCGGCGAAGGACAGGTCAGCGATGATCTGCCAGTCGGCCTGCAGCAGCTGCAGCCAGGCGACGTCCGCCTCGCCCAGCCCGGTGTGGCGACGCGCGATCGCGGCGAGTGTCGGCACGTTCGGAGCCTAGGCCATGTCTGCCTGCTGGTCCGCGGCCCCGCGTGTGGGAGGTGTTGGCACAATGTCCGCCTGGGGGTCATGACCGCGGGGGATGCTTCGGCCGTGGAGGGCTCGATGATGTCGACGGTGGACTGGCGTGAGGTGCCCGCCTCGGGGTTCCGCGTACCCGAGGGCACTTCCCTGCCCGACCTGACCGCCGAGCTGGTCGAGCTCCTGGGCGACGCCGACCCCGTCCTGCGCCAGGACGTCGCGCTCACGGTGCTGACGACCTGGATCGACCGCGGCGTGTACGACGACCTGCTCATCGGCCTCGGCGACGGCATCGCGACCGGCCTGCTGGCGGTCCGACCCGGCGGTGACGGCGTCTTCCGCCGGGTGGGCTCGGCGCGCGCGCTCGGCCGCTGCATCGCGCGCGACAGCCGGCGCTCGCTGGTGCCACGCTCGAAGGTGCTCGAGTGGGGCGACCGGATCGCCACCTGGCTGCTCGCCGAGCGCGACCTGCGCACCCACGTCCCCGGCAAGGGCTGGGTGCAGGCGATCGCCTACGGCGCCGACGCCCTCGGCGAGCTCGCGGTCTCGCCGCACCTCGGCCGCGCCGAGACGCGCGCCGTGCTCGAGGTGCTGGGCGACCGGGTCCTCGCCGAGGTGCCGTTCCCGTGGACCGGCACCGAGGCCGACCGGCTGGCGCACGCCGCCGTACGACTCATCCGCCGCAGCGTCCTGCCGCTCGACACCGTCGAGGACTGGGCCCAGCGGATCGGTGAGCGGGCCGTCGCCCACCGCCCGGGCGCCGGTGCTCCTGCTCCCGACGCCGCCAACGCGGACGCGTTCCTGCGCGCGCTCTACCTGGTCCTCGCGCTCGGCTCCGAACCGCCGTCGATCCGCGCCGACCTCGTCCTGACGTTGGTCGGCTTCCTGCGCGAGCTGCACCCCGGCCTGCTCGGCTGAGCGGGCCGGGGCACAGTCTCAGACGAGCGGGATGCCCACCACCGAGCCGGACCACTTGGTGCTGCCGGCGTACTGCGCGTAGACGCCGGTGTTGAGCAGCGTGGTGAGCAGGCCGGTGAGGCCGACGTTGCACGCGGCGACGCCCTGCGCGTCGGTCGTCGCAGTGCAGAGGGTCGTCTTGCCCGCGATGAACGACACCGACTGACCCGCGATGGGCTGGGGCGGCAGGCCGCCGGTCAGCGTCACCGAGAAGGTCGTCGTCTTGAGCAGCGTCCCGACGGTCACGATCGGACGGGCGACCAGCGTGGTCGCACCCTTCGCCACCGTGATCGACAGCTGCCTCGTCGAGACCTGGCCACCGGCGTCGGCCACCTTGACGGTGAACGTCGAGGTGCCGGCGTCGCCCGTCGGCGTACCGGTGATGTGGCCGTCGTTGCCGAGGGCCAGGCCGGCCGGGAGCGAGCCGCTCGCCACCGTGAAGCGGTACGGCGGGGTGCCGCCGTCGGCGACCACCATGGCGTCGTACGCCTCGCCGACAGTGCCGCCGGCGAGCTGGGCGGTGCTGATCGAGACCGGGGGGACGACCGTGACGGTCACGTCGTACGTCGCGTCCTTGCCGATGCCGTTCGAGGCGGTCAGCGTCACGTGGTAGGTCCCCGTCGCCGAGGCGTCGGGCGTGCCGCTGAGGGTCGCGCTGCTGTGGCCGCTGTCCGCGAAGGTCACGCCGGCCGGCAGGGCGCCGCGCTCGGTGAAGGTCGCGTCCGGGTAGCCGGTGGCGCCGAACGCCACCGAGGCGTTCGTGCCCGTCACCAGGCGCACGGCGGCCGGGCCGGCGATCGCCGGGGCCTCGTCGACGGTGACGTGCAGCTGGTGGCTGGCATCGGCGCCGACGCCGTTGGTGGCGGTGACCGTGGCGTCGTACTCACCGCCGGAGCCGGCGGTCGGGGTGCCGGCGATGCCGTGCGCAGTGGTCGAGAGCCCGGCCGGGAGGCCGGTCGCGCTCAGCGTCGGTGCCGGGAACCCGCCGACCGTGAGGTCGGTGGAGCCCTGCGTGCCCGCGGTGTAGGTCGCCGTGCCGGGGCCGGTCAGCGACGGCGCCTCGTGGACGGTCAGGTCGAAGGAGGCCGACGCGTCGGGGCCGGTCCCGTTGCTGCCCTTGACCGTGATCGGGTAGTCGCCGCCGCTGCCCCCGGCCGGCGTGCCGGCGATGGTGCCGGTGGCCGTCGTGCCGTCGGCGCCGGGCGTGAAGGTGACGCCGTCGGGAAGCCTGCTGCCGGTCGACAGCGTCGCGGCCGGGTAGCCGCCGCTCTGCGTGAAGACGTCCGGGCCACCCTGCTGGCCGACGGTGAACGTGTCCGAGCTCGGGCCGGACAGCGTGGGCGCCTGGTGCACCGCGAAGGTGACGGTCTCGTTGCCGGTGCCGGCCTCGTTCGTGCCGCTGACGGTCGCGGTGACCTGGCCGCCGGGACCGGTCGGGGTGCCGGTCAGCGTGGCCGTGCCGTCGCCGTTGTCGACCAGCTTGAGGCCCGCCGGCAGACCGGAGGCGGACAGCGCCGCGAGCGGACTGCCGCTCGCGGTGTACGTCGTGGCATCGGTCGCGCTGCCGACGGTCACGTCGACGTGGGCGGGACCGGTGACGGTCGGGGCGACCTGCACCACCTCGACGGCGCCGATGTCGCACTTGGCGCCCTGCGGGCGGGCCGTGCCGCGCTGGTCCGTGCCGTTGCACAGAGCGACCGGGGCGCCGGTCACCGCGTCGTTGATCGTCGCCGTGGCGCCCGCCGCGATCTTGTCGAGCGCGGGGCTCGCCGGGCCGGGCAGCTGCGTCTCGGTGGGGCCGCCGTTGTCGGCGAGCGCGCCGAGCTGCGGGTCCGGCGACGCGGTGCCGAGCGAGCACGTCGCGGCACCGCCCACCAGGTTGCTGCCGCCGTTGGTGGCCGCCGCGTTGCAGGCGGAGCCGCTGTTGCCGTAGATGATCGAGCCGGCGACGCCGACCGTGGCGCCCGAGGTCGAGAGCACGCTGGAGCCGCCCTGGGCCGCGGTGTTGCCGGTGAGGGTCGAGCGGGCGACGCTCACCTTGGAGCCGATCGCGAGGATCGCCCCGCTGGTCGAGGTCGCGGTGTTCGCGGTGATGGTGGAGTCGCCGACCGAGACCTGGTTGGTGTCGCCGGTGCCGGTCGAGTAGGCCGAGATCGCGGAGCCGGCGTACCCCTGGTTGTGGGAGATCGTGTCGTCCTCGACCACCGTCTGGGTGGTGGTGTTGGCCGTGCTCGAGCCCGCCGAGATCGCGCCGCCGAGGCCGGTGGTGTTGCCGGAGACCCAGGTGGCGGTGTTCGCGTCGAGGGTCGAGTCGGTCAGGGTCAGCTTGGCGGCGTTGAGGATCGCACCGCCACCGCCCTGTGTCGCGACGTTCTGGGACAGGGTCGCCCCGTCGATGCTGGTCGTCGCGGCGTTGACCACCGCGCCGCCGGCGTACGACGAGTTGCCGGTGAAGGTGCCGCTCTGGATCGTCGTCGTGGCGGCGGTCCAGGTCGACACCGCGCCGCCGGCGAAGGCGGCGGTGTTGCCGCTCAGGTCCGAGCCCTTGATCGTCGCCGTCGGGGTGTCGGCCGCGACCCCCGAGCCGTTGAAGACCGCGCCGCCCTCGTAGGACGCGTTGTTGCCGGTCATGCTCGAGCCGGTGACGGTGAGTGTGCCGGCGTTCGAGATCGCCGCGCCGTTGGCCGAGGTGTTGCCCTTCAGGGTGGCCTGGTCGTGGATCGTGGTCGTCACCGTCGCGGTCGTGGCGATCGCGCCTCCCGCGGTCGGGGCGGTGTTGCGGCTGAGGTCGGTGCCGGAGACGTCCAGGGCGACCGGTCCGGCCGGCGTGGTGGCGGAGGTGACGTAGAGGCCGCCGCCGTAGTTGGCGGTCGCGGCGTTGTTCGTGACCGCGCCGCCGGTGAGGCTGACGTTCGCGGTCGAGTAGAAGGCGCCGCCCGCCAGCGCCTGGTTGCTGTCGAGCGTCGAGCCGTGCAGCGAGACCGCCTTGGCGTTCGCGATCGCGCCGCCGAGCGAGGCCCTGTTGCCGTCGAAGGTCGATCCGGTCGCGTCGAGCGTCGTGCCGGCGGCGTACACCGCGCCGCCGTAGCCGGTGTTGGACGGGCCGGTCGCGGTGTTGTTGCTCAGCGTGGCGTTCGTGAGCGTGGTGGCGCCGGCGGCGACGATACCGCCACCGAGGCCCAGCGCCTTGCCGGCGCCGTCGGCGGTGTTGCCGGACACCGTCGTGCCGTCGAGCGAGACCGTCGTGCCGGTGTTCTCGTAGATGCCGCCGCCCCAGCCCTGGTTGGCCGCGGTCGCGGTGGCCGTGTTGCCGGTGACCGAGCCGCGCGTCATGGTCAGCGAGCCGGTGTAGACGTAGATGCCGCCACCGTTGGCCGCCGCGCTGTTGGTGACGTCGACGTCGGTCGTCGCGACGTTGCCGGCCACGATCGGGAGCGCGCCGCCGCTGGCGTAGTGGCCGCCGGTCAGGGTGAGGTCGCTGAGGTCGACCGTTCCGCTGACGGCGACGGCCATCGCGTAGCCGTTCGTCGCGCTCGTGGTGCCCTTGAAGACCACGCCCGAGCCGGTGCCGACGACGTTGACCGCCTTCTGCAGGTACGGCTGGTCGGTGTAGGTGCCGGGTGCGACGTCGATGGTGTCTCCGGCGGCCGCCTTGGCGAGCGCGCCGGTGACCGTCGCGCACGGCGCCGAGGCCGACTGACAGGTCGCGGAGTTGCTGCCGGTGGGTGCGACGTACCAATCGGTGGCGGCCTCCGCGGGGCCGACAGCGGCGAGCACCACGCCGGTGCTGGAGGCCGCGAGACTCGCGGCGACGAGGGTACGACGGATGGAGCGGGACACGGCCATGGAAGGACCTCTGCTGCGTCTGGCCCGAGAACGTTGGGAGCCGAACCCGCGGACGCTAACACGCGGGTGACGACCGTCACCGCGGAATCGGCGAATCCGCCGAAACCCCGTGGCGACCGGTCTGGACAGGTGCCCGGACATGCGTGAGCCCCCGGACCGCTCGAGGCGGGCGGGGGCTCATGAACGCTGGTCGGCGCTCAGGCGTTGGGGCGCTTGCCGTGGTTCGCGCCCTTCTTGCGGCGCGCGCGGCGCTTGCGGCCGGTCTTGCCCATGGTTCCTCCTACGTACAGGTGACGAGCCAGTGTCTCAGCAACACGGGCCGAGCCGAAATCGAGCGGGTGGACCCCGGGTCAGCGCTCGGTGATCTCGACCTGGATCTGGGAGATGCGGACCCGGACGCGCTCGCGCAGCTCGGCCGGCGCGGTCTCGGAGCAGGAGCGCGCGACGAGGGCCTTGACCGTGCGCTGAAGGTCGTAGCGCTCCAGGCACGGGCTGCAGGTCTCGATGTGGGCCCGCACGATCGCGCAGTCGCCCTCCTCGAGCTCGTTGTCGATCAGCCGGACGATCCGGTCGAGGAAGTCCGAGCACTCGGCCGTGGAGACCTCGTCGTGGTCGTGGTCGTGTGCGTCGGTGCTCATCGCGACCCTCCCGCGAGCGGGGCGTCGCCGTGGGAGCCGACGTAGTCGGAGAGCATGTCGCGCAGCTGGCGGCGACCTCTGTGGAGACGCGACATCACGGTACCGATGGGGGTGTCCATGATCTCGGCGATCTCCTTGTAGGCGAAGCCCTCCACGTCGGCAAGGTAGACCGCGAGGCGGAACTCCTCGGGCAAACGCTGCAACGCGTCCTTGACCTGGCTGTCCGGGAGGTGCTCGAGCGCCTCCATCTCCGCCGACTTCAGGCCCGCCGAGGTGTGCGCCTCGGCACGGGCGAGCTGCCAGTCCTCGACGTCGCCACTGTCGCCGCTCAGCGCCTGCTGCGGCTGGCGCTGCTTCTTGCGGTAGTTGTTGATGAACGTGTTGGTGAGGATCCGGTAGAGCCACGCCTTGAGGTTCGTGCCGGGCTTGAACTGGTGGAAGGCGGAGAAGGCCTTCGCGAAGGTCTCCTGGACGAGGTCCTCCGCGTCGGCCGGGTTGCGGGTCATCCGCATCGCCGCGGAGTAGAGCTGGTCCAGGAACGGCAGCGCGTCGCGCTCGAAGCGCGCGGCACGCTGCTCGGTGGTCTCGGTCTCGAGGTCGACCTCTTCGGGGGTCGCGGCGAGACCGGCCTCGATGTCGTCGAGGTCGAGGGAGTCGACGGCTCGGTCGGAGCCGGCGAGCGAGGTCAGGTCGGGATCAGGCATCGCCACCCAGCCTACGGGGCGGGGCCGCGTCGGCCGCTCCATGATCGCCATCATGTCGGTCCGAACGCACCGGGGGCGGCGGTCATTCCCGGACCCCGCGCAGCGGCTGCGTCGGACAGGTGTCGGCTATCCGGGTGCGGCGTCGGCTCCGGGCTCCACCAGGTCGCGGACGACCCACTCGAGCACGGACTCGACGACGAGATCGAGCGCGTCCTGCTGGGACACCGGCGCCGAGCGGGGTACGGAGAGACCGTGGTCGGCCGCGGGCACGACCGCCATCGATACCCCGGCGGGCAGCGGGTCGGGGAACTCCTCCGGCCGCCCCATCGGGTCACGCTCCCCCTGGACGACGAGCGTCGGCACGCCGGCCCCCTCGAGCTCGGACAGCCTGGACCTCTCCGGCCGGCCCGGCGGGTGCAGCGGGAACGACAGCGCCAGGCAGCCGGCCGCCCCCAGACCGCGGGCGCAGCGCAGGGCCGAGCGCGCACCGGCCGACCTGCCGCCGACCACCAGCGGGGTCCGGACGCGGAGGGTGGCCGCCGCCGCGCGGAGGCCGTCGTCGAGGGTGGCGGGCGGCGAGGCGACCTTGCGTCCCGCCCGGACCCACGGCTGCTCCCAGAGCAGCACGCTGAGGCCCTCGCGCGGCAGCGCGTCGGCCAGCGCGAGCAGGTCGGCGGTGTCGATGCCGCGGCCGGCCCCGTGGCTGAGCAGCAGCGCGGCGATGGGCCGACGCGCCCGCCGTACGACGAGGCGGCCGGAGCCGTGCGGGGTCTCGATGAGGCGCTCGTCGCTCACAGCAGCGTCTCCTGCACCGGCTCGGGCCGCTCGGCGGGGAGGGGCTCCACGAGGCCGGGGTCGTTGTTGCGCACGTTGCCGACGGCGCTCGAGACCGGGAACGCGGTCAGGCCGCTGCGCTGGGCCGGCACGACGAGCTCGTCGAGGTGGTCTGCCGAGGTCGCCGGCGACAGCCATGCGCCGCGGCGGTCGCGCGGCACCGCGAGCGGCATCCGGTCGTGGATCCGGCCGAGGTCGTCGCTCGCCTCGGTGGTGAGCACCGTGCACGTCCAGCGGAACGCCTCCGGATCGTCCTCGGGCCGGCTGCGGTCGCGCCAGATCTCGTACAGCCCGGCCATCGCGAGCACCGAGCCGTCGGCCGGCGTGATGAAGAACGGCTGCTTGACCGGCTTCCCGGCCTTCGTGCGCAGCTCGGTGTCGTACCACTCGTAGTAGCCGTCGGCCGGCAGCAGGCAGCGGCGGGCGGCGTACGCCTTGCGGAAGGCGGGCTTCTCGGCCGCCGTCTCGAGGCGGGCGTTGATCATGCGGCTGCCGATCGAGGCGTCCTTGGCCCATGACGGGACCAGGCCCCAGCGCAGCTCGCGCAGCTGGCGCGCGTCGTGGCGCTCGAGGACGGCGTAGACGCGGTCCGTCGGCGCCACGTTGTACGACGGCGGCAGGGCCTCGCCGATGCGCGGGTCGAGGACGTCGAACTCCTCGACGAGGTCCTCCGCCGAGCGGCTGGATGCGTAGCGGCCGCACATGGGACCAATCTAACGATCGCGGCGGCGAGAGGTGTGCTTCGACGACGGAGGGGTACCGGCCGACCATGGCACTCAGCAGACTCCTGGCCCGCCCGCTGCTCGCGTCGTACTTCATCGCCAACGGTGCGAACGACATCGCCCACACGCCCGAGGTGGCGGCGAAGGCCGCCCCGGTCACCGATCGGATGGCTCCGGCCGTGGAGACGGCCGCGCAGGGCCGGGTGCCGGTGCCGAGCGAGCCGGAGACGTGGGTCCGCGTCGCGGGCGCGCTCCAGGTGGCCGCCGGTCTGTCGCTCGCCGCCGGCAAGGCGCCCCGCCTGTCGGCCGCCGTGCTCGGCACGACGCTGATCCCCTCGACCGTCGCGCGCCACCGGTTCTGGGAGGAGTCCGACAAGTCGCGGCGGGCCAACGAGCTCGTGCACTTCATCAAGAACGCCGCGATCGGCGGCGGCCTTCTGCTCGCCGCGCTCGACACCGAGGGCCGGCCCGGCATCGCCTGGCGCACCCGGCACGCCACCCAGCACGTCGCCCACGCCGCGCACGACGCGCGTCGCGATGCCGCGCTGGCCGGCACCCGCGCGGTCAACCGTGCCGGCGTCGCCGGCGGCAAGGTGGTCGGCAAGCGTGCGGCCAAGCGCCTGCTGAAGCACTGAGGAATCGACGTGGGAGGTCCCGACCGACGCGTCTCATAGACTGCCGCCCGACATGAGCGCAGCGCGAGAACCCGACCTCTGGCCCGCACCCGTCGCCCCGAGCGGGCTCGACGTCGAGGTCCGGCTGCCCGGCAGCAAGTCGCTGACCAACCGCGCCCTGATCCTCGCGGCCCTGGCCGACGGGCCGTCCGTCGTACGACGGGCGCTGCGGTCGCGCGACACCCTGCTGATGGCCGCGGCGCTGACGTCGCTCGGCGCGGTGGTCGACACCTCCGGCGACGACTGGTCGGTGACGCCCTTGAGCGGCTCGGTCCCCGGCGGACGTGCCGAGGTCGACTGCGGGCTGGCCGGCACGGTGATGCGGTTCGTGCCGCCCGTGGCGGGGCTGGTCGCGGGAGAGGTGGCGTTCGACGGCGACGCGCACATGCGCAACCGCCCCGTCGGCGGGATCCTGTCCGCGCTGCGCGGCCTGGGGCTGGCCGTCTCCGACGGCGACCGGCTGCCGTTCACCGTCGCCGGCGACGGCTCGGTGCCGGGCGGGGTCGTCGTCATCGACGCGTCGGGGTCCTCGCAGTTCGTCTCCGCGCTCCTGCTCGCGGGCGCGCGCTTCGCGGCGGGCGTGGACGTGCGCCACGACGGCGAGCCGATCCCTTCGCTCCCCCACATCGAGATGACCGTGGCGATGCTGCGCGCTCGCGGGGTCTCCGTCGACGACGCCGTCGCCGACCGCTGGAGGGTCGCGCCCGGCCCCATCGAGGCCCACGACGAGACGATCGAGCCCGACCTGTCCAACGCGGCGCCGTTCCTCGCGCTGGCAGCGGTCACCGGCGGCTCGGTGACGGTGCACGACTGGCCGGCGACGACGACGCAGGCGGGCGACGCGCTGCGCGACCTGCTCGCCCGGATGGGCTGCACCGTCACGCGGCTCGACGCCGGGCTGCGGGTGACCGGCCCGGCCGACGGACGGCGCGGCCTGCAGGGCATCGACGCCGACCTGCACGACGTCGGCGAGCTCGCGCCGGCCGTGGCGGCCCTCTGCGCGCTGGCCTCGACCCCGTCCCACCTCACCGGCATCGCGCACATCCGCGGCCACGAGACCGACCGGCTGGCGGCGCTCGCGACCGAGCTCGGCAGCCTCGGCGCCGACGTGACCGAGCACCCCGACGGCCTCACGATCCGGCCCGCGGAGCTGCACGCCGGCGCCTTCCACACGTACGCCGACCACCGGATGGCCCACGCCGGCGTCATCGTCGGCGCGGCGGTGGCGGGGGTCGAGGTCGAGGACATCGCGACCACCGGCAAGACCTTCCCCGACTTCGCGGACTTCTGGTCCGGGCTTCTCTGATGCCGCGGTACTCCGAGCACGATCCCGAGCACTACGAGCGACCGCGCCGGCGTACCCGCCCCAGGACCAAGGAGCGTCCCGCCCACGACGACGCGCTCGACGCGACCGTCGTGACGGTCGACCGAGGCCGCTACACGCTGGCCATGGACGCCGACGACCAGGTCGTGACGGCCATGAAGGCGCGGCCGCTGGGCCGCAAGGGCGTCGTCGTGGGCGACCGGGTCCGCGTCGTCGGCGACGTGTCCGGCGCGGACGGGTCGCTGGCCCGGATCGTGGAGGTGACGCCGCGCGAGACCGTGCTTCGTCGTACCGCCGACGACGACGACGCCGTCGAGCGCGTCATCGTCGCGAACGCGACCCAGCTGGTCGTCGTCACCGCGCTCGCCGACCCCGAGCCCCGGCCGCGGCTGATCGACCGCGCCCTGGTCGCGGCGTACGACGCGGGGCTGAGGCCGCTGCTCTGCCTGACGAAGGCGGACCTGCGCGACCCGGAGCACCTGCTCTCGACGTACCGATCGCTCGGGGTGCCGTGGGTGATCACCCGCCGTGGCCCCGACCGGTCCCTCGTCGGGCTGGAGGACCTGCAGGAGCGGCTGGAGGGGCGCACCAGCGTGCTCGTCGGCCACAGCGGCGTCGGCAAGTCCACGCTTGTCAACGCGCTGGTGCCGGACGCCGACCGCGAGACCGGCCACGTCAACGCGGTCACCGGTCGCGGCCGGCACACCTCCACCTCGGCGGTGATGTTCCGGCTGCCGGGGCGCGGCCGGATCATCGACACCCCCGGCATCCGGTCCTTCGGCCTGGCCCACGTCGAGCCCGAGCAGCTGATCGAGGCGTTCCCGGACCTCGACGAGATGACCGAGGACTGTCCGCGCGGCTGCACCCACGGCGAGGACGAGCCCGAGTGCGGCCTCGACGAGGCGATCGAGCGCGGCGAGGCCGACCCCGAGCGCGTCGCGTCCTTCCGCCGCCTCCTCGCCGCACGCTCCGTCACCGACTACTGAGGCTCTGGTGGCTCGTCCGCAAAGTTCTTGAACGGACGAACCACCAGCCGGAGTCCGCCCGGCGCCTGGTGCCGGGCGGACTCCGGCTAAGCCGGATCCAGCCCTGCGGGACACCGCGGGCAGCGCCGGACCTCACCGCTCCAGCCGCGGCTGCGGAGGAGACGGCCGATCATGGACGCGGTCCAGCAGCCGTCGCGGAAGACCATCCCGTAGGTGACACGGGCGGTCGTCACCTCGGACACCACGAGCTCGGCGAGATCGCGTCGGGCGTCGGCATCGCGACCGCGCGCGTTGTCGTGGAAGGGTCGGCCGTCCAGCTCCACCTCGATCCCGAGCTCGGCGTAGCGGACGTCGTGCGCGGTGGCCTCGCCCGTCGCGGTGCTCGGGTGCTGGCGGGACGCGCGGGGCAGTCCGTGCGCCCGCTCGACGCGGTGGAGGTAGCCCCGCTCGAGGACCGAGCACGCGCCCGTGGCGAGGTCGCTCAGCGTGGCCGCGAGGATCCTGCGCCCTGCCACCCGGGGCCGGCCGGCCAGTGCGTGCGTGATCCGGCGCGGATCGGTACGACGCGAGTGGCAGACCTCGGCGAGCGTGGCGAAGGCGCCGGCGACGTCGTCGGCCACGATCTTGCGGGACATCACGTCGATGGTGGCCTGCTCGAGGAGCACCCTGGGCGGCGATGCGGTCCAGTCGACCCGCCGGGCGAGGCCGTTGGTACGCCGCACCCACACCCGGGGCAGCTCCTGGCACCTCCGCTCGCCGTCGACCGCGACGATCACGACGTCGAGGCGGTGTCCGGGCAGTGCCGACTCCTCGCTCAGGGCGGCCGGCCAGAACGCGAGCACGGCCGCCCACTCTGCCTGCGCGCGAGTCAGCCGGCCGGTGTGGTCGACGTACACGCCGGTGTGGACCCGGGTGAGCTCGCGTCGCCGGAGCATCCGCTCGACGTCGTTGTCGTCGCCGCCCAGCTCGAGGACCTGCCGTCGCGACACGACTCCGTCCTGAACCCGGGTCAGGAGGTGGTGGAGCTCGGCGCGGTCGAGGGCCATGGGGCGACCGTCCTACCGATGATGCGCGCTGTCCATCGCCGGGATCGTGACCTGTGGACAACGCGCGCCACTGGCCGGAGTCCGCCCGGCACCTGGTACCGGGCGGACTCCGGCTAGTGGGTTAGGAGTGGATGCCGTACCAGGCGGCCTGGGCGCCGGCGTCGCCGGTGAGGACGCTGAAGACCACGATCGTGACGGCGCCGACGACGAGGAGCGCGTGGAGCAGGCCCTTGAGCCAGCCGGCCCGCTTGTCGAGCAGGGCGGCGCCGACGGCCAGCACCGTGAAGACGTACGTCGCGACCTGCAGCCGCCCCGCCCAGGCCCGGTGCTTGTCGATCAGGGCGGCGACCGGCCCGCCGGCGCTGATCGCGTGCTCCAGCTCCTTGCCGCTGGAGACCGTCACCCACATGAGCACCGCGCTCACGACGCCCATGATCGCCAGCGGCCAACGCAGCCGCTCCTGCCACTTCGGGGAGGCGACGTACGCGACGGCCAGCACCGCGGAGACCGGAAGGGCCACCACCGTCGCGTGGACGACGAGGGGGTGCAGCGGGAGGCCGTTGACGGACATGGGCACAGCATGACGCCACTGGCTGAGGAAGGGATGAATTCGACGGCATCCGCGGGGCGGACCACGAGCCACTAGGGTGACCACGTGGCTGGATCCGACTACACCGACGACATGCGGCTCGCGCACCTGCTCGCCGACGACGCGGACTCCCTGACCATGTCCCGCTTCAAGGCCCAGGACCTGCACGTCATGAGCAAGCCGGACCTGACCCCGGTGACCGACGCCGACCAGGCGGTCGAGGAGTCGATCCGTCGTACCCTCTCGAGGGCGCGCACCCGCGACGCGGTCACCGGCGAGGAGCAGGGCACGTCCGGTCACTCGCAGCGACGCTGGATCGTCGACCCCATCGACGGCACCAAGAACTTCGTGCGCGGGGTTCCCGTGTGGGCGACGCTGATCGCGCTGGCCGTCGAGGACGAGGTCGTGCTCGGCGTCGTCTCCGCGCCCGCGCTCCAGCGGCGCTGGTGGGCGGTCAAGGACGGCGGCGCCTGGACGGGCAAGCTGATCAAGCCGACGAGGTGCGAGGTCTCCGACGTACGCCGGATCGAGGATGCGTCGCTCTCCTACGCCTCCCTCGGCGGCTGGGAGGACGCCGGCCTGGGCGAGGACTTCCTCGCGCTGATGCGCCGCTGCTGGCGCACGCGGGCGTACGGCGACTTCTGGTCCTACATGCTCCTCGCGGAGGGCGCCGTCGACCTGGCGATCGAGCCCGAGCTCGAGGTCTACGACATGGCCGCGCTCGACATCATCGTGCGCGAGGCAGGCGGCCGGTTCACCTCGCTGGACGGCGCCGAGGGGCCGTGGGGCGGCAACGCGCTGGCGTCGAACGGCCACCTCCACGATGCGGCGCTCGCGTTCGTCGGCAGCAGCCGCGGCGACGGCGACGACCCGGACTGGCCCGACCACGGTCCCGGGTCGGTCTCCGACCTCCGATCCCGCCGCAACCCCTCGCCGGAGACCACCGACCCGGAGTAGCGTGCGTCACATGCGCATCGATGACGTGCTGCATGCGAAGGCCTCGCCGGAGGTCGTGACGATCGTGCCCGAGGCCGGGGTCCGCGAGCTGCTGGCGGTGCTCGCCGAGCACAACATCGGCGCCGTGATCGTCAGCGGCGACGGCGACGCGATGGAGGGCATCGTGAGCGAGCGCGACGTGGTTCGCCACCTCCACAGCGACGGCACGGTCGTCAACAACACGGTCGGCGCGATCATGACCGCCGTCGTGCAGACCTGCTCCCCCGACGACGACCTCGACACGGTCATGCAGACGATGACCGACTACCGCTTCCGCCACATCCCGGTCGTCCGCGACGGGGAGCTGGTCGGCATCGTCAGCATCGGCGACCTGGTCAAGCACAAGATCGAGCAGCTGCAGTTCGAGCGGGACCAGTTGGACAGCTACGTCAGCCAGGGCTGACGTACGATCTTCCCTCGGTCACCCACGGGGTTGACCCGGCGTCCTCGGGCGCCGTCGTCGATCGCGACCGAAGCACAGGGAGGCCGTCCATGCCGAGCCGATTGCGAGCGCGTCTCCGCCGTACGACGTGGCCCGTCGTGGTGGTCCTCGTGGCGCTCGTCGTCATCGTCGGCACCGCCATCGCCGGCGTCGCGCTGTACGACGCCAGCCCGCTGCACTCGGGCCCCAAGGCGACCACGTCCATCCAGCCGCTGCGGGTGCCGAAGCCGCCCGCGAGCGCGATGAAGGTGACCCCGATCGCGGGCAAGCAGAAGCCCAACATCGTCTTCATCGTCACCGACGACATGCGCACCGACGAGCTGAAGTACATGCCGCACGTGCGCAAGCTGCTGGTCGACAAGGGCACCGACTTCACCAAGGCGATCTCGCCGCACCCGCTGTGCTGCCCGGCCCGCGCGGAGATGACGACCGGTGAGTACGCCCAGAACAACGGGGTTCACCACAACAACGGCACCCTGGGCGGCTACCCGGCGCTGATCGAGCCCGGCAACAACATCGGCCGCTGGCTGCAGCACGCGGGCTACTGGACCGCCTTCATCGGCAAGTACCTCAACGCCTACAAGGGCACCAAGCGCATCGCCGGGTGGAACCGCTGGGAGGCGGCGATCCACGACGTCTACCAGTACCACCGCGTCAACTACTACGGCGTCGGCCCCATCAAGGGGTACGCCGCCCACACGACCACGCGCTACACGCAGAAGGCGATCTCGGCCGGGCACAGATCCGGCAAGCCCTTCTACGTCGTGTCGAACTACCTCGCGCCGCACGACCAGATCGGCACCGGCGGGCGCGCGTCGCAGCCCGTGCCGGAGGCGAAGTACAAGCACGCCTGCGACCACATCAGACCGGCGTTCCTGCACGACCCGGCGTACATGAAGCCGGTGCGCAACGGCCTGCCGCCGGGGATGAACATCCAGGACCACACCAGCTCGGTCTACGTGCACGAGGCGCGGCAGCGCATCTGCTCGCTCAAGTCCGTCGACGACGGCGTCGCCAAGATCGTCAACACGCTCCGCTCGACCGGCGAGCTGAACGACACCGACATCGTGTTCGTCTCCGACAACGGCTTCGACCTCGGCGAGCACAACCTGCACGGCAAGAACATGATCACCGACGAGTCGCTGCAGGTGCCGATCGTCATCCGCGGCCCGCACTTCCCGGTGGACAGGAAGGTCAGCAAGCCGGCCTCGCTGGTCGACCTGCCCGCGACGTACCTCCAGCTCGGCGAGGCCGTCCCCGGCCGTCGCCAGGACGGCCTGAGCCTGCTGAAGGTGCTCCAGTCCAAGAAGCCGCTGCGCGACACCCTGCTGGTCCAGACCGGCGACACCGTGCTCGACAGCACACCCGGCTTCGCCTACCGCGGCGTCGACACCCAGCGCTACCTCTACGCGATCGACCCGAGCAAGCCCTCCATCGGCCTGCTCTTCGACCGCCAGCGCGACCCGCACGCCATGGACAACGTCTTCAACGACCCCCGGTACGCCGCCGTGCGCGCCGCGCTGCAGAAGCGGCTCGAGGCTCTGATGCCCTGCTCCGGCTCGAACTGCAACCAGGTCTTCGGTCCGCTGCCGAAGCCACGCGGCTGAGGGCAGCCGCCGACCCGTAGGCTGGCGGCATGACTGACAAGCCCGAGATCGACTTCCCCGACTTCCCGCCCCCGGCCGACCTGGTCGTCGAGGACATCACCGTCGGCGACGGTGAGGAGGCCGCGGCCGGCCACACGGTCAGCGTGCACTACGTCGGCGTGGCCCACAGCACCGGCGAGGAGTTCGACGCGTCGTACAACCGCGGCGCGCCGCTGAACTTCCAGCTCGGCATCGGCCAGGTCATCTCCGGCTGGGACCAGGGCGTGCAGGGCATGAAGGTCGGCGGCCGGCGCAAGCTCGTCATCCCGCCGCACCTCGGCTACGGCGACCGTGGCGCCGGCGGCGTGATCAAGGGCGGCGAGACGCTCATCTTCGTGGTGGATCTGCTCGGCGTCTCCTGACCGCCCGAACCCGCCCTGGGTTCCCAGTGAAATACCCGGCTCTGCGGCGAAATTTCCCTGCAAAGCCCGGTAATTCACTGGGAACCCAGTGAATTACCGGGTGAATTGCCACCCCTACGCGTCACCTCACCAGGGCAGGTTGTCCGGCACGTCGTCATCGGCGACCCGGGCAGCCTGCCCTTGCAGCTCGACAACGTCGCCCACCACGAGCTGGCGGCCGCGCCGGGTCTCGACCTCCCCGTTGACGCTGACGTCGCCGGACGGGCAGACGATCTTGGCGTCCGAGCCGTTGTCGATCAGGTTGGCGAGCTTGAGGAACTGACCGAGCCGGATCGACTCGTCCTTGATGGGTACGTCGAACGGCTCGCTCATGCGCGTCATCGTAGGACGACCGTGATGGTGTGGATCAGCACGCCGACCAGGCCTCCGACGATCGTGCCGTTGATCCGGATGAACTGGAGGTCGCGGCCGACGTGCAGCTCGATCCGGCGCGCGGCCTCCTTGCCGTCCCAGCGCTCGATGGTCTGGGTGATGACCGAGGTGAGCTCGGCGCCGTACCTGTCGACGGCGAAGACGGCGGCGTCCGCGCTCACCCGGTCGACCCGCTCGCGGAGGGTCGCGTCGGAGCGCAGCCGCGACGAGAACGCCTCGACCTCGACCATCAGCCGCCGTCGTACGGCGCCGTCGGGGTCGTCCAGCGAGCTGAGGAGCGCCTTGCGCAGGGCGTTCCAGAGGGTCACGGCGGTGTTGATGACCGCGGGGTGGTCGAGGATGCGCTCCTTGAGCCGCTCGGCGCGGGCCTGGGTCGCCGGCTTGTCCTGGAGGTCGGAGGCGAGCCGGTCGAGCATCGAGTCGAGCGCGCGCCGGGCACGGTGGTCCGGGGTCGAGCGGATGTCGGCCAGCCAGCGCACCATCTCCTCGTGGAGCCTGCCGATCACGTAGGTGTTCACCGACTCGGGCGCCCACCACGGCGCCCGCTCGCCGAGCACCTCGTGGACCGTGTCCGGGTTGGCCACGAGCCAATCGTGCATCTCCTCGAGCATCAGGTCGACCAGGCCGTGGTGGAGGTCGTCGCGCAGCGCCTCGTCGAGCAGGCCACCGAGCAGCGGCGCGATCGGCTCCTCGCGGAAGCGCGGCACCAGCGCCTCGTTCACGAGCGCCTCGATGTGGTCCTGCCGCACCCGGCTCAGCCCGGCCCGCGCGATCTCGGCCGTCTCGCGCACGACCCGCTCGGCATTGGCGGGCACGGCGAGCCAGTCGCCCACCCGCTGGGCGATGTGCACGCCCAGGACGCGCTCGCGGATGATCTCCTCCTGCAGGAAGTTCTCCCCCACGAACTGCTCCAGGCCCTTGCCCAGGTCGTCCTTGCGCTTGGGCACCAGCGCGGTGTGCGGGATCGGCAGGCCGAGCGGGTGCTTGAACAGCGCGGTCACCGCGAACCAGTCGGCCATCGCGCCGACCATCGACGCCTCGGCACCCGCGTTGACGAATCCCCAGGCCCCGTGACCGCGCAGCGTCGCGACGTACACGGCGGCGGCGAAGACCAGCAGGGACACGGCCAGCGTGCGCATCTCGCGCAGCTTCCGGCGTCGTACGGCGTCGGCGGCCGGATCGGCCGACAGGGCGGGTCCACTCACGGCGGCCATCCTTCCCTACGCCCCCGCCGGACCGGTCCGCCGACACGTCCGCCGACACGTCCGCGACACGGCCGCCGCTCACCGCGCGAGGTCCCACCTTGCGGCGGCGCCGACTGGTGTACTCGTCCTCGGTCACCTTCCCCGGACCCTGGAGTGAGTGTGCGCTCGTCCGCCCTGCGCCTGCTGGCGCTGTCCGCCGTCGCGGCGGGCGTGCTGGCCACCGTGCCGCCGGGCCCCGCCTCCTCCACCCCGATCGCCCCCGCCGCACACCACCGAGCGCACGTCGACCACGTCGACCACGGCGGCCACGCGCCCAAGCCAGCGGCGTCCGAGCTGACCATGGAGATGCGCGACCTGTTCGTCGCCCGCTCGGACTTCGGCGGCGTCGACCGGATGCGGGCGAGCGAGATCCTGTCCCGCCCGACCGACGGGCCGAGCGACCCACAGGACGAGGGCTACGACCAGCCCTCGAAGGAGATCTGCAACCACCGCATCTGCGTCCACTACGTCACCAAGGGCTCCGACGCCCCACGGAACCTGCGCTGGGTCCGTCACACGCTGCACGTCATGACGGCGGTCTGGCACCACGAGATCGGCGTCCTCGGCTTCCGCAAGCCCCCGACCGACGGCCACCGCGGCGGCGACTCCCGCTTCGACGTCTACCTCACCGACCTCGGCTCCCGCGGGCTGTTCGGCTACTGCACGCCCGAGCGCCGCGTCCTCGGCGAGAAGTACGGCGCCTCCGGCTACTGCGTCCTCGACAACGACTTCGCCAAGAAGCAGTACGACGCCCCGCGCGAGGTGTCGCTCAAGGTCACCGCCGCGCACGAGTTCTTCCACGCGATCCAGTTCGGCTACAACTACCGCGCCGACCCGTGGCTGATGGAGTCGACCGCGGTCTGGATGGAGGAGAGCTTCGCGGACAAGGCCGACGACAACCGCCGCTACCTGCCCTACGGCCAGGTGGCGAGGCCGTGGGTGCCGTTGGACAAGTACAGCGACACGGGCTACTCGCAGTACGGCAACTGGGCCTTCTGGGAGTACCTCACCGACCACTACGGCAGCGGCATCGTCAAGGCGGTCTGGGACCAGGCCGACGCCACCCACGGCGGCCCCGGCCGGGCCTCGATCCCGGCGCTCGCCTACGTCCTGAACCACACGCTGCACACCAAGCACGGCCTCGCCGAGGCGCTCACCGACTTCGCGGTGGCCAACCTCGACCCGACGAAGTCCTACCCCGAGGGCAGCGCGTGGCCGAAGCCGGCGTTCGCGGCGCACGCGCGGATGCGTCGTACCGCCGGGGTGCGGACGGACACCGTGAGGGTCAAGCACCTGGCCGCCCAGGACGTCGTGTTCCGGCCGCCGAGCAAGGGTGCCGCGCGGCGCGTGCGGCTGACGGTGGACGGCCCGGCGCAGCGCGACAGCGTGGTGGTGACGGTGACGCACGCGAACGGCAGGCTGTCCCACCGAACCATCACGCTGCACCACGGGGTCGGCACCGCCGTCGTCGACTTCTCCCCCGGCGTCGTGCGCTCGGCGATCGTGACCGTGGTCAATACCTCGTCGCGCTACACGTGCGATCGCGGGACGCTGCTGTCCTGCGGAGGGGTGCCGAAGGACAACGGGATGCGGTTCACCGTCTCTGCCCGAGCGCTGCCCACGGTGGCGGTGAGCCGCTCCCGCCGTTCACACCACTGACCGTCCCGAGAAGGACGGTGGCGGCACCCCCCAGTTACCGCCACGGGCCACACTGGTCGAAGGCTCAACGAGCCACCCTCCCGGGGGTTTCGCAAAATCTCGCGACACGCCGTAACACGCACCTCGCCCGTCGGCCGTACGCCGTGTGGACGACCCTCGCGCGGGGTACCGGGACCACCGTTCCGGCGCCCGCAACCCGCTCGCCGCCTCGTTGTCGGCGCGCGGCGCTACGTTGGACGGACCGCTATCGAAAGAGGTGGGATCCCATGACCGCGACGCTCCCGGCGCCGACATCAGCAGCGGACGCGACCGCGCTCCGCGCGCGGTTCGACGAGGTCCGCGCGCAGACCGAGCAGCTCGCGCTGCCGCTCTCCCCCGAGGACCAGACCGTCCAGACCATGCCCGACGTGTCCCCCGCCAAGTGGCACCGCGCGCACGTCACGTGGTTCTTCGAGACGTTCGTGCTCTCCGAGCACGAGCAGGGCTTCGCGCCGTTCCAGGACAAGTACTGGTTCCTCTTCAACAGCTACTACGAGGGCGTCGGGCCGCGCTACAACCGGCCCGAGCGCGGGCTGATCTCCCGGCCGGGCGCCCACGACGTGGGGCTCTACCGTGGCAACGTCGACGACCGCATGCGCGACCTGCTCGACCGCCTCGACGACGGCGCGCTCGGCCGGGTCGCCGGCACCATCGAGCTCGGCTTCCACCACGAGCAGCAGCACCAGGAGCTGCTGCTGATGGACATCAAGCACGTGCTGTCCCGCAACCCCCTCCAGCCCGTGTACGCCGGCAGCCCGGCCACCCCGTCGACGCCCGACCGGCTCGGCTGGGTCGACTTCGACCCCTCGGCAGGCTCCGGAGGGTCCGGCGGCCTGGTCGAGATCGGCAGCGAGGGCAGCGGGTTCTGCTTCGACAACGAGCTCCCGGTGCATCAGCAGTGGCTGCAGCCCTACCGGCTGGCCGACCGGCTGGTCACCAACGGCGAGTGGATGGATTTCATGGCCGACGGCGGCTACCGGCGCCACGAGCTGTGGCTCTCCGACGGCTGGGCCCGGATCAAGGACGACGGCTGGCAGGCGCCGTTCTACTGGTCCGAGGTCGACGGCGTGTGGCTCGAGCACACCCTGCACGGCACCTTCCCGGTCGACCCGGGTCTGCCGGTGACCCACATCAGCTACTACGAGGCCGACGCCTTCGCGACCTGGGCCGGCAAGCGGCTGCCCACCGAGGGCGAGTGGGAGCACGCGGCACGGGTCTCGACAGGCTCGACCACCGGATCCGGCTCGGTGGAGGGCAACCTGGCCAACGCGACCAGCTTCCACCCAGAGGCGGCGGGCGCGTCGACGGGCGGGCTGCGTCAGCTCTTCGGCGACTGCTGGGAGTGGACCTCGTCGGCCTATCACCCCTACCCCGGCTTCCGGCCGGCCGAGGGCGCGATCGGCGAGTACAACGGCAAGTTCATGTCCGGGCAGATGGTCCTGCGTGGCGGCTGCGCGCTGACGCCGGCCGGCCACGCGCGAGCGTCGTACCGCAACTTCTTCCCGCACGGCGCGCGCTGGGCCATGTCCGGCCTGCGTCTCGCCGACGACGACACCACGGGAGCCGCCCGATGAGCAGTCCCCAGGTCGAGGTCCTCCTCGAGCCCGACTGGGCGGCCGCCGCCCTCGTCGCCGACGTACGCCGAGGCCTGGCCCAGCAGCCCCGCCGGCTCCCGCCGAAGTGGCTGTACGACACCGCCGGCTCCGACCTGTTCGACCGGATCACCCGGCTGCCGTCCTACTACCCCACCGAGGCCGAGCGGTCGGTGCTCGTCGAGCGGGCCGGCGAGATCGCGGCCGCCTCCGGCGCCACCACCGTCGTCGAGCTCGGCAGCGGCACCAGCGACAAGACCCGGCAGCTGCTCGACGCGTTCGCCGAGGCCGGGGCCCTTGAGCGGTTCGTGCCGGTCGACGTCTCCGAGACGACGCTGCGCGACGCGGCGGACATGCTGTCGGCGCGCTACCCCGACACCGAGGTCGAGGCGATCGTCGGCGACTTCACCCTCCACCTCGGCCACCTCGCGCGCTACGACCGCAAGCTCGTGGTCTTCCTCGGCGGCACCATCGGCAACCTGTACGTCGAGGAGCGCGCGGCCTTCCTCGGCGCGCTCAGCGACTCGATGTCGCCGAGCGACGGGCTGCTGCTCGGCACCGACCTGGTCAAGGACGCCGACCGCCTGATCGCCGCCTACGACGACCCCGAGGGTGTGACCGAGGAGTTCGTCAAGAACGGCCTGCGCGTGCTCAACCGCGAGCTCGGCGCTGACTTCGAGCCGGAGGCGTTCGGCTACGTCCCGTTCTGGGACTCCCGCCAGAAGCGGATGGACCTCCGTCTCCGGGCCGAGGTGCCGCAGCACGTCCGCGTCCCGGGCGCCGATCTCGAGATCGACCTCGCGGCCGGTGAGGAGATCCGGATGGAGATCTCCACGAAGTTCACCCGCGAGCGGATCGCCGACGAGCTGGCCGCCGTCGGGCTCACCGTCGCCGACCAGTGGACCGACCCGGCCGGCGACTTCGCCGTCACCCTCGCCACCAAGGTCTGAGGCGCCGCGCACGGGCCTGTGGATGACGGGAGCGGCGCCGGCGGAATCGGCGCAGGCTGTCGGGATGGATGATGTATATGCGCCGTTCTACGAAAGCAACTCCTTCTGCACCGCCGAGGACGCCCTCAACGCCGTGGTGATGCTCCACGAGTCGGGAGGGATCGACCAGCTGACGATGAGCGCAGTGGCGCGCCACCTGAACATGTCACGGTCGGCGGTCCACCAGGCCCACGGCAGCGTGACCGGCTTCTACGTCTCGCTCATCGGGCGCTTCGAGCGTCGCTGGCGCGACTGGATCGCGGGCGGCTACACCGACCCCACTCCGATCCGGCTTCCCGGCGACCCGATGGCGCACCTCGGCGTGCGCACCTGGTCGACCCTCCGCACCGTCGCCGCGGCCGAGGCACGCGCCGGCCGGCCGGAGCCGTGGGAGGAGGTCGCCAGAGCGCTCGAGCGCGAGCGCCGCCACCTCGGCGACTCGGTCCGCAAGGCCGCCGGACGCCGTGCCGAGGCGCACGAGGTCGCGGGGCTGCTGGCTCTCGCGGATGGCCTGCGGGCGCAGATGACCGAGCCGACCGACCCGCTCGGGCTCGAGGACGCCACCGACTTCGCCTGCTCCTACTGGACCGGCGTCCTCCACCTGCCGCTGCTCACGGTCGACGACGCTTGCTGACCGGTGGCGGGCTCCGCCGGCGAACGTCTGTCAGCCGCTCGGCACCCTCACCCGGCCTGGGGTGAACGATCGTTCGTTCACCTCGGACCACCCCGGGTCCGCAGGCGGCTGACAGCCGTCAGCCGACCGAGACGTCTGTCAGCCGCTCCGCACCCTCGCCCCACCCGGGGTGAACGATCGTTCGTTCACCTCGGACCACCCCGGGTCCGCGGGTGGCTGACAGCTGTCAGCCGGCCGAGACGAGCCAGTCGTCGAAGGTCTGGCTGCCGAGGGTGGCGCCGGGGCCGGGCAGCAGCCCGCCCTCGCCGACCTGGCGCCCGGCACGACCCGCCATCGGGATCGGCACGACGAGCCGGTGGCTGCCGCGAGCGGTGAGCACCCGCCTGATCATCACGTCCATCCGCAGCTCCTCGGGCCCGCCGAGATCGGGCAGCCGGCCGGCGGGGGCGGCGACGGCCGCGTCGAGGAGGTGCGTCGCGACCTCGTGGGCGGCGATCGGCTGGGTCCGCATCCGCAGGCCGAGGGCGAGGCCGGTCGGGCTGCGGTCGATCATCTGCCCGGCGAACTCGTGGAACTGCGTGGCGCGCAGGATCGTCCACGGCACCGGCCCGGCCTCCACCAGCTGCTCCTGCCGGCGCTTGCCGAGGTAGAAGCCGAGATCGACGCGGTCGCAGCCGACGATCGACAGCGCGACGTGGTGCGGCACGTGCGTGGCCGTCTCGGCCGCGAGCAGGTTGGCGGTGGCCTGCTCGAAGAACCGCACCGACGGCCCCTTGGCCATCGTGGTGACGTTGCTGGTGTCGATGACCGCCCCGACACCCGCCAGCGCCCGGGTCAGCCCCTCACGGGTGATCAGGTCGATGCCGGTGCCGCGCGACAGCACACGTACGTCGTACCCACGGCTCTCCGCCTCGCGGACGACGAGTCGTCCCACCATGCCGGTGCCGCCAGCCACCGCGATCCGCATGGACCGAATCTAGTGGCAGCGTCCAGCGGCGGTCAGCCCCGCTTCTCGAGCGCCTCGGTGAGGAGCGCGACGAGCGCCTCGGTCTGGAGGTCGATCGACGCCTCCTCGGTCTCGCCGGCGCCGTCGAGCGCGCGCGCCGCGAGGCCGGCCTTCCGGTCGATCAGCTCGGCGATGCGGGTGTCGAGGGTCTGGGTGGCGATGACCCGCCAGGCCGTGACGGGCTCGGTCTGGCCGATCCGGTGGACCCGGTCGATCGCCTGGGTCTGCTCGGCGTCGGTCCAGGAGAGCTCGGCAAGGACGAGGTTGGACGCGACCTGGAGGTTCAGGCCGACGCCGGCCGCGGTCAGCGAGCAGACCGCGACATGCACCTCGGGATCGTTGACGAACGCGTCGATCTGCGCCTGGCGTGCCGTCGAGCTCTGGTCGCCGCGGACCGAGGCGTACTTGATGCCGCGCTGCTGGAACGTCTCCTCGGCGAGGTCCATGACGTCGATGTGCTTGGCGAAGAAGACCACCTTGCCGACGTTGCGGGCCAGCTGGGCGGTGTAGTCCGCGGCGAGGCCGGCCTTGGCCTGGCCGATGCGGCGCAGCATGCCGAAGACGTTCTCGCCGGTCTTGGTCGAGTTGTCCTCGCGCTCCCAGCCGGCGACCTGGCGGACCAGGTCGTGGTCGACGCCGGAGACGACGGATCCGGCGCGGCGGTTGGCCAGCGCGGTGTCGTACCGCTCGACCATGCGGCGGGCGAGCTCCTGCTCGGCCTTGCGGATGGAGCGGCCGGCCTCGCCCTCGAGCTCGACCGGGAGGTCGGCCACGCGGCGGGCGGGGATGTCGGAGGCGACGTCGATCTTGCGGCGGCGCACGATGCCCTGGTCGACCACGCAGCGGCGGGCGGCGGGGTAGAACGTCGGGTCGGCCGGGGTCAGCCCGGTCTCCTCGAGCGCGGCCATCAGCGGCCCGAGCGGGACCTTCTCGTCGATCCAGCCGAGGAACTGCCAGATCGCGCGGAAGTCCTCGATGTCGTTGATCAGCGGGGTGCCGGTCAGCGCCATCATCAGCGGCCGCGGCACCCGGGTGCGGATGCGGTCGGCGATCTCCAGGACGTGCTGGGAGCGCTGCGAGGTCTTGTTCTTGATGTAGTGGGCCTCGTCGACGATCATCCCGCGGAAGCCGTGCTTGCCGAGCCAGCCGATGTGGCGGTCGAGGATCTCGTAGTTGACCACGAAGACGTCGGCGAAGCCGTCGACGTCCTCACCGTCGCCGTGGACGACGGTGGCGGTCTTGTTCGGCACCCACAGGTCGACCTCGCGGGCCCAGTTGGTCTTGACGACGTTCGGGACCGCGACCAGGAGCGGGAACGCACCCGCGGCCTCGGCGGCGAGGAGCGCCTGGGCGGTCTTGCCCAGACCGGGCTCGTCGGCGAGCAGGAAGGTGCGGTGGCCGTCGGCCGCGGAGGCCACGACCTGCGCCTGGTGGTGCATCAGCTCACGGCCGGCGGGGGTCCGCAGCGACGGCGGCTCGGGCAGCTCCATGATCGCCGCGGCGCCCTCGGGCGCCCGCTCGAAGGAGCGGAAGAGCGGCTCGAGCAGCTCCCAGCCGGCCAGCCGCTGGGGTCGTACGACGGGACGGGCGTCGGCGAAGTCGGGCACCTGGAACGGGTTCGCCAGCTGGGCCGCCGCGACGGAGACCGGCGTGACCCGGCGGTCGATGACCGCGATCGTGGTCTCGTGGGGCTGTGTCTCGGGCTCCGGCTCGGGCTCGGTGACGCCGGCCTTCGCGAGCAGCTCGCGACGCAGGGCGCGGGCGTCGTCGGAGATCTCGGCGTCCTCGCCGAGCAGCGTGAAGAGCGTCGAGTCGCGCGCGGCGGTCTGGGCGAGGATCGTGGCGATGCCGTCGAGCCGCTTGAGCTCCTCGCCGCGCCGGGAGTCGCTCAGCGTCTGGTCGGCCTTGATCCGCATCCGCTCCTCGCGCACCAGCAGCGCGACGACCTGGAACTTGGTGCGCACGGACAGCACGGTCGACTGCCGCTGCACGGCCTGCTCGACCTCGCGCACCACGCGAGCGAGCACCGGGATGATGCCCTCTTCGTTGCGGTGCTTGGTCCCTGCGTTGCTGCGGTTGCGGCGCTGCGCGCCACCCCGCTGGCCTCCACGAGCCACAGATGTCCTCCCTGCGGCGCCTCCGAGGTGCCACGGTGGCCCTCGGGCTGCGCCCGGTGTCGTGGATCGGTCGATCCACCCCTCGATCGCATGACCACCCGCCTTGGGTGCGGCCGGTGGGGACGTCGGTCTCCGACGTACGCCGACGGCGCGGCTGATCGATGCAGCGCCATGGTAGCAGCGACCGGGGCCGGTGGACCGAAATGTCACGGACCGGTCGGTCACCCCGACTCCGGCCAGAACTGAAACACGTTCCAATTCATCGCTAGGCTGAGCGCGTGGGTACCTACGCAGTCACCGGCTCCGCGTCCGGCATGGGCGCCGCGGTCGTCGAGCGCCTGCGCGCCGACGGCCACTCCGTCATCACCGTGGACATCCGGGACGCCGACGTCGTCGCCGACCTCGCCACACCCGTCGGACGCCGGCAGGCCGCGACGAACGTCCTCGAGCGGTGCGAGGGCGTGCTGGACGGCGCGGTGCTGGCGGCGGGCCTCGGGCCCTCCCCCGGCCCGGACCGCCCGCGGCTGATCACCGAGGTCAACTTCTTCGGCGTCGTAGAGCTGCTGGAGGCATGGCGGCCGGCGCTCGCCGCGGTCGACAGGGCGAAGGTGGTCGCCTTCGCCAGCAACTCCACGACCACCGTCCCGCTGGTGCCCAGGCGTGCGATCACGGCCCTGCTCGAGCGCGACGGCGAGCGCGCCCTGCGCTCGGTGAGGAAGTTCGGCAGGGCCGCGCCCGCCCTCACCTACGCCGCCAGCAAGATCGCCCTCGCCCGTTGGGTACGCCGCCAGGCCGTCACCCGCGAGTGGGCCGGTGCCGGCATCCGGCTCAACGCGATCGCACCGGGCGCGATCCTGACTCCGCTGCTGGAGCGCCAGCTGGCGACCAGGGCGGAGGCCCGTCAGATCAAGAGCTTCCCCGTCCCGATCGGCGGGTACGGCGACGCGGGCCACCTCGCCGACTGGGTGCTGTTCATGCTCTCGGAGTCCGCCGACTTCCTGTGCGGGAGCGTGGTGTTCGTCGACGGCGGCTCGGACGCCTGGTTCCGCGCCGACGACTGGCCGGAGCGGGTGCCGACCCGGCGCGTCCTCGGCTACTTCCGCAGGATGCGGGAGTTCAAGCGCGTACGACGCGGCTCCCCGTCCTGGATGACTGATTCCTAGGGAACGACGAGGAAGCACTCCGTGCCGAGCACACGGCGCGCCAGCGGCGCCGGCAGGGCCAGCAGCAGCGCGATGGTGCGGATGCCGCCACCGGCCTGGGAGCGGTGGGCGCGGAGCGCGGCCCGCTTGGCCGCGAGCTGGTCGCGCACGTCGACGCGCAGACCGCCGAGCGCGGCGAGGTCGGCGCGGGAGACGTAGATGTCGGGGCCGGGCAGCGTTATGCCCGGGAGCCAGCGCGCGAAGGGCCGCACGATGCGCACCAGGCGCAGCAGCCCGTCGCGCTCGCGGGTCGCCTCCAGCAGCTGGGGCCGTCGCCGGGCGATGTCCTGCGCGGCGCGGGCCACCCGGTGGACGTGCACGTGGTCGGGGTGGCCGTAGCCGCCGTTGGCGTCGTACCCGGTCAGCACGTCGGCGTCCTCCTCGTCGAGGAGCGCGGCGACGTCGCGAGCCACCTCGTCGGCGGCGGTGTCGACGAAGCGGTCGCTGCCGGTGCTCGACTCCCCGGCCATGCCGCTGTCGTCGTACCCGAGCCAGACGGTGCGGGAGACCCCGAGCGCGCGGGCCGACGCCTCGCCCTCGGCGCGCCGCCTGCCGGCGAGGTCCGCGGTGTCGCCACCGGCCAGCCCCGCCTCGCCGCCGGTGGCGAAGACGAGGACGACCCGGTCGCCCGCGGCCGCGCGCTGGGCGAGCCAGCCACCGGTCATCAGGGCCTCGTCGTCGGGGTGCGCGTGCAGCGAGACGACGACCGCCATCAGGCGGTCACGACCTTCAGGTCGGGAGCCGCGCCGACGGCCGTCGGCGCGAGGTCGCCCGCCTCGCGGTAGAGCTTGTCGGTGCGGCTCAGCGCGTCGGACCAGTCGAAGGCGGGCGTGCGGGAGCGGTTGTGGGCCGCGATCCGCTCGCGGAGGCCCTCGTCGGAGAGGAGCCCCGCGGTCGCGACCGCCATCGCGGCGTCGTCGGCGACCAGGAAGCCCTCGACGCCGTCCTCGACGAACTCGCCGACGCCGCCGTGCCTGCTTGCGACGACGGGCAGGCCCGCACACCGGGCCTCGAGCGCGGCAAGTCCGAAGGACTCCTTCGGCGCGGGCGCGAGGTAGACCGATGCGGAGCGCACCAGGTCGAGCACGTCCGCACGCGGCACCCGACCGGTGACCGTGACGACGTCGCCGAGGTCGTGACGGCGCACGTATCGATCGACGCGCCCCCGCATCGGTCCGTCACCGACGATCAGGAGGCGCACGTCGCGGCCGGGGAGCAGCGTCCGCACCTCGCGGAAGATCCGCAGCAGGTGCACCGGACGCTTGCGCGGCATCAGCCGCATGACGCTCACGATGGTGATCGGGGCGTCGGCCGCAGGTGCCGGCGCCGGCTCGTCGTACGGCGGCCAGGCGGCGGTGTCGATGGCGTTCGGCAGCACCGCGACCTCGACCCCGCCCAGGGCGCGGCCGAACACGTCGGCGGCGGCCGAGCTGACCGCCGACCACACGACCGGCCAGCGCCGCAGCGAGGCCATCGCGGCAAGCCGTACGACGGCACCCGCGCCGGCCCACATGGAGTGCACCGTGATCAGGGTCGGTACGCCGGCGGCCATCGCCGCCCGCGCGACGCCGAGGCCGTACGGCGACAGCATGGAGAGGTGGATGTGCGCGACGTCGTACTCGCCGATGACGGCGCGGGCACGGGCGGGCGCCATGCGGCGTACCCAGTCGGGGTCGGCGCCGACGCCGACGGTCGGCGTGAGCACGTCGGCGTGCAGGCCCTCGGCCCGCTGGTGGCGGACGAGGTCGTCGACGTGGGTCTCGATGCCACCGAGCCGCGGCAGGAAGACGTCGGTCACGTGCGCGATCCGCTGGACGCCGCCCGAGCGGTCGGCCGACCGGAGGGCGATGCCGCGACGGGCACGCCGCCGGCCGACCAGCCAGATGCCGAGCGCGCCACCGCCGACGGGGATCTCGACGGCGAAGACGAAGATCCGGTAGAGGACCGCGCCGGCCGCGACGCCCGCCGGGTCGCCGCCCAGCGCGAGCAGCACGCCGACCAGGCCGACGTCGGCGACACCGATGCCGCCGGGCGTGATCGGCAGGATCGTGAGCAGGCGCTCGAGGGCGAAGGCGGCGAGGATCTCGACCCACGCGTTGCCGGCGCCGGTCAGGTGGAGGCACCAACCGAGCAGGGCGCCCTGGAGGGCGACGTAGCCCGCCATGCCGAGCGACATCCGGAGCCATCCATTGGCGACCAGCCGACCGCAGTGGAGCCGGACCTCCTCCAGCGGCGTGACGAAGTCGAGCGGGCGGCTGCGGCGTACGAGTCGCAGCGCCCGGTCGGCGATCCGCTCGCCGGCCCGGCCGAGGACGACGGGGCCGCGGGGGCTCATCAGCAGCACGGCGGCGCCGGCGGCCAGGACCACGAAGGTGCCCGCTCCGACGTACGCCGCGATCCGCAGGGTTGTTCCGACGTGCTCGCCCTCGCGTGCGAGGGCGCCGACGGCGATCACCGGGAGGATCAGCTTGATGCCGACGTCCCAGAGGTTGGTGAGGAAGGTGTAGCCGGCGAAGCCGCGGGCGTCGATGCCCCACTCGCGCATCATCCGGCGGTTGAGCTCGACGCCCGCCGCCCCACCGAGGGGTACGACGTTGGCGACCGCGCTGCCGGTCACGTTGAGCGTGACCGCGCGCCGGTGGGTGAGGCTGGGCGCCGCCGCGGTCAGCACGAAGGAGTGCACGAACAGGCCGACACCCCACAGGACGACCAGGCCGGCAAGGGCCGGCCAGTGCAGCGAGACGAGGGTCGGGACGACTCCCTGGAACGAGCCGCCGAGCAGGTGTGGCAGGCCGACGCCGATCAGCAGCGCGGCCAGCGCCCAGGAGGTGAGGAAACGCAGCTTCGCGCGCACGCCCGCGCGGGGGGCGGCCTCGATTTCTTCATCCACACCCCAGACGTTAAAGAATTAGGCATGAAGTGGGCGTGAAGTGGGACAAAATCCCACCGTGTCTCACCCGATCGGGCCGGATCGGGTGTGCGATCGGCCTCAATCGTCGCCGCCAAGGCAAAGGATCTGCCACGCGGATTGTCCGGCCCCGGCGCGTGGCGCACCCTGGGAGCGCCGAAGTCGCACGGATGCGACACGTATCGGCTCACGGAGGGGCAGAAGAACCATGAGCGCAGCACTTCAGATCGAGCAGGAGCCGGAGCCCACGTCGCAGCGCCGCGTGCGGATGACTCCCGAGCTCAAGGCCACCATCCTCGAGGTCGCCGAGTCGGAGCGGGCGCTGGACGCCCTGCTGGCCCACTCGGCGCGCCTCCACCAGAGCCGGATCGAGCACGAGGCCCACTCGTGCCTGATCTGCTTCGGGGCCGCCTGACCCCGACAGCTGCCGGTCGCCGCCTGTCCCCCACCATGGCGGCGGCCGGCCTGCGCTCGTGGCGCCTGCCCTACGCGAGCAGGCTCAGGTAGTAGTCGCCCAGGTAGCCGGCGCCGAGGATCGACGCCCACGCGCCCAGGATCATGAACGGCCCGAACGGCACCGCGCTCCTGCGTCCCGCCCGCCCGCCGATCATCAGCAGGATCCCGGCGACGGCACCGAGCACGAACCCGCCGAAGGACCCGACGAGGAACGTCCCCCACGACAGGTACGCCGTCATCGCGCCCACGAGGCCGGCCAGCTTGACGTCCCCGTAGCCCATCCCCGCGGGCGCCACCAGCCAGACGACGAAGAAGAGCGCGAACAGCAGCGCGCCGCCCTCGCCGGCCCGCAGCAGCCGGTGCCCGCCCCCGTCGCCCAGGTCGACCAGGAGCAACGCCCCGAGGAGCGGGTACGACGGCAGCACGATCGCGTCGGGCAGGCGTCGTACGTCGAGGTCGATGAGGGCCAGCGCGATCCCGATCGCCGCGAACGCGAGGTACGCGGGCAGCAGCCGCACCCCTCCCTCCGTCAGGCCCGCGGGCGGGCTCCCCCAGGTGGTCGAGCTCCCCCAGGTGGTCGAGCTCGTCGAGACCCGCAGCGCGACCACCGCGAACGCGACGCCCGTGCCGAGCTCGACCAGCGGGTAGCGCACGCTGATCGGCTCACCGCAGTCGAAGCACCTCCCCCGCAGCACCAGCCACCCCAGCACCGGCACGTTGTGCCGGTTGCGGATCTGGTGCCCGCACGCCGGGCACGCCGACGGCGGGCTCACCACCGACTCCCCCCTCGGCACGCGGTGGACCACCACGTTGAGGAACGACCCGATGAGCAGCCCGAGGATCGCGGCGAGGGTGACGACGTACAACGTGGCCCCTTCGGAGATCGAGCTCAGGAGGTTGATCGAGCTTGTCGAGATCAGTTGCTGTGGCTCCAGCTCAGGACGGTGACCTGACGCTTCGACGCCACCGGTGTTCCAGAAGGATCCCACAGTTGGACGCGTGCGGTCAGCGCCTTCGTGCCACTCGACGCGGAGCACGTCGATTGGCCGAGACAGAGGTAGACGGTGAGATCCACGGTGCTGTTGTCGTAGCCGTAGCCGAGTGAGTCGTCCGGAAGGTTGACGAACGCGCACTGCACGCACTTCGTGCTGGGATTCGCTCCGATGAACATGCTGTCGGCGATCAGGCCGAAGTCGAAGAAGGGCTGACTGATGTTGTTGGCGTCGAGGTTGATGTAGGCCCACGGCGCATAGACAAAGCCCTCGAAGTAGAACTGCGCCTTGCTGCCGGTCGCGGCGTTGATCATCGCGCAGGGGCTAGACGAGACGATGCAGCCGTTCTGCGCAGGTACCTGCGTCGCGCCGGAGCCGACCGCGCTCTTGAGACCGTAGACGACCGTCGGAATCGAGGTACTGCTGTACGTCGCGCAGAACTCCTTGAGGTTGTTTCCCGACATGTCGACCTGACTCGAGCCACCGAACACGAGCTCGTCACCGACCGCTCCGGGGTCGAGCGTCGGGCTCACGCACGAGCCCGCAGAGGTCGGCGCCGCGGCTCCGCCACCAGGCGAGATTGACGTACCACCGTCGGTCTTGCCGTCGTTGGCCAAGGAGAGCGTTCCGCCGACGATCGTGCCGGACAGGCTCCAGGTCCCGGTCCAGTCGAAGTAGTAGACACCCGTCGACGCCGAGGACGGTGCGAAGTACATCCACCCCACGGTCTTGGTGCAGGTCGACGAGCCCGCCGTCGGAGTCGTCACCGTCGCCGACGGCGATTTACCGGTGGTCTTGCTGAGCGCTGAGGGTGCCGTCATCGTCGCAACGTCGCCGAGGATGGTCGGGAAGGTGATCGAATAGACCGACCCGGTCGTACCGCTGGTGCCAACCGTCCCGGTGACGTTCACCGCGATGCTCCATGTGCTCCGCAGTGCCGTCTGGAGCGCCGCTGGCGTCACGTTCCACTGCTGCGCGGGCGCGGCGCCGTAGCCGCTGAGCGTCGGGGTGAAGGTGCCACCGGTCGTGTTGTTGCTCAGCGTGATCGCCTGGGTCTCGGGCGACACTCCAGCCGCGTCGGGAGTCATCGTGTAGAGCCCCGGAGAGAACACCTCGGGCCCGCCGTTCGCCGTGGGACAGGTGGGCGCGGCTGCGAGTGCCGGCGTGGTCGTCGGCGCAGCGCCAGCGTCGCCCGGGTCGCCGATCGTCATGGAGCCGCAGGTGGCGGCCGAGCCGTTGATCTGCACGGCGCCGGCGCACCCACCTGGAGCGTTGACCTTGACACCGTTGCCGGTGACGTTCAGCGTGCCCTTGGACGTCAGCGTCGAGTTCGAGGTGACACTGCCGTGGATGTAGTCCGTCTCTGCCCCCGATTGACCGAAGGACAGGCCCTTCGTCGAGTTGACGCCTAGCGCCAGGATCGCCTGACCGGGCTTGTTCTTGTCGGTGATCGGGACCGGAGTTCCCTCCTGTCCCGTGCCCGTCTCGCCGGTGCATTCGACGTACGCAGATGAGGCGGCGATGGTGCTCGTCCTCGCATAGAAGTTCTTGAGGAACAATCCGTCCGTGCCACCGGCCCCGACGTCTCCGCCGAAGCACCCGAGCCCGTCATTGGGATTGTTGTCAAAGGCCGCTTCGGCGTCGTTGTTGTTGAAGCCGGGGCTCCCCGTGCCGTTACGCAGGTCGTTGATGGCAATGTTCGCAGCAGCGTCAGCGGCGTAGGAAGATCCGGCGGTGTTCCGAAGCTGAAGGGAAGCCTCAAGACTGCCATCGCCACGGGTCAGCAGCGTTCCGACGACCAGCGCGATGGTGGTGACGATGATGAGTGCGAAGATCAGGATGGCGCCTTCGTCCCGCCCGCACGCGAGCCGACGTCCCCCTCGTCGGATCATGATGTCTGCCTCCGTTCGCCCACGAGCGTTGTTTGGTACGGCGCTGCGGAGCTGTTGCTGGGGTCGCTCGCGGCGAGCGTGAGATCGATCGTTGCGGGCACGTTGTTGCCCACCGAGGAACACGGGCTTGAGCACGTCACAGCCGATGCAGCGGTGAGGTCCGTGGTCAGGTTGTGTGCCACGGCGATCGTCGAGTTCACCGCGCTGCCAGTGCAGCGTCTGCGGATCAGGTTGTACCGCAGAGACGTGCCCGAACCAGTCGGTTGCGTCAAGTAGGTGACGGTGATCGTCGAGGGGTTGGTCGGGTCCGTCACGTCGTACTGCGTCCACGCGAGTGTCACCACCTTGTTCCCGCTCGGAAGTGCGCACGCAGGAGTTGTGTTGACGGACTGCAGCAGCGGGTACGAGTGGTCGGCGGTACACCCCGGATCGGTGCCGTGCGTGCAATACGTCGTCGACCGCACGCCGACACTGGCAACGTCACGCTGCCAATAGATGTCTGCAATCTGCAACGAATCCGACTCGGTGAGGCGACCGGCAGTGTTACTGCTGGTCTTGAGGTAATTGATCACCACGCCGGTCAGAGCGACGACGACGACGCCAACGATGGCAACGGTGATCACCAACTCGACGAGTGTGAAGCCTTGATCGTGATCCTGCTTCCGGCGCTGCTCGATCAGTTGCATGGGTCACCCCCGGCAGCGACGTTCTTGGCGCAGGGCTCACGGAGCATGACGGCCAGCCGCTCATCTGCCCGGCCGTCGCCACTTGTGACTTCGAGAATCACCTCTTGGACGCCGGTGTCCGCCGATGCAGACGGACAGGCACCTGAAACACCCGTGGGCCCAATACTTGCGGCCGCGCCCTGGGTCGCCGTGTACCCAAGCGGCAAGCTGGGCAACTGGCTCGTCACTGGACCGACCTTGTAGGCGTCAGCTGCGGCACAGGGCGCGTAGTGTCCGGCTGCTACGTAGTTCTCGATCGCCTCGGCAAAGTTGCGCACGTATGCGCTGCTGGTCGTCTCCTTGCGGTGGATGTCGGAGGCCTTCACCGACATCATCAGGCCTGCCATGACAGCGACGCCCGCGATGCCGAGGATGACGACAGCGGCGAGGACCTCGACCAACGTCTCGCCCCGGTCATCCCGACGGCGACGGAACCGCTCCCCCCAGAGGCGGCTCACTGCACGTTCACCTGGTTGAAGATGCCGTACATCGCGGAGACCAGCGCGACGGCGACGAAGCCGACGATCAGGCCCATCACGATGATGACGGCGGGCTCGAAGACGGCCGTCAGCTTGGCGATCTTGTAGTCGAGCTCGGTCTCGTAGTACTCCGCCGTCACCTCGAGCTGGGTGTCGATCGAGCCGGTCTCCTCGCCGACACGGAGCATCGCGGTGGCCGTGCCTGGGAAGAGCTCAGTGCGGGCGAGCGGGCCGGCGATGCCCTGGCCCTCGAGCATCTGCTCGGTGACCGCCGACAGGCGGCGCACGAAGACGCGGTTGCGCAGGGCGTCGGTGGTGACCGCGAGCGACTCGGTCAGGTTGACGCCGGCCGAGACCATCGAGGCGAGGACGCGGCAGAACCGCTCGACCAGGGAGTACTGGATGGTCTCGCCGACGACAGGGACGGCGAGCAGGATCCGGTCGCGCAGGTAGCGCCCGCTCTCGAACCGGGTGATCACCAGGTAGAGCACGGCGAGCAGGACGATCACCGCGAGGATCGCCCACCACCAGTGGCCCAGGAAGCCGGTGAACGCCATCAGAGCGCGGGTCGGCCACGGCAGCTTGGCGTCGAGCGAGGCGAAGAAGTCCTTGAACTTCGGCAGCACGTAGACCGACAGGATCACCACCGTCACCACGGACATCCCCGCGACGACCATCGGGTACATCAGCGCGGACTTGATCTTGCGGCGGGCCGCCAGGTCGCGCTCGATGTACGACGACAGCCGCGCCAGCACGGTGTCGAGCTCGCCCGTCAGCTCGGCGGAGCGGACGATGCCGCGGTAGAAGTCGGGGAAGACCTTGGGGTACTGGTCGAGGCAGTCGGAGAAGCGTTCACCGCCACGAAGGCCGTCCTCGATGGCGTTCATCATCCGGCGTACCGAGGAGTTCTCGCTCTCGGCCCCGATCGCGTGCACCGCGTCGAGGATCGGCAGGCCGGCCCGCAGGAACGCCGCGATCTGGCGCGAGAGGTGCATGACCTCCTCGCGCTTGATGCGCGGGCCGGAGATCTCGTACTGCAGGATGCTCTTCTTCTCGGTGACCCGGAGGTCGCGGAGGTCGCGCTGGTAGAGCGCCACCTCGGCGTCACCGCGCGACGGCGCCTTCGTGGTGCCCTTGACGGGGCTCCCGTCGAGGCCGACACCGGCGTAGGCGAACTTGGGCATTAGGCCGTGTCTCCTTTCCCGACGCCGAGGCGAGCGGTCTCTGAGGTGGGTGATGGCAAGGCGGAGGAGGGAGCCGGGCCGGTTGCCCGGCGACTGACGACAACGCAGCCAGCGCCCGCCTCAGGGGCCGCTCGGTCGGCGCTCGGGGAAGGAGACACGGCCTCTACGCTCCTGCTACGTAGATGGAGCGCATGACCTCGGCCGGCGTGGTGGTGCCGTCGGCGACGAGACGGGCGCCCTGCTCCTGGAGGGTGCGCATCCCCTGGCTGCGGGCCAGCTTGCGCATGTCGTCGTGCGGCGCGCGGTCGACGATCAGCTCGCGCACCTCGTCGGTGACGACGAGCAGCTCGTAGACGCCGATCCGGTCGAGGTAGCCGGTGTGCGCGCAGAAGTGACAGCCGGCGCCGTGCACGAAGCCGTCGACCGGCTCGGCGGCGCCGAAGCTGCGCAGGAAGGCGAGCTCGTCGGCCGAGGGCTGGTAGGGCTCGAGGCAGCTGGTGCAGCTGCGGCGTACCAGCCGCTGGGCGACGACGGCGCTGACCGACGAGGCGACGAGGAAGGACTCGATGCCCATGTCGAGCAGGCGGTAGAGCGCGGAGACGGCCTCGGTCGCGTGCAGCGAGGAGAGCACCATGTGGCCGGTCAGCGCGCTCTGGACGGCGATGCGGGCGGTGTCGACGTCGCGGATCTCGCCGACCAGGATCACGTCCGGGTCCTGGCGCAGGATCGACTTGAGACCGCCGGAGAAGGTGATGCCGGCCTGCTCGTTGATCTGGATCTGGTTGATCGAGTCGAAGGTGTACTCGACCGGGTCCTCGATCGTCATGATGTTGCGCTCGGGGGTGTCCAGCTCGCCCAGCGAGGCGTAGAGGGTGGTGGTCTTGCCACCGCCAGTGGGCCCGGCACAGACGATCATCCCGTAGGGCTGGTGGATCAGGGCGGCGTAGCGGTCGGCGGTGTCCGGCGGCATGCCCAGCTGCGCGAGCCGGAAGAGCGGCCGGCTCTTGTCGAGCAGCCGCATCACGACCTTCTCACCGCCCACGACCGCGGTGGTGGCGACGCGGATGTCGACCTCGCGGCCCTCGACCTCCATCGAGATCTGCCCGTCCTGGGGACGTCGCCGCTCGACGATGTTCATCCCGGCGAGGATCTTGATCCGGCTGACCAGCGCCGGCCCGATCGACGCCGGGAGGTCCAGCACGTCGGTCAGCGCGCCGTCGATGCGGAAGCGCACGCGCACGCGCTCCCCCGACGGCTCGATGTGGATGTCGGAGGCGCGGTCGCGCAGGCCCTGGGTGATGATCTTCTGCACCACCTGCACGACCGGGGCGTCCTCGTTGACCTGGGCGGTCTCGAGGGAGGACGCCTCGCGGCGCAGGCTGTCGCGCGCCTCGAAGGCCTGGATGTGGCCGCCGACCTCGCTGGTCGCCTTGTACTCGGTGTCGAGCGCCCGGTCGAGCGCCCGGTGCGTCGCGACCAGCGGTCGCACCGGCCGGCCGACCGCCGCCGCGACCTCGCCGACGTGCTCGGGCGAGGGGTCGACGACGGCGACGACGACCTCGTCATCCGCGACGGAGACCGGGACGGCCCGCAGGTCGCGGGCGCGGTCGCGCGGGAGCAGCGCGACCGCGGCCGGGTCGGGGTCCGTCGTGCGGAAGTCCATGAGCGCGGCCGAGTGGGCCGCGGCGACGGTCCGGGCGAGGTCGTCGTCGCCGATCGCGCCGGACGCGATCAGCCGCTCGGCGAGGGTTCCGCCGACGGCGTCGCGGGCGGCGTCGAGCTGGTAGGGCTGCACCCGTCCGGCGTCGACCAGGAGCGTGGCGACACGCTCGTCGGCCTGCTCGACCGACGACGCGGCCGAGCTCCTCTCATCGCGATGACGTGCCTTGATCCTCATGGCTCAGGCCCTCGCCGCCACCGGCACCGGCGCGGTGAAGCGCGGCCGCACGTCGATGTCCTTGGGGTAGAGGCTGCGCGCGGCGGCGTCCTCGTAGCTCACGACGCCCGCCTGGATCAGGTGCGAGAGCGACTGCTCGAGCGTGATCATGCCGTCCTGCGCGCCGGTCACCAGCGAGTTACGCAGCTGGTGGGTCTTGCCCTCCTTGATCAGGTTGCGCACGGCCGGGGTCGCGGTCAGCACCTCGTACGCCGCCACCATGCCGCCGCCGATGCGCGGGACCAGCCGCTGGTAGACCACGCAGCTCAGCGCCGCCGCGAGCTGGACGCGGATCTGCGCCTGCTGCTCGGCCGGGAAGACGTCGATCATGCGGCCGAGCGACTGGGCGGTGTCGTTGGTGTGCAGGGTGGCGAAGACGAGGTGTCCGGTCTCGGCAACGGTGAGCGCGAACTGGATCGACTCCAGGTCGCGCATCTCACCGACGAGCAGGACGTCGGGGTCCTCGCGCAGGACCGAGCGGAGCGCGTTGCTGAAGGTTCCGGTGTCGGTGCCGACCTCGCGCTGGTTGACCGCCGACCGCTTGTGGTCGTGGACGTACTCGATCGGGTCCTCGACGGTGATGATGTGGCAGCCGCGCTCGGTGTTGATCATGTCGATCAGCGACGCGAGCGTCGTCGACTTGCCGGAGCCGGTCGGGCCGGTCATGAGGACCAGGCCCTGGTGCCGCATCGAGAGCTCGCGCAGCCTGTTCGGCAGGCCGAGCTGGTCGGGGCTGGGGATGACCCGCGGGATCATCCGCAGCGCGACGGCGGTGAGCCCGCGCTGGGTGAACGCATTGCCGCGGATCCGCGCGTGCTCGCGCCAGGAGAAGGAGAAGTCGTACTCGTGCCGGCCGTCCCAGGCCTCCTGCTGCTCGGGCGTCAGCACCTGGGCCAGCAGGGTCTCGGTGTCCTCCCCGCTGAGCACGGGGGCGCCGGGGACGGGTGAGAGGCCGCCGTCCACGCGGAGCATCGGCGGCAGGCCGGCGGTCAGCAGCAGGTCGGTGCCCTGGGCCTGCCAGAGGGTGCCGAGCAGGCGGTCGACGTCGTCGCCGACCTGGTGGACGTGCGTGTGCATGCGATCCCTCGAGAGTGTTGGCCGAGATGTCCGAGACGGAGAGGCTGATCGAGACCGAGGAGGGCCGTCGCCGTACGACGACGGCCCTCCTCGAAGACTCGGCTGATCAGCAGGTGATGCCGTCGATCGTCGAGACCGTCGTGGAAGCGGTGACGGGGGTGCTGCCAACCGTGGTCGGGATGGTGTGCATGAACGCTGAGATCTGCTGGAGCGTCAGCGTCCCAGCCGCAGTGGTCGTGTCGTCCTTGTTGGCGAGGTACGCCTCAGCAGCGGTGTCGATCGTGGAAACCGACGTCTGGCAGGCGGCGGTGTCACCCTTCTGCGTGATTCCCTTGACGGAGAAGACGACGATCGCGGCGAGGACGCCGAGGATCACGATGACGATGAGGAGCTCGATGAGCGTGAAGCCGGCATCGGCGGAGCGCCGGCGGTGGTTCTGGAGTGCGGTCAGCATGGTGTTGTCCCTTGGTGTCTGGAGTTCTGGGGGCTGTGAACACCGAGAACGCTGACATCGAGGATCCGTGCCGATTAGCAGAATCCTGTTTTCTTTACAATCCCCGATTCGACGAAAATTCCAGGTAAAAAGTGCCTCTTCGCGTTTCCACGCTCAGCGCATCGACTCGACGATGTCCGCGAGGTCCTCGACGGTCGTCAGCGGGTTGACGATCGCGAAGCGCGTGCAGGTGCGGCCGCGGTGCTTGGTGGGCGTCACGAAGCCGACCTGGTCGCGCAGCAGCCGCTCGCTCCACGCGGCGTAGTCCTCGGCCTCCCACCCGATCCGCTCGAAGATCAGCACCGACAGGTCCGGCTCGACCAGCAGCCGCAGGTGATCGGCCCGGTCGATCAGGTCACGACCGGCGCGCGTCACCTCCAGCGTCTGCTCGACCGCGCGCCGGTAGGCCTCGGTGCCGTGCACGGCCAGCGAGAACCAGAACGGCAGTCCCCGCGCGCGACGGGTCAGCTGGATCGCGAAGTCGCTCGGGTTCCACTCCCCCTCGATCGTCACCGGGTCGAGGTAGCCCGCCCGCTGCGTGTGGGCGGCCCGCGCCAGCACGGGATCGCGGTAGAGCAGCGCACAGCAGTCGTACGGCGCGAACAGCCACTTGTGCGGGTCGACGATGAACGAGTCGGCCCGCTCGATGCCGTCGTACAGCCCCCGCAGGTCCGGTACGACGAGCCCGGCGCCGCCGTACGCGCCGTCGACGTGGAACCACCACCCCTGCTCCTCCGCGACGTCCGCGATGCCGGCGAGGTCGTCGACCACGCCGAGGTTGGTGGTGCCGGCGGTGCCGACGACGGCGAAGACCGCGTCGCGCTGCTCGGGCGTCGCCTCCGCGACCCATCCGCGCACGGTCTCGCCGGTGAGACGGCCGCGGTCGTCGCCGGGCAGCAGCACGACGTCGACGTCCATCACCGACTCCAGCGCATGCTTGACCGAGGAGTGCGTCTCGTCGGTGAGCAGCACCGCCCAGCGCGGCGGCCGCGAGCCGCGGCGGTGCTGCGCCGCCGACCGTGCCGCGACGAGCGCGGACAGGTTGCCGATGGTGCCGCCCTGCACGAAGACCCCGCCCGCCTCGGGCGGCAGGCCGGCCAGGTCGGCGACCCAGCGCAGCGCCTGGTTCTCGGCGAAGACGGTGCCGGAGCCCTCCAGCCAGGTGCCGGCGTACACGCTGGAGGCGCCGACGAGCATGTCGAAGCCCGCCGCCGCCTTGGTCGGGGCACCCGGGATGAAGGACAGGTAGCGCGGGTGGTCGACCGACAGGCAGGCGGGCGCGAGGACGTCCGCCCACATGTCCGCCACGCGCGGGCCGAGGCCGTCGGGGGTGATGGTCTGACCGCACTCCTCGAGCAGGTCCGCAGGGCTGCGGGAGAAGTCCAGCGGCGCCGCCATCTGCAGCCGCTCCTGGCACAGCTCCATCAGCGACCTGACCAGCTCGTCGGCCCGCTCGTCGTACTGGTGCATGTGCTCGACTCTAGGGAGTCGGCCGAAAGTATGCTGGCGCGGTGACTTCGGTGCTGTCGGTCCCTCGGGAATCCCTGACGTTCCGGGTCCTCGAGCCCGAGCACGACGGCGCGAGCATCACGCTGCGCTACGAGATCGCGGACGACGCCGCGACCGTGCTGGCGAGCTTCGCCGAGCGGGTCGAGCTGCCGGGCGAGCAGGCGTCGTCGTACGACGAGGAGGCGTTCGGCCGCGCGCTGCGACTGCTCGCGCTGGCCGCGAGCACCAGCTACTACAAGGCCTGCATCCCCTCGACGTACGACGTCGCGGCGGGGCTGACGCCGCACGAGCGCGCGTTCACCGAGCAGCTGCTGCGAAGCGGCCTGGCGGAGTTCGCCTACCGCAACGACCGGCCCGAGGCGCTGCGCCCGACGATCACGGCGCCCGAGCTGCCCGAGACCGCGACCACCGACGCCCGAGCCGCCGATCCGCAGCGGGTCCTCGTCGCGGTCGGCGGCGGCAAGGACTCCATCGTCACCATCGAGTCGGCCCGCCGGCTGGCCGACGTGACGCTCTTCTCGGTCAACGAGTACGCCCCCATCCGGCTGACGGCCGACCACGCCGGCCTGCCGCTCGAGGTCGCGCGTCGCCGCCTCGACCCGCACCTCTTCGAGCTCAACGACCAGGGCGCGCTCAACGGCCACGTCCCCGTCACCGCCATCAACTCGCTGATCGGCTCGCTGACCGCGATCCGCAGCGGGTACGACGCCGTCGTCTTCAGCAACGAGGCGAGCTCGTCGGCGGGCAACCTGCGCTGGGAGGGCGTCGACGTCAACCACCAGTGGTCCAAGGGCATCGAGTTCGAGGCGATGGTCAAGGACTTCGTCGACGGCCCGGCGATGACCTACTTCTCCTTCCTGCGGCCGTTGACCGAGCTCGCGATCATGCGCCGCTTCGCCGCGCTGCGCAGCTACCACCCCGTCTTCACCAGCTGCAACCGCGCCTTCCACCTCGACGAGAGCAAGCGGCGGCTGTGGTGCGGCGAGTGCCCGAAGTGCCGCTTCGTCCACCTCTGCCTCGCACCCTTCGTCGGCCGCGAGGCGCTCGCCGCGATCTTCGGCGGCCGCGACCTCTTCGCCGATCCCGCGCAGCGCGAGGGCTTCCTCGAGCTGCTCAACGCCGGCGGGCGGCTCAAGCCGTTCGAGTGCGTGGGCGAGCCCGACGAGTGCCGGGTCGCGCTGACGCTGATCAGCCGCCACCCCGACTGGCAGGGTCACCGGTTCCTCGACGACCCCGAGGTCCGCGGCTGCCTGGCCGAGGAGTCCACGGTCGCTCGGGCCTTCGCCTTCCGCGACGAGCACTTCCTGCCCGAGCGCTTCGAGAAGGCCGTGCGTGAGGTTCTCTGACCTGGCGGGGCGCCGCGTCGTCGTCTGGGGCCACGGCCGCGAGGGACGGTCCGTCGCCGAGCACCTGCGCTCGCTGGGCATCCCGTTCGAGGTCGTCGTACCGGACGAGGTGGGGGGCGAGGACTCCTCGGTGACCTACGGCTCCGACGCGGTCGCCGCCCTGATGACGGCCGACGTGGCGATCAAGTCGCCGGGCATCCCGGTGGTCTCCGACCTCTACCGCCTCCTCCGCGACCGCGGCACGGCGATCACCAGCCTCACCGACCTCTGGATGAGCTCGAACGCCGCCCGCACGGTCGCCGTCACCGGCTCGAAGGGCAAGAGCACCACGGCCGCGCTGCTCGACCACGTCCTGGCCGCCACCGGCCGGCACTCGTCCCTGCGCGGCAACATCGGCGTGAGCGTGCTCGAGGAGACCGACCCGCCGGCGGACGTCGTGGTGATGGAGCTCTCCAGCTACCAGGCCCAGTCGCTCACCGTCTCGCCGCGGATCCTCGTCGTCACCTCGCTCTTCCCCGAGCACCTCACGTGGCACGGCTCGGAGGAGGCCTACTACCGCGACAAGCTCAACGCGGCCGCCCACGGCCCCGACGTCGTCATCGCGCCGTACGACGACGAGCGCGTGCTCACCTGGCTGCACGAGGTCGCGCCCGAGGTGGACGTGCTCACCACCGGCAGCGCGACGGTGCGCGTCGACGACGCGGGTGGACTCGTGTGGGTCGACGGCACCCGGCTGTCGGTCGACGAGCTGCCCCTGGTCGGACGCCACCAGGCGGGCAACGCGGCCCTCGCGGCGGTGGCGGCCGGCCGGCTCGGCGTACCTCCCGTCGAGGCCGCCGCGGCGATCCGGACGTTCCTCGCGCTGCCGCACCGGATGGAGCGGATCCCCTCCGGCGACGGCCGCACCTGGATCGACGACTCGCTCGCGACCGCGCCCGAGGCGGTCGTCGCCTCCCTCGGCTCGCTCCCGATCGGCGACGTGGCCGTCCTGGTCGGCGGCGCCGACCGGGGCCTGGACTTCGGCCCGCTGACCGCCCACCTCGCCGTCAACCCGCACGTCAACGCGCTGCTGCTCGGCCCCTGCGGGCGCCGGATCCACGCCGAGACCGGCCTCGGCACGACCTTCGACAGCTTCGCCGAGGCGACGGCCTGGGCCGGCTCCCCCGCGAACCCCGCCCGGACCGTGCTGCTCTCCCCCGGCGCGCCGAGCTTCGACGAGTTCACCGACTACGAGGAGCGCTCGCGCGCGTTCCGGGCCGCGGCGGCAGCCGCGCGATGACCACCCCGATCGAGGTCTGGCACGCCGGCGAGCGGGTCGACCTCGACGCGGCCGGCTGGGCCCGCAGGGTGCCCGCGTTCATGGGCTGCGGGTTCCGGGTTGCCGTGCCGTCGCCCGCCGCGCTGACGTGGGCGCAGACGGATGCCGCCCGCGTCGCCGCCCTCTTCGCCCGGCCGCTGGACGACGCCGCGTGGGCGTCGGTCGAGGCGCAGGACGGGCCGGTCGTCGTCGAGGGCGGCTGGGAGTACTGGCCCGGCCGGCCGATGGGCGAGCCGTGGACCGGCGTGGCCGCGATCGAGCCCACCGGCCCGGCCGACGTACCGGTCGCCGCCGTCCGGCTGCCCTGGACCTGGGCCACCGAGACACCGACCGCCGGCCTGCCGATGCTCTCCGACGCAGCCGATCGGCAGGCCCGCCGTCATCTCGACCGGGTCGGGGCCGACGTCGGGCTCTGGCTCGACCACCGCGGCGCCCTCTGCGCCTCGACCGCCGGCGCCGTCCTGGTGCGGGCGGCCGACGGCGCGTGGCTCCGCCCCGACGACGCGTCCGCCCCTCCCAGCAGCTGGGCCTACGAACAGGCATGCGAGGCGGTCGCCGCCCGTCGTACGACGCTGGACGGGGCGGTCCTCGCCTCGGCCTCGATCATCCGCGTGGTCGACGAGCTGGGCGGGCTGCTGCGGATCGTGTGAGCGGTGGGCGATCGGGTACCGCAGAGGTGAGCCGACCTGGCTCGATGCTGCCGCGAGCGCGGCAGCCCTGATCTCCCGGAAGGGAGTGAATCCCATGCCTGTGACATCCACCCGCGGCCGGTTGACCAAGGCCCAGCGTGCGGCCCGCACCGACGAGCTGGTCGCCTGTCTGTCCGACTGCCCGGACCGCGAGCGCTGTCGCCAGCTGCGCTCCGACCTCGTCGTCGTCAACTGCGGCGTCGCCGAGGCGGTCGCCCGCCGCTACCGCCGTCGCGGCATCGACGACGACGACCTGACCCAGACGGCCTACGAGGGCCTGGTCAAGGCCGTCGACCGCTTCGACCCGGCCCGCCGTCGCAACCTGCTCAGCTACGCCGTACCGGTGATGCGCGGCGAGATCCAGCGCTACTTCCGCGACCACGGCTGGATGGTGCGGCCGACCCGCTCGGTCCAGGAGCTGCAGTGGCGCATCAACCAGACCGTGGACGCGCTCGAGGCGGAGCTCGGGCGCGAGCCGACCGACGCCGAGGTCATCGAACGGCTCGAGGTCAGCCCGTCGGCGTACCGGGAGGCGCTGGCGGCGTTCGGCTGCTTCCAGCCGACCTCCCTGGACCGGCCGGTCCGCAGCGACTCCACGCGCACGCTCGGCCAGGTCGTCACCGACACCGAGGACCCGAGCCAGAGCACCGACGCCGCCCTCGTGGTCGGCGACGCGCTCCGGACGCTCCCCCAGCAGGACCGCCGCCTGCTGCAGCTGAGGTACGTCGACGAGCTCACCCAGTCCGAGATCGGCGACCGGATGGGCATGACCCAGATGAAGGTCTCCCGGCACCTGAGCAGGCTCCTCGACCGCCTCGAGCACGTCATCGGCGAGTACGACGGCCTGGGCCAGGCCGTCTGACCAGCCGGCCCGGCCGCCGCGTCAGCCGAGCCGCGAGTTGGGCTGGAACGTCGGACGGCGGTCGGCGTCCTCGGCGCTCGGACGCACGAACTCGAAGGCCGCTGTCGACGCCAGCACCCAGCCGGGATCGGCGGCGGGCAGCCGCCGCAGGTCCTCGGCGCAGCCGCTGTGCAGCGGCGGGCAGTGGAAGGCGTTGCGGTCGTCCTCGGCCGGCGTGCCGACGAAGGCGATCGGTCGGCCCAGCGGCTCGCCGCAGACCCCGCAGATCCGGCTGAGCGCGCACTGGATCACGCGGGCGCGGTCGAGGCCGCCGATGCCGGCGTACCCGTCGGGCCGACCGACCTCGGTCCACGCGAACGGTGCGCTGACGTCGGCGCGGGCCGGGATCACGACCGTGCCCGGTAGTAGCTGCCCGTCTCCGTACGACGGATCGGCCGCTCGCTGTCCTTGCGCCGGCCGTGCGGCACCTCCATCTCGCTGACCTCGTGCTTGTCGGCGGAGGTGAACCTGTTCGGCAGCGAGAGCTTCATGATCGTGCGCAGCGTCTGGCCGTACTGCTTGTGCAGGGGGCCGGTCGTGTAGGGCAGGTCGTACTTCTCGCACAGCGCACGCACCCGCTCGGAGATCTGCGCGTAGCGGTTGCTCGGCAGGTCCGGGTAGAGGTGGTGCTCGATCTGGAAGCCCAGGTTGCCGGAGAGGATGTGCAGCAGCGGGCCGCCCTTGAAGTTGGCGGAGCCGAGCATCTGGCGGAGGTACCACTCCGCGCGGGTCTCGTCCTCGAGCTCCTCCTCGGTGAAGACCAGTGCACCGTCGGGGAAGTGGCCGCAGAAGATGATCGTGTAGGACCAGACGTTGCGGATGAGGTTGGCCGTGGCGTTGGCCACCAGCGTCCTCTTCCAGTTGCGTCCCGACATGGCCGGGTAGACGACGTAGTCCTTGAGCACCTGGTTGCGACCCTTGCGCCAGATCTGCTTGAGCTGGCGCTTCATCTCCTTCGGGTCCTTCTCGCGCTTGCGGATCGCCTCGATGTCGAGGTCGTGCAGCGAGACGCCCCACTGGAACAGCCCCGCGAGCAGGGCGTTGTAGATCGGCTGGCCCAGGTTGGCCGAGCTCCACTTCTGCTCGCGCGCCATCCGCAGGATGCCATAGCCGATGTCGTTGTCGTGGCCGAGCACGTTGGTGAACTGGTGGTGCACGTAGTTGTGGCTGTGCTTCCACTGCTCGGCCGGCTGCGCGGTGTCCCACTCCCAGTTGGAGGAGTGGATCTCGGGGTCGTTCATCCAGTCCCACTGGCCGTGCATGACGTTGTGGCCGATCTCCATGTTCTCCAGGATCTTGGCCACGCCGAGCGCGGCCGCGCCGACCACCCGGGCCGCACGCACGTCGCTGCGGAACAGCAGCAGCCGGGCCGCGAACGCCATCGCCCGCTGCACCCGGATGATCCGGTGGATGTACGCCGCGTCGTCGGCGCCGCGGGAGTCCTCGATCTCCTTGCGCAGGTCGTCGAGCTCGCGCCCGATCTGCTCCACCTCCTCCGCGCTGAGGTGGGTGTATTCCTGTACGTCTGCGATCGCCATGTCGGTCCCTTCTGGTTTCCGGTGGTCTGTCTTCCGGTGGTCGAGGAGGTCGCGCAGCGACCGTCTCGAGACCTCGCGAATGTCGCCTCAGATGTCCAGCACGCAGTCGCCTGCGGCCGCGGTCACGCAGGTCTGCACCTGCTCGTTGGGCTGGTCGGACACGTCGCCGTTGCGCAGGTCGCGCAGCGCGCCGGACACGAGCGTGACCGTGCAGGTGTGGCAGATGCCCATCCGGCAGCCGTAGGGCATGCCCACGCCGGCCCCCTCGCCTGCTTCGAGCACCGTGGTCGCGCCGTCGGCCTCGACGGTCTTGCCGGAGTTGCGGAAGGTGATCGTGCCGCCGCCGTCCTCGTCGCCGGCGAGCTGGAGCGAGAAGCGCTCGAGGTGGAGCTGGTCCTCGAGATCCTCCTCGTCGAAGTGGTCGCGGATCATGTCCAGCATCGGCGCCGGTCCGCAGGCCCACGTCTCGCGGTCGCGCCAGTCGGGGCAGATGCGGTCGAGGTGCGCCATCTCGAGCATGCCGTCGGTGTCGGTGTGGAGCTGGTGGAGGGTCAACGCGTCGTTGCGGCCCGCCATCTCCTCCAGCTCGGCGCGGAAGATCATCCGGTCGGGCGTCGGCGAGGAGTAGTGCACGACGACGTCGGGCATGGTGCCGCGCCGGTCGAGCGTGCGCAGCATCGCCATCACCGGCGTGATGCCGCTGCCCGCGACGAGGAACAGCAGCCGCGCGGGCGGAGGGTCGGGCAGCACGAAGTCCCCCTGCGGCAGCGCCAGCCGCACGATCGTGCCGGGCGCCAGACCCTTGACGAGGTGGGCCGAGAGCTTGCCCTCGGGCATCGCCCGGACGGTGATCGAGATCGTGCGTCCCTTGCGCTGCGGCGGAGAGCTGATCGAGTAGGAGCGCCACACGAAACGGCCGTCGACCTCGACCCCGATGCCGACGTACTGGCCGGGGTGGTGGCGGTAGCGCCACCCCCAGCCGGGCCGGATCACCAGCGTCGCGGCGTCCTCGGTCTCGGGGATCACCCTCTCGACGCGGCCGCGCAGCTCGCGGGAGCTCCACAGCGGGTTGACCAGCTGCAGGTAGTCGTCGGGGAGCAGCGGGGTGGTCAGCTTGGAGCCCGCTCGACGCAGCCGCTCCCATGACGTTCGTTCAGGGGTTGTCGTGACCGCCGTCATGAGTTCAGTGAACACATGTCCCATTACCCCGTCAACGCGGATCTCATCCGTCCCAGTCGCCGATCCGGGACTTGCGGGGCTCACGGTGCCCGTGTGGATCATTGCTGACCACTCGGGAGGCTCCCATGTCCACACGCCTGTACGCCGCAGCCGCTGCGGCGCTCCTCGTCAACGCCGTCCTCGTCGTCGCGGGAGGAGGTGCGGCAGACGCCGGCACGACCGCCGGCGCGCATCCTGCCTGCGCGACGGACGCGACCTGGCAGTGCCGGGCGATCGTGCTCGGCGGACCGACCACGAGCGGGTCCGGAGCGTCCACGAAGAGCATCAGGCCGCACGCCGTACCGACCGGCGCCGGCTGGGGCGCGTCCCAGCTGAAGTCGACGTACAACCCGGCCGGTCTGGCCCCCAGCGGCACGCCCACCATCGCGATCGTCGACGCCTTCGACTACGCCAACGCGGCGGCCGATCTGGCGAAGTACCGCTCCGCCAACGGCCTCCCGGCCTGCACGGTCGCGAGCGGCTGCCTCTCGATCGTGAACCAGAACCTCAAGACGTCGCCGCTGCCGCCCGCCCCGACCGCCAAGGACGACTGGACCAGCGAGAGCGCCCTCGACCTCGACATGGCCTCCGCGGTGTGCCCGCGCTGCCACCTGCGGCTGGTCGAGGCGACCAACGACACCGGCAACGGGCTCTTCACCGGTGCCGTCGCGGCCGGCAAGGTCGACCACTACGTCTCGATGTCGTGGGGCGGCGCCGACGACTCCAGCATCCCGCGCTCGGAGTTCGCCAACCCGTCCACGCTGTTCACCGCGGCCAGCGGCGACGACGGGTACGACGGCACCAGCGAGCCCACCGGCGACGCGCCCTCGACGATGACCGACGTGGTCGCGGTCGGCGGCGTCCAGATCACCAACCCCGGGGACACCCCCGCCAGCTGGTCGGACTCCTTCGGCAAGTCCGGCTCGAGCTGCTCCACCCTGACGCCGACGCCGCCGGCGCAGTCGGGTCTCGACACCGGCTGCCAGTACAAGGCCTCCTCCGACGTCTCGGCGGTCGCCGACACCGGCACCGCCCAGAGCGGCGGCCTGGCCATCTACGACACCTCCAACGGCAACACCGGCTGGGAGGCGATGGCCGGCACCTCCGCCGCCGCGCCGATCGTCGCCGCCCTCTACGCCATCGTCGGCAACCACACCGACCCCTCCACGCCGTACGACGCCAGCGGCGACACCAGGCTGATGACCGACGTGACGACGGGCGGTGACAACGGCACCTGCGGCGCTCCGCTGTGCACGCCCGGCACGGGATGGGACGGCCCGACGGGCATCGGCACGCCGGTGACCCCCGAGGCGCTCGGGCTCCCGCTCGGCTCGATGGGCCTCGCGGCGAGTCGCCTGCAGGCGACCTACCGCAAGGCGACCAGCGTATCGACGGCGATCACGCTCGTCGACGACAAGGGCACTCGGCAGACGCTGAAGACCTCCACGGCGACCGTCACCGGGCTGCCGACCGGGCTGCACGCGGCCGTCTCGGGCGGCGACCTGAAGATCACCGGGACGCCGACCCAGACCCCGTCGTCGGGCAGGGCCACGGTCGACCTCACCGGCACGACGCCCGCCGGACGCAGCGCATCCGGCACGGTGACGCTGCCGTGGACGATCGGCAAGGCCACCTTCGTGGCGACCAAGAAGGTCGCCATCAGCGGCACCGTCGCCCACGGCAAGACGGTCCGCGCCGTCATGCCGGCCCTCCACACGAACACCGCCACCGGAGCCCTGGTGACGCCGAGCTGGAAGGTCACCTGGCGGCTCGCCGGCAAGGTGGTCCACACCGGCACGACCTACCGCCTGCCGGCAAGCGCGAAGGGCAGGAAGCTCCAGGCCAGGGCCCAGGCATCGAAGACCTACTACGCCACGAAGACGTTCAGCAGCGCGACCTCGAAGGTGCAGTGAGCTCACGAGTCGGGGGTGTGAGCGCAACCCATGGGTCGCGCTCACACCCCCGACTCAGCCGAACCTGATCGCGGCGAGCTGGTGCGACTGGGCGACCACCCGGCCACCGCTGTCGCGGATCGTGACGGACTCGTCGACGCGGTCGCCGTGGACCAGGTTGGCCCGCATGACGACCTGGACGGGGCCCGGGGCGGGCAGCGCGCGGACGTACGTCGACAGCGGATCGAGCTCGGCGTCGTACCGGTGGTCTCCGGCGGCCGCGATCGCGGTCACCTCGTCGAACGTGCGCAGCGCTGCGTCCTCGGTCGTCACGCACCCGGTCCTCGCGTACGCCGCCCGCCTCACCGCGATCGCATAGCGCCCTCGCGCACCGGGTACCCCCACGTCACCCGGACGAAGGAGCACCCCGATGCGACTCCCCCGCCCTCGCGGCGACCTGAGCGCCCAGCTGATCGACGCGCTCGCCTCCGGGACGCCGGAGACCCCCGCGCTCGCCGCGGGAGGCATCGGCGACCCGAGCACGGACGACGTCCAGCTCGCCCTGTGGATCCTCTACGAGCAGCACTACCGCGGCTTCGAGGACGTCGACCCGTCGCTCGAGTGGAGCCCCGACCTGCTGCGGCTCCGCCGCACGCTGGAGACGCCGTTCGAGGCCTGGATCTGCGACCTGACGGCGACCACGGTCAAGGAGGCGACCGAGGAGGGCGACGACGTCGTCGCCCAGCTCGAGCACCTCACCCGCGACCAGTCCGGCGCCCTCGCCCGGCACCTCCACCGCGAGGCCACGGCCGAGCAGTACCGCGACTTCCTGGTGCAGCGCAGCATCTACCACCTCAAGGAGTCCGACCCGCACGCGTGGGCGCTGCCCCGGCTCGACGGGCCCGCGAAGGTCGCCCTCGCCGAGCTCCAGTACGACGAGTACGGCGACGGCGTGTCCGCCCGCCTGCACAGCCGGCTCTTCGCCGACGCGCTCGAGGGAGCCGGCCTCGACCCGTCGTACGGCGCGTACGTCGACCGCGCGTCCGCACCGACGCTGGTCGCGAACAACGCGATGTCGCTGTTCGGGCTGCACCGCCGGCTGCGGGGCGCGGCGATGGGTCACCTCGCGGCGTTCGAGATGACCAGCTCGCTCCCGTGCCGCCGCTACGTGCAGGGCGCCGAGCGGCTCGGTCTCGACGAGCGCGTGGTGCGCTACTTCGACGAGCACGTCGAGGCCGACGCCGTCCACGAGCAGCTCGCCGCTCGCGCCATCTGCGGCTCGATGGTCGAGGCCGAGCCGGACCTCCACGACGACGTGCTCCTCGGGGCGGCCGCCTGCCTCGTGCTGGAGGGTCTCGCCGGCGATCGGCTGCTCGAGGAGTGGCGATGAGCGCCCGGCGGACGCAGGCCGTCGTCGTACCGGGCGGACCGCTGCTGCTGCGCGGCGCCGACGTCGTCCTCGACGAGGACGGCGAGCAGCATGAGGTCGGGCGGCCCGTCGTCGCGCTCTGTGCCTGCGGGCTCAGCCAGCGCAAGCCGTGGTGCGACGGCACGCACAAGCTCGCCCAGGGACCGGAGTCATAGTCTGCGCGGGTGGACACCAGGCTCATCGCGATCGGGTACGGCGACGTCGCCGGCCCGGCCACCGACCCCGGGCTGCGCCGGCGGCTGAGCGAGAGCGGCTGCTCCGCCGTACAGGTGAATCTCGACGACGCCGACGTGGCCGCGGCGATGCGGTTCGGACCGGGTGACGCCGAGGGCCGGCCGATCGGCGGCTTCGTGTCGGCGTGGACGTCCGACGTCCCTGCCACGCTGGCGCTCCTCGCCGAGGTCGGCCCGGTCTACCGGGTGACCGAGCACCGCCGCCTCGACCCGCCGGTCGTGCCCGACGGCGCCCGCGCGGAGGCGCTCGCCAACGTGGCGGTGCTGCGGCGGCCGGCGTCGATGAGCCGCGACGACTACCTCGACCGCTGGTTGGTCCACCACACGCCGATCGCGATCCGCACCCAGGCGACCTTCGGCTACGTCCAGAACGTCGTCGAGGAGGCTCTCACCCCGGACGCACCCGAGATCGCGGCGATCGTCGAGGAGCTGTTCCCGAGCGCGGCGATCGAGGACGTGCACGCGTTCTACGGCAGCGGCGGCGACGACGCCGAGCTGCACCGCCGGATCACCGAGCTGATGGCCAGCGTCGCGCGGTTCGGTGCCGACACCGGCCTCGACCTGGTGCCGACGAGCCGCTACCGGTGGGTCAGGCCCTGAAGTAGTCGTACCAGCTGCCCTGGTGGTTCTCCTCGAAGCTCTGGCGGCTGTCGAGGGCGATGACGACGTCCTCGCGCTCGAGGTAGCCGAGTTCGTCGTGCGCCTTCGCCAGCGCGAACCAGCCGTCGCCCCACGCGTCCTGCCGCTCGGCCTCGGTCAGCTCGGCGGCCTGGGCGTCGGTGTGCACGAAGACGCGGGGCGGACCGAGGAAGCGCTGGGTGCACCAGAACGCCTCGCCCAGCGCCAGCGACTCCACCCACCGCTCGCGCTCGTCCTCGGTGACGAGGTCGTGGACCTCCCACTTGGCGGTGCGCTCGAAGTCGGAGAGGACGACGTAGATCTCGTCGCGCCACGGGTAGGACAGCGGGGTGTTGCGCGGCATCCCGAACAGCCGCCGCAGGCTGGTGCCGGCCATCGCGTCGACCAGCATCCCGGCGATCTCCCGCTGCTTGGTGCGGTCGAGGCCGTCGTCCGGGTCGGGGCCGGTGCGGAACGCCTGCAGCTGCGCACTGCGCTCCAGCGTGATGTCGAGGTGCGGCCAGCCGAGGCCGCCGGCCCGCTCGGTCGCGGTCGGCTCGATGGCGAGCGGTGCGACGCCGTACCTCCGCTCGAAGCGCTCCACGAACCGCCCGAAGGCGGGGTCGAGCGTGGCGCGTCCCTGCTTGAGGGCCTTCGCCCGCTGGTAGCCCTCGTCGCCCGGCACGTAGAACCCCACCCGCTGCTCCCCTCGTCTCGCTTCCCACCGACGAGCCTGCCAGAGGCACGGAGCTCCACGAGGTCGGGGACCTCGTGGAGCTCCGTGGCGTCGGTCGCGCTGGTCGGACCGATCAGCCGATGACGTGCAGCGCGGCGACGTAGGTGTGACCCGCGGTCGTCGCCCCGACCACCCAGCTCCGGCTGTAGCGCGTCGAGCTGGTGATGGTCAGGCTCAGCGTCCAGCGACGCATGCCGGCCACCCGGCCGTCGGGCCGGAACCGCACGTCACCACCGTGCGGGGCACGAGGGGTCGGGGCGGCGTACAGGAGGCGCGGCTGCGAAGCGGACAGCATGACGACCCGGTAGGTGCCGTGCTGGCGGACCTGGTAGGCACCGGCGCGCTCGGGCGCGACCAGCGAGAGGCGGTCGGCCTGGACGCTGCGGACCATCCGCGTCACGTTGCCGGCGCGGTCCCGGGCGGTGACCCGGTAGGTGACCTCCCAGCCGGCCGCGTCGGCGACCTTGCGGATCCGGACCGTGCAGCTGACGTGGCCCGAGCCGGCGTCGCTGGTCGAGCACCGCGGTGCCTGGCCGTAGGCGTTGCGCGCCGACAGGGCACTGATCCGCACCACGGGTGCGCGGTCGTCGACCCGGATCGCCGGCAGCCGTACGACGGCCGTGCCGCCGTCGAGCGTCCGGACCGACCGGGCCGGCCGGTGCGTGCCCTGGCCGAGCAGGACCGGCGCGGGGCAGGCCAGCACGGCGGCGGTGCCCGCGTCGCAGGTGAAGGTGACCCGGATCGGGTGGCGGTACCAGCCCGACGCGGGCGTGCGCGGGTAGTGGGCGGTGACCGTCGGGTTCTTCACGACCAGCACCGGACCCGCGTCGGCCGACACGTCGTCCTGCCCGGTCGAGGACTCGGTGACCGTGACCGCGACGTCCTGCCCGGCCCACGCCGGCAGGATCCGCAGCGACGAGCCCGCCCCGGCGGGAGCGGCGATCGGGTCGCCGCCGACGGTCCACTGGTAGGCGAGGGTGCCGCGGCGATCCCACGACGCCGTCCGCGCGGTGAGGACCTGTCCCTGCTTGACCCGACCGGCCGGCGAGGCACCGACGATCGTGACCGAGCCGGTGACCATGTCGGTGCCGTTGACGACCGAGGCGGTCGGGTCGCTGGTGACACCGTCGGTGTCGGCGTAGCCCGAGGCCTGGCCGACCACGGTGACGGACAGCTGGTGCCCGGCGTCCGCGGGCGTCACGACGTACGTCGAGCCGCTGGCGTCCGCACCGCTGAGCGGCTGGCCGTCGCGGTTCCAGGTGTAGGCGTAGCCGGTGGTCTCCGGGCCGAACCCGGACACGTCTGCCGTCAGGGTCGAGTCGACCTGCGCGGTCCCGCTGACGGCGACCGAGCCCGCGGTGAGGTCGCCGAGGCCGACCGTCGCCGACGTCGTGGCCGCGGCGGAGTCGACGTAGCCCGTGCGGACACCGTCGACGGACAGCTCGAGCGTGTGGCCCTGGTCGGCGGGGACCGGGGTGTAGGTGGCGGCGGTGGAGACCGTCGTACCGTCCACGGTCCAGGTGTAGGAGAGGGTCGAGTCGGTGTCCCAGCCGCTCGTGGTGGGCGTGATCTCGACACCGACCTTCGGCGTCGCGGGGAACGCGACCGTGCCCTTGGTCTGGGTGCCGAGGACGTCGACGTCGGTGCTGGTCGAGGCGGCGTCGTGGAACGTGTCGCCCGCCTGGCTGGCGGTCACGGTGCAGGTGCCGGGGCCGTCGTACTGCACGGCGCCATCGCTGACGCTGCACACGCCCGCCGGGGCGGCGGCGATCGACGCGGCGTCCGTGGTGTCGGAGGCGTACGCCGTCGCGGCCCAGCTGTTGCCCTGCACGCCCTGCGTCGGGACGGTTCCGGACCAGTCGATCGTGGTCGTCGAGACGACCGGGAAGGTCTCCTGCACGTAGCCGGACGGACCGAGGTCGCCGCTGGTCGCGAGCTGGCCGGTGACGGTGCACCAGCCGTTGGCGGCGCCGACCTCGAGCACGTCGCCGGCGCCGTCGGTCGAGCAGTCGCCGGTCGCGGTCACCCCGAAGCCGGTGGGGTCGGTACCCGCCGCCAGGTCGGGAGCGAGCGTGAGCTCCGCCGACGGCCGTACGACGGACGGGATCCCGCTCAGACCGGCGAGGTCGCGCGTGGTGTACGCCGTGCCGTCCGGCGCGACCGGTGCCACGGCGAAGGTCGTCGTGCCGGTGGCGCCGTCGGGGTTCGTGGCGGTCGACTCGATGATCGGACCGCCGCCGCCACACCAGCCGCCGACGTAGGTGAAGTTGACGACCTGCGGGGAGGTGGTGACGAAGCCGCCGTACTCGAAGCCGGAGATCATGAACTCCGTGCTCGGCCGCGGGAGGGCCAGACCGGTGCCGGTCAGGTCCAGGTTGGCGTCTGCGGACACGTTGTGGTCGCAGCCGCTCGCCTGCGCCAGGTTCGCGGACATCTGCGGCTGCCCGCCGATGATGACCGGCCCACCGGTGCTGGAGGAGTAGGTCTGGTCGCTGTTGTCGATCTGCGACGTGGCCGGGTCGAGCCGGGCGCGGGTGTAGGTCGTGGTCACCAGGGTGCCGAACCAGTTCGTGTTGCCGGGAACGGTCTGGCCGAAGTTGTGGCCGGCGCCGGTGACCTGGAGGTCGACGTAGGTCTTCGGGGTCCCCGCGGTGTCGCCGCACCAGACGTGCAGGGGCTGGTGGTCGAGGTCGATGTCGATGTAGCCGTCGGAGCTGAGCAGGCCGGCGCTGACCGCCTCCGCGCACGAGCTCGGCTCACGGACGGCGAACGACTGCTGCGCGGTGATCGCGCCGGACGCCGACGCCTCGACCACGCACACGCCGCTGCCGCCGAGCTCGATGGTGGTGCCGTCGGAGCCCACGGAGCAGGTGTCGGCGTCGCCCGTGACGACCGTGGCGGTGTAGGTGACGGCGCCGCCGGCGGGGTCGGTCGCCACCGGGGTGTAGGTCGTGCCGATGAGGGCGGGCGACGGCGCGGAGCTCGTGAACGCGACCGCGTCGTCGAGCGGTGTGGTCGCGTGGGCGGCGCCGGGCTCGCAAGCCAGGAACCCGGTGGTCAGCAGCGCGATGGCGAGGGAGGCCGGCGCCAGACGACGGATGGAGGTCACGACCGTCAGCTTTCTGTTGATGGGGTCTGTCCCGACGGGATGGGACCAAGTCCCGGATGTCCCGTCACAGAGCCCTCATCGGCGGCCAGCCGCGCCGTAGTAGGGAAAACCCGCGACCCGGCGTCACGAGATGCCGGGAGCCTCCGTCAAGCGGCGCGCAGCACGGCTCCCACCGCGTCGACCAGGTGGTCGACGTCCGCGTCGGTCGCCACCAGCGGCGGCGCGAAGCGGACGGTCGAGCCGTGGGTGTCCTTGGCGAGCACGCCGTGCGCGACGAGCCGCTCGCACATCGTCCGGCCGGTCATCAGCTGCGGGTCGATGTCGATGCCGGCCCACGCACCTCGCACGCGTACGGCGAGGAGCCCCTCGCCCTCCAGCGCGCGCAGCCCACGGGCCAGTCGCAGGCCGATCTCGCGCGACCGCTCCTGGAAGGTGCCCTCCTCCAGCATCGCCACGACCTCGTGGCCGATAGCCGCGGCGAGCGGGTTTCCGCCGAACGTCGAGCCGTGCGTGCCCGGCGTGATCACGCCCAGCACGTCGAGGTCCGCAGCGACCGCGGAGACCGGGTAGAGGCCGCCGCCGAGCGCCTTGCCGAGGACGTAGACATCGGGAACGACCGACTCGTGGTCGCACGCGAACGTCTCGCCGGTCCGGGCCAGGCCCGACTGGATCTCGTCGGCCACCATGAGCACGTTGCGCTCGCTGCAGATGCGGCGCAGGTCGGTGAGGAAGCCGTCCGGCGGGACCACCACGCCGCCCTCGCCCTGGATCGGCTCGAACAGCACGGCCACGGTGTCCTCGCCGATCGCGTCGGCGACGGCGGCCGCGTCGCCGTACGCCACGCGCGGGAAGCCGGGTGTGAACGGCGCGAACCCGCCGCTCGCCTCGTCGTCGTCGGAGAAGCCGACGATGGTGGTCGTCCGGCCGTGGAAGTTGCCGCGCATCGTGATGATCTCGGCGCGATCGGGGTGGACGCCCTTGACGTCGTAGCCCCACTTGCGGCTGACCTTGATCGCGGTCTCGACGGCCTCGGCGCCGGAGTTCATCGGCAGGACCATGTCCTTGCCGGTCAGCCGGCCGAGCGCCTCGGCGAAGGGGCCGAGCTGGTCGTTGTAGAAGGCCCGGCTGGTGAGCGAGAGCCGCTGGATCTGCTCGACCGCGCGCTCGACGAGACGGGGGTTGGCGTGCCCGAAGTTGAGCGCGGAGTAGCCGGCCAGGCAGTCGAGGTAGCGGTGCCCCTCGACGTCGGTCACCCAGGCCCCGCGCCCCTCGGACAGCACCACCGGCAGCGGGTGGTAGTTGTGCGCGGCACGACTCTCGGTGAGTGCCACGTGCTCTGCCGACGTGACGAGCCCGGCGAGGCCAGCGTCCTTGACGTCGGGGAACGACTGGCTCATGTCGGTGAACCTCCCGGAAGGTCGCAGCATTCGGTCCTGCGACACTAGCGCGGCCCCGCCGCGGGGACGACCCGACAGGCCCGGGCCCGCGGCGACCGGCGGGTCAGCCCTCCCGCTCCAGCAGAGGTACGTCGAGACGCTCGCGCAGCTCGGCGAGCGTCGTACCGAAGGTGTCGAGGACGACCACGCCGTCGGCCGTGAGGTCGAAGACAGCGAGGTCGGTGTAGACGCGGCTGACGCACCCGACGCCGGTGAGCGGGTAGGTGCACTCGGGCACCAGCTTGGGGGTGCCGTCCTTGGCGAAGAGGGTCATCATCACGAAGACCTGCTTGGCGCCGATCGCGAGGTCCATCGCGCCGCCCACGGCGGGGATCGCGCCCGGAGCGCCGGTGTGCCAGTTGGCGAGGTCGCCCCCGCCGGAGACCTGGAACGCCCCGAGCACGCACACGTCGAGGTGGCCGCCGCGCATCATCGCGAAGGAGTCGGCGTGGTGGAAGTAGGAGCAGCCGGGCGTCTCGACCACGGGGACCTTGCCGGCGTTGGTCAGGTCGGCGTCGACCTCGTCGCCCTCGGCCTTGCGACCCATCCCGAGCATGCCGTTCTCGGTGTGCAGGACGACGCCCTGCTCGGCGGTCAGGTGGTCGGCGATCTTGGTCGGCTGCCCGATGCCGAGGTTGACGAACGCACCCTCGGGGATGTCGCCCGCGATCACCTTCGCGAGCTCGTCCATGCTCAGTGGTGTCGTGGTCATCAGCGGGCTCCCTGCACGGTGTACTGGCGGACGTCGGTGCGCACGACCCGGTCGACGTAGATGGACGGCGTCACGACCGACTCCGGGTCCAGCTCACCCGCCGGTACGACGGCCGCGACCTGCGCGATCGTCGTGCTCGCGGCGGTGGCCATGACCGGCCCGAAGTTGCGGGCCGTCTTGCGGTAGACGAGGTTGCCCTGGCGGTCGGCCGTGTGGGCGGCGATCAGCGCGTAGTCGCCCTTGATGGGGTACTCGAGGACGTAGTCGCGCCCGTCGATCGTGCGCGTCTCCTTGCCCTCGGCCAGCGGGGTGCCGACCGCGGTCGGGCAGAAGAACGCCCCGATCCCCGCGCCGGCGGCCCGCATCCGCTCGGCGAGGTTGCCCTGCGGCACGACCTCGAGCTCGATCCTGCCGTCGCGGTAGAGCTCGTCGAAGACGTAGGAGTCGACCTGGCGCGGGAAGGAGCAGAGCACCTTGCGCACCCGACCGGCCTTCAGCAGCGCCGCCAGGCCGACCTCGCCGTTGCCGGCGTTGTTGGCCACGATCGTGAGGTCCTTGGCGCCCTGGCGGATCAGCGCGTCGATGAGGTCGAACGGCATGCCGGCCAGGCCGAATCCACCGACCAGCACCGTCGATCCGTCCTCGATGCCGGCGACCGCCTCGTCGGTCGACTCCAGGACCTGCGTGCGGCTCATCGCGCGGCCTCGGTGTTCTCCAGCACCACGGCGAGACCCTGACCGACGCCGATGCAGATCGCCGCGACGCCGTACCTCTCGTCGCGCTCGCGGAGCACGGCGGCGAGGGTGCCGAGGATGCGGCCGCCGGAGGCGCCGAGCGGGTGGCCCAGCGCGATCGCGCCACCGCGGGTGTTGACGATCTCGGGGTCGATCCCCCACGCGTCGACGCAGACGAGGCTCTGCACCGCGAAGGCCTCGTTGAGCTCGACCGCGCCGACCTGCTCCCAGCCGATGCCGGCCCGGGCGAGCGCGCGGTTCGCGGCCTCGACCGGCGCGTAGCCGAACTCCTGCGGGTCTAGCGCGAAGACGCCGCGACCGGCGATCCGGGCGACCGGGTCCAGCCCGATCGTCGCGGCCGCCGACTCGGACCCGAGCAGCACAGCCGAGGCGCCGTCGGAGAGCGGCGAGGCGTTGCCTGCGGTGATCGTGCCGTCCTTGCGGAACGACGGGCGCAGCCCGCCCAGCCGCTCCACCGTCGAGTCGGCGCGGATGCCCTCGTCGCGGGAGAGGTCGTCGACGGGGGTCACCAGCTCGTCGTAGAAGCCGTCGTCCCACGCCGCGGCCGCCAGCCGGTGGGAGCGTACGGCGAACTCGTCCTGCCGCTCGCGCGAGACGCCGAACCGCTCCTGGAGCTGCTCGTTGCACTCCCCCAGCGAGGCGGTCCACTCCGCCGGCATGGCCGGGTTGACCAGTCGCCAGCCGAGCGTCGTCGACACGGCGGTGACGTCGCCGGCCGGGAAGGCACGCGACGGCTTGGGCAGCACCCACGGCGCGCGGGTCATGGACTCGACGCCGCCGACCAGCACGACGTCCGCATCACCGGTCTCGATCGTGCGGCTGCCGATCATGGCTGCGTCGAGCGACGAGCCGCAGAGCCGGTTGACGGTGGTCGCGGGCACCGATGTCGGCAGGCCCGCGAGCAGCCCGGCCATGCGCCCGACGTTGCGGTTGTCCTCGCCGGCGCCGTTGGCGTTGCCCCACACGATCTCGTCGATCGCGCCCCGGTCGAGGGCCGGCGCACGGTCCAGCAGGCCGGTGATGGCCGCGGCGGCGAGGTCGTCGGGACGGGTGCCGGCCAGCGCGCCGTTGAACCTGCCGAACGGCGTCCGCGTCGCGGCGTAGAGATAGGCGGTCATGGCGACGACGCTAACGCGCGGCGGTCATATGGTGAAGTATCAATGTTGCGGCTGATAAAGACGCTGATCGTCTTTGTGGTCGGCGACCCGCGACGTCCACGCGAAGGCACTCGCAGCGCCGAGCGCGGAGCCCGTCATCACGATCCCCAGCGGCACCGCGGTGCCGCTGCCGGCGAGGCCGCCGAGCGACGAGACCGCTCCCCCGAACAGGAAGTTGAGCGAGCCGAGGACGCCGCTGGCCGAGCCCGCGACCTCGCGGGCGGCGCCGATCGCGAGCGCCGCGCAGTTGCCCATCACGAACCCCATCGCGGTCTGCATCGCTAGGAAGGCGAACGTCATCGGCCACTTCGGCGTCGGCGTCGCCGCGATCGCCAGGACGATCGCCGACGAGACCAGCAGCACCGGCAGCGCGAGCGCGACCAGGCGGTGGGCCGTGACCCCACGGTGGATCGCCCGCGCGGAGACCAGCCCCGCGACGATCATGCCGCTGGCGTTGAGGGCGAAGGCGACGCCGTACACGACGGCGCTGCTGCCGATCACCCGCTGGTAGACGAACGACGAGGAGGAGATGTAGGCCATCCCGGTGCCGAAGGTGAACATCGAGGTCAGCGAGTAGCCGACGAAGGCCGGGCGGCGCAGCAGCGGCCCGATGTGGGCCAACCGCAGCCGCGTCGTACGACGGGCGGCCGGCAGCGACTCCTCGACGACGAGCGCCGCGGTCACCAGCTGGACCACCATCGTCGCCAGCACCACGCCGAGGACGGCCCGCCACGGCACCCCGGCGCCGGCCAGCGCGCCACCGACCAAGGGCGCCACCACCGGTGCGACCGAGTTGATCGTCATCATCAGCGACATCGCCCGCGCGGCACCCTGCCCGACGAGACGGTCCGCGATCACGGCGCGCGACATGACGACACCGGCCGAGGCGGCCAGCGCCTGCACGAACCTCGCCGCGATCAGGAAGCCGACCGAGGGGGCGGCCACCGCCGCGACCGAGGCCAGCACCGCCACCGAGCAGCCGACCAGGAGCGGCGTACGCCGGCCGAACCGGTCCGACACCGGACCCCAGCCGAGCTGCCCGATGCCGAGACCGATCAGGAAGCCCGTGACGGTCAGCTGGACCGCGGTCGGCGAGGTCTGGAGCGCGACCTGGGCACCGGGGAGCGAGGCGAGGTAGAAGTCCATCGCCAATGGCCCGGCCGCCGAGAGCAGGCCCAGGACGAGGAGGAGCCTCAACCCGAGCTCCTTCTCGCGCCCCTGCTCGAGTCGCGTGGTCATCGTGGCGACGCTATCGGGCGACGTCGATAGGATGAAGTATCGATATCGCTCCACACTAGGACGCCTGGCATATGGAACTCCGCCTGCTGCGCTACTACGTCGCCGTCGCCGAGGAGCGCCACTTCGGCCGCGCGGCCGCGCGGCTGCACATGGCCCAGCCCCCGCTGTCCCAGGCGATCCGGCGGCTCGAGTCCGACCTGGGCGTGACCCTGCTCCACCGCACCACCCGGCGGGTCGAGCTGACCGAGGCGGGCCGGGTGTTCCTCGACCGCGCCCGCGCCATCCTCGGCGAGGTCGAGGAGTCGGCCGACCTGGTCCGCCGGGTCGCCGCCGGCGCGGTCGGGCACCTGACCATCGGATGCGTCGGCACGGCGACGTACAGCGTGCTGCCGGCGCTGTCCCGGCGACTGTCCGAGGAGCTGCCCGGGGTCGACTTCTCGTTCCGCGGCGAGATGCTCGCGCCCGACCAGGTGGCGGCGCTCCAGGACGGCTCGATCGACGTGGCGCTGCTGCGGCCGCCCGTGGCCGAGCCGTCGATCGCGGTCGAGACGCTGCGCCGCGACCGCCTCATGGTCGCCCTCCCCGGCGACCACCCGCTCGCGAGCCGTACGTCGATCCGCGTCCGCGACCTCGCCGGGGCCGACCTGATCGTGCACTCCGCCGACCGCCGCGCCGTGATGTACGGCGTCGTGCTCGGCCTGCTCCGCGACGCCGGCGTGGAGCCGCACATCCGCCACGAGGTCGGCGAGACCTCGACGCTCGTCACGCTCGTGGCCGGCGGCCTCGGGCTCGCGGTGGTGCCCGAGCCGGTGACGGCCCTGGGGCTCGAAGGCGTCACGTTCCGACCGCTGGTCCGCCCGGCGGCCCGGGTCGACCTGGCGGTGGCGCACCGGCTCGACCGCAGCGAGCCGCACCTGCGTCGTACGGTCGAGGTCGTCCGGGCCCTGGTCTCCTAGATCACTGATTCCAAGGCATCGGGCCGCCCCCGTCACTCTCCTCGGCGAGGACCCTGCGGGCGACGCCGAACGCGGAGTTCGCGGCAGGTACGCCGACGTAGACGGCCGACTGCAGCAGCACCTCGACGATCTCGTCCTTGCTGAGCCCGTTGCGCAGCGCGGCGCGGAGGTGGAACTCGAGCTCGTCGAAGTGGCGGCCGGCCACCAGCGCGGTCAGCACCGCGATCGAGCGGTCGCGGCGCGCGAGACCGGGCCGGGTCCAGATCTCGCCCCAGGCATAGCGGGTGATGAAGTCCTGGAAGTCCGCGGTGACCTCGGTGGTGCCGGCCCGCGCGCGGTCGACGTGGGCGTCGCCGAGCACCTGCCGGCGTACCTGCATGCCGGCGGCGGCCGGGTCGCCCGCGAGGTGGGCCTCGACCAGGCTCGCGACGGTGCGCGGGGCCTCGGCCGGCGCGAGGTGGGCCACGCCGTCGAGCTCGACGAACCTCGCCCCCCGGATCGCGGCGGCGTGCTCGCGCAGCGTGGCGGCGGGCGTCGGCTGGTCCTCGGCGCCCCCGACGGCGAGCACCGGTACGACGACCTCCGCGAGCCGGTCGCGCACGTCGAACGCGCCGAGCGCCTCGCAGACCAGCGCATAGCTCTCGGCGTCCGCGTGCTGAAGCGAGGCGAGCAGCGCGGTGCCGACCTCCGGCTCCCGCTCGAGGAAGCCGGGACCGAACCACCGCTTGGCCGACGCCTCGACCACGGCCGGGGTGCCGGAGGCGCGGACCGTCGCCGCACGCTCGGCCCACGACTCGGCGGTGCCGATCCTCGCGCCGGTGCAGAGAAGGACGGCTCCCTCGAGCCGCGACGGTGCGTCGAGGGCGAGATGCAGACCGACCGCTCCGCCGACCGAGTCGCCGGCGTACGCGAAGGAGACCGGGCCGAGCGTGCGGTCGACCGCCGCGACGACGCCGTCCGCGACGTCGGCCAACGAGAACGGCTCGGCCGTCGGGGCGCCGTGGCCGTGGCCCGGCAGCTCCCAGCCGACCACGTGGAAGCGCTCGCCGAGCAGCTGCGCCGCGGGGCCCCAGAGAGCCGTCACGGAGGTGCCGAGCGACGGACCCACGACGAGGACGGGCCGGCCCTCGCTGCCGGCGAGGTGGACGAGGTCGATCTGCATGCTCAGGACTCCCCCCAGACCCGGGCGGCGCGCTCCAGGGTCTTGTCGATGATCAGGTCGGTGGAACCCAGGTAGGCGCCCTCGGTGCTGCCGCCGGACATGCTGCGCTGCTCGGCCCTCAGCGTCGTACCGGTCTCGGCGACCCGGGCCGCCATCCGGTCGGTGTCGACCACGAGGCCCTCGAGCAGGTCGGCGGCCTGCGAGGCGGCCACCACGCTGCGGCGGCCGAGGATCGCGAGTGTGTCCCACTCGGCGTGCCAGGCGCCGTCCGGCCGCTCGTCGACGTACGACGCGGCGGCGGTGTGCAGCGTCGCGGCCAGCGCGGGCGCTGCGAGCGCGTGGCGTCGTACGAGCACGGAGAGGACGGGGTTCGCCTTGCCGGGCATGGTCGAGGAGCCGCCGCCGGCGCCCTCGCGCAGCTCGCCGATCTCCGGGCGCGACAGCAGCGCGACGTCGCCGGCGAGGTGGCCGAGCGCGTCGGCCAGGGCGACGAGTGCGTCGCCCGCGGCCGTCACCGGCGCACGGCCGGTGTGCCACGGCGTCGCCTCGCGCAGCCCGAGGTCGGACGCCACCGCCCGCACCAACCCGTACGTCGTACCGACCGGGTCGGCGTCGTCGCGGGCGAGCTCGACCACCGCGGCGAGCGTGCCCGCCGCTCCCCCGATCTGCACCGGCAGCCCGGCCCGCACCGCGCGGAGCCCGAGCGTCGCGGTCGTCAGGCCGTCCAGCCAGGCGGCCGCCTTCGCCCCGAAGGTGATCGGCACGGCGTGCTGCGTCAGTGTGCGGCCCGCCATCACGGCGCCGCGGTGCTCGTGGGCCGTCCGGACCAGCACCCGCGCGGCACGCTCGACGTCGGCCAGGATCCGGTCGACGGCGTCGCGTAGGCACAGCACGAGCGCGGTGTCGAGCACGTCCTGGGAGGTCAGCCCGCGGTGGGCGTCCTTGCTCTGCTCGCGCAGCGCCTCGACCAGCGGGATGACCGGGTTGCCGCCCGCCTCGCTGCCCTCGGCGACGGTGGCGAGCGACGGCACGCCCAGCGGCACCGTCGAGGCCAGGCCCGCACCCGCGAGCGCGTCGAGCCAGGCCTGCTCGACGCTCACCATCGCGGCCAGCAGGGCCTCGTCGGCGAGGACGTCGCCGGCGCGCGCGTCGCCCGGCCAGAGCAGGTCAGCCATGCGTCAGGAAGACCGTCTCGCGCTCGCCCTGCAGCCGGATGTCGAACCGCAGCCCCTGCGCATCCGTCACGGCGACCAGCGTCGCGGCCTCCTCGGCCGGCAGGGAGGACAGCAGCGCGTCGGCCGCGTTGGCCTCGTGCCCCGGTAGGTAGATCCGGGTGAGCAGCTTGTCGAGCAGGCCGCGCGCGAAGACGGTCACGGCGAAGAACGGTGCCTTGCCGTCGTCGGTCGCGCCGGGCAGCACCGTGGAGAACGAGTAGTGGCCGGTCGCGTCGGTCGAACAGCGGCCGAAGCCGGTGAAGGTCCACCCGTCGCGGTGGATCGAGCCGCCTGCCTGCGGCACCCGACCGGCCGCGTCGGCCTGCCAGATCTCGACCATCGCGTCGGGGATCGGCGTCCCGTCACCGTCGAGGACGTCGCCGTGCAGCCGGATCGCGTCCGCCCGGCCCGCGGGCACCAGCTCGTCGTCGCCGTCGTACGGCAGCGCCTGGCCGTAGAACGGCCCGATCGTCTGCCCCGGCGTCGGAAGGGGGTGGCTCACCGGTCTGCCTCCTCGGGCTCGGTCCAGGTGCGGTCGCGGCCCGACAGGACGATGTCCCAGCGGTAGCCCATGCTGTGGTTCGGCACCGTCATGTCGTGGTCGTACGACGCCAGCAGCGCGTCCCTCGCGCGCTGGTCGGTGATCGCCTGGTAGATGGGGTCCAGCGCGAACAGCGGGTCGCCCGGGAAGTACATCTGGGTGATCAACCGCTCGGTGAACTGGTTGCCGAACAGCGAGAAGTGGATGTGCGCCGGCCGCCACGCGTTGCGGTGGTTGCCCCACGGGTAGGGCCCCGGCTTGATCGTCGTGAAGTGGTAGCCGCCGTCGGCATCGGTCAGGCAGCGGCCGACGCCGGTGAAGTTGGGGTCGAGCGGGGCCGGGTGCTGCTCGTTCTTGTGGACGTAGCGGCCGGCGGCATTGGCCTGCCAGACCTCGACCAGCTGGCCGGCGACCGGCCGGCCGTCGCCGTCGAGGACCCGGCCGGTGACGGTGATCCGCTCGCCGATCGGCTCGCCCGAGACCTGCGAGTTGATGCCGGCGTGGGCGCCGATGGTCAGGTCGGCCTCGAGGGGGTGCACGTCGCGGTGGCTGAAGCACGGCGCCCACCGCTCGATCGTCTCGGGGTCGACGTGCCGTGGGTCCTTGGTCGGGTGCCGCAGCACGCTCGAGCGGTACGGCGCGTAGTCGACCCGCGGCTGCCGCTCATCGGGCCCGGCCTGCACTGCGATCGCGGCGATCTCCGCCGAGATCTGCTCCTGGGTGTCTTGGCTCACGAGGACAGCGTCCTGGATCGGCGTACGGCGCGCCAGCCCCGACTTCCGTTGAGCGGAAGCGCCGCCGGCCTCATCGCGGCCAGCCCGTGTAGCACTCCGCGAGGTACGCCGACCCTGCCCGCGAGCCCACGATGCCGGCCAGCTCACCGAGCTGGCGCTGCTCGTCGAAGTCGCTCGCACCCTCGACGCGGTGCAGCATCGAGGTCATCCAGTAGGAGAAGTGCTGGGCCTTCCAGACCCGCGCGAGCGCCCGCTCGCCGTACTCGTCGAGCGCGGAGTCGTCACGCCCCTCGATCGCCCGCTCGAGGCACTCGGCAAGCACACGGACGTCCGCGAGGGCGAGGTTGAGACCCTTCGCGCCGGTCGGCGGCACGGTGTGCGCCGCGTCGCCGGCGAGCAGCAGCCGCCCGTGACGCATCGGCGCCTGCACGAAGCTGCGGAACGGCAGCACGCTGCGCTCGATGACCGGCCCCTCGTGGAGGTGGAAGCCGTCCTCGCCCGCGAGCCGCGCCTGCAGCTCGGCCCAGATCCGGTCGTCGGACCACGCGGCCGGGTCCTCGGCCGGGTCGCACTGGAAGTAGAGCCGCTGCACGGCCTCGGTCCGCTGGCTGACCAGCGCGAAGCCGCGCTCGGAGCGCGTGTAGACGAGCTCGGGCGCGCTCGGCGCCGACTCGGTCAGGATCCCGAACCACGCGAAGGGGTACTCGCGGAAGTAGCGCCGCGCGCCCTGGACGAGGTCGCGGCAGATGCTTCGCGAGCCGTCGGCGCCGACCACCAGGTCGGCGAGGATCTCGTGCCGCGCGCCCTCGGTGTCGGAGTAGCGAACGCGCGGCGTCGTCTCCACGTCGACCACCTCGGTGTCGGCGATGCCGAAGCGCAGGTCGGCGCCGTCCGCCGTACGCCGCGCGTGCAGGTCGACGAACACGTCGGTCTGCGGGTAGAGCCAGCACGACGCCCCGGCCAGCTCCTCGAAGTCGATCCGGTGGCTGACCCCGTCGAAGCGCAGCGAGATGCCGTCGTGCCGGTGACCGTCGCGCAGCACCCGGTCCATGCCGGCGTCCACGAGCAGGCGGACGCTGTCCCGCTCGAGGATCCCCGCGCGGTGGGTGTGCTCGATCGTCTCGGCGGCCCGGTTGTCGACGACCACCGACTCGATGCCGGCCAGGTGCAGCAGCCGCGACAGCATCAGGCCGGCCGGTCCGCCGCCCACGATCGCGACCTGGGTGCGGGTGGTGCTGGCGAAGACGGCGGCCATGGGCAGAGACTAGATCGTGTCGTGTCGGCGCGCCCCGGGAGCGGATGCCGACGTACTCCGGTTCAAGGGAAAGGCTCGCTCGTGACGCTCCTCGACGCGGTCGACTGGCAGGGCAGGATCTTCAAGAACGGCGCCTGGGTTCCGGGGTACGGCGGCGACTACGCCGTGGTCGAGCCGGCGACCGGTGCCGAGCTCGGGCGGATGGGCGCCGCGACGCCCGAGGACGTGGCCGAGGCCGGTGCCTCCGCCGCGGAGGCCCAGCGGTCCTGGGCGGCGCTCCCCTTCACCCAGCGCGCGGCGGTCCTGCGCCGCGCCGGCGACCTGTGGGCGCAGCACGCCGAGGAGATCATGGGGTGGAACGTCCGCGAGGTCGGCTCGGTGCCGGGCATGGCCGGCTTCTCGCTGCACGTCGCCGCCGAGGAGTGCTACGAGGCGGCGGCGCTCACCGGTCGCCCGATCGGCGAGGTGCTGCCGAGCGAGGAGCCGCGGCTGTCGATGGCCCGCCGCGTCCCCGCGGGCGTCGTCGGGGTCATCGCGCCGTTCAACGTGCCGATCATCCTGGCCATCCGGTCCGTCGCGCCGGCGCTGGCGCTCGGCAACGCGGTGCTCCTCAAGCCCGACCCGCGGACCGCGGTGACCGGCGGCACCCTGCTGGCGCGCATCTTCGAGGAGGCGGGGCTGCCCGCCGGCGTGCTCCAGGTGCTGCCGGGCGGTGCCGACGTCGGCGAGGCGCTGATCACCGACCCGAGCGTCCGGGTCGTCTCCTTCACCGGGTCGACCGCGGTCGGTCGGCGCATCGGCGCACTCGCGGGCGAGCACCTCAAGCGCGCCCACCTCGAGCTCGGCGGCAACTCGGCGATGCTGGTGCTCGACGACGCCGACGTCGAGGCGGCCGTCGGCCTGGCGGCCTGGGGCTCGTTCTTCAACCAGGGTCAGATCTGCATGACGACTGGCCGTCACCTGGTCGCGAGCGCGATCTACGACGACTTCGTGGAGGCCCTCGCGGCGAAGGCGACGCAGCTCCCGGTCGGCGACCCCGCCGCCGGCGAGGTGGCGCTCGGACCGGTGATCGACGCCGGCCAGCGCGACAAGATCCACCGGATCGTGACCGACAGCGCGACGCAGGGCGCCCGCGTCGCCGCCGGCGGCACGTACGACGACCTCTTCTACCGCCCGACCGTGCTCGCCGACGTCGGCCTCGAGGCACCGGCCTTCGCGCAGGAGGTGTTCGGGCCGGTCGCGCCGATCACCCGCGTCGACTCGGTCGACGACGCCGTACGGATCGCCGAGGACAGCGAGTACGGCCTGTCCCTCGGCATCGTGACCACCGACGTCATGCACGGCCTCGCGATCGCCGAGCGGATCCCGACCGGCATCGTGCACATCAACGACCAGACCGTCAACGACGAGGCCGTGGCCCCGTTCGGCGGCGTACGGGCGTCGGGGACGGGCTCCCGGTTCGGCGGCGCGGCCGCGAACATCGAGGCCTTCACCGAGACCCGCTGGATCACGATGCGGGGCGCGCCCGCGCGCTATCCCTTCTGAGGCGGGGCTCAGCCTGTATCCACCGATACAGTCTCAGTCCACCTCGATCGAGCGCTTCGCCAGCCCGAGCGCGTAGCCGTCGACGCGGGTGCGCGGCGCCGCAGTGGCGTCGGAGGCCGCGCCCAGCGTGACGAACAGCGGCGTGAAGTGCTCCACGGTCGGGTGGGCGTAGGGCATGCCCGGCGCGCTCGTGCGGAAGGACGCGAGCTCGTCGACGTCACCACGGCCGAGCGCCTCGGCGGCCCACAGGTCGAAGTCGGCCGACCAGCCCGGGACCGCGCTCGGGTTCGCCCAGTCGATGAAGGGCAGGCCGTGGGTCATGTAGCCGGAGCCGACGACCAGGACGCCCTGCTCGCGGAGCACCGCGAGGCGACGGCCGAGCTCCATGAGGCGGTCGGGGTCGTGGGTCGGCATGCTGACCTGCAGCACCGGGATGTCGGCCTCGGGGTACATGATCTTGAGCGGCACCCACGCGCCGTGGTCGAGTCCGCGGATGGCGTGCTCGTGGACCGGCTCGTTGTCCGGCATGAGGCCGGTGACCGCGCGGACGAGCTCGCCGGCGTCCGGGGTGTCGTAGCGCATCAGGTAGTACATCGGGTCGAACCCGCCGAAGTCGTAGACCAGCTCGCTCGGAGCGCGGTTGCTGAGGCTGAGCGGGGCCGACTCCCAGTGCGCCGAGACGATGACGATCCCGCGTGGCCGCGGCAGCGCCTGCGCCCAGGAGTGCAGCTCGGTCATCCAGTCGGTCATCTCGAAGAGCATCGGCGCGCCGTGGCTGATGTAGAGCGCCGGCAGGGCGCCGTGCTCGGGCGTCCAGGCCCGGCGCTCGGCCCGCGCCGCCGCCGTACGACGGAGGTGTGCCGCGAACGGGTGCGCGGCAGGGATCCGGGTGTCGGCCAGTGCGGTCCGGTTCGCGGTGTCGGTCATGTCATCCCCCATCGATTCGATTGATCATTCAACCACTCCTGCCGCGGCGGCATTCCCGGTCCGTCGACTTCCGTGCAGTGGAAGGATCTGCGCATGGCCACCCCCTCCGTCACGACCCGCGTCTTCGGCCTCCTCGGCGCCTTCGACGCCTACCACCGGACACTGCGGCTCAGCGAGGTCGCCGACCGCGCGAGCCTGCCGCTCTCCACCGCACACCGCCTGGTCGGCGAGCTCGTCGCCGTCGGTGCGTTGCGCCGCCTCGACAACGGTGAGTACGTCGTGGGCCGGCGCCTCTGGGACCTCGGCATGCTGGCGCCGGTGCAGACCGGCCTGCGCGAGGCCGCCTCGCCCTTCCTGCACGACCTGTACGGCGCCACCCTGGAGACCGTCCACCTCGCCGTCCGCGACGGCACCGAGGCCCTGTACGTCGACCGGCTGGCCGGCCACCGGTCGGTGCCGATCGTCAGCACCATCGGCTCGCGACTCCCCCTGCACGCGACCGGCGTGGGCAAGGTGCTGCTCGCGCACGCCCCGACCGAGGTGCAGCGCCAGGTGCTCGAGGCGCCGCTGCGACGGTTCACCCGCTATACGGTGACCACGGCCGCCCGCGTCGCCCAGCAGCTCGAGCAGGTGCGAGCCGACGGCTACGCCACGACCGTCGAGGAGATGAGCGCGGGCGCCTGCTCGGTGGCGGTGCCGATCAGCGTGGACGACGAGGTGGTCGCGGCGGTCGGCTTCGTCGTACCGGACCTCCGGCGCACCCGCCCACGACTGGTGGCCGCGCTCCAGGTCGCGGCTCGCGGCATCGCACGCAGTCTCGCCTAGATTTAGTTGGGGTACTGACGATATGGTGTGATCGCAGCCACCCGAGCCGCCCCGAAGGAGACCAGCCGTGCAGTTCTACCGAGACGGCTACCGCCCCGGAGACCCCGACCTGCTCCCCGCCTCGCCGGAGGCGATCGCCCGCGCAGAGAGCGACGGCCTGCCGGACACCGTCGACGTCCTGATCGTCGGGACCGGCCCTGCCGGCACCGTCCTCGGCGCCCAGCTCGCGGCCTTCCCCGGCATCTCCACCCGTGTCGTCGAGCAGCGGGGCGGCCCGCTCGAGGTCGGCCGCGCCGACGGCGTCGCCTGCCGGACCGTCGAGATGTTCCAGGCATTCGGTCTGGCCGAGGCGCTGCTGCGCGAGGCCTACTGGGTCAACGAGGTCCGGTTCTGGTCTCCCTCGGAGGACGACCGCTCCAAGATCGTGCGCACCGGCTGGGTCGAGGACACCCCCGAGGGGCTCAGCGAGTTCCCGCACGTGATCGTCAACCAGGCGCGGATGCAGCAGTTCCTGCTCGACCACATGGCCAGGTCCGAGAGCCGGCTCGAGCCCGACTACGGCCTCGAGCTCGTCGGCCTCGAGATCGGCGAGGGCGACCACCCCGTCACCGTCACCCTCCGCCGTGCCGACGGCGAGGAGGCCACCGTCCGGGCGACGTACGTCGTGGGCTGCGACGGCGCCCGCAGCAACGTCCGCCGCGCCATCGGCCGCAAGCTGTACGGCGACGCGGCCAACCACGCATGGGGCGTGCTGGACGTCCTGGCCAACACCGACTTCCCCGACTGGCGCACCAAGAACGTCGTGCAGTCGGCGGGCAAGGGCAGCCTGCTGATGATCCCGCGCGAGGGCGGCTCGATGGTGCGCTGCTACGTCGACCTCGGCGAGGTTCCGGCCGACGACGCGGGCAGGGTGCGCGACACCTCGGTCGAGCGGATCACCGAGGTGGCCAACCAGATCCTGCACCCCTACTCCCTCGACGTCCGGTCCGTCGCCTGGTCATCGGTCTACGAGGTGGGTCAGCGGATCACCGACAAGTTCGACGACGTACCTGCCGGTGACGCGACGGGGCGCCTGCCGCACGTCTTCATCGCCGGCGACGCCTGCCACACGCACTCGGCCAAGGCCGGCCAGGGCATGAACGTCTCGATGCAGGACGCCTTCAACCTCGGCTGGAAGCTCGCGGCGGTGCTCGAGGGCCGCAGCGACGCGAGCCTGCTGCACACCTACTCCGCCGAGCGGCAGGCCGTCGCGCAGGACCTGATCGACTTCGACAGGTTCTGGTCCTCCTTCATCGCCCAGCCCACGCTCGACCCGGCCCACCCCGAGCTCGGCGGCATCACCGCCGCGGAGATGACCGCGGAGTTCGCGCGGCAGGGCCGCTACACCGCGGGCCTGGCGACCACCTACTCCCCCTCGGCGCTGACCGGCGCCGCCGACCGCCAGGACCTCGCGACCGGGTTCGCGATCGGCACCCGCTTCCACTCCGCCCCGGTCATCCGGCTCGCCGACGCCCGACCGCTGCAGCTCGGCCATGCCCAGCGTGCCGACGGCCGGTGGCGGGTCTTCGCGTTCGGCGGCGAGGACCACTCGTCGCTGATCGACCTCGCCGCGTGGCTCGGCGACTCGGACGAGTCGCCGGTCGCTCGCTTCACACCGGCCGGCGCCGACATCGACAGCGTCATCGACGTGCACGGCGTCTTCCGCTGCGGTCACCACGACCTCGACGTCGGCGTCCTGCCCGAGATGCTGCTCCCCCACTCCGGCGGCCTCGGGCTGCAGGACTGGGAGAAGGCGTGGGCGGTCGACCCGCGCGACGACATCTTCGCCGCTCGCGGCATCGACGCGGCCGGCGCCATCGTCGTCGTACGCCCCGACCAGCACGTCGCCCACGTCCTGCCGCTCACCGCCCGCGCCGAGCTGACCGACTTCTTCGGCGGCTTCCTCCTCGACCAGCGGGCGGCGGCCCGATGACCGGGATCGACGAGCAGGAGCCGCAGCGCTACACCGGCTACCTGATCCGCCGCGCGCAGCAGCTCCACGTCGCCACCTGGACGCGGGTCGTCTCCACCGAGATCTCGACCGTCCAGTACGCCGCGCTCGTCGTGCTCGACCAGCGCGGCGCGATGAGCCAGCGCGAGCTGTGCGACGCGATCGACCTCGACCGGTCGACGATCGCCGATCTCGTCGCGCGTATGGAGCGCCGCGACCTCGTCGTACGCCGTCCCGACCCCGCGGACGGCCGGCGCAAGGCCGTCGAGCTCACCGACCAGGGCCGCGCCGAGCGGCGCCGCCTGCGGCCGCTCGTCGAGCAGGTCGAGGAGATCCTCACCGGCTCCCTCACCGCCCCCGACCGCGACGCCCTCAGGTGCGGCCTCCGCCGGCTGCTCGGCCCCTGAGCGCTGCCGTCAGGTGGTCCCGCGGCGACGTCTCCGCCCCTGGATGCCGATCACCACGGCGACGACGGCGATGGTCAGGAGCGTGGAGTAGTGGCCGATCCGGCCCACGACGTCGACGGCCGGCTGGCCGATGGCGTACCCCAGGACGACGATCGGGGCGACCCAGAGGAGCGTGCCGAGCAGGTCGAGCACGAGGAACGTGCGCAGACGCATCTCCGAGAGGCCTGCTGCGACGTAGATCAGCAGCGACGGCACCGGCAGGTAGTAGGCCAGTACGACGGCCGCCGGCCCGAACCGCCCCGCCCACCGCTCCAGCCGGGCGATGCGCGCCTCGCGCCTCGCCCTGCCGCGCGGCGACGTGTCGCGGCCGAGCATGACGTGCAGCGCGTGGTCGCCCCAACGCCGACCGGCCCACCAGAAGACCCAGTCGAACATCATCGTGCTCGGCACCGCGAGCGCTATCGCGGCCCACAGCGGCAGCTCTCCCAGCCGGCTCTGCGCACCGACCGTCACCTCGGCCAGGGTCGAGCTGCCGATGATCTCGAGCAGCAGCGGGTGCGTCCCGATCAGCGCCGGCGTGAGCGGCCACGTCACGAACGAGTAGGCGACGTAGAGGCCGATCAGCAGGGTGATCACGACGTCGGCCCGCCCCGCCCGCTCGCCCCAAGGACCGCGTGCCCGGCGTGATGCCCGCGGCTCCGGGCGGTCCGACGCGACTGTCATCGACTCGAGTCTCCCACCCCGGAGGTCGCGCCCTCGATGCGACCAGAAAAGCAGATCGAGGCCAGACGATGTCTGGCCTCGATCTTTTGGTAGCCGGGGCAGGATTTGAACCTGCGACCTCTGGACAAGATCGAGGCCTTGCCTGTCGCTACCGAAACGCTGCGGGAAACAGCCGAATCGCTTGTATCTACGCGGTGTTCGCTGTCTCGAACACCTCCGACTGTAACCGATGGACACCCATCGATCCCGGCTGATTCTGGAGGGTAGATGGAGGGCTGCCGAATTCCGGCGCCGTCACTCACCCTCGGTTCGCAATGCCGCGTCGGCGCCCGCGAACAGACCCACCAGGGAGTGCTTCCACTGGGAAGGTCACGTGAGAGCGTCAGCCAGGTGAGCGCCCGGTTGATCTCGTCGCACTGGTGGATCAGGAAGTTGCGGTTCGCGACAGCCAGCGCCCAGTCGACGCCTGCAGGCGGCAGGACATCGAGCTTCGAGAGCCGGTTCCCCGCCTCCCCGAGCTTCATCATGAGCGAGTCGCCCGCCTCCTGCAGCAGGTCGTCGGCGAGGTAGGCCTCCTTGCCGCGCGCGACGATCTCGTCGACTCGGTCGAGCCATCCCTGGATGTGCAGCAGCTCCTTGGCGGCTTTGCGACCCATCACAGCAGTACGGCCTCTCGCCGGATGTCGTCATCAAGCTTCGGCTTGAGGCCTCCATAGTCGACCAGGTCGATCTCACGACCGAGCACCTGCTCAAGCAGTTGCTTGAACCGGAGGAAGTCAAAGGAAGAAGCGCCCTCCGGCGACTCGACGATCAGGTCGATGTCAGATCCCGGCCGAGCCTCTCCCCGTGCAACGGAGCCGAACACGGCGAGGCGTCGATACCCCCGTCCAGAGGCGACTTCCTTGAGGACCGGCCTAGCCGCCTCGAGTAGGTCACCCGGTTGCACGACTTCGATGTCGGGCGCGAACTTGAGTTGCTGACTGACGGCCGGCTGGCTGATGCCCAGCGACTCGGCGATCTGGCGCTGCGACATCCCTGTCGCGACCATCGCCCGGAGCGCGATCACGCGGCGCAGCCGCGCAACGTCTTCATCCCGACGCGCGCCGCGATATTCCGCGAGAAGGGTCATAAGCTCATCTTATCGCGCATCGGCCCGCTCGGCATCCCACCGAGGACCCCGGAGCAGTAGCAGTCCGGAGTCGTGAAGTGGACACCTGCCTCGGCGCGCTCGGTGAGGAACGCGGCGATCGCCTCGGGCGGCGCCGGCAGCGCGTTGATGCCGCCCCCGTGGCACCAGCGTTCCCACTGCCGCCAACCGCAGGCGTAGGTCTCCCGGGTGGAGGCGGCCAATTCGGCGTCGACGGCGGCTGCGATGCGCTCGGCATCGAGGGCGGTGCGCGCCACGCGGGCCGGTGTCAGCGGTGAGTCAGCGGTGCTTGTTCGAGGGTGCTGGGTGGCGTCGTCATACGCCAATCTCGGCGACGACTCCCCCGCGCCCGAGCGAAGGGCGGCCGGCGTCGCGACTTCCCTCCCGAAAGGAGGGCTTGTGGTGGAGCGATCAATTCTCAAATGCTTTCAAGCCCGGGATTCACGCTGAATCCCGGGCCTGGTCTGATAGCGGGGGCAGGGTTTGAACCTTCGACCTCTGGCTTGCTTCAGCCACCACGGAACGGCTTGGAGAACGGTGGATCTCCTCGATTTACACGGGAAGACCCCATAGTCCACCTCGGAGTGTAACGGGTGGGCACGGGCCGGATCGGACCAGTAAGTGGCCGGTTTCTGTCAGGTGCCCCAATCCTGAACTCGCACCAAGTGGCGCTGTCAGTGAAGCGGGAGATAGACGACCCGGTTCTCCCAGTCCTCCGGCTCGCTCGCGCCAGCGATCAGGATGAGCTCGTCGATGATCACAGACCGCGGGACGGACTCCGGGATCTCGATGACGCCCGGCATGGGCAGTCCGGCCGCAACACGCTCGTAGGCGAAGTCCGCAAAGGTCGAGACATCGTGGGTCACCACGATGCGCTCCTCGCGCGCAGCCCACTCCAGGACCTGCGGATCGTCGACCTCGCGTAGTCCGACTTCCTGCACGGCCACGATGTCGAGGTCCGGCTCGCGTCGCTTGAGCCCTGCCAGTGTCTTGTGATCGAAGTTCTCGTCAGCCAGGAGCTTGATCGTCATGCGTCCGGGCGGGCGAGGAGCCTTGCGCGGAGGCCCTCGGGCGGGAACCTCGTCTCGATCGCAGAGCGCTGCGCGGCGCGCTCGTCGGCTCGCCCCGCCAGGTAGTCATTGACGTCGGCACGATGACGCACGCAGTAGGTGAAGATGGCGTAGATGTCGCCGAGCGAGACAGTCGGATACGACTCGTGAATTTCTTCGGGCGAGTCCCCTCGTTCGAACGCAGCGACGAGTGTGTCCAGAGGAACGCGTGTGCCGATCACGATGAGCCGACCAGCGGGGTCCCTGGTCAGCGGAACCGGCTCTGGCTCGATCGCTGCTGCGGTCATCTCGATGCACCTCCGTTTCAAGCGTACCGGCGATGTCCTGCACAAGTGGCAGGGATTCGTCGCTCACTCTAGCGGCGAGTCCGCCGGCCAAGGTGCGGCGATCAGATCGTTCGCGAGCGTCTCCGCCATCGCCTCCTCCTCGATCGCAAGTCCGTGCGCGGCCATCACCTCGGCAAGCCTCGGGTCCCATGGCGTGGGGACCGGGCGTCCCTTGAGGGCAAGTGAAGGCACGTCGCCCTCGACAACGGTCAGGTAGTCCGTGGAGGTGTATCTCCACGGCTTCCAGCGAACCCGCCGACGGAGGGCGTGCGCTATCTGCAGGCCGGGCCAGTCGAAGTCACCGTGGTAACGGCACCCGGCTCCGCGTCCGGTCAGGATTGCAAGGAGCTCCACCACCGCAGTGCTGGGCTGGCCCCACGTGCAGATCAGTACCGGCGCAGACGCAACCGCATCTGAGCGGCCCCAAACCGAGGCGGCAACCTCGACGATCGCCGGGTTCTCGCAGACGTGGACGATCTGGTCGGTTGACAGCGCCTCGACACCGCCGGAACGGACCTGGTCGAGCGTCAGAATCAGAGGCATCCGGGCGGTGCGCATGGCTTCCAGCGCCGCCGCGCTCGCCTGCGCCGACGCCCCAGCCGGACCAGTCGCACCCGGAACCCCCAGGCACAGCACCGTCGACGCGACGTTGGACAGTACGACGCCAACCGCTGCCCACGCATCGCGGCTCGAGTGAGCGCCCGGCGCGAACGCAGCCTCGACGGCAGCAGCAGCCAATCGGCCGAGCGGACGCGACATGTCGAGACCATGCGCGTCGCCAGTGAGCCGCCGCGCGAACACAGACAACGGCTCCCCTGCCGATGGCAGATCCGCCACGACCGCTGCGACCAGCTCCACGAGACGAGCGCCGACGTCGGGCTCGTAGGCAACCCCGGTCCGCGCGGCCTCCGCCCGCGCTGCTCGCTTGAGCCCACCCGTCGCGCAGAATCCCTCCCACCAGTCACCGAGTCCGGGGTGGTCGGCAACAGCGTCGCGAAGGCCGCCCGCAGCGTGGGCCCAGGCGGTGGCGGTGCGCTGCCGTTCCAGGGCTGGGTCGACGACGGGTCCGGTCAGCGTCTCGACGGCGTCGGCGAGCCCTGCTGGCCAAGGCCCGCGGCGCAGGATCGCCTCGACGTCGGCGAGCTCCACCCGCAGGGTCGCCCCCGGGCGTCGTGGCCGCCCGACCAGCCGCACCGCCGCGGCCCGCTGCGCGTCGGTCGGCTCGTCGAGCCTGACGACACCGGTCAGTGTCGTGCCGCGGGATGCGGTGATCCGGGAGCGCACCCGGGCCAGCAGCCAGGCCATCTCCGGAACGCCGAGGAGTCGCTCCAGCGCAGCCCTGTCGCCGCTCGCGATCTTCGGATCCATCGTCATCCGAACAGTGCGTCGTCCGCCGCTGGCGAATCGTGTGCATCGCCGGCCCGAGCAGCCTCTTCGACCTCGGCGAGTCTGGTGCGGCGGGTGCCGTTCCACTGCCAGCGGGTGACGCCGACGGCATCGACTCCTTCGACCCGGGAGAGTTGGGCGATGGCGAGCCCGGGCACCTGTGGGTAACAGCCCCACTCCCGCTCGCTGGTCATCACGACGTCGAGGTCGAAGGTGGCAAGGAGTCCCAGTGCCTTCGCACGCGAGTCGTCGTCCACACCGGCGAAGGCCTCATCCAGCAGGATGAGGCGTGGTGCGTGCGGACTGGCGGAGTTGTAGTGCGACGAGGCGGCCGCGAAGAGCGGCACCGACATCGCCAGGACGCGCTCACCACCTGAGGCCGGTCCCGTGGCAGGGCGCCACTGGCCGTTCTGCCAGCGCTCGATGACGAAGGAGTGCCATTGCCGGTAGTCGAGCGCCTGCTCGAGGTGTTCGGCCCAGCCGCCGGTCGGGTCGGCCTCGCGAACCTCGGCAATGCGCGCCTGGAGGAATCCTCCGATCGCGGAACGGTCAGCAGCCGTCCAGGTGGCGTCGGAGCGGACCATCAGGCCACGTGCAGCAGCGAGCCCGGCCGGTCCGTCGCTCCGCTCCCGCCATCGGACGCGTAGCTGCATGCCAGTGGAGGTCTTGCGGGCGGCGAGCTCCGCGTTCATCCGGTCGATCTGTGCTTCGGCCGACAGCAGCAACTCGTGGAGCTCTCCGGCGACCTCGTTGACCAGGTGGTTCTCCAGTATCTCGCGCTCCTTGGCGCTGAGCAGCCGCTCACGTTGCTCCACGTCGTCACTCAGTCGTAGGGCGAGCCGGTCGATGTCAACCTCCTCGCTCAGGTAGCGCACACGGGCCACGACCACCTCCCCGCGCTGGTCGAGGAAGGAGGTGTGGCCGTGGCGGCTCATCTGGGTAGAGAGCTCCTGCGCTGCCGTCGACATCCGCTGCTGCGCCTGGCGCCAGGCGTCGTCGCTCTCCTCGACACTGTCGAGCTGCTGCTCGGCGCCCCGGGAGAAGGCGAGCGCGGCGGTGACGCTCCAATCGTCGTGCGCGTGCGGGTCGGGGACCTGGAGACCGGGCAGCGCGACGCGCAGCAGTCCGGTAGCAGCGAAGGCGCGTAGGTGATCGATGACCCGCTCACGCTCGGTGGCCGCCTCCTCACGGCGGGTGCCGAGCTCGCGGACCTTCTCCTCCAGGCTGCCGCGACGACCTGCGGTGTCCACCTGTTCCCCGCTGATCCGTGTCAGCTCGGCTTCCACCTCCATGAGCGCGGCGGTGGTCTCACCGAGCCGCCGCTCCAACTCCGCGACCGACGCACCGACGGTGGCGCGGAGAGCATCAGCCTGGGCTCGGAACCGCACAGCATCGGCGCTGGTCATGCGTGCGGTCTCGTCGCGCGCCCTCAGCATGGTGGTCGACTCAGCGGCCCGCTCGACGGCGGCCCCCCACGCGGCTTGTGCGTCCGCGACGCGTTGTGCCGCGGTGCGGCATTCGACCAGTGCCTCGGAGTACGTTCCGACCGCCACCAACCCTGCCTCCAGTGACTCCAGCGTCATGCCGGTGCCTAGATCGGCGGCAGCCTCGCGCAGGTCGGCGGCTGCCTCCTCGGCCACTGTCGTCGCCGTTCCCCACGCCGCCGCGGTCTGCACCACGGCAGCTTGGGAGACCTCCAGCTCGCGGCCAGCGCCAGCCACCCGCTCATGGGCCGACGCGAGGTCGCGCTCGGTCGCCGCGGGGTATCCGGCGCGCTCGGCCACGACGTGCTTGGCTGCCTGCTCCAGCTCAGCGAGCAGGGCACGTGCGCGCCCCTGCACCGCGGCGAGTTCACTCTCTTCGGCACGGAGCCGTTCGAGGGCCTCGCGCCGGCTCACCTCACGAGCGCCGGCTCCGACATACTCGGCCCGCTCCTTGGCCCAGGCGCCCCGGGCGGGACCGGCGCCCCAGCGTCCGGCCGAATCGATCCACAGCGCAGCCCCGGAGGCCTCTCCGACTCCCACACGTGCGAGCACCTCGGCCACGACCGGCGCAGGCACGGCGTCGTCCGGGCCGACGGCCGGTGCCAGGAGTGCTCTCAGCGATGTGCCCGCAGCAACCTCGGACCCGCCCGCTCCGAGCACGACGTCGCCGTCGACGGCGAGCCTGCCGTCCGGGAAGATCCAGGCGTCCAAGAGGCCCGCCGACTGCAGTGCAGCCTCAATCCCCGCCCGGTCGCTCGCGGAGACCCCGTCGGCGAAGTCGGTGAGCCTCCACAGCGGTGCGCCCGTGGCGCCCTCGCGTGCCGTCGGTGTGCGACCTGGTGCCGCGGGCGGCGTGGTGTCGTGGCCGGCCTCCAAGTCCGCGATCGCGGCCCGGATCTCACCGAGCTGCCCGTCGATACGGTCGATCTCGAGCTCTGCGGCGACCTTCCGTCGGCCCAGGTCGTCCAACGCGACCGACGCTGCCGACTCGACCTCTGAGCGGACCGGAGACTCCCCGTCCAGGCTGCGAGCCCAATCCGCAGCCACCTCGGCCAGCTCGTCCACTCCTGAGGCAAGAACCACGACGGCGAGCCCGCTCAGATAACTGCGGACCTGGTCGCGGTAGCCGATGATCGCCGCCTCGAGCGCCGCCGAGGCCGACTGGGCCTGCTCGGCGCGGAGGGCGCCGGCGGCTTCGGCATCGTCGAGCGCGCGCCGCTCCCGCGCAGCCTCCGCCTCGGCGACGCGAACGCTGTCGGCGAGACGTCGCACCTGCCCGATCTGCTCCCGTCGGCGATCCAAGGCACGCCGGGCCGCCCGCTCGTCTCGAGATATCGACGGGTGGTCGGCTGCCAGGCCAGCGTCGACAGCGAGCCGGGCCGCGACCTGGTCATGCCGTTCCGCGGCCGCGCAAGCATCGTCGTGACGCCGAGAGGCCTCTGCTGCAGCCGCATCGTCCCGCTCGGCGCGGGCCTTGGCCTGTTGCACCTCGAGCGCTGCCTTGTTGGCAGCCGACTCCTGGTCGGTCGCGGCCTTCTCCGCTTGCTCCAGTCGGGCAGCGTCCTTCATCTCCGGGCTCTCCCGGAGCGCCTTCTCCTGCCCCAGCAGAGCCCCGTGCCGCTCCCCCGCGTCCTGCTTGTCCCGGTCGAGCCTGGCCTCGTCCTCCCGGGCCGAGGCCAGGTCATCCTCGGCAGTGCGCAGGTGGCGGCCCGCGTGCTCGAAGGCGGAATTGGCCAGCCGAACCCCGGTGGTGTGCCGCCGCGCCGCCACCTGCGCGTAGACGCGATAGAGCCTGAGGAAGTCGTCGGCCGCCTTGAAGGTGTCTCGCGCATCGGCGATGCCAGCGCGCTCCTCCTCCAGAGAGCGGAAGGACTCGGCGACATCAGCGACCACCGCTTGGTCGAGCGGCCCAAGGGCCTCGGTCAGGGCAGCGGAGAGCGCTCGCTCGTCGGGTCGCTTCGAGAGCTGCGGCTGGCGCAGCTGGATGAGAAGGTCAATGAGCGCGGCGTACCGCTCCTCGCCGAGGCGGAACAGCGCCTCGTCGACCGCCCGACGGTAGGCCTGTTGGCTGGGGTGGACGTGGCCGTTTCCAGCCAGCGCATCGCGCAATCGCGCATCAGTCAGCACGGTGCGGTTCGCATCCATCAGCCGGAGGTCGCCGATCCGTCGCGACGTGGTGAACCACCATTGCTTGACGATGCCCCGGCCGGCGGCCGCCTTGAGACCGATGCCGAGCGTCAGGAAGTGCTCGATGCCGTCGGCGTCCACACGACCGAACTCGATCCAGGAGTACCCGGTGCGCTCGGAGGAGGCGTGGGCACCGCCGAGGAGGAGGTTCCACTCCATCCGCTTCTTCGGGTCGGCATCAGGCTCGACACGCCGCGGCGCGATCGAGCCGTCGAGCAGGAACGGCAGCGTCAGGGCCAGCACCTTCGACTTGCCGGTGCCGTTGTTGCCGCGCAGCAGAAGCCGGCCGTCGTGGAACCAGAACTGCTCGTCGTCGTAGTAGAACAGGTCGACCAGGCCGATCCGGATCGGCTGCCACCGCTCGGTGGAGGGGTGAGGCAGCGCATCCGAGCCGGCCTTCTGTGGGAGGAGCCATGCCTGTGTGCCGTTCGGGCTGGTCATCGTGCGTTCCTTTCAGCGATCGTCGGCGCTGCCAGGGCGAAGCGACGCAGCGCGGGCAGCGGACGCACGACGACCTCAGGTCCGATGCCCTCGACCCGGACGAGGCCGAGGCCCGCCAGCCGATCGAGCGCCTCGGCGACGATCGCGTTCTCGGCTCCTGGCTCACGGGTGGTCTTTCTCCAGTAGGAGGCGTTCTCCTTCGCCAGGGCCTTCACCCTCCGGCGCAGTGCGGTCACCTCCGTCGCCCCGCTGACGGCCAGGTGCTCGGCGAGCAGGAGGGTGGCATGGCCGTCGGTGCCCTGCTCTGGCATGCGCACGTCGGTGAGTTGGTCGTCAGGGTCGACCATCGCGATCCCCTCGGCGCGCATCTCCGGCACGAGGCCAGTGGCCTCGGCGATCCGTCGGGTGACTGCGACGCGCTGGCCGCTGAGCAGGTAGTCGCGCTCGGAATCCGGCAGCTCGTCGTAGTAGAGGACCGGGTCGCACAGGAGCCGCCGTGTCACAGCCTGGCGCAGCCTCCGGTGGGCCTCGTCCTCGGTGTACGCCGGCGGCGGCTCGTGCAGAGCGGCCTCGATGTCCTCAATGGCGGGGCCCGGGCCGAGCGCCGTCCCGACGAGCCCTGGCCCGTGCTCGGTCGAGAGCATCGTGGCCAACACCCGGCGGTCGACGTCGTAGAGCGCGTCACCGCCGGACGACACGTAAGCGTCCTCGTCACCGGCCACGCGGACGAGCACGCCGTAGCCCAGCAGCAGCCGGATCGCGGCCACCAGGTCGGAGCGTTCCTCCCGGTTTCCAAGGGTGAACTCCACGCTCTCCAGGCCGGGCTGGCGCGCGGCGAGCACGATCTCGTCGGCCAGCCGACCCAACGAGACCTGCGGGTCGGAGCGATCCAGCACGGCGAGGCAGAGGCACAGCAGCACGTATCGGCGCCGGGTGAAACCGGGGTCGCCCTTGCGGGCGCGGGCCGGGTGTCGTCGTGCGATCGCGATCGCCGTCGGCCCGTGTGGCACATACGTGCTGAGCAGCCGAACCGTCTGCGACTCCACGACCAGCCGCCAGCCGGTCTCCCTCTCGAACCACTCCCGCAGCGCATCGGCATGGCGCCGCGCCAGCCGGAACAGCTCCGGCTCGGTGTGCGCGCGGAGCACCGGCTGCACGAGTAGCGCTCGCAGTGCCTTGGTCCGGCCCTCTGCCTCACGGTCCTCCAGCGCGCCAGAGATTCGGGGCGCGAGCTCCATGCGGCTCACCCGTACGCCTCCGAGAACTCATCAGCCTCATCGGTCGACTCCTCGACGGCCGAGGCGATGTCGACGAGGTGGTCGGGACCGGACAGTTCACCGTCGGTAGTGCGGATCACCGCGACGTCGGCACCGGACACACGCCGCAGAGTGACGGTCAGCTCCCCGTCAGAGGTGTGCACCTGAGCTGTCTCGCCGCGCGGGCCCATCGCTGCCAGCGCATCGCCGAGCAAGCCGATGAAGAGCCGAAAGGCGTCCGGGTCGAGCTCGCCGAACGCCGACAGCGGCCGTGGCCCGTGGGTGAGGATCCGGCGACGTGCCGCTGCTGTCTGCTCTGCCTCCTCCCGAGCCCGAGCCACCAGAAGTGCCTTCGCATCGCTGCGGTCGGCGACCCGGACCGCCTTGCCGCGCCGCTCGTAGGAGCCCGTGCGCCGAAGCTGCGGGCTGATCCGAACCGCCGGCGCCTCCGCCCACGGCGTGGCGTTGCCAAGATCAGCTGCCGCCCACGAGTCCTCGGTCTCGCCCGTCACGCTCAGGTGTCGGACCGGCGTGAGCCCGAATGCGGTGCGCCACAGCCGGTGCCTGTCACCGTCATCGTCAAGGTTGGCGAACCAGCGGGCCAAGGTGACGTAATCGTGCGTTCGGTCCGTACGTCCGCCCGCCTTGTCATGCAAGGAACGGACCACCGCGAGCAACGACGGGATCGCCGCCCGCGCGCGGGCACGCAGCAGTTTGGCCTCACTGTCGCGGCCCTGCGAGCTGACGAACCAGTCCGTCAGCCCCGACCACTGCCGCAGCCAGACGTCCCGGGCCGCGGCCGCGGCCGTCTCCGCCTCACCCGGCGCAGCGTCGGTAGCCTCGCGCTCGGCTGCGGTGATGGCCAGGAATTCCGCTCCCTCGGGAGGGATCGAGCCCAACAGCTCCGCGATTGTCGCGCCACGCGTAAGCAGGTCGTGGATGAACCGCTCGAGGTACTCGATCAACTGCTCCTTGTAGGCCAGGAACGCCTCCACGTCGGCGTCGTGCAGATCGATCGTGCGCTGGATCGACCCCATGAATGCAACAGCGTTCTCGGCCAACTCCGCGAACCGCTCGCGAAGACTACGCAGCGCCTGATGGGTCCGCGCGGCATCGGCCGGAACGCCCGCGTGGTGGTCGGCCACCGTGTCCCTCAGGTGGGTCAAGAGCACAACGATGTCCTCCAGAGCCACCGACTGCAGCGAGCCACGCGTGCCGAGGGCGGCGTCGTACTGAGCCAACGCCCGCTCGGCGGCCTCGCCGGGACGCGACATCTGGTAGAGCATCCTGCGTCGGTAGAAGTCCTCCAGCGCGGTCACCCGACTCGAGTCGGGGAACGCGAGGACGTTTCCCCAACTGGAGTCAGCCAGGCGCTCCAACGCGTCCGCGACGACCTGCGCCTCGATCGGTTCTCCGCCGGCACGCAGCACCTCAGTCACCTGTTCCGGACGGACGTGGACCGTGAACCTCTCCTTCTCTGCCATGAGCGCACGCATGACGCGCCGATAGATCGGTGCGTTGGGTGCGCTGAGGTAGGCGAAGGGACCGTACGCGGCCCCGACGCCGTCACCCGAAGCGGCTGGCAAGTCCGTCACGGCAGCAGAGTCTTCCATCGACACCCGACACAGATGCCGATTCTCGGCGCTGGGGCGCGGCTGACATCGTCGTTGAGGATTTGAACCCGAGTGAACTCGCCTCGGATCCGCATGCCCGCGGTCGGATTCGCGCGGAGAGCCGCGGCGTGTCATGGGGTCATCGCCCCGGTTTCTGGCCAGTTTCTGGCTGTTCGATCAAATCTCAAATGCTTTCAGGCTCGGAGATCCATGATCTCCGAGCCTGAATTCAGTAGCGGGGGCAGGATTTGAACCTGCGACCTCTGGGTTATGAGCCCAGCGAGCTACCGAGCTGCTCCACCCCGCGTCGGTGAGCACCACATTACGGGATGCCCGGCGAGGCTTCCAAATCGGGTCGGGGTCAGCGGGTCGAGCGCTGGCGGGACAGCTGGGCGGCGCGGGCGATCAGGCGGCGGGCACGGTCGATGTCCTTGGCCCAGGCCACGGTGTCGTGGCGGTTCTGGGCCTCCTGGGCCGCAGCGAAGGCGCTGTTCGCCTCGGCGATCGCGTTGTCGATCTGCCGATCGATCGGGAGCCCGGCACCCTGTCCGCCCTTGCCGGTCCCCTGCGTGCCGCCGGAGCCGACCGTGCCCTCGCCCGAGGAGGACGCACCGGCGAGGGCATCGGTGAGCGCCTGGTCGAGGTCGGACCCCACACCGATCTTGCCGTCGTACGAGACGATGACGAACTGCAGGATCCGGAAGCTCGAGTCGGCGTTGTTCCGCACCGAGTAGACGGGCTGGACGTACAGGAAGCTGTCATCGACCGGCACGGTCAGCAGGTTCCCCATCACCGCCGGGGTGTCGGAGCTCTCGTAGCTCTTCAGCCGCGGCCGCACCTTCGGGTTGGTCTTCATGTCGTTGACGATCTGGCCGGGCCCGCCGACGTTCGTGCCGGTGGTCTCGAGCACCCTGATCTTGCCGAAGGTCGGCGAGGTGGCGTCGGAGTCGACGGTCATGTACGCCGCCAGGCTGCCCTTCTCACGTGGCACGAAGTCGGAGGTGAGCGACCACTGCTGCTGGCCGTTGACGTCGGTGAACATGCGGTACGGCGGCTGCGTGAACGCCGTCGCGTTCGGGTCCTGCGGCACCGCCCACTGGTCGCTGGCCTCGTAGAACTGCCGCGCGTCGGTGACGTGGTACTTCGCCAGCTGGTAGCGCTGCACCTTGAACAGGTCCTCGGGATAGCGCAGGTGTGCCTTCAGCTCCGGCGAGATCGCCGACTTGGGCTGGACCGTGCCGGGAAAGGCCTTCATCCAGGTCTGCAGGATCGGGTCCTCGGTGTCCCACTGATAGAGCGTGACCGTGCCGTTGTAGGCGTCCACGGTGGCCTTCACGGCCGACCGCATGTAGTTGATCTTGTCGGTCGGCAGCGTGCCGAGCCCTGACGACTGCCGCAGCGAGTCGTCGGTCATCTGCTGGAACGACTCGCTCTGCGAGTCGGGGTAGCGGTCGGTCGTCGTGTAGCCGTCGAGGATCCACTCGACCTTGCCGTCGACGACGGCCGGGTACGGGTCGGAGTCGACCGTCAGCCAGGGCGCGACCTTCTCCACGCGCTTCACCGGGTTGCGGTCGTAGAGGACCTTGGAGTTCTGGTTGACCCGGCCGGACAGCAGGAAGTTCGGCTCCCCGAACTTGATGGAGTACATCAGTCGGTTGAAGGTGCCCCCGATCGGCACCCCGCCGCTTCCGGCGTACGTCGTCGAGTCCTGCTGGCCGTCGGGCGAGAGCCCCAGCTCGACGTTGGGCGAGGACGGCGAGGCCTTCCCGACGATGGAGTACGACGGACTGTTCATGCCGTAGTAGATCTGGCTCCGGAAGGTGCCGAGGTCGTGCTCGGTCGCCACCCCCTTGACCGACCCGCCGTTGATCCCCTCGGCCCACCGCAGCCGGCCGCTGGAGTTCACGTCACCGCCGCCGACCTTGTTGCCGTACGCCGCGATGATCCCGTCGCCGTGGGTGTAGACGGTGTGCAGGTTCGACCAGTTCTGGTCGCTCGCGGGGATGCCGGAGCTCTGGTCGAGCTCGCGCACACCGAGCACCAGCGGCTCCTGCGTGCCGTTGATGTCGTAGTGGTCGACGTCGAGCACCGGCGGCACCGAGTAGTACGCCGCCGGCTGCTGGAGCTGGGCGAAGGTGTCGCTCACCTGCTTGGGGTCGACGACCGGCACGTCGGAGACCTTCGACAGCAGCTGCCTCGCCTGCGGGCTGCCCTTGGCGGGCACCGCCCCTTGGCCGGGGTACTTCTCCGGGTCGACGCTGCTCAACCCGTAGGCGAGGCGGGTGGCGTCGATGTTGGACTGGATGTAGGAGTTCTCCTTGTCGGCCTCCGACGGCTTGACCTGGAACCCCTGCACGATCGCGGGCCAGATCATCCCGATCAGCACGGCCGACAGCGCGAGCAGCGCCAGGCCGACGACCGGCAGCTGCCAGGTGCGTCGCCAGATGTTGAGGAAGAACAGCAGCGCGCAGATCAGCGAGACGCCGAGCAGGATGTTGCGCGCCGGCAGCACGGCGTTCTGGCCGGCGTAGTTCATGCCGGTGAAGCGCGCGTGGTCGGTGGTGACGAGGTCGTAGCGGTCGAGGAAGTAGTCCGCGGCCTTCGCCAGCACGAAGATGCCGAGCAGGATCGAGACCTGCACCTGGGCCGCGCCGGACAGCCGCTCGGTGGGCAGGTGGAGCCGGATGCCGCCGTACACGTAGTGGACGACGGCCGTCGCGATCAGCGCGATCACGGCCACCGCCATCGTGAAGTCGACGACGAAGTGCCACCACGGCAGGTGGAAGACGTAGAACCCGATGTCCTTGTGGAAGTAGCTGTCCTGCTCGTGGAACGGCTGCGCGTTGCGCCAGAGCAGGTAGGTGCGCCACTGACCCGCCGCGGAGGTGCCGGCGAACCCGCCGACGACGACGCAGACGCCCGCGAGCAGCCAGCGCCGGATCGGCGTGACCGCGTCGCGGTAGCGCTCCACGCTGGCATCGCCGCCCATGCCGAACAGGGGCCGCAGCCGGTAGGCGAGGTACATGTTCACCCCGACGACCGCGGCCATCACACCGCCGAACACCAGGAACAGCCCCACCTTCGTCCACAGCATCGTGGAGAAGACCTCGCCGTAGTGGACCTCGTGGTACCAGAGCCCGTCGGTGTAGAGCGAGGCGAATGCGCTGACCAGGAAGATCAGTACGACGACGGCGACCGCCGCCAGGACCAGCCAGCGCCCCCTGCGGCGGGGCGGCTCGGGGAGCGCCTCGTCCGGCTCGTCGTCGAACAGCTCACTCATCGCCCGTGCCCTCGTCGCGCAGGGTGTCGCTCAGCGCGGCGACCAGGTTGGGGACGAGGTCCACCCCGCCCATCACGGCCGCGTCGTCGTCCTCGCTGCGCAGCCGCAGCGCGCAGTACGCCGACCCGTCGCGCGTCGTACCGGCGACGATGCGGACCTCCTGGCGGTCGGGGTGCTCGCGGGCGAACTCCTCCGCGGCGTCCGGGTCGTCGGGCACCTGGCCGTCGGCCGCCGGCGGCAGGACCAGGCGCTCGACGACGACCGCGCAGCCGGCCACGCTCGCCGGCCAGGCGATGGTGTCGAGGACGTCCTCGAGACGCTCGGTCGTGGGCAGCTCCTCCTGCTCGACCGGCGTCAGCGAGCCCTGCTCGCGGCTGTCGTCCAGGCCGAGCTGCGCGGCGAGCGCCGGCTCGGCGGCGACGAAGCGGGCGGTGTCGACGAGCGCGTACAGGCGGGCCGGCTGGTCCCAGCCGGCGGACGCGTGGTGCTTCTCCAGCTCGAGCACGACGGAGGCGAGGGCGGGGTCGGCATCCAGCTCGTAGTCCACGTTCAGCTCCCTGGTCGGATCGATCGGCGTGGGCGGATCAGCACGTCGGCAGGGCCGCGTCGTGGTTCGAGGCCCACTTCTGCAGCGTCGTACGGGCCTCGTGGACGCTGGTCGCCTCGACCAGCCGCATGCCGTCCGGGTGCAGGCCGGCGACGTCGGGGCAGTTGCCCTTCGGCACGAAGAAGAGCTTCGCGTGAGCGGCGTCCGCCGCGGCGATCTTCTGGGCGATGCCGCCGATCGGGCCGACCGCACCGTTCGGCGCGAGCTCGCCCGTGCCGGCGACGATCGCGCCGCCGGTCAGCGCGCCCGGCGTGAGGGTGTCGTAGATCGCCAGCGAGAACATCAGACCCGCGCTCGGGCCGCCCACGCTCGGGTCGACGTGCAGCTGGATCTCGAACGGGAACTCGTAGCCGATGCCCTGGACGATCCCGATGCGGGGCGTGCCCTGCTGCATCTCCGGCGTGATCCGCACCTTCATCCGCCGCTGGTCACGCTCGATCGTCAGCGTCAGCGGATGCGGGCCGATCTTGGCGATGGCGTTGCTCAGGGTGTCGACGGCCTTGATCGGCTTGCCGTCGACCGCGAGCAGGATGTCGCGCACCTCGAGCTTGCCCGAGGCAGGAGTCCCGCGCTCGATGTTCGCGACCTGCAGGCGCGCCGGGACCTTGTAGCCGAGCTCGCGGAGCGCCGCCGCCTTCGCCTCGTCCTGGGACGTGATCATCTCGACCGCGCCCTGCTGCTTCTCGTTGAGCGGACCGGTCTGCGGGGGGTGAACGTAGTCGTAGGGCAGGACGGCGTCGTGGTCGTCGAACCAGCGGGCGAGCCCCTCGGCCAGCGACAGCTTCTCGCCGTCGCCGCTGGAGATCACGGTGGTGAACCGGATCTCGCCCTGATTGTCCTGGTAGTAGGCACGGTGGCCGGCGACCTGCACGACCTCGGCGCCACTCGGGTCGCGGCCGAGGATGTCGAACGTCGGTCCGGGGCTGTAGCTCGCGAACGGCAGCGGGACCGCCAGCGCGAGCACGGCGAGGATCAGCACCAACGGCGCCGCGACACAGGCGGCGATCAGGCGCTGGTGCATGGCGCCTACCTTCTCACCTCAGGGCAAGCCCGGGTCAGGAGGCCCGGCGGCCGCGTGGCGTCGAGCTCCCGCCCTTGCCGGCCTGCTCGTCCCCGCCGGCGTCGTACACCACCACGCCCTCAGGATCGGGCGGCAGCTGGACCGACTCCCCCTGCAGCAGCACGGGGCGCTGCCGGGAGGTCCGCAGCGCGACACCCGTGCTGCGCTCAGGGGTACGACGGGGAACGGCGTACCCCGGGTTGTTGCGGGGCTCGCGCGACAGCGCCTCCCCCAGCCGCCGCGCCGCGGTCTCACGATCGACCTGTCCGCGCTCCTCGCGACCGACCCAGCCGACGACGAGCATCGCCGCCACGGTGACGACGGCGGCCGGCAGCAGCCACAAGAGGATGTCCACCCGTCAAACGGTAGGTGGCCGGACCCTCGATCCGGTCAGGGCGCGCCGACCCACTCGTGCGTGCCGTCCACGAAGGTCTGGTCCTTCCAGATCGGGACCTCTGCCTTGAGGGTGTCGATGAGGGCGCGGCTGGCGATGAAGGAGTCGCCGCGGTGGGCCGCGGTGGTGGCGACGACGACGGCGAGGTCGCCGATGGCCAGGTCGCCGACCCGGTGGACGGCGGCGAGCGCGGTGACGTCGTGCTGCTCGGCGACGGCGTCGCAGACCTCGCGCAGCCTGTCGAGCGCGGTGGGGTGGGCGGAGTAGGACAGCCCGGTCACGCCGTTGCCGCCGTCGTGGTCGCGGACCCGCCCGACGAACAGCACCAGGCCGCCGGACGACGGGTCGTCCAGCGCGGACAGCACCGCCTCGACGGACAGGGGCTCGTCACTGATCGCGGCGAGGCGTACGGCGGGGTGCGGCATGCCCCGAGCCTAGTGTCGCGCGTCGGAAATGCTTGGACGGTTGCCGTGCGCCCGGAGTGCGTGCATCGCAAGGCGGCCGTGCGACGGCATACCGGGCGTCTGTCGAGCGCGGCCAACGCGGCGAGGTGCGTGCTCCGGGTGCGGCAACCGTTCAATGATTTCCGACGCACGACACTAGTGTCGTGCGGCATGGGCCCGGTTGGCCGGACCGCGTAAATTCGGACCATGACCACCGAAGGGCCGGGCGGCCCCGAAGACCCCGACAACCCGTTCAAGGGCACCCCGTTCGAGCAGCTCTTCGGAGCGCTCGGAGGTGCGTTCGGCGGGCCGGGCGGCGGAGCGTCGTTCCTCAACCAGATCCAGAGCCAGATCCAGGCGATGATGCAGCCGCACGAAGGCGCGCTGAACTGGAACGTCGCCTCCGACCTCGCACGCAAGACCGTCGCCCAGGAGCCGGACCCGACGCCGAGCGGCCGCGACGCGGGCCGGGTCGCCGACGCGCTGCAGCTGGCCGACCACTGGCTCGACGCGACGACCGAGTTCTCCTCCGGCGTCACCAGCACGGCCGCCTGGAGCCGCGCCGACTGGGTCGTGGAGACCCAGCCGGTCTGGCAGGTGCTCGTCGAGCCGGTCGCCGAGAAGTCCGTCGGCGGGGCCGGCAGCGTCGTGCCCGAGGAGATGAAGGCGATCGCAGGGCCGATGCTCGGCATCCTGGGCCAGGCCGTGGGCGCCATGCTCGCCAACCAGGTCGGCCAGGCCCTCGGCGGACTCGCCGGCGAGGTCCTCTCGGCCAGCGACATCGGCCTGCCGCTGGGCGCGCCGGGCAAGGCGGCGCTGGTGATGAGCAACGTCCGCGCATTCGCCGAGGGTCTCGGCGTCGGCGAGGACGACGTCGTCCTCTACCTGGCCCTGCGCGAGGCCGCCCACCAGCGCCTCTTCGCGCACGTCCCGTGGCTGCGCGAGCACCTCATCGGCGCGGTCACCGACTACGCCCGCGGCCTCGAGCTCAACGCCAGCGAGCTGCAGGAGCGCATGCAGGAGCAGCTGCGCGGCATCGACCCGAGCAACCTCGAGTCGATGCAGGAGCTGCTCGAGTCCGGCATGTTCGAGGCGCCCAAGACGCCTGCGCAGGAGGCCGCCCTCTCCCGCCTGGAGATCGCGCTCGCCCTGGTCGAGGGCTGGGTCGACGAGGTCGTCGGCCAGGCCACCGCCGAGCGGATGCCCACCGCCGCCAAGCTCCGCGAGGCCGTACGCCGCCGGCGCGCGGCCGGTGGCCCCGCCGAGCAGACCTTCTCCGCCCTGGTCGGGCTGGAGCTGCGGCCCCGCCGCCTGCGCGACGCCTCCACCCTGTGGGGCGGCCTGCGCACCCGCTCCGGCGCCGAGGCCCGCGACGGCGTCTGGATGCACCCCGACCTGCTGCCCACGGCCGCCGACCTGGACGACCCGCTGTCGTTCCGCGCCGACGCGGCCGCCCCGCAGGAGCTCAGTGACGAGGACTTCGACGCCGAGCTGCGCCGGCTGCTGGACGGTCCCGGCAAGGACGAGGGCGAGTCCGACACCGACTCACCCGACTCTCCCGAGTCACCCGACGGCGAGTGACGCTGCACGACGACGCGCTGGCCACGCTGCGCGGCTGGGCTCCCCCGACGCCCGAGCAGGCCGCGCTCCGCGAGCGGTACGTCGCGTACCTCGAGTCGGCTCCCGACGGCATGTGGCGCTCGTCGTACCCACGGCACATCACGGCAGGCGCGCTGGTCATCGACGACTCGGGCGAGCGGGTGCTGCTCAACCTGCACCGCAAGGCCGGGCGCTGGTTCCACTTCGGCGGCCACTGCGAGGCCGAGGACCCGACCCTCCGGTCGGTCGCCGAGCGTGAGGCGCGCGAGGAGTCGGGCCTCGACGGCCTTCGTCTCCATCCCGAGCCGGCCCAGCTCGACGTGCACACGGTGGCTTTCTGCGGCGAGCGCGGCGCGGTCGACCACCTCGACGTGCGCTACGTCGCGGCCGCCCCGGCAGGCGCGCGGGAGGTCGCGAGCGACGAGTCGCTCGCGGTGCGCTGGTGGCCGCTCGACGGGCTGCCCGAGCTCGAGCCGGCCATGCACGACCTGATCGCGCGGGCCCGCGACCTGCTGCTCTGACTTCCTCGCCCCACCAGCCCCAGCCGTCACCGGCGCTCACCGGTTCCCGCGCTTCCCCCCGTTCCACTGGTGTGGAAGTGCGGGAATCACCGGTCAACCGGTGATTCCCGCAGCGCCGCTCACCCCGGCCGCATCCGACCACCCCAGCAGGTAGCCCTTGGCCATCTCGGTCTTGGGGTAGTGCCCGACCCAGGCCCAGAACTTCTCGTCGTGGCGCGGCTCGAGCATGTGGGCCAGCTCGTGCATCAGGACGTAGTCGACGACCCAGTCGGGCATCCTCTTCAACCGCTCGGACAGCCGGATGGTGCGGTCGCCGGGCGTGCACGAGCCCCAGCGCGAGCGCTGGTTCGAGACCCAGCTCACCGAGGCGGGCACGGCCAGGCCGCCGAGGTAGGTGTCGCTGAGCTCCTGGGCGCGCCGCATCAGCTCCGCGTCCGGCGTACGCGTGCGCCGTCGCCGGGGCAGGCGCTTGACCTGCTTGGGCTCCGGCATGGACAGACCCTAGCCGCGATCAGGCTCCCCGACGTGATCTGGACCACTCCAGGAGCCGGTCGCACGGCCAGGTGTTGACGATCCGGTCGGCAGCGATGCCCGCCTCCTCGGCCCGCTCGCACCCCAGGATCGGGAAGTCCAGCTGGCCGGGCGCGTGCGCGTCGGAGTCGATCGAGAACAGGCAGCCGGTGTCGCGCGCGAGCTCCAGCAGCCGCGTCGGCGGGTCGCGGCGCTCGGGCCGCGAGTTGATCTCGACCGCCACACCGTGCTCGGCGCACGCCTCGAAGACCACCCGCGCGTCGAAGTGCGACTCGCCCCGCTTGCCGCGGTTGCCCGTGACCAACCGACCGGTGCAGTGGCCCAGCACATCGGTGAACGGGTTGGCGACCGCGGCCACCATGCGCCGGGTCATCGCGCGGGAGTCCATCGCGAGCTTGGAGTGCACGCTCGCGACGCGCAGCTCCAGGCGCTCCAGCATCTCCTCGCTCTGGTCGAGCCCGCCGTCGTCGAGGATATCGACCTCGATGCCCTTCAGGAGCCTGAACCCGGTCGACCCGAGGTGCTCGTTGACCGCCTCCACGACCGCCAGCTGCTTGGCCAGCCGCTCCGCGCTGAGGCCGTGCGCGACCCGGAGGCGGGGCGAGTGGTCGGTCAGCACGAGGTACTCGTGGCCGAGCTCGACTGCCGTCATCGCCATCTCCTCGATCGGGGAGCCGCCGTCGGACCAGTCGGAGTGGGAGTGCAGATCGCCCCGCAGGGCCGCACGCAGCCCGGCGCCTCGTCCGTCGGCGGTCAGTGGGCCGCCGTACTCCTCCTCGGCGCGAGCCAGTCGCTCCGGCATCCGGCCGGCGACCGCGTCGACGATGACGGCGGCCGTGCTGGCGCCGACACCCTCGATCTCGGTCAGGGTGCCGGCCTCGGCAGCGGCCGCGACCTCCTCGGGCGACAGCGGCAGGATCGCCGCCGCGGCCCCGCGGAATGCCTTGACCTTGTAGCTGTCCGCCCGCCCCCGCTCCAGCAGGAACGCGATCCTGCGCAGCGCGGCGACCGGCGAGCCGTCGTACTCGTGCATGGTGTGCCTCACAATTTCCGATCCACAGCCGGTGGACAACTCGGTACGACGGTGGAGATCGCGTTTGCGCAGGTCATCCCCCGGTACGATGACCGGCAGCCCGGCCGCGGACGACACTTGTCCACAGGATTCCCACCGTCATCCCCAGCCGCTCCACCGATGATCCCCACTCGTCCACAGCGCTGTCCACACCGTTGTCCACAGCCGGCACGGACGGGCCATTGACCGCCGTCCGCCCGGCCTTCTAGCGTCGTACCCAGATGAGGCCCTCGGGCCGGCGTCGAGGCTCGCAAGGGGAAGGCAAGTCTCGCCGACGGACCGGGGGCCTCTCACTTTCCCTACCGGCCCCGGAAGCTCGGAGCGCGCTTCTCCTGCGCGGCCCGGATGCCCTCCTGGAGGTCCTCGGTCGCCAGCGTGACCGGCTGCGCGAGCGCCTCCCAGTCCAGGCAGGCCTCGACGCTCGCGTGACCCCGGGCCAGCACGGTCTTGGTCAGCCTGCTCGCGATCGGTGCGGTCGCGGCGATGCCGGCCGCCGTCTCCAGCACCGTGTCGAGGAACGACTCGGGCTCGATCACCCGCGAGACCAGCCCGAGCCCGAGTGCCTCGTCCGCGTCGACGAGCCGGCCGGTCAGGAACAGGTCTCGCGCGGCCGCCGGACCGACCACGTCGGGCAAGAGGTAGGTGCCGGCCATCCCGGGGTGGATCCCCAGCTTGGTGAACGGGACGCCCAGGCGAGCGCCGGCGGCGGCGTACCTGATGTCGCAGGCCAGCGCCATGCACAGGCCCGCACCGATCGCCGCGCCGTTGATCGCCGCGATCGTCGGCACCTCCAGTCGGCGGATCGACAGCCACGCCCGGTAGAACGGCAGCATCCGGCTGCGCAGCGTGTCGACCGAGGCGTCCGGCTCCGCCGCCAGCCAGGAGAGGTCGCCGCCGGAGCAGAACCCCTTGCCCTCGCCGGTCACGACGACCGCGCGGACGCTCGGATCGGCGGCCAGGTGGTCGATCGCGGCCACCCAGGAGGCGGTCATCTCGTCACTCATCGCGTTGCGCCGCTCGGGCTGGTCGAGGACCAGGAGGGCCACTCCCGGGGCCGGTCGCTCGAGGCGCAGGTGGGTCAGCGGCGGCACGGCCGCCGTGGAGCTCTGATCAGACATGCGGGGGAGGCTACTGGGCCCCGGGGACGGCGTGCCGTAGGGTCGATCAAGGCCCGGGCACCGCCTGGGACCCCGACGGGCTTTCCCCGACGTCCCCGAGATGTCCCCGTCGCGACGACCACGGATACTGAAGAGCAAGGAGGCCGTCATGGCGGAGACCTGGAGCGGCGAGTTCTACTGCGTGAAGTGCAAGGCCAAGCGTGAGGCCAGCGGTGAGGTCAAGGTGAACGAGAAGGGCACGCGCATGGCCAAGGCCAAGTGCCCCGAGTGCGGCACCAACCTCAACCGGATCCTCGGCAAGGCCTGAGCGCCACCGAACCGCACGGGCCGCGGGCGGCACCACCTTCGAGGTGGCGCCGCCCGCGGTGTTTTTCCCGACCCTGTGGACAACGCCCCACGCGTACGACGCAACGGTGCGACCCTCGTGCCATGCCACTCCATCTCGGGAGGGCGCCGACGCTGCGGCCGGGCCGACCGGTGCTGCGACGTGACGCCACCACGCTCCAGGTCGGGCTCGGCGAACGGCCGGTCCTGCTGCCCGACCGGCCGGCCATCGGCGCCCTGCTGCGCCACCTCGACCCGACCGTCGCGTCGGAGCGGACCGAACCGGACCTCGACGATCCCGAGGTCACCGGCGCGCTGCGGCTGCTGCGGGAGGCCGGCCACCTCGTCCCCGATCAACCTGCCGCGCGCACGCCCCGGCCCGTCGGGCTGATCGCCCACGCGCCCGGGATCGCCGAGCGCGCCGCTCCCCTGCTGGGGCTCGCCGGCCTGGTCCACGACGACGACCGGGCGCAGGTCTGCCTGGTGCTGTCGGCCGGGCCGCTCCCCCGCGCCGAGTCCGACCGGCTCGTGCACGACGAGGTCCCCCACCTGCTCGTCGGCTCGCTCGAGGGCGCGTGGCGGATCGGGCCGTTCGTCGTACCCGGGCTGACGGCGTGCCTGCGCTGCGTCGACGCCCACGAGTCGGCGACCGATCCGCGGCGCTCGCTGCTGCTCGCCCAGGCCGCTCGTGCCGCGCGCGAGCATCCCGAGCCGAGCGACCCGCTCCAGGAGCAGTGGGCGCTGACGTGGGCCGCACGCGACCTCCGCACCTACCTCGACGGCGGCGAGCCCGGCACCTGGTCGACGACCGTCGACCTCCCCGCGCCGGAGGCCCAGCACAGCGCACCCCGGACCACCCGGTGGCTGCGCCACCCCGAGTGCGGCTGCTCGTGGGACCTGCTCGTCGACCTGCCCTGACGACCGACTACCACCACTCGCTGTCGAGCCGGGCCTCCATCGAGCGCAGGTGGGCGCGTGAGCACTCCTCGCAGAAGGTACGACGACGGCCGCCCTCGACCGACGTGCTCCAGGTGATCGGCGGCGGGTCGCTCGGAGCCTCGCAGCCGCAGAAGTCGCAGTGGACCACGCACCCAACCTACGCCGCAGCCGAGGGTGCGACGAGATGCATCGAGGCCCGCCCGGAGCTCCGGGCGGGCCTCGATCGCGCCCTGTCAGAGGGCGCGGCCCAGGGCCAGACGGGCCCGGCGGGCGGCGCGCTGGGCACGCCGGCTCAGCCGGGCCAGGCGGGCCTCTTCGGCCCTGGCGATCCGCGCGGACATGTCCGCGCGGATCAGCTCCTCGCTGAGGTAGCTCATCGCAGTGCTCCTTCGGACTCGATGCGGTCGTCGGATGTCATCAGGCGGCGGGGGCGGTCTTCCGCGGCCGGCCCCGCGGCCGCTTCCGCGGGATCACCGCTCCGGACAGGAACAGCTCGCCGCCCCACACGCCCCAGGGCTCGGCCCTCTCGAGGGCACCGGCGAGACAGTTCTGCCGTGCCGGGCAGTCCCCACACAGCTCCTTGGCGAACTCCAGGTCCGAGGGGGCCTCGGCGAACCAGAGCTCGGCGTCGTTGAGGCGGCACGGCAGCAGCTCGTCCCGCGTCGGCTCGAGTACGTCGATCGTCATCTGTGTCACCTCCTCGTCTGGACCTGGTGTGCGGACATCGGTGTCGGTTGGGCTTCGTGGGCTGGTGGCGGCGGTCTCGCGGGGCCCTGAGAAACAAGAAGGCCGCGGATCCCGGTGTCGGGTTCCGCGGCCTGGAGGCTCCTCTGGCTGTTGGCTACAGAGATGGGCTCCAGGCGAGAGAACCCTCGACGTGGTTGCGCGCGAACGCGGCACGCTTCATGCCGGTCGTCGCGTCCCACGTGCCGATGGCGACACGGGCCACCGACAGCTCACGCGCGGCAGCCGGACGGACCACGAGGGTCGCGGAAGCGGCGCACGGGAGGACGGTGATGCCGCCGTGCACGCTGGTGCTGGTCATGGTCTCCACTGCTGCCACCTCCTTGAGTCACTGCGTCGGGCGCGGGCCTTGCCAGGGCCTGGATGCGCGGGTGTGTCGTACGTGTGAGAACACGCTAATGAGCGGCACTCACTCGGCGCAAACCATTTAACGGCCGATTCTCAAGGAATTTCCGCCACCTGCTCGAGGACGGCCTCGCCGTACTGCTCGAGCTTGGCCGGCCCGACGCCGCTGATCCGGCCCAGGCCGGTCAGGTCGGCCGGCTTGAACTCCGCGATCAGCTCCAGCGTCGCATCGGTGAAGACGACGTACGCCGGCTTCTCCTGCTCGGTCGCGACGCCCTTGCGCCAGGCCTTGAGCCGCTCGAGCAGCCCCTCGTCGAACGGCACCGGGTGGTGGGCGCAGCGGCCGCGCTTCTTCTCCCCCGGGGTGCTGAGCGGCTGGCTGCACTCGCGGCAGCGGGCGACCTTGCTGCGCCCCCGCGTCGTCTGGGGCTGGGCCGAGGCCGGCAGCAGCGGAAGCAGGAACGGCGAGGGCTTGCGGCGCGGCGCCTGGCCGGGGTTGCGCGCGGCCGCCCACGAGACCGACAGCTCGCGGCGCGCGCGGGTCATGCCGACGTACAGCAGCCGGCGCTCCTCCTCGAGCGCGTCGACGCGACCGCTGTCGGAGGCCTGCTGGGCGTAGGTGATCGGGATCGTGCCGTCCTGGGCGCCGCAGCAGAACACCGCATCCCACTCCAGGCCCTTGGCGGCATGGAAGGTCGCCAGCGTGACGCCGTCGGCGGCCGGCGCGTGCTGCTCGGCGGCGCGCCGGTCGAGCTCGGCGACGAACCCGGCGAGGCTGCCGGTCAGGCCGTGCTCGGTGGCGTGCTCCTCGGCCTGGTCGACCAGCGCCTGCAGCGACTCCCAGCGGTCGCGCACCTGGCCGCGGTTGGCCGGCGGCTCGGCCGCCCAGCCCATGCCGCCCAGCACGTCGCGCACGACCTCGCTCCACGGCCGACCGTCGGCGTCGGCGCTCTCGGACCTCGCAGCACCGCGCAGTCGGGTGACCGCCTCGCGCACCTCGGGCCGGTCGAAGAACCGCGCCGCGCCGCGGATCATGTAGGGCACGCCACGGTCGACGAGCGCGTCCTCGAACGTCTCGGACTGGGCGTTGATGCGGAACAGCACCGCCATCTCGCCGTACGGCGTCCCGGCCCGGTGCAGCCGCACGATGCGGTCGGCGACGGCGCTGGCCTCGGCCACCTCGTCGGGGTGCCCGGCGTACTGCACCTTCGCGCCGGCCTCCTGCTGCGAGCGCAGCTCGACGCCGGCGCTGGGGGTGCCGGCGAGCAGGCCGTTGGCGGCCGCGACGACCTGAGGGGTCGAGCGGTAGTTGCGGACCAGCTCGATCGAGGTAGCGCCCTCGAAGTGCTTCTTGAAGTCGCGGAGGTAGGCGGCGTCGGCGCCGGCGAAGGAGTAGATGGTCTGGGCCGGGTCGCCGACGACGCACAGCTCGTCGCGGCCGCCCAGCCACTGCTGCAGGAGCGCCCACTGCACCGGCGAGACGTCCTGGAACTCGTCGACGACGAACCACTTGTACTGCCGGCGCACCTGCGCCGCGACCCGCTCGTCGGAGTCGAGCATCGCGACGGTGTAGAGGAGCACGTCCTCCATGTCCATGCGGCCCTGGTCGCGCTTGACCTCGTCGTAGGTCGACAGCACCCGCGCGACCGTCTCGGGCGGCTGGCCGGCGACCTGACGGCCGCGCGCAGCGGCGACCTCGGCGTAGCGCTCGTGGTGGACGTTGCTGACCTTGGCCCACTCGATCTCGGACGCGAGGTCGCGCAGCAGGGCCTGGTCGGCCGCGATCCGCAGGCTGCGGCAGGACGCCGCGACCAGCGCCAGCTTGGACTCGGTGAGCTGCGGCAGCTCCTCGCGGCCGGTCACGTGGGGCCAGAAGTAGCGCAGCTGACGCAGCGCGGCGCTGTGGAAGGTGCGCGCCTGGACGCCGGGGGCACCGAGCTGGCGCAGCCGCTGGCGGAGCTCTCCCGCGGCCCTGGTCGTGAACGTCAGCGCGAGCACCTCGCTCGGCGCGTAGACGCCCGTCGCCACGCCGTGGGCGATGCGGTGGGTGATCGCCCGGGTCTTGCCGGTGCCGGCACCGGCGAGCACCCGCACCGGCCCCCGCAGCGCCTCGGCCACCGCGCGCTGCTCGGGATCCAGGGCGGCGAGGAGGTCGGTGGTGCTCACGGTCCCGACACTAGAGGGGCCCGGCGACATCACGACCAGCCGGGCGACCGGGCTGTGGAGGGTCAGTCGAGCGCGAGCGTGCGGGCGAGGAACGCGTTGCCGAGCTTGCGGTCGGGGTCCACGCGGAGCGCGAGGTCGCGGAAGTCGTCGAGGCGCGGGTAGAGCGGTCGGAGGTCGTCGTACGTCGCGGCGAAGCACTTGCCCCAGTGCGGCCTCGCGCCGAGCGGCAGCAGGGCGTCCTCGATGGCCGGCAGGACGTCGTACACGGCCGGGACGTCGCGCACCCAGGTGAAGTGGAGGCCGACCGCGTCGCGACCCTCCGCGCCGCTGAGCCAGAGGGTGTCGGCGGCGATGGTGCGGACCTCGGTGACCTGCAGGAGGTGCGCGAACCTCGGCGCCAGCGCGCGCAGCCGGTCGACGGCGTCGCGGGCGCGCTCGCGCGGGAGGAGGTACTCGGTCTGCAGCTCCTCGCCCCGGCTCGGCGTGAACTCCAGCCTGAAGTGGGGGAGCCGCTCGTGCCACGGCCCGGTCGCGCCCATCTGCTCGGTGATCGCGGCGATGTCCGCACCGGCGAGCATGTGCAGCGTCGACGTCGCGGGCGGCGCGCCCCACAGGTCCGGAGGCGGGGTCGTGCCGCGGCTCTTGAGCCACACCTGGTGCACCCGGCCGCTCACCCAGTCGGTGAAGAGGCTGACGCTGTAGGCGCTCGCCGTCAGCTCGTCGAGGTGCTCGACGGCGAGGTCCCACGGAAGGTCGGTGTAGAGGTCCTGGCGCACCTCGTACGACGGCTCCACGTCGAGCGTCACGTGGGTGACGACGCCGAGGGCGCCGAGGGAGACGACGTGGCCGTCGAAGCCCGCGTCGCCGCGGGCGATGCTCTCGAGGGTGCCGCCGGGGCGCACGAGCTCCAGCCCGACGACCGCCGACGCCAGCGAGCCCGTCCGGTCCCCGGATCCGTGCGTCCCGGTCGCGATCGCGCCCGCCACCGAGATGTGCGGCAGCGACGCCATCGTCGCGAGCGCCCACCCCTCGCGGGCCAGGACGGTCGCCAGGTCGCCGTACCGCACCCCGCCCGCCACCCGCACCACCTTGCGTCCGGCGTCGACCTCGATGTCGGGCGGCAGCTCCTGGGTCGAGACCAGGTCGCCGTCGGTGTCGGCCAGGTCGGTGAACGAGTGCCGGCTCCCCAGCGCCCGCACCCGCCCGCTGCCCGCCACCAGCTCCTGCAGCTCGGCCACGCTCCCCGGCCGGTGCACCCGCGCGGCGGCGTACTTGTGGTTGCCTGCCCAGTTCGTCAGCACGCACCCATCCTGCCCGCCGTTCGGCTCGTCTCGCATACTCGGCACTGTGATGGTCCTGGCGCTCATCGGCGCGCTCGCCGCGGCCGTGCTGTACGGCGCCGGCACGGTGCTGCAGGCACGTGGCGTCACGGGCCGCCCTGCGGTCTACGCCTGCGGGCTGGCCGCCGACGGAGCGGGGTTCCTGGCCTCCCTCCTGGCGCTGCGCCGCCTCCCACTCTTCGTCGTCGAGTCGGCGGTGGCCTCCAGCGTCGCAGTCACCGCGCTGCTCGCGGTGTGGTGGCTCGGGGCACGGCTGAGCCGACGCGAGCTCGGCGCGCTCGCCGCCGTCGGACTCGGCCTCGTCGTGCTCGCCGCGACCGCCCAGGAAGGTGTCGCGCGCGCCGTAGGGACGGAGGGCGAGGTCTGGCTGTGCGGCGCGACCGTCCCGGTGCTGGTGGCCGGCGTTGCCGCGTACGTCTCCCGCGCCCGCTGGTCCGGTCCGCTGCTCGCGGTCGTCGCCGGTCTCGGATTCGGCGGAACCGCGATCGCAGCTCGGGTCCTCGTCGTGCGGACCCCGTGGTGGGAGACGTGGCGCGAGCCGGCGTTGTGGGCGCTCGCCGTCTACGGAGCTGTCTCGCTGGTCGCCTTCGGACTCGCACTCGCGCGAGCGAGCGTCACCGCCGTCGCCGCGATCACGTTCGTCGTCGAGACGATCGCGCCGACCGTGATCGGCATCGTCTGGCTCGGCGACCGCGTCCGTCAGGGCGCCGCACCGTGGACGGTCGTCGGGCTGATCCTGACCCTGGCCGGTTGCCTGGTCCTCGCACGCTTCGCAGCACCCGAGGACGTCGGCGACGTACACGGCGGCGCAGCCGCGTGACTCCGCGACGCGGCTGGGTGCCTAGCTCGTCAGCACGTGCACGGCCCGCCCGCCCCACCGTCGTCCGGCGAGCGCAGACCGAACCAGACGCGGTCCACCCGCATCGCGATCGCAGCACCAAGGCACATGGGTGGCCAAGGGCATCGCCTCTTCCGGACTCACATCGCTCCACCTTCCTTACCGGTAAGGAAGGTGGAGCCGCAGCTCCCCGGCCGACCGCGCCGGACCCGACGAGCGCGCGGTCACCGCGTCACCAGACCAGTGGCTCTCGCCCCGCGGGGAATGCGCCGACCGTCGTGCTGCTTTCATGGAGGAGACGCTCGTCGAAGGGAACACGATGTCCGAGTCCAGCTTCACCCTCTACTCCACCCCGTGGTGCGGCTACTGCCACCGCCTGAAGTCGCAGCTCGACCGCGAGGGCATCACCTACGAGGTCGTCGACATCGAGCAGCAGCCGGAGGCCGCGAAGATCGTCGAGGCGGCCAACAACGGCAACCAGACGGTGCCGACGCTGGTCTACGCCGACGGCACCGCGCAGACCAACCCGAGCCTGGCGCAGGTCAAGGAGAAGATCGCCTCGCTCTGACGGCCCCGCCACGACCCGGCCGTTGTTAGCATCGCGCCCGTGCAGATCCTGACGGCGATCGACGAGGCACGGCTGCGCGACCTGTGCTCGTCGCAGCAGTTCTTCTGGCTCGACCTGGTCGCGCCCTCCGACGACGACGTGAAGCGGCTCGGCGAGCTCATCGGCCTCCACCCGCTGGCGGTCCAGGACACCCTCGCGTTCGGCCAGCGGCCCAAGCTCGACGTCTACGACAACCAGGCTCTCCTGGTGCTGGAGGGCGGCGTCAACGCGGATCCCGAGGAGGACAACCCGCACCCGCTCGAGGAGATCCACTGCTACATCAGCGGTGACTTCGTCATCACGGTACGACGCAACCCGTTCGCCGATCTCGACGAGCTCAGGAAGCTGCTGGCCGTCGGACGGACCGACCGCTCCGAGCAGTACTACGTCTACCGGATCATCGACACGATCGTGGACAGCTACTTCCCGTTGCTCTCCGGCCTCGACGACGAGGTCAACGACCTCGAGGACGCGATCGTCGAGAAGCCGACGAAGACCGAGCTCGTGAAGATCTTCAGGCTCAAGCGGCTCCTGCTCAAGCTGCGCAAGGCCGTCACGCCGATGCGCGACCTGTTCGCCCGCGAGATCGAGACCATCGCCGACCTGGCCGGGCTCTGCGTCGACATCCTCTTCTTCTTCCGCGACGTCTTCGACCACCTGATCCGCATCACCGACCTTCTGGACAGCTACCACGTCCTGGTCAGCGGCTGCACCGACCTCTACCTCTCCAACGTGGCCAACCGCCAGGGCGAGATCGGCAAGCAGCTCACCGTCGTGGCCAGCATCTTCCTGCCGTTGACGTTCCTGACCGGCTTCTTCGGCATGAACTTCGACTGGCTGACCGGCCAGGTCCAGCACGGGCTGCTCAGCTTCATCCTCCTGGGCGTCGGCACGATGCTCGTGTCCGGCGCGCTCATGTGGGCGTGGTTCTGGCACAAGGGCTGGACCCGCGACGACTAGCGACGCGTGTCCCGGTGGCCGGCTCTGGCCACTACCAGGCGCCCGGCAGCTCCTCGCCGTACCAGTGCTCGATCAGCGACCGGCTGATCGAGACGCCTCCCGGCAGCAGCAGCTCCCCGGACTCCGCCTCGGCACGCATCTGGTCGCGGGTGAACCAGCGCGCGTCCTCGACGTCGAAGTCCTCGAGCACGATGTCGTCGGTCGTGGCACGCCCCAGGAACCCGAGCATGAGGCTGGCCGGCAGCGGCCACGGCTGGTTGCCGTAGTAGCTCACCTCCCCGACCCGTACGCCGGTCTCCTCGGCCACCTCGCGACGTACGGCGTCCTCCAGCGTCTCGCCCGGCTCGCAGAAGCCGGCGAGCGTGGAGAACCTGCCCAGCGGCCACGCCTTGTTGCGCCCGAGCAGCGCACGCTCGTCGCGCGACCCCGGGTCACCGGCGGTCACCAGCATGATGACCGCCGGGTCCGAGCGCGGGAACTGCGGCTTCTCGCACTGCTCGCAGATCAGCTCGTGACCCGCCGCCCGCGGACGCAAAGGGCCGCCGCAGCGGGGACAGTGACGCGTCGCCCACTGCCACTCCGCGAGCCCCAGCGCGTGGAACACCAGCGGCGCGTCGTCGTTGTCGGTGCCCGCCAGCAGGGGCAGCAGCCCGCGCAGCGGCACCCATGACCGCGGCTCCTCGCGAGCGACGTCGGCGTCGACGATCACGGCCCACGAGGTCACCCCGTCACGCTCCCCCAGCAGCACCCGTACGCCGGCCGGCGCCTCCGCCGCCGGCAGCCACTCCAGCCCGGTGCCGGTCGGCCGCACGCGCGTGCCCGCGATGACGAGGACCCGGCTGCGCGGCGACTCCCAGGCCTCCTGCAGCCACGCCTCGTCGTTGCGCCGCAGCCCCATCCGGTCGTGCGGGTGGCGGCTCAGCGACAGGTGCGGATCGGTCACGCCTCGAGCGTAGTCATCGCGTCGGTGAGGAGCCGCTCGAGTCCGGCCCGGTCCGGCAGGCCGTCGGGTACGACGAGCCGGCCGGTGCGGACGTAGTAGAACGCGGCCCGCACCCGCTCGACCGGCACCCCGTGGAGCTCGGCCCACGCCACCCGGTAGACGGCCAGCTGGAGCGGGTCGGCGCTCGCCCGCGCGTTGGTCTTCCAGTCGACGAGCAGGTGGCCGCCCTCGCCGGACGGGTCGCCGTCGGCGTACACCGCGTCGATGCGGCCGCGCACGACCTGTCCCGCGAGCACCAGTGCGAACGGCGCCTCGACCGCGATCGGCGTGCGCTCGCCGAACTCGCCCTCCTCGAACCGCGCGATCAGCTCCTCGAGCTCGGCCTCGTCGGACCGCGACACATCGGCATCGCCGCGCCCGCTGAGCCGGTCGACGTCGAGCAGGCTCTGCTGGCCGAAGCGCGCCTCGACCCAGGCGTGGAACCGGCTGCCGAACCGCGCCGCCGGCGAGGGCCGGCGTGGCATCGGCCGCGCGATCTCGCGGCCGAAGCCGTCGGGGTCGTCGCGCAACCGGCCCAGCGAGGTGGCCGACAGCGCCGTCGGCAGCGCGACATCGGCGGCTCCCCCGCCGCCGCGGCGCGCCTCCTCCATCAGGCGCTCGATCTCGGCGTCCCAGGTCTGCACCAGGTCGGCGTGGTCGCCGAGGTCGCCGTCAGGAGCGTCGACGTCGACACCGCGCACCCACTCGGCTGCCGCGATCCGGCGCAGCGACTCCGCTGACCGCTCGGTGACCGGCCACAGCACGGGCTCGCGTCGGCCCACCGTCGGGTTCGGTGCGTCCTTCGGCGGCTGGTCCAGCCACGCATCCGGCTCACCGCCCCACAGCGCGCTGGCGTCGCGCACCTGCTCCTGGAACGGCGAGGGCCCGACCGGCGTCTTGCGGCTCTCGTTCCAGAGGTACGACGACACCCACAGCGTGTGCCGCGCGCGAGTGAGGGCGACGTACGCCAGCCGCTGCTCCTCCTGGAGCTGGTGCTGGCGCGCCTGCTCCACGAAGTCCTTCAGCCCGGCCGCACTCACCTCGCGCCACGCGGGCAGGTCGGCCCAGTCGCCGCGCAACGGGATCGGCAGCACCGCCTGGCCGGTCGGCCACTGGGTACGCAGCGTCTTGTGCGGGAACTTCTCCACGCACCAGCCGGGCAGGAAGACGACGTCGTACTCGAGGCCCTTGGCCCGGTGGACCGTCAGCAGCTTGACCGAGTCGCTCTCGGACGGCGTCGCGACGTCGAGCCCCTCGCCGAGCTCGTCCTCGGCCTCCAGCCAGGCCAGCAGCGCCGGCAGGCTCTGGGCGCCGTCGATCGAGGTGAAGTCGGCGACGGCCCGCACGAAGTGGTCGAGGTTGTCGCGACGGGCGGGCGCCGCCGGGCTGACCGACGCGGCCAGCTCGACGTCGATCCCGGTGGTGTCGATGATGCGGCGCACGAGGTCGAGCAGCGGCTCGCCGACATGGGCACGCAGCCGACGCAGCTCGGCGTCGAGCAGCGCGAAGCGCTCACGGGCCTGCCGCGAGTAGGGGAACTCCTCGGGCTCACCGGGCTCGGCGAGCGCGTCGGTGAGCGCCGGCAGGTCGACCGGGTCGCTGCCCTCGACGGCGTCGGCCAGCGCCTCCTCGACCGATCGCTCCCCCTCGGGGCGTCCGCCCCCGGAGCCCCCCACCAGCGACCGCGCCCGGCGACCGAGGACGGCGAGGTCGCGCGGACCGATCGCCCAGCGCGGGCCGGTGAGCAGCTGCAGCATCTCGGGGTTGGCGGTCGGATCCGCGAGCACGGTCAGCGTGGCCACGACCTCGGCCACCTCCGGCAGCCGGAGCAGGCCGCCCAGACCCACGATCTCCACCGGGATCTCCGCGGCCGAGAGGGTGTCGAAGACGTCGGCCGCGTTGGCGTTGTCACGCGTCAGCACGCCGATCTCGCCCCAGGCCGTGCCGCGGTCGTGCGCCTCGCCCACCGACCGCGCGAGCCAGGCCAGCTCCTCGGCGTACGTCTCGTGGACGAGGGTGCGGACGTCGCCGTCCTCGGCCTCCGGCTTGGGCTCGAGCGGCGCGACCATCGGGTAGGCGCGGTAGAGCGGCGCCGCGAGGTGGTTGGCGACCTCGAGGATGCGGCGGTCCGAGCGGCGGTTCACCACCAACGGGAAGACGGTCGCGTCCTCACCGGAGACACTCGGGAACTGCCGCGGGAAGCTCAGGATGTTCGACACCGACGCGCCCCGCCAGCCGTAGATCGCCTGGTTCGGGTCACCGACCGCCGTCACCGCGTGCCCGCGCCCGCCGTCGCCGGAGAACAGCCCGGCGAGCAGCTGCGCCTGCGCGACCGAGGTGTCCTGGTACTCGTCGAGCAGGACCAGCCGGAACCTCTCCCGCTCCTCCTGCCCGACCACCGGGTGCTCGGCGACCAGCCGCGCGGTCAGCGCGACCTGGTCGGAGAAGTCCATCAGCCCCAGCTCGTCCTTGAGCCGGCGGTAGTCGTCGACCAGGCCGAGCAGCTCGCCGCGCTTGTCGAGCGCCGCGACGACCCGGCCCAGATCGCCCTTGGGTCCGATCTCCAACGCGGCGTCGACCAGCGGCCGCACCTTCGCGTCGTGCTCGCGCACCGCGTCGGTCGTCCGCAGGTGCTCGCTGATAGCGGACTCGAGCGCCAGGAGGTTCTCCACGACCGTCGGCGGGTGGTCGCTCAGCGACTCGATCCGGCCACGGTGGCGCGCGACCGCCCGCGCCGCGAGCTGGTAGCGCGACGCGTCCGCCATCACGCGTACGTCGGGCTCGTGCCCGATCCGCAGCCCCTGCTCGGTCAACAGGTTGGCGGCGTAGGAGTTGTACGTCGCGATGGTCGGCTCGGGAACGTCCGGGTTGTCCGGGTCGGCCGGCAGGTAGCGGCGGATCCGCTCACGCAGCTCGGAGGTGGCCTTCGTCGTGAACGTCAGCCCGAGCACCTGGTCGGGCGCGACCAGCCCGTTGCCGACGCAGTAGACGACCCTCGCCGCCATCAGCTCGGTCTTGCCCGAGCCCGCGCCCGCGATGACCACCGCCGGGCCGAGGGGCGCGGAGATCGCGGCCCACTGCGCGTCGCTGACCTGGTACGGCGTACCCATCACCTCGGCCAGGGCGGCCGGGGAGTCGATCCTCATGAGATCACCCCGTCGGAGCTCCAGGCCGGGCACTGCACGCGGAACGCGCAGAACTTGCAGTTGCTCGGGTCGTACCTGGTCGGGAAGACCTCGGCCCGGAGCAACTCACCGGCCTGACGCATCCGGGCCTCGATCGGCCGCTCGTCACCGTCGCCGGCGGGCGCCAGCGGATCCTGGCGCTGCACCTTGAGCCGGCCGCGCACGCCCTTGCGCAGCTGCCACAGCTCGGCACCGCCGGGGCCGCCCTGTGCGCCCTCGGGCAGCACCTCGTCGAACGCCCCCTGCTCGACGGCGAGCTGGTAGAGCCCCAGCTGCGGGTCGTCGGGCAGGTCCTTGTCGGGCGGCGGGTACTTCGACGTCTTCAGGTCGACCACGACGATCCGCCCCTCGGTGTCGATCTCGAGCCGGTCGGCGAAGCCGTTGAGCATCACCGAGGTGCCGTCGGCGAGCGTCACCGGCGCCGAGAAGGCCTGCTCGAACGCGACCGGCGTGCGTGTCGACGCCTGGTGCCAGTCGACGAACCGCTCGAGGGCCGCCCGGGCCTCGTCACGCTCCTTGACGGCCGACCAGGGGGTGCGGAACGGGAGCTGGTCCCACACCTCGTCGACCCGCTCCATCAGCAGGTCGACCAGGGAGTCGCGGTCGGGTGCGGTCAGCTCGCCGCGACCCACCCGCTCGGCCAGCGCGTGCAGCACGTTGCCGAACCCCTGGGCCTGGTTGCTCGGCTGGCCGCCGCCGGCCTCACGCTCCAGGAACCACCGGGCCGGGCACTTCTCGATGGCGGTCAGCATGCTCGCGCTCACCCGCAGCGCCTCTCCCGGCTCGCGGAGCGCGCGCTCGGAGCGGGAGGCCGCCCGGGTGCCCCACCAGTTCGCGGGATCGGCCGCCGGCACCGGAAGGCGGGCCAGCCGCCGCGCGGCCGCCTCCCGCAGCGGCGCCGGGGACGACTCGTCGGCGACCGTACGACGGAGCTCGGCGACCAGCCCTGCCAGCGACATCGGCCGCTGCGGCCGTCCCACCCGGTGCACCACCTCGGGTCGTACGTCGACCCCGAGCTCGGCGAGCAGCCGGCTGGCGTCCTCGCCGTCGTCCTCCGCGCTGGCGACCGCCGTGACCACGAGCCGCTCGCGCGCGCGTGTGCACGCGACGTAGAACAGCCGGCGCTCCTCGGCCATCAGCTCGCGGATCGTCGCGCGAGGCAGGATCCCGTCGTGGCCGACCTCGTCGACGGCCAGCAGCCCCGAGCGCAGCCGGAGGTCGGGCCAGCTCCCCTCCTGGACGTGCGCGACGACCACCAGCCGCCACTCCAGGCCCTTGGACCGGTGGGCGGTCATCAGGCGCACCGCGTCGGCGTGCGTGCCGCGCTGGGCGAGCGTGTCGGCCGGGATCTCCTGGGCACGCAGCGACTCGAGGAAGGTCGCGATGCCGGTGCGGCCGACCCGCTCCTCGACCCGCGCGGCGTAGTCGAAGAGGGCGCACACCGCGTCGAGATCGCGGTGGGCGAGGCGTGATCCCGACTCGGCCGACGCCCTCAGCCGGCGCGGCCACGGCGTGCCGTCCCACAGCTCCCACAGGACCTCCTCGACCGTGCCGCCGCCGTCGATCACCGCCCGTGCCCGCGCCAGGAGCGCGCTGAGCTCGGTGATGCGCGCGGCCCCGGCGGTCTCGACGCCCTCGAGCAGCCCCGGATCGTGCAGCACCGCCGCGACGACCTCGGCCGACCCCGTCGGCGTCTCACCCGTCTCGCGCGAGCGCTGGCGCAGCGCGCGGGCCACCCCGCGGAGATCGGTGGGATCGAGCCCGGCCAGCGGCGACAGCACCAGAGCGTGCGCACGATCGGGGTCGAGCCAATCGGGGTCGCCCACGGCATTGAGCGCGTCGAGCAGCGGCTGCACGGCGGGCTCGCGCTGCAGCGGGACCTCGTCGGCGGACACCTCGATCGGCACGCCCGCCTCGACGAGCGCCCGGCGCAGCGCGGGCAGCGTGCTCGCCCCGGACCGCACCAGCACCGCCATGTCCGACCACGGGATGCCGTCGGTCAGATGAGCCCGACGCAGCAGGTCCGCGATGTTCTCGGCCTCCGCCCGCTCTGTGTCGAAGGTGCGCACCAGGACGCTGCCCGCACCGGACGGTACGGCGGTGGTCGGCGAGCGGAACGCCTCCGCCTGCTCCCGGCCCAGCGACGCGGGCAGCGGCAGCCGCTGTGCCACCGACTGCGCGGCCCCGAGCAGCTCGGGCCCGAACCGCCGGGTCGTGCGCAGCACGACCACGTCCGCGGGCGAGCCCTCAGAACGCCGGAAGCGGTCCGGGAAGTCGAGGATCCCGCGCACGTCGGCGCCCCGGAAGCCGTAGATCGACTGGTGCGGGTCACCGACGACGACGAGCTCCGCGTCGGGTGAGACCAGCTCGCGCAGGAGCGCGACCTGGCTCGGGTCGGTGTCCTGGTACTCGTCGACGAACACGTGCTTGAACCGCCGCCGCAGGTCGTCCCGGACCCCGGATGTCGGGTCCTGCAGCAGCGCGACCGCGGTGGCGATCAGGGCGGAGTAGTCGAGGGCGTTCTGGTCGCCGAGGACGTCGTCGTACTGGTCGAGGAAGTCGGCGGCGGCGACCCACGCGGCCCGGTCGCTCTCACGGCCGACCTCGCGTAGCCGACGCGACCCCAGCCCCCGCTCGGTGGCCCGGCCGATGAGCGCGGTGAGCTCGCGCGCGAACCCCCTGGTACGACGCGCCTGGGCCAGCTCGGGCGGCCAGGTGACCGAGTGCTCGCGGTCGGCGAGCAGCTCGCTGAGGACGACCTCCTGCTCGGGCGCCGAGAGCAGCCGCAGCGGCGGTCGCGCCGGATCCGGGAACAGCCCGTCGCCGGCGTACTCCCTCACCAGCGAGTAGGCGAAGGAGTGGAAGGTCGAGCTCAGCTGCGTCGCCATCGTGCGCCCGAGCCGCAGGGTGACCTTGTCGCGCAGCTGCTCGGCGGCCTTGCGCGAGAACGTCAGCGCCAGCACCTGGTCGGGTCGCGCACCGCGGCGCTCGACGCGGTCGACGATCGCCTCCACCAGGGTGGTCGTCTTGCCGGTGCCGGGCCCGGCCAGGACCAGTAGCGGCCCGGCGCCGTGATCGACCACCTGTCGCTGGAACTCGTCCAGGACGGGCGGCTGCTCCGCCCCTGACGGCGCGATCCGGAAGCTCACGGTCCTCAGCCAACCACCCACCGCCGACGGATCCCGCGCCCCACCCCCCGCCCCGCCGACCTGCGCAGCGCTACTCAGCGCGGCTGAGTCGCGACCCGGGTCCCGGCAGACCCGAAGAACGAGGGAATGGACCCATGGACAACGCCCACGCCCCGCTGCTGCCCGCAGCGGCTCCGATCCCGCCGCGTCGCGGCATCACCTTCGCCTCGGTCCCCCAGATCCTGCTCGGTCTGGGGGCCTTCTGCCTGCTGGTCGCAGCAGCCATCTTCCTGGCCGTCTCCTGGTCCGCCCTCGGCGTCGGCGGCCGCACCGCCGTGCTCGCGGTCCTCACGCTCACCGCCGTCGCCAGCACGCTGGCGCTGCACCTCCGCGGCCTGCGGTTCGCGGCCGAGGCGCTCAGCGTCGTCTCCCTGGGCCTCCTCACCCTCGACGTGTACGGCGCCGCCGCTGCCGGTCTGCTCGACGGGATGCCGGACGGCCGGGTCACCCTGCTCGCGGGCGTGCTGCTCGCGATCGGCGGCTGGGCCTTCTCGCTGAGCCCGGCCTCCGCCGGCACTCGGCTCAAGGCCCCGCAGGTCGCTATCGGGATCGGCCTGGGCCTCGCCTACCTGGGCGGTGCGGTGAGCGGCCACCCGCTGACCGGCGGCAACCTGGCCGCACTGCTCGGAGCGGGCCTCGCCGCGCGGTCGCGCAGGTCGGGCCTGCCGGTCCAGCAGTGGTCGTGCCTGGCGGGCGCCGCCGTCGGCTGGACCGGTGCCACGACCACGGCGGTCGCCGAGTCGCTGGGCACGCCGACGCTCCACCAGATGTGGGTCGTCGGCAGCGGCTGGTCGCTGCTCGTCTCGGCGGCCGTGCTGCTGGTCCCGGCCCTCGTGCTGCGCGCCGAGGCAGCATTCCTCGCGGGGGCCTCCGGCGCCGCGCTGCTCGCGACCGGCGCCGTCACGATCCCGGTCGTCGGCTCGTCGCCCACCGTGCTGACCGCGGTGGCGCTCGGCACCACCGCCGCCTGGACCCTGCTTCTCGCCGTCCGCGACCGGATCCGCCTCGTCGCGGTCGCACCGGTCTCGATCGGCGCCCTGTTCCTCGCCGGCGCACTGATCGACGGCGTCGGTGTCGACCTGGCTCGCTGGACACGCATCGCCGGGCCCTTCAGCAAGTCGTTCCTGGTCACCGTCCGCGGGCGCGCGCTCGAGCTGGCACCGGCCCTGCTCGTGCCGTCCGCGCTCGTCGTGCTCACGGCCGCCGTCCTCGGCCTCGCCGGGCCGCGCCCGGCCCACCCGCGCCGCTGGCTGGCGCTCGGCACGCTGGTGGCCGGCTGCACGGGCGCCCTCACCGCCGCGGCGTACGACGTCCCGCTGACGATCGCCACGGGCCTGGCCGCGCTCACGGCGCTGGTCGCGGCGGCGCTCGCCGTGCGCGGCGAGGACGCCCTCGCTCCGGCGTACACCTGGATCGCCGTGGGTGTGGCGATCCTCGCCGCGGTGGCCTCGCTCCCGAGCGCCTCGCTGACGGCGACCGTCGCCGGCTCCGGCCTGGTCACCGCGCTCGTGCTCACCCTCCTGGGCCGCACCGAGCGCGTCCGCATCCCGGGCGAGGCCGCGCTGGTCCCTGCCGCGGCGTTGGGCACGGCTGGCACCGTCATGGCCGTCGGCGACGAGCCGGCCTGGATCGCCGTACCGGTCCTGCTCGCCGTCGGCGTCGTCGCGATCGCCCGACCGGTGGCGAGGGTCGAGGTGCCGGCGGTCGTCGCCGCACTGGCCTCGCTCCTGGTCTCCGTCATCGCGGCGACCGACCCGCTGGGCCTGATCTCCCTGTGGCTGCTGGTGATCGGCGGTCTCTGCTGCGCCTCGGCCCTGCTGCACGCGCAGCGCCGTCCCCTCGCCGCCGCCGGCGGACTGCTGTGGATGGTCGCGATCTGGACCCGCCTGTTCGACCAGCACGTCGCGGTGGTCGAGGCGTACACGCTGCCGCTGGCCGTGGCGCTGCTCGCCGTCGGCCTGCTCCACCTCCACCGTCGGGCCGGGGCCGGCACCGACCAGGCGCTCCTTCCCGGCCTGGCGTTGGCGACGATCCCCTCGCTCCTGCTGGTCCTCGGCGATCCCGTCTCGCTGCGTTCCCTGCTGCTCGGCACGGCCTGTCTGGTGCTCGTCCTCGCCGGCGCCACGATGCGGTGGAGCGCCCCCGTCCTCGCCGGTACGGCGGTCGGCGTGGTGCTCGTCCTCCGCGAGCTCGGCCCATACGCCGGCACCGTTCCCCAGTGGGTGTGGATCGGCCTTGCAGGCGTGCTGCTCACCGTCACCGGCATCACCTGGGAGCGCCGTCTGCGCGACCTGCGGAGGGCCGCGGGCCTGATCGGCCGGCTCCGCTGACCCACCACCGGATGCACCCACGTGCGCCGTCCTTCCCCGACCGGGGAGGACGGCGCTTCGTTGCTCTGCTAGGAAAGGACCATGGCTACCACTGCACTCGGCGGCAACCCCGTCAACACCATCGGCGAGCTGCCCGCGGTCGGCTCCGACGCACCGGCCTTCGAGCTGGTCGGATCCGACTTCAGCAACGTGACCCTCACCCCGGGCACGCGCACCGTCCTGAACATCTTCCCGAGCGTCGACACCGGCGTGTGCGCCGCATCGGTCCGCAAGTTCAACGAGCTCGCGGCCGGTCTCGACAACACGACCGTCGTCAACGTCTCGGCCGACCTGCCGTTCGCCCAGGCCCGCTTCTGCGGCGCCGAGGGCATCGACAAGGTCGTCGCCGCCTCGGCCTTCCGCTCCGACTTCGGCAAGGACTACGGCGTCCTGCTGACCGACGGCAAGTTCGAGGGCCTCTTCGCCCGCTCGGTCGTCGTGGTCGACGCCGACGGCAAGGTCATCCACTCCCAGCTGGTCCCCGAGATCGGCCAGGAGCCCGACTACGACTCCGCGGTCGCGGCCCTCGGCTGACCGTCCCAGGGACTCCAGAACGCAGAGCGCACGTCGACCTTCCCTGACGGGAGGGTCGGCGTGCGCTCGTCGTCGTAGTGGGCCCGGGCGCGGGCGTCGTGGCTCGGCGGCAGCGATCCGTCGGCCCTGATCACCCGCCACCACGGGACGGGCCCGCCGTGGTGGGCCATGACCGAGCCGACCTGACGCGGGCCGCCACCGACGACGTCGGCCAGCGCGCCGTACGTCGTGACGCGGCCGGGCGGGATCTGCTCCACCAACGACAGGACCGCCTCGACGTACTCGTCGAGGAGGTCCGATGTCATGCGCGTGAGCGGCTCAGTACGCCGGCTGGCTGGGGTCGATCTGGTTGACCCAGGCCACCACGCCGCCGCCGACGTGGACTGCGTCGCCGTAGCCGGCGCCCTTGGCGATCGCCAGGCACTCGGCCGACCGGACACCGCTCTTGCAGTGGAGGACGACCTGCTTGGAGCCGTTGCCGGTCAGCTTGCCGAGCTCGTCGAACGCGTTGCCGTTGAGGAACTCGCCCTTGGGGATGAGGACCGAGCCGGGGATCTTGTTGATCTCGTACTCGTTGGGCTCGCGCACGTCGACGAGGACGAAGTCGCGGCTGCCCTCCTCGCGCTCCTTGAGCATGTGCTCGAGCTGCACCACCGAGATGGTGGCGTCGGCGGCTGCGTCGGCGGCCTCGTCGGAGACGGCACCGCAGAAGTAGTCGTAGTCGATCAGGTCGGTGACCGTCGGGGCGTCACCGCACAGCGCGCAGTTGGGGTCCTTGCGGACCTTGAGCTTGCGGTACTCCATCTCGAGGGCGTCGTAGATCATCAGCTTGCCGACCAGCGGCTCGCCGATGCCCGTCAGCAGCTTGATGGCCTCGTTGACCTGGATCGAGCCGATCGACGCGCACAGCACGCCCAGCACGCCGCCCTCGGCGCAGGACGGGACCATCCCCGGCGGCGGCGGCTCGGGGTAGAGGCAGCGGTAGCACGGCGCGCCCTCGACCTGCTTGGGCGCGAACACGCTGGCCTGGCCGTCGAAGCGGTAGATCGAGCCCCAGACGTAGGGGATCCCGAGGAAGTACGCCGCGTCGTTGACCATGTAGCGCGTGGCGAAGTTGTCCGTGCCGTCGACGATCAGGTCGTACGCGGAGAAGATCTCCTTGACGTTGTCGTTGTCGAGGCGCTCGTTGTGGACGATGACGTCGACCAGCGGGTTGATCTCCGCGATCGAGTCCTTGGCCGACTCCGCCTTCGGTCGGCCGATGTCGGACTGGCCGTGGATCACCTGGCGCTGGAGGTTCGACTCGTCGACCTCGTCGAACTCCACGATGCCGAGAGTGCCGACGCCGGCCGCCGCCAGGTACAGCAGCGCCGGGCTCCCGAGGCCGCCGGCGCCGATGACCAGCACCTTGGCGTTCTTCAGGCGCTTCTGCCCGTCCATGCCCACGTCGGGGATGATCAGGTGGCGGCTGTAGCGACGTACCTCGTCGATGGTCAGCTCGGGGGCCGGCTCGACCAGCGGGGGAAGACTCACGGCTTACTCCTGCAGACTGGGACTCTCGGTTGTCGACGGGCACAACACCGATCGCCGGTGAACTGTTCCCGTCGGGTCCATGGTCTCAGACGACTGAGCGAGTGGTCGCGGCGACCGAGGGACGAGGTCGAGCGTGAGCCGCGAGCGAGGGAGTGCGAGCGAAGCGAGCCGGGCGACATGAGAGCGCGCCGAGCCGCATCCCGTCATGCGGACCTGCACGCCGCCCGAGTAGGGTCGACGCCGTGGTCAGTGAGTCCTACGACGTGGAGGCGAGCCGTGCCCGCGCCGTACGGCTCCCCCGGCGCGAGCGGCGCCAGCAGCTGATGGCAGCGGCGCTCGAGGTGTTCGTCGCGCAGGGCTACCACGCGGCCGCGATGGACGACATCGCCGAGCGGGCCGGCGTCTCGAAGCCAGTGCTCTACCAGCACTTCCCGGGGAAGTTCGAGCTCTACCTCGCGCTGCTCGACGCCTCGGCCGACGCGATCATCGGCAACTGCCGTGCGGCGCTGGAGTCCACCCAGGACAACGAGCAGCGCGTGCGTGCGGCCGTCGACGCCTTCTACGCCTACGTCGAGCACGAGACCGGGGCGTTCCGCCTGGTCTTCGAGTCCGACCTGACCAACGAGCCTGCCGTCCGCCAGCACCTCGAGCGGGTCACGACGGAGTGCGCCGACGCGATCGCGGCGGTGATCCACGAGGACACCGGGCTGCCCGCCCCCGCCGCGCGGCTGCTGGCCGTGTCCCTGGTGGGAATGGCTCAGGTCAGCTCGCGGTTCTGGCTCACCGACGCGGCCGGCATCAGCCGCGACCAGGCGGTCGCGCTGGTCTCCGGCCTGCTGTGGCGCGGCATCGGCGGATACCCGCTCGAGCACACGGATTGACAGTCCCCAGATCCACGAGGAGATGAAATGACCGTAGAGGTCAAGATCGGTGTCCAGAACGTCGGCCGCGAGCTCGTCGTGGAGACCGAGCAGGGCAACGAGGCGATCGCCGAGGCGCTCCAGTCCGCGCTCGGCACCGACGGCGGCGTCTTCTCGCTGACCGACACCAAGGGCAAGGTCACCCTGGTCCCGACCGCCAAGCTCGCCTACGTCGAGATCGGTCGCAGCACCGCGGGCCAGGTCGGCTTCCGGTCCTGACGCCTGCGTCAGGACCGGAAGAAGCCCTCCTGACCTCGCGCAACGCATGACGCCGCCGCTCGCGCGGACCTAGACTGGTCGCGTGAGCGGAAGGTCGTACGAGTACGCGCGCCTGTGGGTGCCGCTGTACGACGCCGCGTCGCTGGCCGTGACCCGGCCGGTCTACCTGATCGAGGCCGGTGACGGCTTCGAGGGCTTCGTCGCCGAGAAGAACACCACGCTGGTCGGGCTGTTCAACGAGCTCGGCCACCGGGGCTGGCGGATCGAGACGAACCCGCTCCGCGTCACCGACCCCTCCCCCGAGCTCCAGCTCCTCATCGACGCCACGCTCGACGACGCCGACGGGATCGACGGCGTCGCCCACGAGATCGTCATGTCCGGCGGCCACGCCGTCGAGGAGTACGACGTCTTCGGCATGCGTCGACGCGGCTGAGCCGACATGGCCGGCCGCGCACTGATCGGGGAGGATCCGATCAGGCAGCTCGATCGGATCCTCCCCGATCACTGACCTCCCGCACCTGTCGGCCCGCCCGACACCTCGTCGGCGAGCAAGTCGCCGTACTCCTCGATGCGGGTGAGGACCTGGGCGGGTGAGAGCTGCTCGAGGCCGAGGGGGTCCTCGGCGCCGATGCTGACCTCGTCCCAGGTGACCGGGGTGGCGACCTGGGGGCGGGGCGTGGCGCGGAGGGAATAGGGGGCGACGGTGGTCTTGGAGCCGGAGTTCTGCGACCAGTCCAGGAAGACCTTACCGGCGCGACGCGACTTGGTCATCGTCGCGGTGACGAGCCTCGGGTTCTCGCGCTGGAGCCGCTCGGCGACGTCCTTGGCCAGCTCGGTGGCGTCGTCGGAAGGCATGGGGTCGTCCAGCGGCGCGTAGAGGTGGAGGCCCTTGCTGCCACTGGTGACGGGTCGTACGTCGAGACCGCGCTCGGCGAGCACGTCACGCGCGAGCAGCGCCACCTGGCAGCACTCGTGCAGGCCGGCCGGCTCGCCCGGGTCGAGGTCGATGACGATCCGGTCGGCGCCGAGCGGCTCCCCCTCTGCTGAGACGGTCCACTGGTGGACGTGCAGCTCGAGAGCGGCGAGGTTGGCCGCCCACATGAGCGCCGGCAGCCCGCCGATGATCGGGAAGAGGATCGTGTCGCCGTTGCGGCTCGGGCCGCGCGAGCCGGTGGTCGGCACCCGGGCGGTGCGCACCCAGGAGGGCGTGCCGTTCGGGGCGTTCTTCTCGAAGAAGCTCTGGCCGCCGACGCCGTGCGGCCAGCGGATGCGCGTCACCGGCCGGTCGGCGAGCCGCGGGAGCAGAACCGGCGAGACCTTGGCGTAGTAGTCGAGGACCTCGCCCTTGGTGAACCCCGTCTGCGGGTAGAGCACCTTGGCGAGGTTCGTCAGCTTGAGCCGGCGCCCCTCGACCTCGACCCAGGTCTCGGTCACCTGGCCACCGCGATCACCGGGTGGCCGTCCGGGGCGAGCTTGCCGATCAGGTCGCGGATGAACCAGCGCGGGCCACTCACGCAGCCGGCGGTCGCACCCGAGCCGTTGACGTGCAGGAAGATCCCGGCGCCGCGGTGACGGACCTGGTTGCGGTTGAAGCTGGTGACGATGGCCCACTCGTACTGCTGGCGGTAGGACAGCAGCCGCTCGGAGGTGTTCTCGCCCGACTTCAGCCACCAGCGGAAGCCGCCGCTGCGCTTGTTGCGATAGCGGTTGTAGAAGCGCGACCCGTTGTCCTCGACCCAGTAGTCGCCCTTGTGGACCCGGCGGTAGGGCAGGGCCCACCCGGCCTGGCGCGGGTGCATCCCGAAGGCGGAGATGAGCCCGTAGGTGCCCAGCGGGGTCGTGCCGGTGCCCTGCTGACGCCGGGAGCCCCGGACCAGGCCGCCGTAGCCGATCCGGCCGTCGTTGCTGGAGAAGCGACGGTGCCAGCCGCCGGCGGTGTGGGTCCAGTAGGCGATCCGCGCGTGGTAGCCGCGGGTGTGGTTGACGGTCACGACCTGCGTGGTGCCGGCACGCAGGCCGACGTGCACACCGCCGAGGGTGACGTTGCGGGTCGAGCGGGCGGGGGCGCTCGCAGCCGTCGCCGGGGCGGACAGCAGGCCGGTGCACATGGACAGGAGCATGACGCAGAGCAGCGCGCGCGGGACCGAGAGTCGCATGCTCCTCACCCTAGTGACGCGTGTCAGAAACCATTGAACGGTTGGCGCACGCGGAGCACGCACCTCGCCGCGTTGGCCGCACTCGACAGACACCCGGTATGCCGGCTTGCGATGCACGCACTCCGCGCACGCCAACCGCCCAAGCATTTCCGACACACGCCACTAGGTCCGCCTCATCGGGCGTCCAGCAGGTCCTCGACCGACAGGTCGCCGCGAACCCCCTGGTACGACGGCTGCCGGAGTCGCTCGTAGCCGACCCCGTGGGTGTCGACGTCGACGACCACCACCGGCTCGACCCAGACCGTGCCGGTGGCATCGGCGCGAGGGACCTCGTCGGCGAACGGACTGCTCGATCTCCTCAACGGGCCGAGGAGGTCGGCGAGGGCCTTGGTCTGACGCGGGCCGATGCCGCTCCCCACGCGGCCGCGGTAGCGCAGCCCGCCGGGCGTCATCTCCCCCACGAGCACGGCGGCCAGGCGGCTCGCCGTACCGACCTGGGGGCGCCAGCCGCCGACGACGTACGAGCCGCGGAACCGGTGGGGGAACTTCAGCCAGGCGCGGCTCCGCTCCCCGAGGCGGTACGTCGAGTCGACCCGCTTGCTGACGATCCCCTCCAGCCCCTGCTGACGGGTGGCCTCGTGGAGCATGGCGCCGTCGTCGTACTGCTGGGGGACCTGCCACCCGCCGAGGTCGAGGTCCTCCAGCCTCGCCCGGCGCTCGATGAGCGGGAGCGAGGACAGGTCGCGGCCGTCGAGGCGGAGCAGGTCGAAGACCATGTACGTGACCGAGGCGTCGGGGGTCAGCACCCGGAAGTCCGGCAGCCCGCGCTCGTTGAGCGCGATGATCTCGCCGTCGACGACGAGGTCCCGGCACGCTCGACCTCCGCCGGAGACCGGCCCACCGTCCGGCTGCGGCCACCGGCCGGCGAGGTCCCTGCCGCTGCGGTTGGTGAAACGGACCCGCCCGTCGTCGTACGACGCCAGGACGCGGACGCCGTCCCACTTCACCTCGTGCACCCACTCCGCACCGGTCGGGACGTGCTCGCCGACGGTCGCGAGCATGGGCAGGAGTGTCACCGGGCCAGCGTAGGCTCGGCGCATGCGTGCGATCTGGAAGGGCGCGGTCTCGTTCGGGCTGGTCAGCGTGCCCGTGAAGCTCTACTCCGCGACGGAGAGCCACGACGTGTCCTTCCGCCAGGTCCACGTCAAGGACGGCGGCCGGATCCGCTACCAGCGCATCTGCTCCATCGACGGCGAGGAGGTCCCCTACTCCGACATCGCCAAGGGCTACGAGACCGAGGACGGGGAGATGGTCGTCCTCACCGACGAGGACATGCGCGAGCTGCCGCTGACCGCCTCGCGGGAGATCGCGGTCGAGAAGTTCGTGCCGGTCGAGCAGGTCGACCCGATGCTGTTCGAGAAGGCCTACTACCTCGAGCCCGAGGCGACCGGCGCCAAGCCCTACGCCCTGTTGCGCGAGGCGCTGACCGATGCCAACCGCGTCGCCGTCGTGACGGTCGCGCTGCGCCAGCGCACCACGATCGCGCTCCTGCGGGTCCACCCGATCCCCGACAGCGAGCCGGTGATCGTGCTCCAGACGCTGCTGTGGCCCGACGAGGTCCGCACCCCCGACTTCACCGTCGAGGCGGGCGAGGTCAAGGACCGCGAGGTCCAGATGGCGCGAACGCTGGTCGAGACGCTGTCCGGCGACTTCGACCCGGCCGAGTTCGAGGACGACTACGCCGAGGCCGTGCAGGCCGTCGTCAAGGCGAAGGTCGAGGGCGGCGAGGTCCAGCGCACCGCCACCTCCACCAAGACCGGCGGCGAGGTCGTCGACCTGCTGGCCGCCCTCCAGCGGTCGGTCGACGCGGCCAAGTCGGCGCGGGGCGAGGCCTCCTCGAGCAAGCCGCCGAAGAAGACCCCCGCCAAGAAGGCACCTGCGAAGACCGCGAGCAAGAAGACGGCTGCCAAGAAGACCGCCAAGAAGGCACCGGCGAGGAAGACCGCGGCCAAGCGGACGGCCGCGAAGAAGAAGGCCAGCTGAGTGGGCGCCCGACCCCGGGTCCACGTCTGCTTCCCGCCGCCGGGCGGTGTGCGCGAGGAGATCCTGGCGATGCCGTGGGACGCCACCCTCGCCGAGGTCTCCGACACGCCGCGGTCCCAGGTGCTGAGCGACGTACGCGGATGCGACGCCGTGATCACCCGGCTGACCGACCGGGTCGACGCCGAGCTGCTGGACGCCGCCGGCCCGGGGCTGCGTGTCGTGGCGAACTACGCCGTGGGCTTCGACAACGTCGACCTGGATGCGGTGCGCGAGCGGGGTGTGACGGTCACGAACACGCCCGGGATCCTCGACGGCGCGACCGCCGACCTCAGCCTCGCCCTGATCCTCGCCGCGGCGAGGCGCGTGGTCGAGGGCGACCGGTTCGTGCGGGCGGGCAAGCCGTGGCGCTGGAGCCCGACCTTCTTCGTCGGTCTCGACCTGAGCGCGGGCGCGACGCTGGGCATCGTCGGCCTGGGCCGGATCGGCCTGGCGGTCGCCCGCCGCGCGCTGGCCTTCGACATGCGGGTGATCGCGACGCCGACGCGGTCCCACGCCGAGCAGGCCGCCGACCTCGGCATCGAGCTGATGGAGCTCGACGACCTGCTGCGAGCCTCGGACGTCGTCTCGCTCCACTGCCCGCTCGACGCCTCGACCCACCACCTCATCGGTGCACGCGAGCTCGGGCTCATCGGCCCGCACGGCATCCTGGTCAACACCTCGCGCGGACCGGTGGTCGACGAGACCGCGCTGGTCGACGCGCTGACCTCCGGCAGGCTGGGGGCCGCGGGCCTGGACGTCTTCGAGCACGAGCCGAAGGTCAGCCCCGGTCTGCTGGAGCTGGAGAACGTCGTGCTCGTGCCGCACATCGGCAGCGCCGCCGACACCACCCGCACGGCCATGGCCCGGCTCGCCTTCCGCAACGTCGCCGCCGTGCTGGACGGCCGGCCGCCGCTCACGCCCGTGCCGCTCGGCTGACGGGCCGGCGGCTCAGGGTCGACGTACGGTCAGGGTCGCGTCGCGGAGCTGGATGCGCGCACCCTCGATCAGCTCGATGGTCCTGCCGGGCTGGAGCAGGAAGCTCTGACCGGTCGGATAGGTCACCGGCCAGGAGAAGTCCGAGGTGTTCGACAGACCCCACCGGTCCTCCGCCTCCGGGTGACGCTGCACCCTGCCGACCGGCGTCGGGTTGTCCACGCCCGAGGTCAGGTGGTCGCCGCGGATGACCGTCTGCGGGCCGACCGCGACGCTGCGCCGCCCGATCGACAAGACGTACGCCGGCTCGATCGCCGCGCCATCACGCCAGCACCGGACCGGGCCCTCGCCGGCGGTCCAGAAGTTCGTCGTGCCGCAGGTCGGGCAGGGCAGCATGCCGTCGCGCATGCGGTCGAAGGCGCGGATCCACTGGCCCTCGGTGATGCGCGCAGCCGGTCGGGCAAGACCCTCGACGAACGCCTGCACGAAGAGGTCGCGGAGGTAGGAGGGGTAGATGTCCCAGTACTGCTGGACGATCTCGGCCGGCCGGTTGTCGGTCCGGTCGGGGTGCATGCAGAACACCGGGTCGGTGCCGAAGTGCGCCATCAGCCACTGTGCGTCGCGCATGCCGGCATCGGTGCGCGCGCCCTCGAGCGGGTGGCCCAGGAAGAGCGCGTAGAACAGCAGCACCGCCAGGGAGTGCCGGTCGGTGTCGGTGTTCGGCAGCGTGGCATAGGTGGTGTCGCGCACGACCTCGGGCGCCATGAAGTACGGCGTGCCGAGCACCCGGCCGGTGCCGTTGTCGATGCCGACGTTGTCGTTGTCGCAGATGAGCACGTCGCCGGACGTCGGCTCGAAGAAGACGTTGCCGAAGGAGATGTCGCGGTAGCACAGGCCGCGCGCGTGCAGCCGCAGGAAGCTGTAGCTGAGCTGGCGGCAGAGCTCGATGATCGAGGCGAACGAGACGTCGAGGGGCCGGCCGTCGCGGTCGGCGTTGAGCAGCAGGTAGCTGAGCTCGAGGTACGCCGGCTTCCGCACGTGCATGACGTAGCCGAAGCTCGGCTGGCCCGCCACGCGCGCCATGCTGAGCGGCCACAGGAACCGGCGGTGGGGAGAGCCGATCTCGACCAACTGCTGCATCTCGTCGTACTGCTGCGAGGTGGCGCTCTCGGGCTTGTACCACTTCAGCGCGAGGGGATCGCCGATGTCGCGCTGGACCTCGTAGACGTACCCCTGCCCGCCCTGGCCGAGAAGACGGCTGACCCACGCCCGCCCGAGTGGCCCGAGGTCGACCCCGACCCCCTCTGCCAGAACCATGGGCGGGTGGACCTTCCTCGTGCGGGAGCGACGTACCGACCGTGCGAGCGGCGGTTGCGTGACAATGTATAGCCTCGGCTCGAAAGGGGTTTGCCATGAGCGATCGGCTCGGCGGGGCGCTCGCGCGCAAGCCGCTGCACTTCATCTTCGTCCTGGACGTCTCCGGCTCGATGCTGCGCGGCGGCCGCATCCAGGCGCTCAACAACGCCATCACCGAGGTGCTGCCCCAGCTGCGCGACGAGGCGCGGGCGAACCCGCACGCCGAGCTGCTCATCCGGGTGCTGGCCTTCGCGAACGAGCCGCGGTGGGTCATCGAGCAGCCGACCCCGGTCGACCGGATCGAGTGGGAGCGGCTTGAGGCCGTGCCGCGGGGCTTCACCGAGCTCGGCAGCGCGCTGGTCGCCCTGACCGACGCGCTGGACACCCTCGACGAGTCCGCCAGTGCGTTCCCGCCTGCGATCATCCTCGTCTCCGACGGCCGCCCGACCCAGAGCAGCGGCGTCACCTTCGCCGAGGGCCTGCAGACGCTGCTGAGCAACCGCTGGGGAGGTACGGCGGTCCGGCTCGCCCTCGGTGTGGGCCGCGACGCGGACATGCACTCCCTGCGGCGGTTCATCGGCGACGAGGACATCCCGCTGCTGCGCGCCGACAACCCCGAGCAGCTCGTCGAGTACATCGTCTGGGCGTCGAAGGCGGCCAGCAAGGTCGCCTCGCGGCCCGTCGTCGGCCCGGCGCCCGGCGGTGTCACGGCCGTGCCGCCCTCCCCGATCGGCGACCCGGTCTGGAGCACGGTCGAATGACCGAGTCGGACCGGCCGGTCGAACGCGTGGACACCCACAGCGCCGACACGATCGACCTGGGCGAGTCCCGCACCGCCACGGTCCAGCGCCCGCGCTGGGTGCCGCTGTCCGCCACGACGATCGGCTCGGTCCACGTCCGCGACGGCCTGCCGCTCCAGGACGCCGTGCTGACCTGGGCCGAGGGCGACCAGGCCGTGATCGCGGTCGCCGACGGGCACGGACACCGCGCCCACTTCCGCAGCGACACCGGTGCCGCGCTGGCGGTGGTCAGCGCCGTCGAGGAGGTACGACGCCTGCTGCCCGAGGTGACCGACGCCGGCACCGCCACAGACGTCGCACGCCGGGCGATGACGGCGATGGTCACGACGTGGACCGACAAGGTGCGCCACCACATCGAGGCACACCCGTTCTCCGAGGCGGAGCAGGCCCTGGGCGCCGCCGCCGACCCGCTCCGCCCCTACGGATCCACGGTGCTCGTGGTCGGCGTCGCGGCTGACGTGATGGTGGTGGCGCAGATCGGCGACGGGGACGTCGTGCTGGTCGACAGCCGCGGCGAGGCCTTCCGCCCGCTGCCCGACGACCCCCGCCACGACGGCGTACGCACCAGCTCGCTGTGCCAGCCCGACCCGCTCGACTCCCTGCACGTAGCCGCCGTGGACACCGGCGTCGCGGGCGTCACGCTCGCGTTCCTCTGCACCGACGGGTTCGGCAACTCACGGGTCGACCCCGACTGGTGGCGCCAGACCGGCGGCCAGCTCGGAGCGTTCGTCGCCACCAACGGCATCGCCTGGGTCCGCGACCAGCTCCCCGGCTGGCTCGAGGAGCCCGCCCGTGTCGGCGGCGACGACACCACCATGGCCCTCATCGTCCGCACCGACTGACCGCTACGAGCGCGACCGTCTGGCCGCCAACGGCGAACAACCAGCCACCACCCCGACCGCGAGCGCGGCAGCGCCCGAGGCCGGACGCGGCCGGCGAGCGAGCGCAGGGAGACAAGCGAGCCGGAGCGAGCGAGACGGCCAAGCCCGGCAAGGGAGCGTCTGGCCGCCAACGGCGAACAACCAGGCACCACCTCGACCGCGAGCGCGGCAGCGCGGCGCCGCAGCGACCGAGGCCGGGCGCGCGGGGCGAGGCGACGAAGGGAGCGCCAGCGACCGGAGGAGCCGAGAGCCGCAAGCCCGGCGAGGGAGCGACCGCGGCGACGCGCTCGCGCCAATCCAGCAGAGCGACCGCGGCGACGCGCTCGCGCCAATCCAGCAGAGCGACCGCGGCGACGCGCTCGCGCCAATCCAGCAGAGCGACCGCGGCGACGCGCTCGCGCCGATCCAGCTCAGTACGACTGGCGCTTGGAGGCCTTGGCCCACCAGGCGTCCATCTTGCTGGTGCTGTTCGGGCCGACGGCGAAGGCCCAGCAGTTGCAGGAGCTCTCGTTCCAGTCCCAGTAGGTGATGGCCGCGCCGCCCGACACGTAGGTGTAGTAGGCGCCCCCGGGATAGAAGTCCAGCTGGTGCCCGAACTTCCAGTGGCCGCCCTTGCCGGTCTTGGAGGCCGCGGCGTACTGCTTGGAGTAGTAGGCCCGCTGCTGGAACATGCCGCTGTGGTGCGGGTAGCGGCCGAAGAAGACGCCGACCTTGGTGCCGTCGGCCATCTTGGCCGAGCAGATGACCTCCTCGCTGGCGCCCTCGTCGTAGAGGGCGTGGGGCTTGCAGGTCGACGGGTTCACGAAGTGTCCGATGAACTTCTGGAGGGTCGCGTTCATCGGGCCCGTCGGCGCGGAGGAGGTCGAGCCGGTCTTGTCGAAGTCGGAGCTCACGGTCGTGAGGGGCGTGCCTTGTGCGCCTTGCAGGGTCGCCGACTGCAGGCCCGACTCGGCGTCCCAGTAGATGAGCGCCGGGTCGGACTTGTGCTGGCCGTAGTGGGGGTCGAAGGAGTAGTAGACGGAGTCGCCGGCGTTGTCGGTGATCGATCCCGCGCGCCTGTCGAGGCGGGCCTGGCGGGCGGACTTGAGGGCGCTGAGCGAGTCGTACGTCGTGAGGGTCAGCCTGCCGCCGGCGACCTTGCAGACGACCTGCTCGCTCTCTCCGCTGGCCCGGTGGCCGCTGGCGCAGTCGCTGGTGCCGGCCGCGATCGAGCTGCCGAGGCCCGAGTAGCGGGAGTCCAGCGCCGAGGCGCTGGTGTCGCTGCCGCTGTCCTTGTGCCGGGGACCGCTTCCACCGGACAGCGCGACCGCGGCGCCGATGCCGCCGCCGACCACGAGGACGAGCGCGACGGCGGCGCCGATCCAGATGCCCTTGTGGGAGCGGCGCCGGGTGCCCCCGGTCGGCGATGCGTACGCCGGCGGCCCGGCCGGTGCGGCGTACGGCGAGGGGTTGGAGCTGGCCGGCGCGGGCGGCGGAGGAGGCGCCATGCCCGGCCAGCCGGCGGGCGGGGCGGGCGGCACCGGCGGGGCGATGGGGCTCTGGAGCGGCCGCTGGACCGGGCTCTGCAGCGGCTGCTGGCCGGCCGCCGGCGGCGCGAACGAGGACGGGGGCCGGTGGGAGCGGTAGCGGGCCACGATCGCCTCGGGCACCCGGCCGACGGCGTACCCGAGGACGGCGGCGGCCCACGCGCCGGACGTGTGGTCGTCGCCCCCGCGCTCGCGGGCGAGGCGCGCGCCGGCCTCCTCGACGGCTCGACCGGGGTCGGCGCCACCGTCGATCATCTGGGTCAGCGGCGTGAGCACGTCGAAGCGCACCGCGTCGACGAGGAGGTTGATGTCGCCGGTGCTGGCGGCGCCCTCGTCGAGCACGTCGTCGAGCACGCCGCGGAAGCCCGTTGCGTCGCCGAGGATGCCCGGTCCATGTGCCGAGACCAGATCCCGGATCGTCTGGTGGAGTTCCACGGATCCCCCGCTCAATCGGTCCGCCGGCCGACCCGGCGCCTCATGCTATTCGGGTTTCCCCCGGTCCCCGCCTCCGAAACGGTCGTATCACTCCGGCGCCGTCGGGCCCCGTGTAGCGTTCGCGGCGGTCGAGCGGACGTCTCAGGAGGTCGAGGACGGCATGTCGGTTGGTTCTGCACAGGGGTGGCCGGATGCGGTCGTCGTACCCGGCGGCGGCGAGGGAACGCTCGCGCGCACCGGCTCCGTGGTGCTGCTGGTCGGCTCGACCGATCCCGCGGTGGTGGCGCCGTACCTCCAGCAGGCGCGCGAGATCGCTCGCAACGGCGGCGAGGGACGGCAGCTGGTGCGCGGCTTCGCGCTGATGCTGCTGACGTCCGAGGAGGACTCCCCCGGCTTCGCCGCGGTCGCCCCGCACGAGCGTGGCCTGGCGGTCTTCCTCGACGGCGACGTGACGCTGACTTACGGCGACGAGAGGGTCTCCGGCGGAGAGTCGCTGGCCTGGGTCGAGCGCCTCGTGCCGTGGCCGCTCGAGGAGCTGTCGATCGTGCTCGGCGACGCCGCCGCGCCGTCGGCCGGCTCCTGCTTCCGGCTCGACGCGGGCGTCGTACCCGCCGCAGCGCTGACGATCACCGACGAGGCCCCGGACGCCGGTGCCGAGGCGGATCAGCACCCCGAGGCGGACGCCGAGCCCGACGCCGGCGTGGTCGCCGCCGACGCCCCGCTGCCGGAGGTCCCCGACGCCGACGAGCAGGAGCAGCCCGAGCCCGCGCAGGCCGAGGCTGTCGACCAGGACGAGACAGAGACCGCGGTCCTGCCGGTGGAGCCGGTCGAGCCGGCGGACGAGGCCGCAGCACCCGCGGCGGAGCCGGCGGACGAGGCCGCAGCGCCCGCAGTCGAGGCCGGCGACGGCGACACCGTGCGCGGCATCTACTGCCCGAACGACCACTTCAACGACCCGCGCCAGCTGTTCTGCGTGATCTGCAGCGCCAACCTGGTGCAGCGCTCGCTGGACCTCGTCGACGGCCCTCGCCCGAGCCTGGGCGTGCTCGCGATGGACGACGGCTCGTCGTACCCCGCGGACGGCTCCTACCTGCTCGGCCGCGACCCGGCCAGCGACCCGCGGGTCGACGACGGCGACTACCGCGGCCTCCCGGTCGTCGACGACACCAACCAGGTCTCGCGGGTGCACGCGCGTATCGAGCTGCGCGGGTGGGACGTCGTGCTGGTCGACAACGAGTCCACCAACGGCACCTTCGTGCAGGCCCGGCCGACGGCCGAGTGGCAGCGGCTGTCCTCGGGCGGCGAGCAGGTGCTCCACGACGGCATGAAGGTCCGCATCGGTGGTCGCGAGTTCTCGCTGGCCTCCGAGGGCGCCGGCCGCCCCTGACCGACCTCGTCAGCTCAGCAGCGAGCGCACCGACCGCAGCCCGACCGACACCCGGGCGAGGTCCGCGTTGTCGTCGGCGCACACGTCGGCGAGCAGCGCCACCGCCCGCTCGACCTCGCCGGCACGGTGCTCCTCCCAGGCCCTGACCAGGTCGTCGACCTCCGCCTCGGCGGGCGCTTCCGCGCCCGACAGCAGCTGCGACGTCAGACCGGCGTGTACGGCGTGCAGGTCGTCACGTAGCGCCGCGCGGGCCATCGTCTGCCACTGGTCCGCACGCGGCAGCTCGACGATGCGCTGCTGCAGCATCGGCAGCCCGACGCGCTCGCCCAGCGCGAAGTGGACCCGCGCCACGACCTCCGGCGCGAGGTCCAGCTCGGTCGCGATGTCGACGACGTGCAGCAGCGCGTAGGCGACCTGGAAGGTCGCTGCGCGCGCCGCCATGTCCTCGGGCACGCCGGCCCATACCCACGTCTCCCGGCGCTCGTCGTACGCCGCGAGCTCGCGGCCGGCGAGCAGCTCGGGGAGGCGCGCGAGGGTCTCCTGGACGGGACCGGAGAAGTGGTCGACGAGGTCCTGGCTGCCCGCTCCCCTGCGGTGGGTCAGCAGCCAGCGCGACGCACGCTCGACGAGGGTGCGCATCTCGACCCGCAGCCGCGTCTGCACCGCCGCGTCGACCTTGTTGTCCTGCTCGGCGACGTCCCGTCGCCAGGGCAGCGAGGCGTAGATCTCGCGGGCGACGAAGTTCGCCCGGGTCAGGTCGGCAACGTCGGCGCCGGTCTCGGCGGACAGCCGCGGCCAGTAGGTCATGCCGGCACCGTCGACGAGGTCGCCGACGACCTGGGTCACGATGATCTCGCGGCGCAGCGGGTGCTGGGCGATCTGCTCGGCGTACCCGTCCCTGATGGGCTCCGGGAAGTAGCCGACGAGGTCCTGCTCCAGGTAGGGATCCTCGGGCAGGTCCGTGGCGAGCAGCCGGTCGGCGAGCACGAGCTTGGTGTAGGACATCAGCACGGCGAGCTCGGGCTGGGTCAGCGCCCCGCCCTCCTCGATCCGCCGCTCGACCTCCTTGGTGTCGGGCATCGCCTCGAGGTCGCGGTCGAGCAGACCGTCGCTCTCCAGCTGGCGCATCCACTGCTCGTGGACGTGCAGCAGGCTCGGGGCGTTCTTGGCGGCGTTGGCGAGGGCGAGGTTCTGGCTGTCGTTGTCGGCGAGGACCAGGTCGGCGACCTCCTCGGTCATCGACGCGAGCAGCGAGTTGCGCTCCTCGGTGGACAGGTCGCCGTCGGCCACCACGCGGTCGAGCAGGATCTTGAGGTTGACCTCGTGGTCGGACGTGTCGACGCCCGCCGAGTTGTCGATGAAGTCGGTGTTGACCCGCCCGCCGCCGGCCGCGAGCTCGATCCGGCCCCGTTGGGTCAGGCCGAGGTTGCCGCCCTCGCCCACGACCCGGACCCGGAGGTCGTGCCCGTCGACCCGGATGGCGTCGTTGGTCTTGTCGCCGACCTCCGCGTCGGTCTCGGTCGAGGCCTTCACGTAGGTGCCGATGCCGCCGTTCCACAGCAGGTCGGCGGGCGCGAGCAGGATCGCGTGGATCAGCTCGGCCGGCGTCATCCGCTCGACACCGTCCTCGATGCCCAGCGCCTCGCGCATCCCGGCTGAGACCGCGATCGACTTGGCCCGCCGGGAGAAGACGCCGCCGCCCTCGGAGATCAACGAGCTGTCGTAGTCCTGCCAGGACGAGCGCGGGAGCTCGAAGAGCCGCTTGCGCTCGGCGTACGACGACGCCGCGTCGGGATCGGGATCGACGAAGATGTCGCGGTGGTCGAACGCCGCCACCAGGCGGATGTGCTCGGAGCAGAGCATGCCGTTGCCGAAGACGTCGCCGGACATGTCGCCGACGCCGACGACGGTGAAGTCCTCGCTCTGGCAGTCGACGCCGAGCTCGCGGAAGTGGCGACGTACCGAGACCCAGGCGCCACGGGCGGTGATGCCCATGGCCTTGTGGTCATAGCCGGCGGATCCGCCGGACGCGAACGCGTCGCCCAGCCAGAAGCCGTAGTCGGCCGACACCTCGTTGGCGATGTCGGAGAACGTCGCCGTGCCCTTGTCGGCCGCGACGACGAGGTAGGAGTCGTCGCCGTCGTGACGCACGACCCGCTCCGGCGGCACGGTCTCGCCGCCGGCGAGGTTGTCGGTCAGGTCGAGCAGGCCGCGGATGAAGGTGCGGTAGCACGCCACGCCCTCGGACATCCACGCCTCGCGGTCACCGGGGTCGGGCAGCCGCTTGGCGTAGAAGCCGCCCTTGGCGCCGACCGGCACGATCACGGTGTTCTTGACCATCTGCGCCTTGACCAGGCCCAGGATCTCGGTGCGGAAGTCGTCGCGACGGTCCGACCAGCGCAGGCCGCCGCGGGCGACCGGGCCGAAGCGCAGGTGCACGCCCTCGACGCGCGGGGAGTAGACGAAGATCTCGAACCGCGGCCGCGGCTCGGGCAGGTCGGGGATGACCGACGGCTCCAGCTTGAGGCTGAGGTAGTCCTTCGCCCGACCGTCGATGAGCTGGAAGTGGTTGGTGCGGAGCGTGGCGCGGACCAGCGTCAGGTAGGAGCGCAGGATGCGGTCGTGGTCGAGGCTGTCGACGTCGTCGAGGGCCCGCTCGACCCGGGTGACCAGGTCGTCCTCGCGACCCTCGCGACCGTCGTCGTCGGAGTCGGGGTCGAAGCGCGTCTCGAACAGCCGCACCAGCAGCCGGGTGAGGTCGACGTTCTCGGCGAGCGCGACCTCCATCGACTCGGTCGAGAACGGGCTGCTCCCCTGGCGGAGGTACGCCGCGTACGCGCGCAGGACGGTCGCCTGGCGCCAGTCGAGCCCGGCCCGGAGCACGAGCCGGTTGAAGTCGTCGATCTCGGCGCGGCCCTCCCACATGGCGCGGAGGGCCTCGGCGAAGTCGTCGCGCGCACCCTCGTCCAGGCCGCCCGGGTAGCGCAGGCCGAAGTCGTAGACGAAGCTGCGCCGGCCCAGACCGACCAGCTCGTGCGGCCGCTCGTCGAGCACCTCGACGCCGAGCGAGGACAGCATCGGCAGCACGCCCGAGAGCGAGATCGGGCCGCCCACCCGGATCATCTTGAGCCGGATCTCGTCCTCGGCGTCGTCGTCGGCGTACAGGCTGAGGTCGAGGCCGGGCTCGTCAGCGATGCGCTCGAGACGGCCGATGTCGGCCGCGGCGGCGCTCGGGGCGAAGTCCTCCTTGTACGACTCCGGGAACGCGCCCGCGTAGCGCCGCGCGAGGGTGGCCGCCGCCTCGTCGCCGTACGCCGCGTCGACGGCCTCGTCGAAGCCGTCCTGCCACGACCGCGATGCCTCGAGGAGCGAGCGCTCGAGGTCGTCGGGGTCGACGTCGTCGGGCAGCAGGCGGCCCGACGGCATGCGTACGACGAAGTGGACGCGCGCCGTCGCCGACTCGTTGATCGAGACGTGGAAGTCGACCGACTCCGCGTCGAAGCGCTCGGTCAGGATGCGCTGGAACCGCTCGCGCACCGCGGTGTTGTAGCGGTCGCGCGGCAGGTAGGCGAGCACCGAGAGGTAGCGGCCGTACGTGTCGCGCCGGATCAGGACGCGCACCGCCCGGCGCTCGCGCGCCTGCATCGCGCCCTCGACCAGCGGAGCGAGCTCGGCGGCCGGCGTGTGGAAGAGCTCCTCGCGCGGGAACGTCTCCAGGGTGTCCAGCAGCGCGCTGCCGTCGTGGCTGCGGAGGTCCAGGCCGCTGCGGCGTACGACCTCGTCGACGCGAGCCCGTACGACGGGGGTCTCCAGCACCGACTCGGTGTAGGCGGAGCTGGTGAAGAGCCCCAGCATCCGGCGCTCGCCGACGACCTCGCCGGCGGGGCCGAACAGCTTGACGCCGACGTAGTCGAGGTGGCCGGAACGGTGCACGGTCGCGCGGGCGTTGGCCTTGGCGAGCACCAGCAGGGTCTTCTCGGTCGCCTTCGCGCGGACGGCGTCGGGCATCGGCGCGGGCGACGGGGTGGCCCCGCCGTCGCGCAGGATCCCGAGGCCGCTGCCGGCGAGCGGCTGCAGGCAGGTGTCGTCGTCGGTCAGGCGGTACTCGCGGTAGCCCAGGAAGGTGAAGTGCTCGTCGATCAGCCAGCCGAGCAGCGCGGTCGCCTCGTGGACCTCCTCGGCGGAGACCGGTGGCGGGTCCTCGGTGAACTCCTCGACGATGGCGCCGACCCGCGCCAGCATCTCCGGCCAGTCCTCGACCGCGGCGCGTACGTCGCCGAGGATCCTCGTGAGTCCCTCGGTCACGGCGTCGGCCTCGTCGGCGTCGACCCGGCCGATCTCCAGGTGCATCCAGGACTCGCGGATCGCGCCGTCGGGCGCCGCGGTCGAGCCGGTGGGCACCGACCGCACCGACGTTAGCCCGCCGTCGGCATCGCGCTCGACGTCGTACGTCGGGTGGAGGAGGAGCGGGGTCGGGTGGCGACGGTCGGAGAGCCACAGCGCGAGCGAGTCGACCAGGAACGGCATGTCGTCCACGACGACCTCGACGACGCTGCGCCCCGCGGCCGACCAGCCCTGCTCCGCCGCCGTCGGGGTCAGCACCCGGACCTTCGCCTCGCCGGGCGACCGGCGCCCGGCCCACTCCCAGTGGGAGTCGAGCGCGCCGCGCAGGTCGGCCGGGTCGCGTCGTACCAGCTCGTCGGTCGAGGCGTGGTGGAAGTAGGCGCGCAGGAGGTCGACGAGATCGTCCGGCGGCGGGCCTCCGCTCCGCTCGCCGGGTCGTGCTGCCTCCGCTGCCTCGGTCAGGACATGCCCACGCTCGTCGAGCGTCGGCCGGTCGACCCGCGTCGTCGTTGACACCCTCCCGACACTAGGGCATGTCTCCTTATCCGCCGCCTACTGCGCGGACTTTCGCATCCGATCTCGCTGCGTTGGGGCCGCTCGACGTGCGATCCAGCATGCCTTCGCGTCCCCGCCTCGCCAGATCGGCGCG
>Ga0123352_10000010_pt1 | contig 206096 bp, 213 predicted proteins | sample TergutLab28metaG_FD_89700 | JGI IMG/M metagenome (GOLD analysis project Ga0123352, IMG submission 89700) | Labiotermes labralis P1 segment gut microbial communities from Petit-Saut dam, French Guiana - Lab288 P1 | ecosystem: Host-associated > Arthropoda: Insects > Digestive system > Gut ...
AATTGAAAAACGTAATAGAGGTGAAGAGCTTTCTGATGAAGAGGAAGAGTTTTTAGAGGTTGTAACTGATTTATGGATGTGTATTAGATTAATTTGTAGGTTGTTGGATGTTGATGATGAATAGAGAAAAAACAGCCAATGCATGAAATTTGATTCATGCATTGGCTGTTTTTTTCATCCCCTAACTTCGTATGGTATTTCCGAAATTTCATCAAGCACATTAAACTTAAAAGCAAGATAATAAAAATACCCAGAAAGCAAATGTGTAAAATCAAGCAGCAGATTATCCACCTCATGCCCCTTTTGCTTATGCTTGCAAAGCAATCTAACAGCCGCCTTGCACTTCACTCTCAACACATGCGCCAAAGATGCCCTTTCACTCCCCATGGGCAGAACAAAAACACCCGGCGGCGGCCCGGCTTCTTCTTTATGGCGCATTGCGGCTGTTTCAAGCTGCGCAAGCTCTTCTTCGGTAACAACAATGCCCCTGCGTAATGACGGGCTTAAACTATATATAATATCGCAAACAAAGCGCAGCTCTTCCCTTAAATCTTCTTCCGGGGCCATAGACCGCAAAAGCCCGGCAGTACTTGCAATTTCATCAATTTGCAATGCAAAATCGCATATATGGTCATCTTTGTTTTCGCATAACAAAGGGCATGCTTCATATTTAGTCTTATATACTTCCACTTTTTCCTCCCCTTTCACCGTAACCATGGCATAATCCCCATTAACAGCCTTTTCTCCAAAAGAAAATTTAACGGGATTTTTAAAAATCGGACCATCAGAAACAAAAGTGTGATATTCGCCGTTTTCTCCGCAGATATCTGCACCCCTTGAAGCTATATGTGCAGCCGTGTTCTTTGTAAGCTTCAGGCCCAGGAAATTAGTATTAAGATACTCCAGATTCACAATTGTGATATTAGCGGTAAAACCGCTGTCAATTACTTCATGCACAATTTTTTCACGGCTTTCGCCCCAAAGCGGAAACATCGGTTCTATGCCAATATTTGTACAGCGTTCACTGCACCATTCTCTATGCCCTTCAATGTCAATATCGCCAAAAACACAAGCTTCCGCCCCCATTTCTTTTGCGCGAAGCAATGCCTTTTCAAAATTCCGGGCATATTCCTCACCGCTCGTCTTTACAAGCATAAGCGGTATATTTAACGCTTTTGACACAGTTTCAAGCACTTCTTCCGATATGCCGTGGAAATGGGAACGATTTGCATCCACATTAAAAGTAGTTATTAAAGCAATCGGTTCATGTCCTTGATTAACAGCCCTGTAAATTGATAATGCACTTTCTTTTCCTCCGCTGTAAGATGCGGCAAATTTCATTGGTTCTACACTCCTTTATCCAATATTTTGTATACCATCCTCATGTCCAAGGCGTTTCGTACTGTTTCTGCGATATGGTCAAATTGACCTCCAAAGCCCATCCTTTTTTTAAAGGGTCTATTGTTTCCAAACAAAGCGTCTTCTTCGGGAAGATTAATTTTGGTATGAGGAATTACACCGGCAACAGGCAGTTTTGTTATATCTTCAATTATCTTAACACCTTCGGCAAAATGGGCAATATCACCTCTAAAACGGTTTATGACAGTTGCTTTTACATATGACTTCTCTGTTTCATTCATCAAGCTAACCGTACCATAAAGCGAAGCAAAAACCCCGCCCCTATCTATGTCCGAAACCAGTAAAACAGGTGACTTTGCCCGCTTTGCCATACCCATATTAACAATATCATCACTGTTTAGATTAAGTTCTACAGGACTTCCTGCGCCTTCTATTACAACTATATCATATTTACTGCAAAGCCTTTGATATGCCCCCATAATTTCAGGCGCAGCCTTATCCTTAATCTCTTTAAAATTATGTGTGCCTATTGTATCAAAGGGTTTACCTCCCAGCACAACCTGCGTTTGCCCCTTAAGCGGCTTTAAAATAACAGGATTCATGTCCGCGCAAGGCAAGGCCCCTGCCGCCAAAACTTGCAGCCACTGGGACACGGCAATTTCATGCCCTTCTTTTGTAATATGTGTGTTTGCCGTCATATTCTGCGCTTTAAAGGGCGAAACCAAGTAGCCGTCTTGGTTAAAAATCCTGCATAATGCAAGCGTTAAAATGGTTTTGCCAACGCCTGATGCCGTGCCCTGTATCATAATCGCCTTTGCCATAAGTATATCCTCTCTTTGCCGGCTTTATCTGAAATACTCCGGATATATCGCTTCTGCCATTTGCCTTAAAGCAATTACTATATTATGATTTGCACGGCTGGATGAAGCAGAATCAATCAAAAATATATAACCGTTCTGCACTGCTGAAATTGTGTCAAAACCGGGCCTTTGAAGCATTTCCCCTATAGGGTCATCTATATAATCTACATTGGTCAATATAACATCAGGATTAGCATAAAGAAGCATTTCATCACTTACAGAAAACCAGCCTTCCTGGTCTTCAAAAATGTTAACCGCACCTATAATCTCTATCATTTCCTGCAAAAACGTACCTGTGCCAAAACTAAACATCCACGGCGCAGGTGAAATTTCAAAATATACCGTTCTAATTTCCGTAATGTTTTCGGCTATACTTCTGATATGGTTTATTTCTTCTTCTACATGCAATATAATAGCCTCTGCGGCTTCGTAAGCTTCCTCGGTGCCCAAAACACTTGCAATAAAACGTATGTCCAGTATAATTTCTGCTATTCTGGTACTGGTCGGCATAAATATTACAGGAATGCCTGAATCAGAAACCGCAGTTAAAGGGTCTTCTCCCCCCACCCTTGTCATGCCTGTTACAATAATGACATCCGGCTGTAAATTAATAATAAATTCTGCATCAAGTGCCATCATATCAAGCACAGCAATGCCTTCATTTATGCCCTCTACATCCCATGAGAAAGTGTCTGTTGATATAATATTACCGCCAAAACCAAGCGCAACCAAAACCTCTGTGTTGGATGGGCCGATAGATATTATTGTGTTTACTTCATCAGGCAAACTAATGGCATATCCTTCACGGTCAACTTCGGGGCGTAGTCTTTCTTCGGCTGCAGATGCTTCGGGGGTTGGTTCAGGGGTTGGCGTTGGAGTAGCAACGGCTTCTGCTGCCGGGGTTGGCGGTACATCATTTGCGGGTGACATGTTATTTCCGCCGCAAGCCGCAAGAACCGCTATAATTAATAATCCTATAATTGCGATAATACCTCTTTTTTTAGACATTGTAAGTCTCCTTTGTTTATATTTATATATTTTTATATGCTTGAAGCCCATTACGAGTATATATAAGCGTATATCCGCGACCCGGAACAGGCTGCCATTCGTAAAAATGCTTTTCGCCCGGAAACAAATGTTCCATAAGGCATGTTATAACGCCGCCGTGACATATTGCCGCAATGGCTTTATTTGGCTGCGCTTTTTTCTCTAATATTTTAAGCCCCTCCAAAATACGTCTGCCGAAGCCCTGCTTGCACTCGCCGCCGGGACAGGCGGCAAGCCCTGTTTTGTCGGTTATCCAATTTTGATATACGTTATGTGTTTTTAACTCTTCATAACTTTTCATTTCAAATTGCCCAAAATTATATTCAGCAAATTGAACCAACACTTCCCTATGCGCTTTCCCATAAAGCAGGTCAAGGGTTTGCTCTGTGCGCAAAAGACCGCTTGTAAAATATAGGTCAATATTCTTTGGATATACGCCTTGTCTGCGCAATTGCGCAAGCTCATTTATGCCATCGTCAGACAAAGGTAGATTTGTTGACCCGCAATATAGCTTTTGCTCGTTAGCCGCCGTCTTTCCGTGGCGTATCAGATGAATTTGCATCATTTCAGCCTGGACGCTATGCCGCAGTATACACGAATTACCTCATCGGAATTTTGTGTAATCACCCCAAGCGCTCTGCCCACTTCTTCCCTCAATCTCCGCATTATTGGGTCTATAGGAACAACTCCGCATGAAATGTCATTACATATAATAATGGCATCAGGATTATTTGATATAAACTTATTAATACTATCCGCAACATCCTTATCCGACTTTAACAGCGCAAGTATCCATTTGTCAATTTCATATACAATCTTTCTGCCTATAGGCGCATCCGGGTCTGTCTCAACACAAAAGCATACATCATCTTGCGTAAGCCCAAAATGTTTAAGCGCATAATCAAGCTTCCCTTGATATACCCCTCCAAAAATCAAAACCATAATTCTACCCCCTGCAACAACGCTAATGCAATAAGCCCGCAAAGTTCTCCTATAACCAATGAATATCCCAACAAATCTCCCGATACGCCTTTGAAGTTCTTATAGACAGTTCTCATAGCGGCGGCATATCCTAAAATAACCGCAAGGGATACAATAAGCCCCAAAATGCCGGCAAACATAAATGACAGTGCAATTGAAGCCAGCATAGTAAGAATTACAAAGGCTTTACATGGTGAGTTTTTGTTATGTGACAGCATTGCGGCATAGTTGCTTATCGGCATATGGCGCAAAATCAGTATCGACATAGACGAACAGCTCCTGGACAGCACGCAGATAATTATAAGCAACAACAAATACCGTCCGCCTTGCGCTATAGTATACATAGCCGCAAATTGCAGCAAAAACAACACAGCAAGCATAACAACGGCAAAAGCACCGACAAGCGGGTCTTTTAGTATACGCAGCTTGTCCTCCAAATTTCTGCGTGACAGTAGGGCGTCGCTTGTGTCCATATATCCGTCCAGATGTATAAATCCTGCCGCAAAAAAGGGAACAAGTGCCAAAATTGCCGATATCATAACAAGCGGTAGATTTAAATTCAGCAATAAGGAGCTTGCAACCCACCAAACTGCGCCTATAATTGCGCCCACCAGCGGTAAAGAAGCTACCATGACAGCCGTAAGCTTTTCATCCCATATGTGAAAAGGCAAAGGTATGCCGCAAAACATGCCGAGTGACATATAAAATCCTTTAATATAACGCATTAAAAACCTCCATGCCCTTATGTACAATAATCTGCATATAGGCCGTTTCCAACACAATGTCGCATTGCTCTGCTGCTACACGGTCAAGATATGCAAGTGATTTTCGGTATAGCTCTGTAAGCGGGTCATATATTATTGCATCACTATATATAAAATCAGATACAATCACAATATTTTCTATTCTGCTAAGAATATCGGCAAGTCCGGAGGCAATTCTATCATATGCATTTCCGTCAAAGCTGCCGCTTGATGAAAACATTTCATTTCCCAGCAGTGCCGTTAAGCTATCCAGCAAAAACGAGCCTTTGAGGTCACATTTTTTTAAGATATGCTCAATTTCTTTTGGCTGCTCTACAGTGATAAAGCCCAAGCCCTCCCTGTCAATTTGGTGGTTTTCAATGCGTTTTTCATCCTCATAATCAACTGCACTCATGGTAGCAACATAATATAAAGGGCCGGATTGCTTCTGACGCTTTGCCAAATACTGCGCATAAGATGACTTTCCGTTTTTACAGCCCCCCGATATGAAAATCCGCATCTTTCATAACCTCCAAATACTCGTCCCCAATATCCCCCTGCTCAAAAGTGCCCATATTACGCATAGCGGCACATGCGGCATCCATAATGGCAAACATCAGCGGACATCCGCTGCCTTCACCAAGGCGCATATTAAGATGCAGACACGGCTCTACTCCCAATGCCTTTGCGGCTTGTCTATATCCCTGCTCAAATGATGAATGGGAGGCAAACATATATTCTTTACACAATGGATTTAACCTTGCCGCCGCAAGTGCCGCAACTATGGATATAAAACCGTCAATAACTACAGGCACACGCATATGAGCTGCACCAATATAAACACCCGCCATTGCCGCTATATCAAAACCGCCTACTTTTGCAAGCACATCCAAAGGGTCTTTGGGGTTTGGCTTGTTAAGCTCTAAAGCCGCTTTTATCACATTTATCTTATTGCGATATGCTTCGTCACTTAATCCCGCACCCTTTCCGGCGGCCTGTTCTGCCTGCACATCAAGAAGGGCACATAATACTGCCGCAGTGGTTGTGGTGTTGCCTATCCCCATTTCACCTGCCCCAATAAGTTTATATCCATCCTTTACGGCATCTACGGCAGTTTCAATGCCGACAATTACGGCTTGCACCGCCTCGTCATAAGTCATTGCCGCCTGTTTTGCGATATTATGCGTGGATTTTCTGATTTTTTTGTTTATAATATCAGGATGCTCTATGTCGTCATTAACTCCCACGTCAACTATGATTAAATCTGTATTAAAAAGACCCGCAAGCGCATTTATCCCTGTAATGCCTTTAGTAAAATTCATAGTCTGTGCATATGTAACTTCACCCGGGGCAGCAGAAACCCCTTCCTCCACTACACCATTGTCCGAAGACATTATAATAACGCATCTTTTGGCGGTATCGTAGTGCATCCGGCGGCTTATGCCCGCAAAACGAGCCGCAATGCTTTCAAGTTCCCCCAAGCTTCCCGGCGGTTTCACCAAGCCATCAAGCCTTGCCCGGGCCTTTTCCATAGCCTTATTGTCCAACGGCTCTATCTGCGCCAGATATTCTTTAAGCTTCTTTAGCATAACATTCCTCCATTTTAATAAATACAACAAAAAATCTCAAATTATAGCGGTTCACCACTAAAACTTGAGATGCATTAAGACAATATTTTATTACAAGAGAGCAGTACAGAAACGAAGAAATACACAAATATCCAACGAAATGCAGCCGCACTTGCAATAACTATACCGCCCCATACTCTGTGGAGCCGCTACAGCAACGGCCAAATTGGCTTGGCCGTTAAATGAGGCAGGTCTTCCGACTTAGACTTAATATGTTAATCGCAAACTTCGCCTTCTCGAGCTTTTAGCCCAATGGCATAATGAAATTTGCTGGTCAATACGGCAGCAGGACTGTTCAGGATTCTAACCTGATTCCCTATTATCCACAGCAGGATGTGCTGTAGGCACCATCATTTTATTTATTTAATTTTGTAGGCTTAATATATCACGCACCAGCCGCTTTGTCAAGACTAATTTTATCGATATAGCATCATTCTAATTCGAGCGATTATATATAAACTAAAATAAAATCCTAATTCTAACCAGCCAACCAGCTGCCATACACAAACATCGCAGGGGCGACCTGTGGCCGACCCTGCGATGTTTGTGTTATTATTTATACTGCTTGCTTTATCCATTATGGCGTTAAGGTTTGTTTGCAATTTTATTCTTAGATTAGAATGACATATTCTTGATATACTTTCCGATTAATGGTACAATAATACCACGTAAAAATCGTATTGATGTGTAAACTTTTCATCTATGATATAATTATTTGCACAAGGAGGTGCTTTTGTGCCGGAATACTCAACTATAGAAAATGCACCCTTCTGGCAAATGTTTTTCGGCACATTTTGGGCGTATCTAAATATAGCTATACTTGTACTGCTTATAATCTTTCTTGCCAGATTTATTTGGAAACGTCTAAGACCGAAATAATATAATTAAATCATCCCGCAAGCGGCAATTAAGCTTGCGGGATGATTTTTATTGTTTATATGACTTCATTGCTGAAAGAGAGAAGGAATAAGCCCAGTAAAAATACAGTGTAAATTACACACCGCCATTATATTATATAATTTGCAAAACATAAAAATCCCTATCTGTACAAAGTACACAGATAGGGATTTTTACTACACCAATTCAATATACACCTCTTCGGCAGCATCACCTTTACGCTGTCCAATCTTGATGATGCGGGTATATCCGCCCGGACGCTCCGCATATTTAGGAGCAATCTCATCAAAAAGCTTTTCCGCCATATTGACAGATTTGCTTAGGCTGCGCTTTTTTCTGCCGTCTGTGGGCACTTCTGTAATGGGATAAAGAACAGAGAGGATTTTGCGGCGCGCATTAAGACGAGAGGGGTGGTCCACTCTTACGGTGCGCTCTACAGTATCATAAACCGTAACGCGCTTGCCGTTTTCATCTTTTTTAACACGTCGGCCCGCCGCATCTTTTTGGGCTACTTTGAAGGTTTTTGTAACTTCCGTATAGTTTTCTCTCTCTTTTACTGCAAGAGTAATAAGTTTCTCGGCCACCTTGCGCACCTCTTTGGCACGGGTTTCAGTGGTTTTAATTCTTCCGTGGTACAATAAATTGGTCGCAAGGTTTCGCAGCATGGCCTTCCTTTGGGAAGATGTGCGACCAAGTTTTCTATAACCAGGCATTGTATAGCCTCCTTTGCTGCAATTTGTAATTAGTGAACCAGCTTAAAAATGCGCCAAGTTCGCTTGTAAGCATTATTAAGTTATGATTCTTCGCTGGGTCTTAATGCCAAACCAAAGTCCAAGAGACGGTTAAGCACCTCTTCCAAAGACTTGCGTCCAAGGTTGCGTACTTTCATCATATCTTCTTCAGTCTTGTTTGCCAAGTCATCGACAGTATTAATTCCTGCCCGCTTCAGGCAGTTATAGGAACGTACCGAAAGGTCCATTTCTTCAATGGACATTTCCAGAATTTTTTCTTTATTAGTGTCCTCTTTTTCTGTCATTACTGTGGCTTCCTTGGCATTTTCCGTAAGGTTAACGAAAAGATCCAGATGGTCATTAAATATTTTTGCGCCCAAACTGACAGATTCGTCAGGGGTGATGGTGCCGTTTGTCCAAACTTCAAACACTAGTTTGTCATAGTCTGTAACTTGGCCCACACGTGTATCCTCTACCTGAAAATTCACTCTCTTAACAGGCGTATAGATAGAATCAACAGGAATGACGCCTATAGATGTACTAATCCCTTTGTTTTTTTCGGCACTAACATATCCTCTGCCCTTTGTAATGGTCATCTCCATCGACAACTTGGCATCTTTGCCGGAAAGAGTAGCAATATGCAAATCAGGATTTAAAATCTCAATATCCGCATCCACCTTTATGTCTCCAGCCTTAAACTCGCCGTCATGTGAAGCTTGGATATACGCTTTTTTTGGCTCTTCACTTTCTGTTTTGCTCCTGATGGCCACGTTTTTTAAGTTTAGGATGATTTCGCAAACATCCTCTTTCACGCCTTCAATGACGCTAAATTCATGCAGAACCCCATCAATTTTAATATTGGAAATAGCAGAACCCGGAAGGGAAGACAGCAATATCCTGCGAAGGGAATTGCCCAGTGTTGTGCCATATCCTCTTTCTAAAGGCTCAATGACAAAACGGCCGTATGTTCCGTCTCTGTTTATTTCCGCAATTTCAATATTGGGTTTTTGAAATCCTACCAATTTTCGACCTCCATTCTAAAGACAATAATTTCCAAAATGTCATTATTTAGAGTATAGCTCCACAATGAAGGTTTCATTCACAGGAGTGTCAATTTGTTCTCTTGAAGGCACTGCCAGAATACTGCCTTTTAAATTATTGCTGTCCACATCCAGCCAATCGCCAACTCTTCTTCCATCTGTGGCAGATAATATATCTTTAAACCGCACAGATTCTTTTTTATTCGGATTAACTTCTATAATATCGCCGGGCTTGGTATGGAAGCTTGGTATATTAACTTTTCTGCCGTTTACGGTGATAAGCTTGTGGCTTACCAATTGGCGGGCTTCCATGCGGGTTCTGGCAAGGCCCATACGATACACAACATTATCAAGGCGCATTTCCAAAAGTGCTAAAAGGTTTTCACCCACTATACCGCTGCGCATTTTGGCCGCTCTGTTAAAATATCCCAAAAACTGCTTTTCAAGTATTCCATAACAAAACTTAGCTTTTTGCTTTTCTTTTAGCTGCAGCCCATATTCACTGACTTTTTTCCTGCTCATGGGCGGCTTTTTTTTGCTTTTTTTGCTGCTCCCGGTGAAAGCCGCCTCTATACCAAGGCTTCTGGACCTTTTCATCACGGGTTGTCTGTTAATAGCCATTTATATAATCACCTTCCAATCTAATCTAAATCAGATACGACGACGTTTCGGCGGCCTGCATCCATTGTGCGGTACAGGCGTAACGTCTTTTATCATTGTAACATCAAGTCCGGCAGCCGAAAGCGCACGGATAGCAGCTTCACGCCCACTTCCCGGGCCTTTTACAAAAACTTCTACACTGCGCAGTCCAAATTCTTTAGCAGCATTTGCCGCTGAATCAGAGGCCATTTGAGCCGCATAAGGCGTAGACTTTCTGGAGCCTCTAAAACCTAAGCCCCCTGCAGAAGCCCAGCATAAGGCGTTGCCGCTTTGGTCTGTGATGGTTACAATTGTATTGTTGAAGGTAGATTGGATGTGGGCTTGACCAAAATTAACAACCTTTTTCTCGCGGCGTCTTCTGGTTGTGCCCTTTTTAACTACTCTTTTTGCCATTTTTAGCGATTACCTCCTCGCAAATAAAATGCTTCCTTAGTTAAGGCCTATTTCTTCTTATTAGCAACAGTACGTCTTGGGCCTTTTCTCGTTCTTGCGTTGTTTTTGGTTCTTTGGCCTCTTAAAGGCAAACCTCTTCTATGTCTGATGCCCCTGTAACAGCCAATTTCTGTAAGACGCTTGATATTAAGGGCAATTTCTCTGCGCAAATCACCTTCAACTATCTGGTTTTTATCAATGGCATCACGAATTTTTGCAACATCGTCGTCGGTAAGGTCCCTTATTCTTGTATCAGGGTTTACGCCCGCAATAGCCAAAAGCTTATTAGAACTGGAGCGTCCAATGCCGTAAATATAAGTTAAGCCAATTTCTACCCGTTTTTCACGGGGCAAATCCACGCCAGCAATACGTGCCAAGCCTAGCACCTCCTTGTACTCTATCCTTGCCTTTGTTTGTGCTTGGGATTTTCACAAATAATCCTTACAGCACCTTTTCTCTTTATGATTTTGCATTTTTCACACATGGGTTTTACTGATGGTCTTACTTTCATGCTTAAAACCTCCCTACATAGGATTACTGCTACTTATCTCTCCAAATAATTCTACCCTTTGTCAAGTCATATGGGCTCATTTCTATAAGCACCTTATCACCGGGTATTATCTTGATGAAATTAAGCCTTAATTTGCCCGAAATATGGGCAGTAATGATATGCTTGTTTTCCAGCTCTACCTTAAACATTGCGTTGGGGAGCTTTTCCACAACAATACCTTCAACCTCTATTGCATCGTCTTTAGCCATTAGAGTTAACCTCCCTTTTACGCTCTTTAAAATCCTTTAAAGCAAATCTGAAATCCGCATCCTTTAAATATTTTTTATGCAAGATTGCCTCCTGCAAGACAAAATTTATAGTTTTTGTAGGCTGAACATGCTTGCGCTTCTTTTTTTTAGGACGCTCAAGCGTTCTGCTTGCACCATCCACTAAATAAAGGTAATCACCGTGGATATCGTAGATGATAAACGCATCGCTATTATCCCTGCCCGCTTTTGAAATAACCACTTGCCCTATATCAAATTCCATAATACCGCCTAAATAGTTAAAATTTCAGGGTCGCCGTCAGTTATCAGCACCGTGTTTTCATAATGGGCCGAAAGTTTATTGTCTGCCGTTACCACCGTCCACTTGTCAGGCAGCGTCACGACTTCATGGGTTCCAACATTCACCATTGGCTCTATGGCCAAAGTCATGCCGGGCATCAAACGAGGACCTTTGTTTTTCTGGCGGTAATTGGGAATTTCAGGTGATTCATGCAAACTCGCCCCAACACCGTGGCCAATATACTCCTCCACCACAGAAAATCCCTTGCTCTCTGCATAGTCTTGTATAGAAGCGGATATCTCATGAAGAAAATTTCCGCGTCTTGCAAATTTCATGGCTTCAAAGAAGGATTCCCTTGTGACATCAATAAGTCTGCGGGCTTCTTCAGATATGTTGCCCACCGCAAATGTGCGTGCCGCATCTCCATGAAAACCCCCAAAATAAGCTCCAATATCAATGCTGACAATATCGCCGCCGATAAGCTTACGCAAACCGGGAACCCCATGTATCACTTCTTCATTAACAGATACGCATATCGACTTGGGGAAACCCCTGTAATTTTTGAAACTGGGCTTTGCTCCGTGGCTTTTAAGATATTTAACCACTGCATTATCAAGCTCTCTTGTTGTGATGCCTTCTGTTATAATTTCACCCAGAAGCACAAATGCTCCTTTTACAAGTTCGCATGATTTACGCATCTTCTGTATCTGCATCGCATTTTTGATAATAATGGCCATATTATAGTTTCTCTTCCAATTGACTTATTAAAGTTTTTGCTTCTATAATGCTGATAAGATTTTTTGAAATTTCTTCAGCGTCACCTGCACCGCTGGTACTTATCAAAATACCCTGTCTCTTATAAAAATCTATTATAGGAACCGTTCTCTCATGATAGATTTTTAGCCTATGGCGTACAGTGGATGCAGTATCATCCGGCCTTTGTACAAGCTCTCCGCCGCAATGGTCGCATTTAAACGCTTCTTTTGGGGGATAGAAAAACATATGAAACATAGCGCTGCAATCAGGACACACTTTGCGCCCAACAATGCGTTGAATAATATCATCATCAGATACGTGTATATTAAGCGCCATGTCTATAGGGGCACCAAGCGTCAAACACATTTCATCCAGTGCAAGAGCCTGGGCATAAGTTCTGGGAAAGCCGTCCAATATAAAATTGTCGTCAGCCAAAAACCCTTGCACGATAGAGAGCATAAGTTCATCCGGAACCAAATCACCCCTGTCAATAAGCCTTTTAACAGCACGGGACAAAGCCGAATTAAGCTTAACTTCCTCTCTTAAAAAATCTCCTGTGGAAACATGCTGCACTCCAAAATGGTCTGCAATCGCTTTTGCTTGGGTGCCTTTACCTGCGCCGGAAGCGCCAAGTATGATAAGCCGCATATTATTCCCCCTGTATTAATTGTTCAAGAAGCCCTTGTAATTACGCATAAGCAATTGAGATTCAAGCTGTTTAACAAGTTCAAGCGCAACGCCGACAACGATAAGCAGCGTAGTTCCGCCGAAACCTATAGCAATGCCTGTTACCCATTCAATAACAACAGGTATCATTGCAATTACAGCATAAAATACGGCGCCAATCCAAGATAATCTGTTAACGGTGCGCCCAATGTAGTCGCTTGTAGGCTTGCCCGGCCTTATTCCGGGGATAAACCCGCCGTTTTTCTTCAAATTTTCCGCCATTTCCACGGGGTTTACCGCAAAAGACGTATAGAAGAATGTAAAAGCAAAAATTAATACAACATAGATTATAGCGCCCACCGGTGCAGTTATGCTTAAAAATTGCACAACATTTATAAGTCCCTCAGAATTGGGGAAAAACATGGTCAATTGTGCAGGAAAGCCCAACAAAGACATAGCAAAGATGATAGACATAACGCCCGCAATATTAACCTTTACAGGTATAAAGCTGGACTGTCCGCCGTACATCTGCCGCCCTACCATTTTTTTGGAATACTGAACCGGAATTTTTCTTTGACCATCCTGCACTAATACAGCAAAGCCAATGATAAAAACAAAAAGTATCAACACTATAGTTACAGTTACCGCATTCCAAATACTTCCTAATGATGCATTGTACAGCGTCATAACGCCGCCGGGCAATGCAGACAAGATATTTGCAAAGATGATGAAGCTGGCTCCGTTTCCAATGGCTTTTTCGGTCAACAATTCACTCATCCACATAATAAACATGGTGCCTGCAATCATAGTAAGTGCTGCTACAAAATAAACAAACAAATTTTGATATACAAAGACGGTGCGCCAGCTGAATACTGTGCCGGAAGCTTGCAAAACAGCCATTATAACCGCAAGTACACGTGTATATTGGTTTATTTTTTTGCGTCCTTCTTCACCTTCTTTTTTCAGTTGCTCAAGTTTAGGCACGGCAACGGCAAGAAGCTGCATAATGATGCTTGCAGTAATGTATGGCCCTATACCCATAGCGAATATGGTGCCCATCTCTCCGCCGACAATCATGCCTATAATGCCGGTATCGCCTGCAATTGCAGCCATCAAATCCATGTCTATGCCAGGCAGGGGTATGCGGGAGCCAATCCTAAATATGAGCAGTACCAGCAAAATATACAAGAGCTTTTTTCTTATGTCCTTCACTTTCCATGCATTTGCGTATATGCCGAACATTAAATCACCTCTGCCCTGCCGCCGGCTGCTTCAATTTTTTCTTTAGCACTTTCGCTATAAAAATTTACTTGAACATTTAACTTTTTAGTAATATCACCTTGGCCAAGAATTTTCACGCCATCTCTTGGGTTACTGACCAAACCTTTTGATTTAAGGGCCGCAATATCCACTATAGCCCCATCTTCAAAAACATTTAAGTGATATACGTTTATAGTAACTATATCTAAAGTATTTCTGTTTCTAAAGCCCCTTTTGGGCACCCTGCGGAATAATGGAAATTGTCCACCTTCAAAAGTGGGACGCACTCCGCCGCCGCTGCGGGATTTTTGACCGCCTTGACCGCGTCCGGACCATTTACCATTGCCACTTCCGTGGCCGCGTCCTCTGCGCCAGGCTTTGCGCTTAGACCCGATAGCCGGGCTTAACTCGCCTAATCTCACTACTTCCACCTCCTGTTACTTTTGTAATCCGGTAATATTTAATAATATCACACTTCTTCAACTTTTACAAGATGACTTACTTTTCTAATCATACCCCTAACTGCGGGATTGTCTTTTTGTATCACCGAAGAATTTGTTTTTCCTAAACCCAGCGCCTTAACATTAAGTCTTTGCTTTGGCTTAGTGCCGATGACAGACTTGATTAAAGTAATTTTTAAATCAGCCATGCTAAACCTCCTTCGTAATTGCCTTAAGCAAGAACTTCTTCAATGGTCTTGCCGCGCAATCTGGCTACTTGTTCAGGCGTTTTAAGACCCATAAGCCCCTTCATAGAGGCATGCACCACATTATGTCTGTTGCGGGAGCCAATGCATTTGGTTATTATGTTTTTAATGCCTGCAAGCTCCATAACCGCACGCACAGCAGAACCGGCAATAATGCCGGTACCGGCGGGAGCCGGTTTAATAAGCACATTTGCACTGCCGAAACGTCCTATGGCTTGATGGAAAACGCTGTCGTTTTCATCTCTTTCGATATAAACCATGTTCTTTTTGGCATCTTCCCTGCCTTTGCGTATGGCTTCGGTTGTTTCACGTGCTTTACCAAGTCCGAAACCAACGTGACCATTGCCGTCGCCTACCACAACCAAGGCAGAAAAGCTCATAATACGTCCGCCTTTAACAACTTTGGTAACACGATTTATAGCCACAACCCTGTCTTTTAAATCAAGGGCATTTGCATCTATTTTCTTTCTTATCAAAATGTTTTACCTCCGTTCTTAAAGATTAGAACTCAAGTCCTGCTTCTCTGGCAGCATTGGCAAGAGCTTCCACCTTACCGTGATAAATATATCCGCTTCTGTCAAAAACCACTTTTGTTATGCCAAGCTCTTTGGCTTTTCTGGCTATAAGTTCACCAACGGCCTTGGCGGCATTAACATCAGAAGTCTTTTCAAGCTTATCTGCCAGTGCTTTTTCTTTCGTAGAGGCCGCTGTAAGTGTGTGACCTCCCACATCATCTATAATCTGCGCGTACATATGCTTATTAGAGCGAAAAACAGAAAGTCTCGGCATACTCATATTGCCGGAGATTTTGTTTCTGATTCGCAGCTGCCTTTTTTTCCTCGCAACATTGCGGGACGGCTTCTTAATCATATGGCTATGCTCCGTTCTAGAGAGTAAAGACTAGAGACTAATAAAGACTAGAATCCATCTGTTCTCTCTTAATTATTTATTATTTCTTGCCTGATTTACCGGCCTTGCGGCGTATTCTTTCTGTAGAATATTTGATGCCTTTGCCTTTATATGGCTCGGGCGGACGTTTTGACCTGATGTTGGCGGCATATTGACCGACTTTTTCTTTGTCTATGCCGCTTATGTGGATTTTTGTGTTACCTTCCACAGTAGCCTCAACGCCGTCCGGGTCTTCCATTTCTACAGGATGTGAATATCCTAATGTAAGGGTAAGTTTCTTGCCGGCCTTGGCTGCACGATAACCCGTGCCGTTAATTTCCAAGGTTTTTTGATACCCGGCGGTAACACCCACCACCATATTAGAAATTAAAGTGCGTGTAAGGCCGTGAAGTGACCTGAAACGCTTTAAATCATTTGGCCTGGTTACCAATATAACATTATTTTCAATGGCAACGCCTATTTCTTCCACCAATTTTCTCTCCAAAACGCCTTTAGGGCCTTTTACAGTGATAAAATTGCCCGGCGCAATTTTTACATCTACGCCTTGCGGAATTTCTATGGGCATTTTTCCAATTCTTGACATATTCTCACCTCAATGCTAAGTTAATAAAAACTTTTTGCCTTAACTTTACCATACGAATGCGATAATTTCTCCGCCGACGCCTGCTTTGCGTGCCGCCTTGTCGGTAACAATCCCTTGATTGGTAGAGACTATAGCGCAGCCTAAACCATTTAAAACCCTCGGGATATCGCCCGCACCTGCATATACTCTAAGACCCGGCTTAGAAATACGTCTAATGCCCGAAATAACTTTTTCGCTTTTATCACGGCCGTATTTTAATGTGATGCGAATATTTTTTTTCACCGCATCTCCCACAATTTCATATCCTTTAATAAAGCCTTCATCCACCAAAATTTTGGTTATGGCTTCTTTTACACGAGAGCAGGGGATGTCTACAGTATTATGTCTTGCAGAATTTGCATTCCTTATCCTTGTAAGCATGTCTGCTATAGGATCGCTCATTGCCATGTGCAAATACCTCCTTGCCTATCAAATTTTACCAGCTTGCTTTCCTCACGCCGGGAATTTGCCCTTTGTAAGCCAACTCTCTAAAGCAGATACGGCATATGCCATATTTGCGCAGTGTGGCGTGGGGTCTTCCACATATTTTACAGCGTGTATATGCTCTTACTTTAAATTTCGGCTTTTTTTGCTGTTTTAAAATCAATGCTTTTCTTGCCATACTCTCCTCCTGCTAAGACTGACGTTTAAAGGGCATACCGAACAATCTTAAAAGCTCGTGGGCTTCTTCGTCGCTGTTCGCTGTTGTAACAATTATAACATTCATGCCTCTGATTTTGTCGATATTTTCATAGGAAATCTCCGGGAAAATAATCTGTTCTCTTATGCCGAGAGTATAGTTGCCGCGTCCGTCAAAAGCTTCGCCGGAAACACCTTGGAAGTCACGCACACGAGGCAGTGCCACATTAATAACCCTATCCACAAAAGAATACATCTTTTCTCCGCGTAGCGTTACTTTAACGCCAATCGGCATACCTTCACGCAATTTAAAGTTTGCAACAGATTTCTTTGCCTTTGTGGCTATAGGTTTTTGGCCTGTTATAATGGTAATGTCGCCGGATGCAGACTCTATAGCCTTGGAATTTTCTTTGGCTTCACCCAAACCTACGTTAACAACAACTTTTTCAATCTTAGGCACAGCCAGTTTATTTTTATAAGAAAATTTTTCCATCATAGCAGGAACAATTTCCTTTTCGTAAAACTCTCTTGCTCTATTCAAAGCAATAGCTCCTTTCGCTTTGGCTTGGCCGGCAATGTACGGCCATCCAGCCTGGAAACAAAGTTTAAATCTTAGTCGATTACTTCGCCCGTAGATTTAGCAACCCTCTTTTTGGTTCTAACAACTTTGCCGTCTTTTTCGGCAGTTTCTACCAAAAAGCCGATTCTTGTAGGTTTGCCTTTATGAAGATAAGACACATTGGAAATATGAAGCGGAGCTTCGGTTTCTATAATGCCGCCCTGGGGATTTTGCTGGTTGCCTTTACGATGTTTTTTCATCATATTGGCACCTTCAACAATCACTCTATCTTTTTTTCTATCTACAGAAAGTATCTTGCCTTCCTTGCCCTTGTCCTTGCCTGCAGTGATAACCACTCTGTCACCGCGCTTAATTTTGTTAGCCAATTAAAACCCTCCTACAAAACCTCGGGAGCAAGGGAAAGAATTTTCATATATTGCTTTTCTCTCAATTCCCTGGCCACCGGGCCGAAAATTCTGGTACCTCTCGGGTTTTTATCATCTCTTATGATAACAGCCGCATTGTCATCAAAGCGGATATAAGAGCCATCGGGGCGACCAACCATCTTTTTGGTGCGAACCACAACCGCTTTTACAACTTCGCCTTTCTTTACAACGCCGCCGGGTGTTGCATCTTTTACTGTTGCGATAATAACATCGCCGACGCCCGCATATCTGCGAACAGAACCGCCCAGTACACGTATGCACAAAAGCTCTTTGGCGCCTGAATTATCTGCCGCAACAAGTCTGGATTCTTGTTGAATCATGATGTTACCTCCTAGCTTCCTTTAGGCAAATTACTTAGCTTTTTCCAGAATTTCAACCAATCTCCATCTTTTTTCTTTGGATAATGGTCTGGTTTCCATAACACGCACTCTGTCGCCTATGCCGCATTCATTTTGCTCGTCATGAGCTTTCAATTTATAAGTTCTTTTCACAATTTTATTATACAAAGGATGGCGCACGCTGGTTTCTACAGCAACAACGATAGTTTTGTTCATTTTATCGCTTGTCACACGGCCAATCCTGGTTTTTCTTAAATTTCTAGTAGTATCTGCCACAATCTACCTCCTATCAAGCTAACTAACAAGCCCGCGCTGTTTTTGTGTCATAACTGTTCTTATGCGGGCAATATTTCTTCTGACTTCCTTGATTCTTGCGGTGTTGTCCAGCTGATTTGTGGCATTTTGCAGCCTAAGATTAAAAAGCTCTTTTTTGGCATCCACAAGCTCTCCGTTAAGCTCCGCAGGAGTTTTGGCGAGCAGCTCCTCAAGATAAGTGTTACTTTTCACTACACACCACCATCTTCCTTATTTACATTATTCATTTCATCAACTTGTTTATCCAGTTCTTCTCTGGAATATATTTTGCACTTTATGGGCAGCTTGTGCATGGCAAGGCGCAGAGCCTCTCTTGCGGTTTCTTCGGCTACGCCGTTAAGTTCAAACATAACACGCCCGGGCTTAACAACAGCAACCCAATATTCAGGCGCACCTTTACCGGAGCCCATGCGGGTTTCTGCCGGCTTGGCAGTTACGGGTTTATCCGGGAAAATTTTAATCCAAACATTACCGCCCCTTTTGATATATCTTGTCATGGCAACACGGGCAGCTTCAATTTGGTTGGATGTAATCCAGCTTGGCTCCATTGCAACAAGGCCGAAATCTCCGTAAATGATGCGGTTGCCTCTAAGCGCTTTGCCTTTCATACGTCCGCGGAATTGTCTGCGGCGTTTTACTCTTTTTGGCATTAACATTATGCTCTCGGCCCCCTTTCCTGTCTGCGGTCATTTCTGCCTCTTCCGGAATCCCTTCTCGAAGAATCTCTTTTTTGAAAATCTCTTCTGGAATCTTCTCTTGCGGCAACTTCTTTTCTTTCACCGGCTTTACCCGGAAGAATTTCGCCTTTGTATATCCAAACTTTAACGCCCAGTTTGCCGTATGTTGTATCGGCTTCCGCAAAACCATAGTCAATATCTGCTCTAAGGGTTTGAAGCGGAATGGTGCCTTCGTGATAATGCTCACTTCTGGCAATATCTGCACCGCCAAGTCTTCCGGAAACTTGGGTTTTAATGCCTTTTGCACCAAATTTCATGCTTCTGGTCATAGCCTGCTTCATGGCACGGCGGAAAGTCACCCTGTTTTCCAGCTGCCTTGCGATATCTTCAGCCACAAGCTGGCTTGCAAGCTCCGGCCTTTTAATTTCTTCTACATTAATAATGGCTTTAACTTTGGGGTCAGCTACAAATTTTTGTACTTCGTTTGCAAGTTCTGCAATGGCTTGACCATTACGGCCTATAACTATACCGGGTTTAGCCGTGTGTACAGTAACACGCACATGGTTAGTGGTGCGGGAAATTGTTATTCTGGCTACGCCGGACAAAAACAGCTTTTTCTTGATATATTTACGGATTCTGTCATCCTCAACCAAAAGGTCTCCAAAACCCTTTTCTGCATACCATACAGAATCCCATTCCTTATTTATTCCAACCCTAAGTCCGTGGGGGTTTACCTTCTGTCCCAAATTTTCACCGCCTTTTCTAAAATATTTCTATTTCACTTTTTCATTTAAAATAACAGATATATGGCTTACCTTGCGCTCTATGCGGTTGGCACGGCCCTTTGCTCTGGGCTTTAGGCGCCATCTGCTGTAATGGCTTTTGCCTTTGTTGGCATGAACTTCCTGAACAAACAGATTATCTGCATCCATGCCCAGGTTGTGTTCTGCATTGGCAACAGCCGAATTAAGCACTTTAAGCGCAATTTCTGCTGCATATCTGCGTGAATATAAAAGCGTTGCCCTTGCTTCATTTATGCCTTTGCCTTTAATGCTGTCAAGTACAATCCTTGCCTTAGTGTCGCTTATGCGCACATATTTGGCATGAGCCTTTGGTCTTAAATCTTTATTTTCTTTGTTTCTTTCTTTTTTAATTTGGGTTCTATGACCTTTAGCCACGGTGTACCTCCTTTCAGTCAAAAAATAACTAAACTAACTAAAGTAATTAGCGAACTCTGGATTTACGCTCGTCCTTACCATGACCCCTATAGGTTCTTGTCATAGCAAATTCTCCCAATTTATGACCCACCATATCTTCGCTTATATACACCGGTACGTGCTTGCGTCCGTCATGCACTGCTATGGTATGACCTATCATTTGAGGGAATATAGTAGACCTGCGGCTCCAAGTTTTTATCACATGCTTTGTATTATTGTCATTTTGTGTTTCAACTTTTTTAAGCAGATGGTCGTCACAAAACGGCCCCTTCTTTAATGACCTTGCCATTATTTTCCTCCTTCCTCAATATATATCATTTCTTTTCAATAGCAATATAGATATCGCAAGGAAGTTTACCTTCTTTGCAGTTATCGCATTCAGCATCATCTGTACATTCGCAGACATAAAGTTCAAATGATACACCGCAATGGCACATTTTATATTCAGAAGTTTCCAGCCACGCAAATGCCTCGCCCCAAGTTTTTTGAATATTCTGAGAAAAATCGGCATCATGCGTATTTCCTGCGGAGAAGACGGCATAGTCACACTGAGGAATAACAGCCTTATGAAATTCCGGTGAAACTTCTGCGCCCGCCTTAACTTCAAGGCCTATCACATAATCCATATTATCGTCATCTACCATAAAGCAGATACCATAATCAGCATGATGTGCAACCCATTCCCCGCTATGCAGCTTTTTATGGCGGCCATCAGCGGATATTTCTCCCCAAAATGCCGGTATAGTATTGTTTGACATTGAAGTCTTATGCAGATAACCTGCGACATTTACCGGCCCATAATTGATAATTTTTGGCTGTATGCTCATGGCTAAACCTCCTATTTCTTACGTTTACTCACGATATACTTATCAGAATGCTTGTTTTTCTTACGCGTTTTGTAACCAAGTGCAGGCTTGCCCCAAGGCGTAGATGGCGCAGGACGTCCAATTGGCGCACGTCCTTCGCCGCCGCCGTGCGGATGGTCGTTGGGGTTCATAACAGAACCTCTGACCGTAGGGCGTATACCCATATGACGCTTGCGTCCGGCTTTACCGATTTTAACCAGCTCATGGTCGCTGTTGCCAACCGCCCCTAATGTAGCACGGCAGTTAACAGGCACCATGCGGGTTTCTCCGCTAGGCAGACGAACAGTGGCCATTGCGCCCTCTCTTGCCATAAGCTGTGCGGAATTTCCGGCAGAGCGCACCATTTGCGCACCTTTGCCCGGCTTCATTTCGATATTATGAATCTCGCTGCCCAAAGGCATATTTGCCATTGGAAGGCAGTTTCCTAAACGAATTTCCGCATTAGGGCCATTCATCAGCTTGTCGCCGACTTTTAAGCCGTTTGGAGCAAGAATATATCTTTTTTCACCATCGGCATAGGCCAAAAGTGCGATATTGGCAGTACGGTTTGGGTCATATTCAATAGCCTTTACAGTTGCCGGTATATCGTCTTTTAAACGCTTAAAATCAATGATGCGGTATTTCTTTTTATGTCCGCCGCCGCGGTGGCGCACGGTGATTTTTCCTTGATTATTACGTCCCGAATGCTTTTTTAAATGCACAACAAGGCTTTTTTCCGGCTTCTTTTTTGTAATTTCAGAAAAGTCCAAGCTGGTCATATGCCTGCGGGAAGGTGTGGTGGGTCTGTAGCGTTTTATTCCCAATTTAATCACTCCGTTCTAGAGAGTAGGTAGTAGAGAGCAGATTTACATTCCTTGGAAAATCTCTATTTCTTTACTGCCTGCTGTCAGTTTAATTATTGCTTTTTTGCGCTTGGATGTTTTGCCGTATTTATAGCTTCTTGTGCGCTTTTTCTTGCCTTCAAGATTCATAGTGCTGATTTTGTCCACCACGGCACCTTCAAACATTTTTTGAACGGCCTCTTTTATCTGATTTTTTGTAGCATCAGGATGAACATAGAAGGCATATTTTTTGTCCGCCATTTCATTCATGGATTTTTCTGTAATGACGGGCTTTAGGATGATGTCATAATACTTTAAATCAGCCATTAAGCATACACCTCCTGAATCTTTTCAACCGCTTCTTTCGTAACCACTAAATGGTCATATTTCAAAATGTCGTATACATTGATGGTGTTTACACCGCAGGTTTTTACGCCCGGTATATTTCTTGCCGACAACACTTCATTTCCGCTGTTTTCGGAAAGAACTAAGAGAGCTTTACCTACTTTGATATTATCAAGCACTTTAACCATTTCTTTAGTTTTCACTTCAGAAAGGCTAAGTTTGTCCAAAACTAAAAGTTTTCCAACCGATACTTTGTCAGATAAAACTGATTTTAAAGCAAGGCGCTTCACTTTTTTATTAAGTTTAAAAGAGAAGTCTCTTGGTTTTGGTGCAAATACCACGCCGCCGCCGGCCCATTGCGGCGCACGGATTGTTCCTTGACGGGAACGGCCGGTGCCTTTTTGCGGTCTGGGTTTAATACCGCCGCCTCGCACTTCGGCACGTGTCTTTGCAGACTTGGTGCCCTGACGCTGATTTGCCAAATATTGTACAACGGCTTGATGCACCACTTTAGGATTGGGTGTAGCTGCAAAAATTTCATCGTTAAGTTCAATAGTGCCTACAACAGAGCCGCTCATATTATATAAATCTACATTCACGACATTTCCTCCTTTCTAAATACTCATCTGTTTATACATCAAATTTTACAGTATTTTTTATAGTAAGCAATGTACCTTTTGGTCCGGGTACAGCGCCTTTAACTAATATAAGGTTTTTTTCCGCATCAGTTCTCACAATTGTAAGATTCTGCACGGTAACTCTTTCATTACCCATATGCCCCGGCATCTTTTTGCCTTTTTTAACACGACCCGGAGTGGTGCCCGAAGATAGGGAGCCCAAGCCTCTGTGATATTTAGAACCATGCGACATAGGGCCGCGGTGCTGGTTATGCCTTTTAATGGCACCTTGGAAACCTTTACCTTTTGAAGTGCCGGTGATGTCAACTTTGTCGCCTGCTTCAAACATATCGGCTTTAATTTCTGCACCAATCTCATAATTATCGGCATCTTCAAGCTTAAATTCTCTAATAAACTTTTTGGGCGTGACCTTCACTTTATCAAAATGCCCTTTTTTCGGCTGGTTAACATAGTAATTGCCCCGAACATTCTGGCGTGCTTCCAAAAAGCCCACCTGCACGGCAGAATAGCCGTCGTTTTCTAATGTTTTCTTTTGTACAACCACGCAAGGCCCGGCTTCTAATACAGTAACCGGAACAAGTTCGCCTTTTTCATCAAATACTTGGGTCATACCAATTTTCTTAGCCAAAATAGCTTTTTTCAAGTTTCTTCCTCCTTCAGCGGATTGCTTTTAGGCAATCATGAAATTACATTAATTTAAGTGTTATGCCCACGCCTTCGGGTAAGTCAAGCCTTGACAGAGCATCTACTGTTTTTTGGGTTGGCGTTAAGATATCAATAAGGCGTTTGTGGGTTCTTTGTTCAAATTGTTCTCTGGAATCTTTGTATTTGTGTACCGCACGCAAAATAGTTACAACTTCACGCTTTGTAGGCAAGGGTATAGGCCCCTTTACTTCTGCCCCGGTTTTCTTAGCTGTGTCTATGATTTGAACAACCGACTGATCAATAATTTTATGATCATAAGCTTTTAAACATATTCTGATTTTGCCAGTTTTGCCAGTTTTTTCGGCCATTAAAAAAGTCCCTCCTTTTCAAAAATCGAGAAGCGACCGCATTTTTGTCTTTTATCATTAGGTTATAAATCAGCTAACACTGACCCGAGTGTTCCATATTGGAAAATAACCAAGACTTCAATGCAATGACTTTTTCGCTTAAGTTCCGGACCCAAGCATCGCTCCTCGGAAATAACCTGCATCTTAAATCGTCTTTTATATAAGACTTTTTAAGCTTTGCAGCAACCTTCCGTATCATCACTATATACCATTTTAATGGCATAATGTCACAACAGAACCAATGATATCATATACTGCATGCTCTTGTCAAGAAGTTTTTTAAGTTTTTTATAAATTTTTTTGTACGGGCGGAAACACCAAATAAATTAATGACAAATGTCACTATTGCAAATAATATAGCACGTGTATAATAGCATTATCAAAAAACAATCTCAGGAGGAATACTATGATAGCAAGCATGGACAGTGTTGTAAAACGCTATGGTGACACAACGGCGGTTGACCACCTTAACCTAAATGTAATACAAGGAGAGATTCTGGGACTGCTCGGTCCAAACGGCGCAGGAAAAACCACTGCAATAAGAATGTTATGCGGTTTGGTAAATGCAGATTCCGGCACAATAAAAGTCTTTGGAGAATCCCAGAATATAAATAACTTAAGAACCCGAAAAAATATGGGGCTTGTTACACAGGAAATAACTGTTTTCAGTGACCTTTCCACCATCGAAAATCTTCGTTATTTCGGCGGATTGTATGGCTTAAAAGGTGCAGAACTTGCCGCAAATGTAAAAGAAACTTTGGAGTTTGTAGGCCTTACCGAACACGCCAAAAAGCGTCCCGGCAAACTTTCCGCCGGCATGCAGCGCAGATTAAACATAGCATGCGCATTGGTACACAGGCCAAAACTTGTGATAATGGATGAGCCTACAGTAGGCATAGACCCGCAATCACGCAACCATATATTGGAATCTGTTAAAAAAATAGCTCAAAGAGGCACAACCATTATATACACTTCGCATTATATGGAAGAAGTCCAAGCCATTTGCGACAGAATATCCATAATGGACTCCGGAAGAGTTATTGCAGAAGGCACTATAGACGACCTTGTAGGACGCATGCAGCATGAAGATACGGTGCGTTTAACCGCCAATATGCCCTCAGCTGCTCTTACAGAAGATTTACGGGCAATTGCAGGCGTTAAAACTGTTTTGCAAAACAACGGACAGTATATAATCACTTCAAGTTCAGGCAGCGGCAATGTAAACCGAATAATGGAAATTGCACAGCGTCACGGCGGCGTTACATCATTTTCCGAAGACAAGCCAAATCTTGAAGATGTGTTTTTGACGCTGACAGGCAAACGTCTGCGCGATGACGGGGAGGTGCAGTAATGAGACAATTCTTTCTCATTTTAAAAAACTATTTGTTTCGTTTTTCTCAAGACCCAATTGGTCTTGCAGCACTTTTAGGTCTGCCGGTTGGCATAATATTGGTAAATGTCGTTATTTTTTCCGCTAATGCAGATTCTGTTATGGTTAATGGCTACAACGTGGCCGCTTCAGAAATTTCTACCATGATTATGGTTATGTTTCAGTTTTTTAGCGGCGCATATATATTTGACGCAGTTTATTTAGACTTTAGAGGCGACAGGCGCTGGCGGCTTTACAGCGCACCCGTTTCACAAAACAAATTTTTCTTTACTGCCGCCGCTGCAAGCTGGTTGGTCACAGCTGTTCAGGGTTTAATTATTGTTGTAATAACATCTGTGTTTTTAAATGCTTATTGGGGCAATATAGGTGTCTTACTTCTTGCAATTGCCTTATTGTCTGCGGTAGCGCAGATAATCTCTATAATAATTTCGCAGTTTGTAAAAGTCAAAAAAACAGCGGAAGCCGTGTCTATGGTAATCATATTTGCAATGGCAATAATAAATGGTATGATGCCTATAAACATACCCGGAGATATCGGAGCATTTTTACGTAATTTACCTACACCGATGCGCTTAGGATTTAATGCAATAATAGATTCCGGTTTTATAGGCAACGATATGGACAATGTATTGTTCAGCTTAGGAATTTTGGCCGCAATTTTTGCAGGGCTTGTAGTTATAGCTGCAATTATCGGGAGGAGGAGAAAGATTTGACAATCTTTAAATATGCACTTATAAGAGGCTTAAGAAGCCCCGCTTCCCTTATATTTAACTTAGCAATACCCATTATATTGATGTTCTTTAGCGGCCTTTGGGAAGGCGACAACGCAAGAGGGTATTATCTTGTGGCATTGATGCTTATGTTCGGTTCATTTGCAATATCCAGAGGGATTTTGAACGACAGGGCAGAAGGCACAATAACCAGAATACTTTCAGGCCCAACAACGACATTCAGATATCTTTCTCAAAATCTGTTAGCATGTATGGTCCCTATGACATTTGTAATTATCGCCATAGTTACTATAGGCAGTATTTTATATAATTGGCAATTATCGCTTTCAATATTCCTTGCGCTGTGCTATACTGTATTTGCCGCTTCATTTGTGTCATTTTCCTTTGCTTGGAGCTGCTTATTTAAAACTAAGGAAGTAAGCTTTTCGGTATTAACAATAGTATCCACATTCATTGCAACTCTTGGCGGTTTAATGGTGCCCTTGGAATTTCTCCCCAATGTTTTGCGTTTTATAGGTGCGGCATTCCCTGCATTTTGGGCTTCAAACGGCATGGAGATATTGCTTGAAAATGGCGTACAAACAGAATATTGGATGTCGCTTCTGGTAATGTTGTTGTTTGCCGTCATCTATCTGCTATATGGAGGAAAACGAAGGATTATATAATGGTAATATCCCCAAGAATATGTTTTTTAATATGTACAGTAGCAGGATTTGGCCTGTTGTTCGCTTTATGGGTTGTATATTCGTTTAACACGACCTATGCCTTCTCTGTAGTAAACAGCGAATTATCAGGCTTTCTTCTGCTTTTATTTTTGGCAGCGATGTCATTGCTGCGATGGAGGGTGCAAAATTTAAAATATACTGTGTTAGCTGATATAGTCGTTTGTCTGGCCTTATCAATTATATTAGAATTTGCCTCTATTGTTCTTGCTCTGCCCCTATTTTCCGCAATGTATCTTGGCATTTATCCTGCCGCTCTTATAATCGCTTTTTTATTCTACAGTTTTGACCCATTTTTAGCTGCCGTGCTTAGTTTTGCTGTTTTAATCGGCCTGTTTCTGGGCCTTTGGGAAAAGGAAAGACATCAAAAGCTTGTTATGCGTGATATGACGGCGGGTCGCTACTATGAATTAGAGGGCTTGCAAAGCGACTTAACATCGGCTCTTTCCCAAGTAGAACGAATGACCTCAATTGCCGAAAGAACACGCATAGCTCACGAGATACATGACAATGCAGGTCATGAAATTGTTGCCGCATATATTTCGTTGCAAACGGCAAGAGATATGTTTAAAGATGCCAATAAAGATGCGCTGGAACTTTACGATGCCGCCTTAGAGCGTTTAAACAGCGGAACAAACAAAATTCGAAATGCAGTCCACAATCTGTCTGCTGTTTCTGATTTCGGCGCAGGCCGCCTTAAAGAAATTTGCCGCCGCTTCCCCGCTTGCGGCGTTGACTTTAATATCTATGGCGACACCTCTAAAGTTGCTGTATATATATGGGCTATACTGGAATCCTGCCTTAACGAAAGTTTAACCAATGTGGCACGCCATTCGTCCGCAAGATATGTATCGGTTGATTTAGATGTGACCCCTTATATAATACGCCTTAGTATAGAAAATGATGGAGTCCGGGGAAACGACAAGCAGGCCGGAAGCGGCCTTCGTAATTTGCGCAGGCGGGCAGAAGCTGTGGGCGGCAGTATTTCTATAGATGCAGGGCAGGTTTTTAAGGTAGTTTGTGTAATTCCCATAAGCAAGGAGAATTGATATGAATTTACTTATTGTTGATGATGACCCATTGATACTAAAAAGCTTATCCATATCCCTTTCAAACGAGAAGGATATAAATGTGGTTGGCTGTGCAAAAAACGGTGCGGAAGCCGCCAAAATATGCGACAGTGCTGATGTAGATATTGTTCTTACAGATATGCGCATGCCGGAAACAGACGGCATTGCCGCAACGCGTTTAATAAAGCAGCGTCACCCGCATATACGCATAATGATGCTGACCACCTTTGATGATGCACCCAATATACAACAGGCATTGGCGGCAGGTGCTGACGGATACTTGGTAAAAACAGATAAAATATCAGGCATAGCGGATAAATTGCGTACTATGCATGCCGGAGCCGGGGTGTTGGGTTCTGATGTGTTAAAAAAACTGGTTGCGCCGGAAAGCCCTATTCTTGACCGGTTAACCCAAAGGGAGCAGGATATTACACGTCTTGTAGCCCAAGGACTGACAAATAAAGAAATTGCACATCATCTCTTTTTAAGTGAAGGGACTGTGCGCAATAATATAGTAGTTATTATGGAAAAGTTGTGCGTTACTAACCGCACGCAATTGGGCATGGCTTATTATAACAGAATTCACAGCATATAGTATGCGAAAGCATGCTTTTGTTTCCAAACGGGGCTTTGCTACTTTTCCGCTAAATGTTCAAACCAGTCAATATGCAGAAATGTGCAATCACAGTTACTTGTGGCTTCTTCATAAGTAATTGACCCTTCTGCTTCCAATATAGCCTTGGCATAAGCATATCTGTTTTGTATGTCTTTATACAGCTTGCTTCCTTCAATTTCTGACCCATGCCCCGGAATGACGGTAAAATCTTGATATTCTTTAATCTTATTCCAAGATTCCAACTGCCTTTTTATATCCCCTCTGCTCTCTATAGAAGGCAGCAATGGTTTGCCGTCATTGGAATACATTATTTCATCCGCCGCATGAAGAAACTGCTCATTAATTTTCACAAGCACAGTACACACCGAATGTCCCGGAGAAGGGATAATTTCAAGCGTGTGATTGCCAAATTTAATGGTCATTGGTCTTTCAACAGAAACGGTTGGCGTAAAATATTTATGCTCCTCTTTCGGCGTCCACATATCAAGGGTTTCTTGATAATGACCGCTTCCGTATACAGGCACTTTGGGCAACACCTTCAAGCCCTGCATATGGTCATCGTGAAAATGAGAAATAATAACTTTGTCGATTTCAATACCGCTTGCATGTAAATCTTTAAGAACCCGGCTTGCTTCATCTTCAAAGGCAGCATCAATCAAAAGAGCCTTTTTTTCATAAATTATGGCCACAATATTATATCCATAATAGTCCTCTTCTCTTCTGGGCGGAAACATATATTGAATTATGCCCGGTGCCAGTTCTTTTTTAAACATTTCGATACTCCTTTATCTTAAATATCTATTCAACTTAGTGAATTTAAGTAGACCTTTAATAATAAACAGATTTTACATCCCAAGTAATTTCTCCTTCTTGCCATCAAATTCTTCTTGGGTTAAAACGCCTTCATCCAGAAGGTTTTTTAGCACAGCAATCTTGTCATCAGTAGTTTTAACAGAAAGATATTCAGATTTTTCCTTTGCTTTAAAATGATATTTGATGTTAAAAGCAATAACAACTACAAGATACATAGCAAAGGTATAGGCTATGGACACTACCCAAGAGCCGGTCGGCGTAAATTCAAAAAACCAGCTTAACACCCACATATAAGCTTGGGAAACGCCCAAAAGCACCACGTATCCGGCCGCATAGTATATAATATTATCTAAAATCTTATTTTGTTTAGATTTTTTGAATTCTATAAATTTATCCAGAAAAAAGAATGCAACCACGCCCAGAACAATCATTATATCATGGCCCAGCAACCGCATAAGAACGGCTTCTCCAACCCCTGCCAAGTTGCTGTGGTCCATAGCGGTAATAGTGTTAAACCAATAAATAATTTTAGATATTGCAAGATATGTAAACAATATCTCCTTTACCGGTGATAATTTCCCTTTTTTTGTAGTCAAAGCATTCTCTCCTCTTACTTTTATCTGGACGGCGAATAAGCCTCCATAACCTCATATATCGACCGAACAATAGATTCCGCCGTTCTGCGTCTAAACGCAGGGTCTGCAAGAACCGCAGCCCTCTCCGGGACATCCATAAATTCAATTTCAAGCAAAACAGCGGGTATAGTAGTAGAATTAAGTATCTGAATTAATGGGCGATGTCTTAATCCACGGTCAACAGTATCTAAATCCTCAACTAAATTGCTTTGGAAAATTTGGGCCATGCTTCTTGAATTAAAGCCTGTTTGGTTTTCATTTGCATGTATTGTATACAGAGTTTCCGTTCCATGCGCCCTTCCGTTGGCGGCGTTATGATGCACAGATACAAAAATATCCGCCACTTGATTTGCCATATTTGCTCTATGTGAATTAAGCACTGTAGAATCGTCGTATCTGGTTGTAAACACACGCACAATGCCGTCAGCCCGCAGCATATCAATAACCATCAAAGAAACATCTAAATTAAGATATGCTTCGGTCATTCCGTGGTGTACAGCGCCGGGGTCTGAACCGCCGTGGCCGGGGTCTATCAGCACTATAAATGAATAGACCTCTCTTGGAGATACAGGGCGAATAAAGATATGTTCCGTATCTTCTGTCACAATATAGGCCATAATACGATTAGTATTTATTATGAAGCTGGTAATGCCGTCATTTGTTATAATTTCAATATCTGTAATCCCGCTTTCACGAACCATATATCGTCCATATCCAAAGAAATCAGAAAAGTCATTGTGCAGCGTAAAGGAATATCTTAAATTTAAGTATTCTTCGTGCCTTACAAGCTGACTTGCCGCAAAATCAGGTGTGGGTTTTGTTATCACAAATACACCGGCTTCGCTGTCAAATCTAATATTGCGGTATGTAGGGTCGGTAAGATGAACAGTGGTAGTATTTCCTTTTCTTTCCACATTAAAGGATACTGCTTGATTCAGACCCACAACTACCCTAACGGTATTTTCATCAAATTGTGAATACCAAATATCCCCGGCCAAACGTCCGCCCTCTATGCCAATGCCTTCAAATCCCGCCACTGCGCCCGGCAAGTCAATTACAAGACGGCTTGGATTAAAGAGAGGAAAGACATTTACTGTGGGGGCAATCACACCGGTTAAAACGATGCTTTCCCGTCCCAGCGAAACATATTCATTAATATATCTAACATTTGTTATAAGATTATTTTCAAAATTAACAAATATATGATGCCTGTCTTCCGAAATAGAAATATTATAAACAACGGGGGCTTTTAAATCAAAAACCACACGAGTTACATTAACGCCGCCAAAATTATTAAGCCCTGTACGTATAGTTGTTATAAAATCGTTATGTATACTATATGTGGTTTGAGGAAAAGCCATTCTGGCGTTATATATATCAATAATCAAACGCCCGTCGGGAAGCATGCGCCAGTCAACATCTGTAATGCGTGACGCAGCAGAAATAACAAATCGGTTGTGTTCCGTATTCCAAAGAATGGAGTTTGCTTCAGTTTCTAAGTTTGATTCTGCCGCAATCGGCCCGGAAGATACATCCAGTGACATTTCCGCCAAATCTTCAGCCGCATCTTCGTAGGCAACATCAATATTTAGTTCATCGTCATGATAATGCCCATAGTAAAAACCATTTTCATCGTCGATAAACGGTCCTGTGTCTGATATTTGTTCGCTTTCAGTGTCAGAAGTAAAATAAACTGTATATGTATCTTCATCCCATCTTACATCAAAACCCATAACGCCCGCCACAAAAGACGCAGGCACCATAGTGCGCCCGTTGATTAATTGCGGCGCAACATCCATTCTGTGTGTATCTATATTAAAATTGAAATAATAATCACCGATATGCATAACAATAATACTGCTGCCGTAAGCAATTAAAATGCGTTGATGCTCTTCCTGAAAGTCTATAACCGCCCCAATAAGATCGGATTCAAAAAAATGCCGCAGCGGCACAAAGGTACGTCCCCCCAAAATTATGGAAGGCATGTCTTCAGATTCAGCCAGAATCTGTCCATTGATATTTAATATAACGGGTCTGTTTTCATAGATAATAACACCACCGGCTGTATGAAGCTCAAGACGTATAGTTTCTGCACCATGTACAGCAAAATTTTGAGTAAAAGCGAAAAAAAGCGAAAAAAATATAGTATATATAGAAATATTAAAAGCAAGACGCATTGCATTTTTAAGCATAGTATTCCCCCCCTGATTTTTCGGTTCAAAACGGCACTCTTATTAAGAGACCCTATATATTATAGCAGAAAAATAGGGAGGTCTGCAACTGTTTGTCGAGATGTTACTGAAATGTAATATATGTAATAATATAAAATGATAGATTATTTTTCAACATTACAGGGGGTTTATATGGACATTAATTGCACATTAAACTGCATTCACCAGCAAAACGGAAAATGCGCCTTGATAATAATTCCTGCATTTGTGCAAAGCATTACCATAACTCAAGCAGAATACGACTGTGCATATTTTGAGGAAAAGCTATAAAACCATCCTAAAAATCTGCGCCATTTGCGGCAATAGATTACTTACCACAAAGCGAACCACCACAAAAAGTGACCCGGCATAGCAGGCTATAGACGTAATTTTTGAGAAAAAAGGCATTTTTTCGGAATCTATTAAAAGATTCATGATGACATGCAAACACCCTATAAGAAATAACTCCGCTAAAAGGGTCAATACTTCGTTCATAAAACTTCCTCCTTGCACAGAAAACCGCTTTGTGGTAAAATCTTCATAATAGTTTTACTTTCTATAGCCATTCTATTTAAAGGAGAGGACAAATATGAGGAAAAGTACAAAAGCTCTGTTAACTATAGGCGCACTTATAGCCGCACCTATAGTTGTAAATCACCTAATAGCCAAAAAAGCTAAAGAGCGCATAGAAAAAAATGAGAGAAGCAAGCCTTCAGAAAATGTATATAGCTGGGACTACGGAGATATACATTATACAACGGCAGGCGAAGGCCCTCCGCTTTTGCTTTTGCACGGCATATATCCGGGTGCATCCAATTTGGAATGGGAAAATGTCCTTGCGGGGCTTTCGGAAAATTATAAAGTATATGTCCCTGATATGCTGGGTTTTGGCTATTCCGACAAGCCTGCGCTGGATTATTCCGGTTATCTTTATGTTCGCCTGATAAAAGATTTCTGCGAAAATGTTATTGGCAGTCCGGTCACTGCCGCCGCTTCTTTGCATAGTGCCGCCGCCCTTGTCACTTGCGCCGCTTTAAATCCTGAAGATTTTAAAAAAGTCCTGCTTGTTTCCCCAACGGGCTTGGAAAATAATGTTCCTTTGGCGCAGGATGAAGATAGTTACATGAAAAAAGCTTTAGAGTCACCCATTTTTGGTACTTCTGTATATAATGCATTAGTTTCAAAAAAAGCTCTGTCTGCTTTTTATGAAAGAGAGGGCCTTGCATACCATCTTGACGACGAAACTTTAGATAAAATCTATCTTGCAGCCCATGCGTACGGCGCTTCCGGTAAATATGCCCTGGCTTCGCTGTTTGCAAAATTCTTTAATGCGGATGTGGGCATCACTTTTGAAACGCTTGAGATGCCGCACCACATCATATTGGGAGATTGTAAACCCGGGCAGATTGGCTTCCACGTTTGGAGCGGCATAAGCGAAGACCATTCTGCTACTGTAATAGAAGACTGCGGCCTTTTGCCCCATGTTGAAAATCCCGAAGATTTCCTTCGCATAGCTAAAGAATATTTATAAATGAATTAAAGCCAAATCAAACACCCCAATTCTTTTTACCAAGGAATTGGGGTGTTTTAAATCAGTTCTTCTCTTTGCCTTGAATTTCCGGAACCGGCTTTTGGTCGTTTTTAGGAAAATGCTGCTTTTTATTGCTTTCCGTGCCATGCGGCTCTTTTGGGTCAGGGCGTTTCATGCCCGCCTTGGCCATTTTCATCACCTCAAAATATATTTTATGTATTATTTTGTGATAATATGTACTCTTTTTTATATATTATCCATATATTTCCATGATTATGCATATATTTTTATTACCTGACTTTGATAATGGTCATCTCCCTCTATTTGTCATACGCTCTGCTAACATCCCGTAGGGGCGGCCTGTGGCCGCCCCTACGGGATGTGTGTATAGATAACTTTAAAATTAAGGATTTTATTCTAGTGTATATAATTCTTCAAATTAGAATGATATAAGCCCGGTATGACGATTACATGGCGCAAGACGGCGGCCAAAAATAATTTATGAAATGACAATTGTTGTCAACCGGGGCTACAAAAATTGGCCCATAAATAATTTCATCACTTCCTGGGCGGCTTAGGCCCGTGATATTGATAATAGTCGGTTTTGGTTGCGCCGTTAAATAATTTGCGCTTGGCATTTACCTTTCTGCCGAAGCGCTGCTCAAATTCTTCATCAGATGTAATAACATAGGCAGACCATGTGGAATCTTTTGGGAAAAGACTTTTAAGTGCATTGTATATACGGCGCAGCTCTTCATCCCCGCCAAGCCGCTGCCCATAAGGAGGATTGCTTATCATCACACCGTATTCGCCCGGCAAACTTATATTTGCCACATCAGATGCCCCAAAATGAATCAAGTCTGCCACACCGGCCTTTTTTGCATTGTCTTTGGCTTGTTCTACAAGCTTGGGGTCTATATCATAAGCATAAATCGGGGCAATTTCTTCATTAAAAATAGAATTTCGGGCTTCCTCTCTTGCTTGCTTCCAAATCTGCGGCGCAATCTGCGGCCAGCCCTCTGAAATAAACTGCCTGTTTATACCTGGCGCAATATTTTTTGCCATAAGGGCCGCCTCTATAACTATAGTGCCGCTGCCGCACATAGGGTCAAGCAAGATGCGGTTTTTGCGCCAATAAGACAGTTCTATCATAGATGCTGCCAAAGTTTCTTTTATGGGTGCGGCGGATGTAATGGCTCTGTACCCACGCTTATGCAGACCGCTGCCTGTTGTGTCTATCGTGAGAGTAGCTGTGTCTTTTAAAAGTGCTATCTGTATTTTATAAACCGGCCCGGTTTCTGCAAACCAATCTGTCGGATATACAGTTTTAAGTCGCTCGACCACAGCCTTTTTAACTATAGCTTGGCAATCGGGCACCGAAAACAAAGTGGATTTAATAGATTTGCCCACAACAGTAAACTTGCCGTCTTGGGTGATGAAATTTTCCCAAGGCAGCGCCTTGGCACCTTCAAACAATTGGTCAAATGTATTTGCTGTAAATTCTCCCATCTTAAGCAGCACTCGGTCGGATGACCGCAGCCATAAGTTTGTGCGGGCAATGGCGGGCAAATCCCCCGCAAAATCTATTCTGCCGTCCAGCGATGCGGTTATATCATAACCCAGACGAGTAATTTCTCTTTTTACAGTAGCTTCCAGCCCAAAAGTTGTGGTTGCTATCAGGTTTAATTTATCCATAAATGCGCTCCTTTGTACTGCCATAAAATATATTGAAATATTATAACATATTTTTCTTGACGTGGGGAGATTTTTCATGTATAATGGTCTGGTTGGAACATGGAATATATGCAGACTCTTAATTTGAGTCGGCTTTCGGAGGGAGGGAAGAATATGTCAGAGGTTAGAGTAAAGGACAACGAAACCTTAGACTCTGCTCTTCGTCGCTTTAAAAGAGCTACCCAGAAAGCTGGCATCTTGGGCGAGGTTCGTAAAAGAGAGCATTATGACAAGCCCAGTGTAAAGCGTAAGAAAAAGAGCGAGGCTGCTCGTAAACGCAAGTATAATTAAGCAATTCTTATGCCCCTATGCAGCTGCATAGGGGTTTTATTCTTTTAAAAAAATATTTAATAATAGTATACTATCTAGAATTGGGGGCGATTTAAAATACTTAATATTGCAAGATATTCTATAAAAGACAATCTCCTCAAACCTTGGGTAAAGTTCATATGGTGTTTGGAAGCTTCAGATGCGGATATTCACTATAAACTGCTGCCGACAGATTGTATTGATATAATATTAAATTTGTCAGGAAGTATATCCTATGAAGTCGATTCCCATTCTATTTTAGCCGCACCATTGCATATAAACGGCTTAAGAAGCAGACACAGCTACATACATCAGGCAGGAAATATCCGTGTTTTCGGAATATCTTTTTATCCTTTTGGCTTATATCCATTTATTAATAAATCATTGGCAATTATAAACGATAAGATTTTGGATTTGTTTGAAATTTCAACACCCTTTGCGCAAAATTTGAAATTTTCGATTTCAAATGAAACAAACACAGAGAACATAATTACCAATATTGAAAAAACTTTATGCCTTGAGCTTCAAGTAACAGAAAATTATATAAATAAGGCGAAGTTAATCTTTGATTTTTTAGAATCAGATAATAGCATTACCATACAATCATTTTGTTTAAATCATGGAATAAATACAAAAACATTCACGCGCAATATTGAATACTATACAGGCTGTACGCCCAAAATTTTGCGTTCGATAAAGCGATTTCAAAAGACCGGAAACCAGCTGGTCTATCAAAAACCAAATCAGCTTTTAGATATAGCATATGATAACGGCTTTGCTGACCAAGCGCATTTTATAAGAGAATTTCACAAATTTTCAGGCGCGTCCCCTCGTGCTTTCCAGCAAGAAAAAATTACAGTAAAAGAAAATACAGAATATACTTATCGGTAAATGTCCTTTTTATTCAATACTTCTTGCATTTCTTCATTTATGATAAAGAAAAAGCAGGAGGTATTTTTATGCACATTATCACAGAAATAGTAACAATGAAATTAACGCCCAACATCACAAAAGATGAATTTTTATCTATCACAGACGATTTAGAAAAGAATTTCCATTCTAAACAATCAGGTTTTATTGATTCTGAACTAATCTATGACGAACAAAATAATACATGGATTATGATACAGCATTGGGAAACAGCAGAGCAGCTAAAAGAGGCTTCAAAGAAAATATTTACAGACAGTGCCGCAGAATCTTTTATAAAATCTCTTGACCCCAAAAATGTAAAGATTACAATTTCACCGCAGTTAGGGGCGTGGAAGCAGATGAATGAAGATGTTTGAATACAGGGTTGAAAAGGTTTTCGGCCACTGCTTATACAGGTGTAAAGCCGGAGATGAATTTTGTTGTTTCGGAACAACGCGACCATGATAATCCGGAAGATGAAGAATAGTATTGCCGTTTATCATTTTAAATGATGAAATGCTTATTTCGTAATAGGAAAAGCGTAGTAAAAATATCACAAATAAAGACTTGCAGTAAAATTTATACCCCGCCTGCCAAAGCCGCCGGGGTATCTTTGTTTATTATCGTTATTTTTTAGGCATATCCAAAAATACAAAGGGAACGTGTTCACCTATAATAACCGCCTTATTGGTATCCGGCAATATACAAATATCTTTTTTAGGATTAGCTGCAAAATCAATATATACCAGCTTCTCTGTATCGGAAGCATTGGCCAGCACATGCGCACCTTTCTCTCCCGTAGGAAAGCAAAGCATATCCCCCGCTTTTACGTCTTTTTCTCCCTCGTGGCAGCGCAGTCTGCCCTTTCCGCTGATTATGTAGAAAATTTCTTCGGCTACTTCATGCCAATGATAGCTGTACGCATGCATGCCCACAGGCACTTCTACAAAAGCGGCGGAACATGTATCCACATCTTCCCAAGGAATTACGGCCTTCGTATAAAAATTGTTTTCGCCTCTGTCCACAAAATTAGCGGGGATGTCATGCAAATTCTTGATAATAAGTTCCTTCATTTTTTCCTCCATATAATTGTATTTCTTGCTATAACTATATAATAGTGCTATAGTTATAAAATGTAAAGTAGGCACTTTGTTGTGCTATAGTTACTTTTTAGAAACTAATGCCAAACGGAAGAAAAGCAAATCTTATTATTGTCTTGACATACAAATGTATTTAAAAAGCTATTGCATTTAAGGAGAGAGTTATGAAGAATCATCTGCCTGACTGCCCCGTGGAAACAACATTGTCCCTTATAGGCGATAAATGGAAAGTATTGATTGTATGGGAATTACTATCAGGAACTAAACGATTCGGTATTATTAAAAAAGCCTTGCCGGGCATATCGCAAAAGGTATTGACTCATCATCTTAGGGATTTGGAAGCAAACGGACTGGTTAACCGCAAGGTTTATGCGGAAGTGCCGCCAAAGGTTGAATACTCCCTGACCGAATTGGGCCTTAGCTTAAAGCCTATACTAAATGTCATGATGCAATGGGGACAGGAATATAAAGCAAAAATATCAATGGATTAAGGAAAATTTTCTTGACAGTGCATAATTTTGGTGGTATAATGCCAAGGTATGTTTTAAAGTACTATATCGAAAGGAGGAAAAAAATGCCTACATTCAACCAATTAGTGAAAAAGGGCCGGGGCAATAAAGTGCGTAAATCCACTGCTCCTGCATTGCAAAAAAGCCTTAATACACTGAAAAAACGCCGCTATGATGCTTCAAGCCCATTTAAGCGCGGTGTTTGCACAAATGTAAGAACCGACAAGCCCAAAAAGCCCAATTCTGCTCTGCGCAAAATGGCCAGGGTGCGTCTTTCAAACGGCATGGAAGTAACAGCTTACATTCCGGGCGAAGGCCACAATCTGCAAGAGCATAGCGTGGTTTTAATACGCGGCGGCAGGGTAAGGGATTTGCCGGGTGTGCGTTATCACATTCTGCGCGGAACACTGGATACCGCCGGTGTTGCCAACCGCAAACAGGCCCGCAGCAAATACGGTGCAAAACGGCCAAAAAAATAATATTCAATTAAAGAAAAAGCTTGTTCTAGAGTTTAGAGGACAGAACTTATGATTATATAACTTCTGACTTCTAACCTCTAGAACAGGCACCACAGACGTTCTGGGCAAAGAACGCTTGAGTACCTAAGAGATTATGAGAAGTAAAAGTTTTTTCTAAAACTAACTTCTAACATCTAATCTCTAGAATGGAGGGAAGAGAAGTGCCAAGAAAAGGACATGTGCCAAAAAGAGAGGTTTTAAACGACCCGCTGTATAACAGCAAGATTGTCACAAAGCTTATAAACACCATTATGTTAGACGGTAAAAAAGGTGTGGCTCAAGGCATTGTTTACAAGGCTTTCGCCAAAGTGCAGGAGCGCAAAGGAACACCCGCGCTGGAGGCTTTTGAAGAAGCACTTGCAAATATTATGCCGGCTCTTGAAGTTAAAGCCCGCCGTGTTGGCGGTGCCACTTATCAAGTGCCGATAGAAATTCGTCCGGACAGACGCCAAGCATTGGGTTTGCGCTGGCTTGTGCAATTTAGCCGCAGACGCAGTGAAAAGACTATGGAAGAACGTCTTGCAGGCGAAATTATGGACGCCACAAACAGTGCAGGCGGAGCCGTGCGCCGTAAAGAAGAAATGCATAAAATGGCGGACGCTAACCGTGCATTCTCCCATTATAAATGGTAGTGTGCAAATTATGATATGTTTGAATTAAAATATAGAAGTATTGTATTACGCAATCCCTGCGAAAAAGACCTTGAGGACTATAATAACTGGCTTACCATTGACATCGAATGGCAAAACTGGGATGCCCCATGGGAAATACGGGAAGAAGAAGATGTTGAACAATTTTTGTCACGGATAAGAGATGCTGTGGGTAAAAGTCCTGATATCTCTTACCGTTTGGAAATTCAAACAGACGATGGGCAGCATATAGGCTGGGTTAGTTCATATCTTATTGATGATGACGAAACCAAGCGTGCTGTAGGCATTGATATTCCGCCTGCCTGTGCAAGAGGAAAAGGCCATGGCAAATATGCCCTAATTTTATTTATGGCATATTTGTTTGAAAAAACACAAGCAGATACTTTGTATACACAAACATGGTCCGGCAACTATCCTATGCTTGCTCTTGCAGAATATGCCGGCTTTGCAGAAACAAGGCGCATCAAAGATTTACGTGAAGTCTGCGGCAAGAAATTCGACGCATTGACATTCGCTATCTCCAAAGCCGATTTTATTAGGCTGCATGGAGACATTATGAAGTAAAAAAGAACGGAGTTGATTTGTTTTGACCAAGAGAGAATACCCGCTGGAGAAGACCCGTAATATTGGCATCATGGCTCATATCGATGCGGGTAAGACCACTCTTACAGAAAGAATACTTTATTATACAGGCAAAACCTATAAAATGGGAGACACCCACGAAGGCACCGCCATTATGGATTCTATGGACCAGGAGCAGGAGAGAGGCATTACCATTAACTCTGCCGCTACAACCACATTTTGGCAGGATAATCGTATAAATATTATCGATACGCCCGGCCACGTGGACTTTACTGTTGAGGTAGAGCGCTCCCTGCGTGTACTTGACGGAGCCGTGAGTGTTTTCTGCGCCAAAGGCGGCGTAGAGCCGCAGTCCGAGACTGTTTGGCGTCAAGCCGACAAATATAAAGTACCCCGCATTGCCTATGTTAATAAAATGGACATCATGGGAGCGGATTTTGCCAATGTTATCCAAATGATTAAGGACAGACTGGCGGCCAATCCTGTTGCTGTTCAACTGCCTATAGGTGCAGAGGACCAATTTGTTGGACTTATCGACCTTATGCAAATGAAGTCCTACACCTATGGCGGAACTTTGGGTGAAGATGTTATAGAAGGCGAAATACCTGCAAATATGCAATCTGCCGCTGAAGAAGCCCGCACCGCTATGGTTGAAGCTATTTCTGAGACAGATGATGCATTAATGGAGAAGTATTTTGCAGGCGAAGAAGTATCTGCGGATGAACTTAAAGCCGCATTGCGTAAAGCTTGCATTGCTACCGACATAATCCCTGTTTTCTGCGGCAGTGCTTACAAGAAAAAAGGCGTCCAAAACCTATTGGACGGCGTTGTGGCTTATTTGCCGGCACCTACGGATGTTGAGTCTATAAAAGGCTTTGTGCCCGATTCTGATGAAGAAGTGGAACGCCATGCAGATGACAACGAACCTTTTTCTGCACTTGCCTTTAAAATTGTAAACGATGCTTTTGTAGGCAAATTGGCATTTTTCCGTGTGTATTCAGGCACTTTTGAATCCGGAAATTATATATACAATGCCACAAAAGACAAAAAAGAGCGTGTTAGCCGCATTTTCCTTATGCATTCCGATAAACGGGAAGAAGTCGGGAAAGTATATGCAGGTGATATAGCTGCGGCTGTGGGTCTTAAACTTACCACAACAGGGGATACTCTTTGCATAGAAGGAAGCCCCGTAGTTTTGGAGTCTATGAACTTCGCCGAACCCGTTATACATGTGGCAATCGAGCCAAAAACAAAAGCGGGCCGTGACAAACTGGGCATTGCACTTAACAAACTTGCCGAAGAAGACCCTACTTTCAGAACATATACCGACCACGAAACAGGGCAAACCATTATTGCCGGTATGGGCGAATTGCATCTGGAAGTTATGGTGGAGCGTCTGTTAAGGGAATTTAAAGTAGAAGCCAATGTGGGCAACCCGCAAGTTGCTTACAGAGAATCTTTCCGTAAGGCCGCTGATGTAGAAGGAAAATATGTTAAGCAGTCCGGCGGTAAAGGTCAATACGGGCATTGTAAAATTAAATTCGAGCCTATTGACGCAAATGATTCTGAAAATGCATTTATCTTTGAAAACAAGATTGTGGGCGGCGTTATTCCGAGAGAATATATTGCTCCTATTGAAGCGGGCGTAAGAGAAGCCATGCAGAGCGGTATAATCGGCGGATATCCTGTCTTGGGCGTAAAAGCCACGCTGTATGACGGAAGCTTCCATGAAGTTGACTCATCAGAAATTGCATTTAAAATAGCCGGCTCTATGGCCTTTAAAGAAGCCATGCGCAAAGGTGACGCAGTACTTCTTGAGCCTATCATGAAAGTTGACGTTACTGTTGCAGAGGAATATATGGGCGATGTTATAGGCGATGTAAACTCCCGCAGAGGACGCATAGATTCAACCGAAAGCCGCAGCGGTGCTATGGTTGTTCATGCTTATGTGCCACTTGCAGAAATGTTTGGATACTCCACCAGGCTGCGTTCTATGACACAAGGCAGGGGCGTTTATGCTATGGAAGTGCATCACTATGAACAAGTGCCTAAATCCGTTATGGAAAAGGCGGCGTTTAAAAGCAATCAGTAGACTTGTCCGGTAATTACACATTAATAAATTAGTGCTTGCAAATTTTAGAATATAGCTCTATAATGAGTATATCGAAATGAAGAAACGGTAAATAAGGAGGAAAATAACTAATGGCAAAGGCAAAATTTGAAAGAAACAAGCCTCACGTTAACATTGGCACTATAGGCCACGTTGACCACGGCAAAACTACTTTGACTGCTGCAATCACAAAAACCTTGCATCAAAGATATGGTCTTGGCGAATTTGTTGAATTTGACAAAATTGACAAGGCTCCCGAAGAAAAAGCAAGGGGTATCACAATCAGCTCTACTCACGTTGAGTACGAAACCCCCAACCGTCACTATGCCCACGTAGACTGCCCAGGACATGCCGACTATGTTAAAAACATGATAACCGGCGCGGCGCAAATGGACGGTGCAATCCTTGTGGTTGCCGCCACTGACGGCGTTATGGCCCAAACTAACGAGCATATTCTTCTTGCCCGTCAGGTTGGTGTGCCTAAAATCGTTGTATTTATGAACAAATGTGACGTGGCTGACGAAGATTTGATAGAGCTTGTTGAAATGGAAATCCGTGAAGCTTTGGATAAACAAGACTTCCCGGGCGACGATACTCCAATTATCAAAGGCTCTGCGCTTCAATCTCTTAACGACCCCGAAGGCGAATGGGGCAACAAAATCGTTGAACTTTTTGAAATTGTTGACGAATATATCACCGAGCCTGTTCGTGAAGACGACAAACCATTCCTTATGCCTATTGAGGACGTATTCACAATAACCGGCCGCGGTACTGTTGCTACCGGCAGAGTTGAAAGAGGTACTCTTAAAGTTTCTGATACAGTTGAAATCGTCGGCCTTACCGAAGAAAAACGCCAAGTTGTTGTTACAGGCGTAGAAATGTTCAGAAAGCTTCTTGACAGCGCGCAATCCGGCGATAATGTAGGACTTTTGCTGCGCGGTGTTCAAAGAACAGACATCGAAAGAGGTCAGGTTCTTGCGAAACCCGGTACTATTCAAGGCCATACCAAATTTAAAGGCCAAGTTTATGTTCTTACCAAAGAAGACGGCGGACGTCACAGCCCATTCTTTAACAACTACCGTCCTCAGTTCTATTTCAGAACAACCGACGTTACCGGCGTTATCACCCTTCCCGAAGGCGTAGATATGTGCAAGCCCGGCGACAACGTAGAATTGTCTGTAGAACTTATAACTCCAATTGCAATAGAGCAGGAATTGCGCTTCGCTATCCGTGAAGGCGGCAGAACCGTTGGTTCCGGCGTTGTAACTGCAATTACTGAATAATTCAAAGTCTTAATTTTAAGCCGCCAATTTATTTTGGCGGCTTAATTTTTTGGAGGGATACTGTGGATGAAACAATAAAAAATGAAATTGAGTATTATAACTCTTTACCGGTTGAATTTGAAGATTTTATGGATTTGCCCGAACTGTCCGATGGAGCGGTGACTTTGGTTTGTGTCAGTAAAATGCCCGCAGAGCCTGAAAAAAAGAGGGTAAATGCATATTGTTTTGACATTTATGCCAATGTCAAGAAAATCGGCGATATAAATCTGCGTATAGGATATACAGATGGGCTGTATTACGGCGGGCAAATAGGATATGGCATCAATGAAGAGTATAGAGGTAATGGTTATGCCGTTTCTGCATGCAAGATGCTTTTGCCTGTGGTTAGATTTCATAAAATGCCCAAATTATTAATTACTACTGATAAAGATAACATAGCTTCTAAAAGAGTTTGTGAAAAGCTGGGAGCAAAACTTCTTCGTATAGCCGAATTACCTAAATGGCATGACCTTTATGAACAGGGCCAGCGCTATTCTAATATCTACGAATGGGAAGTGAATGAAATATAATGAATATAGAAAAAAGGGAATTAATATATACAGGCAAAGCAAGGTCTATTTATGCTACTAATGACCCTCAAATGATGATATTGCACAACAGAGATGATTTAACAGCAGGAAACGCTGCGAAAAAGGGTGGTTTTGAAGGCAAGGGAGACATAAATAACAAAATATCCGGTATAATTTTCAGGCATTTGGAAGAAAAGGGCATTGCTACACATTATATTAAAGACTTTTCAGAAAATGAAGTGCTGGTAAAAAAAGTAGATATTATAGCTCTTGAGGTTGTGGTGCGAAATGCCGCCGCGGGCAGCTTTTCTGCCAAATACGGTATAGCCGAAGGAACTGCGCTGAAAACACCGCTTGTCGAATTTTTTTATAAAAATGACGAGCTGGGAGACCCTATGATATCCGCTTCACATATAGATATACTTAATTTAGCAACCTTTGAACAAATAGAAAGGATTACAAAAATAGCCAAAGATGTAAATAAAATTCTCACCGAATTCTTTGACAAGATAGACCTTTTTCTGATAGACTTTAAAATAGAGCTTGGTATTGACGCAGAAGGCTCATTGCTTTTGGCTGACGAAATTTCCCCCGACACATGCCGCTTATGGGATTTAAAAACCAAAGAATCACTTGATAAAGATGTGTTCCGCAAGGATTTGGGAGATGTTGGCAAAGCTTATAGAGAAGTACTCAGGAGGATGGAGAATGTACGAATTTAACCATATGGACAAAATTCATGAAGAATGCGGTGTTTTTGGCATTTATAACCAAAATGCCGAGGGCAGCCTTATGGCCGCCAGGGCATATATGGGCCTTATGTCTTTACAGCATAGAGGACAGGAAGCCTGCGGCATAGCCGTCGGCCGCAACCGCGAGATTTTTTTTCATAAAAATATGGGCCTTGTGGAAGAGGTTTTCAGCGATAAAATTATTTCAGAACTTACAGGAACAATGGCCGTTGGTCATGTGCGTTACTCTACTGCCGGCTCTAAAAAAACCAAGGAAAATGCGCAGCCGTTGGTGCTTAATTATGCCAAGGGGCAGCTTGCAATATGTCATAACGGCAATATTGTAAATGCTGATGCGCTAAAGCAGGAATATGAAAAAGGCGGAGCTATATACCAAACCACAACCGATACAGAAATTATTGCATATACTATTGCCAGAAAAAGAGTTCTTGCAGGCTCTATAGAGAATGCTGTTTTTGAAGCCATGAAGGAATTAAAAGGGGCATATTCCCTTGTAATTATGTCACCCAATAAAATGGTTGTTGCAAGGGACCCAAATGGTCTGCGTCCGTTATGCTACGGCACAAAAACCGATGGTTCATTTGTTTTTGCTTCCGAAAGCTGTGCATTAGATGCTGTGGATGCCGAATTTGTGCGGGAAGTTTTACCGGGAGAAGTTATTGTAATTGAAAATGGCAAAATGCGCTTTCTTACAGGGCATTGCGGCATGCATCCATCTAAATTATGTATATTTGAATATATATATTTTGCCCGTCCTGATTCTACAATACATAGCCAGCTTGTAAATGATTCCCGCCGCATTGCAGGGCGCATGCTGGCTGAAAAACATCCTGTTGATGCTGATATCGTTATTGCCGTTCCGGATTCCGGCATACCAAGCGCCATGGGTTATGCAGAGGCATCGGGATTGCCTTATGAAGAGGGCTTCGGCAAAAACCGATATGCCGGACGCACATTTATCAGGCCGGACCAGCTTTCCAGAGAACAGGCCGTGCGCCTTAAACTTAATCCGCTGAAAAAATATGTAGAGGGCAAAAGAGTTATTATGGTGGATGACTCTATAGTGCGCGGCACAACAACAGGCATAATCGTCAAACTTTTGCGCAAGGCAGGCGCTAAAGAAGTTCATGTGCGCATATCCAGCCCGCCTTTTTTGCATCCCTGCTATTACGGAACAGATGTGCCAAATTCTGAACAGCTTATATCACATGCACATTCAGTAGAAGAAGTATGTAAAATTATGGGCGCAGATACTTTAGCATATTTGGATATTGCAGATTTGGAGCAGATTACGCCGGATGTTAAGGATACGGGATTTTGCACTGCTTGTTTTGACGGAAAATATCCTGTTTTGTAGGATTGATTTTAGACAGGCTCTTAGAGAAAGGAGAAGTGTTATGACTAATTTGGCTTATGATGACCTTTACTTTGAAGATATAGGAGAAGAGATGTTAAACGGCGTTATTGTTATGATGGCCCCAAAGCCTAATTTAAGACATTATTGCGCATCAGATAATATAAACAGTATATTTAAACGCTATATTAAAGGAAAAACATGCAGGGCTTTTGGGGATAATGTGGATGTTTATTTGACAGAATTGGATAGGGTTGTTCCTGATGCTATGATAGTATGCAAAAAAGATATTATTAAAGAAACCGGCGTTCATGGTTCTCCGGATTTAATTGTCGAGGTTCTCTCCCCTTCCACCGCAAAGCGCGACAAAGGCTATAAAAAAGATTTATATGAAAGATGCGGTGTTAAAGAATATTGGATAGTCGATATCAACAATAAGTCCATTGAAATTTATCTTCTCTTAAATGGCAAATATAAACTGGATAATGTATATATCATACAACCTGACTATATGTTGGAAGGCATGACCGAAGAAGAAAAAGCGGAACTCGTTTACGAATTTAAAACATCACTTTTTGATGATTTTATTATTGATATCAGAGAGGTTTTTGAGGATATTGATATATGATGGATTATCAGAAAATTATAGGCGAAATGATGAAAGAGTACGGCGGCAGCGTAGACATTATGGCCAGATATGCAGATGTGGTTTCAGAGCTTGGGGAATTAGGGAAAGAGCTGCTGAAAGGCAATAATTACGGAGCAGAGCCTTTTACACAAACCGATAATTTAGCTATAGAAATGGGCGATGTAGCTGCCGCACTTGCCTTACTTGCTAATGCACTTAATTTGAATTTAGACGAGTGTTTTGAAGCGGCTATGGAAAAGTACAGAAAGAGATTTGCACAAACAGGGCAGATTGGGTCATAATGAAGTTTATACTGCGAGGTGTGATATGTCAGAATATTTGATGAAATATTATGAAAATTATGACGAAAACGGGCGGCTTGAAACCAAATACGGCATGGTGGAATTTTTAACAACTATGCGCTATATTAATAAATACCTGAAACCGGGCGCAAAGATACTGGAAGTTGGCGCAGGTACAGGGCGTTACTCTCATGCCTTGGCGCAGATGGATTATGAAGTTGATTCTGTGGAGCTTGTACCGCATAATATAGAAATTTTTAAAGCAAACACAAAGCCGGGTGAAAAAATTTCTGTTGTGCAAGGTGATGCAAGGGATATCGATTTTGATGATAATACATATGATATTACTTTGGTTTTGGGGCCTATGTATCATTTATACAATATGGAGGATAAATGCAGTGTAATTTCGGAAGTTTTACGTGTTACAAAGCCTGACGGCATAGTATTTGTGGCATATTGTATTGCAGACCCTTCCATAATAGAGCATGGGTTTAAGCGCGGAAACATACACGAACTTATAGATAAAGGAATGTTAGATACAGTTAAATTTAAGGCAGTTTCCACTCCTCAGGATATATTTGAACTGCATCGCAAAGAAGATATAGACGATATTATGGCACATTTCGATGCTGTGCGATTACATTATGTTGCCACTGATGGGTTTTCAAGGCATCTGATGGAAACTATAATTGAAATGGACGAGTCAACCTTTGATGTTTACTTAAAATACCATTTTGCCACTTGCGAAAGGGTAGATATGGCGGGCTTAAGCCATCATGTACTGGATATTTTCAGAAAGGTATAGGACAATGAATAGAGACATATATAAATCTCCTTTTGGGACAAGATACGCAGGAAAAGAAATGCAAAGGCTTTTTTCGGAGGATTATAAATTTAAGATGTGGCGCAAGCTTTGGATTTCTTTGGCTAAAGCGGAGCAGAAACTGGGTCTGCCTATAAGTGATGAGCAAATTGCCGAAATGGAAATATTTGCCGAAGACATTAACTATGACGAGGCAGAGAAACAAGAAAGGCTTGTGCGCCATGATGTAATGGCGCATGTTCATGCATATGGCCTGCAATGCCCCTCTGCTGCCGGAATAATCCATTTAGGCGCAACGTCTTGCTATGTGGGTGACAATACAGACTTGATAATACTTAGGGAAGCAACCAAGCTTGTAAAAACTAAAATCCTTAAAGTAATTGAATTGCTGTCCGCTTTTGCTATGAAACACAAAGACCTGCCAACACTTGGATTTACACATTTTCAGCCTGCACAGCTCACTACAGTAGGCAAAAGGGCTGCGCTATGGATTCATGATTTACTTATGGATATTGAAGAAATAGAGTTTGCAACTAAAAGTCTTAAATTTTTAGGCTCTAAAGGTACTACAGGCACACAGGCTAGTTTTATGGAGTTGTTTGATGGTAATTCTGCAAAAGTTACAGAAGCAGAGCGCATAATTGCCGCAGATTTTGGCTTTGATGAGGTATATCCCGTAAGCGGACAGACATATTCACGTAAAGTAGATTCACGCTTTGTAAATATGCTTGGGCAAATTGCGGGGTCCTGTGCAAAATTTGCGGGGGACATGCGGCTTTTGCAGCATTTAAAGGAGATTGAAGAACCTTTTGAGGCAAACCAAATTGGCTCTTCCGCTATGGCATATAAGCGTAATCCCATGCGCTGTGAACGTATGGGCGCATTGTGCCGCTATGTTATAGCAGATATGCAAAATACCGCCATGACAGCGTCAAGTCAGTGGCTGGAGCGTACATTGGATGATTCTGCCAACAAGCGTATTGCTGTGCCGGAGGCCTTTCTTGCCGTTGATGCCGTACTTAATATATATATAAATGTGGCGGGCGGTTTGGTGGTATATCCTAAGATGATAGAAAGGCACATAATGGCAGAACTTCCCTTTATGGCTACTGAAAATATCATAATGGATGGCGTTAAGCGCGGCGGTGACAGACAAAAGCTGCATGAGGCCATACGGCAGCATTCGGTGGCAGCATCCGGAAAAGTCAAAGAGGAAGGTGCGGATAATGACTTGCCGGAACGTATTGCGGGCGACCCTATTTTCGGCTTAAATTTAGAGGAAGTTAAAGCTCTTTTGCATCCCGGCAAATTTATCGGCAGAGCAGCAGAGCAGACCGAAGAATTTCTGCGTTACAGCATAGAGCCGTTGTTGGATAAGTATGGTGATTTAAATTATGCTGTTGAGGAAGTTAATATATAGGGCGATTTGACAAATTAAAGAAATATGATATAATTACAAGGCAGCAGACGCTTTACGCAAAAGGGGTTGTAATATATGAACAAACAAAATCAAGGTAAGGCCAAGGCCATAGTAGGCGCAAATTGGGGCGATGAAGGCAAGGGTAAAATTACGGATATACTGGCGGCCGATGCAGACATTGTGGTGCGCTTTCAAGGCGGCGCAAATGCAGGCCATACCATCTTAAATAAATACGGAAAATTTGCATTGCATCAGCTGCCCAGCGGCATTTTTTACGATGATGTCGTCAACATCATCGGCAATGGCTGCGCACTTAACATAGATGCCTTGATAAAAGAGATTGAAAAAGTGCATGAAGGAGCGCCGAATCTTGATATAAAGCTGTTAATAGACCATAGGGTGCAGCTTACCCTGCCCCACCATATGCTTTTGGACAGCTTAGAGGATACAAGGCGGGGCGAAAGGGAATTTGGTTCAACAAAGTCCGGCATTGCGCCGTTTTATTCTGATAAATATATCAAAGAGGGCATACAGCTTAATGAAATTTTTGACGGCACTCATTTGAAGAGCCGTTTAAAATATCTTTATGAAAAGGTTAATCTTATATTAAAGCATGTATATAATGCAGATGAAGTGGATTACATGCAAGTGTATGAAAATTTGTGCAGACATACTGATTTTGCCGGAAAACATCTTACAGACGCAAGTTTATATCTGCGCAAACATATATCCTGCGGCAAAAATATATTACTTGAAGGGCAATTGGGCGCATTAAGAGACCCGGATTTCGGCATATATCCATATGTCACATCTTCCCATACTTTGGCCGGTTTTGCCGCTGTCGGCGCAGGTGTGCCACCATATGCGATAACCGATATTTTGGCTGTGACAAAGGCTTATTCATCCTGTGTCGGTGCCGGTCCTTTTGTTTCAGAAATTTTTGATAAACCGGCAAGCGAGCTTAGGGAAAAAGGCGGAGACGCCGGGGAATACGGCGCAACAACGGGCCGTCCCAGACGTGTCGGCTATTTTGATGTTGTTGCCACAAGGCATGGCGCAGTATCGCAGGGCGCTACAGGCCTTGCTCTTACGGGCCTTGATGTATTGTCATACATGGATGAAATCCCTGTATGCGTGGCCTATGAAATAAATGGCAAGCGTACAGAAGATTTTGCATACAGCTATCTTCTTGACAGAGCAAAGCCTATATATGAATACCTTCCCGGCTTCAAGCAAGACATCAGGCACATACGCAAATTTGCGGACCTGCCGGAGAAAGCCAAAGCATATGTGAGATTTATTGAAGAGCATATCGGCATACCTATTGTGATGCTGTCAAATGGGCCGAAACGTGATGAAATTATAGAAATGTAGCAAAGGAGAAGCTTTATGCAATCTATACACTCACCCGCAAAAGCGAACAAAGCGCTATTCTTTTTTGGTATTTATTTTTTGGGCATTAGTGCCATTTTAGGGATAGTCTTAGCAATCTTCGGCATAGAGGGAGATGTGATGCTCTATACAGGACTTGCTCAAGCGGCAGGATTATTTGTGCCTTTTGTATTTTATTTAATCATAACAAAGCAAAGTCCAAAAAAGGTGCTTCCGTGGAAGGGCTTATCCCTTAAAAACATTCTGCTTGTAATTGTTATATCCCTGGCCATACTGCCCATTATACAAGTGGTGGGCTTCCTGTCATCTTTCGTATTTGCACCGGTTATAATGGATGTTGACTTTGCAGCCTCTCCCATGTGGATGACTCTTATTGTTGCTTCCGTTTTTCCTGCGCTGTTTGAAGAATTTTGGTTTAGAGGTGTGTTGTATACAGGATACAGGGCGGGCGGCGTGACCATACTAAAAACCGCTGTAATAACGGCCTTATTCTTCGGCCTTATTCATTCAAATTTACACCAAGCTCTCTATGCCTTTCTTATCGGCGTACTGTATGCATATATGGTCTATTACACAGGCTCCATCCTGGCACCTATCTTAGGGCATTTTATAAATAACGGTATACATTCGGTACTGGTATACATAGAGCCTTATGTACAGTGGGCTGACAATATGGCAGAAACACCAGGTACTTTCCTGCTTATTATGGGAATCGCATCTCTGGTCATGCTGCCGGTTATATGGCTTTGTTTAAAACAGTTTAAGAAATATTATATAACCACTTGCAAAGAAGCCGCCAAAGACACACAAGAACTGCCTGCTCTTGAAGCCGAACAGCCTGTTACAAAGCCAAAAGTCTATACATGGGGCTTTTGGGCCACATTGTCTGTCTTTGCTTTTGTGGCCTTGCTTGTGGAGTTTGCTTTGCGTATGGCTCCTGCCATGATGGAGTTTTTGGAGCAGCTGGAGCAGATGCAAATATGATTTTATATAATAAAACCGCCCGCTTGTCCTTAGAGCCTGTCTAAAATCTAATCTGAACCGATTTTTGAACGTCTTTTTTGTTGCTCATAGTGCGGTTTTTGCACTATGAGCAACAAAAAAGTTGTAGCGGTAGTCATTTTTCAGTGGTTTTCTGAAAAATGATGAGAGCGTTAAGTGAAAAAAATCGTGTGAAGATAGATTTTAGACAGGCTCTTCGGATTGAGGGCGGATTGCGTTTTTAGCTCTTACTTATTAAGGGAAATTAATTTAATTTGCTTAATAATTTCATCGGCACAGACGGTCACATCCGAAAAATCCTTGCGCCAAACCTCTTTCCCATCCCATATGATAACCACTTGGTTTTGCACAAGGTCAACATCATCATAGATTCTAATTCTTGGTAAAGTTACAGATTCTTTTTCAAGCTCAGTTCGAAGTTTGCGTATTTTCTCAATCAGATTGCCTGCGTTTTCAGTACACACGGGCACTACTTCAGCGCCTAATACAATGCGGTATTCCTCTTCTTGACGTGGTTTCAAAGGTATCATCCTTTCTGTTTTGTTGGTAAGATAGGTGTAATTACCTAAAATATCAGCGGCTCTAAGAGCGGTAATTTGTTTGGTTGACAATTCAGCTGCCAAATCCCGCAAAATTTGGTCGGTTTCACGCATTTCAAGCAATTTCTTGCCGCTGTCCGCAATCTTTCCATTCAAGATACCCCTAAAATGCGCATCATCTCCGTTAAGCAAAGAAACAATTGTTTTAACACTAAAAGAAAGGCGGCGCAAAAGAAGGATAATCTCCAGGCGTTCGCATTGTTCACGGTCATACTCACGGTATTTTGAATCGTCCTTGCGATGACTTGTCAAAATCCCGACCTCTTCATAATAACGCAATGTACGCGAAGATATCCGATATAGCCCGGCCACTTTTGAAATGCTCAATCGCCGCTCTATATTTATCACCTCTTTTCATAAACTCATCAGCTTGAGTTTGACATTCCGGACTGTCTTATACATTATTATAAAGCTTTCCGCTGCGTTAAAGTCAAGAGAAAAATAAATTTATTTTAAATTATTTTTTAAATACTGTAATTATAAGTTTATAATATCATAGGGACGGCTTGCAGCCGCCCCTATGATATTTGTTTATATGTTGCAAAATTAGTTTTGTGTTAGTGTATATGGGCTTGATTTACAATGGCAATACATAATGGGAATTCCAAAAATATTTATTGAACAAAGCCTATATCTGTCAAAATCATACCCTCCGGTACTTCTCCGGCAAAAACCGTATTAACCAAAGGCACCCGGCGGGAAACAGAAACGGTAGTCTCTTGAAGCGGTATAACAATGCGCATACTGGTTTCCACCGTCAGCCACACTTGGAAATTTATTTGGTTAATGCCGGCGGAAGAAAAGGATGTTTCATATTCTACCACCGCTTCGCCTGTAGGTATCACATTCACGGCAAAATCCGGCCCAAGTCCTGCAAATATTGGAATACCTGTAAAAAGTCCGACAGGCACCCCAATAGCCATAGCCTCTTCTGTGGAAAGACGGCGGGAAAGGTTGGCCGCCAAAGAAGATGCAACATGATTCACCAAAATGGTGTTAACTGACAGGCTTGTAAGACGCAGATTGCCGTCAGTTGTAAGGGTATAAAAATCTTCGCTGGTAAGGCCGAAATCCTCAATAATACCTACAAGCGAGATGTCAATTTCTTCGTTGATAACAGATACAAGCCGCTGTTCTGCAATGGCAGTTACAGGAGGAAGTATTGCCCTGTCCGCTATAGTAAATATCAGCCAGGAAAAAAGAACAACGACAATCAAGGCCATCAACAGGGCCTTTTTTCCTTTACTTATTCTTTTGCGTGGCTTGCGCCCTATGGCGAAATACGGTCTTATCATCCCTCACCTCTAAAATCTTTGGAGCGGATATTCCTATTACTTCGGAAGTAATATAATCTTTATTCGTTTGACTTTTGATGGAAAATGTGCTATAGTAATATAGTATATAGATTGTAAAAATATTAGAACTTGCTTGCAAGGAGGTTTATATGAACTATTCTGAACATAACAACAAAAAGCGCCAAAGAAGATATAAGTCTCACGGAAAAAAAGTCAAAAACAAAGTGGGCTTTATTATCTTTCGCATACTTGTGGCCACAGTCCTTATAAGCGGCTTTGGTCTGTCCGCCGCCGGCATTGGCGCATATTTAAGCATCATCCAAAACGGCCCAAGCTTGTCAGATTTGCATTTCAATCTTTTGGAAGGCAGCTTTGACTCTATTATTTTGGATGTAAACGGAAACGAAATGGCACGCCTTGAAGGCGGCGTAAACCGTGTTTTTGCCGAATGGGACGAAATTTCACCTTATATCAAGCTGGCTTTTGTGGCTATCGAAGACGAACGCTTTTGGGAGCATAACGGCGTGGACGCCCAATCTATGGTGCGTGCGCTGTATCAAACACTTTTGCATGACAACACCCAAGGCGCATCCACCATCACACAGCAGCTTATCAAAAACCAGTTGGAAATACAATTCAACACCATAGAAAGCAAACTGCAAGAACAGCATTTGGCCATACAATATGAAGCATGGCTCGTGGAAGAACTTGGCAGCGTAGAAGCCGCTAAGGAGCGCATATTGCATCAATATCTCAATATGGTTCATTTGGGTCACGGACAGGACGGCGTTGCCGCAGCCGCATGGTTTTTCTTCAACAAAGACGTAAGCGAAATAACATTGTCAGAAGCGGCTGTCCTTGCCGCCATCACATCCAACCCCTGGCAGCGCTCACCCATTCGCTTCCCCGACTGGAACAGAGAAAGAGCTTTTGATGCGCTGGACATAATGCTGCGTACAGGCGTAATTACCGAATCTCAATTCAGAACTGCACGCGGAGAAATTGCAAGCGGCGAAGTGTATCGCAGAATACAGCAGGCTTCGGCTGCCATTCAAGAAGAAAGCGGTGTATGGAGCTTTTTTGTAGATGCGGTTATAGACCAGTTGGAAGCGGACCTTACTGCAATGGGCATGACATTGCGTGAAGCGCAAACCATGATTTACCACGGCGGTCTTATTGTAGAAACCACTATGAATCCGATTGTGCAGGACATTGTGGACGAAACTTTCTTAAATGAGAGCCATTTTCCTACAAATGTGCAAGATTTTGAGTATTTCTTAACATATCGTGTCACTATACAAAATACAACAACCGAGGCGGCGTCCCATCATGAGCGCACCAGCAGCCATTGGGGCAGAAGAGTGACCGGCAGAGATATGTTTGACGAATTTATAGAATGGGCACAGGGTCAGATTTTAGGCATGGATGATGAAATTATTGCAGATGTCTTTTTTGCCGTACCCCAGCCGCAATCATCTATGGTTATTTTGGACCATCACACAGGACATGTGCTTGCAATGGCAGGCCAGCGAGGCGAAAAGCAGACCAACAGAGATTTTAACAGAGCAACCCAGTCCATGCGGCATCCAGGTTCTGTCTTTAAAATCTTTGCATCATATGCACCCGCTTTTGATGTGGGCCTTATAACAGCCGCAACCACATATGATGATGCGCCGAATATAATTTTTGACTGGCCGACGCAATCATATATTTCTTGGCCGTCAAACTGGTATAGGCATCAACCATTTCCATTCAGAGGTTTTAACAGCGTACGCCAATCTATAGCAGACAGTATCAATGTTAATGCAGTAAAAAATTTCAATGCAATGCCGGCACAATTAGCATATAACTATTTATTGAATTTTGGTTTCACTACAATTGGAGCCGATGAAGCCGGAAACCCCTCTATGGCTTTGGGCGGACTTACGCATGGCGTTACTAATATAGAACTTACCGGAGCGATGGGTGCTATAGCGAATGGCGGAATTTTAAATCAGCCTATACTCTATACAAGAGTTACCAATGTGCATGGTGAAGTAATTATAGACAATACCGCACTTAGCCCCACACAAGTTATGAACCGCAATGCCTCATACATCCTTCTGGATACAATGAGAGACGTTATCATACGCGGCACAGGGACTTCTGCTAGATTTCAACAATTAACAACTATGGATAATGCAGGCAAAACAGGAACAGCCCAAGAAGGACGGGATTTATATTATACAGGTTCTACTCCGCATCTTACTGCCAGTGTATGGATAGGCCATGACCAGCCAAGAACCCTTACAACCAATGTTACAGGCGGCAACCGGCCGGATACACGAATTTGGCGGTATATAATGGAAAGAGTGCATATTGCACTGGAACTTCCGGAAATTCGTTTTGAAAGACCAAGCGGTTTTGTCTACGCCCAAATTTGCGCCGTTTCCGGCCTTCTTGCAATACCCGGCCTTTGCGACCACGACCCAAGGGGTTCGCAAGTACACACGGAGCTTTTTGCACCGGGCACAGTGCCCACTACATTTTGTAATGTCCACAGAGCTTTCTATTACGAAATCGACACAGGCCTTTTGCCCAGCACTTGGACACCCGCCGACCGCATAGAGCGCCGTGTGGGCATAGTACGTGACAGAAGCTGGATGGAAATTGCAGGCAATGTTCCTATATCGGATGCCCACGTAGAAGTACCTCAAGCCATTTTAGCAGGCCAAGTGTCGGATTTTTGGGGACCTTTCGGCCCTACAGGCGGATTTGAAGGATTGCCCGATTATGATGATTCCGATGAAGGATACTGGGGTGACTGGGGTTGGATTTGGGGTAACAATGACAACAATGATGATGAACCCGGCGAACAGGACGAGCAAGAACCCGGCGACATATTTATGGATGATTACGATGACGAAGACAACACTCAGGCTCAAAGCCAGAACCATACGCTGCCCGCAGCGGCTTCTTTGGGAAGCGCCGCCACACAGACCGGCGGTACCCAGACAGCGAATACTCTTGTAACCCCCACACCTACCCCTGCACCAACGCCAACACAAGCTCTTGAGCCTCCGTTGCCTACACCGACACCAATGCCTCAAAGAACACCGATAGCAATGCCGGAAGCCACCGCTGTGCCGCAGCCTGCTCAAGCTCCGCAGCCCACGCCGACACCAAATGCAGGACCGGCTATTGGCACACCGGGCAGTTAAAACATGTGTCAATATAATTTTGATTTAAGCGCAAGTTTCGGGCGGCTACAAACCGTACTTACGAAATTATAAAATAGTTGACAAAAATTCCGAACTATGCTATAACTCAAATGGGTCTGTTTTTCACAGTGATACAAAAACTAATAATGCCATAAGAATCTTACAGGATATATTAAACAGATTCCTTTTTCTATAAAAAGCAAAGGGAATCTGTTTTTTCTCCCGCTTTTCCACCACTATGGCAATAAAGGCACAAAACATTAAATTCCTTAAAAGGCCGCGGCTTCTTATATTTTTCCAGCAAAAACCGCAGCCAAAACCAAAGGGATATCGCAAAATATGCCGACGTATTTTTAGGACTGTTATGACTCAATTATTCTGATAGACGGGATATTACAAAGCCATGAAAATAGTGACTCTAAAAATAGCAGAAAGAGATTCAATAAAGATACGAAAATATTTATCAGAGTCTGCCGATAATTCCAGAAATATACCCTCCTATGTATGTTTACAAGTAGCACCTAAAATGCTAAAATACACTATATGAAGCTATAATCATCATCGGTATGTTTAAGGACTATTATTGGGTTATCAAAACAGCTGCTTTCATTATAACTCTTCGGTAAATGCATCAAGAAGAAAAAATATATTTGGGCGCAGAATGAAATAGAATATAGTTACGGATATCCGGTCAAAAATCCTTTAAGCCGTTCTTTGCAATGCCGATGTACATATTTGGATTCACGTTTTATTATTTGCTTCATATTGATAAACATTACATCTTTTTATTGATGTATATGCCCATAAAAATATGCAAGGTATAGCCATGCCGTTAAATGCATGGCGGAAGATATTATTACCGGGTCTTGTTTTAAGCACACCGCTCGTGCATTCAAGGCATTGAGATAATATTTACCGCAGCCTTTGCTGTTTTATGGTTTATATAAATAATATTGAAGGGAGTTGTAAAATGACAAAGACAAAAAAAGGCAGAATTATGCTGCGTATTATCGCATTTCTGCTGGTCTTTACGATGGTTAGCCCCAATATTACTACTGCTGCTCTAATAGCCGCAGAAGACAACGGCTACACCATCGACGAGCCGGGCGAGCCCGGAGGGGACACTGGATCCTATTCAGATGAGGGTCAGTCCATGGAGGGTGGAGTCGAATCTGATCAGGAAGTTGAAGAAGAGGTAGAGGAATATCCCGTTTATCCGGAATATCCAACTTACCCGGATTCTTCTGAAAACGATGATCCGAGCGACGAAAATTATTACGATGAAGAAAACGACGAAGATTACTATGATTATGACGACGAAGAAAACGACGAAGAAGATGAAGAGGATGATGAAGATTACGAGGATGAGGACGAAGATGAAGAGGACGAAGATGATGACAGAAATGCAAATCTTCCATCTATTGGCGGCCCGCAAGCAAGCCTTACCAATGTCCGCATATTCTTCCCGGAAGATGTCACAAATTTATTTGAAGACATATGGGGCGAAATTTCTATCGAAAGCGTGTACTACATAGAAAGGGGCGAAATTGACGATAATTTCAGCCTTTTTGACGGTGTATACGCTATTGACGAGTTATTTAGACCTGCGGAAGTTTTCATCTTTAACGACGGAGGGTTCAACCTTAGCCCTTCCCTCACTTACAATTATTTCACAATAATTTACGGAGGAATACATCCAGAAACCTCTGAAATTTTCACAAGAGCAAGAACAGTTGCTCTTTCTCCGTCAGAAATGGCTGATGTGGAAATGCAAATCTTCTTCCCGGAAGATTCTTTGGATGATGATGTATTCTATGTAGAGCTGGATTTTGCAGAAGTCAACGATGAGCTTGAAATCCTCTATAATCTTTTGGACGGAGTTTTTGCTTTAATCGAAGACGACGAGGCAGCCGAAGTTTTCATTATAGATGACGGCGGCTTCGACCCTCTTGCTATCTATCCTGATATCTATTTCACAGTAATCTACGGCGCCGTAAATCCTTTTACGGATGAATTGGTTACAAGAGAAAGAGTTGTTGCTCCGCAGCAGTTTGAAGGTTTTGCAAGGCTTAATGCGGGCTTAACCGACAAAACAGTTGTCCGTGAAATTAATGTAACGGCAGGCGGCAACGGAACCGGTGCAAACACCTTGCGCTGGGCAGTTGCACAGGCGGCCGGTACAAACAGAGGTCCTGATGAGTGGGTTATGATTAATATTAATGTTAACACCACTCTTAACGGTACAAACGGCTCAAATGCCGCCGGTAACCCCAATGGTCAGCCTGGCGGCCCCGGCCTAATGGTTAGCGGCAATGTTATATTTAATATTAATACAGGCGTCACCCTCAATATCACGGGCGGCAATGGCGGTTCACCCGGCACTGCTACTGCATTCGGCTCATCACACCGTCGCGGTGGAGATGGGGGAGTTGGTATTTCTTTAGCTTCCGGCGCAAACTTTGCCGTTCTTGGTGAAGGCATCCTTAATGCAAGAGGTGGTAATGGCGGCAATGGAGGATGGAGACAATTTAACTGGGCATACCCGGGCGGCCACGGCGGCGATGCTATCCACATACCCGCAGGTTCCTCTGTTGAAGTCTATTTTGAATCTGTGCTCAATCCTAGCGGCGGCAATGGCGGCAATGGCGCAAGTGCTGTTGGGCTTACACCCGGAAGAGGCGGAGACGGCGGTTTTGCTATCCACAATGATGGTTTGCTTACTATTATGGGCAGCATAAATGTAACCTCCTCTGCCGGCGGCGGCGGAACCAGATGGTTTGGCGCTAATGCCGGACCCGGAAATGCTGGCGGCGGAATTAGAGGAAATGGTCAGCATAATCAGCATATGGCAGATTATAGCCGTGTTGACTATTTGATTGCTATTGCAAACAACCTTAATCGCCCACAATTTGTTCAGAGTGACCTTGACAGGCTTGATGATGCGATAGCAGCTGTAGCACGCGGTCTTACAAGAGACTTGCAATATCAAGTAGATGCCATGGCAGATGCAATTCAATATGCTTTGGACCGCCTTGGCATTAGAACATTTTCAGTAGTTTTTACTGTTCAAAACGGCATATGGTCTACAAATAATGACGAAACATATACAGTTGTTGTTGAGTATGGCCAAACTTTGGGAAGCAGGATTCCTCAATCCATCCCCAATGCCGGTTTTGCATCACCGGGAGCCTGGGACATTGCTCCGAACCCTTCTGCACAGATAACTGATAATATGGATTTCACTTACAGATTCACGGAAATATTGCGTCATGCAGTGCGTTTCCATATGAATTATAATAATAGTTCTGAGCCCGTCTGGCGTGAAGAAACGGTGAACCATGGGGAGCGTCTTAGCATAAGCGTACCGGAACCAACACGTTTGGGTCATGATTTCATAGGATGGGGAGCAACATCAAATGCTTTGACTGCCCTTCCTTATGAAGTGATTTTTGGTGACGCAAGGCCTGTAATCACAGAAGATGTGAATTACTATGCAATGTGGAGAGTTAGAAGCTATACCGTTACTTTCGCAATTGAAGGCGCAGATGAAATTGATGTGCCCGGGTCGGTAACAGTGCCTTTCGGTACCCCAATTACCCTGCCAACACTTAATCATGATGGCTTTATCCTTACAAATCTTACTTGGAGCGGCAATGCGCAAGGTTCATCATTCGTTGTAGAAGATAATGCAACTCTTACTTTGACGGTTGAAGAATCAAATCGCAGAAAGTTTACTGTATTCTTTGAAATAAGGGGTACAGACGGATATGTAATGGTTGAAATCCCTGCTCCTGCATCTATGCAGGCGCGTTTCGGCAGACAAATCACTTTGCCGGAAGTAACTCATCATGGTTTTGACCTTGAAGGTCTTATGTGGAATGGTACGCATGCACAAGACGTATTATTTACTGTTGAAAATAACATGACTTTTGTGTTGACAGTACCTGAAACAAACCGCAGAGAATTTACTGTGACCTTTGCAATCGAAGGCGCAGATGAAATTGATGTACCTGCTGCAATTACAAGGCCTTATGGCTACAACATCCCTTTGCCGATTCTAAACCATAACGGCTTCAATCTTGAAGATCTGACATGGAGCGGATATGCACAAGGTTCATTTTTCACCGTTGAAGATGATGTAACTCTTACTTTGACGGTTGAAGAAGCAAATCGCAGAATGTTCTTTGTGGACTTCGGTGTTCTGGTAAGGAATTTATACGACCCCATAGTAATAGATAATGGAATTATTCCTCATCCGGAAACTATGCAGGCACGTTTCGGCAGACAAATTACTTTGCCGGCTGTAAGCCATACCGGCTTTTACCTTGAAGGCCTTATGTGGAATGACGAATTCCCCGGCCTTGGCCTTACAGGCAACGAATTTGCACAAGGTTCAAGATTTACCGTAACGGGTGATGTAACCCTTTATATGGATGTATTGTCAGCAAATCGCAGAGATTTCACCGTAACCTTTGCAATTGAAGGTGCAGATGAAATTGATGTGCCATTGCCTATTACAGTGCCTTTTGGCACAATAGCCACTCTACCGATTTTGAGCCATCCGGGCTTTGACCTTACAGGCCTTACGTGGAGCGGATATGGGCAAGATAGTTTTCCTTTCCTAACAGTAACAGAAGATGTTACTTTGACTATGGTTGTACCGACAGGAAACCGCAGAGAATTTACTGTATTCTTCCAAGTATTGAATCATGAAGGAGATGCAGTATACGAAATTCCTGCACCTGCATCTGTAAGAGAAGCCTTTGGAACAGGTATCACTCTTCCAACTCTTACTCATGACGGTTTCAATCTTACAGGCCTTGAATGGAACGGCGAATTTGCGCAGGGTTCTAATTTTACTGTTACAGAAGATATAATCCTCACTATTACTGTTCCTCAAGCAAACCGCATCTACCATACCGTAACCTTTGCAATCCAAGGCGCAGATGAAATTGATGTGCCTGCTCAGGTTATAAGGCTTCATGGTACGCAAATCGCTTTGCCAATCTTAAACCATTACGGTTTTGACCTTACAGGTCTTACATGGAGCGGATATGCACAAGGCAGCAACTTCATAATGACAGAAGATGTTACCTTGACAATGGTGGTGCCGGCGGAAAGCCGCAGAGAATTTACTGTGTTTTTCCAGATATTGAACCATGAAGGAGATGCAGTATACGAAATTCCTGCACCTGCATCTGTAAGAGAAGCCTTTGGAACGGTTATCCCTCTTCCAATTCTTACTCATACCGGTTTCGACCTTGCAGGTCTTGAATGGAACGGTCAATTTGCACAAGGCTCTAATTTTACTGTTACAGAAAATATAACCCTTTCCATCACTATTCCTCAAGCAAACCGCATCTACCGTACCGTAACCTTTGCAATCGAAGGCGCAGATGAAATTGATGTGCCTGCTGCGATTACAAGACTTCGCGGCACACAAATTTTCCTTCCAACCTTAAGCCACCATGGTTTTGACCTTACGGGTCTTACATGGAGCGAATATGCACAGGGCAGCAGCTTCACAATAACAGAAGATGTTACCTTGACAATGGAAGTTCCCCATGAAAACCGTGAATATTTCACTGTAACCTTTATCCGCAACCAAGTAAATGACGACGCTACAGTAATTGGAACAATATCTGTTCCTTTCGGAACCGAATTGAGCGATGTTGTAGCTGGCGCAGATTTTTGGCAGAATACAGTGGCATATAGGTTTAACGGATGGTCTACAAGCCGTACTTGGGAATTCGAAGGCACCGATTTTGATGCAATCGTTGATTCTAATATGTATATGTATGGTCGTTGGCTGTCACGCTATCAGCTCCTGTTCTTTGTTGAAAACGGAACATGGGATGAAAATGACGGCACTTCCTATCAATTCTTATTGGAATACGGCGATGCATTGGAAGCAGGAAACATTCCTACACCTATAGCTAACCATGGTTTTGTGCAAACGGGCGGACGATGGATTGAGGAAGTCGGCTCTGCCGGAACTCCTAACGTCGGTATGTCTATTGCTAATTCAAGACAACCGCGCACCATCATCTTCAGATATGTTTTTGAAGAGCGTGAAGATTTCACCGTAACCTTTGAAATTGAAGGCGCAGATGAAATTGATGTGCCCGGGCCGGTAACAGTGCCTTTCGGTACTCAAATTACCCTGCCAACACTTAATCATGATGGCTTTAACCTTGAAGGTCTGACATGGAGCGGATATGCACAAGGTTCATCATTCGCCGTTGAAGATAATGTAATTCTTACTTTAACGGTTGAAGAATCAAATCGCAGAGAGTTTACTGTATTCTTCCAAATATTAGACCACAACGGAGAAACAGTGCATGAAATCCCTGCAATTGCACCAGCGAGAGAGATTTTCGGCACAGTTATCGAGCTTCCAACTCTCGATTATCATACCGGCTTCGACCTTGAAGGACTTGAATGGAACGGCGAATATGCACAGGGCTCTGACTTTACAGTAACCCAAAGCATGACCCTTGCCATTATCATTCCTCAAGCAAACCGTATCTACCGCACTGTAACCTTTGTCATTAATGGCGCAGATGAAATTGATATTCCTGCTGCGATTACAAGACTTCGCGGCACACAAATTTTCCTTCCAACCTTAAGCCACCATGGTTTTGACCTTACGGGTCTTACATGGAGCGAATATGCACAGGGAAGCAGCTTCATAATGACAGAAGATGTTACCTTGACAATGGAAGTGCCGGAGGAAAACCGTGTCCTTTTTGATGTAAGTTTTGTACTCAACGAAGAAAACGGCAGCAATCCAGACAATGTAGTAATCGGAGTATATTCTGTTCCTTTCGGAACCAGATTAGGTGACATTGCGCCTACCTCAGCTTTTGATGAAGTTACAGATTCATTAAGATTTAACGGATGGTCCAGAAACAGCGACTGGACATATGGATACACCGATTTTGATGCACCTGTTGTTTCCAATATGAACAAATATGCACGCTGGACGGCGCGTTATCAAATCACATTCCAAGTTACCAACGGAACATGGGATGAAAACGGAGATACTTCTCATGTGTTCTTCTTGGATTATGGCGATGTCTTGGAAGAGGCCGATATCCCTATGCCAATAGCTGACCACGGATTTGTGCAAGCCGGCGGCCAATGGGTTGGAGATGCTCCTTTCGCCGGTAAAGCTGTTAATGATTCAACGCAGCCAAACACATTTGTATTTAATTTTAATTTTGAAGAGCGTCATGACTTTATAGTTAGTTTTAATGCAAATGGCGGCACGGTTAATGCTGAATCAATTTCTGTTCCGTTTGAAGGTACGCTTAACAGTGTCGGCGCAGCACTTCCTATGCCTGTTCGTAATGGTCATATCTTTATGGGATGGACAGCAGGCAGTGCAGGCGGCGCAGCATTTACTGCAAGTACTCAAATTTTAGATAACGTTGTTGCCTTTGCCAATTGGGTAAGCCTTAATGACGTTATCAATGTAACTCCTGCCGGACTTAACTTAGGCACCGGAGTTGCAGGTCAATTTGCAGTTGCAGACCACACTCACACAGTTACTGTCACCAACAATCATACAACAGGACTTCAATTTGCAATTGAGCTTTACGGAGCTGATGCCGCAAGTTTCGCTCTCGGCACAAACATCATAAATGTACCTGCCGGTCAATCGGCAGAATTTACGGTGGCTCCCGCAAGTGCAGCTCTTGCTGCGGGTCAATATGAAGCATCTGTAAGAGTTGTGCTCAATGGCGACATAGCTGCTGCATTTGATGTAAACTTTGCAGTAGTTTCCGCAGCGCCTGGTGGTGGCCCGGATTTTGATCCTGAGCCTGAACCACCTACTCCTCCTCCCGGTGGCGGCGGAACCGGTGGTGGTGACACCGGCAACGGCGGTGACGGCAACAACGAATCGGATGATGATGCAGTAAATGATTCCGAAACAGCCGAAACCACTCCTTTGTTTGCAGCTCCGGCACCATCGGCACCTGCACCATCGGCTGTTGATTCGGCACCGGCACCGGCACAAGCCGGATTATCACCGCCCGAAGCTCCGCAGCAAAGCGCAGGAGCTCCGGAGTTTGGTCCGGGAGTGCCTCAAGGGGCCTCCGGCGCACCGCAGCAAGGCGCAGGCGACCCCCAAGCATCCGCAGGAAATCCTCTGACAGGCGATAACCAGAGCAGTCTTGGCCTTATAGTTTCGGCTGCAGGCCTGATAACTTCTTTGGGAGGCTTAATCTTCTTTATTCAAAGCAGAAGAAAGAGGGATGCTGACGCAGTGTAGGTTGCGCAAATGAAGGCTGATTTAGCTTTCAGGCACAAGCGGCAGAAATAAATAAGCAATAAAACAAACCCCGATTGGTTGTTCAATCGGGGTTTAATTTTTTATGCTATATCAATACGGAGCCTGTTACCGCCACTCAAGATAAACTCAACAGCGGTCTGTTGTATCATATTTTTTAAGTATTGATTGCTGCAAATTCTTCACGCACTATTGGAGCAACCTCTTTGCCCAAAAACTCTATAGATGACATCACATCCTCATGAGGCATTGTTCCAAGGGGCAAATGCATCATAAAACGAGTAATGCCTATATTTTTTCTTAGGCTGATAATTTTTTCAGCTACTGTTTTGGGGTCACCTACAAATAATGCGCCATCAGAGCTTCGAGCATTGTCGTAAGTTTTTCTTGTATAAGGCGCCCAACCCCGCTCACGCCCTATGATATTCATTACCCGCTGTGTAGGCTCATAAAACTTTTCGGCGGCTTCCTCGTTTGTTTTGGCTACAAAGCCATGAGAATGGCAGCCAATGGGCAAATTTTCTGCATCATGCCCCGCCTGAGCCGCGGCCTTTTTATACAGCTCCGTGACATATGCAAAGCTTCTGGGGTTTCCTCCTATTATAGCCAAGACTAAAGGCAGGCCGAGCACACCGGCACGAACGGCAGATTCGGCATTGCCTCCGCTGCCAATCCATACGGGCAATGGATTTTGAACCGGCCTTGGATATATGCCTTTGTTTACTATAGGTGCCCGAAATTGGCCGGACCATGAAATTATGTCATTGTCCCTAATTTTTAGTAATAATTCAAGCTTTTCTTCAAAAAGTTCGTTATAATCTTTAAGATTGTAACCGAATAACGGAAAAGATTCTGTAAAAGAGCCCCTGCCTGCCATAATTTCAGCGCGCCCATTTGAAACAGCGTCAAGCGACGCAAAATTTTGATATACTCGTACAGGGTCGGCCGAGGACAAGACGGTGACAGCACTTGTCAAGCGAATATTCTTTGTGCGCGAAGCTGCTGCTGCCAATATAATTTCAGGAGAGGACGCCGCAAAATCTTCCCTGTGATGCTCGCCGACGCCGTATACATCAAGTCCTACAGAATCTGCCAGAACAATTTCTTCAATAACTTCCTGAATTCTCTTTGCATGGCTAATTGTTTCGCCGCCCTCTGTATAAGGTGTTGTTTCTACAAATGTGCTTATACCTATCTCCATGATACACTCTCCTTTAGCTGAATAATATAAAGTTAAAACCTTTGCTTTAAATGCACAAAAAGTCTTTTGCGGGTAAATGAAAGGTTTTATCGCTAACATTGCCGATTAATGATACAATATGTCTATCCCGGCCGAAAGGTGCGGGAAGTATGGAATGCCGTTCCATAAAGTACATGTATCTAAAATTTGCTCAAACTATTCTTTTAGGCCATAAAGTTCAAAGCCCCGCACTTCCCAAGAGCCGGGGCTTTGAACTCCCACAAAAACAGGCGGGAATGGAACATTGTATTTAACACTGATGTGCTTATAAATGCATTGTACCATAATGTGATTGTTTTGTCAAGAGAGGTTATAAGTCTAACTTGATATTACTTCCTTTTCAACACCTTAAACACCATCACCGTCATATCATCTTTCACCACATCCCCATAATTGCTCTGCCCTACATCCAGAATATAATCAGCCATTTCCTGCGGACTGCCTTTGGGCAGATGCGTCAGCATAATATCCATCCATTCTTTATCCACTCCCTTGCGGGAATCCATAATGCCGTCTGTCATCATAACAACTATATCTCCATGCTTCAATTGATGCTTGTGCAAATCAACATCAACAGATTCTAAAATCCCAACCGGCAAAGTCCAAGAACCTATGGCTTCCGTCTTGCCATCCCGCAAAATATATGATGCGGCCGCACCGATTTTTATAAATTCAGCGTCGGCGGTGTTCATATCCAGAAGGCAAATATCCAACGTGGAGAAGAATTCGTCGCCGGACTTTAAAAGCAGGGCAGAGTTTATTAATCTTAGTGTAATATCCTTATCAAAACCACGCTCCATCAGTTCTTCAAGAAGCTCTATTGCCGCTTCGCTCTCTTCTCTGGCTTTTGCACCGCTGCCCATTCCGTCGGAAAGGGCAGCAATACAGCGTCCGTCACGCAATTGTATAAGAGAAAAGCTGTCGCCGCTTTCTTTGGCCATGTTTTTGTTTATTTTTGCTATGCCGCTGTGAATGTAAAACTTTTGGCTCTCTATGTAGTCCAATTGTATATTGCTCCCTATAATCTTCTCGTCGCAAAGCTCTACTCTGCGCCCGATAAGCTCGGAAATCAGCCGCCCAATCTGAGCGCCCGCTTTTTTACCGCTATGACGATTTTTGCGCACAATGCTTATCTCGTATTTACTCAACCTGTTTTGAATCACTATAACAGATTCCGCATCTATTCTTAGTTTATTAAACTCCCTAATAATTTTATTTTCTATATCAGTACGAAAATCTAAAACAGCGGTAAGCTCCTCTGCAAACTCCTCCATAAGATTGGCCATGCCAAAGAATTGCTGGGCCACCAAAGTTCTTGCTTCGTCAAGCCTTTGCTCCCAATCTCTTGACAATCTCTGCCTATCTGACATGGCGGATAAGACTGTTGTAAACTCCGGCACTCTATGACACATGCCGGAAAAGCCCAGCGGCGCATCATCAATAGTAATTCTTCCCGCTTCTTCACCTTTTGCCGCCATATCCCTTACATAACCAGCCGCTTCGTCCGATTTATCACCCCAGCATCTATCATATTTATGGCAAGATATGCAAAATTCTCCTTTAACTCCTTCGGCCAGCTTGTCCGCATTATAAAGACTCTGCCTGCCCTCTGCCCTCTGCCTGAAAAGACTGGCAAGACGTCCATAACCGGCGGCATAGTCGTATACCCTGTCCACTACCTGCCCCTTTATTTTTCCTAAGTATGATGCAGAAGGTGCAAGGGACGGGTTAAGGCTGGTGTGGATGTTTACCAAAAATGAAATCGGCATAAAATAAAAAGCCAAACCTGCCGCTATTACAGATAGAAGTGTGCCAATGCTAATAAGTTCCAAGTCAAAATAAAGCCCGCACAAAAGTCCCGCAACAGTAAATGCGCCGAAAACAGCTATGCGTCCAAGAGGTCTTGCACTTCCTGCACAAAAACCCGCCATACCTAACAAAACCGCGAAATAGATATATTCAAAACCTGCAAGATTTAATATGAACCCCAAGAATATGCCGAATACCGCAGATACGGCAGCACCTCCGCTCTGCGCCGCCATAAGCACAAGCAAAACAGCAAAGATATGCCTTAAAGAAATTTGCCATATGAATACATCCGATGCACCTATAGTCAGTATTCCCGCAAGCATCATTACAGCCATAAACTCTTCATTATGCAAAGGACCCCGCTTTGTACCGGGTGCTATGCATTCAATACCTTTTATCAGCACTATGGACAGCGGAAAAATAGTGGCTGCTTCCAGCAAATTTACACCAAAATGATATAGCCCCTGACCCCTTAAAAAAACGATAATCATTCCGGCAAGCACGGCCGACAGAGATGTAAAGCCTGCCTGCAAAAGTGCAGAGTGGTTGCTTTTGAAATTGGGTTTGAAGCTTAAAAAAAGATTAACTGCACAAAGCATTATTATTGCCAGAAGATATTTCATAGAAAATTCTGTGCGAAAACTAAAAAGTGTACCCAAAGAGGCAAACAGTGCTACTCCAAAAAATTTATTGCCCTTAAACAAAAATGCAGAAATATATGGCAGAACAAAAGGGACAGATGCATCAAAAACCACTGCCCTTGCAGCCAAAAATCCGCCTGCCATCAAAATAAAATCCAGCATGATGCTTCTGCTTATATTAAAATTAAAAGGATGCCGCACCTTTTCTTTTCTTGCGTACATTGTACCAACCCCAAGTTTTCATTCGTTCATTGCGCTCTATATAGTATAGCGAAGCAGTCTGGGATTTTTTGTCAAAAGCTGATATTCATATAAAATAATTATTCGCACGGTTTTTATTATATTTACTTCTTCCAAGCTTCACATTTAACGCCGAAAGTTAATATATTGGGTATATAGTGCAAAAAAGAGGGCCGGTTATGCAAAAACTAGTGGAAGTACAAAATATCTCTATGAATTATCACACCAAGGAAGGGGAAATTTCTGCAATTTCCCAAATAGAATTCTCCGTTTCATCAGGAGAATTTATCAGCATAGTCGGGCCGTCAGGCTGCGGTAAATCCACGCTTCTTTCTGTCATAGCGGGTCTTTTGCCCCCCTCAAGCGGACATGTGCTTGTGGGCGGCCGCCCCAGTACCGAATCGCGGGAGCAAATAGGATATATGCTGCAAAAAGACCAGCTTTTCCCTTGGCGCAATATTTTAAGCAATGCAACCTTGGGTCTCGAAATTCAAAAAAAGTTAACAGCAGAAAATATATCATATGCCCATGAGTTATTAGAAAAATATGGTTTGGGTGATTTTAAGAAAAATTACCCTTCAGAACTTTCCGGAGGCATGCGCCAAAGGGCAGCACTTATACGCACATTGGCCACAAGGCCGAGAATCCTCCTTTTAGATGAACCTTTTTCGGCTCTGGATTATCAAACCCGTCTGACTGTAAGCGACGAAATAAGCGGAATTTTACAGGCCGAGAAAGTTACAGCAATCTTGGTTACTCATGATATATCTGAGGCTATATCCCTTTCCGACCGCGTGCTGGTTCTTACGAAACGCCCATCTAAGCTGGCAAACATCCACAAAATAGATTTGGGTAAGGATGCGAAAGGGCCGATAATGTCCCGTAAGTCTATAAAATTCCCGGAATATTTCAATAAAATTTGGAAGGAGTTGGATATAAGTGACTGACGAAAAGAGCTTCTCAATAGAGCATAAAAAATTTTTGGCAAGCCTTAAACGCCGTAAATATCTTATTACGGCCTGTCAGCTTGCTTTACTTGCATCCTTTTTTGCCGCATGGGAACTTGCCGTGCATTTTCGGCTTCTGGAAGCTTTTATATTCAGCTCACCCAGCCGTATGTACCGTATGTTGTTAAATATGAGCGCTTCGGGAGAACTTTTTCATCATATATGGATAACCTCAGCCAAAGTAGTGGTGGGCTTTGTGCTGGGTTCTGTAATCGGCGTTGCTGTAAGTGTTGTTCTTTGGTGGAACAAGTTTTTCCGCAAGGTGTTTAATCCATATCTTGTGGTATTCAACGCCCTGCCTAAAACTGCCCTGGCTCCCATAATAATAGTGTGGCTGGGCAATAATATAAGGGCTGTAATAGTAACGGCCCTGCTTATTTCTGTTGTAGTTACTATTTTAAATGTACTAACCGGATTTATGCAAGTGGATGAAGAGAAAATTAAGCTGGCCAAATCCTTTGGTGCAAAAAAGCATCAAATACTTTTTAAAGTAGTTTTTCCCGCCAGTGTGCCGGACCTTATAAATGCCATGAAAGTAAATATCGGTCTTACTTTTGTGGGTGTTATTGTAGGTGAATTTCTTGTGGCAGGGGCCGGCCTTGGATATCTTATTGTATATGGAAGCCAAATTTTCCGCATGGACATGGTGATGCTTTCCATAACGATTCTATGTGTGCTGGCCGCACTTTTCTATCAACTTGTGGTTTTAACAGAAAAACTCTTTGCGCGCTTCACAGAATAAGTGCGCTTCATTTATTACTTCCGAAGCAATATAATCTTGTGACACATTGCGCCCGCTTACAATACTATGTAGTATATCGACATCGAAAGGGGTGCAGCCCATGAATATACCGGACAAAATCGAAATCATTGTGGAAGCGCAAAACAATGCGGAACAAGAGGAAAGAATTGCAGAAATTGCTACGGTCAAATACCGTCTGCCCTCAGTAGGCCTTTATGTGGTAGAAATACCCAGCACCGAGGTCCATATACTGCAAGATATTGAGGGTGTAAATGCCATACGCACAAGCACTTATATCACAGCCCAGTCGACTGATGTCGCTGGGCATAATATTGCTATCGCGGTTTTAGATACAGGTGTTGCACCTGTGCATGACCTAAATTTTCCAAATAATCGCATTGTTGCCTGTGCTGATTTTATAAACGGAAAGAAACATCCCTATGATGATAATGGTCACGGTACACATGTAGCGGGTTTCTCCTTGCAGTGTTATTTATGTAAATGAATTATAATCTCGCAATCGCCATTATTAATCTTCTCCCCAATTTCGATAAAATCAATAAGCTCGAAGGATTTGCCAATACTTTCAGCAACTACCCGCTGCACATAATCAAGCCTTACACTATGCGGCGTACACTCACTGCCCCGGCTTTTCTGCGCCAAGTTGCAGCGCAAATGATAGCTGTCACCATCCCTTGTTTTTGAGCCTTTGTGCATAGCCGACCCGCATAAGGCACAGCGCAAACGTCCGGCAAGGGGATGATTGTCTGTCTTGCCACCGGCCTTTCTTTTTGCCGCCATTATACTGCGCACTAAAGCAAAACTCTCGTCATCCACAATAGCATAGTGTGTATTTTCTACAACAATATGCAGGTTTTCGGGAACGGCAGTTACTTTGGTACTTTTGTAACTTATCTTCTTTTCTTTGCCCTGCACCATATGACCTGTATACACCCTATTTTTCAATATTTTACCAATTGTTCCCACAGACCATTTGCATGACATATTTACATTTTTACCTAATTTTACATCTCTATATGCTGTTGGTACCAATATCCCTTCGTTTGTAAGGACCTTAGCAATGACGCTGCGCCCTTTTCCCTGTAAATACATTTCATAAATCCTGCGCACAACCGCCGCCGCTTCATCATCCACTATCAAGCGGTGACGGTTATCAGGGTCTTTTGTATATCCATAAGGAGCATAAGGCCCCAAAAACTCCCCTGCTTCCATTTTTTTGCGAAAAACAGCACGTATGTTCTCCGATAAATCTTCGCTGTACCATTCATTAATCAATCCATAAATCTGCCTGGCCTTTTTATTCCCGGGGGTCTGGGTATCCACATTATCAACCAGGCTGATAAAACGTATGCCCCATAACGGAAAAAGACCGTGTATATAGCGTTCTACCATTTCCATATCTCTGGTAAATCGACTTTGATGCTTGCATATAATGGCTTCAAATTTGCCGCCTCTGGCATCTTCTATCATTTGCCTAAATCCCGGCCTTTGCGAAAAACCGCTGTAATCCTCATCCCAATACACATGATATATTTCAAATCCGTTTTTTACTGCATAATCCCGCAGCAAATCCTTTTGATTTTGTATGCTTTCGCTGATGATTACACCCTGCTTGTCCTTATCTTCCTTTGACAAACGGCAATACAACGCCGCTTTGGTTTTAGCACTGTCATTTGCTGCCATGCACCCTCCATTGACATAATGGTGCTTACATGCTATACTCTTTCTTTAGACCCATTCCAAAACCTGCTCACACAATTCTTTTATAGCTAACGGCTCTCATCACTTTTTGCAAATAACGCAAAAAGTGACTGCCGCCTTGCCGCTCTAAAGAATTGCTTCGCAGATTTATTGAAGAAAATGAAGTTTTGGAACAGGTCTTTTGTAGTAACACATGCACCGCATTACATAGAATTTGTATGATGATATATTAAGCGGTATGCAGGAGGATAGGAATATGTGCGGTATAATAGGTTATGTGGGCAGGCAGGAAGCTTTGCCTATTATTGTTGAGGGGCTTAAAAAATTGGAATATAGGGGATATGACTCTGCAGGCATTGCTATAGCGGGCGTATCCGGCATAGATGTTGTAAAACAAAAAGGGCGCATTGCCGTGCTGGAAAATGCCCTTAAAAACAGTCCAATGACAGGGACAAGCGGCATAGGCCACACAAGATGGGCTACACATGGAGAACCGTCTGATACAAATTCGCATCCGCATATAGGAGAAAAACGTAATATTGCTGTGGTACATAATGGAATAATTGAGAATTACGGACAGATTAAGGAAATGTTAATTGCCAAAGGTGTGACTTTTACAAGCCAAACCGACAGCGAAGTGGTTCCGCAGCTTGCAGAGCATTATTATAAAGATGATTTAGTGTCCTGCGTCGCAAAGGTATTAAGCGTATTGGAAGGCTCCTATGCTCTGGGCTTTGTCTGCGTTAATGAACCCGGAACGATTGTAGCGGCCAAAAAGGATAATCCTCTTATTGTCGGTGTGGGCAATGACGGACATTTTATTGCCTCTGATGTTCCGGCGGTGTTAAAGCATACTGATAAGGTATACTATCTTAACGATAAAGAAATTGCCGTGCTAAAAGAAGGTAAGGTAACTTTTTATAACCAAAATTTAGAAATTTTGGAAAAAACATTAGAAACTATAACTTGGAGCATTGACAGCGCAGAAAAAGGCGGCTATCCGCATTTTATGCTGAAGGAAATTATGGAACAGCCAAGAGTGGCGGCGGAAACCATACGTTCCGCAGTTCAGGGCAAAAATGCCTCTTCACTTAGCGGGCTGGATGTATCCAAATTTAATAAAATAGTTATAACCGGCTGCGGCAGCGCTTATAATGCCGGTGTTGTAGCAAAATATGTGTTTGAAAGATTAACACGTGTATCCGTAGAGGTAGAGCTTGCCAGCGAATTTCGCTACAAAGACCCCATTATTGATGAAAACACATTGGTTGTACTTATCAGCCAAAGCGGCGAAACTGCCGACACTATAGCCGCCATGCGCTGTGCCGCAGAAAAAGGTGCCGCAACTCTATCAATTGTAAATGTGGTAGGTTCTACAATTCATAAAGAAGCGGATATTGCACTGCTTACAATGGCCGGCCCCGAAATTGCCGTGGCCACAACCAAGGCTTTTTCAACGCAGCTTGTTATGCTGTATATGTTGTCAATTGAATATGCGCACAAGCTCGGAAAAATAGACAATACACAAAGAATACAATTTATTGCAGAAATAGAAAAGCTTCCCGAAAAGATTGAGGAAGTTCTTACTAAAGTTGATGACATACAAAAATTTGGTGCAAATTCCGTAAATCACAAGTCTATATTTTTTATCGGGCGCAACATTGATTATGCAATAGCTTTGGAAGGTTCTTTGAAATTAAAAGAAATTTCTTATATACATTCAGAGGCATATGCAGGAGGAGAGCTTAAACACGGAACAATATCACTAGTGACAGAAGATACACTGGTGGTTGCAATTGCCAATTGCCCTGCGCTTCTCGGAAAGATTATGAACAATGTAGAACAGGTAATAAGCCGAAAGGCCCAAGTGCTGCTTATTGGAGCACAAGACGGCGCATTAAAGATTGAAAACGAAAAAATGTCATATATCAGCCTGCCCGTCTGCAATGAATTGTTTTCTCCGTCATTATCAGTGATTGTATTGCAGTTATTCAGCTATTATGTAGCTGCCAATAAAGGGCTGGATATTGATAAACCCAGAAATTTAGCAAAGTCTGTTACTGTAGAATAGGGAGAGTTATGATGAAAAACATACCGGAACTTTTCGGCACAATGGTATTTAATGACACCGCGATGCAAGAACGTCTGCCAAAAGACATATATAAAGCCCTTAAAGAAACTATGCGCAGAGGCATAGAGCTGCCTTTAGACGTAGCCAATGTGGTAGCCAACGCCATGAAAGAATGGGCGGTATCGCTTGGTGCCACGCATTTTACGCATTGGTTCCAGCCTATGACGGGCTTTACGGCAGAAAAACATGACAGTTTTATAAGCCCGGCATCAGGCGGGCGCATTATTATGGAATTTTCGGGCGCAGAGCTTGTAAGGGGAGAGTCTGATGCATCCAGCTTTCCTTCGGGCGGATTAAGGGCAACTTTTGAAGCCAGAGGTTACACCATTTGGGACACAACAAGCTATGCTTTCATTAAAGACGGCAGTTTGTGCATACCTACAGCCTTTTGTTCTTACAGCGGCGAGGCTTTGGATAAAAAGACCCCCCTTCTGCGCTCTATGGAAACTCTTGACAGACAAGCCCTGCGCATATTGCGTCTTTTCGGCAACAGCCATGTACGCCGTGTAGTGCCTACAGTAGGCAGCGAACAGGAATTTTTCATTATCGACAGGGATATGTATTTGAAAAGGCCTGATATTGTATATACAGGCCGGACGCTTTTTGGCGCAAAGCCCCCAAAAGGCCAGGAGCTTGAAGACCATTACTGTGTCAGTTTAGCTCCTCGTGTATCAGCTTTTATGCATGAACTTGAGGAAGAGTTATGGAAGCTTGGAGTTTATGTAAAAACTAAGCATAATGAAGCGGCCCCCGGGCAGAATGAATTGGCTTTAATATATACCACATGCAATATAGCTTGCGACCACAACCAGCTTACAATGGAAATAATGAAATCTGTTGCTGTGCGCCACAATTTGGTATGCCTTTTGCACGAAAAACCCTTTATAGGCGTAAACGGCAGCGGAAAACACAACAACTGGTCGCTGGCAACGGACACAGGCCAAAATCTGCTGGAACCCGGCGAAACACCTTATGAAAACGCCCAATTTTTGCTGTTTTTAGTGGCAGTAATAGCCGCTGTAGACGAATATCAAGACCTTCTGCGTGTATCATCCGCCAGCGCAGGCAATGACCACCGCCTTGGCGCAAATGAAGCACCTCCTGCCATCGTTTCTATGTTTATAGGGGATGAACTGGAAGAAATCCTTAACGCTATCGAAACCGGAGAAGACTACGAAGAGCGGGAGAAAGATGATATGGAAATCGGCGTTGCAGCCCTGCCTCATTTCCCTAAAGACACAACAGACCGCAACCGCACATCCCCAATGGCCTTTACAGGCAATAAATTCGAGTTTAGGATGCTTGGCAGCCAATTTTCGCTGGCAAACCCCAATATAGTTCTTAATACTGCCGTGTCGGAGATGCTTTGCCGTTTTGCGGATGAATTGGAGACGGCAGCCAATTTTAAAATCGGATTAAGGCGGCTTATTAAAAAGTATGTGGCAAGGCACAAACGTATTATTTTTAATGGCAATAACTATAGCAAAGAATGGCCTGTAGAAGCTGAAAAACGCGGGCTTTCAAACCTAAGAAACACCTCCTTGGCTTTGCCCGCCTTTATTGCAGGTAAAAGCAGGGAGCTTTTCGGGAAGCATCAGGTTTTTGGTGAGGGGGAGCTTATAAGCCGCTGCGAAATCCTTATGGAAAGCTATTGCAAGACTTTACATATAGAAGCGGGGTCTATGGTTGACTTGGTTAAGGGCGAAATAATTCCCGCCTGCTTGGATTATCAAAGAGAGCTTGTGTCGTTGTTGTCACAAAAACAGGCCTTGAAGCAATTTAACTTTGATGCTTTGCTTGAAACCACACTTCTTACCCAAATATCAAATAATTGTACTGCTCTTTTTAACTGCCTTACAGTATTGGAGGATGCGCTTTCAAAAGCCGGTGCAAGCAACCTTAGCGAATGTGTAAAATATTATGGCAATGTGGTTACATCAGCAATGACGGATTTGCGGCATGTAGTGGACACGCTGGAAACGCAGGTGGCGCATAAGCATTGGCCGCTGCCGTCTTATGCGAAGTTGCTGTATTCTGTGGAGTAAAACAAAAAGGCCCGGTTTCGGGCCTTTTTGTTTATAGCTGCATTTACAGCAGCTGTCATAAATATGATATCAAGCGCCTTGATTGGAAGCAACATATTCTACCAAGAATTCCCGCCATTGTAAAATCATTTCATCCAATGTAATGCCATAAACGGTTTCAAAATTCCGGATATTCCAATGGACTTGAAAGTATTTCTCTGCGCCATAGGTTTCTATTAGGTATTGGACAAATGAAGTGGCCGTTGTGCGTGCGCTTAATTCAGGAATATAGCTAGCATGGTTAGCGTTATAATTTGCAGAAATATCGCTTATTCTCCTGTAATCCCCTGAAACAAACATGGCATGTGCATTTGTATGGTCATGTCTGGTTAGCCCAAGCAACTCTAAGTTAGCATCACTAAAATAGTATTGCAGAAAATATGCAAGACCTTCAGAAAATGGAAGAAAAGGTGTTCGTCCCAATTGATATTCCAATATATGCGAAATTTCATGGTGAGCAATATGCGGAAAATGAAGATTTAGCCTGGCATATGATATTGTATTATGCCATGGAAATGCCAATGCGGCCCATTCTGCTCTGCCCGCAAACATATGCGGATAAATGCGGTGATTTATTGGTCTGAATTCAAATTCAAAATAATTATAATACCAGCCCGCAACAAGCTGCGTAGCCCTTTCAATATAGTCTATTTGAAGTTGCATATTTTCAATGGGCAAAAATTGATGCGAACTATCAAAAACAAAAATGAAATTCCCCCATTTTGTGGGTTTTCTAAGATAATATCCTACCGAACCATCCCTAAGCTCAAAAATAAATCCAGCTTCCATTGTTTTGCCTGCAAAGCTATAAAAATGTTTTTCTGCAAGTTCATTGGCCGCTATTATGTTATTATTTATCTCTAAAATATTGCTTACCGACCTATTACGTGACCTTAATATTATGTTCGTTGACATATACAGTTCCAGCAATTCGTCCAAAAGCTCATTTTCTATCAGATATTTCACAAAATGATAAGAGGTGTTTATGGCATTTGCTTGTTCCCCGGAACCCAAAAACCGCGGTATAAAATAAAAATCTCCAAAGTTTTCTGATATATTATTTATTGAAAAATCATCTTGCAATAAATTGTTTAACCCGGCATTTCTTCTTGCGACAGATTCTATGCCGGAAGAAAGCCATGCAGGCAAACGAGACCCATTTAAACTACTTAATCCAATTAAAGTATTAACAAATTTCCCGTAAGTGCTTATGTCTTCATGGTCAAAAGCAAAAATACGTATAGTAAATGGAAATTCTAATAATGCAGATATATTTGATAATTCATATATAACACTTTCAGCATAATTTATAAAACTTAAATTAAAACTTCTGTCATCAGCAGCAAATATATATCTGCGGTTTTCGATGCGTGCTTCCATGACGTATCCTCTCATTTGAGAAATAGGGTCAGCAGAAGAAAAGGTGATTGATTCGCTTAGTTCCGATTCGTATGTACCATTTACGCATGAAGCTAAAATAAAAAGAAATACCAGAAAAGAGGATAAAAGAAATAGTTTTGATATTTTCATCTATAAGACCCCCAAACAAATCAAATATTTGATGTATTAAAAGGGCAAAGGGATAATATTGCCCTTTGCCCCAACTAAATTGCTGTAATTTCAGTTAACTTATATAATTTTGGTGAAATCATGACATGAAACCATTAAAGGAAGTTTTTATCCTTTAGTATTCCATCCACCGCCGCCGCTAGGTGGTGGAAGAAGAAGCCACCCGCCGCCAGTTTCATTCCAACCAAATGCACCTATGCCAGTATACCCATTGTCATCATTCTCTTCCACAGCAAAAGAAATTACGCTTCCGGACACTACAAAAATACCTGCCAGTAAGCCGGCAATTAATTTCTTTTTCATTTTGTGTTCTTCTTTCGTAATATAGAAGATTTTCTTGCGAAAAGTTGATAATACTATATACATATATATTATCATAATAATATCACAACAATAACACCATGTCAAGAGTTTTTCTATAAAATTTCCCAAATTTTTTTCTAAAATTTATCAATTTATTTTTTTATTACCTTATATTATTCCATTTTTATAAGATAATTTGTAGAATTATGCAAAAAACATTCTCTATTTTGTAAATTACATATCACCAAAACTAAAATTGCAGGCAAAATCCCGTCCCTACAAAATTATTATCCATCCCGCAAGGAACACCCGCCACCCATGTAGCGGGTATAGCCGCCGGCAGCGGGGCCCTTTCCGGCGGACTTCACGCAGGCATAGCCCCTTTTGCAAACATTGTGGCCGTAAAAGTTCTGGATGAAGCCGGGCGCGGAAATGCCACGGACGCTCTTGCCGGAATTCAATGGATAATAGACAATCGTACACGATATAATATAAGAGTAGCAAATCTTTCCATAGGCACTATGGACGTGGGAAGCGCCGACCCGCTGGTTAGAGCGGTGGAGGCTGCGTGGGATGAAGGCATTGTGATGGTTATTGCGGCGGGCAATAACGGCCCCGCCAAGCAAAGCATAACCAGCCCCGGCACAAGCAGAAAGGCTATTACGGTGGGAGCGTCCGACGACTATAAATCGGTGGACATAGCAGGCTCTTCGCTAAAAAACTTTTCAGGCAGAGGGCCTACGTCGGAATGCATTATAAAGCCTGATGTTGTGGCCCCCGGATGCGGCATAATATCCTGCTTGTCAAACAGCCCGGAACTTAGCAAAGAACGCCTGAAAAAGCTGCGCGTGGTGGATGATTATTATGTTCAAATGAGCGGAACATCAATGGCATCGCCCCGCATTGCAGGTGCATGCGCACTGCTTTTGGCAAAGCATCCTCATCTAACCCCCGACGAGGTAAAGCTTGCGCTGAAACATACTGCCGTTGATTTAAGCCTGTCGCCCAATAGGCAGGGATGGGGGATTGTAGATATTGATAAATTATTATCAATATTCGATTAGTATAATACCCGGCTATCAGAACGGAGGAAAGCCTATGTCTAACGAAAACAAAATCTATGAAATTACACAAATGATGTCTGATAATCAAGTAATACGAGGAGATGTAAGTCAAGCCGCAGGCATGATTAAAGCCATGTTAAGCGAAAAATACTTAAACCCCATAACCCGGGCCATAACCGCCGAAAACAAAAAAGCCAGAAAGAATCCCTGCAAAGAGGCAAGGCTTTTGGACGCCTTAAAGCCTTTTATGGATGACAAAAACCACCAAGCCGTAGACAAAACCATAGATGCCCTGTATATGGCTGAAACTCTGCGGGGACTTTCGGCAAATCTGCCCGTCAGGACACCTATAAGACAGCATAAGCCCGCATCATCATTCGTCAATGCTTTGGCGGATGATTCTGTTCATGAAGACGGCATATATGATGTAGATGCAAGATGTGCCGCATATGCCGGCAAACCGCCGCTTTCTCCGTTTTTTGTTATGATGGCGTTGTGCGCTATGAGGTCAGAAAATAGAGAATAGAAAACCAATAATCCTGCATTCGGAAATTTGCCGTATGCAGGATTATTTTTTTGAAAAATATTAAAAAAGGGTTGACGAATGTTATAACTTAGTATAAAATAGAATGGTGTATCAAGGGATGGCTTTCAAACCATTCCTATGTAACTATAGAAGGGCTTTTGTTAAAACGTGCTTGCCCGCGGATACTTCGTAGGCAACCCGGACAAGCACAACATAACAGCCCCTTCGGACCTGAGAACATTATACACCCACTCAGGTCTTCTTGTCAAGCAGAAATCCATACCTTGATAAGACAAATACGACTGTAAAGGAGTGGTGTTTTTATTTCTCGGCATTTATCACAATATAGATGATAAGATGCTTAAAATTTAATATTTGCTTGCCTGGGCAAGCGTACTCCACCCCCGGTTCTTATAGAGCCGGGGGTTTTCAATTGTTGAAAATAAAATTGTAAGTAAGCCTTTAACGCCATAATTCGTTTGGGCGGCCACAGGCCGCCCAAACGATGTTGTGTGTATGGTAACTGATTGATTAAAATTAAGATTTTAATTTAGTTTATTTATATACAATCTTTCAAATTAAAACAACGTGACCCCGCAATGACGTTGTTAAATCTTTAATGATGAACATTACATTCTTAATCATTCCACCAGCATAACCGCCAAAACATCCACATTCCCTGCACCCATTGTAATCACCATATCACCCGGCCGAACATGTTCTTTCAAATGGGCAGCCGCCGCATCAAAATCAGGCATATAAAGGCAATTCGGCGTATGTTTAGAAGCAGCTGCCGCTAAATCCTTGGAATGTATGGGACAGCTTTCTTCTTCACGCCCAACCGGATTATATATGTCCAGAACAATGGCATAGTCGGCAGCAGCCAAAGCTAAGGCAAATTCGGAAAGATACAGCTTTGTGCGGGTATGTGTATGCGGCTGAAAAACAGCCCATAAACGTCCTATTTCCATATTTCTTGCGGCGGCTATTGTAGCGGCAACTTCCGTTGGATGATGCGCATAGTCATCAACAATGGCAGCCCCGTTAAAGCTGCCCATTAGGGTAAACCTCCTGGCGGCTCCTTTAAATGCGGCAAGAGCGCCCTTTATATCGCTAAAATCTATACCGAAATCCAGCGCGCAAGAGGCGGCGGCAAGGGCATTTTGTATATTATGCTCTCCGGGTACTGCTAAAGACATGCTGCCTAAGCAAACATCTTTTTCAAAAACTTCAAATTTTCCGCATCCAAGGCTGTCGTAGGAAATATTTTCGGCGGTAAGCTGTCCGTTTTTGCCAAAAGCGGTCACGCGGCAGTCAGAAGCTTCTTCAAATTGCTGTAAATTAGGAATGCCGCCATTTATCACAAGAAGTCCGTCTTTATGAATATTTTTGCTGAAATCCGCAAAAGACCTGCGCAAATGGTCAATATCTTTAAAAAAGTCACTATGGTCCATTTCTAAATTCAATATAATGCCAACATGGGGATAGAATTTTAAAAAATTATTATGATACTCGCAAGCTTCGGCAATAATAACATCTTGACCGCCAATACGCAATGCGCCGCCTATAGAGTTAAGTATGCCCCCGTTTAAAACTGTGGGATTACGTCCGGCAAAAACAAAAATCTCGGCCAGCATGGATGTGGTTGTGGTTTTGCCGTGTGTTCCGGCTACACAGATGCTTTTTTCGTAGTTGCTCATAAGCCGCCCCAGAAGCTCTGCCCTGTCCATTAAACGAAGATTCATTTTTTTTGCTTTAAATATTTCAGGATTATCCATAGGAACTGCCGAATTGTATACAACCACGCAAGATTCTGCATCGTCATCAATATTTTTATCATCATGCCCAATTTTAACATCTATACCCGCTTTACGCAAACGGTCTACATTTTCAGAATCCTTTTGGTCAGAGCCCGCAACAGAGTAGCCCGCCCTGAACAAAATCTCCGCCAACCCGGACATGTTTATGCCGCCTATGCCTATGAAATGAAAGTTTTTACATTCTTCAACTATTTTTATGTTATACATGAAATCCTCCGATGTTTAGCAATCTGCCATAGCATTTTAAAGCCGGCTCACTATACAATTATATAGTATTTTCAGAAAAAATAAACAAAAATTTTTTTGTTAGAATATACAAAATATCTGTACTATTTTCCATAATTATGTTATACTGTTTCTAATTCAAAAATTGTACATAGTATAAAATATAAGAGCATACACTAAATTGTTAGGCCTTTACACAAACAGACATCAAAGTGTTTACAACAATAGGAGGGATTAAAATGCGTAAGAAGGAAATGTTGGCAATGCTCCTTGCGGGCGGTCAGGGCAGTCGTCTTGGTGTTCTTACAAAAAACAAGGCAAAACCCGCCGTGTCCTTTGGGGGTAAATATCGTATCATTGACTTTCCTATGTCAAACTGCATAAATTCCGGCGTTGATACAGTGGGGGTTTTAACACAGTATCAGCCCCTGCAGCTTAACCGCCACATCGGCATAGGCATACCCTGGGATTTAGACCGTAAAAAAGGAGGCGTAACCATACTTGCGCCCCATATGAAAGACGGCGAAGAAGGGCACTGGTATTCGGGAACAGCCAACGCAATATACCAAAACATCAACTTCATAGATACATACAACCCCACCTATGTTTTGATTATTGCAGGCGACCATATTTATAAAATGGACTATTCTGCTATGCTGTCCTATCACAAAAAAAATAAATGCGACGCCACAATAGCTGTTTTGGAAGTTCCTGATGAAGAAGCCAGCCGTTTTGGCATAATGAATGCTGATGATAATGACAAGATATATGAGTTTGAAGAAAAACCCAAAGAACCCAAAAGCAATTTGGCCAGCATGGGCATATATATTTTCACATGGGAAATACTGCGTGCGGCTTTGATAAAAGCAGACCAAAACCATGACGACTTGGACTTCGGAAAGCATATTATACCTATGTTTTTAGAAGAGAATAAGGCGTTATATGCCTATCGTTTTAAAGATTACTGGAAAGATGTGGGCACAATAGATTCATATTGGAGCGCAAATCTGGAGCTTATAAGAGCTGTGCCGGAATTTAATTTATATGAAGATTTTGCAAAGATTTATACCTCTTCAGACCATCAGCCGCCGCAGTTTACAGGGGCGGAAGCAGATGTAAAGACAAGCCTTTTGTCCGAAGGATGTGAAGTTTTCGGCTCTGTTTACAATTCCACTTTAGGCCCTGATGTAATTGTGGAAGAAGGAGCGGTTATTCGTGATTCTATCATCATGGCGGGCTGCACAATAGGCGAAAATACCATTATAGACCGATGCATTATTGACGAAAACTGTACAATAGGGAAAAATATCAAGATGGGCATGGGGGAAAATGTGCCCAATAAGCTTAAGCCTACTATATATGACACAGGAATCACCGTCATTGGCGAAAGTTCTGTTATACCTGACGGAGTAACTATCGGCAAAAACTGCGTAATACACGGTGCTACTTCCGTTTCACATTACAACAATTTACGTTTGGACTCCGGCGAAACTATAGACTTAGACAGCGAGGGGATATTATGAGATCTGTTGGTATAATTCTTGCGGGCGGCAATAATGACAGATTGCGGGAGCTTACAGAAGCCAGAGCCACTTCCGCCATGCCTGTGGGCAGCTGCTACCGCGCTATTGACTTTACTTTAAGCAATATGTCCAATTCCGGAATGAACAAAGTGGCCATTATAACCCAGTACAATTCCCGTTCGCTGCATGACCATCTTAATTCCTCCAAATGGTGGGACTTTGGCAGCAAGCAGGGCGGTATGTTTGTATTTTCCCCATTTTTATCCAGAGATAACAATTTTTGGTTTAGAGGTACGGCAGACTCTATATATCAAAATATTTCTTTTCTTAAACGCAGCAACGAGCCTTATTGTGTTATATCCGGCGGTGACGGCATATATAAAATGGATTATAACGACGTAATCGACTATCATGAGAAAAAAGGTGCGGATATTACCATTGTGTGCAAGGATGTATCCGGCATGAATGTGGTTAATTTCGGCGTGGTCACACTTGATGATAAAGGTTCTGTAGATATGTTTGAAGAAAAACCCCTGGAAGCTTTTTCGTCTATAATTTCTTTGGGTATATATGTCATTAAAAGAGAATTGCTTATAGAATTGCTTGAAACCGTCGTGCCGGAAGGACGTTATGACTTTGTGCGCGATATTGTGGTGCGTTACCGCAATAGGTTAAAGATTTTTGGATATATGTATGATGGCTACTGGGCGTCCATAAACTCAATAGAAAGTTACTACAATATTAATATGGACTTTTTGCGCAGAGATGTACGCACTACCCTATTTGCACAAGAGCCGTATATAGAAACTAAAAGCAAGGACGAGCCGCCGGCCAAGTACAATGCTTTCAGCGAAGTTAAAAATTGCCTTGTAGGCAGCGGTTCTATAATAGACGGTCTTGTAGAAAATTCTGTGTTGTTTAGGCGTGTGCGCATTTCCGAAAAAGCCCAGGTTCGCAATTCTATCATCATGGAAGGATGCGAAGTAGGCCATGAATCACTGGTGGAATATGCAATTTTGGATAAAGATGTGAAGATTTCAAATAATCAAATAGTTAGAGGAGAACCGGGCAATCCCAAAATTATAAAGAAGAATAGTATTCTTTAATACATTGTGCTAAGGGAGGTACATATGAAGATTACTGATGTACGCATTAGGAGAATTGATAGAAAAGGCAGAATGAAGGCCGTTGTTTCTGTTGCTTTTGATGATGAAATTGTTATACATGATATTAGAATTATTGAGGGCGAAAAGGGTCTGTTTGTCGCAATGCCAAGCAGAAAGACCAGCGACGGAGATTTTAGGGATATTGCGCACCCCATTTCAACTGCCGCAAGAGAGCGCATACAGTCGTCTATACTGGAAAAATACGAAGAGATTATGAGCGGGAACCGGGACCATAACGCAGATGCGCAAGAATATGCATATTCTGCGGACTCTAACTATTAAAAGCTTTTCATAATTTAAAATTATAATATATGCTGTGCCGGAGAAATTTTTTCGGCGCAGCTTTTTTGTCGAATTGACTTCTTGCGATTTTCATATAAATTGTGTATAATAAAGATTATCAGGATATAGTGCTATGAGGGAGATGGGACTTATGAAACGGATTGCTAAAATATTAATGTTAATAGCTATTTTGGCAATTTCTATGCCGTTTGCATCTTCTGTAACACACGCCGCCGAAGAGCCTCAAGTCTTTGCTGAAACCCATATATTAATTGAAGCAGAAAGCGGGCGTATTCTATCGGGCAGCGATGTGCACAGGCGCATGTTTCCGGCAGCAACCACTATGATTCTAACTGCTATTTTAGCATATGAACATATAGGAATGGATGAAATTGTACTTGCAGGCAGCGAAGTTTCCATGCTTCCTTTAGATTCCGCCCGGAATTTTCATGAAATTCACGAGGCTATTTTGGGAGAAAACCTCTTGCGGGGCATGTTGATTGGCGCAGGCAACGACACGGCCAACATAATTGCAATGGAGGTTGCAAGGCGTTTAACGGAAAATCCGGACATTACATTCGGGCAGGCACAGGTATTTTTTGCTAATTTAATGACAGAAAAAGCTATTGAGCTTGGCGCTCTTGATTCGCATTTTATGAATCCTCATGGATATCATCATGACAGCCATTTCACAACTGCATATGATATGGCCCAAATTGCCCGCCACGCCATGAGCATTGATATTATAGCCCAAATTGCTGCAGAAGGAAGATTTTCAGGCCCTATGGCCGGGCCAAATCCTCACGAAAACCCTCTGGTGCCCGACGGTGCAGAAATAGTTACGCGTACATGGAATTCGGTCAATCAATTAATTAGGCCGGGGGATAATTATTATCCATATGCAGTGGGCATCCGTACAGGTTTTACGCGTTTGGCCGGCGAAACACTTGTGGCGGCGGCAAAACAAGATGATATAACCTTGATTTCCGTTACTTTTAACTCGCCTGAAATAGAAGGCTATCCCACAAGATGGCAGGACAATATAAATCTTTTTGAGTTTGGTTTTAATAATTTTGCATATAGAATCTTCTTGGACACTTCTTATGCTGTTGGACAAATGTATATTTACGAACCCAGATTGGATGATGATGGTTATTTGGAATTTTTTGCGTCACAACAAGGACGCATTTTTCTAAGCAATGCAGAACTTGGCAGGATGGAAAGAGAAATTGTGTTTCTATCGCAGTTTGTAACATATAACGAAGACGAAGAAATGATGTTTACCGCTCCTATTGAAGAAAACCAAATTATAGGCAATTTGACATATACATTGGATGGAGAGATTATTTTTACAACATCAGTGTATTCATCACGCTATGTTTATGAACGTGATGCGGCGGCCGATATTGATTTCTGGCTTACCCGCGTTAACGAAATTTTCTTTTCGTCCCAGGCAGTACCTTTTTGGATAGCCGGAATATCTGTATCTTTACTGCTTATGGTTTTAATATTATTAGCCAGAAATGCAATAAAGCGCAATAAAAAAGACAATAAATATAAATGGAAATATTAGGAGGATTTTATAAATGAAAGTTATATTATTGCAAGACGTAAAAGGCGTTGGCAAGAAAGACCAAGTTATTGAGGCATCGGACGGATATGTACGCAACTTTTTGCTGCCCAAGAAGCTGGCGGTAGAAGCCAACAAAGCAAATGTAAATTCACTGGAGACAAAGAAAAAAAATGCGGAACAGCAAAGGGTAAAGGAGCTTGAAGAAGCAAGAACTTTAAAGACTGTTCTGGAATCAAAGACCGTTAATATCTCTCAAAAAACAGGGGAAGGCGGGCGTCTTTTTGGCTCTGTTACCAATAAAGAAGTGGCTGCCGCTCTTTTGAATCAAGAAGGAATTGAAATCGACAGAAAAAAAATTACTATATCCGAAGCTATAAAGAAAGTTGGGGAATATAGAGCGGAAATTCGCTTGCACACAGATGTTACTGCCGGACTTAAACTTATGGTTGTGGATGCAAATAGTTAGAAATAATACTAGGAAGTGAAAATTTTGGAAGACACACAAGTTAACATGCGCCCCATGCCCAGAGATGAAGCGGCAGAACTGGCCATAATCAGCTCTATGCTTTTTGACAACGAGGCTCTTATTGCAGGGGCCGAATTTGTGAAACCTGATGATTTTTACCGCATAGATTACCGTTTAATTTTTGGTGCTTTGATGGAGTTGTACAATATTGGTTCTCCTGTTGATTTAATAACACTAAAAAATAAGCTGGAAGAGCGTGAGAGCTTTGACAAAATAGGCGGGGCAGAGGCTTTGGGTGCTGTTGCATCGGCTGTATCCACTTCGGCAAATATACAGCACTATATCAAAATTGTATTGGACAAGTCTATACAGCGCAAGCTTATTGCAGCCACCGGAGATATTCAAAATGACAGCTATGAGGGCACAAAATCTGTTGACATTATCTTGGATGATGCAGAAGCGGCACTGTTTGGCATTGCCGAAAAGCGGCATACTTTAGGATTCACTCATATTAACGACGCTTTACTGTCCAGCATAGAAATTATAGAAAAAGCATATCAACAAGGCAGCCGCATCACAGGCATAGCATCAGGTTTTGATGATTTGGACGCAAAAACTGCCGGTTTTCATCCCGCCGACCTTATACTTGTGGCGGCAAGACCATCAATGGGTAAAACAGCTATAGCACTTAATATATTGGCTCATGCGGCCATAAAAAATAAAGTGCCTTGCGCTATATTTTCTTTGGAAATGAGCAAAGAACAGCTTGCGAACCGCCTTATTGCTTCAGAAGCAAGGGTGGATGCGGGAAAATTGCGTAATGGGCAATTAGAGCCTAACGAGTGGTCCCTTATTGTGGAAGCTTTGGGGCCGCTGTCTACCGCACCTATTTTTATTGATGATACACCCGGTATTACTATACCTCAGCTAAGGTCAAAATGCCGGAAATTGAAATTAGAACATGGTCTGGAATTAATTGTAATTGATTATTTACAGCTTATGTCAGGCAGCGGTGGGCGCAGTGAAAACAGACAGCAGGAAATTTCCGAAATCTCAAGGTCTTTAAAAGCACTTGCAAGAGAGATGAATGCGCCTGTTATTGCACTTTCTCAGTTAAGCCGCGCGCCGGAAACAAGGGCCGACCATAGACCGATTTTGTCTGATTTGCGTGAATCCGGCGCAATAGAGCAGGATGCAGACTTGGTGTGCTTTATATACCGCGACGAATATTATAATGCAGAATCGGAAAAAGCCGGTGTAGCCGAAGTTATCATCGCAAAACAGAGAAATGGAGCTACCGGGACAGTTGAACTGCTGTATCAAGGCAATTATGTGCGCTTCCAAAACCTTGAAGGCGGCGCATCACCTTTTTAGGAGGTAATTATGAGTAACCGCAGGGATGATGAAGACAGGCACAAAACTTCCGCAGACCGCATACGCAGACGTATGGAGCAGTTAGAAGAGCACAGGCGCAATGCAAAGCCAAAAATAAGCCCGTTTACGCTGATATCTGTAGTTGCTATTTTGGCCGCAGTTCTTTTTGTTGCCAGTATGATGGGGAATTAATATGAAAGATAATATATTGGCAAGCTTGGTTAACATAATTAAAAATAGCAGAAATATAGTGTTTTTTGGCGGAGCGGGAGTATCCACAGAGAGCAATATCCCGGATTTTCGTTCGGAAGCAGGACTTTATGCAGCCCAAGAAAAGTATGGCTATAGCCCCGAAGAAATGCTTAGCCGTAATTTTTTTAATCGCCATAGAACGGAATTTTTTCGGTATTATAAAGAAAATTTAATACACTTGGAAGCAAGACCCAATAAGGCTCATGAATCGCTTGCTAAACTGGAGGAAATGTCGCTGCTTTCTGCCGTAATAACACAGAATGTAGATGGTCTGCATCAGGCGGCGGGAAGCAAGAAAGTTATTGAATTGCATGGAGCTAACAGCGAACAATATTGCATTAAATGCGGTAAAAGATTTTCTATACGATATGTTTTGGATGAATCAAACTGCAAGGATTTGGTGCCTATATGTTCTTGCGGCGGAGTGGTGCGCCCCGATATTGTGCTGTATGGAGAAACATTGAAAGAAAGCGTAATATCAGCGGCTATTTCAGCCATTTCTTCTGCGGACTGCTTGATTGTAGGCGGCACATCTTTGGTGGTTTATCCCGCCGCCGGGCTTATTAATTACTTTAGGGGCAAAAACTTGGTGCTTATAAACAAAGGAGAAACCGATGCAGACGGTTTTGCCGCTTTGGTTATCCGTCACAGCATCGGAGAAGTCTTGTCGCTTGTTATGGAAGAGATGTAGTAAAATTACAGGAGTGTAATCTGTGAAGTGCGTAAATAACGCTGCACGTGTTTAATATCGCAATGATTATTTGGTTGTTTTATATACACGGTCATACTCCATATCCTTACATACAGTCGCAGAAAAATCGCTCAAATTATAAATGACAGACCATATCGTAGCCCAATTTCTTTCTTTGGTCCAAGGCACTTTGACGTGACTCAAAAGCTCCATAGCATCATCTTCAGAAAGGATTCCTTTGGTTGCTCCAATTTTTTCTTTGAGACACTCATATCTATCCTGACCAAAGCCGACCCCTGCATCTTTGCCAGGAGCCAGTTGGAAGTTTGTTGCGAAAATGTCGTTTGTTACGACCATGTTTTGCTCCGGCCATCCCACCACAACCGTTTTACCGTTCGCATCAGAAATTAAAAAGTGATAAGGACAACCTGCTGATGAGTTCATATCATATTTTTCAAGCACTTTAATTGCTTCGTCTGTGTTTGCACATTTATCAAGCAGCATACGAACGGCAACTGTTGTAATAATTGGAGTTTTACCTGTATTTTGCACCGTTGGTTCTGTGTCCAGTTCCAAAACAGACACACTCAATCCTTTTTCGTTTAGTCCGTCAACGCAGGCAAAAGGGCAAGCAAGAACCATGACTTTCCCCATTAGTTTGTTTGGCATTGTATTGTCTTCCTCACAGATACCTAAATGCTCAAGACAAACCATTGAATATGAGGCATAAGCATTTCTAGGGCGAGCATGAACAAGTAATGCTCCTGTTTTTGGGTAGTCAAAATTCCTGCCTACAATAAGTTTTCCTTCTGGTGTTGTTGCGGCAAATGCAGAACAAGCAGAATAATTTTCTACAACTTTTATCGGGTATCCGAAAAATATTTTTTTCGAGAGAAATTGCATGAGGCCACTGACATTTTTTACGCCACCCTCTAAAAGTTCATTTAATTTGTAGTTGGCATGATAGTCAACCCGATACAAATCACCCATAATAAGTTTTATGCTTTTCATTGTTCTAAGCCTACCGAACATTTTTAGTTCCCCCTTATTTAATGTAGTTTTGCGCACGTGCCATACTTGCTGTGGTACATAAGTGCACCTTGTATCAATTCAGTAATAACAATTTAATGTTAGCGTTACCGACAATTTTAATGGGCTTTCCAAGTGCTTCGACAAATCAATCAACTGAATCGTTCACTTCTTTTGAAAATTCCATGGGCATTTGTGAAAAATGTCCACGCGAATTTTCATCACGAATTTCTCTAAGTCCATCCATTACTTTGCTTGTTTGCATTATTCTTCCCCCTCTGTAAGCATTGTTGGGGGTATGATACTGATTTCTTTATACTAATTATCAGCCTCAATTATTGCCAGCACCGTTTCAAGCGCATCCATGCCCTCAAAATTAATAATATCAGGCGCTACACCAAATTCATCAATTGCGCGTCCGTAACTGTCGAAGAAATAGCCTATGTCATGGCGTACAATAAGCCCTGTGTTTGGCAAAACAAAGAAACCGGACATTGCGCCACCCGTAATACCCCTTGTTGGTTCGCCGACAATAGTGGCAAAGCCTGTGGCTTGGATATAAAGGGAGGCATATTCAACGGCAGAAGCAGAGCCGCCATCCACCAATACCCATATCCTACCCGGGAAGAGAATCTCACCTGTGCCGCGTATAGTTATATAATATGGACTTACATAATCCAAAATTTCAAGGTCATAGGGATTCATATAAGGAAAATCGCCTGCATCAATAAATTCTTGCACAGGTATGCGTTCTGTTCTTTCGCCAAAAAGGAGATATGTGTCATCCGAATTCGCTTCTATCCAAGGTATATTATAATCCCCCGCCATAAACATGGTGTGCATAGGAATTATTAATTCTTCACCATAAGGCAGATTTGGCATCATAAAATTCATGATAAAATATCGGGTGAAGCCGCCGGGATTTCCGCGCAAGTCAATTATAAGATGGTCAAAATCAGTAATTTCTTCCATAAAGTCAAAAATAATTTGCCTATCATGCTCTATGTTATAGTGCCAAAATCTAGCAACGCTTATATAGCCTATGCCGTCTGCAACGATATCTACGGTGACATTATCAGGCTCTATCATGCCTTCTTCATAATTGTTCAAGTCAATTTCTATATATCCATAAAACTGCCTTGCCGCTTCACTTCGCACAATGTCTCTAAAAAGCATGCCCCAATATGTAAACTCTCTATTGCCCATATATAAAAATTCACCGTCATATCCTACCGGACCCCTATAAACATTGGCAAGTGTCAGATGAATCATTTCGGGAGCTTGTATGAATAAATGACCCACATAGCCCACACGAGCAAAAAGATAGTGGTCAAGCACCCACCAAAAATTATAATTAGTTGTTAATGAATATCTCGTACCAACAATAGCTTCTCTTGTTTCTGCAATAAGCTCTTCAACATTAACTCCTAATCGCCTTTCTGCAATTCCAAAATAGGGAAAATTATTTAGCAGAACTTCTATCATATAGTCAAAATCATCAACCAATAATTGCCTGCGAGGACTAATAAAACGATTTGAGCGCAATTCACCGGCTTGCAGGCTCATATTTTCAGAAGTAATTTCTTCTGCCGATATTTCCTCCAATACTCCTTCATAAGTTGTTACATAAGAAACATCTTGTAAATATACTGCGCCGCCATTGTAGCCGCATGCAACAAAAACCATGCTAACAAAAAGCAGCGTCGCAGCAACAGCTGTTTTTCTCATAATCTGTCCTCATTTCTTGACAATCAAAGAATAGAGCCCAAATGCGGACTCTATTCTTTGATGCCAAAATTTATTTCTTTTCCGGCGTTGTCATATTAATTTTAATATCTGCCAATCCTTTACGCATTTCGGTGTCGGCCATTTTATTTTGCATGCCAATATAATCCATAATGCCTAAGTTTCCGGACTTCAAAGCTTCAGAAATAGCCAGCGGCACCTGGGCTTCGGCTTCAACCACTTTAGAGCGCATTTCTTCAACCCTTGCACGCATTTCCTGTTCTGCGGCAAAAGCGGTTGCACGGCGTTCTTCGGCTTTAGCTTGCGCAATTTGCTTATCGGCTTCGGCTTGGTCAATTTGAAGCTGCGCGCCTATATTTCTGCCTACGTCAATATCAGCAATGTCGATAGAAAGAATTTCATAAGCTGTGCCGGAGTCTAGGCCTTTATTAAGTACGGTTTGAGAAATTCTATCGGGATTTTCTAAAACTTCCGAATGGCTTTTTGCAGAACCGATTGTAGTAACAATACCTTCACCAACACGGGCAATGATAGTGTCTTCACCGGCACCGCCAACCAAGCGGGCAATATTGGCACGAACGGTTACTTTTGCCAGGGCTTTAATTTCTATGCCATTAACGGCCATGGCAGAAATCATCGGGGTTTCGATAATTTTGGGCATAACGCTCATGCGTACAGCTTCAAATACATCACGGCCGGCAAGGTCAATGGCGGCGGCTCTTTCAAATGTCAGCTCCATATTAGCTCTATGGGCGGCAATAAGGGCATCCACAACATTATTAACACGGCCGCCTGACAGCAAATGACTCTCCAATTGGTTCTGGCTTACAGAAAGCCCGGCTTTTGTGCCTTTAATTAAGGGATTGATAACCATAGATGGTTTAACGCGGCGAAGGCGCATGCCGACAAGTGACCAGATGCTTACTTTTACTCCGGCAGATATAGCGGAAATCCACAGTCCGACGGGAATAAAATTGAAGAATAATGTCAATAGAAGTATTACTGCCAAAGCAATAAGCGCAATAACTATTAACATTCCTCCGTCAATTAGGCCTACTGTTAAAAACATATTTTTTCCTCCTCAAATATAGTTTAGTCTAATAATGCTTCTAAAATCCGAGCCTCAAGATACTCGTCCGGTCTAAAAAGAGTCAGAATTTCGTTAATCTCTGCATCTATATTCCCAAGAGCCTCAGTTAGATTTGCAAATTCTGCAAAGACACCGTTTAAAAAACCGTACATGATAACCTCATTGCCTCTGATAATGACAATTTCGGGAATTCCTCTGTAATTAAAATCAATTAGACGAAAACTATCCCAATCATTCTCATTTCCTTGTAAAAATGACAGAATTTCATCAAAAATCCATTCGGGAGTGTTTGTATAAATTATGATTGTATTTGTGCTTGAATCCCAGTCCACCTGAAATCCCAGAACATCTTCCAAATCACGCAGCATAAAGAAGTTATTGCCGCCAATGCTGAAAGCCCTTGGCCGGATTAAGTTTCCATTTACAGCAATACTATGACCCGAAGGAGAAATGCTTGCGCCGTAGATATCTAAAAAATCTGATTCTCCACCTACAATTTGATACGGCATTCCTATGTAAAGCGAAACAGTACCCGTTGCCGCATCAAAGCCCACATCAAACTGCGAACCTGTGCCGCTAAGCACATATGCCAAGTCCCGCAGGCGGAAAAAGTTATACCCTTCAATATTAACAGCCTGCAAGGTTACATCTTGCCGATTTATTCTTAAATCCGCTTCTCTTGGCCTTGCAGCCTGAACAGAAAAGACATTAGTAAATGTCAATACACACAGCATAGAAACAACAAAGGCAAAAATTTTTCGTTTCAAAATAGCTGCTCCTTCCTGGCTATTCCGCATTTTCCTGCATTTCTTTCAATTCTCTTTGGAAGTCTTTATAAGGCAGAAGTTCAAGGACTTTTGCCTTAGTTTTCAATCAAAGACACAGTAACCTTTCTGTCTTTAACGTCCACAACCTTCACCCTTTTACCGGCAGGTATATACTTGGAATCCGACAGCACATCAACCGAAGTTCCGTTAAAATCCGCACTTCCTTGCGGGCGAAGAGCGGTCTTGGTAATGCCCTCCTTGCCCAAAAAATACAACAGTCCCGAAACATCAATTTTGTCTTCTGCCAAGGTTTCTGTAAGAACCAGCCTTCCGTCCAGCTGGCGGGCTTTAAGAAACTTGAAGAATAAGAATGTTCCGGGAATCATAATGGCTATCTTGCCCAAAACAATATAAATGCCAAAGGGGATAAAGGCGATGGACAAAAAGATGGAAACGGCCGCAACAGCAATACCAACAATACCCAAAACGCCAAAACCCTCGATATAGACATCAACAAATAAAATGCAGATGGCCACAACAAATAAAATGATGGATACCAGCAACATAGTCATAATACCTCTCCTTTCGATTAATAATATAGAATTAATTAAATTACTTATTTACGGTTTCTGGTGTGCATTGTTATGCCGGTCTTAGAAGCATTATCCTGCAAATTTTTTATCTTCGGTTTATCATTTAACATATTTTCTATCTGCTGATTCACTTCTATAAGGCAGCTGTCACAAAAACTTCCGCTTGTGATAGCTGCGTTGCATTGCCGGCATTTTAGGTCACCGCCTTCGGCATCAGCCAATTCCAACCGCCCTTCACGCAGCCAAGTCATAATTTTTTTAGGCGAGGCACCGCTAACTTCCGATAAGCGTGCAACAGTGGAGCTTGGGTTATCGTCCAAATAGTCTTTTACTTTTTTGAACAAATCTTCATCTTTCTTTTTACATTCATCACAAATGGGGTCGCTAAACCTGGGGAAAACTTTTTTACATCTTAAACAGTTAGCCATTTCCATATTAATCCCTCCACTTATCAGCCTTCGTAACTATATACGAAGTATAATATAAATTTGTCTGATGGTTTATACAATAAAACCGATTTTCTTTTTAACTTTTCTAAGCATACTTTGTCCAAGTTTTGCGGCAGATTCTGAATTTTTTTTCATAACCTGCTCCAAATACTCAACATCCTTTGAAATACTTGCATAACGGGCCTGTATAGGGCTTGTGACTTTTTCAATAACAGCTTCGGCTACGGTGGTTTTAAGATAACCATAATTTTTGTCACTAAATTCTGCTGCGGCAGAATCAATGCTTATACCGCAAGTATTTGCATATATTTCTAAAAGATTACTGATTCCGGGTTTATTTTCCGGGTCATAAAAGATTTGTGCGTCAGAATCTGTAACAGCACGTTTAAACTTTCGCAATATAACATCAGGCGCATCCAAAAGGCTGATAAAGCTGGCTTCCTCATCTGATTTAGACATTTTTCGGCCCGGTTCTGTAAGGCTCTTGATGCGTGCGCCTGTTTTGGGGAAATATCCTTCGGGAACCGTAAAAACATTTCCGTATATATTGTTAAAACGGATTGCAATATCTCTTGCCAATTCCAAATGCTGCCGCTGGTCGTCACCTATAGGTACAAGGTCGGTGCCGAAAAGCAGGATATCTGCTGCCATTAGTATGGGATATGTGAAAAGACCGGCATTTATATTAACTTCATTTTTTTCGGACTTATCTTTAAACTGAGTCATGCGGCTTAGCTCACCCATATATGTGAAGCAGCCTAAAATCCATGCAAGTTCAGCATGCCCGGTGTAATGTGACTGTATGTACACCGTGTTTTTTTCGGGGTCCAGGCCGCTGGCTATTAATAAAGCCAGAAGATTTCTGGTGTTTTTACGCAGTTCAGCGGGTTCGTGCCTTACAGTGATGGCATGCATATCTACAACAGAATATAAGCAATTATAATCATTTTGTAAATCATTCCAATTTTTAACAGCACCCAAATAATTAGCCAAGGTAGGGTATCCCGTAGGCTGTATACCTGAAAATATAGTTTTTTTAGTCTTTGCGCTATTTTGCTCCATACCAACACTCCTTTATTCATATTTTATCATAGTTTAAAGATAGAATCAAGAGAAGCAGAACAATTTACTTATGATAATTATATTAATAGACAAGTCTAATGCACAAGCCATTCTTGAACATTTAAAAATATGTGTCCATATGAAACTTGGATATTTCCGGAAATATGTTGTGCTGTATATAATACCTGACGATGGAAGCCAATGCCCAAAAATGGCAGATTTTCAGCAATATAATGCTGCACTGCGATTGCAGAATTATAAAATGCACTTTCACTTGGAGCATTGTTTAGCATAGACAGAAGCAAATCCAATTCCTCTGACGAGTATCCAAAAATATTTGCAGAACCGATATTTTCCGAATGCAAAAAATCAAAATCAGGTACCGGCGAAAGGTCGAAGCCGCCAATCATGATATCAAAATCAGAAGCTTGTATGCGGGCTTTGAATTGTTCAAAAGGCAGAGCTTCCACAGATGAATCAACGCCGGATGCAGTCAGGCCCTGACTAAGTATATGCGCCGTAGACAAACCGGGTGCATTTGCTTCGTTAACCAATATGGTCATTGAAAGCTGCACTACAGGCAAAACTTCGGATAGCTGGCGCTGCAAAATGCCGTCCGGGCCCGGCACAAAACCCACATAATTAAATAAATCAACCGCGCGCTGTATATCGAAAGAATAGGATTCCAAATCTGCCGCGGCCAGCCAGGAAGATGGATTTATGGGCGCAATTGCGGCATCTCTCAGCGTATAATATCTTTGCAAAATTGCATTCAAATCCAAACTGTGGGCAATTGCGGCCCGTATTTCGCGATATGCAAAAATACTGCGGTTAAAATTAAAGCCGATAAAGTCAAAGCTGCCTGCGGGCAGTTCTGCGGCGCGGTTCTTGCCCATGGCGGCATATCTTCCGGAGTTTCCTAAATTGGACACAAGTATATCAATAACCCCTTGTTCAAAGGCGTGAACGCTTGTTTCAATATCTCTTAAAATTACGGCTGTAATCCTATTAATACCGGGCACACCCCCGGGTGCATTTTCATTTGCAATAAGCTCCAGATGGTTGGCCAATTCATAAGAATGAAAGCGGAAAGGCCCGTTGCCGAGGGGATGCATATTTCTTCCGGCCATAAGATTGGTCATGGATACAGGGCGATAATAATTTGCGGGTATTATGGGGAAATTTAGCATATATTTCATACTCCATACCGGGCTGACCAAATTAATTTGTATGCTCCCGGAATCTATGATACTATGTGATGCAATATTGGATACATTTTTACGATATACCGCAGTTTCCGGTGCCGAAAAACGCAGCACATCAATAGAAAAAGCAATATCTCCGGATGTTATTGCACTGCCGTCCTCCCAATATATATTTTCACGCAAACTCACAGACAAACTCCTGCCGTCAGGAGCAAATATAATGCTTTGAGTTATAGCCGGATTGGGAATTGGCCTTAGATTTTGGTCAAGTATAACCAAGGGTTCAAAAATAAGACGCAGTACCTGAGCCACATGGGGGTCGCTGTTAAGAAGAGGGTTCAGCGTAGCAGGCATGGACATTGAGATACGCAGATGACCGTTTGCCGTCCCGGCAGCAAGTGCGGTATGCATATTCTCATAAGATATCTCATCATTTTCTCCATCCTCCTGCAATGCAGGCTCTTGGCCTTGGGCTTGGGCTTGGCTTATATTCCGGCCAAAATCAGGGTCGGCTTGGGCAATGTAAGGCACAGGAGAAGGGGTGCAAGATGCCAATGATAGTAGTATAATTAATAGTAAAAATGGCATTATTTTTCTTTTCATGCTTAATCCTTTCCTTGGATTTTGGGCCAAAGATAAAATACCTGTTTTTTCAAATCATCTAAATTCCCGGAGTTTTCTATAGCAATATCCACATGCTGTCTTAAAATATTCTCCGGCATTTGGCTGGCCATGCGACGTGCAGCAGACTCATGGCTGATGCCGTCTCTGTTTATAATTCTCTCCATGCGTGTATTTTCAGGCGCAAAAACACCAATGACAATACAGCAAATATTTTGCATTTCCGCTTCTATAAGCAGCGGCGCATCTATTACTATCAAACCGCAGGACAAGCCTTCTATGAGACTTTCACACTCTTCAATTACATATTTATGAACAATTTTTGAAAGGATATTAAGCTTGGATTTATCAGCAAAAACAATATCCCCAAGTTGCTTTCTTACGATTTGTTTTTGCTCGTCTAAAATACCATGCCCAAATTCAGCAAGAACTTCATGATAAGCAGGGCGGCCCGGAAGTATAGCATCATGAGATAAACTATCAGTATCTATTATTATCGCGCCTTTTTCCGCCAAAATCCGGCACACTTCACCTTTGCCTGCCCCGGTTGCACCGGTAAGGCCGATAATCCTTTTATTTTGCATCATACCAGCTCTTTCCTTCGCTAACGTCAATAGCCAAAGGCACAGACAAGCTTACGGCATTTTCCATTTCATCCTTCAAAATAGCCTTCACTTGCTCTTCTTCCCCCTCCTTGGCCTCAATCAGCAGTTCATCATGAACTTGCAGCACAAGACGGGATTCCAAACCTTCTTTTGCAAGCCTTTCCCAAACTTTTATCATAGCAATTTTGATAATATCGGCAGCAGTGCCCTGAACAGGCATGTTCATCGCCGCACGCTCACCAAAAGAACGGGTCGTAAAAGCCTTGTGACTAAGTTCGGGAATAAGCCTTCGGCGTCCAAAAATTGTTTTGGCATATCCAACTCTCTTTGCTTCCGTAACAGTTATATCCATATATTTTTTTACACTGGGATATCTCCCAAAATATCCATCAATAAAACTTTCAGCTTCTTTATTGGAAACTTTAATGTCATCAGCCAAACTAAAAGCCGATATGCCATATACAATGCCGAAGTTTACAGCCTTGGCAATACGCCGCTGCTCGTCCGTCACTTCGTCAAAAGGCACATGAAAAACCCTTGAGGCAGTTATACGGTGAATATCCTGATTTTCCCTAAAAGCCGCCAAGAATGTTTCATCACCTGACAATTCGGCTAAGACCCTTAATTCTATTTGGCTGTAATCCGCATCTACAAAAACAAAGCCATCGCTGGCAACAAAGGCCCTTCGCAATTCTCTGCCAAGCTCGGTTTTAACAGGTATATTTTGTAAATTTGGGTCTATTGAAGATAGACGACCGGTAGCCGCTATAGCTTGGTTAAAAGTAGTGTGAATCTTTCCATCCGGCCCGATTGCAGATAAAAGCCCGTCTACATAGGTAGAGCGCAGTTTTTGGTGGCTTCTGTATTCCAATATCTTTTGTGCAATTTCATGATGCACAGCCAATTTTTCCAGCACTTCCACATCCGTAGAATATCCTGTTTTAGTTTTCTTAATACTTTTAATGCCCATATCTTCAAAAAGCACTTTGGCAAGCTGCTTTGTTGAATTTATATTAAAATTACTGCCCGCAAGCGCATGAATTTCGGCTGTCAAACGGTCAATCTCTACCGTAAGCTTTTTACCGTATTCAGAAAGAAATTCACCGTCAACTTTTACGCCTAAACTCTCCATATCAGCCAGCACATGAAGTAAAGGCATTTCTATATCATAATATACACTATTTAATTCCTGTTGTTTCAAATCTTCTTGCATAATGGGAAAAATTCTTTCAATAACAGAAAGAGCAGCAAAAGCGGCATCCGCTTCATTTTGAATATTGTCCGAAGGCTCGTCCAGCAAACTTAATTGCTCTCCGGAATCCGTCAACTCCATAGTTTCTCCTAAATACTCCAAAGATAAGTCGTTTAAATCATCTCCGTCTTTTGCATTGCCCAATAAATATCCGGCAAGCAGCAAGTCAAAAGTTAAATTTTTAAGAGCAATTCCTTGGCTTCGCAAAAAACGCACATCTTTTTTGGCATCAAAAGCTGCTTTTTGGGTATTTCCTTCAAAAAAGGCGGTAGTTTCGGACAGACCATCATCATTTATAGGCATATATATACTATTTCCATCGCAGCTAACAGCCAAACCTATAGGCTTTCCGCCTTCGTAAATAAGATGATAACACGCAACTTGTGCCGCATCAGCCTTTGCAATAAAATCAGAAAATTCGCCGGGAGTAATTATTTTTCCTAAAGGCTTTGCAGAGACAGAGCCGCTCTCTGCTGCACTTTTGCCGTCTTTTGCTTCCATACCCGCAAATTTCTTTAACAAGCTTTTTAGCTCATACTGCCGATACATAGCCATTGATGATGAATTTATCATATTCCCCAGCAGCAAATCATCAATCTTTACAGGCACATCAGCCGTTGTTATTATAGTAGCTAATTCCTTTGACAACCTGGCTTGGTCAGCAAAATTACGCAGATTTTCCGAAGCTTTTTTCGGCGTAATGGCTTCCGCATCAGCAATAGCGGCCTCTATGTTATGATATTTTTGAATTATCTTTAAAGCAGTCTTTTCACCAATACTCGGCACGCCCGGAATATTATCCGAAGAATCCCCCATCAAAGCCTTTGCGTCTATATATTCTTTTGGAGTAATACCCATTTTCTCTGTAAAATCCGCCGCAAAATAGTCTTCTGTTGTTGTTTGCCCCTTAGATGTCTTTGGAATACGCACTTTTATTCTATCAGAAGCAATTTGAAGCAAATCTCTATCGCCGGAAACTATGGTCGTCAAAAACCCTTCTTCCTCTGCACGATTGGCAAGCGTACCCATAACATCATCAGCCTCAAAACCTTCAAGGCCTACCGTCGGCACATTCATAGCCGCCAAAACTTCTTTAATCAGCGGAATTTGCTGCACTAATTCATCAGGGAAGGATTTGCGTGTAGCTTTATATTCAGTATATTGCTTATGCCTGAAAGTCGGCCCCGACAAATCAAAGGCCACAGCCGCATGGGTTGGCTTTTCTTCTTCAACCAGCTTAAAAAATATATTTAAAAATCCAATAATTGCATTTGTAGGCACGCCTTCTTTTGTAGTTAATACAGGCAAGGCGTAAAATGCCCGGTTTATTAAACTTAAGCCATCCAGCAGCATCAGTTTTTTGTTATTATCCTCCATATAAACACTCCTCTACTATGTTTATGTTATCATATATCCAAAAAAATTACTATTGACAAATGAATTATACAATGATATTATACTGTATAAAATATTTTTAGGAGGGCATCATGAAATTTAAAGACAAGCTGCGTTTACAAAGAGATAAAGTGGGCATTTCACAAGAGAAATTAGCCGAAATTGCCGGTGTTACAAGGGGTTCTATAGCAAATTATGAACAAGGTGCATCATACCCAAAAAACCGTGATGTATATAACAAGTTAGCCGATTTTTTCGGTGTTGACGTCAATTACTTTTTAACCGAAGATGAAGACGAGATATTTTTAGCCGCCGCCATGGAGCGTTTCGGCAAAGAAGGCCTTAATAAAGCCGAAGTTTTACTTAAAGAAACCGCCGCCCTTTTTGCCGGGGGCGACCTTTCAGAAAGGGACAAACTTGCTTTTCAGCGTGAAATGCAGGCTATCTTCCTTGACTCTATGGAAAGGGCAAGCTTAAAAAAAGGCAAGCCGAAGGAGTGATATAATGCGTGCAACATTCAGCGAAGCCGCCAAAGCAGTACAGGAATACGGCACCCGCAATCCCTTTGAACTTTTAGAATCAATAGGGGCTATAATATGGATAACATATGACTTTGAACCGGACGGACTAAAAGGCTTTGCAACTATTATGAATGACATTTCCTATGCAGGTATCAACGGAAATCTGCCCGAACAGGACATGCTTATTGCAGCAGGGCACGAAGCGGCGCATCTTATACTGCATAAAAACGAAATCCTAAACTCTCCGGCATATTCCATAAAGGACTTCAACCTCTATGACAATTCAGGCAAATTAGAATTTGAAGCAAACAGTTTTCTTGCGGATTTTTTAGTATCTGACGAACAGGTTATGGATGTTATTACAAACCCTGACAGGGACTATTTTTCCGCCGCAAAGGAATTATGCATCCCGCCGGACCTTTTGGCATTTAAGTTATACAGCATGATACGGCGGGGGTTTAATTTAATAAATCCTGCGGTTGTGCAAAGCAGGTTTTTGAAAAAAGGCGGAATGTGGTGATTTTATATGGTGATTGTAAAAAATAATCTTAGCACGGAAGAAAAAATCGACCTTATGCAGCAGGATGCCCGCTTTGACATTGCGGGTGCAGATGATGCCCTTATGCCTGATTTATCATTTGTAAAAAACGGCATAAAATCCAGAAAAAGGCTAACAACAATACCCAAAATTTTTGTATCCAATGACTGTATTTTTAACTGCGCTTACTGCGGCTGCCGCGCGGGCAATGATGTAAAACGCTGTTACACAAACGAACCAAAAGAGCTTGCAAAAATAGCCGTGGATACATCAAAGGCTCTTGGCAAGGGGATATTTATAACATCAGCCATCCGCAAAAATATTGATTATACCGGGGAATTAACCATAGAAACCATAAAAAGTATCCGCAAGGACTTTGGCTATGACGGATATATACACGCAAAAATTATGCCGGGCACCGACCCGGAGTTAATTCGCCGCACAGGTTTGTATGCCAACCGTTTAAGCGTAAATATCGAAGTGGCCAGAAGTGAAGGGTATAACAAAGTTGCCCGCAACAAGAGCAAAGAAGCCATTTTAGGGCCAATGGGGCGCATAGCGGGGCTTATTAAAGAAGCCAAAAGCGAAAAAAGCCGCTTTGCGCCGTTTATTGCCGCATCCCATTCAACGCAGATAATGGCGGGAAGCACAGACGAAAGCGATTTTGAAATTTTAAGGCTTGCAGATGCTTTGTATAATAAATATAAATTAGCCAGAGTTTGCTATACTCCCTTTCAATACACCAATCCCGCCAGGGGTTATGAAGGGCTTACTTCTGTTTCAATACCAACCTGGCGCATAAAACGGCTGTATCAAGCCGACCGCTTAATGCAGCTTTACGGCTTTACCCCCGAAGAAATTGCGCCGGATAATGACCAAAATCTTGTTTATGATATGGACCCGAAAGCCGCTTGGGCTTTAAGGCATATCCATATATACCCAATTGAAGTTAATACCGCCGACTATGAAATGCTTTTGCGCATACCCGGCATTGGTACTGTTTATGCCCAAAGGATTATAAAGGCGCGCAAGTACTGCAAGATAACGCATGAAGCATTAACAGCACTGGGCGTATCGTTAAAACGAAGCAGACATTTTTTGACATGCAACGGCACCTTTAAAGGAAATAAAATCGAAAGCATGGATAGATACCACGACATTTTAACCTCACCGCTTGAAACAGCAGACAGTGAATGGGCAATACAGCATTCGCTTGATTGTTGTATCTAGGTTGTACCTTATAACAATAAAACTTATTTTAAACGGAATTTCAACGGCAAAAATACTTGCTGCTGGGCAATTCCAAGCGCCTTATCAATAGCACCTTCACAATTTGGCATATTACACATCCCGCTTTTTGGAAAATCACCGTATTCAAATACATCACTGTTATTAATCCAGTTAAACATACAATTAACTGTTTCATTAAGGTCGTCATTGTCACTTTCATCGCCCGTAGCAACCAAAAACATACCGCCGGGAAATTCGATAATTTCGTATGGTGCCGTGTCCTCTTCGGTAACATTGTCTTTAATTGGGCGTATCATCACATTTTTATCGTCCTCATGCCACAAAAATCCCGGTTCGTCAGTAATTTGCGGCATAATTAAATGGGGATTATGCACATCTATCCATTTACTGAAACCATCATCAGCAAAAAGCTCGGCAAAGGTTTTTAAACCCGAAGAAACCGCACGGAATTTCGGAATCTCTATTGCGCGCATGTTTTGTAATTTGCTCATTTTAACTCCCCTATTCTGTAATTATTTTTATCGGAATATACCGCCGCCCAACACCATCACACACCGCTTATTTTAAACAAAATATTTTAAACCACATAAATTTATAAAAAACTGTTGACGAACATCAAAACTTAGTATAAAATGGAACTATGTATATATCAAGGGATGGATTTACTCCATTCCTATATAAAAAGGGCACTAATAAAAGTGCTTGCCCGGTTTAGATTTCCGAGGTCAACTCCGAGCAAGCACGAAACAATAGGCCCAAAGACCTGAGAATATTATAATCCACTCAGGTCTGCTTGTCAAGCACAATCCATCCCTTGACATTACAAAAAATCAGACTAAAGGAGTGGTTTTTTAATGGAAAGATATAATTCCATACCAATTGAAGAAACCAGTGACGGCAAAACATGCAGAATAACCCTGCACGAGGAATTAAGAGCAGCACTTGCAAGACGAACCCTGGGACAAAAAATTTCCTTATCGCCAATGGGCGGTATAGTTGTTATTAGGGCAGCAGATATAACGAACATAAGAAAGAGAAGTGACAGATTTATAGTAAAGATTGATTGGGAAGGCAATATACCTTTGCCTAAAGAATTAATGGATATTATGCGTTGGAAGATAAATGACAAGATAGCAGTTTATCATGCGGGAGAAGATTTATTGATATTAAAGATAGGTGCGCTGTATTCTAATACTAGCTTTTCGTCTATGAATACATTTTTGCCATAAGGGCAGCAGGCACCCCTATGGAGTTTCGGTTCTGATTTATTATATAGAATTATTTACATCAATACATCCATTTTTTATTTCCGCTTCAAACTCTCTTGCGTTCCAAACCATGCGCATATTAGACCAATGCGCCGGAAGCAGCTCCCGGTATTTTGCAGTAGCATACCGGCTGTCTATTAACAGCACAATACCCGAATCGGTTTCGGTACGTATAACACGCCCGGCCGCTTGCAAAACTTTATTCATGCCCGGAAAAACATAGGCAAAGTCATACCCTTGTCCGTTTTTAAGGTCAAAATAATTTCGTATTTGGTCTTGGCGCAAAGATATTTTGGGGATGCCGACGCTTACTATAACAGAGCCTATAAGCCTGTCCCCTTTAAGGTCAATGCCTTCCGAAAAAATACCGCCTAATACCGCAAAGCCAATTAATGTATCGGAATTACCCGCATCAAATTCTAGCAGAAACTCCTCCCGCTCATGCTCCGTCAAACTGTTTTGCTGCAGCAAAGTATTTATTTCCGGATATTTTTCGCAAAATATGTCATGTACTTTATGCATGTATTCATAAGAAGGAAAAAACACAAGATAGTTGCCTTTTCTTTGACAAGCAATTGTGTTAACAGCATCTGCGATGGGCAAATAGCTTGCATCACGGTCTTTATATTTTGTTGAAATGCCGCAATGCGCTATAGTCAACAGATGGTCAGGGTCAAAAGGAGAAGGCAGCGAGAACATCCAGTCCTCTGCATCTCCTCCCAAAATTTCTCTGTAATAAGGAAGGGGTGCCAAAGTGGCAGAAAAAATGATTGAAGATTTACCAAGTGCCAGCCTGTCAGATACGGCTTTTGAAGGGTCAAGGCAAAACAGCGTGATTAAAGTATCGCTTCCGGCAATTTCTTTTATGGTAGTATAATGGTCATCATATATATCTGAAATCATAAGGAATTTTGTGACATCAAAATATAGATTCAGAATATCATCATGTAAATTATTACTGCTGTTTTTGTTTGCGGAAAGCCATTCCCCTGCCGCTATTGAAAACAAAGTAACTAAGGCTTTAAACACCATATCCTGCTCTTGTTCCACATGATTTTGCTTAGGTTCAAGCTCTTTTCGCATGTCTATCATATATGCATTAATTTGACGCAGGGTTTTGCGCATTTCTTTTGATGCCGCATCTTTGCCTTTAACTTGCTTATGTATACGCCCAAAAGCCGCCTTGCTAAGGGATGCTGTATACATATCCCGCACACGGTCAACCAAATTATGGGCTTCGTCTATTAAAAATACATAGTTTCCGGCGGCTGCAAAAAAGCGGTGCAGATATACTGTTAGGTCAAATACATGGTTATAGTCACCAATTACCAAATCGCACCATAAAGCCGCGTCCAAACCCAGTTCATGAGGGCAGACACGGTGTTTTCTTGCATATTCTTCAGTTACGGCAGGTGTGATAAGGTCGTTATTTTCCAGCATATCCAGCATTGCATCATTGATACGGTCGTAATGCCCCTTGGCATATGGACAATGCTCCGGACTGCAAATAAATACATCATTTGTGCATATTTTTTCTTTAGCACGCAGCGTAATTGATTTTAGACGAAGCCCTTGTTCCAGCATCATCTTCATAGCACTTTCTGCAACTGTGCGTGTAATTGTTTTGGCGGTAAGATAAAACAACTTTTCGGTTTTTCCTTCCCCCAATGCTTTTATAGCCGGAAAAAGCGACGATAATGTTTTGCCTATGCCTGTGGGCGCTGATGCATAAAGCTTTTTTTCTGATGAAACGGCACGGTATACAGCAACCGCTAACTCACGCTGTCCTTTTCGGTATGTTTTATATGGAAATGTTACCTTTGAAATAGTTTCATCCCTCAAGGCCTTGGCATCACGTTCAAAACAAAGCCACATTCCGTATTTGCAAATTAAATCATCAAAAAAGCTGTTTAATTCATCTTGGGTAAATTCCCATTTATATCTTTTTGTTTCTTCCGTTTCCAATTGATGATGCGTTAGCTGTACCGCAACAGATTCGGGAGGATTTTCAAGGGTTTGTAAATACATATATGCATAGCACATACCTTGCCCCAGATGCTGTTCATGCTGACGATAAAACAAATCAAGCGGCAAAGTTGTAGATTTAATTTCATCTATAGTAAAAGAATTACTATTTTCAGAATCAATAATAATGCCATCTGCCCTGCCCTGCAATAATATCGCTATATCTTCAATATATAATTCAAGTTTTAAGGGTACTTCTTTTTGATAATTTTCACCCATTTCTTTTTGAATTTTACGATGAGCCGCCGACCCTTTATGCATTAAAGACGGCGCTTTGTCACTGAAACGGCTGTCGATATCGCCGCAGCGCAGTATCATATCTATAATTTTATGAACTGATAATTTAATGGGTTGCATATGTTTACACCTCACAATTATTGTAACATACGTAAGACAAAAACACTATCAAAATCAACAAAATAAAATATCAAAAGAACATAAAATTTTTTCTTGACAATTCCTGTATGCCATGTTATATTATCTTTTGTTAGCACTCATCAGCTTAGAGTGCTAACAAAAGATAATATAGAAAGAAATATGCGAGCAAAGGATGTGATTGCATGCTTAACCGCAGAAAAATTAAAATCCTTGAAGCTATAATTAGGGACTATATAGTGTCGGCAGAGCCTATAGGTTCTCGTACCATTGCAAAAAATTATGATTTAGGGGTGTCCAGCGCCACTATCCGCAATGAAATGAGCGACCTTGAGGACATGGGTTATATATTGCAGCCCCACGCATCATCCGGACGTGTGCCTTCCGATAAAGGATACCGCCTTTATGTGGATGAAGTGATGCAAAAGAAAAACCTGCCCAAGGAACAAAGAGAATATCTTAAAGCCGCCACGGCTGTTAATTTAAACCAAATAGACCGCATTATGCAGGATGTTGCCAGAGCAGTGTACAGAATTACAAATTACACCACAGTTGCGGCAGAGCCGTCGCATGTAAAACACCGCATTAAGCATATACAAATTGTGCCTGTTGATGAACATGCCCTGGCCTTAATGCTAGTTACGGATTTAAAGGCAATTAAAAACCAGGTTATATTTGTGCCGAAAGCTCCCAGCCCCGGCATGTCGGCTAAGATTTCCGAAGAGCTTACAAGGATTTTGCAAGGAGTCTGTGCAGAGGACTTAAACATCCTTTTTACAGGCAGGGTAAGGCAGTGCTTTGCTGACATAAGAGCCGGTGATTACTTGGCAGAGCCGCTTTTGCAGGCTATTTCTGCCGCACTGTCCACTGCCGATAATGCACAGATATATTTGTATGGCATAAAAAATATTCTGGATTTTCCTGAATTTGCCGATTTAGACAAGGCCAGAGCCATTGTGGGTGCGCTTGAGGAAAAAGAGGGTCTTTTGACGCTTTTGGATGGGAATTTTGATAGAATCCAAGTGATTATAGGCACAGAAAATGAAAATATTGTGCTTAAAGACTGTTCTGTTATAAGAGCCAAAATTCGTATAAACGAACATTTTTCGGGAAATATTGCGATTATCGGCCCTACAAGGATGGACTATTCCGGGGCCATGTCTGTGATAAATGCAATTTTAAAGAATATAAGCGTTATGTAATACCAACTTGCAATCTAAACAGTGCTAAATAACGCAGGATTTTTGTCGCAACCCCTTAACGCCCTGCCGGGCTTGGGGCAAAGGGCAAAAAATCGCAGTGTGCCCAAAAGCACATAAGATTTTTTGACCGAAGCATTGCGGCAAAAAGACAAGTTAGTTAGTGCTGGATAAGTTGCAAGTTGGTATAAATGAAAGGGGAACACATTAGTGAATGATGACTTGACCTATAATGATATTAACGGAAACGATAACGGAGAAATTATTGATGATTTTATCGTGAACAGTGCTGATAAGGCAGAGCAGGATGCGGAGCCTCCGGCTTTTAATAAAGAATTGTATGATTTAAAAGAGCTAAATGCCCTTTATTTAGATAAAATAAAACATCAAGCGGCAGAGTTTGAAAATTACAGAAACCGCACAACAAAGGAAATGGGGCAAGTATATGATAAAGGCATCAGAGAAGTGGTTTCGGTGCTGCTGCCTATTATAGATAACTTCAATCTGGCTTTAAAAAATGCTGATACAACAGAAGGTTTCGCTTCCGGCGTTTTGATGATACAAAACCAGCTTAACGCTATGCTGGAAAACTTAAATGTTACAAAAATCAAAGCTGTTAATGAAAAATTTGATACACGATATCATTTTGCGGTATCTCATATTGATGATGACAGCTTTGGCGAAAGCACCGTAGCAGATGTGCTGCAAGAGGGATATATCCATAAGGATGTTGTTGTTCGTCATGCTATGGTAGTTGTGGCTAACTAGGAGGTAACTTATGGACATAAACAATACTTTTGATGTTATAGCGTTTATGTCGGCCGTGGCCGGTCAGAATGCAGATAAATTGCGAAATTTTTTTACAGAGAATGCGGTAATTAACTGGCATGACAGTAATGAAAGTTTTTCGGTTGAGGAGTATCTCCGAGCCAACTGCGAATATCCGGGCAAATGGAAAGCGGATGTTATAAGGACAGAAGCAGCAGACAGCGTAACCATTTTTGCAGCAAAAGTGTATAATAATGAGGGCTTTGCCGTATATGTCACTTCTTTTGCAGAACTTGTTAACGGCAAAATTTCGCGTTTGGACGAGTATTTTGCAGATTGCGGCGAGCCGCCCCAGTGGCGCAAAGATATGAACATCGGGAAACCTATTAATAATTTTATATAAAAAATCAGGAGGAAGAAAAATATGGCAAAAATCATTGGTATCGACTTAGGAACAACAAATTCATGCGTATCTGTAATGGAAGGCGGCAAGCCCGTTGTTATAGCAAATTCCGAGGGCGGCAGGACAACACCTTCTATAGTAGGCATCACAAAAACCGGCGAACGCCTTGTGGGCGAAGCGGCGAAGCGTCAGGCCATAACCAACCCTGACAACACGGTGATGAGCATAAAGCGTCTTATGGGCACCAAACAAAAAATCACTATAGACGATAAATCTTACAGCCCGCAAGAAATTTCCGCTATGATACTTCAAAAACTGAAAGCCGATGCAGAAGCATATTTGGGCGGCCCTGTAACAGAGGCAGTAATTACCGTGCCTGCCTATTTTGGTGATGATGAACGCCAGGCCACAGTAGATGCAGGCAAAATTGCGGGTTTTGATGTTAAAAGAATTATTAATGAACCCACTTCGGCATCCTTGGCATATGGCCTTGACAACGAAAAAGAGCAGAAGATTTTGGTATATGATTTAGGCGGCGGCACTTTTGACGTATCTGTTATTGATATTGGCGACGGTGTTGTGGAAGTTTTATCCACCAATGGCATAAACCGCTTGGGCGGCGATGATTTTGACGAGCGTATTATAGAGTACTTAGTAAAAGAATTTAAAAATACAGAAGGTATTGACCTTTCAAAAGACAAACTGGCTATGCAGCGCGTTAAAGAAGCCGCCGAAAAAGCTAAAAAAGAGTTGTCCACCGTTACGCAAACCGATATAAATATTCCGTTTATTACCGCAAATCAAGACGGCCCAAAACATATGGATATGCGCTTAACCAGAGCCAAATTTAATGAGCTTACAGCGGATTTGGTAGAAAAAACAATCGAACCCGTTAACAGTGCTTTAAAAGATGCGGGTATATCCGCAAGCCAATTGGGCAAAGTGCTGCTGGTTGGCGGTTCTACCAGAATCCCTGCCATACAGGATGCGGTTAAAAACATAACCGGCCAAGAGCCGTTTAAAGGTATTAATCCCGATGAATGTGTGGCTATAGGTGCCGCAATTCAAGGCGGCAAGCTGTCCGGCGATGAAGCCCTTAAAGATTTGATATTGGTGGATGTAACTCCTTTATCTCTTGGTATAGAAACTCTTGGCGGCGTAAATACCCGCTTGATAGAACGCAACACCGCCATCCCCGCCAATGCCAAGCAGGTTTTCTCTACTGCGGCTGATAATCAAACGGCGGTGGATATCGTGGTGGTTCAGGGCGAGCGTCAATTTGCCAAAGACAATAAAAAACTGGGCGAATTCCGTTTAGACGGCATATTGCCTGCTCCAAGAGGCGTACCAAAAATTGAAGTGTCGTTTGATATCGATGCCAACGGCATTGTAAATGTATCTGCCAAAGATTTGGGTACAGGCAAAGAACAGAATATCACCATAACCGCATCTTCAAAAATGAGTGATGATGACATACAAAAAGCGGTGGATGAAGCCAAGCAATATGAAGAAACCGATAGAATACGCAAAGATGTTGTGGACACGAAAAATGAGGCCGACAGCCTTATATTCCAAACGGAAAAATTGATGAAAGATAACGAAGAAACTATCACCGGAGAGGACAAGGCGCAGCTTGAAGCAGAGCTTGGCAAGCTGAAATCAACCAACGATTCAATGAATATAGATACAATGTCGCAAGCAGATGCAGATACGCTAAAGGCCGATATCGCTTCTCTAACAGAAATTATGCAGGGCATTGCCGCAAAGATATATCAGGCGGCGGGCGAGCAGCAAGAAGGCGGGCCCGAAGCAGGTACGGTTAATGAGGACGGCACGGTAGAGGGCGATTATAAGGAAGTGTAGGATGACTTTAAACCAAGAAATACGGGAATTATGTATAAAGCATAACATCTCTAAAGAACAGTTAATTGAGCAACTGAAAATGCCGGGGGCAGATGAACATACCGTCAGTATAAATGAGCGTGAAAGCGAGCTGCGCAGCCTGGGCTGGATTTTATATTTCAGCTCGCTTTTCATTTTCTATTTGTTAAACGCCGTTTTTGGCGTTAATTCAGTTTATTTATTGTTAATTTGGGTACTTGCTTGGTTTATATATAATTTCATTTTGCATTTAAAGGGCGAAATTAAGCCGGTAAAGTGGCTTGGATGGGGGTTTTACGCAGTTTCTGCGGTAATTATCGCATCTCAAATGATAGGAATTATTTCAGGAGGTTCCGCCTTTATTTTTCCTATCGCTTGGATGATGTTTAATTTAATTCATGGATTTATTTTGACACCCAACGAAAAAGGGCGGTCAAGAGGCACAAGATGGACAGTTTATTGGACAATTATTGCTTTGGTTTATTTGTCCAATAACATGTTTGGACTGCAGCATGGTTTGCTTGCTTATATAGCGATTTGGCTGGCTGATTCTATTATCGAGTTTAATTCGGAACGTAAAATGAAAAAGCAAACGCAAAGGGGATTAATATAGATGGCAAAGCAGGACTACTACAATGTTTTAGGCATACAAAAAGGCGCATCAGAAGACGAAATTAAAAAGGCCTACAGGGCCGCCGTAAAAAAATATCATCCGGACAGCGCACCCGAAGGGGAAAAAGCGGCGGCCGAAGAGAAATTTAAAGAAATTAACGAAGCATATACCGTGCTTGGCGATGCCGAAAAAAAGGCCAGATATGACCAATTCGGACATGCGGCTTCTGACGCAGGTTTCGGCAGTGGCGGCTTTGAAGGTTTCGGCGGATTCGGCGGATTTTCTGACCTTGCTGATATTATAAATGAAATGGGCGGTTTTGGCGGCGGAAGAAGGCGCAGACGAGGCCCTGCACCGGGAAATGATGTAGAAATTGCACTGCGCATTGATTTTGAAGAGTCCATTTTCGGGGCGGAAAAGGAGCTTGAAATTAATTTAAAAGATACATGTACAGACTGCAAGGGCAGCAGAGCGGCGGCGGGCACTGCGGCCGAAAGCTGCAAGATATGCAGCGGCACAGGACAGGTGCGCAGAACTTTACAGACCTCTTTGGGATATATGGAAACCACATCTCCTTGTAATTCTTGCAGCGGCAGCGGAAAAGTGATAAAAAATCCATGTAAGAGCTGCAGCGGCAGCGGAAAAAAGAATACCAAGAAGAAGATTGCAGTAAATATACCAAAAGGAATTGACAACGGGCAGAGCATAAGATATACAGGCCAGGGAGAAGCCGGAGATATAGGAGCGCCCAAAGGCGACCTTTTTGTGCGTATAGTAGTGGCACCCCATAAGATGTTTGGACGAAGGGGCAACAATTTATATATGGAAAGGGAAATTTCCTTTGCAACTGCGGCGCTGGGCGGTGAAATACTTATAGACACTCCATATGGCGAAGAAAGCTACAAGTTACCCGCAGGAACACAGCCGGAAAGCATCATAACTTTAAGAGGAAAAGGCGTGCCGCATGTTAATTCATCAAACCGTGTAGGAGATTTGGTGGTTACTTTTAAGGTGGTAGTCCCCCGTAGCTTGACAGATACTCAAAAAGAACTTCTAAAACAATTTGCAGCAGAGGATGGAGAAAATTTAGAGGCAGGTAAAAAGGGCTTCTTTAATAAATTCAAGAAATAGAGGTGAGTTATGCAGCCTGTTATGATTAAAGATGTAGAGATAATGGTAGGGGCAGACGAAAGCTATATCCAGATAAACGATATAGGACTAAAAGAAGTGGGCGAAGTTTGGGATGAACTTGCAAAAAGCTATGCAGGCTATACTGCAGACTTTTGCTTTCACAACACTGTAGCACCCGAAGCTTTTCTAAAAGAAAAGGGCGCTGTGCTTTTGGATAATTGTATAGAGGCATGGCTTGCTCCAAAAGACTTTGTAGAGCTTGCTTCAGAAAATTTTGATATAAGAGAAATTAATCAGGATAATTTTTCTGCATTTGCCCCTATCCATGACGAAAAAAATCCCGATATGTACTGGAATAGCGAAAGGATTTTTAAAGGCTTGCCTGTCTGGGATATTTTTGCAATATTTTCCGACGGAGCAATATCAGATTATATGCTTCTGCGTAATGGTTGGGACATTTACTGCGTTCAGGCCGAAAGCCTTGAGAATAAAATTGCTCTTATGGCTTCATGCGCAAAAAAGACTTTCGGCAAAGGTAACAAAGAAATTCTCTTCATGGTGGACCGCGATAATCATTTGGAGCTGGGCGCTGCATTGCATCTGGGCTTTAGGCGTAAAGGGTATTATATTTCATATCGTATGAAATTTTAAATAAAACCGAGAGGGGCGGAAACTATGACAATAGTTGAAATGAAAAATGCGCTTGCGCAAGGCAGAATGACTTCCGTGGATTTGGTTAAGCAATGTCTTGACAAAATTGAAGAAAAAAAGGGACTGAATGCAGTTATCCAAGTAAATGAAAGTGCTTTGAACAATGCAAAAGATAGTGATGAAGATGAATATAAGGGTTTGATTGACGGCATTCCCATTCTTCTAAAGGACAATATAAATACAGGCGATAGAATGCCCACAAGCGCCGGTTCTGTAGCCCTTGCAAAAAATATGTCTTTAGATGATGCTCCTGCGGCATATAAACTTCGTTTGGAGGGGGCAATTTTCGTAGGCAAAACTAATATGACGGAATTTGCTAACTATATGTGCGATTTCCGCCTGGATGAACGCATGCCCAACGGTTACTCATCCAGAGGCGGCCAAACTCTCCACCCTACTCACAACGACGCCGACCCGTCAGGCTCCAGCACCGGTTCTGCAGTGGCAGTTGCGGCAGGTTTAGTACCCGCAGCTATCGGCAGCGAAACATATGGTTCTATAATATCCCCTTCTCAGCAATGCGGTGTAGTAGGCATAAAGCCCACAGACGGCCTTGTAAGCAAAGAAGGTGTTATCCCTATTTCTTATACGCTTGATACGCTTGGCCCAATAACAAACAGTGTAGAAGATGCAGCTTTAATTCTTTCAATCATGTCCGGCAAAAGCTATGAAATGAATCAAAAACCGCAAGATATTACTATGGGCATTGTCCGCACCGGCGCGGACAATGAAAAATGGCCTCCCAAGGGATGGATTCAAGCGAATGAAGCGTTAATACCTATAATGAAAAAAGCCGGTATCACCGCAAAAGACCTTCCGGATGGAGAGCTTGCGCAATATGCACCGGGCAAAGGCGGCGACAGCTTTGTTTTCCCGATAATGCGCTATGAATTTCAACGTGCAATAAACAACTATCTGGACGGACAAAATAGTCCTAAAAATATTGACAATCCAAAAAATTTAAAAGAAATTATTGCGTACAATATAGAACATAAAGATACAGCACTTAAATACGGGCAAGGCAATCTTATAGCTGCAAGTGAGATTACGGATAGCCGAGAAGAAAAGAAAGAATATGCAGAGGCAATGGAACAAAGAAAGACTGCTATAAAAGTTCTTGATAACTATTTTAATGAGCATAAAGTTGATGTCCTGATGCTTATGTCTGCTCACTGCGGTCTGGCTGCGGCTGCGGGCTTTCCCAGCATAACTTTCCCAATCGGAAAAGACGAAAAGGGACTGCCTATAGGATGTTTATTTATGGCCAGACGTTTTGACGAAGATATTTTGCTCGCAGCTGCTAAAATGGTAGAAAGCGGTTTAAAACAGAAAGGTTGACCCATATATGCTCTTTGTCTATGATATTTCAACCCGGCATGAAGATTTTTACGACATAACAAGGCAAGTGCGCCAAGCAATTGATGAAAGCAATGTAAAAAGCGGCATTGCGTTAGTTTATTGCCCTCATACCACAGCAGGAATTACCATTAATGAAAATGCCGACCCCGATGTTGTTCGCGATATGCTGCTGGGTCTTGACAAAGCATTTCCCGACCGCCCGGAGTTTCGCCATGCAGAAGGCAACAGCGCAGCACATCTTAAAGCAAGCGCTGTAGGTTCAAGCGCAACTGTTATTATCGCGGACGGAAAGCCGATACTCGGAACTTGGCAAGGTATATATTTTTGCGAGTTTGACCCTCCTAGAAAAAGGAAATTCTATATTCAAATATTAGACAGATAAAGGAGGAGCCATGCCGACCAAAAGTAAAATATTTTTGTCATATCTTATTCGAGCCTTTTGGGCTTTGGTAGGTGCATTTGCGTTTTGGGTTATTACATATACGCTAATTTGGAATTTTACCGGAGAAAATATGTTTTTTGCATATATCCTAAACGGGGCTACCATAATTTTTGTTACTATCGAGGATAAACTTAGACTTGATTATCTACGAAAAAGAAAGAAGGCCCTATTTAAAAATAAAATTCTTTCAAATTTATTTGACCATCTTGTTCTGGACAAACACGACCTATCTTCCATGAAGTCATCACTTTATTTATTTTATATATTTGCGCTGGTTTCCTCGCATATGCTGATGATAAACCCCTATATTGAAGTTTCAGAAAGTGTTCGCAATTATTTTACTACAGTTGGATATGGTCTGGTTATTTTAATAGCAGTTGATAAGTTTGCAGGGCAGTTCATAAAGGACAATAAACGCATTAAGGATTATAATGAGAGCCGGTAAACACGATTACACAGGAGGAAGTATATATGAAATCATACCGTAAAGAGTTGAAAATGAACACAAATGCCCGCCGTTCCTTTGTCAATATTACACGCCAAGTAGAAGCCGCATTGGCCGAAAGCGGCATAAAAGAGGGCTTATGTCTTGTTAACGCTATGCACATTACGGCAAGTGTATTTATAAATGACAACGAAAGCGGTCTGCACAGTGATTTCGAGAGATGGCTGGAAAAACTTGCGCCCGAAAAGCCGCACGAACAATATGCCCACAACGGATATGAAGATAATGCCGACGCCCATTTAAAGCGTTCGGTTATGGGCAGAGAGGTTGTTGTTGCTGTTACTAAAGGCAAATTGGACTTTGGCACATGGGAGCAGATTTTTTATGGTGAGTTTGACGGCATGAGGGATAAAAGGGTTTTGATAAAGGTTATCGGTGAATAAGAGCAGAAAATAAGTTTTGTGCAAGTAGGAGAAAATATTGACTATTCGTAAGTTTATCTTAATTCCAACCGCGAGTGGATAATGAACATCCTTATAAAAGATTTCACCCCGCTACACCGTCATTGCAAGCTTGACCCGCAATGACGGTGTAGGTGTGTATAGTTTTTTTCAAAAAAATATTAAGAAAACTGTTGACATATGGAAAATATGTGCTTATAATAGTCTTTATAGAATCATGTGCGTTATGCAACACCCAACCAAGGCCAAGGCAAAAAGCTCTGCACATTGATTCTAAGTTTGGGAATAAGAATGCAGTTGTCCAACACCTGAACAGTAACGACAACTGCATCCATCCCAAACTGCCTAGCAGCCTGTGAGAAAATTATAACTCACCCGGGCTTATTAGTCAAGTCATTTTACAAAACACAGGGGTGGGATTTTTTATGCAAAGAAAACAAATACATTGATAATGAGTACCGCCTGTAATGTTATATGCCATCAATCGGCAAAATCATACCATATAATGTAAGTACCTGTTAACATAAAACTTTATCAATAATTTCGTATGGGCGGTCTGTGGCCGCCCATACGATACATTTATTTTATTGTAATCAGCACTTATAAAATCATGCCTCAAGCCTGGCCCTAAGCGTCTTTAAAACCCGCTTTTCTATCCGGCTGACCTGCACCTGCGAAACACCGATTGCCTTTGCAATCTGGCTCTGTGTTTTATCTTGAAAATATCGCATCACAATAACCTGCCGCTCTTTTGGGGCAAGACCTCTTATAACTTCTCTAAGGGCTATTTTATCAACAAGACCGGCCCCGTCATCTCCCCCTTGCTGGTCCAGCTTGTCAAGCAAATAAACAGGGCTTCCGTCCCCTTGATGTACAATCGCATAAAGCGACTCCACCTCATGCCCCGCGTCCATGGCATATGCAAGCTCTTCCACATTGGTATCCAAAGCCTCGGCAAGCTCCGCAATTGTAGGCGGCCTTCCCGTGGTATGCTGCAAACTTTCTTGCATATATTTAGCCTTTTGTGCCATTTCTTTTAAAGGCCTGCTTACTTTTATCATGCCGTCGTCCCGCAAAAACCGCTTTATTTCACCCATTATCATAGGAACGGCATATGTGGAGAATTTTACTCCATAACTTGTATCAAATTTATCAATGCATTTCATCAAGCCTATTGAGCCGATTTGGAACAAATCCTCCATTTCATAGCCCCTACCCGCAAATTTCTTTACCACCGACCATATCAACCCTGTGTTTTCCGCCACAAGGCGGTCCCTGGCCGCAAAATTTCCCTCTTGGGAGGCCTGAATAAGCTCTTCGGTAGTATATTCTTTATCCATCATGAAATCTTCTTCTTAAGTTTTATTGTAGTGCCCGCACCTATATGGGAAATAACAGAGAGTTCATCCATAAACTCTTCCATCACGGTAAAGCCCATGCCGCTGCGCTCCATTTCCGGCTTTGATGTAAACAAAGGCTCTCTGGCCTGTTCTATATTATCAATACCGGCTCCGCAGTCTTCAATCTCTACAGTTATCACCCTGTCCGCTATACCGCATTTAATATTAACCATACATCCTGTGCCGCCTCTTTCATATCCATGTATAATGGCATTGGTAACGGCCTCTGACACGGCTGTTTTTATCTCTGTTATCTCCGCCAAAGTGGGGTTAAGCTGCGTAGCAAAAGCCGCAACGGCCACACGTGCAAAAGCCTCGTTTTCTGATTTGGCAAGAAAACTAAGTTCCATTTTATTATCGAACATATTTATCCCCTCACTCTTTTGTTTATTGACCCGCATTGCTGTTTTCAATGTCGCTTAGGCTTTCAAAGCAAGGTATAATCTTTTTTAAGCCCGATATGTCAAAAATGCGGTTAATCTCCGGGCTTATATTTATGGCAAAAACCTTGCCGCCTGTCTTTTTAAGCTCTTTATAGCGTCCTATAATCATACCAATACCTGAAGAATCCATAAAGTCCACACTTGAAAAATCAAAAATCATATTCTTTGCTCCGGCTTTATAAAATTCTTTTTCAGCTTCAAAGCGTATAGCATCGGCGCTGTGGTGGTCAATTTCCCCCATAATTTTGACAACCAGGTTGCCGTTGCGCTCTGTGCAGTTAATGTTCATAATTGTCCTCCTTAGTGCTGAAACAGTTTCTATTACCAATATTATGAAATTATACCAAATATTTAAGGACATTACAAGCATAAATTTTGTAGGGGAAAAATTCTATTTTATTTATTGTTAAATTATGTTACGATAAGAATAGCTCGTGCGATTGGGGTTACATAAGGGTCTGCTAACTTTCTTATGAAAGGAGGCGGGACTGTAGTTAATTAACTACACGTTGTCGGATTATGAATTCATTTCTTTATTAATCCAATTGGCCGCTTTCATTATCTATATGTATAAGAACTTAGATAATAACGAAAAACCAGCCCCCAAGGCAAAGGTAAGCTGGTTATTTTGACTATTCAGCTAGCAGACCCTTCTCCACGCTCTAATCGTGGACGAGCCGGAAGTGGGAGATGTAAGCGCATTTCTCGCTTCTTTTTTATTAATCACATTATACCATGATGAAAAACTTGCGCTTCAATACGATTTTATGCGCTGCGCAGAAGCGTTCGCACCGCAAAAATCTATTTCAGCGAGTTTTTCGTCAAGTTATTATACCATATAACTATACTAATCTGCAAGCATAAATTACATATCTTAAAAATATTCAGAGAAAAAACTATCCCGTCTAAAGTAAACGAAATGCACTTAAATCAACCCATCCCATAAGCAATGAAACCAAGCCTAGAACCGCAAGATGCAGCGGATAAAAAGAATAGAAAAGCCATTTCATTCTTTTACCCCGCTCTCCATTAAAGTTTTTCAAAAGAAAGGCCGAGATAAAACAGCCAACAACAAAAAATGCAGATACAAATAAAAGTGACGCATCGTAACCCGGCAATCCGGCAAGAGTAATATAAGGATTGTTCGCAGCCCATAACCCCATCAAAGAGTATGCCAGCATAAATAAACCCGATACAACCGCCGGAACAATCCTTCGTGTGCTTTCTTTGCGTATAATATGATAAAGCAGTATTACAATAACACCAATTACAGCCCAATCAAAAAAGATAGGGAATAAAGTTAAGAAGCAAATAATAACAAATAATAACCAAAAAAGCGGGCGTATCTTAATTTTATCATACAGCAATATAGAAACAATACCAACTATAATAGTAAACATAATATTAAGCCCAAGAAATCCAAATGTCAAGGCATGGAAAGGTATGGATATTGCCCCGAATATAAACAATCTCAACATATATTTTTTTAGATTGGAAGTATGTCTGTAGCCCTCAACCACAAAATATGCCATAATAGGGAATGTAAAGCCGCCGGCCGCATAAAGCGGAATAGCAAGCCCCATAGGGATAATTTCCCACCACGCAATAACCACATGGTTAAGTATCATTCCGATAATAGCAATCCATTTCAATTTAAAAGCGTCTAAAGATAGCATTTTGTCACTCCTAGATTTTATTTTTTAGTAAAGTAATAGCCGATTATTTATTATTGATACCGCAAATATATTCTGCTGTTAAAACAACTATGGCATCAAGGGATTCATTCCTCGCCTGTTCAGAAACCGCACGATATGTTGCTATATAATCTATACAGCCCAAAAACATATTTATAGTTTCTGCCTGTGTTTCATTAATTCCAAATACTTCTACAGCATATTCCATTATTCCGCCGCCATTTATTTTATGCTCCATTTCTTTGTATTCAGAAGGCAGTCTGCGGAAAAGAGCCCCTACTTCGGCCGGATTCATATAATGGGTAAGGCTTTCTTCGGAAAGGTAAACCTCACGCAAAATTCTCAGCACCTTTTCCTTTACCGACAGATTCAAGCCGCTTATTTCACCGGCCCTTTTCAATCCGTCGGCCAAAGTACATTCAAACACCCCGTAAATACACTCCTCTTTAGACTTGAAGCAAGAATAAAACGTACTTTTACCCATACCGGCAGAACGTATTATATCATCAACCGTAATATCTCTTATTCCTTTTTTGTCGATAATTAGTTGTTTTGTGTGCTTTAGTATAGATTTTTTCGTTCTTTCGCGTTCATCATCAGTGATTATCCTTGGCATTAGCTTAGCATTCCTTTCTTTGGACTAATAAAAGTTATTTAGTCCATATAAATATTATAATCTCAATTTTAAAGAAAGTCAAGGGGAAATTGCTATATTGATTGAATCATAATTTTGTGGTATAATAGCTTGACGAAAAACTCGCTGAAATAGATTTTTGCGGTGCTAACGCTTCTGCGCAGCGCACAAAACCGTATTGAAGCGCAAGTTTTTCATTATGGTATAATAACATAGGAATATAGTTTATGGAGGATATCATGAACATCTACAAAACTCTTGAAAACGGCATAATTATCGCAGAATACGAGCCAAAAATGGCGGAAGCCATTGCCCGCATGTGGAATATGAGCAACAGTTCTTGGGGCGGAGAATCAGGCATTACTACTGCAAGTCAAATTATAGAAAAACATTCGGCAGCTTCAAATTTTAATGTATATATTGCTATGGACGGCGAAGAGGCCGTTGGATATTGCAGCTTGGCCAGATTTTTGCAGGATGCCGATACATTAATTATAAATCTTTTAAATGTGCGCCCGGACTATCACGGGAAAAAAGTAGGCAAAGAATTGGTGCTGATTGCCTTGGAACGCACAATAGAATTAGGTTATCCAAGGCTTGACCTTTATACTTGGCCCGGCAATACCAAGGCCGTACCGCTGTACAAAAAATGCGGCTTTCTTTGGGAAGACAAGCCGGACAGCACCCATTTGGTAAACTTTATGCCTACTATATTAAAAACAGGTCTGTTTGCAAAGTTTTTTGATGAAACCGGTTGTGATTGGTATAAAGATTCAGCGCGCAACATAGAAATTTGCCCAGACGGCAAAATTATAGACAAATTTCAAATTTTTGATTATAGTTGGAAATCAAGCGGAAAAATGCTTAGAGTTGGCTATGAGAGCAGCGGACGCGGGATGCGCTTGATTGAAACTGACGACTATTTGATTGAGCTTACTGCACCAAACCACGAATTGCCCTTCGGCATAAGCTATGATGCCAATTTTAAGATACAAAATAAGTCCGGAAAGCCGCTGGATATCAAAATTACAGGCATTAATGACGGCAATATTTCTTTTGATTACATAATGACTGACAGCATTACAGGCACGAAAGAATTTTCTGCACCGTTTTTTGTTGGGCAAATAGACAGACCACAGGATAAGAAAAAATTGCATCCATGCGTTATGTCGGATATTACCATAAATGGTGAAACCGTAAGATTTGGTATGGGCATTGAAGCAAAATTTCCTTTGTGGGTAAATTTGATACATGAAAGACGTGCCGCTAAACTTGGTGTTACCGCTCCTTGTTATATCAATATCAAGAATAGCATGCCAAAAGATATTAAAGTAAGTTTTGATTTGCCGAAAAATAAGATTATGGAATTTTCAGATTTGCATGTTAATGCAGAAATTACCGCTAATGGAGCAGCTAGCATAAAGACTTCGGCTGTTGCTGCCTCATTTGGACATACGGCGGAGATGGTGGATTTTACAATCAAAAGCATTCAAGGAGAGACCATTACTTTCAAACATCCACTACATATTGTAAGCCAAGGCTTTACAGATGCTTTTTCTTTTGAAGATTTCAGCGGACATGTCATTGTTAACGGCCCTTGGTCATTGCGCCTTATAACTTCCACCCACGAGAATTTCGGTTGGAATATGAGCAAAAACAGCGTGATATTAGACCATGCAATAACCGGTCAATCTTCACTGCGTTTTGGCCCGCCCAAATTCGGCAAGCCTTATGATGATGAGTTTACTTTGGCGGATGCAACAGAAATTCGCAAATATGCCAAGGGCCAGGACATGGTCTTGGAAGAGGACCTTATTTCCGGCAAATTCCCGGGATTAATGGTTACAAGAATATTCACCCTGTCTGCTTCAGGGATAGTTTCCGGGCGGCTTGAAATTAAGAATATCGGCAAAGAACCTGTAAATGCGCAAATAAGCAATCCTATGACCATGCCTATGAAATATAATACATATTTTCATTATGACGGCAGCATATCAAATAATGCAAATGGCATGCTGCATGGAATAGAGAGTACAGAAACAGAAAGCCTTGATGAAAATTGGATTTTTGAGCCAAAGATAGATGGCAGGACTGTGGGCATTTGCTGGCCGATGGATGTTAAGCCTGAAATTAACTTCAGCCAGTTTGCATTTAATACTGATTGCGGCCTTCTTGAGGCAGGGCAGACATATCAAACAGAAGCTATAGAGCTTTTCTTCGGCATCTTTGAAACCGCTTTTGATTTTAGGGATTACGCCAGAAATACCTATAGCAATATCCGCCCTGATATCTCAGAAAATATAGTTGTGCGTGCAAATGGACATAATCCTTTTATTGCAAATAAAAGTGATGTTTGCATAGAATTACTTAATAACAGAACGGATGTATTGGCAGGAGAAATAGTACTTGGCAGTGACGGTCTGTTTGATAGGCAAGTGCAAAAAAATGAGCTTGGCGAATTGCTTGAATCCAACAGCTTTAAAGTAAATATTACACGTCCTGACGACGGAATAGGCATGATGGATATGTCTTTGAAGCTAACCGGCTTTGAAAAAACTTACCGCCGTATATTGTTTGTTCCCGAAGGAGAAATAGAGCAAAGCTGCACAGACGGTGTTTTTGAAGTGTCTAATGGCATTATTACATTTAAAGGAGACCCCAAATATTCCGAGGCTTTGTTTTCTCTTGAAATGAACGGCAAAGAATGGCTTAAACATCAGCATCCACATCATAGCACCTTTGCTTGGTGGAATCCCTTCATAGGCGGGATACATTCCTGCTTGGACGAGGCAGGAACAGCCCAAACTGTAAAAGAACCAAAAACAATGTCTTTTTGCGAAGTGTCTGATAATTTTAATAATGCTTGGAAGGGTATTGAATCTACTGTTACAATAACTGACCAAGATGAGTATAAAGGCATAATTATTAAAAGCTATTATCTTACATTGCCCGGACTGCCAGTTTTGTGCCATTTTTATGAAGTAGAAAATCAAACAGGCCAATATGTTAAAGACCTGACAATAGCTACAACAATCCTTATGCAAATTTCCGAAGATTTAAATTCGGTATATGCCGAATTTATTGATGAAGATAAGCACAGCCACCGCTTGCGCGCAGGCATAAATGATAACGGAATTGGATTTAAAGAAATGGTAAAATTGATGGGCGATAGACAAGAAAATTTTTATGCCTATACTATGAATAATTACTATACCCATTATAACTGCGACAACGAGCAGGTTTCACTTTGGGTTGCCAGCGAAATTTGTAAAGAGAATGGCGGCAAATTTGTGTCTGACCCCATTTTCTTGCTGCTTAGTGAAAAAGATTTTATAGCAGAAAATTTTAAAGACCTTGGACATATCAGGTTTTGTTGAATTAACAACTTGCATTAAAATGAAACTTTATAGGGGCGGCCAAGTGGCCGCCCCTATAAAGTCTTGGAACAGAGATGTATTATTCATCCCGCACAGCAAACCCAAAAATCTGCCCGGCAAGCTGGCTGGCCCTCTGTCCGCCGCCTGTATTTTCAATAATCACAGCCAAGGCTACTTGTGGATTTTCCGCAGGGGCATAACCTATAAACCAAGAGTGGTCTATGCCTGTTTCATTTTGCGCAGTCCCGGTTTTGCCTGCTGTTTGAAAATCTCTAAGTCCCGCAGGAATGCCTGTGCCTGTATTAACTGCCTCTATAAGCATTTCATCCAACAGCGCCGCCGTTTCCGCATCCATAATACGCCCTATAGAGCGCGGAGTTGCAGAAGAAACGGTGCCTCCGTATGCGCCTACCACACGCTCTACCATATACGGCTCCATAACGATGCCGCCATTGGCAATTGCGGCGGCAATAACAGCCATATTAAGCGGAGTTGCCGTTATCCTCCCTTGCCCTATGGATGTTTGTATCAATTCAGCTATAGACGGCTCGCTTCCCATAGGAAATTGCGATGAAGATGCAGCAAGTTCAAAAGGTATTGCGATGTTTAACATAACCTGATTTGCCGCCTGTATCAAAGGCTCTGCGCCAATCATTTCGGCAATGACCGCAAAATATCCGTTGCAGGACACAGCCATGGCAGCATGCATATCTATGCTTCCATGAGCTACGCCGTTAAAACAGCGTATAATCTCTGAGCCAAAAACATGCTGGCCTGTGCATTCAAAGACAAAATCAAGCAGATTCGGGTCGTATGAAAGCGCCGCTATTGCCGTAACAATCTTAAAGGTAGAGCCGGGCGGATAAAGTCCTTGGCTGGCCCTGTTAAGCAGCGGAGAGTTTGCACTGTCATTAATAAGCGCAGACCAATTTTCGGTGACATAATTCGGGTCAAAAGACGGAGTGCTTACCATAGCCAAAACAGCCCCGCTTGTGGGGTTAAGCACTACCGCGGCCCCTCTTGAACCTCCCAAAGCATCAAAAATCATCCGCTGCAATTCGGCGTCAAAAGTGGTTACAATGGAATTTGCCGCAAGCCCATCTCCAAAAATCGCGTTACGGGCACGCTGTATAAGCTCCCAATTAAGACGATACATAGTAAAGTTTCGGCTAAGTTCCAGACCGGCCCGGCTCATGCCGGAATAACCTGCCGTATGGGCAAACAGCGGGCCAAGAGGATAGCTGCGCATATAAATACCGCCTTGGGCTTGAGCTTGAAAAACACTTTCTGCAATAACAACACCATGTCTGTCATATATTGTGCCGCGCTTTATTCCGTCATCGTCTATATTGACACGGGCGTTAAAAGGGTTTGATATAAACTCTTCGGATTCAAAGGCGGCTACATATACCAAATAGCCGCCCATTATAACAAAGAGCAGTGCCAGAAGCACAAACATATGGCTGATATTTTTGCGCAAATCTTTCATTTAGCTACTCCCCTGCCAATAAGCCGTTTCGTATCAAAGCCAGCGCCGCTTCAAGCGCATCACCCTCTACCCAAATATCTGGCTGTATGCCAACACCTTCAGCAAAATGTCCATCCGGCCATAAAAACATATTTCTTCCAAGACCAAAAGGTACGCCTGTGTTTGGCAGTGTCAGCTGCGGATATGTAAGGTCAAAGGCCAGCACGCCCGCTGTTGGTGCGCCTATTACTAAGGTATTTGTAATGTTGAACGCCAAATCTGCAAATGATTCCGCCGCAGAGCCCGCAAATCTGTCTGTAATCAGAATTAATATCTGCTCTCTTTCTATAACCTCACGCGGCAGATGATTGCTTATCGAATAACCCTCTCCAAACGGCCCTTCAAATATGAACCCGTCAATAGAGCCGGGCAGGTTTTGGAAAGGATTGTAAGGGTCGAAAGCAAATCGGCCTGATTCATAAGGCCATGTGCTTAGATTTACGGAGTTTGTCGGCACAATTTCACCTGTCAGCTCATATAGCCATCTTTGGCCCATAAGGCCGTTGCCGCCGCCATTGCTTCTTATATCCACAACAACAACGGGTTCATCCCGCAATTCTTCCGCAAAAGATAGAAAAGGTACTGCGTGGTCTACATTCCAGGCATTTTCGTGGCCGTCAAAGCCCATCATCATTACAGTAACCACAGGTATTCCGTCTATAAACTCAAGACTCGGAAGCTGAGTACGCCGGGCTTGCTGTACCTTTCTGCGGAAAGAGCGAAGCTGTCCTGTGCCGTCTTCATACATAAACCTAATTTGCGTTAATGGCATGCGGAAATTCTCTAAAAGCAGTACGGGAGCATAGAATAATTCGCCGCCTTCATCGGCAAACAGCCGCATGACATCCTCAATTTCATGGCCCACAATTTCATAAAGAGCAAGCCCCGTCTCTTTGTTTATAAAGCCGCTTCCGGTTCTGCGATAGGACGAATGACGCATATTAACAGGCTGGAAAAAAGCTATATCCCTGCCCATGCGGTGGTTTCCCAACCAAAAATGATTGTCTACAATAATCTGTGATAGGTTTTCATGAACAATATTTACAAAATGGCTTGTTAATATAATATCCTGCCCAAGTGCAGTAAGTTCTTCTGTGATATTTTCAAAAACAGCATAAAATACTTCATCGCCGCCAAAATACACGTAACCGCCGTAGACATCTCTCATTAAATTAAAAAGTGTCCATGCATCGCTTACAGCATATTCAAGAGAAATACGCAAAAGCGGACTGCTCGGCACATCTTCGCCCCAAAATCCCTCGGGATGTCCGGGTATGGGCGTGCGGCCTTCAGTCATAGCCAAAAATATGCTGTAGTCAGGCTTTACAATCCCTTCTCTCCTCTCGCCTGCCCTCTCCAAAGCATAGCTAAAATCATGCGTTTCTTCTGACATGTTTTCACTTGATGCCGCCGTTGTTAAGGCGATTACCGCACCAAGCAAAACCGTAAACCATTTCTTCATTATTCTTCCTCCTCTTTCTTTTCTTCTTTTTCTATATTAATTTGACCGTTAAGCCAATTAAGCACACCTATCATCAAAACACTGACAAACACCGAAGAACCTCCATAGCTGACAAACGGCAGGGTTATGCCTGTCATGGGTATCAGGCGTATATTGCCTCCTATTGACACAAAGGCCTGGAAGGTTAAAAAGGCAGTGAAGCCCAGCGTCATCAAGGCATAAAGCGGGCGTTTGGACCTATTTGATATAGAAACGCCTTGCATTAATATTAAAGCATAGAGGACTATCAGCAGCAAAGCAAAAATCCATCCAAATTCTTCTGCTATGGCAGAAAATATAACATCCCTCTCTACCACGGGTATGCGGTTAGAAAGCCCCCTGCCCAGCCCTGCGCCAAAAGGTCCCCAAGTTCCTATTGCAAAGAGTGATTGTGTCAATTGAAATCCCTGCCCGGAAATGTCTGCCCAAGGATTGCTCCAAGCTGCCACACGCACACGCACATGGGCAAATTGATGATATGCAAAGACAGAACCGGCCGCCATTGCAGCAAATCCGGCACCAAAAAGCGGCAAACTGCCCGTGGCGGCGTAAAGCATTATCATAAATATCATAAAATACATCAATGCCCCGCCCAAATTCCTTTGCAAAACCAAGATGCCGATAAGCACAGAAACTGCCCCGCCCGCAAATATTAACTTTCGCATATTGGGCTTGCTGCGAAAAGCAGATGCCAAATATATAACAAAGAAAGGAGCCACAAATTCTGATGGCTGGAAAGTGATGCCTGCAATATTTATCCATCTTGATGCGCCGAATTTATCAATAGTAACAATGGGTATATTGACAAAATTGCTTAGGATGTCGGCAATAGACACCAGGCTGATTAGCCCCAGGCATATTAATATATATAGTTTCTCAAGTTTTTCAAATTCACGGAATATGCGAAACAACAGAGGTATAAGCAAAGAAGCCCCAAAGCCCATTGCGGCAAAAAGAAGCTGCCTTACGGCCAGGCCGGGGTCAAGACGCTGCAAAGATATAATACCCAAAGCAATTAAAAAGAACATAGCGTGGGTTATAAGCGGGCAAGGTCTTTTGTAAAAACGTCTCGCCAAAAACGGTCCCGCTGTAATAAATACCAAAACAACCGCACCCAGCAGCAAAGGTTCGAAATCAACAGACATCAAATTTTCGTCAAAAGATAGAATCGGAAAAGCAAAAACCACAAGAAGTATAGAAACGGCCAAAAGCCCTTTGGGATAAGCACTTTCCCCTTTATATTCTTTGATGATAAAACTTACACAAACAAAAAGGAAATAAAAAATAAGGAAAACAAAATAATATCTGCTTAAAACGGACATGAAGCCAAGCATAGTATCACCGCCTAAACGGCCGCTATTTCCAGATAGCCGCTATTTTTTGGTATTCTTTTTACTCTTTGGTTTTGCTTCGTTTTCTGTTTTTTTAGGAAGTTCGTTTTTTTTGTTTTTTTCTGTATCAAGGTCAAGCAATTCCGACAATTCTTCAGGAGTTATCAAGCTGCCCTTATTAAGAGATTTTCTTACGGCATCAAGTTTTGCATCTGTTTTTTTAACTTCTTCCAGCTTTGCTTCAAGTTCGGCAATTTTCTTTAAAAGCAGTGAATTTTCATTCTTTTTTTCAAATAATTCATCGGTCAAAAAAACGCAGCCATATAAAGCCTTTTTTAAATAAGGCATTGGAAAAGGGGTGTTGATTGCATCGAATTTATTTATGGTAGACAGTATGTATTGTCCTATAGCTTCCACATATGCATCATCTTTGTCACTGATAAGGCGTATGTCTTCGTTCAGTAAATTTAAGTTATGCTTTTTTTTCATAAAATCACTCACCGGAAGTTTTTATTGATTATTATACCACAAAAATAAAAATTTGCATAGGTATTTAATTGGTAAGAGCCTGTCTAAAATCTAATCTGAACCGGTTTTTGAACGTCCCGGGGTTGCAAAGTCAGTCATTTTTTCAGTGGTTTTCTGAAAAATGATAAGAGCGTTAAGCGTAGCCCGACGATTGTGCGTTCTTTGCACAATCCAAAGGGTGAAAAAATCGTGTGAAGATAGATTTTAGACAAACTCTAAGAAGTGCCTAAACATCAAATAAAATCTTGTTGACTCCCCAAATCATATTTTTTAGGGCTTCCCACTTTCAGCCTTGCCTTCAATTAACGGTTCATACATCATAACCGCATGGTTTTCCGCAACAAATTCCTCCCCGATAATCACATTTTTTAGGTCATACAGTTTTCTGAATATAATATTATGCCGTGTATATTCTCCCCAAAATGTAGACCTTATGATATGCGCTTTTTCGTATATCTCATATCTTAAATCCGGCGGCGAGCTTGACTTTATAATGCCTCTTAAATGACTTTCCGTAACCTCCAGGTTTATTTGAAATATGTCTTTGGTGTCATTTCTAATCATTAAATCCCCATAGTTATAAAAACATGTGGCCCCGCTGCCAAAAGGCTGTGTTCTGCTTGAGTCAGGAAAGACATCATAACTGTGCCGGTGGCGCTCCATCACTGTAAGCGGCGTGTGCAGAACCATCCAATATATTAAATTGGACAATTGGCACAAGCCACCGCCTATGCCTGACTTCACTGCGCCGCTAACCAAGACCATGCCGGGCAGATATCCTTTTTTCGCTGTAGGCTTACCTATCAGTTTCCAATATGAAAATGTTTCGCCGGGATGTATTGTAATTCCATTAATTTTAGCGCAGGCAAATTTGAGATTTGTTATTTTATTGTATTGCATTTGCATGTCAACATCTTTTAGCTTACGCAGCAAAGGGGTTTCATGAGAAAAATGTATATATTGTTTAGGCGGCAAAGTTCTGCCTATACGAGAAAATCTTATGCCGCCGAATTTCCACATCAGATGTCTTTTAAAAGTAAAATAAATCCTGCCCAATAAAATCCTATAGCGGTGCCTTTTCATAGGTTTGCGGATAGTTTGATGCCCTCTCATAAACAAATCCTCCCGACAAAAACTTCACAAATTCATCTCCATAAGGATTTATAGCGCAAACATCTACGCCCAATTCTTTTTTAATATCCGAAATTGTTATGTCGTCAAGCAGCACTTCTTCGCCGCTGCGCAGGCATGTTGTGGGCAAAAGAAGCATTTGGCCCAAGTCCCGCCCTTTTAACTGCCTTATTATGTCTCCGCCGGTTAAAAGCCCCACAACAGTTACATTTTCACCAAAAAATTCATTTCGTATTGCAGCAACATCTATTTGCAAACTGCCCCCGTTTACATGCCCTTCTATCTTTCGGCACATTTCCTGCATAAATCCATGCGCCGCAGTGCCTGTCACCAATGTAATTTTTTTGTTTGGTTTAATGTCAATTTTATTTATATTTTTAAGTGATGCATCAAGGTCATGTTTAAAAGCCGTCATCAATCCCACGCCGTTTTCTATTTGCGGAAAATCTTCATAAGCTTCGTATGAGGGTAAAGGGATACCGGATTTTATATAAAATTCGTCGGCAGCATAGACAAATCTTGTGCCAAGCTCTTTCAAAAAGCGTTTTTGCCAAATTTCTATCTGGTTTATTGCCGCAAGGCAATCTTCTGCATCAAGCGGCGAAAGTGCAGTAAGGCCGTTTTCTTCACGATATTTTGTAAGCCCAACAGGCACAATACATAAATTATAACCGCCGCCTTCATTTTCTTTTGGCACATAACGGCTTAAATCATAAATTGTTTTATCCAATTGCTTCCCGTCATTATAGCCTTTACACAAAACAATCTGTAAAGACAGCCTTGTGCCGCCTGCCACAAGCTGTTCCAAATATTTTAAATTTTCCCCGGCATTTTTATTGCCCATCATCTTCACACGCAAATCCGGGTCTGTAGTATGTATTGAAATATTAACAGGCGATATATGATGCTTCAAAATTCTATCTACATCTTGCTGTTTCATATTGGTAAGCGTAATGTAATTGCCGTGCAGAAAGGACAGGCGATAATCGTCATCCTTAAAATAAATGGTTTTGCGCATTAAATCTTTTGGGTTTTGATGTATGAAACAAAACACACAGTTGTTTTTACACATACGGGCATTGTCCATCAGGCCCGTTTCAAAAACAAGCCCCAAATCTTCATCTTCGTCTTTTTCTATTTCTAAAAGCCATTCTTCTCCATTTGCTTTTTCTATCAAAACTTCCAGTTCATTTGAAGCCAAGGCCATACGATAGTCAAATACATCAACAATTTCTTGGCCGTTTATGCTTATCAGCTTGTCCATTGCTTGGATATTTAACTCTTCTGCAATAGAATTTTTTTCTACTAATAGTATTAGTTTTTTCATATGTTAATGTCCTCTATCTTAAAATTTGTTAAGTGAAATAAATGCCGCCAAACTTCCTCTTAATCCGCCGTCTCTTCTGTGCGAATAGAACTCATTTGCATCATCATATGTACAAAGCCCGGCAATTTCAATATTTTCAGGTTTAAGGCCTGAAGCAATAAGATTTTGGCGGTTTATCTCCCATAAATCTATATGATATTTATCCGGCTTAGTTTCACTGCTGTATATAAATTCGGCAGAAGATGGCAAATGGCACTTAAATTCCTCTGCCACTTCCGGCCCTACTTCAAAATTTTTGCAGGATATAGACGGCCCTATGCCCACCAAAATATCATGCGTATTGCACCCATAGTCATTAACCATTTTAGCTGCTGTCTTTGCGGCTATATTGTGCATACTGCCCCTCCAGCCCGCATGTGAATTGGCAATAACTTTAAGAACCGGGTCAAAAAACAGTAAAGGGACACAGTCGGCATAGTATGTAACAAGGGTAAGTCCGGGAACATTTGTTGTATGCCCGTCGATATGCTCCAAGTTGCGTTTACTGAAAAAATCAGCATCAGGCGCATGTATTGATTTATGTATATTGGTGGTGTGATATTGGTCAGCACAAACAATATTATCCATGTCAAAACCAAGAGCATCACAAAAAAGGCGGTAGTTTTGGCGCACAGCTTTTATGTCGTCATTTGTGCGAAGCCCCAAGTTCATAGAGGAAAAATGCCCCTCCGATATGCCGCCTATGCGTGTGGAAAAGGCATGGGTTATAAGTCCGCGGCCTTTTCCTTCCAAATTTTCAAATGTATAATACACTATACCGTTTTTTTCGTTCCGTTTCATCAGCTCTCCCCAAATGCATTTTCTATGTGGTTAATTTCTAGTATCTCACGCCCGAACACTTCTATAACATCAAACCGGCAGTCCGCATGATTAAGATTATTCTTAGCCAGATATCCATATGCGGCAGAAATTAAAGACCTGCGCTTGGCGGGCGTTATGCTGTCAACCGGCCTTCCGAAATTAAGTTGCCTGCGGTATTTTACCTCCACAAAAACTATATATTCGCCTTCTTTTGCAATTATATCAATTTCTCCGGAACCGCTACGATAGTTTTGTGTTAAAATTATATATCCCTTTGCGGAAAGATATCCCAAAGCGGCTGCCTCTCCGTAATTTCCCGCTTTTTTTCTTATGCTATCCATTTCTGCGTATTTCCTCAAGCTTATCCATATCGTTAATAAACACCAAAATCTGCGCCACAACCTCATAAAGCTCCGGCGGTATTTCTGCGCCAATATCAACTTTAAACAACTCTTCGGCCAATTGCGGATTTTGATACAGCTTCACATCGGCATCTTTTGCGGCATCTATAATACGCCCCGCCATGTGGCCGCTTCCCGATGCCACCACTTTTGGCGCGGCATAATCCATTTTATATTGAAGTGCCACAGCCTTTTTGGGCTTTGGTCTTTTATCGTCTGCATTTGACATAATTACACCCTCATATCAAAGGAATATCTCTTAGCACCTGCATTGTAATCCGGTATATTTTTTGGAAGCGGTTTTTTTTCATTATTTGCGCTTACAAGGTCAAATTTTTCTTCAATCATTTTTACGCTTAGGCCGGTAAGTAAAAATCCTTTATCACCCAGCAAATCAGATAACTTATGCCCATTTCCGTTTACAACAGACAATGTTCGGCCCATATCGGAACGAAACTGCACATTAACATCCCTTCCGTTTTTATTTACAAGCACTTCAACACGGCCAAGCTGCGCCATATCAAGCGCAATAAGGGCCGAAGCATTTTTTCCGCCGCCTTTTCTTTGGCCTTTGCGTTTAAACACATGAAGTTCCGCCGAATTTTCTTTTTGGTCAATTACAAACGGAAATTGATAATACATCTTGGTTTCGCCTATATTTCTGGCAAAATCTATTATATCGCTGATATTTTCCAAGCTTTGCCTTACAGCAGGAGCATCTTCCCCCGCTTGGCGCATAAATGACCCCATTTCTTCAGCCATTACACGCAGCTCCGTAAGATACCGCCCCAAGTCGCCCGATTGTACATCTAGTGCAAGCGATTGTGAAGAGCTTAGATTTTCGTATTTGTTTAATATATTTGTCAAACCCTCCTTAACAGAAGGATTTTGAAATTCTCCGGTTTCTATGTGTCTTAGGAGATTTGCCGCTTCTTCTTTTAAATTTAGTTCACCGTTTACAATGCCTTGAAACATCTGCACCGACCTTTCCGTGGGTGCAAAATTGTTTTCCAGCAAGAATGTAATATGAGAAAATGGGGCGTCCGGCATGGAATATTGAAAATAGGCTGCACGCTGTACACTGCTGAAATCTATTGGCATATTATGCGTCACCAGATTTTCGATTAACTGACTGTTAAGCGATGTATGCTGCATATTGGCGGCAGACAAAGCTTCTTTGACTATGCTGGCGGAAACTTGCGTATTTTCTCCGCCCGGCCCCCTTAAAAACTCCAGCATAATATGCCCGGGCGATGCATCTTTTACAACAAATGTAGCCTTATCTCCGATTCTTGCATCAGGTGCGCTTAAACTGCGGGCATTTAATATCCCTTCCCCCATTTTAAGTGATATAATACCGGGCTGTATATCCAAAATCTCTGCAGAAAAAACCTCTCCCGGCATCATCTCTATAATATTCTTTACAGAAGCCAAAGGTTTTGCCTGAACATTTTGGGCATTTTCCATATTTGCGCCTTGATTTTCAGGATTAACGCCGCCCGCCGACGGCACATCCATTATTGAACTCATGGGGTCAATCAAAATTATCACCTCAAGCCGGTTATAAATGTCATTCTGTGTATAGGTGTCGGGCCATGGTTTTTAATTGCAGCAAGATGTTCTGCCGTCCCATAGCCTTTGTTGCGGTCAAAACCATATTGCGGGTAGATTTTGTGATAGTCAAGCATAAGCCTGTCACGCTCCACTTTTGCAAGCACACTTGCGGCGGCAACGGACATGGATTTACAGTCGCCGTCCTTGCCCAAAAGCACATGCTTTATATTCATATTCGGGGCAGCATTGCCGTCAACCAGCATCAAGCCGGGCCTTGGAACAAGGCTTTCGCATGCAAGCGCCATCGCTTTTAATCGGGCCTGCAAAATATTAATTTCGTCAATGCAATTATTGTCCACAAAAGCCACGGCACAAGCCACGGCTTTTTCTTTTATTACAACATATAATTCATCACGCTTTTTTGCGCTAAGTTGTTTAGAGTCATTCATGCCGTCAATAATACAATCGGGCGGCAAAATTACCGCTCCTGCGGCAACGGGACCCGCCAAAGGGCCTGCGCCAACTTCATCAGTGCCGCAAATATTCCCGTAATCAGCATATCTACGCTCAAAAACCAGCATGCCATCCAAGCGCTTTTCTTCATCTTTAGCTTTAGTATACCACTTTTTGTAATGCTTTACCAGTTTTTTTACTCCGCTGCGCTCATCACCTTCAAGCGACGCTAAAACAGCAGGCAATCCCTCTATTTCTGTGCCCTCAAGCAAGTTTTTGATGTCACCAATAGTCATACCCTCACCCCGATATTAATTATACCCCATTTACCAACATAAGACAACAGGCATATCAAACCCTATCCATACAAATATATTTTTGATATAATAAACCAGCAAAAGGAAGCATAAATCCTTGCAGAAAATTATGTTTTAAGCAAGGATTTTTCATCTTAGATATGCGACAATAAATTTAAGGGAGGCATAAATATGGAATGGCTTACCAAAATGAACGGCGCAATTGATTACATCGAAACAAATATCACCGGAAAGATTGACTATATGAAAGCGGCGAGTATAGCGTGCTGCTCTTTATCACGCTTCCAAAATGTATTTTTGTTCATTACAGACATCACGCCATCAGAATACGCAAGAAGGAGGAGAATGGCTTTATCGGCAGAAGAATTGCTTAACAGCAAAATAAAAATTATTGACTTGTCGTATAAATACGGCTATGAATCTCCGGAAGCTTACACACGCTCTTTTAAAGCATTTCATGGAATTTCACCATCGGATGTGCGAAAATTTGGTAAGTATATTGAATATCCCCGAATATCATTTCAATTACAAATTCAAGGAGGGCATTTTATTATGGGAGCATCGGCGCAATTTGAGGTATATAAAGATATTCTCGTAAAAATGGAAACTATCGAGCTTCTGTCAGCATTGAAGTTTGCAGGAGTGACAAGCAAAGAACCTATGAACTTTGCATGCATTGAAGAATATCATAAAAAATTCAAGCCTTTGATGGCGGACAAGCATATCCCTTATATGGAAATCGGCATGTCCAGCGATATTTTCCGCAATGAAGGCTGGTACGCCTTCGGATGCCAAGTAGATTCGATTGACAATCTGCCGGATGGCTTGGTCGGAGTTGATACAGGACTTACAAAGTTTGCTGTTTGTAAATTCAGAGTACAGCCCGGCGGTGACCTTGTGGGCGGCGATGACGGCCCCGGCCCGGGTATGGATATGGCAAATGACTATCTAATGAACATATGGATGCCGAAAAATAAGGAATCGGTATATAATTATGATTTCAAAGAGGGAAACCACACCCATCATTTTGAAGTTAAAAAGAGTGAAAAGCCATATCGGTTTACCAATATTGAAGTAGAAGGACTGGAAAGCAGCTACAATATTTTTTATTGGCTTGAAGCCTATGAGGTTGATGTGGACAAAGAGCCTGAAATGTGTTTTTATATTCCATTGAAATAATAACCAATATCAGATTTTGGACCACAAACTAAAGTAAAAGAAAGTATTTTTGTTATCTGACAAAAAAGCAAGCGAACTATCCCGGCAAACAAGTGTGCCGTCTGCATATCGCAGACGGCACACTTGTTATAGTGTTTTCCCTAACTAAAATTAGCTTTTTCAAACCTGTCCAGTAAATCTTCAAAAATAGATAACGCTTCTTTAATGGGCGCGGGCGAAGTCATATCAAGTCCCGCTTCTTTTAACAGATTGATAGAATAATCTTTAGACCCGCTTTTAAGCAGATTAAGATATTTTTCAACGGCAGGTGCGCCTTCTTCACGGATTTTCTTAGAAAACGCCATGGCCGCGGCAAAGCCTGTGGCATACTGGTATACATAGAAAGCACGATAGAAATGCGGCACACGGCTCCAGGAATATGCAGCCTTTTCGTCAATAACAACGCCCGGGCCGTAATGTTTTTTGCACAGGTCATAGTATGCCTTGTTTAATGATTCAGAATTAAGGGGTTTACCTTGCTCTGCCATTTCATGTGTAGTCATCTCAAATTCGGCAAACATAGTTTGGCGGAAGAAAGTGCCTATAAACTGCTGGATAAAGTAGTTAAGCAGATAGTTGTATTTAGTTTTGTCAGTGGTTGTGTTAAGCAGATGGTTCATCAGCAGGGCTTCGTTTACGGTGGAGGCAACTTCTGCTAAGAAAATAGTATAACTTCCATAAACAGACGGCTGGTTTTCATGGGTGTAATATGAATGAAGCGCATGGCCCATTTCATGGGCAAGCGTAAACATATCGCTTATGGTGTCGTCATAATTCATAAGTACATATGGATGAGGCATGCCGTATGAACCCCAAGAATATGCGCCGCTGCGTTTGCCTTTGTTTTCGTAAACATCAATCCAGCCTTCGTTAAAGCCTTTTTTCACCAAGTCCTGATATTCTTTGCCCAAGGCGGCAAGCCCCTCTGTTACATTGGTTTTGGCATCTTCCCAATTCATAAAGGTATCGGCATTTTCCACCATAGGAACTATCATGTCCCACATGCATAATTCATCATAATTAAGGCATTTCTTACGTAATTCCATATAGCGGTGATGCAGATGCAGATTATCGCCCACAGTATCAATAAGGTTTTTGTAAATTTCTTTTGGTATGTTAAAATTGGATAATGCTGCATCCAAAGAGCTTTCATAATTGCGGACGCTTGCCTTAAATAAATCGTTTTTAACAGAAAAATTATATGCCTCGGCTATGGTGTTTTTCCGGGCTATGTAAGAATCTATCCCACTATAAAACACATTTTTGCGCAGGGTTCTGTCGGTGCTTTCCATCAATGAACCAAGACGCCCAAGGGTCACTTCATGTTCATCACCTTTTTCATCTTTGGCTTTTGCAAAAACCATGTCGGCATTATTAATCATGCCGTAGATGTTGTAAGCAGCATCGCCGATTTCACTTGCTTTTGCCATAAGCTCTTCTTTATCGGCAGACAGCACATGCTTTTGCTGGCGGAAAAGGTCATCCACCTGATGCCCAAAAATCTTTAGCTTGTCATTTTCGCCGATAAAGGTATTTACTTTATCCTGACCCATAGCAATCATCTCCGGCTCAATAAAACTAACTGCCGAAGTACATTTTACCGCAAGGCCGGAAACTTTGTCCGCCATGCCTTGATATACGGAATTTGCAGTATCTTCATCTTTTTTAAGGTTGGCATATACGTAGAGCTTGTAGGTTTCCACCATCAAATCTTCTCTGTCCAAAAGACAGCAAGCCAAGTTTTCGGAAGATTCCGAAAGTTTGCCTTCGTATTTTTTGATGTCCTGCGCGGAAGATGCCAGAGCATCAAAGCTTTTCTGCCAATCCTCATCGCTTTTAAAAACGGTGGTTAAATCCCACTTATATTCATCCGCCACCCGGTCCCTTGTTTTTAATTCCGACATTTTTTATTCCTCCTGAAATGAAATAGTTTGGAATTATATGCTTTTTATATTGTATCATGCGTTTTATACAGCGTCAACAAGTACATTCGGCTATAGTATTAAAAGGACAATCACGTTAATTTATTCTATTTTGGAAACAATGATATCCAAAAAATGAATTGATTCTCACACTTCTGTGGTGTAATCTTATTGTAAATACCAGCATGCAAATTGATTTGCATGCACAAGGAGGAGAAGATATAAATGAACAAACTTATTCATGCACCGGATGAAGTGATTAAAGATTGGAAAGCAGCCTTGGATATTTTAAAAGAAGGAAATAGGAGATTTGTAGAAAATGATTTAATGCCTAGGGACAACCATGCTGACCTTGCCTCTACAAAAGACGGCCAAAAGCCTTTTGCTGTTATTTTGTCCTGTTCAGATTCACGCACATCCCCGGAAATCTTCTTTGACCAAAAAATCGGCGATATATGCGCACCCAGAAACGGTGGCAACATTGCTGATGAAAATGTTTTGGGCGCTGTAGAATTTTCGGCCGGAGCTTTAGGTATACCGCTTGTTTTGGTTGTAGGACACAACAGATGCGGCGCCGTTTACGCTGCTTACAGCGGAAAAAAGGATTTTTGGCCAAACCTTCAAACAGGCCTTGATGAAATTAATTCTCATATTAAAGACTGCCCGGATGCAGAAGCGGGCATGACAGCCAATGTAAAAGCCCAAGTGGCAAAAATTAAGGAACTTCCTATAGTTAAGGAAAAAGGCACTATGGTTATTGGAGCAGAATATAATATCGAAACCGGCAAAGTTACTTTTTATGAATAATTTATCTGCAATCCAGCTTAGGCTTGTTCGTCATTCCCGCTCTTTTTTATCGGTATATCATAAAAACTCCTGCTTTTATTTTAGCAGGAGTTTTATTTTTTATGTAAATTTCAATTTAAGCTCTTCTTCATTTTCCTGTTTTTATAGCAATACAAAAATAGCCCGGCCACAGGGGGGTAGTGGTCCGGACTACTGAGGGGGGATATTATGAACTTTTAATGCAGACCTTTTGAAAACAGCCTGGCATTTAAACAAGATCACATAAATAATATTTTCCAGCCAGAGCAAATTTTATACTTAAATTTAGAAAATATTCTTCATAAAAGCTATTACAAGCCATATACTTAAATAGCATGTTAGAGTTTATACTACCTTAGGAGGGTTAAGATGGAGCTTGTAAGAGAAAAGATTGTATTAAACAAACATATAGGCAGGGAGATGACCCAGGTGCTTTTGGAAGGGGACATCATCGTACCCGATATTAAGCCCGATATTTCCTCTGTTTTAAAGAGCGAGGCGGAGGTTGTTATATCCAAAGCAAATCCCGCAGCGGGCAGGATAAGCTATTCAGGCAAGCTTACCGTAAAGATATTGTATTTGGCCAAAGACCAGGGCGATTTGGTTCACAGCATATCCATAACTTCTCCTGTTGACGATTTTATCAATATGGAGGGCGTAGACCCCAGCATGTGGATAGAGCTTAACACCAGCATTGCAGGCACCGAATACCGTATTGTTAATGACAGAAAGCTGAATTACAGAATTGTATCTGATGTTGTGGTAAATGTCACACAAAACGCAAGCGCGCAGATGGTAAAGGGTATAGACCTTCTGCCCGCCGCCCAGCAAAAGACCGCAAAGCTTTCCATGAGCAATATGGTCGAAAAGAAGTCCGACGAGTTTACAATTAAGGATGAATTGACACTTCCAGGCATACGTCCTGCCATAAAAGAATTGCTGTCCACAAATATTTCAATTGCAAGCAAAGAGGTGCGGGTTAATGCCGGACGTGTTGATATATCGGGCAATCTGCTGGTAACGCCGCTGTATATAGGCACAGATGAAGATTCCGTCATAGAATTTGCGGAATTTGAAATGCCTTTTTCCGGTGCAATTGATGTAGCTTCCGCCAAGGAAGGAAATTTCGGCGATGTAAACCTTAGCATTCTGGAAAGTGCTGTCACTCCCACGCCGGATGCGGACGGAGAAGACCGCGCACTTGACATTGAGGTAATTGTCGGTGCGGATATCAAAATATCCGAAGTTCAGGAGCTGACAATTTTAGAGGATGCCTATTCTATAGACCAAAGCTTGGTAATGTCCAAAGAAAGTCTTGAATACAGCCATTTGGTGTGCCGCAATAAAAACCAGTTTAATGTCAAAGAAACCGTTTCTATCGAAGAAGGCCCGGAAATACTGCAAATCCTTACGGTAAGCGGAAATATGCGGCTGGAGGAAACAAAAGTTGTTGACGACAAAGTGGTGGTTGAGGGCATAGTGGTGGCCGACATATTATATGTTGCAGGTTCCGATGAAACGCCGCTTTCTAACCATCAAGCCATTTTACCCGTCAGGCAGGTTGTGGAAACCAGGGGTTCCCGCCTTGGCATGGATGCCGTTGTAGAGCAAAGCATAGACCATATTGGATTTAATATGCTGTCTTCAAATGAAGTAGAACTGCGCTTTGTGCTTAATATGGATGCTACAGTGACGCAAACAGGCAAGGCGGAATACATATCAGACATAGAGTTTACCCCGCTTGCCGCCGAGCAAATGGACCAAATGCCCTCTATGGTGGTGCTTTGCGTACAGAAAAATGATTCGCTTTGGAGTATAGCAAAGAAATATAATGCTTCTTTGGAGGAGCTTGCGGCCATTAACGACATAGAAAGTACAGCGGAATTGGCTGTGGGTCAGAAACTGTTGGTTGTTAAGAAGGTTGCTTCTGATGAAGAATAGATTTAATATACCCCCTAATTTATATTAGGGGGTATGCTTAGAGCGAAAATGAGCCACGCATGAGCTGTAACGTAGGGGCGTGCCTGTGGCCGCCCGAAGTTTGCGTATAGACCAAGTAATATCTATTGCGAACAGCGGGCGGCCACAGGCACGCCCCTACGAGGTTATTTATGTAAATTAGCATGGCGATAAGAAATGGCACTCTTAGTTTTTACGGGGTCATCATAATTAATATAGCATTGCAGCGTTTATAAAATGACTTGACTAATAAGCCTGAATGAGTTATAATTTTCTCACAGGCTGCTACGCAGTTTGGGATGGATGCAGTTGTCGCCTTGTCAGGGTTGTGGACAACTGCATTCTTATTCCCAAACCTAGAATTGTGCGTAAGTTTTGTTTTAAGGGCCTTTGGTGCAGATATTGATAGCACACAATTCTATGAAGCCATTATACTACTGCATTTTCCAGATGTCAACAGTTTTTTAATGTTTTTTTGTAAAAATAATGCATAATTCAAAGAAAGTGTCGGCTTGGTAGGCTGAAAGCAATTTAGTATGTGATTTTTATAGACTTAATTGTGTTTACTATATAAAAAGGCAGCCATAGGCCGCCCTTACGTATACTTCATTATAAAGAATTTATTGTTAAAATATGAATTTGTTACCTCACGCTCTACATAAAATCCTGCTCGTTTATAAACTTTAATTGCCCTTTCATTAAAAGACGCAACCGATAAGCAAAAATTGCTTGTGTTATATAACTCTCCGGCATATTTCAAGCCTTCATTTAAAAATGATAAGCCCAGATTATTGCCGCATAAATTAGGCTTTAAGCTCAATCCAATATCAATAAAATCATCATCATACACATTTTCCTCAATTGTCGGTATGCGGGCATCTTCTCCAAAGCAAAAATATCCGATTAATTCTCCCGACATGTCCGTACAGGCAAAATGTTTGCCGTTCATAAAATCATCAATATTATCTTTGTTATGGTCATAAAACGAATATATGCCATCATATTTCCATTCAGAAATTAGGTCGGCGTATTTCTTTGTCATATCGGTAATTTGCATTACGCACCCTATCCCCTTGTCAAATACCTATATTTCATAAGTCCCGCCCTCTAACTTCCGTACGGCAACAGGCTGATAACTCTTTTCAATCTTAGCATTTCTTTCAAAAAGGCGAACAATCCCATAAGAAATCACCATAAGCATGATTCCGGCGGCAAATGCTGCAATTTCTCCGTTTAAAAAGAAGTATCCCAAAGTAAAACCGGCAAGCATGGCCGCAAAAGGTATGCCGTATACAATACCCACGGCCTTTATAAGTGTTCCGTCTTTAAGTTCCACTTCAACAAAATCGCCTGCATTTGCCCCGCATTCATTTACGGCGCGCATAATCATTTCATTTTCGCCTGTACCTTGCACGCACACACTGCATTTTGCGCATGCTTTAGACCGTTTGTGGCTTACGATAAGTTCGCCGTTTTCTATACCAACAACTCTTCCTATTTCTCCCATATTACCTCCAAATTACCTGTAACTTGTGGTTATTTGCACAATATCCACGCCATTTTCAATTACCGCCGCATGTTCCCTAATGATTTCCTGAAGTTCTGACCCATCAACAAAGGTCAATTTTTCAACCACTATTGCATATACCCTGTTACCGTCTTCATGCATCTGACGCAGCTGCACCCTATGTTCCACAGCCCGAGAAACTCCATGCTGTGCAGCAAAATCACCGCTGCGGAGTGTAAATAAATTTTCTATTTGCCTTACTGTGTCATTTGTTTCCGCGGGGGCATCAAATCCCAAGTATTCTAAGTCTATAGAAACAACAATATCAGGCAGATACAACAATATGTCTTGTATTTCAAGATGCAGCATATGGCTTGGTATGCCTTCAAAATTCCCGGTCTCTCTGTCATCAAAAAGCACATCGGTTCCTATCCGGCCGTATCGCACAGTGGCTTCAAGCCTTTGTTCCTGACCATTTGCATCTGTTCCTACAAGATATACCACAATATTTGTAGGTATACGCACAAGATTTTCTGTAAGCTGCTCTTCATCATCATATTCAAGCACCCTTTGAAGCCCGTGCATAGGCATTACAAACAGACCGCCCTGGCGCATCATGCCTTCTATGGTTACTATATGCCCCCCTAAATTTATAGGCATCTCCCGTCTTGCACCGGTTGTTATTATGTCTGATACATTCACTCTCATATCAAGCCCATATCGCATATATAAATCACCAAAAACTATGTCTGCACGGCCAATAAGCGTACGAAGAGGCACAAAATCTATAGAACCAAGCAAAAGTCTGCTTTCCGGGAAATATGATAAACCAAAATCATCTCCTATCGGAGGTACGGAAAGCCCGCCTTGCCTTAAAACTATAGGCGCTCTGTCGCTGCCAAATGCCAGGCCCGCATCGTCAAAGTCACTTCTTACACTAAAATTAAGAGATGTGCCGGATGCTGAAAATATACCGTGGTCTATGGACATATAAATGCCGGGTATGCCTGTTTCAATTTCAACCGGTTCTGAAATGTATCGGCCCAAAGTGATATTTTCGCTGTCAAAAGTCATTTCTATGGGGATAGTTGTGCCTGTTAAAAGGTCTGTAACAGAAAGAACAAAACCATCTGCATCAGCGTCAAGCGCTTCAAAGCGCACAACGGTCTGATTCAGCATAAGGTCCCTATGGGAATTATGAGAAAAGACAATGTCTCTGCCATATACTCTTCCGTTAGAATCCTCCATATGGAATATAAACCTGCCCGGCTCTAATATGCCGCTAAAGTAAAACGATGTGGCGGCTTCGTCTAAAAGCAGCCTGTTTATAGTGATGCTTTCTTCACCCATAACGGCGGTTAGGTTAATAAAAGAGTGGCTGGCGTTGTTAAAAGCGTATTGAGGAGGAGCAATGGCAAAAGCATTGTTGTCATTTGCGCCGCCTGAAAAAAACACTATTATAAGAGTGACAAAAGATGCTATTGTAAGAAGCGACATACCGCCAATGGATGACATAAGTATTTTTGTGCCCCTGTCCCCTTCTTTAAATTGCTGTGCCAATCTTGCGCCGGTGTCTTTTATGGAAAAACTCTGCTTTTTATTGCTTACTAAAATAGACAGGTCTATTTCTTCGCCTGCATGCTTGCCTTCATAGACTTCCGGCTCATGTTCCAAGGCCGAATCAAGGTCGTTTCTCGGCACCCATTCTTCGTGCTGTTCTTCTTCCTGTTCCATAACGGATTTAAGCATGGCATCCAGTTCCGCTTCGCTTAAATCGCCCATGTCACTTCCGAAATCGCCCAAATCCAAATCGCCGCCGGAAAGTTCACCAAAGTCAAAATTTTCGTCAAGAATAGGGGCGTCAATTCTGTTATCCAGCTCTTCAAAAGCTTTTTGAAGCTCTTCCATAGATTCTTCGGGCATATCTTCTTCGTTAAACATGCGGGCAACCAAATTATCATTTACCGTTTCGTCTAAATCTTTCTGCCCCTCAATTTTTTCGTCGTTTTCTGCCATACAAAAACCCCCTTGGGAAAACATGCTAGTAAATATAATATATAATTCTATCGGCAAAATGCTAATATGTTATTATACCACACTTTTTACAAAAGTTTAAGCAAAATATTTGTAAAAGTATTTTTGATGTGTTATAATGTAATCTTAAGAGCGGCCGAAGGCCGTCAGTAATAATTAGATGGGGTGTCAGAATGGCAGGATTGTTCATAACATTTGAAGGTCAGGAAGGCGCCGGAAAGTCTACCCAGGCAAAGCTTTTGCATACACATCTTGCCTCTTGCGGCCATGACGTTATATTGGTAAGAGAGCCAGGAGGCACTGCAATTTCCGAAAAAATACGCAATATATTAAAAGATGCCGCAAATGCTGCAATATCCAAAGAAACAGAAGTTTTAATGTATGTTGCCGCCAGGGCGCAATTATCAAACGAAGTTGTGTCCCCCTATCTTTCGCGGGGCGGCATAGTAATATGCGATAGATTTATAGATTCCACCATAGCATATCAAGGCTTCGGCAATAAATTGGACATAGACATGCTTACATCAATGAGCAATTTTGCCACAAACGGTCTTAAACCCCATATAAGCTTTCTTCTTAAAATTGACCCGGCGGAAGGTCTTGCGCGCAAATCCCGTGTGGAAGCACTTGACCGTGTGGAGCAAAAGCCGCTTTCTTATCATATGGCTGTAAAAGAAGGTTATGATTATTTGGCAAACATGGAGAAAGACCGTATAAAAGTAATTGATGCGGAGCTGCCCGAACAGGAAATACACAGGATTGTCTGCGGGAATTTAAGCGGACTTATACAAAATTAACCAAATCATTATTTAAGGAGGAAATATTATGAAACTTATCATGGCAATTATCCACGACGAAGACGCTTTTCAAATTATTGACGTGTTAAGCGAAGAAGGTTTTAAAGTAACAAAACTGGCATCTACCGGCGGCTTCCTGCGCGCAGGAAATACCACGCTTATTTGCGGTGTGGAAGATAATCGCGTTAACGAGCTTGTTCATATCTTAGAAAAGAAATGTAAATCCAGAAAACAAATTACATCGGTAAACTCTGCGCATTTGTCCACTGCGGAAAATTATGTTCCATATCCTGTGGAAGTCAGCGTGGGCGGTGCAACTATATTTGTGCTGGATGTGGCGGAATTTAGAAGAGTATAGAAGCCGTCTTTACCGGCAATGAATAATTAACAATGAGGTGAGATTATGTATGCCATTGCTTTTGACTTAAAATCGGATGATTTAAAGAAGGAGTATGGTGAGTCCTATAACCAAGTGTATGATGAAGTGCGCCAAGAACTTGAAAAACTGGGTTTTGAGCAGGTGCAGGAGAGTGTATATATAAACAAAGGCGAAAAGAACACTCTTACAGATGTCCATAGAGCTATAGCCATGTTATCAAAAATATCATGGTTTAAAAAATCCGTTAAAGATATCAGAGTTTTTAAAGTTGTGGACTGGAGCGATTATACATCAATAGTCCGAGGTGAATAGCGATACTGTTTTAAGGCTAAAATGTTGACAAAACAGTCAACATTTTAGCTTGATGTTCGGCCAGATTCTGACATGATGTGGAGGGCTTCTAATGGCCATTAGAGTAGGTGAAGTTAACGCCCCGCAGGCGGCGGCGTTAACTGCTGTAAAAGAAAAATTCGATTCAGGCGAATTTAGTTTTACCCTCAAGCGCATCACTTCCGAGGGTCTGGCAGAACGCCTTGAAGGTCTTATAGTAAATATCACCGGCATGGGCAAAAAAATTGCAGAGCATATGGACATCAAAGACTTGAGAGAGTACAGAAGCCTTGTCGGAGAGTTTATTAACGAAGTTGTCACCAATTCTCATGAATTTTCCCGTGAGAATTTCCTTGACAGAAGAGGCCGTCATAGAGTGTACGGCATTGTGCGCCTTGTAAACAAAGAACTGGACGAGCTTGCACAGGACCTTTTATCAAATGAACACAACCATCTGTCTATACTAGACAGGGTAGACCAAATACGCGGTCTTTTGCTGGATATTATCATATGAAATACGATTTTAAAAATATCATAGGATGTGAACTTACAATTAAATCTATGCGGGCTGACATAAACCATGGCCGCATAGGGCATGCCTATGTTTTGGAAGGTCTTAAAGGGGCTGGCAAAAGGCTGCTGGCCCTTACCTTTGCCAAGTCGGTTTTGTGTGAAAAAGGCGGGCATCCTTGCGGTGTCTGCAAATCCTGCATAACTTTGGAATCAGGCAATCATATAGATATTATATTTGTGCGAAGCACTAAAAAAACTGCATCTTTGGGTATTGATGATATAAGAGACCAGATTAACTCCGTTGCCAATATTCTGCCCTATGCATCTTCCCGACGCATTTTTATTGTAGAAAATGCAGAAAGCATGACTGTATCTGCTCAAAATGCCCTGTTAAAAACCTTGGAGGACGGCCCAAAATCCAATATTTTTCTGCTGCTTGCATCAAATTCTGCTTTTCTTCTGCCCACAATACTTTCCCGCTGTGTTTTATATAAAATACCGCCAATACCACAGAATCGTATAGCAAAACACTTGCTTGCGGCAAATGTTCCCCAAAAAACGGCAGAATCAGCCGCAATACATTCGGGCGGCACAATAGGACAAGCGTATGCACTTGCAAATGACGAAGGTTTTACAGCACTTTGCGATAAAAGCGAAAACTTAGCCAAAACCTTAAAATCCATAGACATAGTATCCCTTTTTGCGGCCGCTAAAGATTTGGAACAGCATAAAGACCAAATCGGGTTAATTTTAGATATATTGCAAAATTACTATCGTAATATTTTGATAGAAAATCTTAATGAAGAAATTAATACAAATTATATAAAAAATATACGAAACATAGATGAATCACGAAAAAAACTAAAACAAAACTGCAACTTCCTTCTTACAATGGAAATAATGCTACTAAAACTAAGCGGCAAACGGTAAGCGGCAAAGAGGTTTTTCTAACCTTTGGCCTCTAATCTCTAACCTCTAGAAACGGAGTTTCCCATGATAGAAATAATCGGCGTGCGCTTTAAAACCGCAGGCAAAATATATTACTTTGACCCGGACGGCAAAATATTGGAAAGCGGTCAGGGCGTTATTGTAGAAACTATGCGGGGCGTAGAATACGGCATATGTGAAGTTGCCAACAAAATGGTAGAGCCGCAGCAAATTTTTGCCCCCTTGCGCAAAATTGTACGCCCGGCAACAGAACAGGACCGCATAACCCTGGAAAATAACAAACAGCGGGAAAAAGAAGCCTTTGGCATATGTTTAGACAAAATAGAAAAGCACGGACTTATTATGAAGCTTATTGATGTAGAACTCACCTTCGACGCAACAAAAATCATTTTTTATTTTACCGCCGACGGAAGGGTGGATTTTAGAGAACTGGTTAAAGATTTAGCCGGTATATTCCGCATGCGCATCGAATTACGCCAAATAGGCGTACGTGATGAAGCAAAATTCCTAAACGGCATAGGCATATGCGGCCGCACCTTATGCTGTGCCACTTTTTTACCTGAATTTGCACCGGTGTCTATAAAAATGGCAAAAGACCAAAGTTTGTCGCTTAATCCTTCAAAAATATCAGGCATATGCGGCCGCTTGATGTGCTGCCTTAAATATGAAGAAGAAACATATGAGGAGCTTAACAAGGGCATGCCGGGCGTTGGCGACACCATACAAACGCCTGACGGTCAAGGGGAAGTATTGTCTGTAAGTATATTACGCCGCATGTGCCGTGCCGCCATACGCAAAAATAAAGTGGAGCCTCCGGCCATTAACACATATACAGCCGAAGAAGTTAAAATTATTAAGCGGGCGGAAAGGCCGGAAGAAGTTGATTATAAAGCAAGGGTCTAGTATATATGGTTATGCTGAAAGAAAAAGAACGCATAGATGATTTGCATCGTAATAACCTAAAAATTATACAGCATCCCCGTTATTTCTCTTTCGGCATGGATGCCGTCTTGCTTGCAGCTTTTTGCAAAGTACATAAAAACGAAAGACATATAGATTTATGCTGCGGCGGGGGCGTTATTCCTTTATTGTTATCTGCCAGAAATACAGGTGCTGCAAGCTTTAGCGGCATAGAGATTCAACAGGATTTAGCGGATATGGCCGTCCGTTCCGTAGCTTTAAACGGCCTGGAAGATAAAATAACCATTCATCATGGTGATGTTAAAGCATCCTTAGACATTTTTGAACAAGCCTCTTTTCATGTCGTCACCGTCAATCCGCCATATATGCAGGAAGGCAGCGGAGAAAAAAATATAAACAGGGAATTTGCTATAGCCCGGCATGAAATTATGTGCAGTCTTGATGATGTTATAAAAGCGGCGGCGTCTTTGTTAAATTACGGCGGGCGCTTTTATATGGTTCACCGTCCGGGCCGCTTGGCAGATATAATTTGCAGTCTGCGCCGCTATAATATGGAGCCGAAAACATTGCGTTTGGTTCAACCAAATGCTTGCTGTCCGCCGAATACATTGCTGATAATGGCTGCAAAAGGCGGCAAGCCGCATCTTAATATAGAAAAACCCTTGGTTGTTTATGATGACAAAGGTCAATATACAGATGAAGTGCGAAGGATATATTATGAGTGAAAATACATGTCAAACGGGCAAGCTTTATATCTGCGCCACTCCTATTGGGAATTTGGAAGATATTAGTTTGAGGGTGCTGCGCATATTGCAAGAGGTTGATTTGATTGCCGCTGAAGATACCCGCCATAGCTTAAAACTTCTTAATCATTATGACATAAAAACTTCTCTTACAAGCTATCATGAACATAATGCCGCAAACAAGGGAAAGAAGCTTTTAGAAAAGCTTCTTTCAGGCACAAATATAGCCTTGGTGTCGGATGCAGGTATGCCTGGTATTTCTGACCCCGGTACAGATTTGATACAACTATGCAAAACAAACGGTATAGCCATAACCATATGCCCCGGCGCAACGGCAGGCATTGCCGCTCTTATTTTATCAGGAATGGACAGCAGGCGATATGTTTTTGAAGGCTTTTTGCCGCATGGTAAATCCCAGAAAAAGAATCGTAAAACAGTTATTGATTCTTTGGTAAACGAGCATAGGACAATTGTTTTGTATGAAGCACCGCATAGGCTTGTGTCCACAATGCAAGAACTTAAAGACCATTTAGGTGACAGGCAAGTTTCTGTAGTGCGTGAGCTTACCAAGAAATACGAAGAAGTACAGCAAGGGAATTTATCGGAACTTATAGAATCTTATGCAGAAAATCCTGCGCGCGGCGAGTTTGTGCTAATTATTGAAGGTGTGCTGCAAAACGAAAAAAGCTGGCCAGATGACATAGTGTTTCATGTGGAGCATTATATCCAAAGCGGCAAGCAGCAAATGGATGCAATAAAGCAAACAGCCAAAGACAGAGGGGTTCCGAAAAGCGAAATATATTCACAATATATAAAACAAAACAGCGGAGGCAGTGACGGCAAATGAGCAACCATGTGCGAAGAGTTTTTGTAGAGAAAAAAGCCGGTTTTGATATAGAGGCCGGAGAGATGCTGAAAGATATCAGAGAAAATCTTGAAATTAAAAGCGTGTCAGACATACGCATAATCCACTGTTATGATACAGAGGGCCTTGGTGAAAACCTCTTTAACGCCTGCTGTCAAAATATATTTGCCGAGCCGAATGTGGATAATATCTTATTTAGATTGGATATAAAGGCAGACGATTTTGTTTTCGGAAAGCGCCTTCTCCCCGGCCAATACGACCAAAGAGCAGATTCTGCCGCACAATGCATACAAATTACCTGCGGCAGTTTGCCATTGGTGCAATATACAAAATTCCACATCATAACAGGCAATATCACAGATGCAGAAAAACAAGCCATTTTAAAATATGGGGTAAATCCCGTAGATTCCATGGAAGTGGGCATGGATATGCCAAAAACGCTTTCTATGACGCTTACAGAGCCTAAAAATATAGAAAACATAAATATAATACACAAAAACAATGAAGAAATAACTCAGATACACAAAGACTTGTCACTTGCCATGTCTTTAGATGATTTGCTTTTTATAAGGGATTATTTTAAAAACGAAGAAAGACGTGAACCTACTGCTACAGAAATAAAAGTTATAGATACCTATTGGTCAGACCATTGCCGTCACACCACTTTCCATACAGAATTAACAGATATTGCTTTTGAAGAAGGCCCGTATAAACAAGTTTTTGAAAAATCATACAAAGAATATCTTGATGTCCGCAATGCAGTTTACGGAACAAAACAGCGGCCGGTAACACTTATGGACATGGCCACAATAGGCATGAAATATCTGCGTAAAAACGGCCTTTTAAATGATTTGGATGATTCGGAGGAAGTAAATGCTGCAAGTATCGTAATAAATGTGGACATTGAGGATAATAGCGGCAAGCATGAAGAAGAATGGCTTTTAATGTTTAAAAACGAAACCCATAACCACCCCACCGAAATGGAACCCTTTGGCGGTGCAGCAACATGCTTGGGTGGCGCAATCCGTGACCCGCTTTCCGGAAGGTCTTATGTATACCAAGCCATGCGTGTAACAGGCTCGGGCGACCCGACTGCAGCTATAAGCGACACCCTTCCCGGCAAACTTCCCCAGCGAGTTATCACCACAGAAGCCGCAAGGGGCTATTCTTCATATGGCAATCAAATTGGTCTTGCCACCGGACTTGTAAACGAAATTTATCACGAAGGCTATGTTGCCAAGCACATGGAAATTGGTGCAGTAATAGGTGCCGCCAAGCGTGAAAATGTCATAAGAAACAGGCCAAGCCCCGGGGATATAGTTATTTTAACAGGCGGCAGAACAGGCAGGGACGGAATTGGCGGTGCAACAGGCTCCTCTAAAGAACATGGAGAAAATTCCCTTGCAACAGCCGGTGCAGAGGTGCAAAAGGGCAATCCCGTTACAGAGCATAAACTTCAGCGCCTTTTTAGAAATCCCGAAGCTGCAAAACTAATAATACGCTGCAATGACTTCGGCGCAGGCGGCGTTTCCGTTGCCATAGGAGAGCTTGCGGATTCTATAGAAATTAATTTGGACAATATCCTGAAAAAATATGACGGCCCGGACGGAACAGAGCTTGCTATTTCTGAATCACAGGAGCGCATGGCGGTTGTTGTGCGCCCGGAAGATGCTAAACGATTTATAGGCTATGCGCATTCTGAAAATCTGGAGGCTTATCAGGTTGCTGTTATTACCGACAGCGGCCGCCTTGTTATGAAGTGGCGAGATACGGGGATAGTAAATATCAGCCGAGCATTTCTTGATACATCAGGCATCAGGCAAAAAGCTTCTGTAGAAATTTCCTCGCCCAAGAAGCAATTCTCTACTCCTCACTCCTCATTCCTCATTGATAAAGCTTCTTGGCTTAACAATCTTTCTGATTTAAACGTCGCTTCACAAAAGGGCTTATCGGAAATGTTTGATTCTACAGTAGGTGCAGGCACAGTTCTTGCTCCTTTTGGCGGCAAGTATCAGCTTACGCCTATAGAGACTATGGCGGCCAAAATTCCGGTTCTCTGCGGTAAAACCAACACAACAAGCCTTATGTCTTATGGCTTTAATCCATATATTTCCGAATCCAGCCCATATCACGGCGCAGTATATGCCGTTTGCGAGTCTGTTTCCCGCTTAGTTGCCGCAGGTGCTGATTTCAATAAAATCCGCCTTAGCTTCCAAGAGTATTTTGAGCGGCTTGGAGGCGCGAAAAGCTGGGGTAAGCCCGCCGCCGCTCTTTTGGGTGCGCTTAAAACGCAGCTTGAGCTTGGCATACCCGCAATAGGCGGAAAAGATTCTATGAGCGGCAGTTTTTTGGATATGCATGTGCCGCCCACATTAGTATCATTTGCTGTATGTACCGCAGATTCTAAAAATATTATTTCTCCTGAATTTAAGTCGGCGGGCAATGTTATAGCTATATTAAAAACGCCCTCCGATAAAAATAATCTGCCTGATTTTGATGCCTTAAAGCAAAACTATCGTTCAATTAATCTGCTGATAAAAAACAATATGGTTATTTCTGCCTACACCATAGGCTTTGGCGGCATTGCCGCCGCTTTGTCAAAAATGTGCTTCGGCAATAAAATCGGTGCCGATATAAACTATGACGGAAATTTCTTTAGTCCGCAGACCGGATGGTTTTTGCTGGAAATTAAAGCTGAAGCGATATCAAACATCGATAACTTAGAAATCATAGGAAAAACCACAAACAAAGGCTTAATTGTTGTAAACGATATTGAAATAAGTTTAGACGAATGCATAGAAGCATGGATGTCCCCCCTTGAAAAAGTATTCCCGACAGGCGCACTTAAAGACCAAAATCCGGAAAAGCCAGAGTTGCCAAAACCCCGCAGGACTAGCCCATGGATGCAGAGCCCCGCAATTGCCGCAAACAAAACACCAAAGCCAAAGGTTCTAATCCCGGTTTTCCCCGGAACCAACTGCGAATGGGATATGTACCGCAAATTTGAAGAAGCGGGCGCAAATGCAGATATGTTTGTGATAAATAATCTTAGCTCAAGAGATTTATTGGAGTCCGTTTCCGAACTTGCCAAACGCATCAGAAATTCGCAGATAATAGCCGTTCCCGGCGGTTTTTCTGCCGGTGACGAGCCGGAAGGGTCAGGCAAGTTTATTGCCAATATTTTTAAAAATGAAACCGTAAGTGAAGCTGTAGCAGATTTGCTGAATAAGCGCGAAGGTCTTATATTAGGTATTTGCAACGGCTTTCAGGCTCTTATTAAGCTTGGCCTTGTCCCTTACGGACTTATACGCCAAATAGATGAATCCTGCCCCACGCTGACATATAACACTATTGGCCGCCATGTTTCAAGCCTTGTCACAACAAAAATTGTGTCAAATAAGTCCCCCTGGCTGCGCTTTGTAAATGAAGGAGATACGCATAAAATAGCGGCATCACATGGGCAAGGACGTTTTGTGGCTGATGAGACTCTGATACAAAATCTGGCAGAAAATGGACAAATAGCAGCTGTATATGTGGATATTTCAGGCAAACCTACAACCCAATCGCCATATAATCCCAATGGTTCAATGTACGGCATAGAGGCCATAACCAGTCCCGATGGCCGCATCTTAGGCAAAATGTGCCATAGCGAGCGCATTAACGGTCTGTATAAAAATGTCCCCGGGGACTATGACCAAAGGATTTTTGAAGCGGGAGTAGAGTATTTTAAATAACACATTGCGCATAATAGTTTTATAAACATTATAGCATTAGACTTGTCCAATGCTAAGGAGGCCGGATTATGCGCAAAAAATTCTACTATTATACGGCGGGAATACTGTGCCTGATACTTTCTGCCCTTATAATTTTAGACTCTGACATACTGCCCTTTAACGCAAAAGAAATGGCGGCAAATGCAGGTGCATCCGGTTATAGAGACTATTATCAAACAGACTTTCCCATGCCAAAAAACAGTTTGGCTATAGGAACAGCCTGGATACCCATATACAGCATGGGCGAAGAAAGGCATATTTCAGAACTGCTTTCAGCTTTTGACATGCCTTCGGCAGAGATTATTGAATATGACGAATACTTTGAGGCGCATTATCCAAATGAAACCTCATCAAGAAAGACTTTGCGCATATATAAGGCATTGGATTTGATAGAATACGAAAGCCGGACAAAAGATTTTGGGAAAGAAGAAATCGACAACGATAAAGCCTTAGAAATAGCTGATGCTTTTCTGCATAATACCTTACTCTATGCACCGCCGTATTATACAGAAATTACCAGATACAGCAAAGAAATAAAACTTACTTTTGCAAGGCATCTGGAGAGTTTGCCAAATTTGGCCTTCCCCACATATGTAATAATGGATTTGGCCGGAAATATCACAAGCATAAGCCATTTTTATTTTGAATATGAAGCCATAGGGAATGCCGATATAATTACCTTAAAACAAGCTTTGGCATTACTGCCGAAATGCAGTGAACACGGCAAAATCCATATACACAACTATCAGCTTGTGTATGCTTTTGAAGACAGTATTATTGTGCCTGCATACCGTTTTAGAGGTCAAATGCCCTGCGGTGGTGCTTTTGAAGAGTATGTTAATGCTTTGAAGTTTAAGTAATTAAAATTTATAACACATATATCCCATGGAGGAAAAACATTGAAAAATATACTTGAAATAACAAATTTCTCTAAAATCTATTCCGGCAAGAAAAAAGCAGTAGATAATCTTAACCTTACAGTATCCCCCGGCGACATTTATGGTTTTATAGGCCGCAACGGAGCAGGCAAAACCACCACAATAAGGGCAACCGTAGGTGTTATGGACTTTGAAGAAGGCCAAATAATAGTGGACGGACACAGCGTAAAAGAAGAGCCTGTCGCAGCAAAATCCCGCATTGCTTATATTCCTGATAAACCTGACCTTTATGAATACATAACAGGCATACAATATATTAACTATATTGCAGATATTTACGGCGTAGAAAAAGATATACGCAGAGAGCGCATTGAAAAATACGCAGATATGTTTGAAATGACTTCAAATTTAGGAGATTTGATATCTTCATATTCCCATGGCATGAAGCAAAAATGCTCTTTGATAGGCGCTTTTATACACCACCCAAAACTGCTTATATTGGATGAACCCTTTGTTGGTTTAGACCCCATAGCAAATGTGCGTCTGCGGGAAATGATGCATAATTTATGCAGCATGGGCTCCGCCATTTTCTTCTCCAGTCACGTACTTATAGTAGTAGAAAAGTTATGCAACAAAATAGGCATTATAAAAGACGGCAAGTTAATTAACAGCGGACTGACAGAAGAAGTGCTGGGCGACAGCTCCCTTGAAGACATCTTTTTGGAGGTGGCAAAGGGATGAATCTAAGTTTAACACGCAAATATTTTATATTGCTGCGCCTGCAGATGCTTGGCGTATTTTCTCTTAACAAAATGATACACAAAAAAGGCGAATCTGATATCGCAAAGATAGTTATGCTTTTTATTGGGCTTATTGCAGCAGTTACAGCATTTTCGGTCTTAAGTTACGGTGTTTCAATAGGTCCGGCTATGTTGGGAATGTATGACTTACTGCCTGTTGCAGACTTAATAATTGCCTCTTTCATTATTCTTATACTTACAATTTTAAAATCCAACGGCGTTCTTTTCGGCTTAAAAGACCATGACCTTGTTATGTCTTTGCCTGTCACCAGCGCTATTGTTATTTTAAGCCGCCTAAGCATGGTATATATTATTAATTTCATAATTTCCGTAATTGTATTTATACCTTCAATGATAGTTTTCATACAATGGGGCAACCCCACCGCAAGCGGTCTTTTAATATACTTTCTGGCCATATTTTTTGTGCCTTTAATACCAATGCTGGCATCCATACTGCTTGGCACGCTTATAGCCGCAATTGCCTCACGTTTTAAATACAAAAATCTTGTAGGTATGATTTTGGCTTTCGGCGGCATGGCAGCCTACTTTTACTTTATATTTGCTTCGGACTTTTCTTTTGGAGCAAATAACCTTGGTAATGCCGAACTTGGCATAGCAATAGGCGAGATGGCAGGAAGATTTTATCCTCCGGCTGGCTGGCTGCGCACAGCTGTTACAGATGGAAATTGGCTTTTCTTTGCTTTGTTCGCTCTTTCATCTTTGGCTTTTTTAATTCTTTACGTAGCTGTCACCGCAAAATTCTACCAAAAAATTAATACAAACATGTCGTCTTACGGCAAAAAAAGCAATTATAAATTGGGTGCAGTAAAGACCGCAAGCCCTTTTATGGCTTTGTATAAGCGGGAAGTTAAACGTCTTACTACAAATGTGACCTATGCATTAAACACTTGCTTGGGGCCGCTGATGACGGCGGTATTGGCTATTGTGACAGCAGTAATGGGCATTGAAGGCGTGTTGGGATTTATAGATGCCGGAAGTGCAGCGGGTTTTGATTCAGACTGGATTCTTGGCATGGCTTCCCAATTTGCCCCAATTGGCGTAATATTTATGCTGGGCCTGTATACACCGGCATCCGTGGCGCTGTCTTTGGAAGGTAAAAATCGTTGGATAATGTGTTCTCTGCCTGTATCTCCCATGACTGTTTTCCATTCAAAAATAGCCCTGTCACTGACAACAATGCTGCCGCCGTCCATAATAGCATCCGCCGCTCTAAGCATAGCTTTAAGACCCCCTGTATCTGCCGTAATTTTTTTATTCATCATACCCATAGCTTACAGCATATTGATATCTATTTTCGGTATGTATATCAATACAAAATTCCCCAAATATGATTGGACCAGCGAATATCAGCTGCTAAAGGGTTTAAATGCTTCAGTGCTGATAACTCTGCTTGGCGGTATAATTTTCACTGTGCTGTTAGGCATACTTACTGCGGTTTTATTTTGGAGCCCCATATTGCTGTGGTCAGTTATATCTATTGTCATTGCAGTCCCTGCCGTAATACTATACAATCTTCTTTCAAAAGAACGTCTGTTTGCGTGATTACGTTAAACACACTTGTAAAAGTTGAGCCGTAGTGCCAAAATTAAATACCCCCATGACATTGATTAGTCATGGGGGTAAATATTATGCAGGATTGATTCACTGCATATGAATAGGCCCTGAATAGAAATTCAGAGCCTATTCATATTGATTCTAGGCTTTGGGAAAAAGAATGCAGTTGGCCATAATCTTTTGAAAGGCCGACAAATGCATCCACGCAGACCATTTACTGGCCTGTAAGAATATTGTATCACATTCGGGTTTATCAGTCAAGCTTTTTTAAAAGCACGGAATTTTGCCGTTACGAATCTTTTATACTGTTGTAATTACCTAAGTTTTCTGATAGAATATAGCCTAAACGCAATTTAATGTTGTAAGCGAGAGGATAATTATGCAAAATATTCGGAATTTTTCTATAATAGCACATATTGACCACGGAAAGTCAACTTTGGCGGACAGGCTGATACAAAATTCGGGCCTGTTAACCGAAAGGGAAATGCAGGACCAAGTGCTTGATAATATGGATTTGGAGCGCGAAAGGGGCATAACCATAAAGGCTCAGGCCGTGCGCTTGATTTATAAGGCTTCTGACGGCGAAGAATATACTTTAAATTTGATAGATACCCCGGGACATGTGGATTTTAATTATGAAGTAAGCCGTTCTTTGGCCGCATGCGAAGGGGCGGTGCTTGTTGTGGATGCCGCACAAGGCGTTGAGGCGCAGACGCTTGCCAATGTGTATTTGGCTATTGAAGAAGGGCTTGAGATTGTCCCCGTTATCAACAAAGTAGATTTGCCCGCTTCTGACCCGCCAAGGGTAATAAAACAAATTGAAGATATAATCGGCATTGTGGCCGGGGATGCGCCGCAGATTTCCGCTAAGACCGGGCTTAATATCGAAGATGTCTTTGAAAAAGTAATAAAAGATGTGCCGCCGCCGTCCGGCAATGCGGATGACAGCTTGCGGGCTCTTATTTTTGACAGCTTATTTGACCCATATAAAGGCGTTATTGTATTTATAAGAATTTTTGACGGCACTCTTAAAAAAGGCGAAAAAATCCGCTTTATGGGCAGCGGTGTGGATTATGATGTGGTGGAAGTCGGCATGCTTGCTCCGGGTAACTTTGTTCCGTCCGACAAGCTTTCTGCCGGCGAGGTTGGTTATTTTACGGCAAGCATCAAAAATGTGGCAGACACTTTGCCCGGCGATACTGTCACACATGCGGAAAACCCTACAAACAAGCCTTTTCCGGGTTATAAAAAAGCCACGCCCATGGTATTTTCTTCGATATTTCCTGCAGACCGTTCCAGATATCAAGATTTAAGGGATGCTTTGGAAAAGTTGGTACTCAATGACGCTTCACTGTTTTTTGAACCCGTAACTTCTGTTGCACTGGGTTTTGGCTTTAATTGCGGTTTTTTAGGTCTTTTGCATCTGGAAATTATTCAGGAGCGTTTGGAAAGAGAATATAATCTGGATTTGGTTTGCACAGCACCATCCGTTATCTACAAAATATATACAACAGATGGTATTTGCAAAGAAATTTCTAATCCCGCTGACTTCCCTGACCCTACTGCTATAGTAAAAATGGAAGAGCCTATTGTTAAGGCAGAAATAATACTTCCTGCAGAATATATCGGCCCTATTATGGAAATTTGCCAAGGGCGCAGGGGTATTTTTGTATCTATGGACTATATAGAAGCAGAAAGAGCCAAACTGGTATATGAAATGCCCTTAAATGAAATTATATACGACTTTTTTGACGCCTTAAAATCCCGCAGCAGAGGATATGCTTCTTTTGACTATGAACTTACAGGCTATAAAGAATCGGCTTTGGTTAAGCTGGATACCTATATCAATAAAGAAGTTGTAGACGCCCTTTCATTTATTGTACACAAAGACAGCGTTATAGAACGCGGCCGCAAGATTGTTGAAAAACTTAAAAAAGAAATACCGCGCCATCAATTTGAAGTGCCCATACAAGCCGGTGTAGGCAGCAAAATTGTGGCAAGAGAAACCGTTTCTGCGCTACGCAAGGATGTGCTTGCCAAATGTTACGGCGGCGATATAACCAGAAAGAAAAAACTGCTTGAGAAGCAAAAGGAAGGGAAGAAGCGTATGCGTCAGGTGGGAAGTGTAGAGCTGCCGCAGTCTGCTTTTATGTCCGTTTTAAAGTTGGATGAGGATTAGACATGTCTATTAGAAGGACAATTATTGATTATGAATGATAAACTGTTAATTAAAAAATCCCGTTGCGATTGGGCTTGCGGTGATGAAAAAATGGAGAGGTACCATGACGAGGTTTGGGGCGTGCCGGTGCATGATGACCAAAAGCTTTTTTGCAAGCTTTGTTTGGATTTGATGCAAGCGGGCCTAAATTGGCGTACTATTTTGCATAAAAAGGAAAATTTTGAAAGAGCCTTTGATAATTTTGATATAAAGATGGTTGCTGCCTATGATGAAGCGAAATATGAGGAACTTATGCAAGATGCCGGAATTGTGCGCAATCAGCTTAAAATTCGAGCAATTATCAATAATGCAGGCCGCGTACTGGAAATACAAAAGGAATTTGGCAGTTTTGATGCTTATTTATGGGGATTCACAAACGGGGAAATTGTTAAAAACCACTGGCAGTCTACCGCCGAAATACCGGCTTCATCTCCGCTGAGTGATGCTATAAGCAAGGATTTAAAAAAGCGGGGATTTAAATTTGTCGGAACTACAATTATATATGCATTTTTACAAGCGGTTGGGATTGTTGATGACCATTTGATAAGCTGCTTCAGGCATTGAAATGTTTTGGGCATCTTAAATATCTTATAAAAGAGGTTACTTATGGACATCAATTTGGATGTAAAAAGATTTTATGAAGAACAGTATGACGAAAGCACAAGGGAAACTCGCACTCCTTTGGAATTTATCCGGTCAAAGCAAATAATTTCGCGCTATCTTAATAAATCAAGTATGAATATTGCCGATATAGCCAGGGGAGCGGGCGTTTATTCGTTTTGGCTTGCCGGCCTGGGGCATAAACTTCATTTACTGGATTTGGCGCAAAACCACATTGACCTGGCTAAAGAGCATAGCCGTAAAACCAATACTCCGCTTGCTTCATACACTTGCGCCGACGCCCGCTATTTGCCCTATAAAGATGAGAGTATGGATATTGTTTTGCTGATGGGTGCTTTATATCATTTGCAGAAACGGGACGATAGGCTGATGTGCCTGTTGGAAGCCAAAAGAGTGCTGAAAACCAATGGAATTTTAATTTGTACTGTAATTTCAAAATACTCACCCTTGGTAGGCTACTATAGACACGGCAATATAGATGACATTAACCTAAAGTTGATAGATGAAACTATTAAAACCGGCAAGTACAATAATCTCCCCTATTTTCCAAGCGCATTTTTTCATAGCCCGGATGAAATCATTTCAGAAATCTCAGACGCTTGTTTTTCTAATATTAATCTTATTGCTGTAGAGGGTTTTGCAAATGCATTTATTTTTGAAAGTATTGCAGACGATGATTATAAACTGAAACAAATGCTTAGACATATTGAAATGACAGAAACAAATATAGAGTTGATGGGTATGTCCAAGAATATTATTGCTATTGGCACAAAGTATTAACTATCCGTCAGAATCAATATGCCCTCTAAAGCAGAGAGTTTTACTTGTTAAATCCATTACAATATTGATGTTAAGCCCGTACAATTAAGGTTCGGGCTTTTATATTTCTATTGAAAGGGTGATACTTATTAAGATTTACGCATACTGCCGCGTTTCGGCCGCCGACCAAAACGAGGACAGGCAGCTTGATGCAATGACCGAACTAAACATCCCGCAAAGACAAATTTTTGTGGATAAGCAAAGCGGAAAAGATTTCAACCGCCTGGCATGGCAATCTCTTGTAAAGAAGCTAAAATATAGGGATTTACTCTACATACAAAGTATAGACCGCTTAGGCCGAAATTATGAAGATATACAAAACTGGTGGCGCATACTTACAAAAGAAAAAGGCGTGGATATAGTGGTGCTGGATATGCCATTGCTGGATACCCGCCGCAATAAGGATTTGCTGGGCACACTTATAGCTGATTTGGTGCTGAATCTACTAAGCTATGTAGCCCATAATGAGAGAGAAATCATACGTAAACGTCAGGCTGAAGGTATAGCAGCGGCAAAGTCAAGGGGAGTACGCTTTGGAAGGCCCAGCAAAAAGCTCCCTGAGAATTTCAGGGAGCTGGCAAAACAATGGGAATGCAGAAAACTAACAACTGCAGAATTTATGAAGCAGACAGGAATGAAAGAAACCACGCTGTACAGGCGTTTGCGGGAATATAAAATAACAAAGAAGAAACTATAATCAACCAAAAGGTGTACCTTTTGATAATCGAGAGGGGAATCTAAATGCAATTACCAGGAAGAATCTTTTTGTTAGTAACAGGTGTCATCTACATTATTAGTGGCTCAATAGCCATCATGTCGGGATTTTTCTTAGATATGGCTGGTCAAGCACTTGGCGGATTAGGTGGTATAGTCGGCGTGCAAGGTGCAGGAGCAGGGCTTGGAGGCCTTGCTTTCTTATCCGTGATTTTTGGCGCATTATCCTTTGTCATCGGAGTTATGGGGATAGCACACCGCAATAATTTTGACAAAGCAGCAACCCTTATGACACTTGGAATTATCGCTCTCATTGCCGATGTTATAGCTGGCTTGATAATGGGTACATTCACCATAACTACTGTACTGTTTTTAGCTATCCCCGGATGCTACATATTTGGAGCGTACAAAAATAAAAATTCTTAGCAACATCCTCAATCCCAATTATTTGTGCTTCACAAAGGGAACGGCATGTTCAAAGGAGGAATCACTATCATGGGTAAATTAATCATTTCAGGAAACGGAAAAGACTTTGTCAAAAGTACAGCGCATAATTGGATTTTTTTTATATTAATTGCAATTGTGCTTGTAGTTGTTGGTTTTGTTCTTGCTAATCAGTTCGGCGTCAGAACCTTAGGAGGGGCTATCGGACAAGGAATAGGGGGTTTGCTGGGAGTTGCCGCCCCTCAAGTAAGAACAGGAGCATACTATACATTTATGTGGGGTGGTATAGGTTCAGCGGTTCTTTTAATCGGATACGGATTAATGCAGGACATATATGCCGGCAAAACAGAAATATACGTATATGAAAATGGCATTAAAGGCGCAGGAGGCGGACCAAAATTTGCTCAATCCCTTGAAGATACCATGAAAATCTCTTCATTTCAATTGGAATATGACCGTATAGCTTCTGTTGATGTTACGCATAAAAAATTATTGTCAATCAACGCCTTCGGAAAGATATATGTGGTTGCCGTTGCCAATCCTGATGAAATCGCTACGGCAATAAATGATAGAGTCCGCCAGGTGAAAACGTGTAGTAGCTATGCATCGGAATACGATAATAAATAAGGAGGAAAATAATGCGAAACTGGTTAAGAAAGTTGCAAATTAAAGGGTTTATGGCAGGAGTACTTGTGACAGCCATGCTTTCCGGAACGCTATTAGTGGCAGCAAACCCCGCTATCGTCGAGATGTTAACAGTCCACAGGGGTGTAAATATCGTAATAAACGGCACTGAATGGAATCCACCATCTGATATGATACCCTTTATTACAGGCGGCAGAACATATTTACCAGCAAGGGGAATCGCAGAGGTTTTGGGCGTTCCTGTAGAATGGCATGGGCCGACGTCTACGGTATACATAGGTGCAATTCCGCACGGTGCGCCATTTTTTCAGACTGTTACGCACTTTCAGAGTGGAGGAGTTGCTCACGGCATCGGCACTGTAAATATGCTTGGAAATGCTTATCCAAATACACTGAGGTCTAATAATCGAGCTGCTGGTGGTGGCAGTGCAGGCTTTTGGCGTGATTATAATCTGAATAGCCAATTTAATACCATAACAGGAACTATAGGGCGTATTGATGGAGACAATACAGCGGCTTCAACCATAAGTTTCATTGGAGACGGCAGAACCCTTGCTACATTCACTGTTGACGGCAACACTCATCCTATGGATATCTCGGTTGATGTTAGAGGTGTGCTAATCCTAAGAATACAGGTACAGCAACCTGGTGCGTTCCATGTTGTCAATCGTGGCGCTTATCTCGCTTTCACCAACGCCATGATTGAATAACCGCTGGTCATAAATTAAACAAAAATCCAAAAACACAAGGAGTGCAGATAATGAATTGTTTAGATGAATTAAAAAAGGTTACTGCGGACTATTTGAAAGCTTTAGAAGATTATAGAAAAATTGCTAAAAGCGACTTAGTGCCAAGAGTTGATGGGATGATTAACGAGGCTAAGAATACTTTAAAGACATTAGAGAATGCTTATAGTAATGCCCCTCCACACTCAAAAGATGAAGTCCAAAGAGCCATACAGCAAACCATATTTAGCATTAAAAATAATATGACAAATCTTGCAAAATCTTATGCTAGTGCTAAAGAGAGAATGATAGCAGAAGAGACACAGAGAAAAATACGCAATCAGTATAATTTATAAAATTAGAATTGTAAATTGAGAATGGAGTAGGTCAGAATGGATAATGCCAGAATCAAAGAAATGAAAGAGATTACAAAGCAAATTGACAACAAGGATTCTTCTATCAACGAAGCTCTACTTGATAAATATAGTACAGATATGAAAATGCTTAGTAATCTTGCTCAAAATGGAGACCCCTCTGCGCAAAGAGCAATAGAAAAAATTGTAGGTATACCCGAAGGCACAATTGCTAAAAATTACAAAAGCTTTGAAGCCAACAAACAAAGGGCAGAAAACGGCGATGTTTGGGCAATGGGGAAATTAGGCCAAACTTATCTTTTGGGTTATGGAGTTGAAAAAAATCTGGAGCAGGCTGAATATTGGCTTAAAAAAGCAGCAGATGAAGATGATGTGGCCGGGCTATATTTTCTGGGCACGCTATATTCCTTTAAAGGTGAATTTGCTAACGCCAGCTACAAAAAAGCAAAATATTATATAGGATTGGCAATTGAAGCCGAATCGTTTGGCAAAGGTTCTATTGGTGCAGTATCACTGGAACAAGCAAAAGAAGATTTTGAACGCGTATCAAGACTTGCTATTTCAGAGAAAGATTAATTCTTTCCATTTTAACAAAGTGTTTTCTGTATGGCAATACTATAAATGGTATTGCCATACTTCTTTCATGCAAGAATAAACCATTCCTTGCCTGGGCGGCTTATTTTTTCGTGTTCTTGTCTTTATCGGCTTTGACGACTTTCCAAGTGACGTAAATCAATATCACGGTAAGAATTGTTTGAATCAATTCGGCTGGTGACAAAGGTATCACTATCATGGCCTCACCCCTTTTATAGGGATTCAGCCGAACACCGCCCACAGCTTGTTAATTAAATTATAACATTAAAGAATAAAATGTCAAATATAATCAAATACCTCCCCTCCTTCTCCTAAGCAGCACTCCCAAAACCCCCATCAAAACCAAACCCAAAACAACCACAGCCCCAAACATAACAATCCCCAAAACCATCTGTCTGCCAACACCGACAACACCCTGCCCGGAAGCAGCATAAACCCCAAAAACCGCAATACTCCCAAAAAACCCCGAAAATAAAGGGTACACAAGCAAAACAATCCCTGCCGCAATAACCCCATGCACAATTTTGCACAAAACAAAAACTACAGAACTAACATCAGTCTTGCTTATATAATTAACACATTGACATAACACAGAAACCCCGCCAAAAGATATAACAAAAGCCGCAAGTGCAAGCGTTCCGCCGCTTATTCCCAGCCCGCTTATCCTGCTAACCCCTCCGGCCATCTCAATAACCCCTGCAAAAACACCCGCAAACATTCCATCCGCCCCAAAACCCAACGCATCAAACAGCCCGGCAGCGTTAATCAAGGCAGACACAACCGAAAACAGCACAATAAATCCGCCCACAAGCAGCATGGTATTCGCAGCATCCATTACAGCTCCGCCAAGAACAGCCCCAAAACCCCGGCCATCCCTTCTCCTTGCCGCCGCCATGGCTCTATAAGCTTCTACATGCAACCCCGGCCCCTTAGAAATTCCTGACATGACGTTTTTTTGCCGCGCTCCGCTTTTTCCATAAAACCGCATAATTAAAGAAACTCCAAAAGCACCCGCATAATGCGCAGCAAGCAGAAAATACCCCACAGCCCCGCTGCCGAACATCCCTGCCCCAACCGCCCCCACAACAAAAAGCGGCCCGGCATTGGAACAAACAGCCAAAAGCCGCTGGGCATCAATTTTATCAATCTCACCGGCCTCCCGCATAGAGCTTACAACCTTGGCCCCAATAGGATATCCGGCTATAAGTCCGATAACAAAAGGCAAAGCCCCGCTGCCGCCAACAGAAAAAACCCGGCGCATAACAGGCTCAAACAAAGCCCCTAAAAAATGCGCAGCCCCAAGTGCAATCAACACATTGCCCAATATTACAAAAGACAAAACACCCGGCACAACATTTAAAGCCCACACAGAAATACCGGCCCGTGCCGCCATAAGGCTCTCCTGGGGATACACCAATATCATCACATTTAAAACAGCTACAATCAAAGGTAAAATCAAAATCTTGGCCCGCTTCATAAAAATCCGCACCTCGTCCAATACTATGGAAAATATATGCTCTTAGAGTAATAATTATCAAAGGAATTATAAGTACAGCCGTTCCGATTTAAAATCAGCCGAAGCAAGCTTTTATTTCGCAACGCTTCAATGAGGAATAAAAGCGCAGTCTGAGGTTGACTTTTAAACGGAACAGATATATATAATCTTACAATTCCTTTTCATTTTCCTTAAAACTTTTCACAAACTATTTACATTTCACAATTTTAGGGTAAAATAGAAGGAGACAAAACTAAAGATAATATAAAACTAAGGAGCATATAAATGAAAAATCTTTTTACATCCGAATCCGTCACTTGCGGACATCCCGACAAAATGTGCGATGCTATAGCAGATTCTGTATTAGACGCTATTTTAACCAAAGACCCCAATGCCAGAGTTGCCTGCGAAGTTATGACCACAACCGGAATGGTTTTTGTGGCGGGAGAAATTACGGCAGATTGTTATGTGGATATAGAGCATATAGTGCGTAATACCGTAAGGGATATAGGCTATACCAAAGCAAAATACGGCTTTGACGCAGATTCCTGCGCTGTCGTCGTTTCTTTAAAAGAGCAAAGCCCCGACATTGCGCAAGGTGTAGACCATGCCCTTGACGAAAATGACTCAACGGGCGCAGGAGACCAAGGCATGATGTTTGGCTATGCCACGGACGAAACCGATGCTTATATGCCTTTGCCTATATATTTGGCTCACGGCATAGTAAGGTCCCTGGACGAGGCCAGAAAATCAGGGGAAATACCATATCTTCGCCCGGACGGAAAATCTCAGGTTACGGTGGAATATAATGAAGACGGCACACCAAAGCGCATAGATGCCGTTGTCGTTTCTGCACAGCACCACCCCAGCGTAGAACACAGCACCATAGAACATGATATAATAGAAAAAATAATAAAAACCGCCTGCCCCGCAAAATTTATTGACAATGAAACAAAATTCTATATAAACCCCACAGGACGCTTTGTAATAGGCGGCCCGAAAGGTGATGTAGGTTTAACCGGGCGCAAAATTATAGTAGACACATACGGCGGTATAGGGCGGCACGGCGGCGGTGCTTTTTCGGGCAAAGACCCCACAAAAGTAGACCGCTCTGCCGCTTACGCCGCCCGCTATGTAGCTAAAAATATTGTGGCGGCAGGTCTTGCGAAATCCTGTGAAATTCAGCTTGCATATGCCATAGGCGTAGCCCAGCCTGTATCTTTGGCCATAAATACCTTCGGCACAGGCACTATGCCGGACAATGAAATTTTAAAATTGATAAGCAGCCATGTTGACCTTTCCCCCGGCGGCATCATAAAACATATGCAGCTTCGCCGCCCCATATACCGCCAAACAGCCGCCTACGGCCACTTTGGAAGAATAGATACAGACCTTCCTTGGGAGAATATAGATTTGGCACAAATACTTAAAAAAGCCGCAAAGGAGCTTTCATAATGACAGACTTCAGCGAGAATATATTCTATAAAATAATCCATGGGGAACTTCCGTCCTATAAAATCTATGAGGATGACAGCTTGCTGGTAATAATGGACTTATACCCGGCCAATCTCGGCCACTGCTTAATTTTGCCGAAAGTTCCATGTATGGATATTTATGATTTGGATGATAAAACAGCGTCATTAATCTATCCCTTGGCAAAAAAACTTGCATCTGCCGTAAAAAATGCCACAGGCTGCGACGGCATAAATATAATACAAAACAATGGCAAAGCCTCGGGGCAAGTTATATTCTATTTTCACATGCATATCGTACCCAGATATAATGAAGACGGCATTGGCTGGCACAACTCAAAGCAAAAAGACTACAGCGAAAAGCAGTTTGAAGATATGGCGGCAAAGTTAGTGAAAGGCTTGTGATTTTATGGATAAATTCTTGATAAAAAAATATATGGCCGTTGTTATCTGTTTGATAATTTCCTTTGCAGTAATAAGTATTTCTGCGGTTTTGGCATACAATTTCACCTTATCCGGACAAAATATAAATCTTGCGGAAAGCGGTGAGCTTAACGGCATATATTCCCAAAACAACAGCAATGCAGAAAGCGGCGAAGAAGTAACTTCAAACACCTTGCCCGACCTGCACATAATGGTCTTGGGCATTGACGACGAAGCCAACCTGCCCGACCTTATCATGATGCTGGTTTATGACGGCACAAATAATCTCATTGATGTAATATCCATTCCAAGAGATACACAAGTGACCATTACGCCCGAAGAAAGGGCGTTGCTTAACGAGGCAAACCGCTGGGCACCTAACCACGGCGTTGTAAAGCTTAATGAACTTCACGCCCACGGCGGCCCTATAGGACATATACTGCTTGCAGGGCGCATTGAAGAAATTTTTGATATAGAAATTGATTATTATGTGATTTTAGATTTGGACGCACTGGAATATATAGTTGATGCTGTAGGCGGCATATATATGGACATACGCCCCCAAGGTATCTTTTATAACCAAGGCGGCACAATTGACATCAATATCCCCGGTGGACGTCAACTGCTGACAGGTTCCATGGCACAGCAGGTTGTACGCTTTAGGCAGATGCCTATGGGAGATTTGGACCGAATAGGTCTCCAGCAGCAGTTTATGCAGGAATTTTTTGTTCAAGCGTTGGACAGAGAAAGTATAATGAATAATTTAGTGGCACTCTTTACAACTTTTGCCACGCATGTTCGTACGGATTTCGGCTTATTCAGCGCAATAAGATATATAGACGCCGCACCCGCTCTTAATCCGGACAGCATAGACTTCCATATGGCACCGGGCATAGCCAGAAACACCGCTAATCCAGAAGGAAGGGTCAGAAGCTATTATTTTATAGATGAAGCGGCCGCAAGAGCGCTTATGAATGAAATTAGAGAAGAAAATTCTGTAAAAGTTAACTAATTTTAGAGCCTGTTCAAAATCTATCTTCACACGATTTTTTCACCCTTTGGATTGTGCAAAGAACGCACAGTCGTTGGGCTACGCTTAACGCTCTCATCATTTTTTCAGAAAACCACTGAAAAATGACTAACTTTGCAACCCCGGGACGTTAAAAAATCGGTTCAGATTAGATTTCGAACAGGCTCTTAGACAGACTCTTTAGAAGGTGCGGACACCCTCTAAATAACTTTTGAGGTGTTTAAACGTTGAAAATATTCATAGCCAGTGCATTTAGTAAAAATAGAGCAGGCGGCAACAAGGCGGGTGTTTGTCTGCATGGCGAAGTATTACAAAAACAGCAAAAAAAGGCTATTTCTAAAAAACTTGGCTTTGCTGAAACAGCGTATATTTCAACAAGCAAAAACGATTTTGTAATAGAATATTTTACCCCATACGATGAGGTTCCCCTTTGTGGTCACGCCACAATTGCTTCGTTTATTGTTATGCGCGAAAAAATGCTGCTTAACAAAAATGAATATAATATCAAAACAAAAAGCGGCAGGTTAGTTGTGATTTTAGATGGCGCTATGGTTTTTATGGAGCAAAATAAACCCATATTTTATGAAACACTAACGAAAAAAGACATGGCTGGGTGTTTTGACATTGATGTTATAAATGATGAAGCCCCTATCGAAATTGGTTCAACGGGTTTGCGTGACATAATGCTGCCGATTAAAGACTTGGCAACATTGTCAGCTATGAAACCAAATTTTAGTGAAATATGTGCCTTAAGCCGCAATTTTGGCACTGTTGGTATTCATGCTTTTTGTTTTGACGACAAACGCATCATTTGCCGAAACTTTGCGCCCCTTTATGATATACCCGAAGAAAGCGCAACCGGTACAAGCAACTGCGTCTTAGCAAGTTATCTTTGGAAAAATAATATTGTTAGAAAAAACGAATATATTTTTGAGCAGGGTTTTATGTTAAATAGCCCAAGCGAAATATTTGTACGCCTTACAACAAGTAATGATAATATTGATAAAATTATGGTTGGCGGAGAAGGGTATCTCATAGGAGAAGAACTGATTAACATTAAAGCGTTTATATAGAGGAGAAAATTTACAATGTACATTGCATTTCTGGCACTACTATTAGCTTTTATGTTTTACATCCCAATATCCGATGCTTTGAAGAATAAATCACAAGATAAAGCTAAAGCAAAGAAAAAACAGGCCCCTAATTATTATAAAATTATTGCATGGATGTGGGGGCCTGCGGTTATTGTGCTTGTAATGAGTTACATAGGCGGCATAAGTCTTGCAGACATAGGTTTGAGAGCAATAAGCTTTAATCACAACATATGGTTTACTGTAATCACTTTAGTTGCAAACGGTTTGGCACTTATATTTAGCCTTTACACATTCATTTCTTCGCTTATGAGCAAAAAAATAAAGAAAAAAATAAAACCGAACCAGCGAGCAGCAACGAAGTATATGATATTCTGCCTCGAACAAAAAAGAAAGATGGATGTACGTCCTTATGTCTTTTAGTAGTGTCATATGCGAAGAGCTTATAGAAACCGGGGTAGTGGGTACAATTTTCACATCCCTGTTACTAGTTACGAGCAGCTTAATTCCTGTGATGTTTCTGCATTTCATGCTTAATGCCTGTGAAACATTTTCAATTTCAGAAGAACAAACTGAATAAACAAGATGTTTTATAATTATGTTTTCCACACAGTTATCCACATATCCACATATAGCATCCACACTTGTCCTCCTCTATTTTATTGACCTTCAGAGCCTCATCTTCAGACAATGTGGAAACCCGCTTAAATCGTTGATTTTACGGCATTCTACTTACACTTCCCTAATTTCTAAGGCTTTACATGCATAGAATGTTTGATGCTGTATCCTGCCGTATATCCAATAAGAATACCTGTTAAAACCCCCGCAATAATTAACACAGGCGTATAAAAAAACAATCCTGTATTTTGCACAATCATGGCAGCAACTGCAATCTGTCCCACATTATGCATAACGCCGCCCAAAACACTTACGCCAACTACCCCGAATACACCTATTTTCTTGGCCGCAGCCATGGCGGCAAAACTAAGCAAACCGCCCGATAAACTGTAAGCAATGCTGAATAGTGAACCAAACAGCATACCAACCACCACTATGCGCAGCACAGATATGCCAAAAGCAGCCTTAATCCCCATAGTATAAAGAGCCATAACAACAACGACATTGGCCAGCCCCAGCTTAACGCCCGGCACAGGTATGGGCATTGGAAACAGCCGCTCCAAATAAGCGGCTATTATTGCCAAAGAGGCAAGTATCCCTAATTTAGCAACAGTTTTCGCCAAATTTCCTCCTGATGTGAGCACGCCCTAAGAGCCTGTTCAAAATCTATCTTCACACGATTTTGAACAGGCTCTAATGCGCAATAATATCCATCCCGTTTTGCCCGGACACTTCCGCACTCCCCAAAAGCTCCACAACAAGCCTGTGCGGCAAACATGTTATAGTCTGAAAGGTATTGGAAATTGCCCCCATCCTTAAACATACTCCGTCAGGGCAATCTGCACATACCATCCTGATGCGCCCATTTTCAACCGAAAGTACATTAAGTCCATGAGCCGACGATATACGAAAAACCTCACCCTCGTTTGCTCCTATGTCTATAGCAAGCACTTCCTCGCCATCCACAGTCACCCTGGCAACAGAACCTGCGGCCGGCCCCATAGAAATGAAAATAAAAACCAAAACACCTGCCAATATGATAAAAAAGGCAATTAATGCTATATCTGTTTTTCTTAAAATCCGCATGTCTTAACATCCTTTACATAAACTAACTATATACATCAAGCTATTATACCACGATGAAAAACTTGCGCTTCAATACGATTTTATGCGCTGCGCAGAAGCGTTCGCGCCGCAAAAATCTATTTCAGCGAGTTTTTCGTCATACTATTATACCACAAAATAGGGAGCTTTTCCATGAAAAAATTCATCCGCTTTTCATTTGCGTTATACGAAAAAATAAAAGAAAATGAGATTTTGCCGCTGGCCACCCAAATGACATATCGCCTCATTTTCTCGCTTTTTCCGTTTATAATATTTCTTATTTCTCTTGTAAGCCTGTTTGACATAGATACAAATTTTCTGCTGGAAGAGGTTTTCGGCCTTTTTCCTTTGCAAATTGCCCAAGTAATTGACAATGTAATTCAGGATGTTACAGCCGTAAGAAACCCCAATGTAATGTCTATAAGCCTGTTGTTTTCTATCTTTACCGTAGCGGGCGGCCTTAGAGCCGTCATGCGCGGCATAAACAAAGTATATGGGCAGGAAGACGGCCGCAGTGCTGTTTTGCAATGGATATACTGCACATTGCTTGTGCTGGCCTTAGCTGTTGCCATAATAGCATCTCTGCTAATCATAATCTTTGGAGACATTATATACGCTGCAATTGCGCAAACCCTGGGTTTATACGGAGTATTGGACGTAATATTCGGCTTTGCCGGCGTGCTTATTACAATAACTATCATGCTTGCCGCCATCATCCTAATCTACAGGCTTTCAAGCCGCAAAAAACAGCCCATAACATCCCTTTTACCGGGCGCTATGCTGACAATAGCAGTATGGGCTGTATCTTCTTCAGCCTTTAATTTCTATATAAACAACTTCTCCAGATATTCTCTGGTATACGGCTCTATAGCCAGCATCTTTATTACAATGCTGTGGCTAAACATAATATCTGCCACAATATTAATAGGAGCGCAGACAAATGCGCTCCTGGAAGTAAAAAGACAAAAATAGTTTTATTTGCTATTATCTGGTTTCCGATTTCCCTAGCATCGCCGACAAAGCCGTAAGTTTTCCCGCAGGGGCCTCTGACGCTTTCTTATTTTGTTCCATAATTTGCTCATAAATTTCTTTACGATTAACAGGTATGGCACGAGGGGCGGCTATGCCAAGCTTAACCACTTCACCTTGCACTGAAAGTACAGTTACTTCAATATTTTCACCAATTATAATAGATTCGCCTTTTTTACGAGTTAGGGCTAACATGCGCCGTCCCCCTCTCTTGCATCAGGGTTTTCTTCAGCAAAAAGAAGTGATTTTATAGAATATTCCTCTTCACAAACAACTTGTTTGCCTTTTTTGGACGCAGCATTTATTACTACAGGCGCTTTAAGATTTACAGTGGATTTGCTTAAGTCATCATGTATAGTGGCAATATTAAATATCAAAAAGCTATCCGGGTCATATTCCCCCAGATTTTCTATCACAGAAACATCCACATGCGGGTTATAGTCCACCGCCATAGACACCATATCTACCAAAACAAAGGACAATGCTCCGTCATCTGCCGACTGCAAAAAAGCTATGCTGTTTTCAGGTTCTGACAACAGCACAAAGCGTTTGCTTTCGGGAAAACCGGGCAAACCTTCTTCAAATGCTATTATATCTTTTTCATCTATGTTTATCTCCCCAAAATTGCGGGTCTCAAGCTTCATTTGCAACACCTTTCTTTATACCAACTTGCAACCTATCCTGCGCTATTTAGTACTGGATAGGTTGCAAGTTGGTATTATTTATAGATAAGAGAAAAAAGAGAAGAGATATACTTCTCTTTTCTTTTTTTCTTCTCTTATTTTTTTATATAAAATTAACAAGCGATATCTGCGCAACCCTTGCGCCAATCTGCATAGCCGCTTGCAGTATGGCCTCTGCGGCATTAAACCGCATCAGCGCTTCAACAAAGTCGATATTTTCATTAAGTCCCATAAGTGCAGTGAAAGTCTCTTCATTTTCTTCCAAGCGGTTTTGAATAAGCTCCACACGGTTCATGCGGCTGCCCAGTGCTGTAAACTCCGTGGTTTTGGTCTGCATATGACCTTCAAGCTGGTCCATCATGGCAGTAAATTTTTGATACAGCGCTTCTCTGAAAATAGCGTCCTCTGTGGTATGCTCCTCCGGAATATCTCCTAACAGCATCCTGTTAACATGCCCTAAAAAGACAGTCATATCCGCAAAGAACCGCCAGTCATATGAATGTTGTGCTTGAACATTAACAGGCACCATAACATTTGTGCCAAGCTCAAAGCGCATTTGCTGATTTTCAAGCGGGAAAAACAGCGGAGGCAGAAGATTGCCGTCCATGTCTCTGCGGTTGAAGTCTACGGTGTTAAAGAATATAAGGGGATTAAGTTCACCTTCGTTTATACCTCTGATGGAATATTGTACGGTAACGCCGCCTTGGTTTCTTTGGTTCCAGACAAGCATGCTGTTGTGCGGCTGTGCATCAGCCAACATATTATGCATATAGGCATCATGAGCCGTCATAAAGTTTGCGTGCTGCTCTGTAAGCTGACTAAGCTGCGCAGGAGTAAGGGTGTGTGTAAAAGTAACAGATGCATCAGCTTGTAAAACAGGCACGGTGCCGCCAAAAGATGCTTCCGGCAATGTTGCAGGCACAGGGCCGTTATTGGTTACAGAATCAGCAAAGGACTCTCCGCCTTCCAAATCATCCATCATACCGTTAAGCCAAGACATATGACTGTCAAAATCTGTAAAAAATGTGCTAAAATCCGCATGTTGCTGCCACATGTCTGCATTATATGCCAGCCAGTCTGTAACATACTGCGCATAGTCCTCGCCGCCGTTAGGGTCAGGCATAGCAGGGGCTGTAGGCATTTGCGGCCAAACAGGTTCCGGCGGCAGCATAGAGTCAAATTGCGCCTGAGTTATTGCGCCTGAACTAAGCAGTTGTTCCAAGCGCCCCCTGGCTTCTAAATACGCCAAATCCGGACGCTCATCAAAAAATGTATTTAAATGTCCCTGCATTTCTGTATTTCTTTGGTCAAAAAGCGTGTTAAGGTTTTGGAAGGCATCCCAGGCCCACTGAAAATTAGGGTCCATATTTGCCAATACAGCAGGGTCTATGGTGGGTGCAGCAGGCGGATTTGGTACGGTCTGTGCAAAAGTAGTAATGGTATTGCCCGCTTGAAGTGCCGTCATGGCCCCTGCACTAAACACAAGTTCGCCGGTCTCCGCTATAAAATTAATTTGACCTGCCGGGGGATTAAACGGATTTGAATGCCTGTCACTAATACTCACTGTGTTCACCGTAAAGCCGGGTATATTTACCTGCCCCATATTGTTGTAAGGCAGATTGACAATATTAAGTCCTTCCAGCAGATGCAGTTCACCTGCGGCATCCCGCCAAGTCCTTACAGCACCGGTTTCCACATCTCTGTGGCTAATGCTTTTAGAAATTGAAAAATTGGCATTGGGGTCAGATTGTGTAATAATGGGCGGCTGGTCTGTTCTAAAGCCGGAAAACACAAAGCGCCCGGCAAATGTGCCGTTCATTTCGGTGTTAATTTGCCTAAAAAGCATATTTATATTGGTGGCTATGTCACGGCGGTTTTGTATCGTAAGTGATGCTGTGGCGCCCTGGTTTAAAAGCGGTGAAATATTTTCCATAAATCCAACCATGCCCCGCATAGCAGATTCTGTCACTTCCATCCAGCTTGTGGCTTGGGCGGCATTGCGCTGAAACTGCTGCACATCCGCCACATTGGTACGGAAGCGCAGCGCACGGCTGGCTATAATAGGATTGTCTGATGGATTTTGTATGCGCATGCCGGTAGAAAGCTGCATAAACAGCCTGTCTACAGACGTTGCATTGCGGTTTATATTCAGTAGTAATCTGTTTGTGGTCATTGAATTTGTAATTCTCATAGATGTGCCCCCCCAATATATACTAATCAACTATAGCTATTCTACCAATTCCCCATACGATTAATCAAAGTATCATAAAGGCTGTCAATAGTAGTCATCAGCCTGGCCGCCGCCTGAAACACCATTTGATGCTGTATAAACGAAGCAGACTCTTCATCCAGTGACACACCCTTTATGGCAATTCTCTGGTTATCTATTATAGTTAACAAATCCGAATAGCTCTCATTAAAATTCCTTGCCTGCATTGCAACCACGCCTAAATCTCCCGTAATTGCAGCAAGAAAGTCACCCAAACGCCCTTCTCTGAACAACGAGCGGTTTTCGGTAAGCGAAAGCCATCCTTCCAAAACATCATAACCGCCGGGAACAGCAGCGGGGTCTGTGTTTATCGCCAAAAGGCCGGGATTGAGCAGCATAGCAGGATTTACCGTAAAATTTGAGGCATTTATGTTAAAATAGTTCATAGAGCCGTTGCTGCCGGATGTCCAGTCGCCGAAGTTTCGATATCCCAAAAGCCACTGACCTGCATTTCCGTTAATATCCAAAGCATCCACATGTCCATGCGGCACACCGGCAATTGCATTGCCGTTAAGGTTCATCCCCTGGTTAAAAGCAGAGGCAAGTGTGCGGGCCAGGTCATTAAGGCGTGACATAAAATACGGTATGCCAAGATATGATGTTGTTTGGCCTATGGCAAGCCTTGCGGCGTTATTATCAATATTATCTACAAGGGCGGCATATGTTGCTGCATCACTTGGTATATCACCTTCATACAGTCTTAAGCGAACACCTTCCGGCGGGAATTGGCCCGGCGGCAAATACTCAAGGTCGGTATATCTAAGATGCAGTAAACGCCCACTATCCAGCGTAAGAGTAATTTGGCCGGACGGCCCAATATCCATGCGGGATGCTTGGTCAAAAGTGATATTTAAAAAGCTGTCTCCACCAATAGTTTCATAGCTAAATTGATTGCGGGCAGCCGCCAAATGATTATTTCCATTGCCGTCACGCAGGTTTATAAGTCCCGCAAGTTCACCGGAGAGACTTTGCGAAAACATATTAAAACTGCGTCCGTTTGAAAAGAATATGTCATACATGCGAGGAGGCTCTTCGGGATTGCGCAGAATATTTGTGCCGTTATCAAGCACTCTTTGGCGCACTTCAAGCTCCGATATATTAAAATGATTAATAAATTCCTGTCCGTCAATAAACACTTGAAGTTCTCTTCTGCTGTTGCGGGGGTCGGTATCTCTTCCTGCGGCAACTTCGGGGTTTCTTTCCACTTCACGCACATCTATATTCACAAATGCCGATAACTGGTCCAAAAGAAGTGCTCGTCTGTCCCGCAAGTCATTTGCATTGCTGCCGTCCAGTTCCATAACGGTTATCTGGCGGTTAAGCGATGCAATCTGGCGTCCTAAAGAGTTTATCATTCCTACGGTAGAACGAATTTCTAAGTTTATATCCACCTGCTGCTGTCTTAACTGAGAAAATTGCGAATTCAAAAGAGTTGCCATAGATTCAAAACCACTTAGGAAATTACGTCTGTGCGTAGCACTTTCGGGATGTGTGCCAAGCTCTGACAGACGGCTCATTATCTGGTCCATTTCAAAAGAAAGTCCGCTGGTTCTCGTTTCTGCAAGTATGCCTTGCGTAAGAGAAAGTATTTCATCTTTTTTAGAAAATTGACCCAATATAGAACTTTGATTCCAAAATTTATGGTCTAAAAAATGACTGCGAATCTGGTTAATACTTACAATTTCTGCACCCGTGCCAATCATACCCCGTCCTTGGCCCATACGCAGCGGCTGTGTGGCCTGCTGCACCGCAACCTGACGGGAGAAACCGGGCGTCTGTACATTGGCTATATTATGGGCAATTGTATGTAAATTACCCCTGGCAACATTCATAGCGGATGTAGCAACATGCAAACCAAAAAATGCTGATCTCATTTATCCTAACCCCTTCCTGCCCCCATGCCGTTAATAATCCTGTCAAGCATCTGGTCAATAGTATTAACCATACGTGCAGACGAATTATATGCATGCTGAAAACGTATCATATTAGACATTTCTTCCTCCAATGAAACAGCGGAAACCTGCATACGGCGGTGCGTCCAGGAATCCATTTTCTCCGTTGCGTCTATAAGGTCGCCTCGGGCTTCAAAGGTTGGTATGGATGTCATATCTATAAAATTGCGGTAAAATGTATTTACACTCATGCTGACCCAACCGGGGAAAGTTATGAAATCGTCGGAATTCCATTGCCCTATAATCCATTCCAAAAGCCGAGGGTCACTTTCATCGCCCCAATTCAGCGGCAGAAGGCTGGCCCCTTGTGTTGTTGTCAAGTCCGGGTTTATTCTTATATTATCCATGGTATATCCATCACCTTGACGAATCTGCACAAAAAGAGGTATGGCACTGTCGCCCCGGCCGTTCTGAGGCAGGCCGTTTCCTGTTACATCTTCGGTAAACGCACGGTTAAGCATTGTTATTATGCTGTTAAACATTGTGTCAAATTGCGCTTGGGCCTGCGGTATTATACTATGCCGCATATCAAAAGTATTCAACACCGCCAAACGTCGTGCATTGGCATCAAAGGCAAAGGCATTTCTGCCGGGCTGTGCAATATTGCCTGCGATACTGCTAAAGTCATTAAAAGCAGACTGTATTGCCGCACGGTCTGCCGCCGAAGGTGTACCTGTGATGGTCAAACCGGGCAGAGCAGGAAAACGCGGCAGGGCATCGGGTGACGGAGGCCGTGTTCCTGTTCCGTCCCAATTAACATATGCATCAATCTGAGTCATGTAAATGCCTAAATCATTAATAAAACCTTGCAGAGAACCCGGCCCTGTCGCTGCAAAAAAAGCATTCCATTCTGTTTGGTCTATATATCCGTTAAGGCCGGCAGTTGTCATGGCACCCATAAAGTTTGTCCAAGCAGTTTGAATTTGCGCCAAAATATCCGGCGGTCCCATTATATCATCCAAAACGCCTTGTATATCGGACATAACGCCGGGCATAAGGTCACTTAATCTCTGCGGGGCGTTAAACGAAGGTACTGTGCTGTAGTTTGCGCCCACAAGCCCTCTGGAAACTATCATTCCAAATATTGCGCCCCTTGGCTGTATGCTTTCGGCTGTGGACAGCCTGTTCCAGTTAAAAAAAGACAGAGCATTGTCACCGGTGGGGTCAAAAGGCAGTATTGTATCAGACATTGTGAAAACAGGCTCTACAAACGGGGAATTGGGCGCAGAAAAACGCAAGCCCATATGCATTATATTTCCGCCGCTTAAAATGGCGTGTCCTTCAGACCATATGTTTACATTTCCTCTTGTATCCTCAGAAAATTGAATGTCAATAAGGGTAGAAAGTTCGTCAAGGGCATTGTTGCGCCAATCACGAAAATCATTGGCATTAGAGCCGTTAAGTTCTTCCATGGAAATGCGTCTGTTAAGCTGGTTTATCTCTGTCAAAAGCTGGTTTACGCGGCGCACAGAAACACCTATTTGGTTATTAAGATACATTTGATATGCTTCCATACTGCGGGAAGCATCCGCCGCACGGTCTACAAAAGTTGAAGCGAAGCTGATAAAATTTGCACGAGTGGTAACAGAAGGCGGTTCTTTGATTAATTCTTGTATAGACTGGTTAAGGTCCCTTAAAGCAATTTGCATACGGTATCCGCCTTGAAGTTCGCCAAAAATGGCGTCCAGCTCCATACCTGTAGCCACACGCACCTCAAGAAAAGATAATTCTGTTGCGGTATCTCTCCAGCGTATATCAAAAAATTGGTTACGAATTTGATGTATGCCGCTTACATTGGTTCCAAGGCCAATCTGCATAGGCCCCATAGCATTGTTGCCTATAGTGCGGTGAGCCCAAGTGCTTTGCGCCACCCATTGGCGGGTAAATCCCTGCGTGTGGTGGTTTGCCATGTTGTGACCCGTTACAAACAGGCCCGCCTGTGCGGCTTGCAAACCGCTTACGGCTATATTAAGGCTGCTCATTCCCATATTATATCCCCCGGCAACAAACAAAAGCGTTTGTTGAATGTTGAATTATCCGTTAATGTCAAGAAAACTCTTTTGCGGCGCTTCTTCCAGGGTATCTCCATATCCCGCAGGCGCTTCCGAAAAAGAGGAATGTATCATATTTATGTTAAAATCAATAAATTCAAGCGCATTTTCTAACAAGACTTTGATAGAGTCGTTAAGTTCCTTCATTTCATCCGCAACAGACTTTAATTCGCCCACAACCTCCGCAAGTTCCTTATGGTCCGGCTGGCCTTCTATCAAGCTGATAAGATGGGTTAACGTCATGTCCTCTTCTTTTTTGTTCAGCACCGTGCATATGTCTTTCATTATAAGCTGCCTGTTTTTATCTGCACGCAAAGCTTTTGGAACAATCTCATTTTCCTTGGCTACAACAGCACGCAGACTTTCAGTGTCATTTTTAATGATATACTGCTTTTTATCCACGGAAAGGGCATTAATCTGCTGAAACAGCTCGATTTGCCCTTTTAACACATCTATAAGATTGCTAACTAATCCGGCCATGACGTCTCCTAATCTAACCTATTTGGTCCAGAATCTTGGTTGCAAGTTCAGAAGCAGGGACATTGTATTCTCCGGCATTTATGCGGTTTATTATGTCATTTATTCTGTCTTCTCTTGTTTCAGGTGCTGCAACAATAGCCCGCCTGGCTATATTAAAATCTGTGGCAAGGGTGGAGGGCGTAAAAGCGTCCATGCGGCTTTGCGCCGCTTTCTCCTTGGTTCTTGCTGCAATATCTGTGGGACGAGATATCCCTTGCAAGTTATTAACATTTGTGATTCTCATCTTTCCCACTCCCTTTCTAAAACTCTTGTAATATATTATCGGCACGAAGCTTAATTTATATTATAGGAAAATTTAAGAACCTTTCGGCTAAGAAGCTATCGCCGAAAATACAACTAGCCGGACAGACCTGACCCCTGCCTGTTTTAGTGTTTTGGCGCATTCTCTTGCCGTGGCTCCTGTTGTTAAAATATCATCTATAAGAATTACATCTTTGCCCATCACATCAAAATCATTTTTTAGAACAAATGCATCCGTCATATTTTGCACCCTTTCTTCCGGACCTAGGTCAAATTGCCTTTTTGTATTTTTAATGCGCAGCATGCAGTCATAAACAGGCAGCTTCATTAAAACTCCAAGCTCTACAGCCAAAGCCGCCGCTTGGTTATAGCCTCTTTCTTTTAATCTGGCTTTGTGAAGAGGCACAGGTATCAAAAAGTCCGCTTCTATCGCTTTACCCGAAAGAAAAAAATTTACAGCATGAGCCATAGGGTGCGCCAAAAGCCTTTTTCCTTCGTATTTAAAGCGAAAAATAGCATCAGCGGCCGCTTCTGAATAATTATAAGCGGCATAAATATCCGAAATGTCCGTAAAAATATCATTCCCAAAACCGCCATTAAATTGCAAAGCGGCTTCACAACCGCTGCATGTAGTTTTTGAGATAATATCCATAATTTTCTTGCAAAACAGGCACTTGTTGGGATATAATGCCTTTAACAGAGCTTGGGCAATTTGGTCATACAAACTCTTTTTTATTAAATAATTGTTCATCTATCCAACCTTATAATACGGTATTTTAAACTGGAATAACGCACATTCTCCCGCATATTATCCACCATGCGATGCAGAGTATTGGCAATACCCACAACCACAACCAATTTCTTTGCCCTTGTTATGGCGGTATAAAGCAAATTGCGGTTTAAAAGCATAGGCGGACCGCTATGTATAGGCAATATCACTATGTCATATTCCGAACCCTGTGATTTGTGTATGGTAATGGCATATGCCAGCACAAGCTCATCCAATTGAGAAAATTCGTAATCACACAGCCTGTCATCATCAAAACGCACCTGCATAATGCGCTCGTCCTCATAAATATGCTCGACAATGCCCTCGTCGCCGTTAAAAATTCCAACGCCTTCTTCTGCAATCTGCCCCAAAGCGTTAACCATACGCCACTGCAAAGCATAGTTATTTTTTACTTGCATAACTTTATCGCCCTGCCTGAAAATAAAGCTTCCCATCTGCTTTTCAGCTTTATTTTCAGCAGGAGGGTTAAGCGCATTTTGCAGCAATATATTAAGATTAGCCACACCTGTTGCAGATTTTCTTTGCGGTGTAAGCACCTGAATGTCTTTTATGGGGTCTGCATCCATATACTTAGGCAAGCGAAAAGCCGCCAAATTGGCCACGGTATTTATTACTTTGTTTATGTCATGTTCGCTTATAAAAAAGAAGTCGGAGCTTTTTTCATTTAATATGGGATAAGTCCCTGCATTTATTCTATGTGCATTCATAACAATAGCTGACATGCGGCTTTGGCGGAAAATTTCATCCAAATATACGGTTTTAATCTTGCCGCTTGCTATAATATCCCGCAAAACATTGCCCGGACCGACAGACGGCAATTGGTTGGCATCACCCACCAATATAAGACTTGTCCCTGCTTTTATGCTCTTCAACAGCCTAAACATCAGCATAATGTCCACCATAGAGCTTTCATCAACTATGATGCAATCCTCTTGTATCATAGAATCTTTGGGCAAATCCTCATTATTCAAAAACCTTGGCGTGCCTGCCCCTGCTTCTGCCGAAAAAATACCCAAAAGTCTGTGTATGGTGGATGCAGGCATGCCTGTTGCTTCGCTCATACGCTTGGCTGCTCTGCCTGTTGGCGCACAAAGAACAATGGTTTTGCCCATGCTTTTCATTATGTGTATAATTGTATTTATAGTGGTTGTTTTACCTGTGCCCGGCCCGCCCGTAATCACCATTACGCCGTTTGTAAGAGCTTGTGCAACGGCTTCTTTCTGCAAATCGGCCAAGGTTATGCCTATTTCTTTCTCTGCCGCTTTTATATCATTATCAGCATTGTTATATGTCTGAGTCTGCATATTAAGTTCCAAAAGTTTTCTGGCTGCATATATTTCACTGTGATAATATGCGCCCAAATAAACGACAATCTCTCCGGTTTCATCCCCATTTTCATTAACAATCAGTATCTTGTCCTGCTTTATTTCATTATCCGCCTGCATCTGTATAATATGATTTTCTATTTCAGCCTCTTCCAAAAAAAGAATCTCCGCCGCACGGTACACAAGAAAAACCTTGGGCAGATACACATGACCTTCGCCCAAAGCAGAAGTTAAAACATATTTAACACCGGCAGAAATTCTATAAGGGGAACTATGCGGTATACCCGCCTTCGCTGCTATGCTGTCTGCAATTTTAAAACCTATGCCAAAAATCTCTTCCGCCAACACATATGGATTTTGTTTTACAATATCTACAGACTCATGCGCATATCTTTTATATATTTTTTCAGATTGACCAGCCGTAAGGCCCAAACCCTGCAAATACATCATTGTGCCTACTTGTGCTGATTTATCCGCAAAGTCCAGCCCAATTTCTTTTGCCAGCTTTTCTGTAATATTCCCTATGCCTTTAAGCTTCTCCGGACTATGCTCTATAACCGAAAAAGTTTCCAGGCCAAATTTTTCCACAATAAGCTTTGCCCGTTTTGCTCCAATGCCTTTTATTGCGCCGCTGGCCAAATATTTTTCCATACCCATAACATCTTTCGGCATTATGCGCTCTGCGGTGCTTACCTTAAACTGCAAACCATAAGAAGGATGAACAACAAAATAACCCGCAAGCTTTACGTCTTCGCCTTCGGCTACTTGGCTGTAGGCTGTGCAGGTTAGTTCTTTTAATATGCCGCCGTCCCTATCATCGCAGTATACAACGACAAAAACCGAATAGCTGTTGGCGTCGTTGCTGTAGATTATGCTTTCCACAACGCCTTCAATAATCTGTTCGCCGGGCGGGAAATTATCTGTTTGAGAATACATAATTATTCAACATTCACCGTGTCCATTGCCGCTCCATACTCCCCTCCGTAAGCAAGAGTTTCCTGCATCAATTGCTCTTGAATCAGGCTTCTTTGTGAAGTCATTTGCCTAAAAATCTGTTGCGCAAGCCCAATACCGCCCGCCCTTGCCGCATTTCTTGCGGTTTCTTCGTCCAGCATTTCGCGGAAAATTCTTTCACCTTCATTGGGAGGAAGTATGCCCTGGTCGGTATTAACAGTATCACGCATGGCCCGCAGCATCATTTCTATAAAATATGCCTCAAACTCTACTGCAGCTTCAAATAATGCAGCGTCATCACCGCTTAACTGCGATACATTTATGCGGTCTATACTTCGGTTGTTATTCATATTAAAAAGCGCTTGGTTCATTATTAAGGCATTGTTACCGCCTATAGGAGAAGTATCCATTTCCTCACCCCATTCAAAAAATAACTAGATGCGTTTCAGGTTATTAGCCTGCTGCAACATATCATCAGAAACCTGTATAGCTCTGGAATTAATTTCATAGGCTCTTTGCGCAATAATAAGGCGCACCATTTCCTCTGCCAATTGTACATTGGAAGCTTCAATAAAGCCTTGCAAAAGCGTAGAAACCGTAGGTGTAAGACCGTCAATTTCCAGCATCGGCGCCCCGGAAGCGGCTGTCGCTATAAAGAGATTGGAGCCAATCGCCTCTAAGCCCTGTACATTGGGAAACTGATACAACGCAATTTGAAGGCCAAGGTCTTCCAATTCACCTTCCGGCGAGGTAAACCGTATATTGCCCTCGTCATCCACAGACATAGTAGCTATGTTGACATCTTCAGGAATAATAATCTCTCCGCCGTCCGTACCAAGTATTGGAAAACCCTCTGCTGTAACCAGCATAACACCGCCGTCTGTCGGACTTAGCCTAAAATTGCCGTCCCTTGTATATGCAACTTGGTCCGGGCCTCTTTGTATGGCAAAAAAGGCCGGGCCGTTAATGGCAAAATCAAAATTATTGTCGGTACGCTCTAAATTGCCCATTTCAAAACTGCGTGTAGTGGCAATTGGGCGCACGCCAAGACCAACCTGCAAATTAGAAGGCCCGGCAATGCCCGTAACCGGGTCCACAGTAGCTCTTGACATTGTTTGATACAAAAGCGACTTAAACTCCATACGCTCTTTCTTAAAACCGGATGTATTAACATTTGCCAAATTATTCGCTATCAAATCTACATTCATCTGCTGTGCAGACATGCCGGACGCCGCCGTCCAAAGAGACCTCATCATAAAAACTCACTCCGTTCGTTTATATAGATACTAAGATAAACCAGAACCCAAACTTTTCCGGTCTCCGGTATCTTCTATGGTCTTGCTATTTCATTAACAGCCTGCCCCAGCGTTTGGTCCGCAATTTGCACCATGCGGGAATTGGCTTCGTATGCTCTGGAAAGTGATATCATTTCCACCATTTCTCTGACAGAGTTGACATTTGATGTTTCTACATAACCTTGAATTACCCGGCCTGCAAAGGGTATAATTTCAGCTTCTTCCGTTATAGTGTAAAAATTTTCTCCGAAGGGGCGCAGTTCGGCTGTGTCTTCAAATGAAAAGATACCTATATTGTCCACCAAAGTACCGTTAACCATAATATGTCCTGTGTCAGTGATTAATATATCCCCGCCCGGAATAGTTATGGGATTGCCGGAAGCACTAAGCACCGTATGCCCGCCGGATGTAACCAGCGTACCCTCTTCATTAAGCGTAAAAGAACCGTCCCTGGTAAACATAAAAACAGGCTCTTCCTCACCGCTTTGTATCATAATTTGGAAAAAGCCAACCCCTTCCAGCGCCAAATCAAGCGGGCCGCCTGTGGGCTGCAACGAACCGGCAGAAAAATCACGGTGTATGGAATTTATTATAAGGCCGAGACTTGCAGGACCCAATGCGGTTGTGGTGTTAAATCCCCGCATATTATAATCGCGCACGCGGCGCATAAGCACGTCGGAAAAAGACTGCGTGATAACAACATCACGCTTAAAGCCTGACGTGCCTGCATTTGCCAAATTGTTTGATACAACGTCCATGCGTTTTAACTGACCCGCCATGCCCATAGCCGATGTATATAATCCTCTTATCATTGTTTTCCTCCGACCTATTTATAAATCTCCGCCAAATTTTTTTCTACCCACGCAACATCTTCTTGGCTCATGGCAGCTTTGGCTCTGCTAATCATCTTATCTAATTCTTTTATCTCAATATCTTTATTTTCAATCTTTAACGTGAGTAAATCGAAAAGCCTGTTCATTTGCTCGACCTTTAATTCAGAATTGGCAGGCATTCAAATCTCTCCTTTCACTCTAAAACAAACTATACCACCATCTATTGTAATATAAATCTAAGACAATGTCAAACAAATAATATGTTAATTATATTACATTTTATCATATAGTTATTCTACTTAAGAACAACGAGGCCCCGCCCGAAACAGCCAGCGCTTCAAGGATGCTTCGGGCGGGAGCTGAGGCGATTCTTAAGTTGAATAACTATAACTACCATCTTTTTCGGCTGGCAATATATTCAATATATCTTCCGGTACCAATAGCCACGCAACTAACAGCATCCTCTGCAATAGCCGCATGTATACCCGTTGTGTATTTTATCAACCTGTCCAATCCACTAAGCAAAGAAGAACCTCCCGTCATCACCAATCCTCTGTCAGCTATATCAGAGGCCAGCTCCGGCGGGGTTTTCTCCAATACAGAACGAATAGTATCTATTATTGAAGCTACAGGGTCTTTTAGAGCCTCCAGCATTTCTTCGGAAGAAACACTAAGATTAACGGGCAGACCTGTTATTGTATTGCGTCCTCTTATATTCAAACTAATATCCCCGGGGCGTCTGTAAGCGGCACCTACATTAATTTTCAATTCTTCTGCTGTGCGCTCGCCGATTAATATATTATGCTTCTTTCTTACATATCTTATGATGGCTTCGTCAAAATCATCTCCGGCCACTTTAACAGATGCCTTAACCACGCATCCTCCAAGAGCTATAACAGCAACGTCGGTAGTTCCCCCTCCGATATCCACAATCATGGAACCTCTGGGTCTTGAAATATCTATGCCAGCACCAATGGCGGCGGCAATGGGCTCTTCAACAAGAAAAACTTCTCTTGCCCCTGCTGATTTAGCGGCATCTTCCACCGCACGTTTTTCAACCTGCGTAACATCGGAAGGTATGCATATGGCAATGCGGGGCTTACGCATAGAGCCTATTCTGCGGTTTGCCCTTTTTATAAAATATTTAAGCATTTGCTGTGTAATTTCATAATCAGAAATAACACCATGCCTAAGCGGGCGTACTGCCACTATATTGCCCGGTGTACGGCCCAGCATCCTGCGGGCTTCAAAGCCAATGGCAAGTATATTGTTACTTTTTTTATCAATGGCCACAACGGACGGTTCTTGCAGAACCAATCCTTTACTTCGTATATATACCAAAACAGTGGCAGTACCCAGGTCTATGCCTATGTCGTCAGAAAACATAAAAGCTCTCCTCGATTTTATTATTTCAATTATTTTGTAGTTGTTATTATACAGTAAATAAACATGAAATGAAAGGCTTTTTGAAAAAATTTGCGTATGCATGTAAATTTTATTTTGGAATTACCTGTTTCGTAGTTTAATTACATTTGTTTATGGGTTGATTACCTTAAAAACACATCAAAAAACCCGGGGAAACTCACATTTACGCAATCGGCATCTGTGATAACACTCTCACTATCAGCCGCCGCCCCTGCAACAGCCAAAGACATAGCCGCCCTATGGTCCCCATGGCTGTTCAAAACGGCACCTTTTAAAGAATCTCCCCCATGTATAACCATACCGTCATGCATGGCTTTAATCCGCACGCCCATCTTTGTAAGTTCATTCACCATAACATTTATCCGATTACTTTCTTTAACAGCCAGCTCTTCCGCATCTTTTATAACTGTAGTGCCCGAAGCATTTGCGGCGGCCACGGCAAAGACAGGTATTTCATCAATCATACGAGGTACTATATCGCCCGCAAGAGTAACGGCTTTAAGAACAGAACGGCGCACTTCAATGTTTCCGACCTCTTCACCGCACACAATTCTTTTGTCCTTAATTGTAATATCCGCACCCATTGCAAGCAGGGCATCCAAAAGCCCCGTTCTTGTGGGATTTATTCCAACATTCTCAATAATAAGGCCGTTTTGCGCAAGCAATATCCCAGCCACAATAAAATACGCCGCAGAAGAAAAATCCCCCGGCACCGTTATTTTACGTCCCAAAGGCACTCCGCCCATATATGTTATTTTTGTGCCGTCTATATGTAAATCAGCGCCCGTATAGCGCATCATATTCTCAGTATGGTTGCGGGTCAGGCCCTCCTTTAGTTCTTCAACCGTTACGGGCCCTGCCGCATATAGCCCCGCAAGCAGCACAGCGGATTTTACTTGTGCGGAATGCATGGGCATTTTATAATGTATGCCATGCAGTTTAGAATCCGTGCCCTTAATATAAACAGGTGCAAAATCTCCTTTTATATCTGCCCCCATATGCGATAGTGGCGTAACTATCCTTTTCATAGGGCGGCGGCGAAGCGAAGCGTCCCCGTCTAACACGGTGTCAAACGATTGACAGGCAAGCAAGCCCGCAAGCAAACGCATAGTGGTGCCTGAATTGCCTGCATACAGCACATCTGATGGTTTTTTCAAGCCATGCAAACCCTTCCCCAATATGCGCACAGCACCTTTACACAACTCAATCTCCACCCCAAGCTGCCGCAAACAACTGCAAGTTGCAAGGCAGTCCTCCCCATGCAAAAAGCCGTCTGTTTCTGTGATTCCTTGGGCAATTGCGCCCAAAATAAGCGCCCTGTGCGATATGGATTTATCGCCGGGAACTTTAACTTTACCGCTTATATTTTTCTTAGGTTTAATTTTTATATTCATGCAACCATTATAAAATATAAATCATTAATAATCAATCATCTATTGACTTTATCAGAAATTAGCTATACACTAATACAAATAAAAACAAGGAGTTTTGACTGCATATGGCTATAAGCAAAATAGAACAAATTTTTACGGCCCTATTTCTCGCCGCAGTAATTGTGATTACATCCATACCGATGGATTATGACGGAATATCTCCACAAGAGGCCTTTGCGCTGTCTTTCGAGGCACACTTGCCCGAAAGCATTGCAGATTTTTACAGCTTATCTGATTTGAACAATGAAAGGGATACACTTCTGGCCCAGCTTGAATATTTTGCAGGAGAAATAGAGCTTCCCTTCATTCCGGCACAGGATATATTGGATTTTATTATGGAAAGAGAATCTCTTATTTCTTATGTAGAAGGCTTTAAGCAGCTTTTTGGTAAAGAAAATATATTGCAAATAGCAGAAGGTTGGTATGTTCAGCTTCTGTTTATGTCCTTTCCCGGCATTGTTATGGATGGTATCTTCGGCAATCTAAGTGATTTGGCGCAGGGTATTGATTTTGCAGATGCTATTGACAGCATATTTGGCGGCGAAGGCATTACAGAAGAACTTATGCAAATGGATATCCATGACCGCTACAGCGCAATGGGCAGAATAATAGCTTTGTGGTTTGCGCATAATCTTTACGAAATTGAAGAATTTATGCAAGCCCAAAATCTACAGCATGAAATAGGTATTGAAGAACAAATTCAAGGCGAACACATTTGGTCTGTCTTTCATTTTAACGAAGATAATCTTGAAGAACGCTTTGCCGAAACATTTATAGGCAAAGGTGATGTGCAGTCTGTAAGCGCAGATATACACATCAATACAGAAACCCGCCTAAATGTATTCTTTGCCAACCACGGTGAAGGATATGTTTCAATTCGCTTTATACCTTGGATTCTTGTTGAAGAAACCCGCCGCGAAAATGAATGGGGTTTTATAGAAACATCAACATCACATATGGGCGCAGCTTCTCCTTTTGACATAATGCTTGCGCCGGGGCAAAGATTTACAATACAGCTTCCCTATGATATTTTGATGGAGTTTAATTCCATTCAAATTTCCGCACAAGTTTTGTATGATAAGTTTGAGCCTTTTGAAATAGAAATGGGTTTAAGACCTACAAATAACCCGCTGTAAACATATATGCTCATTATTCCCCCTTTTCCCTATTGACATATAATCAACTTTATTGTACACTGTCAACAAATACCTTATTTAAAGGAGAGTACATATGTTTATTGACAGAACAGTTGAATTTTTGCTGTCCATTTTCCTGGTTTCTGTACTTGTTGTTATGTCCGTTCCTATGGATTATGACGGAATATCCCCGCAAGAAAGCTTTGCAATAGGTTTTGAAGCAGGCTTTGCCGATGGCGCAGCAAGTGTGGAAGACATTATTAATCAGTGGGCTGTGGAACTTTACGGCGTTGAAAGCCTTGAAGAATTGGAAGCACAGGCATTGGAAGAGCTGTCCGAAATATTTGGTGACGAGATGGCGGCATTGCTTGTTGATGCCGAAAATATGTCCATTGCCGACGTCATGAGTTTAGTCCATGAGATGTTGATGGCAGACCCCTTATTTGCAGAGCTTACTGCTGATATTCAACCTATCCCTGCAGAACTTCTTCTTGCCCTGCTGCCCGAAGGCCTTAGAGCCGAGCTGGCAGAGCTTTTTACAGAAGAGATGGTTCTTGACATTCTTGGCGGTTGGTTTGTGCAAATAATTTTTGGTGCAATTGTTCAAGAAGTGGGCCTTGATGCACTTATTCAAGAGTTTTCAGCCATTGATATCGCAGACATCGACGGCTTCAGTCTCCGTGATGACATCGACTATTTTATAGGTGAAGATACTTGGGAATTTTTGGTTGCAATTGATGACATTAATGCCCGCATGGAGCGTATAGGTCTTGAATTTGGCACTTTTACAGGCGACTGGCTTGCAGAAAACATTGATATCTTTATGGAAGGCCTTAATGCCCTGATGGCTCTCGCAAATATGTTTGCCTTAGATTTTGACATTGACTCCATTTCCGAATTACCCCTTCATTTTGCAGAAACCGATTTGGAAGAAAGGGTGTCCTTTTCTGTTTCTGGTATATTAAGCACTGTTATTATCACCAGTGACATAGAAGACGCTAATCTTAATGTATTTATTGTAAACACCGGCAATAATCCAATTACCGTTTTAATGGAAACTACCAACCTAGATAATTTATTGTCCGAAACAGTTTTTGAAGAAGTTCTCGCTCCGGGACAGCGCTTTACAAGACAAATCACACCGGATGAGCTTGATGAAATTAATGTACTGGTTGTAGTGGGCGGAACTTTGGCGGATGTTATGATTGGCAATATCAGCAATATGTCTGCGGAAATCGCTTTAAGGATGACTGAAAATCCATTGTAAGAATCTTTATTTATTAATTTTGTTAAAGTCCGAAATGTTATACCGGGCTTGACTTAGTACAAGCTAATATAGGCATCGTAGGGGCGGCTGCAAGCCGCCCCTACAAAACGCAGTTTAGCGTAAGCAGATTTACTTCAATATAAGTCAAAGCCTAAAGGCTTTGACTTATATTTTATTTATGAACAATTATACATTAAAAGTTATTATAAACCCAAACGCTTAATCAACATAGGCAAGGCTTTTTCAAAAGCCACGCCATATCGCCTTTCTTGGTTTAATGCCAATGTTACACGTATGGATTCACACACATAATCACAGGCAATTTGGGTAGATTCAGCAAGAGAAAAACCCGCCAGCAGCGCAGAAAGCAAAGATGACCCAAAAACATCACCTGTGCCGTGGAAGTGGCCTTCTATACGGTTTGCAAATACATATTCAACTTTATTAACTTGGGTGTCGTAAACAGCTGCGCCCAAGTTTTTGTCGTCCAAAAATACACCGGTAAGCACAATGTATTTTGGGCCAAGGCTTGCCAGTTTGTGAAGCAGATTTTCAATAAAAGGTTTGTCATACGGGCCGTCACGGTAAGCTTCTTCCACCATAAAACAGGCTTCTGTAATATTGGGAATAATGATATCCGCACTTGCACAAAGTCCCGCCATGCCTTTTACCATCTCCATAGAATATATGCTGTATAATTTACCTTCATCAGCCATAACAGGGTCTACCAAAACGATATTATTCGTTGTCTTAAAATCTTCAAAAAGCTTTTTCACCAAGTCTATTTGCTCAAAAGAACCGAGAAAACCGCTGTAAAGTGCATCAAATTCAAGGCCAAGGCTTTGCCAGTGGTCGGACATGGGTGTTATATCGGATGTTAGGTCACGATATGTAAAACCCGTAAAACCCCCTGTATGGGTGGATAACACAGCCGTGGGAAGTACTCCGCAGTCATGTCCGGCGGCAGAAATTATGGGCAGAGCCACGGTAAGAGAGCAGCGCCCAACGCCGGAAATATCATGAATGGCCATGACACGTTTTTGTTTTTCCAAATGAAATTCCTCCTAAAATAGTTTGTTTTTACTATGCCATTATACCATGATGAAAAACTTACGCTTCAATACGATTTAAACGCTGCACAGAAGCGTTTGCACCGTTAAAATCTATTTCAGCGAGTTTTTCGTCATGCTATTATATCATAAATTATACAAGATTGAATATATATAATTTGGAGGTGGTGAAATGGAAAAGGAGCAAATAACGCAAAGCGTTAGGATAAAAGCGCTTGCTGCCGCTGTGCCGCATGTTGGCAATAATATGCAAAGGCAGCTTGCAATAGGCGTTAAACTGATGGAAATAAGAGATATTTGCAGGCACTATGACAGCATAAAAACCGCCGAAACACCTCCCAGAGACCCCAATTGGCGCAAAAATATGGTAAATGCTATCATGCCGCTTTTAAGCGAACGCCGTCAGCAGAGCTTAAAAAATATAGTGCAAATGATGGAAATGCAAGAAATGATTGCAAACATAGAAAGTTTCAAGGAGATGATGGAGTGGAAGTGACCAAAAATGTGCTTAGTCCGGAAATTGCCGAATTGCTTGCGGAGTTTTTGGACAAAATAAAAGGGAAAAGTATGAGCGAGATGATACCTGTTTTAACAGAATTTAAAAAGAGGCTTCCAAAAGACATAGTGTTTACAGATGACGAAAAAAATATGATTGTAGAAGAAGCTTTAAGCTCTATGCCCGATGAAGAAAGAAACAGATATAAGACATTTTTAAAAATGATGAAAATTATATAATGTAATAAAGTAATAGGTTGTATAAAAATCTGCCACGAATATAAATCCCCTTATCGAACACAATAAAGTATGAAACATTCACGATAAAGCTCGAATTATGTAGCTTAAAAGGAGGGGAAGATGTGGACAATAGATTTTTAGGGTGGACTTGTCTTACACTGGTTGTCATAGGCGCCATAAATTGGGGTTTAGTTGGATTTTTTCAATTTGACCTGGTTGCAGCCATCTTTGGCGGTATGAGTGCTTGGGTAAGCCGTGTTATTTATGCCCTTATCGGCCTGTCGGGGCTTTATGCACTAAGTTTTTACAGCCGGTTTGATAATGACCGGATAACAGGGCGGGACCTATAAACTGATATCAGGCCTGCCTTCGCAATTTGCGAAGGCAGGCCTGATTAATACCATTTATTTTTAATTGCTTAGACACATAACTGAAACACAAAAACATTGACACAATATCCAAGAAGTGTTAATATGAACAGCAGAACAATTTAAGGAAGGTGATAGCTATGAGGTCTATAACTATTTTACTTGACACAATCGAAAAAGTAAGGAAATTTGTTAATCAAATTTCCCAGTTAGAGGGCGAATTTGACATAATCTCTGATAGATACATAATCGACGCAAAGTCTATTATGGGAATCTTCAGCTTAGATTTAAGCAAGCCCCTAAAACTCTCCATACATTCTGAAGAAGTTGCAGCAAAAGTTATGGAGGATTTTAAAGAATTTATTGTAGAGTAGTTTCGGCATCAAACCAAAGCCCCCGCAAAATTAAGCTTGGGGGCTTTATTGTTATCAAAAAATATAAAATACCTTGACTTAAACACGATGTCGTAGTTTATACTTCTTACAAGAGATTAAGAAGGGGGCCGCAGCATGGAATTACAAACGGTCAGAACCGTTTCAAAAGAATATGGCATTTCCACAAGAATGCTGCGTTATTATGAGCAAAACGGCCTTATCGAAAGCATGAGAAAGGAGGGATATTCATACAGAGTTTATGACGAAGCCAACCTCAAACGTTTGCAGCAAGTCATCATCCTGCGCAAATTGCAAATTCCCGTAAAGCAAATATATATTATCTTAAATAATCCTGATGCACAGGAAGTTATTGAAATTTTTAAGAAGAACATACAGGAATTAGATAGTGAAATTACCGCTTTATCAACCATTAAAACAATTTTGGACAAGCTTGTGAATGAACTTGAAAGATTGGCCGGTCTTGATTTAAACCTTGAACTTATAAACGGCGAATCTGTGCTGGAATTAACCCGCCCTCTTTCCTTAATCCAAAAGAATATCAAGGAGAATACAGCCATGAATGATTTATTTAAAGCGGCGGAAGTCTTGAATAAACTGGAGAATGTGCGGGTTGTGTACATACCGCCAATGACTGTTGCGTCTGTTTATTGCACAGGAGAAAATTCCGAAGAAAAAGCATGGCAGGCAATGACGGACTTTATTAAGCAAAATAATTTAATAGAAATTAAGCCTGATTTAAGGGTTTTTAAAATTGCGCATCAAAACGCAACAGGAAGCAATTTTGGGGATGAGGTATGGGTTTCAATTCCCGATACGCAAATTATTCCTACGGGTTTTGTTAAAAAAAGTTTTCTTGGCGGACAGTATGCGGCGCATGTTTTGGATAATAACGGCTTTGAGGTTGCCCTTGGATTGCAGGATTGGATTAATGAAAGCGACAAATATCAATATGACTATAATGAAAACCTGATGCGCTGCGACCCTCCCATTAATGAAATTGACAGCTTCGGCGGTATGCATCTTGATTTGTCGGAGGTTTTAAATTTCAATAGTTTCCAAAAGCCCGGCTTTGAAAACCAAATTGATTTTCTTGCGCCGATAAAGGACTATGTGCTGTCGGAAGAGATATCGGAAGAAATACCCGAAAGCAAGAAAATATGCGGCTTTAAGGCAAGCATTGCCACCAAAAATAAATTCAGGATTATGGGCTTTACAAAGATAATAAGCGGGGATGTAAGCGTTGACGGATTTATTAATGAAGTGAAAAATGACGGCCGCTTGGATGCATTAAACAAATATAGAAAGCCCTGCGCGCCGATATTGGGCTTTGGCTCGCATGACCTGGATTCACAAACAAGGGGCGGCTGGCGGTATACAATTTGTCTTGCAGAATCTGATATCACAGATGTTCAGGCTTTTATGAAATACAACCCATACATTGAAAAAATAGATGCTTCAAGATGGCTTATTTTTGAATACACAAAAGGGGATATATTTGACGACCATTCTGTGTGCCCAAAGCTTGGTTATACTTGGAACGGCATTATATCAGGCTCATTTACCGCAACTCCTGACGGCAAAATTTGGAAACCCGACCTAAATGATGAAGCGGAAATGAAAAGTGTTGTGTATGGCTGGTATCCGGTTAAATAAAGGAGCGAATGCCTGTGAATAGGAAAAATAATGAATCTCTGTTTAAGAAACAAAGAAATGTCCGTCCTGTAATCGAAGACGCCGTAAGTGAAGCTCTTAATGGTGATACACTTACAAATGCACAAAACTTTATATCATACTTAAGAAAAAACAAAATGACACCCGGCTGGGCTTCTGCAAATTCGTGGAAGGTCAGTTATAAGGGAAAGGGCGTGTATTATATAAGGCTGCCCGGTACCGCATGGTATCCTTTGGATGCAGACTCTTGGAATTTATCGGTTTTCGCACAGTATGATGAAAATTTGCGCGAACTAATTTCGGGTGAATCGGAAGAAATTAAAGAACTTGTACATGCCAATAATAATTTTCCATGCGGCGGTTGTATGTCGGGTTTAGACAGAAAGTCAGTAAGCAAGAATTTTTCAAATATCTGCGCTTGCACATGTATTAACATTAAAAATCCGGATGATAGTCTATGCGGCTTTGCAATTAAATTAATTGCGTTAAGGCGCGAAGCAATAACAAACGACAGAGTGCCAAAATGTTGTTATGTTAAGCCATCAAAGTAGGGGCGGCCTGTGGCCGCCCCTTTTAATCGTACATATTTTTAAAAAAATATCAAGAAAACTGTTGACATCTGGAAAAAGCAGTAGTATAATGGCTTCATAGAATTGTGTGCGTTATCAATATCCGCACCAAACAGCCCTTAAAATAAAAACCTACGTGCCAATTCTGGGTTTGGGAATTAGAATGCAGTTGTCTGCATCCTCACAAGACTTGACAACTGCATCCATCCCAAACTGCCTAGCAGCCTGTGAGAAAATTATAACTCACCCAGGCTTATTAGTCAAGTCATTCTATCAAAAAACAGGGGTGGGATTTTTTATGCAAAAATTCACTTTCCAAAAATCCCATAAGGAATTTCTGTTCCTCCATACTTATTGGCAATACTGCCTGTCATAACTACTTCCAACCTATTATCCCCCTCTTTAAGATAATGTTCCACGTGGAACATATGAGGAGAAATAAAACTTACCCCCGCAAAACGGCCATTTACAAAGCATTCAGCCATTTCTTCGCCTTCTACAGCAAAATATTCTCCGCCGCTGACCTTATCACAAGTATATATGCAAGTATATGTTTTGGTGTATCTTTCTTCATCTTGTGCTTGCAAAGAAAAAAGACTGCTAAAATCCCCCAGATAGTTTTTTATGGGTGCAGACGGCACTTGGGTTTCATCTTTATCTAAAATTATAAGTATTGATTCATACTTGCCAAGCTCCAAATCAAAACAAATCTTGTCACCCTCATTTGTACAGGACACACTGTAGAATAGCCCTCTCCATAAATCCACCGCTATGGGCTTCCCTAAATCAACAGGCAAATAAACTTGTGCAGATATACTTTCACTGCCTTCATTAAACAAGAAATACATCCGCTTTCCATCTTTTAAAAGTCCGGTGGCACGCAAATTGCTGCACATATGTACCATACAAAAATCACGGCGAACATTGGTCATAATATCTGCCACATCTTTGTTAAGTGTAGTGCTTTTTGCGTCCAATACATGGCTGTATGTATAACCCGCCACCGTTATTTTACCGTCAACAACTTGTGCCGTTTCTGCAAGCTCCCTTGTCAGATAATTAAATTCAATCTGATTTTCATACAGAACAGCAAGCGCATCCGAAGGCATCTGACCGCTTTCACAAATAACGGCAATATCAGCACAGTTTTTAGAATCTGTCATTATATATGATACACGCCGCATATAATCCACAAACAGCTTATAATGCGCCCACCATATATTGCCTGGACCAACATCCGGAGGACGTTCATCTTTGCGCGGACCCCTCAAGCTGTAATAGAATGCATGAGGTATAAAGAAATTTACACCCCTGACGCCAAGCCAATCAATAAACCACTTCATATCGGCAGCGGTAAGATACCAAGAAACACCATCCCTTACACAAACCCCAAGAAACTCATTTGCATTGCGCCGCCGCCCCAAATGCCTTGCCGCATCGGCAGAGCATTTAGCCAAAACGCTTGCAGGTCCATTAATGCCCCCTTTTTGCGGAGAAACAAAGCTGTACACCAAATCCTGACCGGGAATTTGAAAATACTTCTGCTCGTCAATATCATCGCTTTTTGCGGGATGCCCAGTAAGAGCTATGCCGTGTTTTTCACACCAAAGAGAAAGTTTTTTGTAATAAACCTCATTAAACCGCTTACGAACCATCTTGCGGTAAATCTCGGCTGTTTTATTATCGCCGCCGTCAAACAAAGCCCTAAGCTCTTCAATCTTCCCGCCCTGCTTTATAAGCTCACTCTCCAGCCCCGGCGTCCATTCAAACATGCCGCGCACATTGCGTCCCAGCGGCTCCGGCTCATCTGTAAAAAAGCCAATTATCGTGCTGCCGAAATAATCCTTTAGATGTTTATAATGACCGTCATACACAAGTTCAATAAACTTATCTACCGCAAGAGGATTTAGGATATCGGCAGCAAGCGGAGCGTCAGGTTCCCCATCATCTTCCCCAAAATGCAGCCCTCGTATAGTACCACCGCTTTTCCTCACAGCAAGTCTTTTCCCATCTTCATAAACATGCAGAACAAAAATTTTTTCCGGTTTATGGCTTCCGGTTTCCGGCCCTTCCAAAGCAATGCCCCATGAAGCAAAATCAGGATTTGATGCCGCAACCTTTCCTTGTGCAGAACCCGAAGGATACATACCCTCATCATACAAAATTATTTTCATATCCAAATCAGCGGCGGCATCCGCAATATAGCACATCATGGAGAAATAGTCCTCCGAAAGAAAAGACAAATTTTTGGGCAAACCCATTCTGGGATGTACAACCACCCCATATATGCCTTTGTCCTTAAAATCTTTCAGTTGACGCTTAATTTCGGAATAGTCTATATCATCATTAATAAACCAAAAAGGCATGGCTGAAAACTCCATGCCCGGTTCTATGCATTTTTTAATAAAATCAATTGTTTTCATATGCCACCTCTAAATATATGCATAAAGAAGTTCTGTAAGGCAAAGCACAACCAAAGACTGGCCGTAAGGCATTTCTGTAATGCCTATATTTTTATAATAATCAAAATCATGCCCCATTCCTGTTCCGCGTGAAACATTTTGAACGGCACCTTCAGGAGATATTTGTTCAAGCAAGCCCTTTATTGCTTTATATGCAGGCTCTCTGTACTCTTCTCCTATATATCGCTTGTTCACAGCTTTTAAAATACCGTAAGCAAAGCCGGCAGTGCAAGAAGATTCAAGATAAGAATCGGGGTCAAGAAGCAATGTATGCCACAAACCGCTTTCATGCTGGCACTTTACAAGCGATTCAATTTGTGCGGCAAGAACATCTATAAGAAATTCCCGCAGAAAGTCACCTTTTTTAAGCTCTAAAATCTCAATAATTTCGGGTATTACAATTGTAATCCAGCAGTTGCCGCGGCCCCACAAAGCCTCCACATAATTATGATTGCCTTCAAAAGTCCAGCCGTGATACCACAAACCCGTCTTTTTATCGCAAAGATATTTAATATGGATAAGAAATTGACGTTTGGCCTCTTCTATATATTCCGGACGGTTAAAAAGCCTGCCGATTTTAGCAAGGGGCAATACTGTCATCATCAATGTATCATCCCACAACTGCCCCTTTTTCTCCGGCCCATATGTCATATGCTGCAAGCCCATTTCTTTTGTGCGGGGCATTTCATGCATAACCCACCGGGCCCACTGGTCAAGATAAGGCACAAAACGGCTGTCTTTGGTATCTTCATATAAAAAAGCCATTGTCAAAAGGGGCGCCATTGTATTTACATTCTTTGGCGGCGCACCTTCGTCCATATTTTTTTCAAACCAATAATTTACTATCTGATGCGCCTTTTTATCGCCGGACATCTGCCAATACTTATATATGCCGTAAAGGCCAACGCCCTGCGGCCAATTCCATACATGCCAGCTCTTATCATCCACTACCACATCTTCAAAATGCAGCAAAAACTCACCTGTATTGTCTTTTATGGTGGTCAAATTATCCATAAGCAAGTGGATGTAACTAAGAACCTCATTTTTTTCAATAAAAACATGCCTTTTTGCCAATTCTGCCATTAATTAAGCCTCCTCATTTTATGTACTTATTCCAGATAAAACACACTGCCCAAAGACCGAGAAACCGGGCTGTTATCAGGGTTGGTTTTCATTATGTCCTTCATATATGCCCACCACCTTTGACAAACATCTGTTTTAGCCATTTGTGCCCACCTTTTCTCGCTTTCAATTTCCGCATAAGCAAAAAGCTGCCCTGTCTCTTCGTCTAAAAATATGGAATAATTGCGGCATCCGTGGTTTTTAAGCTCCGCCGCCATCTCCGGCCACAGTTCGTCGTGGCGGCGTTTGTATTCTGCAAAGCAGTCCATATTTACATGCATTATGCTGGCTTTTCTAATCATTAAATCATCCCTCCCCCTGACTTTATTTATCAAACTTATACTATCTAAAATGATATATTTTTATAGTGACATTGTCAAGGTCTAAATACTTAGAACCTGTCTACTATCTATTTTCACACAATTTTTTTCGCCCTTTGGATTGTGCAAAGAGCGCACAATCGTCGGGTTGTACTTAACGCTCTCGCTGTTTTTCGTAAAAACCACCGAAAAACAGTTGCCGCTACAACCCGGGGACGCTCAAAAATTGGTTCAGATTGGATAGTAGACAGGTTCTTAGACTGCAAATCTAAATAAAAATATATTGACAAATCAATTATACAATGATATGATATAGCATAAATAAATTATTGGAGGACATTAAATGCAAGAAAAAGAAGTGTTATTACTATTGACCGACCACTGGGCGGATTGGGAGGCAAGCAATGCAGTTGCCGGAATAAATTCTTCGGGCCAATATGCCGTTAAAACAATCGCTGTTGACAAACAGCCAAAAACGTCAATCGGCGGCCTGCGTGCTGAAATTGACTATTCTATAGAAGATTATAAGAACTTTGATAATCTTGCAATGATAATTTTAACCGGCGGTTTTTCATGGGGTGAAAACCGTTATGATGAAATTGCTGATTTTGTAAGAAGGGCTGATAGCCTTGACATTCCTGTTGCCGCCATTTGCGGAGCCACTATATTCTTGGGCAAACATGGTTTTCTTGATAATATAAAACATACAGGCGATAACTTGGAGTATTTTCAGGAAAAGCTTAAAGATGAAGAGGGCTATAAAGGGCGGGAAAATTTTATACAGGCACAAGTGGTTAATGAAGGGGGATTTATCACAGCAAACGAAACATCCGCTTTAGAATTTACCTGTGAAATTCTTCGCGTGTTAAAACTTTATAAAGACGAAGAAATTGATTCTTGGTATAGCAAGTATAAAAATGGGTTATCAAGTTAAAGAAAATATCACATAGCCGAGGAGTGTCCTGCTGCTCGGCTATGTGGTTCACTTTTATTTATTTTTTAATATTTCTTTAATTTCAGCAGTATCTTTTGAAGTGCAGGAAATATCTTTTGCTATGTTAATGAAAACCATTATTACAGCCAGAAGCACCAATGCAGCTAAAGATAAGCCAACAAAGATACCAAAAGCAATCAGCCCGCTTGCTTCGGCAGACATTATTGAAAACACCAAAGCAAAAATAATAGATACAACAAAAGAAACCCAAGCCGCAGCTTCCAAAATCTTAATCCATATATTGTTACTATCTATTTGCCTGGCTGAATTTGAGCTATATTGCTTTTTATCCTCATTCGCTTTCATATCAAGCTCTGTATGGTAGGCTTGCTTTTCTGCAGCAAGCTTCTCAAAATCTATATGCGGATACTTCTTGGCAATGTCCCTTTTGCCAAAGTCGCCGCTATTAATGTATTTCAATACAAGCTCGTCTTGTTCGCTTTTTATTTCTTTGCTAATCTCTGTCATAGATTATCCATCCTCTAATAAAAATTGTACATTAATTATATCACATCTGTTTGCCAAGCCAAGCCAAGCCAAGTGATGTTTCTACAAATTTTTACATACAAAAATGCTGCGGCATATACCGCAGCATTTTTTGACAGGAAGGCGGCTGCAAGCCGCCCCTACATATTATTCCTCAATATATTCCTTCAAACCTTCCGGCGGATAAACATTGCGTGCCTTATATTTAGTATGCAATAATTTATGCGCCTTGTGTCCGCCCGGCTCTCCCAGATAAGTTTCATAAATTTCCTTAACCACAGGATTTTCGTGAGATTTGCGCAAGGCGGGATTACCGCTGTCTATATTATACAATACAGATGCACGTAGTTTAGGCACATCCACCTCGTTGCGAACATACTGCGGAACTTTTGGCTGGCCGCCGCCGCCAACGCAGCCGCCGCCGCATCCCATAACCTCTATAAAATGATATTCCTTTTCTCCCCGCTGCACAGCATCAAGAAGCTCTTTAACCTGCGAAGGAGTGGAAACTGCGGCAATTTTTATGGTTTTTCCGGCAATTTCATAGGAAGTTTCTTTAATTAAATCACTTCCTCTTATTTCATTAAACTCCAATTTAGAAAGCTCTTTTCCGTCAAGAATCTCCGAAACCGTACGCAAAGCCGCCTCCATAACCCCGCCGGATGCTCCGAAAATATGACCGGCTCCGGATGCTATGCCAAAGATTGGGTCAAAATCATCATCTTGAAGACTTGCAAAATCTATGCCGCTGGCTTTTATCATATGGGACAATTCCATGCCCGTAAGAACGGCATCAATATCGGGATAATCCGTGGCATCGTGGTTTTCAATTTCATCGCCGCGTTTAATTTCAAATTTTTTGGCTGTGCATGGCATAATGGTTACAACAAAGATATTCTTGGGGTCAACGCCGATTTTTTCGGCATAATATGTTTTCATAAGTGCGCCGTAGATGCCTTGGGGCGATTTTGCACTGGAATGATTGTCAATCATATCAGGAAAATAAAACTCTAAAAACTTCACCCATGCAGGACAGCATGACGTAAACATCGGGAAGGGGCCGTTATTTTTAAGGCGGTTTATAAATTCAGTACCTTCTTCCATTATAGTGATGTCTGCGGCGGTATCTATATCAAACACCTTGTCAAATCCGATTAAACGGCAGGCCGCAACCACTTTGCCCTGTACATTTGTACCTATCGGCATTCCGAAAAACTCACCCAACTGCGCCCGTATTGATGGAGCAGGAGCTATAACAACATGCTTTTCGGGGTCTGCAAGTGCTTCCCAAACTTTTTGTGTATCATCCTTTTCCATAAGAGCCGCCGTCGGGCAAACAGCCACGCATTGACCGCAATTTATGCAAGATGTGGTGCCCAGCGGCAAATCAAAAGCGCTTCCGACATGGGTTGTAAAACCTCTTCCGTTGCGGGCAATTACGGACACATGCTGATTTACTTTGCACACGGACACACAGCGTCCGCAAAGGATACACTTGGTATTATCCCTTATCAGATGCGGAGTTGATGTATCATATTCCGGCGTTAAATCAGGTGTGGTGTTAAACCTGAATTGGTCTGCGCCATATTCATTTGACAATGTTTGAAGCTCGCAATTTGTGCTTCTAAGGCAGGAAAGGCAGTCCATACGATGGTTAGACAGCAAAAGCTCAAGATTGGTTTTTCTGGCTTCACGAACCCTTGAAGAATTAATATTTATTTCCATACCTTCAGAAACAGGGAATTTACAGGCCGCCACAAGATTTTTCATGCCTTTTACCTCAACAACGCATATGCGGCATGAACCAATTTCGCTGGTATCCTTCATGAAACAAAGGGTGGGTATACGTATGCCTATCTGTCTTGCTGCATGCATAATGGTTGAGCCTTGCGGCGTTTCAACTTCCATGCCATTTATTTTAATCTTGACCATATTTTCGGTCAAAGTTGCAGTTGCCATATGTTTAACCTCCTTATATAGTTAAGCAATTGTAATTGCCTTCTCAGGCTTAACAGGGCATTTTTCATAACATATGCCGCATTTGATGCATATGTCTTGGTCTATATGGTGCATTTGCCGTCTTTCGCCGTGTATACAGTTTACAGGACAATGCTTGGCGCATATAGTGCATCCTATGCATTTGTCATTTATGATGTATTGCACAAGGTCTGTACATACATGCGCAGGACAGCGTTTGTTAACAATATGCTCTATATATTCATCTTTAAAATAATGCAGAGTAGAGAGAACCGGGTTTGGCGCAGTTTGCCCCAAGCCGCAAAGGGAATTTTCTTTAATGAAATGCGAAAGCTCTTCAAGTTCTTCCAAATCCTTCATCTCGCCTTTGCCCGATGTAATTTTTTCAAGCATTTCGTAAAGACGCTTGGTTCCCACACGGCAAGGGGTGCATTTTCCGCAGCTTTCGTCCACAGTAAACTCCAGGAAGAATTTAGCAATATCTACCATACAATTGTCTTCGTCCATAACTATAAGCCCGCCGGAACCCATCATAGAGCCTAATTCAAGCAGATTGTCATAATCAATTTCCGCATCATAATGGGACACAGGTATACATCCGCCGGACGGCCCGCCTGTTTGGGCCGCTTTAAACTTCTTGCCATTAGGTATGCCGCCGCCGACTTCTTCAATAACTTCACGCAAAGTAATGCCCATAGGCACTTCTATAAGTCCCACATTTTTAACTTTGCCGCCAATTGCAAAAACCTTTGTGCCTTTGGACTTTTCTGTTCCCATAGAGGAGAACCATCCGGCACCGCGCAGTATAATTTGCGGTATATTGGCAAGGGTTTCTACATTATTAATGATGGTGGGCTTGCCCCAAAGACCTTTAACAGCCGGAAACGGAGGACGCGGAACAGGTTCACCTCTGCCGCCTTCTATCGAGCTTAAAAGTGCCGTTTCTTCACCGCAGACAAATGCGCCTGCGCCCGGCTTGATGCGTACATCAAAGTCAAATCCTGAATCTAATATATTTTTACCTAAAAGACCGTTTTCACGGGCTTGCGCAATGGCAATTTCCAGCCTTTTAATGGCGATTGGATATTCTGCACGAACATACAAATATCCTTCGCTTGCGCCCACAGCAAAACCCGCAATAGCCATAGCTTCAAGCACAGAATGAGGGTCGCCTTCCAATATAGAACGGTCCATAAATGCGCCCGGGTCGCCTTCGTCACCGTTGCACACAATATATTTCTGCCCGGGCGGCTGCGCCGCCGCAAAGCCCCATTTCATTCCGGTGGAAAATCCTGCGCCGCCGCGGCCTCTAAGGCCGGATGCTTTAACAAGGTCTATAACCTCCTGCGGCTGCATGTCATGAAGTATTTTTGCAAGGGCCTGATATCCGTCATGCGCTATATATTCGTTAAGATTTTCGGGGTCTAATATACCGCAGTTTCTAAGGGCCACACGAAGCTGTTTTTTGAAAAAGCCCGTTTCTTCAAAGGGAATAATTTCATCGCCCACGATAGATTCATCATAAACAAATTTTTTAACCACTTGGCCGCCCAGAATATGCTCATCAAAAATCTGCTCTGCGCCCGCTTCATCAACATGTGAATAAAAAATGCCTTCGGGATATACAATTACAACAGGCCCAACGGCACAAAGACCGAAACAGCCGGTTTTTACAACCATAACATTCTCTTTTTTACCGGCAGCCGCAGCTTTTTCTTCAAAAAGTTCTAAAAGCTTCCCGGCCTGACCCGCAAGACAGCTTGTGGAAGCACATACCAAAATATGATGTTCGCCGGGTGTTTCTGCAATCTGTTTTTCCACCACTTTCTGCATTTCGGGCAAAGTGGACATATCGGCCGCCGCATAGCGTATCTTTATATTTTCAAGGGAATCCTCCCTGATTTTATTTAATTGTTCAAGGGTTCTTATCACTGTTTTTTAACCTCCCTTTCGTTTGATTATTATTTATCTTCTTGATATAAGGCCAAAATATCAGCAACATCATCCGAATATTTTTTGCCGTGGACGTCCTCATTTATAGTAAGCACAGGCGCAAGACCGCAAGCCCCTATACAGCGGCATGCATCCAGAGAAAATCTCATGTCTTCGGTGCATTCGCCGCTTGAAATTCCAAGCTGCTTTGCAAAGCTGTCTAAAACAGCGCCGGCACCTTTAACATAACAGGCCGTGCCCATGCAGATATTGATTTTATACTTGCCCTTGGGCGTCAAGAAAAACTGAGAGTAAAATGTGGATGTGCTGTAAACCTGCTCTATAGGCAAATTTAAGCCCTCGGCAATTTTTATTTGCGCCTCCATAGGCAGATAGCCAAATACCTCTTGAGCTTCCTGAAGCACACCTATAAGAGAGCCCTTAATCGTCTTTTTCTCTTCAATAATAGCCGCCAAACGCTCGAATTGCTCTGCTGTAAAGCTCGCCGCTTTCGTTGTAGCCATGTAACCATTCCCTTCGTTGTAGTTGTTGCTGCAAATTTATATATCAGAGTGGTTCAAGCGGCCCATATTTTTTATCGGCCATACTTAAAACCGGCATTACAAGGCATTTCTTCCAATATGTTATATTATTAACATATTTCCATGTGATAATTATAACATAGTTATTTCACAAAGTCTATAACTTTATTTTTTGATTGAATAATTTTTAACAAAATATAGATAAACACAGGGGCGGCCTGTGGCCGCCCCTACGAAATAAAAAATATCAAGAAAACTGTTGACATTTGAAAATCATGGTAGTATAATGGCTTCATAGAATTGTGTGCGCTATACAAAACAGTACCTTAGGACTTACCCGACCCAATAAAGAAGCCTGCAAACACAATTCTAAGCTTGGGAAAATAAGAATGCAGTTGTCC